>JAESFY010000005.1_pt1 | contig 394311 bp, 377 predicted proteins | sample 9266201 | NCBI WGS metagenome assembly JAESFY01 (sample SAMN14515071, study PRJNA621656) | algae metagenome | isolation source: Nodosilinea sp. WJT8-NPBG4 and co-occurring heterotrophs from soil, lower... | place: USA: Pinto Basin, Colorado Desert, California | collected 2006-05-27 | reverse complement strand
GCTCGCTCGCCTTCGCTCAGGCTGATGGTGGTCGTGCGTGTGTATGCGTTGGGCATGAGACATCTCCAAGGATGCCTCATCTCATGCAGTTTTCATGCCTACGAATTAACGGGACAGGACACTAGCTGCTCGGCGCACGCCATGTCGATGCGCTGCAGCGCCGTGATGCCCTGCACTTCCACGTCGGCCATCTGCACGGCGGTGCCGAAGGCATTGGCCGCGAGCAGCGTGAGCTTGTGCGCGGCATCGATACCCTCGACGTCGAAGGTCGGATCGGCTTCGGCGTAGCCGAGCGCCTGGGCCTCGGCGAGTGCAGCCGCGAAGTCGAGCCCCGCATCGCGCATCCGGCTCAGGATGAAATTGGTGGTGCCGTTGACGATGCCCACCACCCATTCGATGCGGTTGGCCGCAAGGCCCTCGCGCAGCGCCTTGACGATCGGGATGCTTCCCGCCACTGCCCCCTCGTAAGCCACCGCCACGCCCTGCCGCCGGGCGGCGGCGAAGATCTCGGCGCCATGCACCGCGAGCAGCGCCTTGTTGGCCGTCACCACATGCTTGCCGTGCGCGATCGCGGCCAGCACCCAGTCGCGCGCCGCGCCCGTGCCGCCGGCCACTTCGACCACCACGTCGACCTCGGGGTGCGTGGCGACGCGCAGTGGATCGTCGGTGAGCGGCACCTCGCCGGCCACCGAAGCCGCCCGCGCCAGGTTGCGCGCCGCGACCAGCACCAGCTCGATCGGCCGGCCCGCGCGCGCCGCGATCTCGGCGTGGTTGCGCTGCAGCACGCGCAGGGTGCCCGCGCCCACGGTGCCGATGCCGATCATCCCGACGCGCAGCGCGCGGATGGCCGCGGGGCGGCTGGGCAAGGACTCGAGGGACTGGACTGGATCGCGGTACATGGAAACCTCCGGATGAAAAACGAAAAACCCAGCTGCCAGAGCTGGGTTTCATTCATCGGGGGGAAGAGCGATACACCAGGTGGCTGCCGAAACGGCCACCTGCGCGTGCTCAGGTGGCCGCGGTGGTAATGGTGCGAATCATTCGTGCAGCAGCAGCGATCCCGGTCCCGCCTGTGCGCGCGGACGCGAACGGCAGCAGCGTGCGCGCCGAGGCGGCGGCGCAGGCGTTGACAGGGATGAGATGGCACGACATAAGCGCCGCAGTGTACAGCAGCCCCGAGCCGGGCCCGCGCCCTGCCTTCGGCGATATGCGCAGCAGGCCTACAGCCCCGCGATGCAGCCAGGCCTACGCTGGAACAAACGAATTGCACTGCCAAAGGAGGCCGCACCATGAAGAACTTCGTCCTAGAACCCAGCATGCGGGCAGCCATCGGCGGCGCCTTCTATCCCTCGGGCTACTCGATGGTGATGTTTCCCGACTCGGAAGATGCCAACCGCGTCGGCCAGCGCCTGATCGACAAAGGCGTGAGCGGCGACGAGATCTACCTGATCCCCGCCGAGACCGTGCTCGCGGAGATCACGCCCACGGTGTCGGATTCGGACGATCCGCTGCCGTCCGCGGGCACCGACGCCCCGACCGTGCGCGCCTACACCAAGCTCGCGCGCGAAGGCCACACCGCCTTGCTCGTGAAGACGAAGAACGAAGAGGAAGCCAACCGCCTGATGGAAGAAGTGCGCACCGTGCCCTACTCCATCGCGCAGCGTTACCGCATGCTGGTCATCGAGGATCTCTGAGCCGGGCGGCTCAGGCTGGCTGCGGGTCGGCTGCGCGCCGCACCACGTCGCGCGCCATGGCCTGGGCGAGTTCATGCTCCCCGAGAAAAACCGTGGCGGACGTTTCCTGCGACAGCAGCCGTGCCTCTTCCTCGTTGTGGCTGCGAACCACCGTCTCGATGGCGGGGTTCAGCGTGCGCGCCGTCTCCATCATCTGCCGCACATTCATCGCATCGGCCACGGCCACCACCAGCACGCGCGCCCTCGCAACATGCGCCTGGATCAGCACCGCCGGGTCGGCCGCATCGCCCCACACGGCCGCCACGCCGGCCGCGCGCAATTGGCCGACGAGTTCGCGGTTCTGTTCAGCCACCACATAGGGAATGTCGTGCGCCGCGAGTTCGGCTGCGATGCGCCGCCCCACGCGGCCGTAGCCCACGAGCACCACCTGCCTCGACAGGAAGCGCGCCTCCGTGCTTGTCGGTAGTTCGGCCAGCGGATGGTCGCGCGCTTCGAGCCCGCGCACCAGCGCAAAGCGCTTGTGCAGCCACTCCTGCAGTGGCGCGATCAAACTGAACCACAGCGGATTGGTGGCAATCGAGATCAGCGCGCCCGCCAGGATCAGGCTCTGCCCCTCGCTCGGCAGCAGGCCGAGCGAGAAGCCCAGTCCCGCGAGGATGAACGAGAACTCGCCGATCTGCGCCAGGCTCGCGCTGACCGTGAGCGCGGTGCCGAGCGGATAGCGCATCGCGAGCACCAGCGCGCAGGCGGCGAGCGACTTGCCGAGCACGATCACCCCCACGACCGCGAGCACCTGCAGCGGCCGCTCGAGGATGACCCACGGATCGAACAGCATGCCCACCGACACGAAGAACAGCACCGCGAACGCGTCGCGCAGCGGCAGCGATTCCTGCGCCGCGCGGTGGCTGAATTCGGATTCGCGCATCACCATGCCCGCGAAGAACGCGCCGAGCGCGAACGACACGCCGAACAGCGCCGCCGAAGCGAAGGCGATGCTCACCGCGGCGGCAATCACGCACAGCGTGAACAGCTCGCGCGAGCCGGTGCGCGTGACCTGCCAGAGGATCCACGGAAACACCCGCCGCCCCACGACCAGCATCAGCGCGACGAAGCCACCCACCTGCAGCAGCGTGAGCCCCAGCGTCTGCCAGAGCGGATCGGCCGCGCCATCGCCGGCCTGGCCGCCCATCACGCCGGCCAGCGGCGGCAGCAGCACCAGCACCAGCACCATGGCGAGGTCCTCGACAACGAGCCAGCCCACGGCGATGCGGCCGGTGAACGAATCGAGGATGCCCAGGCTTTCGAGCGCGCGCAGCAGCACCACCGTGCTCGCCACCGACAGCGCCAGCCCGAACACCAGCGCCGCGCCCCACGACCAGCCCCACCAGAGCGCGAGCGCGCCGCCGAGCAGCGTGGCCACCGTGATCTGCGCCAGCGCGCCGGGCAGCGCGATGCGGCGCACCGCGAGCAGGTCGTCGAGCGAGAAATGCAGGCCAACGCCGAACATCAGCAGCATCACGCCGATCTCGGCCAGCTGCGCCGCGATGGCACCGTCGGCCACGAAGCCCGGCGTGAACGGCCCGATGATCACGCCCGCGAGCAGATAGCCCACGAGCGCCGGAAGGCGCAGCCGCGCCGCGATGAAACCGAGGATGAGCGCGAGCCCGAGGCCGGCGGCGATGGTGCTGATCAGGGAGACGCTGTGGGGCATGCGGCGATTGTGCACAGCGCGGGCCCCGGCCCGCGGCGCCGGGGCTTTTTGCGCTACGGGGCGATGCGGCCGGCGTCCATCGGGTCGGTAGCCGAAGCGGCAATGCGCTCACGGCCCAGTTCGGCATCGAGCCGCTCGGTGTCGAGCTCGTGGGTCCAGCGTGCCACCACGAGCGTGGCCACGCCATTGCCGATCAGGTTGGTCAACGCGCGCGCCTCCGACATGAAGCGGTCGATGCCGAGGATGAGCGCCAGCCCCGCCACCGGCACGTCGCCCACCACCGACAGCGTGGCCGCGAGCACGATGAAGCCACTGCCGGTCACGCCGGCCGCGGCCTTCGAGGTGACGAGCAGCACGGCCAGCAGCGTCATCTCCTGGCCCAGCGACAACGGCGCATTCGTGGCCTGCGCGATGAATACCGCAGCCATCGTCAGGTAGATCGAGGTGCCGTCGAGATTGAACGAATAGCCGGCCGGAAGCACGAGCCCCACGGAGGCCTTGCTCGCGCCGAGCTTCTCCATCTTCTTCACCATGCGCGGCAGCACCGTCTCGGACGACGAGGTACCGAGCACGATCAGCAGCTCTTCGCGGATGTACCGGATGAGTTTCCAGATGCTGAAGCCGTGCAGCCGCGCGATCAGGCCCAGCACCACGAAGATGAACAGCAGGCAGGCCAGGTAGAACGTGCCGATGAGCTTGCCGAGCGAGAACAGGCTGTCGGCGCCGTACTTGCCGATGGTGAAGGCGATGGCGCCGAAGACGCCGATCGGTGCCAGCTTCATGATGTAGTCGACGATGCCGAACAGCACCTGCGAGCCTTTCTCGATCACGTCGAACACCAGCGTGCCGCGGCCGCCGAAGCGGTGCAGCGCAAAGCCGAACAGCAGCGCGACCAGCAGCACCTGCAGGATCTCGCCCTTGGCGAAGGCGTCGACCAGCGTGGTCGGGATCACGTCGAGCAGGAAATCGACCGGTCCGGTCATCTTGCCCGGCCCGGCCACGGAAGCGACGGCGGCGGCGTCGAGCGTGGCCGGGTCGATGTTCATGCCCGCGCCAGGGCGCAGCAGGTCGGACATCAGCAGCCCGAACACCAGCGCGATGGTGCTCACCACCTCGAAGTACAAGAGCGCGAGCCCGCCGGTGCGCCCGACCTTCTTCATGTCCTCCATGCCCGCAATGCCGACCACCACGGTGCAGAAGATGATCGGCGCGATGATCATCTTGATGAGCTTGATGAAGCCGTCGCCCAGTGGCTTCATCGCCTCGCCGAGCGCTGGATAGAAGTGCCCGAGCAGCACGCCGACGATCACCGCGGCAATCACCTGGACATAGAGCGAACGGTAGAGCGCGGGCTTCGGGCTCGGCGCGAGGATCGTGTCAGCCATGGGTTCTCGTTGTCTCCGGGGTAGCTAACGAAAAAACCCGCCGAAGCGGGTTTTGGTGGCTCAGGTGCCGAAGGGCACCGTCAGTGCATGTGCAAGCCGCCGTTGACCGAGAAGTCGGCCCCCGTCGAATAGCCGCCCTCGTCGGTGGCAAGCCAAGAGATGATCGAGGCGATCTCGCTCGGCTCGCCCAGCCGCTTGACGGGAATGGTCGCGACGATCTTGTCGAGCACTTCCTGGCGGATGGCCTTGACCATGTCGGTGCCGATGTAGCCCGGGCTCACGGTGTTGACGGTGACGCCCTTGTTCGCGAGCTCCTGCGCCAGCGCCATCGTGAAGCCGTGCATGCCGGCCTTGGCGGCCGAATAGTTGGTCTGTCCGGCCTGGCCCTTGGCACCGTTGACCGAGCTGATGTTGATGATGCGGCCCCAGCCCTTTTCGACCATGTCGCCGACCACCTGCTTGGTGACGTTGAACATGCTGTTGAGGTTGGTTTCGATCACCGCGCTCCAGTCCTCGGGCGTCATCTTGAGGAACATGCGGTCGCGCGTGATGCCCGCGTTGTTGACCAGCACGTCGATCGGGCCGTGCGCGGCCTTGGCGGCCGAGAAGGCCTCGACCGTGGATTGCCAGTCGCCGACGTTGCCGACCGATGCATGGAACTCGAAGCCCAGTGCTTTCTGTTCGGCCAGCCACTTGGCGTGGTCGCGCGTGGGGCCGCAGCCTGCGACGACCGTGAAGCCGTCCTTGTGGAGCCGCTGGCAGATGGCTGTTCCGATGCCACCCATGCCCCCGGTGACATATGCAACTTTCTTGCTCATGAGATTTCCTTGATGTGTGCGAAGCAAAAGCCTGAACGGCCGCCTTCACTCTAGCGAGTTTCAAGCCACCGAACTCTGAGGAAAACACTGAGCCTGGCTTGCAACCAGCTGTCACGGCGCGGCGCGCCTGCAACCATATTGCATCGCGGCTACCGATTCATGCATAACCCGCCGCCGTCGAGGAAATCGAAAGTACGAAGATGTGAAAAATCGCAGAAGAACAGCGCCGATCAATCGGCCTGCACACCGGCTGCCCGGATCACCTTGCCCCACTTCTCCGTCTCGGCTGCGAGGTGGGTGCGAAGCGATTCCGGCGTGACCTTGTCCATCGGCACGGCTTCGGTGCTGAGCTCGGCGAAACGGTGCTTGACCGCCTCGTCCTGCAGTGCGGCGCGCAGGGCGGTGTTGAGCTTTTCCATCACGGCCGGCGGCGTGCCTTTGGGCGCGTAGACGCCGTGCCACACCTTCACGTCGAAGCCCTTCAGGCCCTGTTCATCGAGTGTGGGAATGTTCGGCATGCTGGACAGCCGCTTCGGCGTGGTCACGCCGAACACCTTCACGCGGTTGCCATCCTTGATGACAGGCGCGGTCTGCGTGGTCTGGTCGCACAGCAGGTCGACCTGCCCGCCCATCACGTCGTTGAGCGCCGGGCCCGCCCCCTTGTAGGGCACGGTGGTCAGCTGCACGCCGACCTGGTGCGCGAACAGCATGCCGCACAGCTGCGAGACCGCACCGATGCCGGCGTTGGCCAGCGTGACCTTGTCCTTGTTGGTCTTGACGTAGGCCAGCAGCTCCTGGAAGTTGTTGGCCGGAAAGTCCTTGCGCGACAGCAGCGTCATCGGCACGTCCATCACCTGGCCCACGTACTCGAAATCCTTGAGCGGGTCGTAGGCGAGCTTCTTGTAGAGCGCGGGCGCGGTGGCCATGCCCATGTGGTGGATCAGGATGGTGTACCCGTTGGGTGCGGCCTTGGCCACCCGCGCGGGCGCGATCGTGCCGCCGGCGCCGACCGTGTTCTCGACCACCACGGTCTGGCCGAGCGACTTGCCCATCGGGATCGCGAGCATGCGCGCCACCACGTCGGTGGGCCCGCCGGCCGAGTACGGCACGACCAGCGTGACCGGCTTCTCGGGCCAGGCGGCCTGCGCGAGCGCCGGCGCTGCATGAAAGGCAAAAATGCAGGCGCTCGCCGAAGCGGCGAACAGGGCCTTAAGGTTCCGGGTCTTCATCATCGTCGTCATGGTGCTTGTCTCCTTCTTGTGAAATCGGGGTGATGGTTCAGGCGTGCGCCATCGCAAGCAGGCGCTCGGCCAGGCGCAGCACAGGCGCATCGACCATGCGGCCCTCGATGCTTGCGACGCCGCCGCCCGCGTTGCTCACGGCCTGCACCACGCGGTGCGCCCAGGCGAGCTCTTCGGCACTGGGGCCGAACCCCGCATGCACCGGCGCGACCTGGTCGGGGTGGATGCAGAGCTTGGCGCCGAAGCCGCCGCGCCGGGAGCGCGCCGTGTCCGCGGCCAGCCGCGTCGCGTCGCGCCAGTCGGCCGTGACGCCGTCGATCGGCGCAGCCAGGCCGGCGCGGCGCGAGGCCAGCACCAGCGCCAGGCGCACCGGCACGAGCTCGGCCTCGTCGGCACCGCAGGCCAGGCCGAGGTCGGCCTGGAAATCGAGATGCCCGAAGGCCAGCCGCAGCACCTGGGGCGCGGCGGCCAGCTCATCGGCCGCCGCGAGGCCCGCCGCCGACTCGACCAGCGGCACCAGCACGCTGCCGCCACCGACTGACGCTGCGACACGCGCCAGGTCGGCCGCGCGCTCGGCTTTGGGCAGCACGATGCCGGCCACCAGACCCTGGGCGGCCAATGCACCGGCCTGCGCGCAGTCGTCGTCATGCCAGGGCGTGCCGGGCGCGTTGATGCGCAGCAGCACACGCCCCCGGGCATCAGATACCAGCGCCGCGAGCGAAGCCGCAAGGCCGTCGCGTGCGGACGCCTTGCGTTCGGGCGCGACCGCATCTTCCAGGTCGACGATCACCGCGCCCGCACCTGTCGCCAGCGCACGCGCATGGCGCTCGGGACGATCGGCCGGCACGAAGAGAAAAGTGCGCGCCAGTGCGAGCGGCGCCGTGTGCAGGGTCACACCGCGCCCGCCTCGCGCAGCGCCGCGATCTCGGCCTCGCTGCGGCCCAGGCCGCGCAGGATGGCTTCGGTGTGCTGGCCCACGGCCGGTATCGGGTCCATGCGGTAGTCGAAGGCGCTTTGCCGCCCCGCCGGCAGCAGCGCCGGGATCTCGCCGGCCGGCGAGCCCACCTGGCGCCAGCACTCGCGCGCCTGCAGTTGCGGATGCGCCCACAGCCCCGCCATGTCGTTCATGCGGGCATTGGCGATCTGCGCGGCATCGAGCCGCTCGACCACCTGCGCGGTGCCGAGCGCCCCGAAGACCGCCACGATGATCGTGCCCAGCACCTCGCGGTTGTCGTTGCGGCGCGCGTTGCTGTCGAAGCGCGGGTCGCTCGCGAGCGCCGGCTGCAGCAGCACCTTCTCGCAGAACGCACGCCACTCGCGCTCGTTCTGCAGGCCCAGCATCACCGTGCCGCCGTCGCCCGCAGGGAACGGGCCGTAGGGATAGATGGTCGCGTGGGCGGCGGCGCTGCGCGGCGGCGGCGTCGCGCCTTCGTAGGCGTAGTACATCGGATAGCCCATCCACTCGGCCAGCGATTCGAGCATCGACACGTCGATGTGCGAGCCCTCGCCGGTCCTGCCGCGCTGCAGGAGCGCCGCGAGGATGCCGGTGTAGGCGTACATGCCCGCCGCGATGTCCGCGATCGAATTGCCCGACTTGCAGGGATCGTCGGGCGTGCCGGTGACCGACAGGAAGCCCGCCTCGCTCTGGATCAGCAGGTCGTAGGCCTTCTTGTCGCGGTAGGGCCCGTCGTCGCCATAGCCCGAGATGTCGCAGACGATGAGCCGCGGATGCCGCGCCCGCAGCGCCTCGGCGCCCAGGCCCATGCGCGCGGCCGCGCCGGGCGCGAGGTTCTGCACCAGCACGTCGGCGCCAGCGACCAGTTCCTGCAGCACCGCGAGCGCAGCGGGCTGCTTGAGGTCGAGCGTGAGGCTCTCTTTCGAGCGGTTGACCCAGACGAAATGCGAGGCCTGGCCGGCCACGCGCGCGTCGTAGGCCCGCGCGAAGTCGCCGGCGCCCGGGCGTTCGACCTTGATGACGCGCGCACCGAGGTCGGCGAGCTGGCGGGTGCAGAACGGCGCCGCGATGGCGTGCTCGAGCGAGACGACGGTGATGCCGTCGAGCGGTCTTGTCATAGGCTGGTTTCTCCGTGTCATTCGAGCACCGCGGTGGCCTGCATCGTGAGCCAGCCGTCGGCGTCCTCGCCCCACAGCGCAAAGCGCTTGCCGTCCGCCTGGGCCGTGGCCGGCCTGCCGTGCACCCGGAACGGCGCGACGTCGAAGGTCGGGCGCACCGCACGGAACTCGAAGCGCGCGAGCTGCGCGTCCGGCAGGTTGCGTCGCAGCAGGTCGACCAGCAGCGTCGCGATCAGCGGGCCGTGCACGATCAGGCCGGGATAGCCCTCGACCTCGGTGACGTAGCGGCGGTCGTAGTGGATGCGGTGGCCGTTGAAGGTGAGCGCCGAATAGCGGAACAGCAGCACGTCGTCGGGCACGATGTCGCGGCTGAAGGCCGCGTCCCCGGGCGCGGGCGTGGGCGGCGGAACCGGCTCGCCGGGCAGCGCCGCGGCGCGGTAAACGATGTCGTGCTCTTCGGTCAGCGCCAGGCCGCGCGCGGTGTGCACCTCGTGGCGCACCAGCACGAACACCAGCGCGCCCGTGCGGCCCGCCTTGTGCGTGACCGAGACGATGCGCGAACGGCGCTCGGTGCGGTCGCCGACGCGCAGCGGGTTGCCCGCCTCCCACGCCAGCCGACCGCCGGCCCACATGCGGCGCGGCAGCGGCACCGGCGGCAGGAAGCCGCCGCGCCGGGCGTGGCCGTCGTCGCCGAGCTCCGACTGTCGATGGTGCGGCAGGAAGTAGAGCCAATGCCAGAGCGCGGGCAACGGCGTGCCGGCCGCGGGCGGCGGATCGTCGCGATCGAGCGTGGCGCCGAGCCCGCGAACGGGCGCGGCGGTGATCTCGTCGGCGAGCGTTTCGCTGCGGCCCTCCCAGGCCTGGAGCTGCGTGAGCGTCTCGGCGTCGATCGATGCAATGGGGTTGTCGTCGTGGTTTGAATGAGGCATGGCGGGTGTTGTTGGTTTCTTCAATCGACCGCCGCGCCCGATGCCTTCACGATCCGCGCCCACTTGGCGAGATCGGCCTGCAGCAGCGCCGCGAACTGATCGGGCGACGTCGGCGGTGCGATCTCGACGCCCTGTTGTTCGAGCTTGTCGCGCAGGTCCTGCGCGGCCAGCGCCTTGCGCGTGGCGTCCTGCAGCGTGGCCAGCACCTCGGCCGGAACACCCGCAGGCGCGAACAGGCCGATCCAGAGCGTGCCGCTGTAGCCCGGCACCGCTTCGGCGATGGTGGGCACCTCGGGCAGCACGGCCGAACGACGGTCGCCGCTCACCGCCAGCGCGCGCAGCTTGCCGGCCTTGATGTGGGCCAGCGCCGAAGGCAGGCTCGCGAACACGATCGGCAGCTGCCCGCCGAGCACGTCGTTGAGCGCGGGCGCCACGCCCTTGTACGGCACATGCTGCAGCGAGATGCCGGCCATGCTGTTGAGCATTTCGCCAAGCAGGTGGTTGAGCGTGCCGTTGCCGGCCGAGGCGTACTGGTAGGCCGCGCCCTTCGTGCGCGCGAGCCTCAGGAATTCGCCGAGGTCCCTGGCCGGGAACGAGGGGTGGACCAGCAGCACGTTGGGCACCGCGCCGATCAGGCCCACGGGCCTGAAATCCTTCACCGGATCGAAGCCCGCGTTCTTGTAGAGCGCCGGGTTGATCGCCTGGCTGCTGCTGATGGTCATGAGCAGCGTGTGGCCGTCCTTCGGCGCCTTCGCAACCAGCTGTGTGCCGATGTTGCCCCCCGCGCCGGGGCGGTTATCGACCACCACGCTGGCGTTGTTCTTCATCACCTCGCCGAGCTTCTGGCCCAGGAGCCGGCCGACGATGTCGTTGGTGCCGCCCGCGGCCTGCGGAACGACGAGCGTGACGGGACGCGTGGGATACGCCTCGGCCTGCGCGCGGCCCGGGTGGATCAGCGTGGCCGCTGCGGCGGCCAGGGCCAGCAGCGCGAGTGCGCGGCGGGTTGTGTGGTGCGAGCCCATTCGGTGGCTCGCTGTTGCGTGAGGTGTCTCCATGCCCGCATGGTGTGCCGCCGCCCTGCCCCGCGCAATCTGCGATTTCGGAACCCAGCCTTCTGCAATTTCGAAGCCTCGCGGTCTACCATCGCCCCATGCTCTTCGACCTGACCGACCTGCGCCTGTTCGTGGCCGCGGCCGAACTCGGCAATCTCACGCGCGCTGCCGAGCGCCAGCACCTGTCGCTGGCGGCCGCGAGCGCGCGCATCAAGGCGCTCGAGACCCAGGCCGGCCTGCAGTTGCTGCAGCGCGAAGCACGCGGTGTGCGCCTGCTGCCGCCGGGCGAAGCGTTCCTGCACCATGCGCGGCTGGTGCTGCACCAGACGGAGCAGTTGCGCGCCGACCTGCTCGAATACGGCGGCGGCCTGCGCGGCCATCTGCGGGTGTTCGCCAACACCACGGCCGTGACCGATTTCCTGCCCGAGATCCTGCCCGGCTTCCTGGCGCGCAATCCGCGCATCAACATCGACCTTCAGGAAAAACCGAATGCTCAGATCCCGCGCGGTGTCCTCGACGGCCGGGCCGACATCGGCATCGTCGCCGGCCGCGTCGACACGCTGGGCCTCGAGGCGATCCACTTCAGCACCGACCGGCTGGTGCTCGCGACCTCGCGCAAGCACCGCTTCGCGAAGCGCCGCAGGATCTCGTTCGCCGAGACGCTCGAGGAAGACACGATCGGCATGCAGCAAGGCAGCACGCTGCAGGCCTTTCTCTCGCAGATCACCGACAACCTCGGCAAGCGGCAGAAACTGCGCATCCAGCTCGGCAGCTTCGACGCCATGTGCCGGATGATCGGCAGCGGCGTGGGCATTGGCGTGGTGCCCGAGTCGGCCGCACGGCGCAACTGCGAGAGCATGCAGCTGGCGCTGATCGAGCTCAGCGATACCTGGTGCGTACGGGAGCGCTACCTGCTGGTGCGCGACCGGGCGGCGCTGCCGATCTATGCGCAGGCGCTCGTCGAGACGCTGTGCCGACACTACGCCGACGAGCCGCCCGCCACGGCTTGAAAGCCGCGCCTGTTTCCTGTCAAAACAAGCACTTGCGAGGGACTTGTGCAGAAGTCAGCGCCGTCCCCAATTTCCGTGGACAACTTTGGGGATAACTGATGTTCTTCCTTGTAAACGCGATTTAAGCTGTTGTTTTGCAAGGGGAATAATCAATTTGCTCAATTTTTGAGCGGTGTACAAGGTGGTCTGAGCGCCACGCGCGTTCGGGGCGCGTGCCCAGGCCACCGGGTACTCCCCTCCGCGAATGTCCCCCGTCTTCGGCTCCTCCTTTATTTCGCTGCGGGGAGCACCCGGTACCCTTGGCACAGGGCACGCTCGGGGTGCATCGCTGATCAACGACCGCTCCGTACAACGATCACGCCGATGGGGTGCCTTGCGCAGCGAAATAAAGGAGGAGCCCGAAGGGCGGGGGACATTCGCGGAGAAAGGTACCCCGTCGGCGTGGTCGCGCCCTGAAAGCAGCGCCCCGCCGAAACCCTAGCGCTCGATCGTCAGCGCCACACCCATGCCACCGCCGATGCACAGCGACGCGATGCCCTTCTTGGCGTTCTGGCGCTGCATCTCATGCAGCAGCGTCACGAGGATGCGGCAACCCGACGCGCCGATCGGGTGACCAATCGCAATGGCGCCGCCGTTCACGTTGACCTTGTTCACGTCCCAGCCCATTTCCTTGTTCACCGCGCAGGCCTGCGCGGCAAAGGCTTCGTTGATCTCGAGCAGGTCGAGGTCGGCGGCCTTCCAGCCCGCGCGCTGCAGCGCCTTGGTCGAGGCCGGGACGGGACCCATGCCCATGATGGCCGGGTCGAGGCCGGCGGTGGCGTAGCTCGCGATGCGGCCCAGCGGCTTCAGGCCGAGCGCGGCCGCCTTCTTGGCCGTCATCACCATCACCGCAGCGGCGCCGTCGTTCAGGCCCGAGGCATTGCCCGCCGTCACGCCGCCGGCCTTGTCGAAGGCGGGGCGCAGGCCGGCCAGCCCTTCGGCGCTGGTCTTGCGGTTGATGAACTCGTCCTGGTCGAAGACCAGCGGATCGCCCTTCCGTTGCGGAATGCTCACCGGCACGATCTCGTCCTTGAACTTGCCGGCGTCCTGCGCGGCCGCGGCCTTGGTCTGGCTGCCGAGCGCCAGTTCGTCCTGCGCCGCACGGTCGATGCCGAACTTCTTGGCCACGTTCTCGGCCGTGATGCCCATGTGGTACTGGTTGTAGACGTCCCACAGGCCGTCGACGATCATCGTGTCGACCAGCTTCCAGTCGCCCATGCGCTGGCCGTTGCGCGAATTGGGCAGCACGTGCGGCGCCATGCTCATGTTCTCCTGGCCGCCGGCAATCACGATCTCGCTGTCGCCCGTGGCCACGGCCTGCGCCGCGAGCATCACGGCCTTCAGGCCCGAGCCGCAGACGGCGTTGATGGTGAGCGCCGGGGTTTCCTTGGCGCCGCCGCTCTTGAGCCATGCCTGGCGCGCCGGGTTTTGCCCCGCGCCGGCCGCGAGCACCTGGCCCATGATCGCCTCGCCGACCTGCTCGGGTGTGAGATTGGCGCGCGCGATCACTTCCTTGATGACGAGCGCGCCCAGTTCGGTGGCCGCGATGCCGGCCAGCGAGCCGCCGAACTTGCCGACCGGCGTGCGTGCAGCCGAAACGATGACGATGTCTTCCATTTTGGTTCTCTCCGTTGATGTGATTTGAAGGGGTGCTCGGGTGCGGGGCGATGGCCTGCGCGAAGCTCGCTCAGGCCCTGGCCTTGACGTAGCGCCCGGGTGCCGGCTCGATCGCCTTGTAGGCCTTGCCGTTGCCGTAAGTCTTGGGCGCTGCAACCTGCTTGCCGCCGTGGCCCTTGAGCCATTGTGCCCAGTCGGTCCACCAGCTTCCGGGCTGCTCCTTGGCGCCGGCGAGCCATTCGGCCTGGGCCTCGGGAAACTTGCCGTCTTCGCGCAGCCAGTGGCTCCGCTTCTTCTTGGCGGGCGGGTTGATCACGCCGGCAATGTGACCCGAAGCGCCCATGACGAAGCGCTTCTTGCCCGGCAGCAGCTGCGTGGACGCATAGGCGCCGCCGATCGGCACGATGTGGTCCTCGCGCGAGCCGTAGATGTAGACCGGAACGTCGATGCGACCGAGGTCGATCTTCTCGCCGCAGACCGTGAGCGCACCGGGCTTGGCGAGCTTGTTCTCGTGGTACGTGTTGCGCAGGTACCAGGTGTAGAACGGACCCGGCAGGTTGGTGGCGTCGCTGTTCCAGTAGAGCAGGTCGAAGGGCGGCGGCGTCTCGCCCTTGAGGTAGTTGCCGACCACGTAGTTCCAGACCAGGTCGTTCGGCCGCAGGAAACTGAAGGTCGAGGCCAGGTCCGTGCCGGGCAGCAGGCCGCCCTTGCCGAGCTGCATCTCGCGGTACTTGACCATCGCCTCGTCCACGAAGATGTCGAGGATCCCGGTGTCGCTGAAGTCGAGAAAGGTCGTCAGCAGCGTGAGCGACGCGGCCGGCTTCTCGCCGCGCGCCGCGAGCACCGCGAGCGCGGTGCTCAGGATCGTGCCGCCGACGCAGAAGCCGAGCGCATTGATCTGCTTGCTCGCGCCGATCTCCTGCACCACGTGGATCGCCTTGATCGCCGCCTGCTCGATGTAGTCGTCCCAGGTCGCATGCGCGAGCGACTCGTCGGGGTTGCGCCAGCTCACCACGAACACGCGATGCCCCTGCTCGTTCGCATAGCGGATCAGCGAGTTCTCGGGCTGCAGGTCGAGGATGTAGAACTTGTTGATGCACGGCGGCACCAGCAGGAACGGCCGCTCGTGCACCTTGGCCGTGAGCGGCTTGTACTCGAGCAGCTGGAACAGCTCGTTCTCGAACACCACCGCGCCCTCGGTCGTCGCAACGTTGCGGCCGACCTCGAAGGCGCTCTCGTCGGTCATGCTCAGGTGGCCCTGCTTCATGTCGTACAGCAGGTTCTGGATGCCGCGCGCGATGCTCTCGCCGCGCGTGTCGATCGCCTTCTTCTGGGCTTCGGGGTTGAGTGCGAGCGAATTGCTCGGCGATGCGGCGGCCATCCATTGCTCGACCGCGAAGCGCAGGCGCGAGCGGGTCTTCTCGTCGGCCTCGACCGCCTCGGCCATGCGCAGCAGCGTACGGCCGTTGAGCAGGTACACGGCCGCCGCAAAGGACGACAGCGGATTGCTGCCCCAGGCCTCGCCGGCGAAGCGCCGGTCGCCGTCGGGCCGGGCCTCGAGGCCCTTGCGCCAGAGTTCGGTGGCCTCGGCAACGTAGTCCTGCTGAATCGCCCGCATCTTCTCGGGCGGCACGGACAAGCGCGGCATCTCGGGCATCTGCGGCATGCCGGGCAGCTCGGGCATCGGCGGCAGCTGCCACAGCGGCTTGCCGGCGAAGGCCGCGGGTGCCTGCCCAGCCGCCTGCTGGAACGCCTGCAGGGCCTGCGTCCAGCCATCTGAAAACGCCTTCTGGAGCGGTGCGATTGCCTCTGCCCCCGTTGCTTGTTGCTTTGTCATGTCTTCGGGTCCTCACCTGAATCGATACGGATGGCTTGCGCGTTTTGAGTATCCTGCATTTCCCGAGGCCTCCGAAGCGGCGGCCTTCCACTTACCTGCTGAAACCTGCTGTGTTCATCCACCTGATCGTGATCGGCTGGCTCTACGTCGTCGTGATGATGGCCGTGGCCGAGGCCACGGCTACCACGGGCACCGTGCTGGGTGCCATCTTCACATTTCTTTTGTACGGATTGGCGCCGGTGGCACTGGTGGTTTACCTGATGGGCGCGCCCGCGCGGCGACGCGCGATCAAGCAGCGCGAGGCCGAGGCTCAGGAAGCTGCTCGGCAGGCCGCGGCGGCCGAGAAGGCGGCCGCGCCGGCTTCAGCGCTTCCAGACCAGGGCAGCGAAGCGCCCGCTGACGCCGTCGCGCCGGTGCGAAAAGAACCGTGAGGGATTGCCGACGGTGCACCACTCGGCGCTGCCGTCGTTGCCATGCAGTTGCACCAGGCCCACTGCGCGCAGCCGCTGGCGCGCCAGCGACGGCAGGTCGGCCAGCCATTTGCCGGGCGCTGCCGCGGGTGCGAAGCAGGCTGCCGCCTCAGGGGCATGCGCCTCGAATGCGGCCTTGACCTCGGCCCCGACCTCGAAGGCCGTGGGGCCAATGCAGGGCCCGAGCCAGGCCATCAGCTCACTCGGCGGCGCTTCGAAGCTCGTGACCGTGCGCTCCAGCACGCCTTCGGCGAGCCCCCGCCAGCCCGCGTGCGCGGCTGCCACGCGCCGGCCGGCTCTGTCGGTGAACAGCACCGGCAGGCAGTCGGCGACCAAGATCGTGCAGGCCACGCCCGCCGCAGTGGCGGTGGCAGCGTCGGCCGCCATGCCGTCGGGGGAAGGCGGGGCACCATCGAGCATCGCCACCGCGGTGCCATGCACCTGCTGCAGGAACACCGGCCGCGCACCTTCCAGCGCCTGCGCCACCCGGGCCCGGTTGGTGGCCACGTCGGCAGGCGCATCGCCCACGTGGTCGCCGAGGTTGAGGCTTTCGTAGCACCCTGCCGACACGCCGCCGTCCCGCGTCGTGCAGAGCGCCTGCACATGCGGCGGCGCCGGCCAGTCGGGCATGAGCCAGCCCGGCTCGGGTGCGTTCATGCCTCGGCGTCTGGGGCTTGGGACGGTTGTGCCCGCTGGAACGCGTCGAGCGCCATGCAGGCCTCGAACGCGGCCATCGTGCGCGGCAGGCCGCTGAAGTCGCAGTCGAAGCGCCGGCCGTTGAAGATCTGGGGCACCAGGCAGCAGTCGGCCAGCGTGGGCGTGTGGCCGTAGCAGAAGGTGCTGTCCGGATGCTGCGCGAGCTGCCGCTCGAACGCCAGCATGCCTTCGCGCACCCAGTGGCGGTACCACTCGTTCTTGGTCGCGTCGTCGAGCTTCAGGTCCTTCACGAGGTACTTGAGCACGCGCAGGTTGTTGATCGGATGGACCTCGCAGGCGATCGACTGCGCCAGTGCGCGCACATGCGCCCGCCCGACCGGATCGCCCGGCAGCAGCGCAGGCTCGGGGTGCGTTTCGTCGAGGTATTCGATGATCGCCATCGACTGGGAGAAGCGCTCGCCCTCGTCCTCGAGCAGCGGTACCAGCATGTCGGGCGAGATGGCCGAAAACGGACCCGTGCGGTGGTCGCCGCGCGCGATGTGGACCGGGATGTACTCGAAGTCCAGGCCCTTGAGGTTCAGCGCGATGCGCACGCGGAACGATGCGGAGGAACGGAAGTAGTTGTGCAGCTTCATCATGCCGTGAGCATAGCGCCGGTGCACCGGCCCCGCCTGCCTCTGGCACACTGCCGTTTTTCCAGATTTTTCGCTGAAAAGGACAGACGCAATGGCTTCCGAGTTTGTTTTCGCCCCGCCCGCGACGGTTTCGGTTCCGGTGGTCGGGCAGACGGCCCGCTTTCCGGTGCACCGCATCTATTGCGTGGGCCGCAACTACGAGGACCACGCGAAGGAAATGGGTTTCACCGGCCGCGAACCGCCCTTCTTCTTCATGAAGCCGGCCGACGCCGCGGTGGTGGTCGAAGACGGCCAGACCGGCACCATCGCCTACCCCGCGCTGACGAAGAACCTGCACCACGAGATCGAGCTCGTGGTGGCGATCGGCACGGGCGGGCGCAACATCCTGGCCGCCGACGCGCACAAGCACATCTTCGGCTACGCCGTGGGCCTCGACATGACGCGCCGCGACCTGCAGGGCGAGATGAAGAAACAGGGCCGCCCCTGGGACATCGGCAAGGGCTTCGAGCAGAGCGCACCGATCGGCCCGATCGTGCCGGTAGCCCAGGCCGGCGACGCCGAGAAGGCCGAGATCTCGCTGCAGGTCAACGGCACCGACCGCCAGCGCAGCACGGTCGCCAAGCTGATCTGGAACGTGGCCGAAACCATCGAGCACCTCTCGGCCGCCTGGGACCTCCAGCCCGGCGACCTGATCTTCACCGGCACGCCCGAAGGCGTGGCGGCGGTGGTGGCGGGCGACACGCTGGTGGGCGAGGTGGCGGGCCTGCCGAAGCTGACGGTCAAGGTCGTCTGAACCCGACGGTCGACCTCGCATGATCCTGCGCGTTCCCATCAAGCACTGCAAGAACTGCGGCACCGCGGTGGTCTACCGCGTTCCGGACGACGGCGACACCAAGGAACGCGCCGTCTGCCCAGCCTGCGGCACCATCCACTACGAGAACCCGCTCAACGTGGTGGGCACCATTCCCGTGCTCGGCGACAAGGTGCTGCTGTGCAAGCGCAACATCGAACCGCGCTGGGGCAAGTGGACCCTGCCCGCGGGATTCATGGAGCTCGGCGAGACGACGGCCCAGGGCGCGGCGCGCGAGACCGACGAGGAGGCCGGCGCCCACTACGAGATGGAAGGCCTGTTCGCGGTGATCAGCGTGGTGCGCGTGGGCCAGGTGCACATGTTCTACCGTGCGCGGCTGCTCGACGACCGCTTCGACCCGGGGCACGAGACCATCGAGGCGAAGCTCTTCACCGAGGAAGAGATTCCCTGGGAAGAGATCGCCTTCCGCACCGTGCGCGAGGCGCTCGAACACTTTTTCGAGGACCGGCGGCGCGGCAGTTTCGGCATGCACGAACTCAGCATCATCTAAGCCTCAGCATTGTTTCAGGGAGAGAAAAAAGAACCATGACGAAAAGAATAGTTCGCGCCAGCGCCCTGCTGGCGCTCCTGCTTGCCGCGGCCGCGGCACGCGCCGAAGCCATCGGCGAGGTGGACACCGCCTTCAAGCTCATTGGCCCCGACCACAAGATCGTGGTCGAGGCGTACGACGACCCCAAGGTCAACGGCGTGACCTGCTATGTCTCGCGCGCCAAGACCGGCGGGCTGACGGGCGCGTTCGGGCTGGCGGAGGACACCTCCGACGCCTCGATCGCCTGCCGCCAGGTCGGTCCGGTGAGCGTGCCGCAGCCGCTGCCCAAGCGCGAGGAAGTGTTCAGCGAGCGGCTGTCGATCCTGTTCAAGCGGCTGCGCGTGGTGCGCATGGTCGACCCGAAGCGCAACACGCTGGTCTATCTCACCTATTCCGAGCTGCTGATCGACGGTTCGCCGAAGAACAGCATCACCGCGGTGCCGATCGATCGCGGCACGCCGATTCCGCTCAAGTAAGCCTGCGAGCCGACGTTTACAAGTTTGCTAGCATGGCAAAGGTGGCTCGCCCGGCGTGCCGACCGAAGGAACCCTCCGCAACGAACCCGTTCCAAGAGAGCCATGGACATCCTGACCCTTCTTTCCCGTACCGGCGCCGCAGTGCTCGTGGCCGCCGCCCTCGCCGCCTGCACCACGCCGCTGCCGCCGCCGCGTCCGGCCCCGACCACCCCGCCACCGGTGGAGCAGCCCCAGGCGCTGTTCATCCGGCCTGCGAGCGGCGCCACCATCGCGCGCTTCGACGGCGTGCGCAACAAGGGCCTCGACATCGCGGGTAATCTCGGCGACCCGATCGTCGCCTCGCGCGACGGGCGCGTGGTGTATGTGGGCAACGAACTGGCTGGCTACGGCAACATGGTGATCGTCAAGCACGACGAGACCTTCCTCACGGCATATGCGCACGTGCAGAACACCCTCGTGAAGGAGAACGCGGTGGTGCGCCAGGGCCAGAGGATCGCCGACATGGGCAAGAGCGGCAGCGACCGCGCGAAGCTGCGTTTCGAGATCCGCCGCAACGGCACGGCGGTCGACCCCGAGCCCTACCTGAGCGGCCGGCTGCAGCAATAGGCGGCCTGCGGGCGCTGCGCTACAGAAGGCTCTCGGGCACCAGCGGCGCGAGCAGCTCCAGCTTCCAGCGCGACCAGAAGTCGGTTTCCGGTTCGGTGTGCAGGATGGTGTCGGCGCCATCGCCCGACGCCGGGCTCACCCATTCGATGCCACCCTCGGGCCCGAGCTGCAGCTGGTAGGCGCCGTCCAGCCGCATGAAGCCGATCAGGCTGGTGAGCTGCTGCGCAAGCTGCGGGCTGAAGATGAAGATGCCGATCTCGGTGTTGTGCAGCATCGAGCGCGGATCGAAGTTCATCGATCCGATGAACACCAGGCTGCGGTCGATCACGGCCGACTTGCCATGCAGCCGCCCGCTCGCCGAGCCGTAGATGCCGAAGCGCTTGGTCTCTTCCACCCGCTTGGGGCTCAGTTCGTACAGCGCCACGCCGAGCTGCAGCATCTCGGGCCGATAGCGCCGGTAGCCGATGTGAACCAGCGACTCGTCGGTCGCAGCCAGCGAGTTGGTGACGATGGTGTAGCTCACGCCCTTCTGCCGCACGATGCGCATCGTCTCCATGCCGCCGCGCCCCGGGATCAGGTAGGGCGTGGTCTGCAGGATCTCGTGCTCCGCGGCGCGCAGGTAGCGCCGCACGTTGTAGAGCACGCTGTCGGTCGACTCGTCGGCCGGCAGCCCGCGCGTTTCGTCGGTGCGCCCGAGCGCCTTCGCGGGTGCGTCGGCGTAGGCTTCGGCCCGGCCCCACACGAGCGACAGCGCACCCGCGTCGAGGTCCTTCGCCAGCGCGTTGTTGCCGAGCAGGTCGGTCGAGGTCAGCGGCTCGGGATGCAGCGTGTCGGGCCCGGCGGTCAGCTGCTCGAAGCGCTCGCGCCATTGCGCCGGTGTGGCCGTATCGGTCTTCACCAGCGACTCGACCGGGTACACGTACGGGCTGTTCCAGTACATGTCGAACAGCGACGAGAGCCGCGGCACCACCGCGCCCGCCACGAGCGTGTCGACGTCGATGAAGTTCGAGCCGCCGTCGCGCAGGAAATACTCGTTCGCGATGTTGCGCCCACCCATCACGGCCATCGTGTTGTCCACCACGAAGAGCTTGTTGTGCATGCGGCGGTGCGCGCGGTCGAAGTCGAGCAGCGACGCGGCCCACCGCGTGCTCAGGCGGTCGCGGCCGGCCGGGAACGGATTGAACATCCGCACCTCGACGTTGGCATGGGCAGCCAGCCCCGCGAACAGCGGATCGGCACCCGCGGTGTAGAGATCGTCCACCAGCAGGCGAACCCGCACGCCGCGCTCGGCCGCATCGCGCAGCGTGCGCAGCAGGTAGCGGCCGATCTCGTCGTTCTGCACCAGGTAGTACTGCACGTCGATCGAGCGCTGCGCCCGGCGCGCCATCTCGATACGGGCATGCAGCGAATACTGCGGCATGGGCAGCAGGCGAAAGCCGCTGAGCCCGCCCTCCGGCGGTGCCGCCGCCGCGACGAGGCGCCCGAGCACGGTGTCCGCGCCATCCGCGATGGCCACCGAGGGCCTGCGTTCCACCCCCGACGGCAACCCCGCGCAGCCCGCCAGCAGCAGCAAGGCGGCACCGAGCAGCAGCCAGCGGGGCCACCCGCGCCCGATGCGGAGGCCGGCACCGGCCGACCAGCCGGGGTTTCGGAGAACGGGGTCTTCTGCCATCGGTGGGAGGTGTCGGGGTGCGGGGGTGCGGCATGCGGCATGCGGCATGCGGCATGCGCGCGGCTGGCGGTTTCTACCATGCCAGCCGCCGCACCGCCGCGCCCGGGTGGCCTCCCGGCCCGGGCGATTTCCTCGTCAACCTTCAGGTCGCGCTCGCGGCATGGCCACGGGCGCCCCCAGTTCCCGCGCCGGATGGCGATGCAGCGCCAGCGCGCCGACGAAGGCGCCCAATGTAGCCTCGAAGTTCTCGGCGCCGCCCTGCAGCACCCCCGGATCGGCATCGCCCGAGGGCAGCCGGTCGGACACCTTCGCATCGGCCAGCAGCGAAGCCGACGCGCCGAGCGCGAGGATGGTCTTGCCGTGCTGGTACTGGTCCTTGATGAACTGCTCGGTATGGAAATCCTTCGACAGGATCTGCACGGCCTCGGCGCCATCGGGCAGCACGAGCGCGTCGAACAGGAACCCGGGTTCGTTCTCCAGCGACGCGTCGGCCTCCATCGTCTCGCCCTCGGCAGTGCGGAACGGACCGATCCGCGGCCCCACCAGCCGGCCCACGGCGCCTTCGGCCAGCAGCGCGGCCTGGATCGCCGCGATCTGACCGCCCTCGGCGCCGTCGGCCACGAGCAAGGCCACCTTGCGCGTGCGCACCGACCCGTCGCCCGGGCGCGCCATCAGCGACAGCGCAGGCGACCGCGTCACCTCGGGCTTCGGCGGCTGCGGGAGTGCGCGCGGCAGTGCCGGCGGCACGGGAATGCCGAGCCCGTCGGCCACCTGCTGCGCGAGCGCCGGCGAGGCGTTGACTAGGCTCGCCACCACGCGCTCGCGCACCGCCGGCACGGTGCACTTCGACAGTTCGAAGCGGAACGCCGCCGCGATGTGCGCCTGCTCGGCGGCTGTCTGGCTTTCGAAGAAAAGCGTCGCCTGCGTGTAGTGGTCGGCGAACTTCTCGGGTTTGCCGCGCACCTTGTCCTGGTCGACGATGCGCTGCGGAAAGGTCATGAAGCCGGCCGCAGCCCCGGCCTGGAACGGACAGCCGCCGCCCAGCGAATTGGGCTCGTAGGAGACGCGTCCGCGATGGATGGCCTGGCGGTGCATGCCATCGCGCTGGTTGTTGTGCACCGGTGCGATCGGCGCGTTGATCGGCAGCTCATGGAAGTTGGGGCCACCGAGCCGCGTGATCTGCGTATCGACATACGAGTGGATCCGCCCCGCGAGAAGCGGGTCGTTCGTGAAGTCGATGCCCGGCACCACGTGCGCGGCGCAGAAGGCCACCTGCTCGGTCTCGGCGAAGAAATTGTCGGGGTTGCGGTTCAGCACCAGGCGTCCGACGGGCGTGAGCGGCACCAGTTCCTCGGGCACGATCTTGGTGGCGTCGAGCACGTCGAAGCTGAAAGCCTCGGCCTCCTCCTCGGTGAAGATCTGCAGGCCCAGCTCCCACTCGGGAAACTCGCCAGCCTCGATGGCTTCCCACAGATCGCGGCGGTGATAGTCGGGGTCGGCGCCCGAGATCTTCACCGCCTCGTCCCACACCAGCGAATGCGTGCCGAGCACCGGCGTCCAGTGGAACTTGCAGAACACCGAGTTGCCGGCTTCGTTCACGAGCCGGAAGGTGTGCACGCCGAAGCCCTGCATCATGCGGTAGCTGCGCGGAATGGCGCGGTCGGACATCTGCCACATCAGCATGTGCGCCGACTCGGGCATGAGCCCGACGAAGTCCCAGAAGGTGTCGTGCGCGCTCGCGGCCTGCGGCATCTGGTGGTGCGGCTCGGGCTTGACCGCGTGGACCAGGTCGGGGAACTTCATCGCGTCCTGGATGAAGAACACGGGCATGTTGTTGCCCACGAGATCCCAATTGCCCTCGTCGGTATAGAACTTGACCGCAAAGCCCCGCACGTCGCGTGCGGTGTCCTTGGAGCCGCGCTCGCCCGCCACGGTCGAGAAGCGCACGAACACCGGCGTGATCTTTCCGGCCTCGCGCAGCGGCGCCGCCTTGGTGAACTGCGGAATGCCCTCGTAGCTTTCGAAGTAGCCGTGCGCGCCCGATCCGCGCGCATGCACGATGCGTTCGGGAATGCGCTCGTGGTCGAAGTGCGTGATCTTCTCGCGCAGGATGAAATCTTCCAGCAGGGCCGGGCCGCGCAGGCCTGCCTTGAGCGAGTTCTGGTTGTCCGCGATCGGCACGCCCTGGTTGGTCGTGAGCCGCTGTCCGCCTGAATCCACGCGCACCCGGTCCAGCGACTCGATGGTCGCGTTCAGGCCTGGCATCGCCATGCCGCCGGTCTTCTCGGAGCCGACCTCCTCGGACAGCGTGCTGGCCGTTGCGGCCGGCGAAAGCGGCGCGACCGATTGCCCCTGCGGCGGACGCAGCGCGTTGGCGTGGCCGTGCTCGAGCGGCTTGCCGACATTGAACGGCATGCTCGCGGCCAGTGCCTGCGCGTGCGCCGCTTTCTGCGAAGGCGGATCGCGTGGCTCGCCCGCCGGCAGATTGGCGGCGCCGCTGTCGGTGTTGCGGGCGGCTGCGGCTGCGCTGGTCACGGCGCTGTTGGAGGTCGGGGGCTGTTTGGAACGAGGCATGAAAACTCCGTGGGTAAAAAAAAGCCCGCGACGCGAACGCAGCGGACAGCAGGAAGCGATCGGCCCCGGTGTGTACCGGGGCCGACGCCTGGATAAGCCAGCAATGTCAATGCGGCGCGCTCATGCGCGCGCGTGCCTGCGCAGATGGCCGCTTCGGCGCGCCAGCAGCAGCCCGGCCGCCGCGAGCCCGACCACCGCGATGGCGGCGGTATTGCCCGAGGCTGCGCGGCCCATGTCAACGGCGATCTCGCCCGACCGGGGACCGACCAGCTGCAGGCGACGCTTGGTCATCTGCGCGCCGAGGTCGCCGAGCCGGTCCGCCAGCAGCGTCTCGGCCGCGGGCAGCACGATGGTCTCCTCGTCCGCCACGTGGTGCATCACGTCGCGCATCAGCGCGGCAAGCGTCTCGTCGTAGTCGCGCGCTTCGGGCTCCATCGCGCGCAGCAGGCCGATGAGCCGCCGCATCTCGGCATGCTCTTCCATCGACTTGTTGATGCGCTCGTCGTCCGTCACCTTGCGCACCTCGGGATAGAAGATTTCCTCCTCGAGCTGCGCATGGATTTCGAGCGCGGTGCAGATCGTGTTGACCAGGCCCTTCTTCACCCGCGCCGACGCGCTCGGCTTGTACTGGTGATAGGTGGACATCACGTGCGTGTGATCCAGGCGAATCATGTTGGTCGCCGTGGGGAAAAGCCGGGAAACGAGACCGGTCATAGAACCTCCACAAGAAAGTGGGGAGGCACCAAAGGCGCCTCCAGGGGCGTCAAGCCGATGCGGTGAGCTCTTCCATGAGCTCCTCCTTGCGCGCGGTGAGCTGATCGCGCATGGCGACCAGGTCGAGGCCACGCGCGGCGCGTGCCTTGACGAAGATCTCGTTGCGCTCTTCCTTCACGTGGTGGTCGATGTACTCGCCGAGCACGATGACCTTGGCGTCGAACATGCCGTTGACATCGGCAGCGCCTTCGATCTGCGCGATCAGGTCCTTGGCGCTCGCGTGCTCGACCTCGGCCTCGTCGAGGAGATCGGTCTCGCTGAGCGCGTCGCGCAGCGCGGGATAGAAGATCTCTTCCTCGATCTGCGCATGAACCGTGAGTTCCATGCAGATCTGGTTGGCGAGTTCGCGCTTCTTCTGCTGCGCGCTGGCGGCACGCGAATGGGTCAGTTCCTCGTACTCCTTGAACATCTTCTTGACGTTGCGGTGGTCGGTGTCGAGAAGGCTGCAGGCATCGGGTGCCGAGCGCTTGGTGGAAGTGGGCATCGTGGGCTCCGGTTTGGTTGAATGGGAACTCAACGATGGAAGGACTGCCGGGCGCGCGACGTAGGAAAGCTCCTTGAGTGAACGTACTAGCCGCACTACGAACCGCACTGCGCGGCGGCCGTCAGCGTGCGCGGACGCCGCGCTGCGCCAGCAGGCAGCCCGCGGCGAGCCCGAGCGCGAACAGCCCATAGACCACGCCCATCGACGGCTTCGAAAGGTGCCGCTCGAAGCCCGGCGTGAGGCGGCGCGGCGTGACGGTGTAGTCGATCGTGCAGGCTACCGCGGTGGCGACGCCGGCACCGGCAAGGGCTTGCGGCACGGTCCGTGGCGGATGCCGCTCGGCATGCAGCCAGGCATACAGCACCGCCCAGAACACGGCGCTCGCATGGTGCGTGGCATAGCCGATTCCGGTGTGCCTGAGCGTGGGCCGCCGTGCCGCAAAGGCTTCGTCGTCGCCCCAGAGCCAATGGCTGGTGGCGTTGGTGGGCGCCACCATGCTGCCGGCCTCGCGGCGGCCGAAGAGCATCAGCGCGGCGGTGGAGGCCAGGCTGGCGCAGGTGCCGGCAATGAGGCCGGTTCGCAGCACCGGCAGCAGGCGGGGTGGGTCGTTCGTTGCGAAGGTCATGTCGAGCCTCATGCGGGGGTTTGGGAAAGTCGCCGTGTCAGGGCGCCCGTCGCGCTCGCGCCGAGCGTCATCTCGGTCATCCACGACACCAGCAGCTGCCCGTAGGCCTGCCGGTGCGACTGCTTCGACAGCGCATGGTCGGCACCGGACAGCACGCGGTAGGTGGCCGAGCGCACGCGCTTGAAGGCGCCCAGGTAGTTCTCGATCACCGGGTGCGGCACGATCTGGTCGTGCTCCGACTCCACGATCAGCACGTCGCCCGTGAACGCCTCGCAGGCCGCTAGTGCGCGGTTGTCGCGCGGGCCGACGAGCGTGCGCCGGTAGGCCACCAGGTCGGGCCTGCTGAGTTGGCCCTTGGGCGCCAGCCATTCGCGATCGCGGTAGAGCGCGGGCGCCCGCAGCGCGAGCCAGCGCACCGGCCGCATCGCGCTGACGAGCGCGGCCAGGTAGCCACCGTAGCTGCTGCCGACGATGGCGATCGCCTCGGGGTCGACGGTCGGGTGGCTGATGAGCGTGTCGTAAGCCGCAAGCACGTCGCGCAGGTTGTCCTCGCGCGTGACCTCCTGGCGCAGCGAGGCGTGGCGCGCATGGCCACGCAGGTCGAAGGTCAGGCAGACGCAGCCGAGCGCGGCAATCTCGTGCGCACGCGCGATGTACTGCTCCTGGCTGCCGTCCCAGCCGTGGACCAGGAGCACGCCGGGCACCATGGAGGAAGCGGCGACCAGCGTTCCGGCGATGTGCTGGCCGTCCACGGAAATGTCGATGAGGTTATGTCGGGTCGCTGTCATAGGGTCGAAACAAGGCGTACTTGGCGAGCGGTCCGATCTGCCGGTCGACGCCCTGGTAGTGCACCGAGGCGCCGGCCGGCACATCGGGCGCGCTGCCGTAGGCCTCGAAGCAGGAAACACGCACGCGCTCGAGCACCGGGTCGCGCCAGAAGCATTCGAGCGCGACCATCTCGGCGCCGGTGGCACCGCCCACGCGCCACGACTGCTCGAGCACGCCGGAACGCCACTGGCCGTCCGGCGTGGCCCCCTGCGCCACGTCGTAGTTCACGCGCGACGCGAAGAAGCCGGGGTAGCTTTCGATCACCGCCCGGTGGTAGCGCCGCGCCTGGTCGATCGCGAGGCGTAGCGCCGGCGCCGGCTGCGTGCTGGCGAGCAGCGCGTCGAAGTCGCCCCGCACCAGCGTCAGGTCAGAGCCGCCATAGACCTGCTGGCCGGCGTTGTCGGTGGTCATGCGCTGCCGGCCGTAGTAGCTCACCAGCATTTGATCGACGAGCACCTGCCCCACGCTGAAGGTTTCGGGCTGCGTGAGGTTCTGCTCGATCACCACGCCGTGCAGCCCGATCTCGCTCTCGTCCATGGCCGAGAGGCACCGGTCGAGCGCCTCGGCATCGGGCGCCACCGACTGGCCGCGGCCACCGGTGGCGCACACGGGCTTGATGCGCACTGCACCCCGGTCGAGCAGCTGGCGGCCGGCCCAGCGCGCGTCTTCGAGCGTGAAGGCCGAGAAGCCGTCGAGCACCGCATCGCCGACGGCGGCGGCGAAGCCGGGCGCCCAGCCTTCGGGGCAGACTGCCGCCCGGCCCACCAGCGGATGCGTGATCGCCTTGGTGGCCACGAACGGATACGGCACCACGCCGCCAAACAGGTCGTGCGGGGTCGAGATGCCGAGCGAGCGCGCCAGCTGCGTGCTCGCGATGGTGTCGCTCGGCACGAAGTACAGCGGCGTGCCTTCGTGCGCGCGCGCGGCGTCGAATTCGCCCGTGAAGCGGAACTGCTTCAGTGCCGCCAGCCGCTCGGCGAAATTGCTGCGCGTGGCGCGTTCGTGGTCGCTGGCGTACGCCTGCGGATCGGCGCTCCACACCACCACGCTGCCACCGGTGGTGCTTTGGAGGACCGTGTCCACGAGGGAAGCTCCCGAGCTGAAGAGGGTGTCCATGGCATGCGCCCGTTCGTCAGCGGTTCGCAGCCGTGCCGGGCTCGGCCATCCGGCGGTGCTGCTTCGCCAGCAGCTCCGAAGGCGTGATGTTGGCGACCGCCGCCTGGAGCTTGTTCTTCCAGCCCGCGACCACGTCGCCCTCGCCTTTCATCATGGCGTCAAAGCCGATCTTCGCCACCTTGACTGGATCGGCCTTCTTGTCGTCCTGGCCGACCTTGGTGTCGAGCATGTCGGCACGCTCGAAGAACTCGGTGTCGGTCGGGCCGGGCATGAGGCAGCTCACCGTCACGCCGCTGTCCTTGAGCTCTTCGCGCAGCGCGAACGAGAACGAATCGAGGAACGCCTTGGTGCCGTTGTAGACGGCCTGGAAGCTACCGGGCATGAAACCGGCGATCGAGCCGGTGATCAGGATGCGGCCCGCACCACGCGCACGCATCGCCCCGCCGATGCGGTGGACCAGGTAGAGCGTGCCGGTCACGTTGGTGTCGAGCACGTGGCGCGCATCCGCAAAGCTCTGGTCGAGGAACGCATGGCCGAGGCCGCGGCCCGCGTTGGCGAGCAGCGCATTCACCGGCCGCTGTCCGGCGGCGGCAAGCAGGCGGTCCACGCCCTCGGTGGTGGAAAGATCGGCCTGCACCGGCTGCACCTCGACCCCGCGCGTGCGCAGCTGGACGGCCGCGTCATCGATCTCGGGCTCGTCGGCCGCGATCAACAGGTCGAAGCCCTCGTTGGCGCAGCAGCGCGCGAGTTCCAGGCCGATGCCCGAGGAGGCACCTGTGACGATCGCGAAAGGTCGGTTGAAAGCGGAAGTGTTCATCGGGAAAGCTCCTTGTGAACGGGGGGACGAACGGGGGGCACGAAGGACATCGCTCAAGTCCATGGTTAAGCAGCTTCGACCCGCGCGGGGCGGGATATCCCGCGAGCTTGTGAAAGCGGCCTCCTACGCGTGGCGCAGCCCCTGGCCCGACGGCCACAACTTGCGCGATCACGCGCGGCTCTCCTACGGAGCCGCCGCGGCCCGTTGGCCATCGTGTGGCCAGCGCCAACTATCGACCGACGACCTTCGCCAGCCCATGGCTTCCGCTCCACCGCCTGTCCTCGCCTCCGAACCCGCCGCCGGCCAGACCGCCTTGCTGATCATCGACATGATCAGCGTCTGGGATTTTCCCGACGCCGAAAAGCTGCTGCCCGGCGCCCTCGCCATCGCGCGCCCGATCGCGGCGCTCAAGGCGCGCTGCAGCCGTGCCGGTGTGCCCACGGTCTACGTCAACGACAACCGTGGGCGCTGGCGGTCCGACCTGCGCAAGCTCGTCGACATGTCGCTCGAGGCGGGCGGCGCGGGCGCCGAGATCACCTCGGCGCTGCTGCCCGGCGAAAACGACTACTTCGTGCTCAAGCCCAAGCAATCGGCGTTCTTCGCGACGCCGCTCGAGCTGCTGCTGTCCTACCTGAAGGCCCGACGGCTCATCGTCACCGGGGTGGCGAGCGACCAGTGCATCTCGGCCACCGTGGCGGATGCGGGCATGCGCGACTTCGACGCCGTGGCGCCGCGCGATTGCGTGGCCACGCAGTCGCGCGAGCGAAATGAGCGCTTCCTGCGCCAGGCCGCCGAGGCGTTGTGCGTTCCGACCACGCCGGGCCCGCGCATCCGCCTGCCCGCTGCACGCCGCGGCTGAGCGGCTACAACGAAACCGGGGCTTTCCATCCATGTTCGCGCACGTCCAGCTCGGGGTCCACGATTTGTACCGCATGACCGCGTTCTACGACGAGGTGCTGCGCCACATCGGCATGGTGCGCTTCACCGACCTTTCACGCGTTGGCCCGGCCGGCGTTCTATGGCGCCATCCGGGCACACGCTGGCCGCAGTTCGTCATCCACCAGCCTTTCAACGGGTTGCCGGCGACCGCGGGCAACGGCTCGCAGGTGAGCTTTCTCGCGCGCTCGCACGAGGCGGTCGATGCCGCATGGCGAGGCGCCTTGTCGCGCGGCGCCGCCGATGCGGGTGAACCGGGGCTGCGGCCGCGCTATGCGGCCGACTTTTATGCGGCGTATTGCGTCGACCCCGAGGGCCACAAGCTCTGCTTCGTGCACACGCCCTGACGGGCGTTCTGTCAGCCGCTTCGATGCTCGGCATTCCGCTTGCGCGTGGCCGCGGCCTTCTTTGCCGATGCCGAGCGCTCCGCGGCGGTGCGCGACGCGGCCGCTGCGCCGCCCTTGTGGCCGCCCTTGCGCGACGGTGCATGGTTCTCGGTCTTGCCGCGGCCGCTGCCGCTCTTCTTGCCGCCACCGGTCTCTGCATTGACGGTGGCCCAGGCGCGCCGTTCGGCCTCGCCCTTGCCCACGCCGCGGTGTTCGTAGCCCTCCTCGATGTGCTCGGCCTTGCGTTTCTGCTTGTCCGTGTAGGCCGACTTGTCGCCTTGGGGCATGGCTTTGCTCCTGTTGCATGAACAAGACTGCATCCTGCGCGCCTCAGGGGGACATCGGGTCGGAGGACGTTGGGGACGTGCGTGGGAGCAGTCTGGCGACGCTCCTGTCGCCATCTGTGGGACTGCGCCGACGGCACCTGGGGCCGGTTGCACGACAGCCGCGCGCGCCGCCCGCGTCGAGCATTGTCTGCCGACAACATGGAGTGCCAATGACGAAGCAGACGGTCAGCGATTTCGTGGTCCAGCGGCTGCACGACTGGGGCGTGCGGCGCATCTACGGCTACCCCGGCGACGGCATCAACGGTCTGATGGGCGCGCTCGACCGGGCCGATGGTGCGATCGAGTTCGTGCAGAGCCGGCATGAGGAGCTTTCGGCTTTCATGGCCTGCGCGCACGCCAAGTTCTCGGGCGAGGTGGGTGTCTGCCTCGCCACCTCTGGCCCGGGCGCGATCCACCTGCTCAACGGCCTCTACGACGCGAAGCTCGACCACCAGCCGGTGGTCGCCATCGTGGGCCAGCAGAAACGCAGCGCGCTCGGCGGCGACTACCAGCAGGAGGTGGACCTGGTCTCGCTGTTCAAGGACGTGGCGCATGAGTTCGTGCAGATGGCCACCAGCGCCGAGCAGGCGCGCCACCTCATCGACCGTGCAATGCGCATCGCGCGTGACCGCCGCGCCGTGACCTGCGTGATCTTCCCCAACGACGTGCAGGACCTGCCCGCGGTGCCGGTGCCGCCGCGCGAACACGGCACGGTGCACAGCGGCATCGGCAGCACGGCCATTGCGCAGGTGCCGAATTCGATCGCTCTCGGGCGCGCGGCGGAGATCATCAATGCCGGCCACAAGGTCGCGATCCTTGCGGGCGCGGGCGCCCTGCATGCCACCGATGAATTGATCCAGCTGGCCGACCACCTGGGTGCCGGCCTTGCGAAGGCGCTGCTCGGCAAGGCCGCGGTGCCCGACGACCTGCCCTTCGTGACCGGCGCCATCGGCGTACTCGGCACGCGGCCCAGCTCGCGCATGATGGAAGAGTGCGACACCTTGCTGATGATCGGCTCATCGTTCCCCTATGCCGAGTTCCTGCCGCCCGAAGGCCAGGCGCGTTGCGTGCAGATCGACACCGACCCGCGCGCCATCGGCCTGCGCTACCCCACCGAGCTGGGCCTGGTCGGCGACAGCCGGGCGACGCTCGCGGCCCTGCTGCCGCTGCTCGATGCGAAACCGCATGGCCCGTGGCGCAGCGGCATCGAGGCCGACGTGGCGAAATGGTGGCGCGTGCTCGAGGCGCGCGCGCACGTCGGGGCCTCGCCACTGAACCCGCAGCGGGTGTTCTGGGAACTGTCGTCGCGGCTGCCCGAGCGCTGCATGCTCACCTGCGACAGCGGCTCGGCCGCCAACTGGTATGCGCGCGACGTCAAGCTGCGGCGCGGTATGAAGGCCAGTCTCTCGGGCGGACTCGCCACCATGGGCCCGGCGCTGCCTTATGCCATCGCGGCCAAGATGGTGCATCCCGACCGCCCGGCGGTCGCGATGCTCGGCGACGGCGCGATGCAGATGAACGGACTCAATGCGCTCATCACGCTCGCGCGTGTCTGGCGCGACTGGGCCGATCCGCGGCTCGCCATCATGGTGCTCAACAACCGCGACCTCAACCTCGTGACCTGGGAACAGCGCGTGCTCGGCGGCGATCCCAAGTTCGAGGCCTCGCAGCAGCTGCCCGACTTTCCCTATGCGCGCTTCGCCGAGATGCTCGGGCTCGCCGCGGTGCGCGTCGACACGCCCGAGGCCATCGGCCCCGCCTGGGACGCCGCCCTGTCGGCCGACCGCCCGATGTTGCTCGAGATGGTGACCGATGCGGCCGTGCCGCCGCTGCCGCCCGACGTCTCGCTCGCACAGGCCAAGGCCTATCTTTCTGCGCTGTGGCAGGGCGACCCCGAAGCGATGCGCACCATCAAGGCGACCGCGCGCGAATACTGGGCGAGCGTCACGGCCTGAGCGCCCACCGGCGGCTCATTGCAGCCGTGGCCGGACACCTTGGCGGCGGGCTCGCTCGGCTTCGGAAGCGGCGCGCGACAGGCAAGCGTTGCGCTCGTCGCCTTCGTGTGCATTGCACTTCTCGCGCGCGATCTCGTGGTCCACGCCCGCCTTCGTGTCGGCCAGCCGGCGCTCGTTGGCCTCGCTCGGGTTTCGCTGGCGCGCAAGCTCGGCCAGCGCGATCTTCTCGCGGCCTTCGGCTTCCTTGCGGCACACCGCACGTGGGTTGCCGGCCTGTGTTTCGCATCGCTCCAACGCAGCATTGCGCTGGGCACCGATGCGCTGGCGTGCAATGCCGTCGTCGATGGTGGCCGGGTCGATCTCGGCTGGACGCGGCTGCACATCCTGCTGCGCCACAGCCGGGGGCGCTGCCGCCCAGAGGGTGGCAACGCAGACAAACAGGTGAACTGAAAGCTTCGTCATGGCGATCTCCTGTGCGTCGCCCATGGTAGGACGGGCGCACAAGCCCTCACGTCAGCATGTGCTTACGGCTCCTTCGACAGGCGTCCTACCGTGGCGGGCATGCCGACTTCTATATTGGTTTCGACGGCGGATCCTCGCTTCAAGAACAAACCCCCCGCCGCCAAGGAGATCACCATGAAGAAACTGCTGATGATTTGCACTGCCGCATCCTGCCTGGCATTGGGCCCGGTGCATGCGCAAGTGACGACCGGACCGGCCGCGGCCACCGATCCCGCCATGGCCGAATACAAGGCGGCGCGCGACAAGATTTCGGCCGATGCCAAAGCCGACAAGGCGGCCTGTGACGCCATGAAGGACAACGCCAAGGACGTCTGCATGGCCGAGGCCAAGGGCAAGGAAAAGGTCGCCAAGGCCGAACTCGAGCAGAAGCAGAAGCCCAGCGACAGCAACGCCCGCAAGGTCGCGGAAGCCAAGGTCGACGTGGCCTACGACGTGGCCAAGGAAAAGTGCGACGACCAGAAGGGTGACGCCAAGGACGCCTGCGTGAAGCAGGCCAAGGCCGAGCAGTCCAAGGGCAAGGCCGACATCAAGGCCATGAAGAAGTAAGCAGGGCTTCCATGCAGTCGCTCGCCATTCCGGAAGCCCTGCGCGCGCAGCTTGCCGCGGACAATCTCCTGGCCATCAATTCGCATGGCCAGGAGGTTCTTCACGGCCTCGACTACGCCGAGTCGCAGCTGCTCGTCGAATGCAGTGGCGAGCCGCCTGCCGATGCCGCGCTGCGCGAGCGCTGCGCCGAACTCGTGGTCAAGCACGAGCGCGCGCGGCTGCGCATCGCAACGGTCGACGACGAAAGCACTGCAGGCAAGTTCTGAACCCATCCGCCCTCATCGCAGCGTGCCCAGGTACGCTGCGATGTCGCGCGCATCCTGCTCGCTCACGCCCATCTCCGGCATCGCCGAACGCGGATCGACATCGTGCGTGTGGCGCAGCCAGCGCACCATGTTCTCGGGCGTGTTGGGCAGCTTGCCAGCGATCAACAGGCGCTCGGCGATGCCTTCGAGTGGCGGCCCCACGTGGGGCGACGAACTCGTGATGCCGGGGATCGTGTGGCAGGCGCTGCAGGCATATTGGTGCAGCGCCTGCGCGCCGCGCCGAACGTCGCCCTCACGGGTCGGCGGCGCCTCTTGCGCACGTCCGCAGGCGGGGAGCGCCGCGGCAGCACCCTGTGTCACCCCGGTGGGTGTGGCGTGCACGGCTTCGGCGTATTGCTGCGGCGACAGATCGGGCAGACGACCCAGGAAAGCGACCACCGCCCAGAGCTCGTCCTCCGTCAGCCGGTGTTCCCAGGCCGGCATGCCGCTCATCTTGATGCCGTGCTTCGTGAGCCAGTAGAGCTCGCGCGGCTTCCAGCGCGTTGGCGCGTCCACCAGCGGCCCGGGCAGCGGCTGCATGCTCTTGCCGATGTCGTTCTGCGCCACGCCGGGTGCGCCATGGCATTGCACGCACTTGTCGCGGTAGCAGGCCGCGCCGTGCACCAGCAGACGCTCGTCGTCGAGCTTGGGCGTCTCGATGCCACGCGCGCGCAGCCGCACCGACTGGTGCATGGCGGTTTCGAGCAGCGAGTACACCGGCTGCGTGTGCTGCGAGGTGGCCGAGACATCGTAGAGGCCGCCGAACACGACCAGCGCGCCCGCCGCGGCGCCGGCGAGGCCCAGCGCGGCCAGGGTGAGGAGGACGGTCTTCGGTGCGCTCATCGATCGCGGCATTGTCCGACGCACACCGACGCCGCCATGTCGGCGCAAGCCGCGTTCCCTTTCGCACAATGGCGGTCATGGTGGCTGCCCCTTCCTGCCGCGCGGTCCGCGCCTGTGTCCTGCCGGTGCTGGCGCTGCTGGCCTGCGGCTGCACACTGGCCGCCCCATCGGCGCAGCAGCTCGAGCGCGGCCGGTCGCTGCTGACGCAATACCAGTGCGGCAGCTGCCATGCCATTCCCGAGGTGCCCGCCGCGCGCGGCCGCATGGGCCCGACGCTCGCCGCCTTCGGACGCCGCAGCTACATCGCGGGTGAGGTGCCGAACCGCCCCGCCGCGCTCGCGCGCTGGATCGTCGCACCGGCCGAACTCGTGCCCGGCACCCTGATGCCCGCCATGGGCGTGTCGCCCGCCGATGCGCGCGACATGGCCGCCTACCTGCTGAGCCTCGAATGAGCGGCGCTGCCGACAGCCCGACCCAGTCTGCGCTGCGCGCCGCCGGCCCGGTGGCCGACACGCTGCTGCAGGTGAGCGTGGTGCTGGCGGTCGGCGGCACGCTGATCTTTGCGGGCGTGATGCTGCTGCTCGTGCTCGCGGTGCGGCGCCGCGGCGGCGGGCCGATGAATGCACGCTGGTGGATCGTGGGCGGCGGGCTGGTGTTTCCGATCACCGTGCTCATCGCGCTGTTCTTCTACAGCGAGTGGCACCGCCCGCCCTGGCGCCCGGTCCCGCCGGCCGATGCGCTGATCATCGGCGTCACCGGCCACATGTGGTGGTGGGAGGTGCGCTACCGCGACCCCGCCAGCGGCGCCGAGGTGGTCACCGCCAACGAGATCCGCATCCCGGTCGGACGGCCGGTGTACTTCGGCCTCGGCAGCGCCGACGTGATCCACAGCTTCTGGGTGCCCTCGCTCGGCGGCAAGATGGACATGCTGCCCGGCCGCGTGCAGCACCTGCTGCTGCAGGCCGACCGGCCCGGCATCTGGCGCGGCCAGTGCGCCGAATACTGCGGGGAGCAGCATGCGCGCATGGCGCTGCACGTGGTGGCCGAAGCGCCCGAGGCCTTCGATGCCTGGCTCGCGGCGCAGGCACGGCCCGCCGCCACGCCGACCGCGCCTTCGGCGGAGGTCGAGCGCGGGCGCGCCGCCTTCCTTGCGCACCGCTGCAACGCCTGCCACACGGTGCGCGGCGTGAGCGAGGAGCGCGGCCTCGGCCCCGACCTCACGCACGTGGGCAGCCGCCTCCACCTGGGCGCCGGCACCGTCGCCAACTCGCCCGGCGAACTGGCACGCTGGGTCGCCCACACGCAGCAGCTCAAGCCCGGTGCGCAGATGCCCTCGTCGGGCCAGCGCATCGGTGACGCCGACCTCCATGCCATCGCCGCCTGGCTGGCCCAACTCCGATGACGAACGACGCACCCGCAGCAACTTTCGAACCGCCCAACCCGGTACCGCGTCCCGAAGGTGAACGCGAGGCCCTGGAGCGCGCCTGGGCGCCGCCGACAGGATGGCGCCAGCTTTCGGCCGTCAACAACACGCGCATCGGGGTGTTCTACATCGCCACGGCGATGCTCTTCTTCGTGCTGGCGGGCATCCTGGCGCTGCTGATGCGCACGCAGCTCGCGGTGCCTGACAACGACCTGATCGACGCAGGCACCTACAACCAGCTCTTCACGATGCACGGCACCGTGATGATGTTCCTGTTCGCGGTGCCGATCGTCGAGGCGGTGGCCATCTACCTGCTGCCGGGCATGCTCGGTGCGCGCGACCTGCCCTTTCCGCTGCTGTCGGCCTATGCGTTCTGGGCCTATGCGATCGGCGGCATCGCGTTCTTCTGCACCCTTTTTTTCGGGCAGTCGCCCGATGGCGGCTGGTTCATGTACCCGCCGCTCACGGGCAAGGAGTTCTCGCCGGGCCGCGGCGCCGACTGGTGGCTGCTGGGCATCGGGTTCATCGAGATCTCGGCCATCGCGGGCGCCATCGAGCTGATCATCGGCATTCTCTTCACGCGCGCGCCCGGCATGACGCTCATGCGCATGCCGATCTTCGCCTGGGCCATGCTCGTGAGCGCATTGATGATCGTCATCGCGTTTCCGGCGGTGATCGCGGCCACCATGCTGCTCGAGCTCGAGCGCGCATTCGACTGGCCCTTCTTCATTCCCGCGCGCGGCGGCGATCCGCTGCTGTGGCAGCACCTGTTCTGGTTCTTCGGCCACCCCGAGGTCTACATCATCTTCCTGCCCGCCGCAGGCATGGTCTCGATGATGGCGGCCACGCTCGCGGGCACGCCGCTCGTGGGGCACCGCGCCGTGGTGCTGGCGCTGATCGGCGTGGGCGTGGTGAGTTTCGCGCTGTGGGCGCACCACATGTTCACCGCCGGTCTCGGGGAGCTGTCGCTGCTGGTGGTGTCGGCCGCAAGCTTCATCGTCGCCATCCCGAGCGGGGTGCAGGTGTTCGCCTGGATCGCCACCTTCTGGCGCGGCCGCGTCACGCTCAACGCGCCGACGCTGTTTCTGCTCGGCTTCCACTTCATCTTCGTGCTCGGAGGCCTCACGGGCGTGATGGTCGCGGTGCTGCCCTTCGACTGGCAGGCGCACGACAGCTACTTCATCGTGGCGCACCTGCACTACGTGCTCATCGGCGGCATGGTGTTTCCGGTGTTCGCGGGCTTCTACTACTGGGCCCCGCTCTTCAACGGCCACCGCCTCTCGGAGCGCTGGGGCCGCTGGGTGTTCGGGCTCATGTTCGGCGGCTTCAACCTGACCTTCTTTCCGATGCACATCGCGGGGCTGCTCGGCATGCCGCGCCGCGTGTACACCTACGACGGCAGCCTGGGCTGGAACGCGCTCAACATGCTCTCGACCATCGGTGCCTACATCCTGGCGGCCGGCGTGCTGCTGTTCTTCGTCGACGTGGTGCGCACGCTGCGGCGGCCCGAGCAGGACCATGGCGACCCGTGGCGCGCCGGCACGCTCGAATGGCTGCCGCCGCGCGAATACGGCGTGCGCAGCATTCCGCCCGTGGCTTCGCGTTATCCGCTGTGGCAGCGGCCGACGCTGCCGCAGGAGGCCGAGGCTGGCCGCTTCTGGCTGCCCGGCACGGTGTTCGGCGGGCGCGAAACGCTGGTGACCAGCGTGCTCGCGGCGCGCCCGATGCACCTGCTGCGGCTGCCGACCGACAGCTGGTGGCCGCTCGCGGCCGCCGCCGGCACGGCCGGCTTCTTCCTGCTGCTCACCGTGTCGCAGGCGCTGCCGGCCTTCGTCTGCGGCGTGGCCGCGGTGGTGTGCATCCTGCGCTGGCTCTGGGATTCCGACCAGCCGCCGCCGGTCGCCACCGCTGACGTCGGGCACGGCTTGCACCTGCCGGTCGGCGCCAGCGGCACGGCCTCGCATTCGTGGTGGGCCATGGTGGTGCTGATCGCGGTCGACATGACCATCTTCGCCTCGCTGCTCTACACCCATGTGCACCTCGCGATGGCCAGCGACGTCTGCCCGCCCGCCGGCGCGGCGCTGCCGGCCTCGCGCTGGCCGGCCGGCGCGGCGCTGCTGCTCGCCGTGGGATCGGTCGCCATGCTGACGGCCACGCGCTCGCTCGGCACCGCGCAGGTTCGCGGCCAGCGCTGGCTGAGGCTCCTGGTCGTGCTGGCGATGGCCTGCGTGGCGGGCGCGTCGGTGCTCGACATCGGCGGCCACCTGCAGGCGGGGCTCGACCCGCGCGCGCAGGGCTGGAGCGCCTCGGTCGGCATGCTGCTCGGCTACCAGGCTTTCCATGTCGCGGTGCTGGCGCTGATGGGCGGCTATGTGCTGGCGCGTTCCTGGACGGGCCGGCTGCAGCCTGCGGCGCGCGCCACGCTCGACAACACCGGCCTCATGTGGCATTGCGTGACCGTGCAGGGCATCATCGCCGCGGCCGCGGTGCAGCTCGTGCCGCGCTGGCTGGGCTGAGCGCCGACAGCCTCCTACACCACGACGATCCGCCAGCCGATGCGCGGGGATTCTCTTGCGCGGAAAGTGGAGCCCCTGGGCATTGCAATCAACGCCGGCATCTCCCAGACATGCTGGCCGGAGACTTCCTTCCATGACAAGCGCCAATCCCGTTATTTCCTCGGAGCGTGTCGAAGGCACCGCGGTCTACAACGCCTCGGGCGACAAGCTCGGCACCATCGACGAACTCATGATCGACAAGATCTCGGGCCAGGTCTGCTACGCCGTAATGGAGTTCGGCGGCTTCCTCGGCATCGGCACCGACCGCTATCCGATCCCGTGGTCGATGCTGAAGTACGACACCGCGCAGGACGGCTACGTGGTGCCGCTCGACAAGACACAGATCGAGGGTGCACCGCGCTATGCGAACGACCGCGTGCCCGAGTACGACGATACGTACAAGGGCACGGTGGACAAGTACTACGGGCTGTAGCCGATGACGGCGCGGGTCTCGGACGGCCCGGCGCTCACCCCTTGAACGCCGCCCAGGGCATGCGCGCAAACGCCGCATCGAGCTGCATCGCGCTGCCGGTCAACGCCAGCGTTTCCCCGGTCAGTACGTTGTCGAGTGACGGCTTGCCGAGGCCTTCGGGCAGCAGCACCCGGGTGCCGCGCCATGCCACGGCATCGGGGAGCGCTGGTGCCGCGCCCGCCGTGGCCGGACGCGCAATGCCGGTGAACAGCCGCCCCGCCAGCACGATCAGCGTGCGGCCCTCGTGCCGGCGCGCGAAGGCCACTACGTGGCGTGCGAGCGGCCCTTCGACGGTGAGGCCCTCGTAGCCGCCGAGCTTGAAGAGGTCCGGGTCATCGCGCCGCAGCGAGAGCATGCGCCAGATGAACCACAGCTTGGCACGGCCGTCGTGCGGCGCATCCGCCAGCGCCTGCAGCTGCGCCGCCGCATCCGGCTTTGCGGCGGTGGCGACCATCGCGTCCAGGTGGCCGCGGCGCAGATCGTAGTCGACCGGGCGACGATTGTCAGGGTCGACAAGGCTGAGCTCGACGAGTTCGCTGCCTTGGTAGAGATCGGGCACACCCGGCGAGCCGTACTTCAAAAGCGCGAGCGTGAGCCCGTTCCAGCCGCCGTACCACGACAGCCGATCGGCCAGCCGCTGGATGTCGGCCAGGCATCCGCCTTCGGACAGGTCCGAGAGGATCTTTTGGACCAGGCCCTCGAGCGCCTTTTCGTAGGCTTCGTCGGGCTGAGTCCACGCCGTGTGTTGCTTGGCCTCGCGCGCGGCCTTCTGCATGTACTGCTGGATGCGCGCGGTAAAGGCCGGCGCGGTCTCCGCGCCGAGCCCGCCGAAGGGCAGCGTGCCGAGCAGCGTCTGGTACAGCAGGTACTCGTGTGCGCGCGACGGTGACTCGGGGCCCTCGCCGCACAGCGCATGCCAGCGGGCCAGCGACTCGCGCCATTCACGCGGGATTTCCGACAGCACATCGATGCGGTTGCGCACCTCTTCAGAACGCTTGTTGTCGTGCGTCGAAGTCGCCAGCATGGTGTGCGGCCAGCGCCGCGCGCGATCGGCGCTCAAGGCATGGAACTCGTCCACGTCGAAGCCGAACTGGTCGGGCTCGCCGCCCACTTCGTTGAGCGAGCTGAGCGGGAAGTAGCGGTAGAACGCGGTGTCCTCGACGCCCTTGGCCGTCACCGGCGCACTGAACTGCTGAAAGCGCACCGCGAAGCGGCGCACCCGCTCGGCCAGCGCTGGCGGAGCGCCGGCCACGGCCTCGCCGCGCAGCGACTGGCGCACGAAGGCGAACACCGAGCGGTCGGCATCGCGGCTCTGGCGCTCGGCTTCGCGCGTGGCCACATCGATGAAGTGCGCATCCTGCTCGGAAGGCGCGTCGACGATGTAGGTGCGGTAGACCGGCATGCATTCGGCCACGGCCGCGATCGCGCGGCGCAGTGCATTGAGCGTGTAGTCGCGTGTGCTGCGGTCGGCCCGCGCGATGCGCAGCAGCTCGGTGGAAAGCACGTTGAGCTCCGACGACAGCGCGCTGCGCATCACCTCGTGCTTGCCTGCCAGCGTGAGCGAATGAAAGTCATGCGTCTCGCGCGTGAAGTCGTGCCAGGTCTTGCGCAGCGCATCGGCTGCGCCGGTGTCCACCAGCACGCCGTTGGCCACGTTGGCAAAGCGGTAGCCGGTGGTGCCGTGCACATGCCATTCGAGCGGCACCTCTTCCTCGGCGGCGGCGATCTTCTCCGCGACGACGTAGAGCGGGCGCGGGGGGCGCCCATCGGGGCCTATGGGCGGCAGCGCAAAACCGGCACGGCGCGCATGCCCTTCCTGCAGTTGCAGGAAGTAGCGCGCCGGGTCGTAGAGGCCGTCGGGATGGTCGATGCGCAATCCGTCGACCACGCCGGCGGCGGTGAGTTCGAGCGCGAACGACTGCGTCGCCTCGAACACCTCTTCGCGCTCCATGCGCACTGCCGCCAGGTCGTTGATATCGAAGAAGCGCCGGTAGTTGATCTCGTCCGACGCAACGCGCCAGTAGGCGAGTCGGAAGGCCTGCCGGTCGATGAGCTGGTGCAGGGCATCACGCGCCTCTTCCGAGGCCATGTTGAGCTCCGCCACCGCGGCCAGCACGGCACGCGCGACCGGCGGATGCGCCTCGGCCAGCGCCGCGAGCCGGGCCTTGAAGAGTGCGCTGTCGCGCACGCGCTCGGTGCGCTCCGACGGCCCTGGCTCGCCGCGATCCGGCAGATGGCCAAAGGCTGTCGACAGGCTCGCGAGCTCGGCCGAGAGCGCCGCATCCGTCAGGTGCGGCACTGCGCGCGCGAGCACGGCGGGATAGGTTTCGGGCGCCAGCGGAAAGCGGTGGTCGTAATAGCGCAGCGCCAGCGTGCCCTCGGCCACCTCGAAGTGCAGCACCAGCTCGCCGCCTTCGAGGATCTCGCCGTAGTGGCCGCCGAGCACCGGCAGCAGCACCTTGCCGGCGAGCTCGGGGTTGAGCGGCTGCCAGTCGATGTCGAAGTGCTGCGCGAACGGTGAGGCCGGGCCGTTCTCGAGCACGTCCATCCACCAGGCGTTGTCGGCACCGAGCACGCCCATGTGGTTGGGCACCAGGTCGAGCAGTTGGCCAAGGCCGTTGGCCTTGAGCGCCGCGACGAAGCGTTCGAAACCTTCGGCACCGCCGAGCTCGGGATTGACCTCGGCATGCGCCACCACGTCGTAGCCGTGCGTGCTGCCGGCACGGGCACGCTGGATCGGCGAGCAGTAGACATGGCTCACGCCGAGCTGCGCAAGGTATGGCAGCACCTCGATCGCATGGTCGAAGGTGAAGTCCTTGTGGAACTGCAGCCGGTAGGTTGCGCGCGGCACGCGCGCCTCGGGCAGCGGTGCGGGCTCGCTCGACACCGTGCTACGCCGCGGCCGTGCGGCGCGAAGGCACTCGGCAAGCCCCTGCATCGCATCGCTCGCGGCGAGCGTCTGCACGTTCGAAGGCAGCTTGCGGCGCCAGTTGGGATGCGTGTCGATGGTGCCGGGCAGGTTGGCCTGGTCGATCTCGCCCGCCACGTCCTCGAGCTGGAACACCATCAGCGCCGAGGGCGCCTTGGCCAAGAAGGCGTGCACCGCCTGCATGACGCGCGGCGACGGCGTCGGCTGCGCGAGCGCCTGCGCCGCTTCGTCGGCCGTCAGCAGGCCCGCCTCGCGCACCGCGAGCATCAGGCGGATTCGCTCCTGGGCGCGGTCGAGCAGCTGCGCGTCGAAAAGGCCCGGTTCGGGGAACAGGTCGAGCGAGAGCCGCAGCCGCAGGTCTTGCCCCACCCACCAACCGGCCAGCGTGGCGAGGTCGTGGGTGCTGACGGCGACGAGCGCGGCCGGAAGGTAGTCTTCGGGCGGCGTGAAGCCGCCGTCGGGCTGCTTCTCGAAGTACATCAGCCGGTACGAGAGCACATCGGCGCGCGCGAGTGCCTCGCGCATCGCGTCCTCGACGGTGCCGAGGTCTTCACCCACCACCATGCAGCCGTGCCGGTGGCTTTCGACGGCGACGATGGCGAGCATCTCCTCGACCTGGTAGCGCACATAGGCGCCGTCGCGGGCCGAGCGCCCGGGCGGGATCCAGAACAGGCGCATCAGCCCCATGGCATGGTCGATGCGCAGCGCGCCCGCATGGCGCATGTTCGCGCGCAGCATCTGGACGAAGGGCGCGTAGTGCTGCGTTCGCAGGCGGTCCGGGCGCATCGGCGGCAGGCCCCAGTTCTGGCCGGCCGGGTTGAACTCGTCGGGCGGTGCGCCGATGCTGGCACCGGCCGCGAAGCATTGCTGCGCGGTCCAGACGTCGGAGCCGCCGCGGTCGGCCGAAACGGCCAGGTCCAGGTAGAGCCCGATGCCCATGCCGAGGGCGCTGCAGCGCTGGCTGGCCCGCGCCAGCTGGCTGTCGGCCACCCATTGCAGGTACTGGTAGTACTGCACGCGCTCGGCGTTCTGCGTCGCGAAGGCCTGCACCTCGGGCGCGTCGATCTGCCGGTAGGCCTCGGGCCAGGCCGGCCAGCCCCAGCAGCCAGGGTCGGCCGCGGCAAAGTGCGCCTGCAGCGCCTCGAAGATCGCATGCCGGCGCAGCGCCTGGCCATGCGCGGCGACGAACGCGAGGAAAGACTCGCCGCGCTCGTCCACGGCGCCGCCCGCCGTCAGATGCTGCGCGCGGAAATGCGCGAACAGCATTTCCATGACCTCGGCCTTGGCCTCGGCAACGCCGGCATGGTCGACCAGCGGCTCGGCCCGCAGCGCCGCGAGGCGCGCCTGGAACACCGGCGAGGCCACGCGCTCGCGCGCCGCCTCGCAAGCAGCAAACTCCGCGACCGCCTCGACGTCGATGTACATCACGTTGAGCCACTGCCGCGACGAGGGGCTGTAGGGGCTCGCGCGCAGCGGGTCGGTCGGGAACAGCGCATGCAGCGGGTTGAGTCCGACCACGTCGGCGCCCTGCTCGGCCATGCTGCCGATCAGCGTCTCGAGGTCGCCGAAGTCGCCAATGCCCCAGTTGCGCGGCGAGCGCAGCGCGTAGAGCTGGATGGCGGGGCCCCAGACGCGGCCCCCGTCCTGCACCGCGGGCGGTCGGTAGCAGCGTCCCGGCGACGCAACGACGAACAGCTCGCCGTCGAGCCCGTCGACCTGCAGCCAGTGATAGCCCGCGGCAAGCGCGGGCGCCAGTTGCAACACGCGGCCGCCGCCGGGCGCCGGCTGCGGCTTGGCCTCGCCCTGCTGGGTGTGGCCGGCTTCGTCGCGCAGCCGCCAGTGCAACGGCCCATCGGCCTGCGCCGGGGCGGGCGGCAGCGTCACGCGCCAGTCGGACATGTCGGCCGGGACCACCTGCACGGGCGCAATGGCGGCGTCGTCTGCGGGGGCATCGACGGCCGCCGCATCGGCGGGCACGCCGAGCTCTGCCAGCAGCGCAGCGAGGCTTTCGGGCGTGGCGTGCTGTTCGATTCCGAATGCGTTGGTATAGCTGGGGTCGATGCCGTAGCGCCGGCACAGCCGTTCGAGCGCAGCGGTTGCGCCGTGAGTCAGTTCATCCACCAGCAATATCCTCCAGCGCGGCGTAGACGCCTCCGCGTTCAAGCCTCAGGCGACCGGCGGCCTCGGCCGCGACGCTCATTTTGTAGACCACTGCGCCGGGTGGCGCGGCGGTGTCCGCCGCTGGCTCGGTGCCCAGGTGTGCGACGAGGTGCAGGCGCTTGGCCGACGCGCCCGCCGCGCCGCCTGTGCGGGCGAAATCCCAGCGAACCTGCACCAGGCCGTCGTCGCAGCTGTAGCTGCCAGCGCCCTGCGAGCCCGCGAAATGCGGCACCAGCAGGCGGTGGCGCGCCTCGAGCAGTTGCTGCATCTCGCACAGCCGCGCAAAGTGCGGCTGCGTGCCGCGCTCGCGCCAGCGCAGCTTCGACGCCAGGAAGGTCTGCTCGGCGTTGGGGTCCGGAATGCGGGCGCGCGCCGCTTCGTCGGCAAAGGCCGCGAAGCCGCCGAACTCGGCGCGGCGGCCAGCCGACACGGCGGCGGCCAGCTCGGGCCCGAAATCGCAGAAGTACAGGAACGGCGTGGACGCCGCGAACTCGTCGCCCATGAACAGCATCGGCACGTGCGGCGAGAGCAGCAGGCATGCGAAGGCGCCGCGCAGCAGCACCGGGTCGCCGAAGGCATGGATGCGGTCGCCGAAGGCGCGGTTTCCGACCTGGTCGTGCGTCTGCAGGTACGAGACGAACGCGGTCGACGGCAGCGCGGTGCTCGGCTCGCCGCGCAGTTCGCCGTCGCGGAAAGGCGAGGCCTGGCCCTGGTAGATGAAACCTTCGGCCAGCGAGCGCGCGAAGTCGCGCGCGGGCGCGTCGGCGTAGTCGACGTAGTAGCCGTCGCGCTCGCCGGTGGTGAGCACGTGCGCCGCATGGTGCAGGTCGTCGTTCCACTGGGCGGTGCCGGCCAGCGGATGGCCGCCCTTGCCGCGCACCAGCAGGCGGGCCTGGTTGGCGTCGTTCTCGAGCACCAGGTGCACCTGCCGCTCGCGCGCGGGGCCGGCATCGAGCGCCTCGCGAATCTCCTGCACGATGTGCTTGGGCGAACTGTCGCGAATGGCATGGATCGCATCCATGCGCAGGCCGTCGAACTGGAACTCTTCGATCCAGTAGAGCACGTTGTGCACGAAGAAGTCGCGCACGGTGCGCGAACCCGGCCCGTCGAAGTTGATCGCCGCGCCCCAGGGCGTGCGCTCGGCGGCATTGAAGAATTCGGGGCAGCTCGCATGGAGGTAGTTGCCCTCGGGCCCGAAGTGGTTGTAGACCACGTCCAGCAGCACCATGATGCCGAGCGCATGCGCTGCGGCGACCAGCGCCTTGAGATCGTCGGGCGAGCCGTAGCTCGCGTCGGGCGCGAACTGCAGCACGCCGTCGTAGCCCCAGTTGCGGGCGCCCGGGAAGTCCGCGAGCGGCATCAGCTCGATCGCGGTGATGCCGAGTTCCGCGAGTTCGGTGAGCCGCTCGCGTGCCGCCTGGAAGGTGCCTTCTTCGGTGAAGGTGCCGATGTGGAGTTCGTACACCACGGCCTCGTGCCAGGGCCGGCCGCGCCATGCGGCATCGGGCCAATCGAAGCTCGCGGGGTCGACCACCCGGCTCGGGCCGTGCACGTCTTCGGGATTGAAGCGCGAGGCCGGATCGGGCATGGTGGTGCCGTCGGCAAGGCGCCAGGCGTAGCTGTCGCCAGCACGGGCATCGGCCAGCGTGGTGCGGTACCAGCCGTCTGCTCCGCGCGAGAGCGCGTGCGTGGCCGCGGCGCCACCCGCGGGCCTGTGCACCAGCGAAACGCCCTCGGCCGAGGGCGCCCAGAAGGCGAAATCGACACCAGCGGATTGGACCGTGGCACCAAAGGGCATGCGGTGAATTCGTTTCATGGTCGGACGTCCGGACGGCTCAGCACCACCAGCGAGCGGCACTGCAAGGGATAGGCGGGCTCGGACCAGGCCGGCGCATGCGCCGCGACGTCTTCGGTAGCGAGCGGCGGCGTGCCGCTGGCGGTGTCCACCAGCAGGCGCCAGGTGCCATGGCGCGACTCCGGCAGCTTGAAGGAGATCTCGTCGTGGTGCGCATTAAAGAGCACCAGGAAGTCGTCGTCGTGCTGCGCCTCGCCGCGGGGGCCGCGGTCGACGATGCCGCCGCCGGGGATGTACATCGCGATGCAGCGCGCATTGGTGTCGTTCCAGTCGTCGGAGCTCATCTCGCCACCGTCGGGCCGCAGCCAGACCACGTCGGTCACGCTGTCGGCTTCCCTGGGCGTGCCTGCGAAGAAGCTGCGCCGGCGGAACGACGGATGCGAGCGCCTGAACGCGATGAGCCGCTCCACGAAAGTGACGAGCGCCTGGCGCTCGGGCGTGGGCGTCCAGTCGATCCAGCCGATCTCGTTGTCCTGGCAATAGACGTTGTTGTTGCCGTTCTGCGTGTTGCCGCGCTCGTCGCCGGCCAGCAGCATCGGCACGCCCTGCGAAAGCAGCAGCGTGGCGAGCAGGTTGCGCTTCTGGCGCTCGCGCAGCGCCACGATCTCGGCGTCGTCAGTGGGGCCTTCGGCACCGCAGTTCCACGAAATGTTGTGGCTGTTGCCGTCGCGGTTGTCCTCGCCGTTGGCCTCGTTGTGCTTCTCGTTGTACGAGACGAGGTCGTTGAGCGTGAAGCCGTCGTGCGCGGTGATGAAGTTGATGCTCGCGGTCGGCCGCTTGCCCGACCAGCCATAAAGATCTTCGGAGCCGGTGAGCCGCTTGCCCACTGCGCCGATCAGTCCGCCATCGCCTTTCCAGAAGCCGCGCATGCCGTCGCGGTACTGGTCGTTCCACTCGGCCCAACCGGCCGGGAAGTTTCCGACCTGGTAGCCGCCGTGGCCGAGGTCCCAGGGTTCGGCGATCAGCTTGACGCGGTTGAGCGTCGGGTCCTGGCGGATGGCGTCGAAGAAGCCGCCGAGGTTCTCGACCTTTCCGGATTCGCGCGCCAGCGCCGAAGCGAGGTCGAAGCGGAAGCCGTCGACGTGCATCTCCTCCACCCAGTAGCGCAGCGAGTCCATCACAAGTTGCAGCGCGCGCGGGTTCTCGAGGTTGACGGTGTTGCCGCAGCCGGTGAAGTCGTCGTAGTAGCGCCGGTTCTCGGCGTTGATCATGTAGTACGAGGCGTTGTCCACGCCGCGCATCGACAGCGTGGGGCCGAGCTGATTGCCTTCGCAGGTGTGGTTGTAGACCACGTCGAGGATCACCTCGATGCCTGCCGAGTGCAGGGTCTTGACCATGGTCTTGAACTCTTTCACCTTGCCCGACGCGCTGTAGCGCGTCTCGGGCGCGAAGTACGCCAGCGAGTTGTAGCCCCAGTAGTTCTGCAGCCCCTTCTCGGCCAGGTGCCGGTCGTTGAGGAAGCTGTGCACCGGCAGCAGCTCGACGGTGGTGACGCCCAGGCGCTTGAGGTAGTCGATGACGGGCGCGCAGCACATGCCCGCATAGGTGCCGCGCAGTTCGGACGGCACATCGGGATGGCCCATGGTGAAGCCGCGCACATGCAGCTCGTAGATCACCATGTCCTGCCAGGGCACCGAAGGACGGCGGTCGTCGCCCCAGGTGAAGGCGGTCTCGAGCACGCGGCCCTTTGGCATCAGCGGCGCGCTGTCGCGGCGGTCGAACGACAGGTCTTCGCGCTTGCTGCCCACGGTGTAGCCGTAGAGCGCATCGCCCCAACGCAGCTCGCCCACCAGGTCCTTGGCGTAGGGATCGACCAGCAGCTTGTGCGGATTGAACCGGTGGCCCTCCTCGGGCTTGTAGGGGCCATGCACGCGGTAGCCGTAGGCCTGGCCGGGACGGGCTTCTGGCAGGTAGCAGTGCCACACGCCGTCGGTGCGCTCGCGCAGCCGGATGCGCTGAATCTCATGCCGGCCCTTCTCATCAAAAAGGCACAGCTCCACGCCTTCGGCGTGCTGCGAGAAGATGGCGAAGTTGACGCCCTCGCCGTCCCAGTTGGCGCCCCGGGGATAGGGGCGCCCCGGCCAGACGGCCGTGATCGAAGTGTTTTTGCTGCGAGTCATCGAATGGATTGCGCGAAGAAGTTGGACGAAGAAGATGGATCAGGAAAAGGAACAAGGCGAGACGTATCTCGCCTGCCGTCAGCGCGGCGGACGGTCACCCGCCGACTGGGGCGGCACGGGCGGGCCCGGGCGGCGAATTCCGGTGGACGTTGTGGTGGTGGTGGAAGGCGCAGCCCTGACGTCGTCCTTGGGCACGCGGGGCCACCAGCGCTCGATCTGCGTGGCGGCCCAGTCCTTGCCCGCAAGGCCGAAGGCCAGCGCCAGCGCGAACACCACGCCCGCGAGCACGACGAGGAAGCTCTCGCGCACGATGTCGCCGCCCACCTTGACCTGGTCGAGCGCGATGAGGATCACGAAGGCCATGACCGCGTAGCGCGCAATGCGCCCGAGCAGCGCCGCGTCGCGCATCTGCACGCCGCGCAGATAGCTGGCAACTGCCTCGCCCACGAAGCGGGCAAAGTACGAGCCAAAGGCGAGCACCAGCAATGCGACGAAAAGGTTGGGAACGAACCACACCACGCGACCGAGCAGGTCGGCGATGTAGCTGAGCCCCATGCCGTTGAAGGCCAATAGCAGCGACGCGAAGATCACCATCCAGTAGGCCAGCACCCCGAAGAGGCTGCTGGTGTCGCCGTTCCAGCCGCCTTGGCGCAGGAAGTTGTCGAGGCCCGCGCGCTCGGTGAGCACGTTGAAGTTGATGGCCCGCAAGGCCCTGGTGACAGCGAAGCGCACCGTCTTGGCGACGAGCCAGCCGGCGAGGACGACCACGATGGCGATGGCGAGGCGGGGCACGAAGGCCCCGACCTGGTAGAGCATCGCATTCAGTGGTTCGAGTTGAATGCCGAATCGGTCCATGTATTTCTCCCGTGCGTGATGGCGGTGGTAGGCGGATATGAAGATCGAAGCAGTTGCCGCGGGTGCGGCGCGTGCTTCGGGGTGGAGGGTCGATGGGTCAGGCGGCTGGCGGTGGCTGGAGCATGGCGAGGACGCCGTTCAACGGGACCTGCGCCCAGTCGACCCGGTTGTTGAGTTCGTAGCGCATCTCGTACAGCGCCTTCTCGAGTTCGAACAGCGCGAGCAGTTCGACATCGATCGCCGCGGCTTTGCCATCCGCGGTGGTGAGCGATCCCATGTAGCCCGCCAGGAAGGCTTCTCGCGCCGCCTGTTCCCAGGCCGCGGCCGGCGTGGCCAGCATGACGGCTTCCTCGGCGCTCTGCGCCACGCGCCGCAGGGCGGACCAGCGCGCATAGTTGAAGGAACGCAGCATGCCCGCCACGTCGCGCAGCGGCGACCCCTTGGTGCGGCGCTCGTCGAAGCTGCGCGCCGGTTCGCCTTCGAAATCGATGATCAGGAAGTCGTTGTCGCGCAGCAGCACCTGCCCCAGGTGGAAGTCGCCGTGGTAGCGGCTTTTGATGGCACCCTGCGTCTGCGGCTGGCGTGCAGCAATGGTGGCGTGCAGCGCAGCCTCCATGTCGAGCAGCGTCTGCGCATCGGGCTGTGCCACGGCGGGCAACTGGCCGATGCGCTCGCGCAGCAGCGCGAGCGTGACCTTGGCGTCGGCGTCGGCACTGGCCGTGTAACGCGCGACGTCCTCGGGCTGCAGCGGCTCGGGCTCGAAGGCCGCGGCGCCCGTGCGCATCGCGAGTGCGTTGTGCAGTTCGGCCGTGCGCTGCCCCAGCGTGGTCATGAGGGCCAGGAAGCCGCCATGCTCGATCAGCGGATCGGGCGCGGCACCGCCGTCGATGGTGGCGAAGTCGCGCAGGTAGCGCTCGAGGTAGCCGAGCGTGTGCTCCCAGCCGTCGCCCTGGTTCGCGACATAGGCCTGCACCATCGCGAGCGTCATCGTGCGGCCGTCGTTGCCGATGTACTCGAGCGCGCCCAGCACCGGCACGCACGACGGGTACTTTGCGTCCTCGGTCAGGAAGCGCCCCATCTCGAGCTCGGGGTTCAAGCCTTCGCGCACGTTGCGGTAGCCCTTGAGGAACAGCGTTTCGTCCATCGTGAGCACCGTGTTGCTGCTCACGCCGCTGGGCCGGCCCACCGGCATGTTGGCAATGTCGGCGTCGACGGCCGCGAACGCAGCCGTGGCCTTGAAGCGCAGCCGGCCGTTCGCGGTCGGCAGTTCCATGCCGTCGCGGATCGCCTGCACCAGAGCGCGGCAGAAGGCCTCGTCGTAGAAGGCATCGCCCATCACGCCCACCTGCGCCTGCTGGCGGATCTTGGCCAGTGCCGCCTGGGTGAGGCCATTCATGCGCTCCTCGTCGCGCTCTTCCCATGCCAATGCGAGCGGCATGAAGTAGGTGGCGCCGCCGGGCGGCCCGTCGAGTTCGAGCGTCGGCAGCAGCCAGCTCTGCCCGTCGGTTTCCCACACGCCATAGTCGGCCAGGTGCGCCCGGGCGATCGGGGTTCCCTTGGACGCGTACCAGCGCTGGATCTCGATGTGCCGCGGCAGGATGTCGAGTTCGAACTGGTTGCGCATGCGCTCGGACATGCCCATGCGCCACGGCATCACGCGGTCGCGGAAGAAGCTGTTCCAGCCGTCGAACAGCACGAGGGTGGGCCAATCCTGAAGCGCCACACCCTCCTGGTGCCAGCTCGGCATCTCGGCGTCGGAGGCGAGCTTGAACCAGTAGAAGCCGTACGAAGCGAGCGTCAGCAGGTAAGGCAGTTCGCCGATGGGCGGGAACGGCACGCGCCCGAGCATCTCGATCGGCACGCGCCCCTTGAAGGCCGACAGGTCGAGCTCCACCGGCTGCGCGGCCCGCGAGAGATTGAACACCGTCAGGATGATGTCGTCCTCGTACTCGCTCAGGTAGGCCAGGATCTTGCGGTTGCCGGGCTTGAGAAAGCGCCGCTTGCCGCGGCCGAACGCGTGGCTGGTCTTGCGCACGGCGAGCATGCGCTTGGTCCAGCTGAGCAGCGAGCTGGCGTCGCGCGCCTGCGCCTCGACGTTGAGCGCCTCGTAGCCGAACATCGGGTCCATGATGGGCTGCAGGTACAGCCGCTGCGGATCGGCGCGCGAGAAGCCGGCGTTTCGGTCGGGGCTCCATTGCATGGGCGTGCGCACGCCGTTGCGGTCACCGACGAACACGTTGTCGCCCATGCCGATCTCGTCGCCGTAGTAGATGATCGGGGAGCCGGGCATCGACAGCAGCATGCCGTTCATGAGCTTGACGCGGTCGAGGTCGTTTTCCATCAGCGGCGCAAGGCGGCGCCGGATGCCCAGGTTGATGCGCGCGCGGGTGTCGGCGGCATACATGTTGTACATGTAGTCGCGCTCCTTGCTGGTCACCATCTCGAGCGTGAGCTCGTCGTGGTTGCGCAGGAAGATGGCCCACTGGCAGCCCTCGGGAATGTCGGGAGTCTGCTGCATGATCTCGACGATCGGATGCCGGTCTTCCTGGGCGATGGCCATGTACATCCGCGGCATGAGCGGGAAGTGGTAGGCCATGTGGCACTCGTCGCCGTCGCCGAAGTACTCGCGCACGTCCTCGGGCCACATGTTGGCTTCGGCCAGCAGGAAGCGGTTCTTGTACTCGGCGTCGATGGCGGCGCGCAGCTTCTTGATGACGTTGTGCGTCTCGGGCAGGTTCTCGTTGCTGGTGCCGTCGCGCTCCACGAGGTAGGGAATGGCGTCGAGCCGGAACCCGTCCACGCCCATGTCGAGCCAGAAGCGCATCACCTTGAAGATCGCCTCCAGCACGGCCGGGTTGTCGAAGTTGAGGTCGGGCTGGTGGCTGAAGAAGCGGTGCCAGTAGTAGGCCTTGGCCACCGGGTCCCAGGCCCAGTTCGAGGTCTCGGTGTCGGTGAAGATGATCCGGGTGCCCTGGTAGATCTGGTCGGTGTCGCTCCAGACGTAGAAGTCGCGCTCGGGCGATCCGGGCGGCGCGTTGCGCGCAGCCTGGAACCAGGGGTGGTCGATCGAGGTGTGGTTGATGACCAGCTCGGTGATCACGCGCAGGCCGCGCTTGTGGGCCTCGTCCATCATCTCGCGGAAGTCGTCGAGCGTGCCGTACTGCGGGTTCACGTCTTCGTAGGCCGCGATGTCGTAGCCGTCGTCGCGCAGCGGCGAGGGGTAGAACGGCATCAGCCAGATCGTGTTGACGCCGAGCTCCTTGACGTAGTCGAGCTTGGCGGTCACGCCCTTGAAGTCGCCGAAGCCGTCGTTGTTGGTGTCGAAGAAGGCCTTGACGTTCAGCTGGTAGATCACCGCGTCGCGGTACCAAAGCGTATCGTCGCTCGTGTCGATCTCGACCGTTTCAAGCGCAATATGGGGTACGGGTGCGTTCATCTTGCGCCTTCAAAGAAAGTAATCGAAATCGCGGCTGCCGGCATCCCGACGCCGCACGGCGAAGATGTGCGCCGGAACGCGATGCGGGTCGAGCTGCACGTAGTGCCAATCGCCCTGCCACATGAAGCGCTGGCCACTCAGCAGGTCGTGCATCTCGAACGCCTCGTGCGTCTCGAGGCCCAGGCTCTTGGGCGCCAGGTTGACCCAGCCGGACTGCACGTTGTGCGGATCGAGATTGACAACCGTGACGATGACGTTGCGGCCATCCTCCGACGCCTTGGCATAGGCCAGCAGCTGATCGTTCTCGATCGGCAGGAAGCGCAGCGTGCGGTCCCATTGCAGCGCGGGGTTCTCGCGCCGGATGCGGTTCACGCGCGCAATGAACGGTGCGAGGCTTTCCGGATCGTCGTGGTTCCAGTGGCGCAGCTGGTACTTTTCGGAGTCGCGGTATTCCTCGCTGCCGGGTTCGCGCGGCTTGTGCTCGCGCAGTTCGTAGGCGGGGCCGTAGATGCCGTAGTTGGCCGCGAGCGTCGCCGCCAGCACCAGCCGGGTCTGGTAGACCGAGATCTCGCCGCCTTGCAACTGCTCGTGCAGGATGTCGGGCGTGTTGGGCCAGACGTTGGGGCGGAAATAGTCGATCCCCGGTGCGGTGGACAGCTCGGTGAAATACTCGACGAGCTCGGCCTTGGTGTTGCGCCAGGTGAAGTAGGTGTACGACTGCGAGAAGCCACCCTTCGCGAGGCGGTGCATCACCTTGGGCCGCGTGAAAGCTTCGGCCAGGAAGATCACCTCGGGGTGCTGGCGCCGGATCTCGCCGATGCACCATTCCCAGAACGGGAAAGCCTTGGTGTGCGGGTTGTCGACGCGGAAGATGCGCACGCCCTCCCCGATCCAGTGCTCGATCACGCTGCGCAGCTCGGACCACAGCCCACGCCAGTCCTCGCTCTCGAAGTTGAACGGATAGATGTCCTGGTACTTCTTGGGCGGGTTCTCGGCGTACTGCACCGTGCCGTCGGGACGCCAGCGGAACCACTCGGGATGCGCCTTCACGTACGGATGGTCGGGCGCGCACTGAAACGCGATGTCGAGCGCGAGCTCGATGCCGTGCTTGGCTGCCTCGTCGCGCAGGTGGCGAAAGTCCTCGGGCGTGCCGAGCGCCGGCAGGATCGACTTGTGGCCGCCCTCCTCGGCGCCGATGGCCCACGGGCTGCCCACGTCGTCGGGACCGTGGGTCAGCGCATTGTTCGGGCCCTTGCGCTGCACCCGTCCCACCGGGTGAATCGGCGGGAAATAGAGCACGTCGAAGCCCATGGCGGCAATCGCCGGAAGGCGGCGCTCGACGTCCCTGAAGGTGCCGTGCACGCCGGGCGTGGGGCTGGTGGAGCGCGGAAAGAGTTCGTACCAGGTGCTGAAGCGCGCGCGCTCGCGCTCGGCGTCGAGCGGCAACTCGGTCGCGAAGCGCACCTCGTGGCGCCGGTCGGGGTAGCGCCGGGCCAGCGTGGTCTGTTCCTCGTCGAGCGCCAGCGCCTTGAGCGTGGCGACCTGCGCATCGGGGTCGCGTGCCAGCGCGTCGAGCTGCTTGGCCCAGCGCGCGAGTGCCTTTCGGTCGGTGCCGTCGGCGCGCTTTGCGGCCTCGGCGATCTCGAGCGCACCGACCTGCAGCGCGATGCGCACGTCCTCTGGGTCGACACGGCGTGTCAGTTCATGGCGCCACGATTCGAACGGATCGACCCATGCGGCCACGGTGTAGCCGTAGCGTCCGAGCGACGGCGGCGTGATGAAGGCCTCCCACACGTCGTTGACGAGGGGCGTCATCGGCACCTCGCGGAACTCGGCCTCGCCTTCGGCGCGCCAGCACAGGTTGGCACGCAGAACGTCGTGGCCGTCGGTGAAACAGTGTGCGGTCACGCGCAGCTTTTCGCCGACGACGCATTTGACCGGGAACCGGCCGTGGTCCACGGACGGCAGCACGGCATCGATCACAGCCCGGCGCGCGCCATCGGTGATGTCGGGTGAAACGGTGATGGCGATAGTTTGCGAGGCGGCGGTAGCGGAAACTTTTTTCTTGCTCATGATGGGCTGTGCTCGAGGATCAGGGTGGAAAGCGGAGGCAGGGTCAGGTTGACGGCCTGCATGCGACCGTGCGAGCGCACGGGGGCGGATTCGACGCCGCCCAGGTTGCCCCATCCGGAGCCGCCGAATTCGACGGCGTCGGTGTTCAGGATTTCCCGCCACACGCCACCGAGCGGCACGCCCAGCAGGTAGTTGGTGCGCGGCACCGGCGTCATGTTGCTCACCACCAGCAGCGGCGGTGCGCCGTCGCGGGCCTTGCGCAGGAACGCGAACACGCTGGTGTCGGCTTCATCGGCCGCGATCCACTCGAAGCCCGCAGGCGAAAAGTCCTGCTGGTAGAGCGCCGGTGAGGCGCGGTACACGCGGTTGAGCTGCGCCACGAGCCGTTGCAGGCCCGAGTGCCCTTCGAGGCCGCAGACCCACCATTCGAGCTCGCCGTCGTGCGTCCATTCACGGCGCTGGCCGAACTCGCCCCCCATGAACAGCAGCTTCTTGCCCGGATGCGTCCACATGTAGCCGAACAGCGCGCGCAGGTTCGCGAACTGCTGCCACGGGTCGCCAGGCATCTTGTTGATCAACGATCCCTTGCCATGTACCACCTCGTCATGCGAGAGCGGCAGCACGAAGTTCTCGTGGAAGGCGTACACCAGCGAGAACGTCATCTTGTGATGGTGGTACTTGCGGTAGATCGGCTCCTCCTTCATGTAGTCGAGCACGTCGTGCATCCACCCCATGTTCCACTTCTCGCCGAAGCCCAGGCCATCCATGTCGGTCGGTCGCGACACGCGCGGGTACGAGGTCGACTCCTCGGCCACGGTGATCGTGTCGGGGTGCTCGCGATACACGGCCCGGTTCAGCGTCTGCAGGAACTCGATGGCCTCGAGGTTCTCGCGCCCGCCATGGCGGTTGGGAATCCATTCGCCGTGCTTGCGCGCATAGTCCAGATAGAGCATCGAGGCGACCGCGTCCACGCGCAGGCCATCGAGGTGGTAGCGGTCGAGCCAGAACAGGCCCGACGACACCAGGAAGCTGCGCACCTCGTTGCGCCCGTAGTTGAAGATGCTCGAGTTCCACTCGGGATGAAAGCCCTGGCGCGGATCGGCATGCTCGTAGAGGTGCGTGCCGTCGAAGTAGCCCAGGCCGTGCTCATCGGTCGGAAAGTGCGACGGCACCCAGTCGAGCAGCACGCCGATGCCGTTCTGGTGCAGATGGTCGACCAGGTACATGAAGTCCTGGGGCGAACCGAAGCGCGAGGTCGGCGCGAAATAGCCGGTGGTCTGGTAGCCCCACGATCCATAGAACGGATGCTCCGTCACGGGCATCAGCTCGACGTGGGTGAAACCCATTTCCTTCACGTAGGTCGCGAGGGCATGCGCCATCTCACGGTAGTCCATGAACTGGCCCTCGCGGCGGCGCCACGAACCCAGGTGCACCTCGTAGACCGACATCGGCGCGTCGAGCGCATTGTGGGCCGCGCGGGTCGCCATCCATTCGGTGTCGTTCCACTCGTAGCTCAGGTCGCAGATGCGCGAGCCCGTGGCAGGCGGCAGCTCGGCGCAGAAGGCAAAGGGATCGGCCTTGTCCACCACGTAGCCGTTCACGCGCGAACGGATGCGGAATTTGTAGGCTTGCCCCACGGCGGCGTGCGGTACGTGGCCGTGCCAGATGCCGGTGCCGCCCGGGTCTGCAGACAGTGGATCGGCCTCGCCGGACCAGTGATTCCAATCGCCGACGACCGAGACGGACTCCGCATTGGGCGCCCATACGGCGAAGCGTGCGCCTCCTTGTTGGGCGTCGAGGTGACAACCCAGGCGGTCGTATAGGCGGGCGTGCGTTCCTTCGCGGAACAGATATGCATCGTGCGGTTCGAGCCCGATGGACGGCTGAGTCAATGGCACCAGCGTTCCTCCCTGAGAATAGGATTGCGAGCCGGCGCACGAAAGAGCACGCAGACGCTTCACAAAACCTGAACAGAATTTACAGAGCCCACACGATACGGCCCAGGAGGCTTGGGCTTCTCTGCATGTCGGAGAGATGCTCGCACCGGACGCCGTGCAACGTGATTTACATCACGTTGTGACTAATTCTTGATGTATCTTGCTGACGGTGGGCGAAGGATCGGCACTGCGCAGCGAAAAATCTCGCACGGTCAGCACGATGGCCTGGTGCGGATTGGCGCGGTAGCGCCGCATTGCAGCCCCTCCGATCGCGTCGAAATGCGTCTTGCACGTTTCGAGCAGGCGGTCGCCCAGGTTGCGCGTTCCGAAAACGTCGTGCAGCGTCTCCTCCGAGATCTGCGCGATGATCCGCGCGCCGTCGGGCCCGTCCGGGTAGATCGCAAAGCGGACCGTGGCGGTGTCAAAGCAGTAGATTCCCTCGAAATCCATGTCTGTCTCCTATTGATGCCCTCAATGGCGACTGGATTCAGCGCGGGATGGACGTTGGGACGACATGGATTTCCGCGCGAGTTCAGGAAGGATGCCGCCTACATTCGCTGCGACGGGTGCGCGTCGTGGCTGCGCACCGGCAAGAATTGCCGCAATTTCTGGCCGAAGCGCGCGGCCGTGAGCAGATTCTTCCAGCCCGCGCGCTGCGACGGACCGCGCGGCAACTCGCCGGGATAGTGGATGCGCGCGAGCTCCTCGCGCCCCTTCTCGGTGACGGCCAGCACCTGGGCAGCGGGTTCGGCGCCCGAGAGCTTCAGCGGATCGGCTGGCGCCGGAACGAAGGCGATCACGAGTCCGGCCTGGCGAAGGATCCGGACCTCGTCGATCTCCTTGGGCGTGCGAAACGACATGGGAAGCCGGGATGCGGCAATCTGCTTGAGCAGGTCCATCGGCATGACAAATCTCCTTTCGGTCTGGGATGACGATTGACGGTTCGACGAGCATCGAAATAAGTCTTCCGGCCAAGCCTTCAAGAGGGTCTGCAGATTGGTTTTTTCTGCCGCGCTGTGCGGCGCAATAGCATGCGCGGAATCGGCCGAAAACGGCCATGAAACCCCTCTTGAAAAAAAGGTCGTGGGCGCCTAAGTCGCACAACGGAAGCGCCGGGGGTGGGCTCCGGCGCAGCGTCCAATCCTTGTTTCTGAATGGAGGTTTCGCCATGTACCGATCCCTGTTTCCGCGCGACATGCTCGCCGAGATGGATCGCCTGCAGCGCGAGATGCAGCAGGCCTTCGATCTGTCTCCCACCATCCGCGGCCTCGCCCGCAACGGCTTTCCGGCGCTGAACATCGGCGGCACGCCGCAGACCGTGGAAATCTACGCGTTCGCACCCGGCGTGGACCCGTCCAGCCTCGAGGTCCACCTCGAGCGCGGACTGCTTTCGATTGCCGGCCAGCGCACCCAGGCGCTGCCCGAAGCCGATGCCAAGGCGGCCGTCCACATCAACGAGCGCTTCGAAGGCAGCTTCCGCAGGGTGCTGACCCTGCCCGACGACGCCGACCCCGACGCGGTCACTGCCAAGTACCGCGACGGCGTGCTGCACATCACCGTGCAGCGCCGCGCCTCGTCGCAGCCCCGGCGCATTACCGTTCAATGACAAGACAGAGAGAACCAGGCAAGAAAGGAGAACGACCATGAACACCACCCCATCGAACCGCGTCGCCGAACAGAAGGCGCAGCGAACGGCAACGCAGGTCGCCCGCAGCGACGACACGCGCTACAGCGACGCGGCCTTGACGCCGCCCGTGGACGTGATCGAGGACAGCGGCGGCATCACGCTCTATGCCGACCTGCCCGGCGTCTCGCGCGACAAGCTCGGCCTGGACGTGGCGTCGGACACGCTGACCATCGACGCCGAGACCGACATCTCGGTGCCCGAGGGGCTGTCGTCGAGCCACACCGAAGTGGGCCTGGCGCGCTTTCGCCGCGTCTTCACACTCAGCAAGGAACTCGACACGGCCGCCATCACGGCCGAGCTGTCGCAGGGCGTGCTGAAGCTGCGCATTCCGAAGGCGGCACATGCGCAGCCGCGACGCATCGAGATCCAGGCCGCCTGAGCCGCGCCCGTAGGCGCCCGTGGCAGCGGGCGCCTACGCCGATGTGCGCTTCGCCCTACACCCGCGGCGGCACGGCAAAAATAATGTGGCCTGGCAACGAGCTCCTCCGGGAGCGCCGGACACATGGCTTTCGAACTCTTTCGTGACCGCAGGGACGCTGGCCGCACACTGGCGCAAAGGCTGGGCGACTACGCCGGGCAGCCCGGCGTGGTCGTGCTGGCCCTGCCGCGCGGCGGCACACCGGTGGCCTCTGAAGTGGCCCGGGCGCTCGACGCCCCCCTCGACGTGCTCATGGTTCGCAAGCTCGGCATTCCCTGGAACGAGGAGTACGCCATGGGCGCCATCGCCAGCGGCGGCGAACAGTGGCTCGACGCCCGTGTCGTGCACGAACTCGGCATCACCCGCAGCGACATCGAAGGCGTCGTGGCCCGCGAACAACGTGAGCTGGCGCGGCGCGAGCGCATCTACCGCCGCGACCGTCCGCCGCTCGCGCTGCGCGGGCGCACCGTGATCCTGGTCGACGATGGCCTGGCCACCGGCTCGACCATGCGCGCTGCCGTGCGCACGGTGCGCCGGCAGCAGCCCGCACGCGCCGTGGTGGCCGTGCCGGTGGCGTCGGCAGAGGCCTGCGAGCTGCTGCGCAGCGAGGCCGACGAAATCGTGTGCGCCCAGGTGCCGGAATCCTTCCTCGGCGTCGGGCGCTGGTACACCGACTTTTCGCAGACCAGCGACGAGGAGGTCTGCGCGCTGCTCGACGACGCGGCGGCAAGGCACCTCCGCGGCGCACTGTCGAGCTGAAACACTGTCGAACGGAGGACCGCATCCATGGACCCGTCGAAGATGCAGAAGGACACCGAGGCACTGCGCGCCGTTGCGCACCCGATGGACGGCTCGGCGCACGACCACGATGCCCTGCTCGACCTGATTGGCGAGGCGCATTACGTGCTGCTCGGCGAAGCCTCCCACGGCACGCACGAGTTCTATGCCGAGCGCGCGGCCATCACCCGGCGCCTGTTCACCGAGAAGGGGTTCAACGCCGTCGCGGTCGAGGGCGACTGGCCCGACGCCTGGCGCGTGAACCGCTACGTGCGCGGCTTCGGCGGCGACGCCAGCGCGCACGAGGCCCTTGCTGGCTTCACGCGCTTTCCCACCTGGATGTGGCGCAACCAGGACGTGGCGCGTTTCGTCGAATGGCAGCGCGCCTTCAACGAGGCCGGCCCGCCGCAGGGCAAGACCGGCTTCTACGGCCTCGATCTCTACAGCCTGCACGGCTCCATCGAAGCGGTGCTCGACTATTTCGACCGCACCGACCCCGAGGGCGCGCAGCTGGCGCGCGAACGCTACGGCTGCTTCGACCGCGTGGGCGACGGCGGCCAGGCCTACGGCCTGATGGCCGGGCTCGGCAACACGCCGTCCTGCCAGAAGGAAGTGGTCGAGATGCTGGTCCGGCTGCGCAGCGCCGCCGCCGAGGCCGGGCGCGGCGGCGATCCGGCCGACGAGGAAGACGCCTTCGACGCCGAGCAGAACGCGCGCCTGGTCAAGAACGCCGAGGCCTACTACCGTTCCATGTACCAGAGCGACGTGTCCTCGTGGAACCTGCGCGACCGGCACATGGTCGAGACGCTCGGAGAGATCGAACGCCACCTCTGGCGCGGCCCCGAACGGCCGAAGATCGTGGTGTGGGCCCACAACTCGCACCTCGGCGACGCCCGCGCCACCGAGATGGGCGAGCAGCGCGGCGAGCTCAACGTGGGCCAGCTGGTGCGCGAACGCCAGGGCCGCGACGCGGTGCTCGTGGGCTTCACCACCCACACCGGCACCGTGATGGCGGCCTCCGACTGGGGCGCACCGGCCGAGCGCAAGCCCGTCGTTCCGTCGCGGCCCGACAGCTACGAGGGTCTGATGCACGAGACCGGCCTCGCACGCTTCATGCTCCCGCTGCGCGGCGAGGGAAGCCACTTCTTCGCCCTGAGCGAGCCGCGCCTGGAGCGCGCCATCGGCGTCATCTACCGCCCCGAGACCGAACGCCAGAGCCACTATTTCTTCGCGCGGCTGCCGGTGCAGTTCGATGCACTGCTGCACATCGACCGCACGCGCGCGGTCGATCCGCTCACGCGCGATGCGGCCGGGCAGGCGGGCGAGGTGCCCGACACCTGGCCGTCGGGGCAATAGCGTCCCTTGAGCGCGTAACCATGCCGTCGCAGGGAAGGCACTGCATGGTGCTCGACCCCTACGGCTACCGCTGGTTCAGGGTCGGGCCGCTCGACTGCCTGCTCCGGCGCGACGAAATGTGAATCCAATTTGTTAGTAGACGTGTATATGGGGGATTGCCAGAAACATTTGCAAATCACCTTCTGACACACTACGTGCGCGGCGCGGATCACGCGATGCATGTCGATCGCCCATGAACTCACCCGGTCTAATAAGAAACATCCGCTTCAGCTTGAACACCCGCCTGAGCCTGGGCGCCGCTCTGGTGGTCCTGCTCGCGACGATCGCCATCGCGACGGTGGCGCTGCAGCTGGTGCGCACCAGCGTGAAGGCGTCGATCGAGAGCGAGGAGCTGGCCCGGCTGTCGGCTATCGCGGACACGGTCGACCAGAAGTTCGTGGGCTGGCGCACGCTGCTGCAGACCTTCGCCGTGGGCGTGGAGGCGGCCGGCTTCCAAGATCCAGCGCTGCTGCAGCCCTACCTGGAGCGGCATGCGTCCTTGCGCCGGCCGTTCAGCAACGTCGCCATCTTCACGCCCGAAGGGGACCGGGTCGCCAGCCTGAACGGTGCGCAGCCCCAGGGCGCGCTCAACATCCTCGACCGGCCGTACTTCCGCGAAACCCTGGCAGCCAGGGCCGGCGTGGTTTCCGAGCCTTACCTCAATCGCCTGAGCGGCCAGGCGCAGATCGCCCTCACCCAGCCGGTATTCGACGAGACGGGCGCGCTGCGCTTCGTGATCTCGGCGGCCATCGACCTCGGCGGCCGCAACATCCTCGGCGAGATGGCCGGCACCCGCTTCGGCGACACCGGCTATCTGTTCATCACCAACACCGACGGGGTCGTCGTCGACCATCCCCGCCCCGAGTTCATCGCCAGCCAGGCCGTCGCCAAAGGCACCGGCAACCCCGAAATCGACCTCCCGGCCGACCAGTTCGAAGGCATCGCCGAAGGCTTGAACCATGCCGGGGTGCATGGCATGTATGCCTTCAAGCGCATTCCGCAGACCAACTGGGTGATCGGCGCGATGTACCCGACCTCGGAGGCCTTCGCGCATTTCGAATCGATCGAGCGCACGGCCTGGATCGGCGCGGTGCTGCTTGCGGCGATGGCGGGAGCGCTCGCGCTGGCGGTGGTGCACCGGCAACTCGATCCGCTCAGGCACCTGCACCGCCACATGCTCGACGCGGAGAACCTCGCGACCGAGATCGTGGTGCTGCCGGACTACGCACGCGACGAGATCGGCGACCTCCGGCGCACCTTCGACACGCTGATGCTGCAGCGCCGCGCGAGCGAGAAGTTCCTGCGCGACATCACCGACAACCTGCCCGCGATGATCGCGCACGTCGACGCCGAGGGCCGCTACACCTTCGTCAACGAGGCGCTCAGCAGAAAGCTCGGGCGCAACGCGGTGCAGCTGGTCGGCGAGCCCGTGCGCGGGCTCAGTGCCATCGCCGAGGACGAGGCGCTCGACGCCGCGGTCCGGCGCGTGCTGGCCGGCCAGGCCGTGCGCATCGAGAGCCGCGGCGATGCGCGCCGCGGCGCGCAGGACCGCCACTTCCAGACCGAGCTCATTCCCGACCGCGACAAGGCGGGCCGGGTGCGCGGCTACTACGCCATGACCTCCGACGTCACCGAGCGCAAGCAGATCGAGTTCAACCTCGCCCACAGCGAGGCGCAGGTGCGGACCATCGCCGACAACATTCCCGCGCTGGTCTCCCGGGTCGATGCGTCGCTGCACTACACCTTCGTGAACGCGCAGGTCCGCATGCTCTACGGCGGCAAGGAGTTGCTCGGCCGCTCGATGCCCGAGATGCGCGGCCCCGAGGAGTACGCCAGCGTGGCGCCCGCCTATGCCCGCGCGCTGGCCGGCCGCGCGGTGGTGATGGAGAAGAACGGCGACCCGAGGCTTGGCGTGAGCGACCGCACCTTCAAGGCCCACTACATCCCCGACATCGATGCGAACGGCGTGGTCCAGGGCGTGTTCTCGATGACCTTCGACATCACCGATGAGGTGAACATCCGCCGCGCCCTGACCGAGCAGCAAAAACGCCTGCGCGACGTGACCGACAACATCCCCGCCCTCGTGGGCTACTTCGACAACGACGAGAACTGCCTGTTCGGCAACGTGCGCGCACGGCAGATGGCGGGCCTGGGCACCGGTCCGCTCGACGGCGTGACGCTGCGCTCGGCGGTGGGCTATGCGGTCTACAAGCAGCTGCAGCCCTACCTGCCGATGGTGCGCGAGGGCAAGGCGGTGCGCTTTCCGGTGCGCGCGCCGCTGCACGGCAAGACCGGCTACTTCCAGGTCAACCTGATCGCAGACAAGAACATCGACGGCAAGGTCACGGGCTTCTACCTCATGACCTTCAACATCACGGCGCTCAAGCGCGCCGAGCTGCGCCAGGCCGAGAGCGAACGGCGGCTGCGCACCATCACCGACAACCTGCCCGCGCTCATCACCTACATCGACCGCGACGAGAAGATCACCTTCGCCAACGCCACCTACCGCGACTGGCTCGGCGTGGAGCCATCGGCCATCCTGGGCCACCACGTGCGCGACGTGGCGGGGCCCGATCTCTACCTGTCGCGCAAGGCGATGATTGCGCGCGCGCTCACCGGCGAACGCCTGGAGTTCGAGGCCCGCACGCGCACCGCGGCCTCCGATCGGCTGACGCGCGTCAGCTACGTGCCCGACGTCGCGCCCGACGGCAGCGTGCGCGGCATCTTCTCGCTGAGCCTGGACATCAGCGCGCTGAAAGACGTGGAGCGCAAGCTCACCGAACTGGCGCGCGCCGACACGCTCACCGGGCTCGCGAACCGCCTCGCCTTCAACGAATTCCTGCCGGGCGCGGTCGCGCGGGCGCAGCGCACGGGCCAGGCGCTGGCCGTGATGTTCCTCGACATCGACCACTTCAAGCGCATCAACGACACGCTCGGCCATGCCACTGGGGACGCCGTGCTGGTCGAGTACGCCAAGCGCCTGAAGGGCAGCGTGCGCAACACCGACACCGTGGCCCGCCTGGCCGGCGACGAGTTCGTGGTGGTGCTCGAGAACCTGCACATACGCGAAGACGCGGTGGCCACCGCGCGCAAGATCGTCCACCAGGTCGGCAGCGCACCGTTCGAACTCGAAGGCCGCAGCCTGCACGTCACCACCAGCATCGGGGTGGCCTTCCACCGGGGCGCCGATGCGCCCGTCGAGCCCACGGACCTGCTGGCCCGCGCCGACGCGGCGCTGTACCGCGCCAAGTCGGCGGGGCGCAACACCTTCGGCTTCTCCGATGGGTGAAGCGCGAACTTTCGTACCCGTGCCCTATCGCGACCTGCGCCGAAGCGGCCTGCGCTGGCTGACAAGCCACGCCGCCACCGCCAGAATCGCCTGAACCAGGAGAACCCATCCATGTCCCCCCACGAAGTCGTCACGCCAGAGCAATTGCTGCAGGCCCTCGAAGCCCAGAGCCGCATGCCGATCCTGCGCATCGGCCAGGCGCTGATCGCGATCGGCGTGGTCACCGAGGCGCAGCTGCGCGCCGGCCTCGAACAGCAGCAGCTCGACCGCAGCGTGCCGCTCGGCGAGACGCTGGTGCGCATGGGCCTCGTCACGCGCGACCAGTTGCAGACCGCGCTGGTGCGCAAGATGGGCTATCCACTGGTGAACCTGCATGTGTTCCCGCCCGAGGTGGAGGCGCTGCGCAGCGTCGGCCTGGCGGTCGCGCGGCGCCTGCAGGTCATGCCGCTGATGGTCCACCAGGGTCGGCTCGTGCTGGCGCTCGACGATCCAGCAGGCCGCCACGTGGCGATCGACGAGGTGGAGTTCATCTCGCAGATGAAGGTGATCCCGGTCGTCGGCCAATGCCTCGCGCTCGACCCGCTGCTCTTCAAGGCCTATTCGAAGGTGGGCTCGGAGATCCTCGATCCCACGCTCGCACACCAGCCGGACATGCCGGCCGACCCCTCGCGGCCGCTCGAATTCGACCTGGGCGTCGGCACCAGCGAACTGCTGGTCACGCTCGAGAAGGAGCGCCCCTCCGCACCCAGCGCCGACGAGGACGCCGTCGAACAGTCGGACAACTCGCTGGTGCGCATGATCAACAGCATGATCATCGACGCGCACCGCGAAGGCGTGTCCGACATCCACATCGAGAGCTATCCGGGCAAGGAAAAGACGCGCATCCGCTTTCGCCGCGACGGCCGCCTGCGCACGCACCTCGAGCTGCCCGCGAGCTACCGCAGCGCGGTGGTCGCGCGCGTGAAGATCATGTGCGATCTCGACATCAGCGAGAAGCGCAAGCCGCAGGACGGCAAGATCAACTTTTCGCGCTATTCGCCGCAGCACCGCATCGAGCTGCGGGTGGCCACCATTCCCACGAGCAACGGCCTGGAGGATGTGGTGATGCGGATCCTGGCGTCGGCGACGCCGATCCCGCTCGACCAGCTCGGCCTCTCGCCGCGCAATCTCGCCGAACTCACGAAGGCGGTCGAGCGGCCCTACGGCATGGTGCTGTGCGTGGGCCCGACGGGCTCGGGCAAGACCACCACGCTGCATTCGGCGCTCATGCACATCAACACGCCCGAGCGCAAGATCTGGACCGCCGAAGACCCGATCGAGATCACGCAGCCAGGCCTGCGCCAGGTGCAGGTCAACCCGCGCATCGACTGGACTTTCGCCAAGGCGCTGCGCGCCTTCGTGCGCGCCGATCCCGACGTGATCATGGTCGGCGAGATCCGCGACGAGGAGACCGCCAAGACCGCCATCGAGGCCTCGCTGACCGGTCACCTCGTGCTGTCGACGCTGCACACCAACAGCGCGCCCGAGACCGTGACGCGGCTGCTCGACATGGGCATGGACCCGTTCAACTTCGCCGACTCGCTGCTCGCCGTGCTGGCGCAGCGGCTGGTGCGCCGGCTCTGCACTCACTGCCTGCAGAGCCGGCCGCTCGGCCCTGAGGAAATCGACGAACTGCTCGCCGACTACATGCACGCGTTCGGCAGCGACCACGACACGCCGGCCGAGCGCGAGGCGGTGCGCAGCGGCTGGCTCGGCCGCCATGCGCAGGGCGGCCAGCTCCAGCGCTATTCGACGAAGGGCTGCCCGCGTTGCGACAACACCGGCTTCAAGGGCCGCGTCGGTATCCACGAGCTGATGGTCATTTCCAGGACGCTGCGCCGCATGGTGCAGAGCGGCGCCCGCGCCGAGGAACTGCAGACGGCCGCGCTTCGCGAGGGCATGCGCACGCTGCGCCAGGACGGCATCGACAAGGTGCTTTCGGGGCAGACCACCATCGAGGAAGTGCGCGCCACCAGCAACGTGTAGCGCGCTGCAGCCATCGATCCGGCGTGCCGGCCGCCGAAATTTTCACGACGGAGGCCACCTGGGTGTAACGCACGACCGCGTTCACTCGAACTCATGTTGTCTGAAATCAGACCCATGAGAGGACCCTGACATGAACAAACTGACCGCCACCCTGTTGGCCGCCGGCATCGTCGCCGGCACCGGCATGGCCCTTTTCGCCGGCGCCGCCGTGGGGCACGCCACGCCCTCCGCGACGGCGGAGGCGGCCGTCGCCATTCCGGCACCGGCGGAGGATCTTGCCGCGGCACCGGGCGCGGCCTCGGAAACGGCCGTGTTCGCAGGCGGTTGCTTCTGGGGCGTGCAGGGCGTCTTCCAGCACGTGAAGGGCGTGACGAGCGCCGTGTCGGGCTATGCCGGCGGCGATGCCGCCGCGGCCAGCTACAGCGCCATCGGCTCGGGACGGACCGGCCATGCCGAGTCGGTTCGCATCACCTACGACCCGCGCCAGATCAGCTACGGACAACTGCTGCAGATCTACTTTTCGGTGGCGCACGACCCCACCGAGCTGAACCGCCAGGGCCCCGACCGGGGCACGCAATACCGCTCGGCGATCTTCCCCGCGAACGCCGAGCAGGCCCGGGTGGCCAAGACCTACATTGCACAGCTGGACAACGCGAAGGTGTTCGGCAAGCCGATCGCCACCACCATCGAGCCGGCAAAGGCCTTCTACCCCGCGGAGGCGTATCACCAGGACTACATGACCCACAACCCGCGGCAGCCCTACATCGTGATCAACGACCTGCCCAAGGTGGACAACCTGCAACGCGTGTTCCCCGCGCGCTATCGCTCCGAACCGGTGCTGGTGGGTCGCTCCGGCACCCTGTAGGCGGACAGGCATCAAGAAGATCCTTCTCCTCGTCGCTTCGCACGGGATCGTGGCGGGCCTGGGCTTTGGTGCAGGCATCTATGCCTTGCCCATCCTGACGGCGCCGCCCGCACCCACGTCGGCCGAGGTTTCCGCGCTGGCCGCCCAGGCGCAGTTCACCGGCCAATTCAGGCGCGACCTGACCGACAGCGATGCCTTGCACTGGGGTGAAGGCACGGTCACCGTGAGCCGCAGCGCCGTGTCGCTGCAAGGCAAGGTTGCACCCGGGCCGGACTACAAGCTCTACCTCGCGCCGGCGTTCGTTCAAACCGAGGCCGACTTCCTGCGGCTGAAGCCGAAGATGCTGCGCATCGGCGACGTGAAGACCTTCGAGAACTTCATTGTGCCGATGCCCGCATCAGCCGATCCTGCGGCCTACGACACGGTCATCGTCTGGTGCGAATCGTTCGGCCAGTTCATCACCGCGGCGCAATACCGATAGAGCGCAACCGCCGCTCCCCCTCGGCTATCGCGGCAGGTCGAGCTCGACCCAGACCGGCGCATGGTCGCTCGCGCCGGGGCGCCCGCGCACCTCGCGGTCCACGTTCGCGTCGACGAGAAAGGGCGCCAGCTCCGCATTGAGCAGCAGGTGGTCGATGCGCAGGCCCGCATTGCGCGGCCAGCGGTTGCGCCAGTAGTCCCAGTAGGTATAGATCGCCTCGGCGGGATGGCGGGCGCGGACCGCATCGGTCCAGCCCTGCGCAAGCAGGCGTTCGAATGCGGCGCGGCTCTCGGGTTGCAGCAGCGCGTCGTTGCGCCACGAGGCCGGGTTGTAGATGTCGGCGTCGGTGGGCACCACGTTGAAGTCGCCGGCCAGCACCACCGGCAGGCCGCAATCGAAGAGGCGGCGCGCATGGGCATGGAGCCGCTCGAACCATTCGAGCTTGTAGTCGAACTTGGGGCCGGGCTGCGGATTGCCGTTGGGCAGGTACAGGCAGCCGACCACCACCCCGCCGACCACCGCTTCGAGGTAGCGGCTCTGGTCGTCTTGCGTGTTGCCCTCGAGGCCGCGGCCCGTCTCGATCGGTTCGCGCCCGCGCGCCAGGATGGCCACGCCGTTCCACGAGCGTTGGCCGTGGAACACCACGCCGTAGCCGGCCTCGCGGATCGCCGCGGCGGGAAAGTTCGCATCGGGCGACTTGAGCTCCTGCAGGCAGGCCACGTCGGGGCGGGACTCGGCAAGCCACTCCAGCAGGCGCGGGAGCCGGCCGTTGACGCCGTTGACATTGAAGGTGGCGATTTTCACGGGTGGATCATGGCGCCAAAGCCGCGCGCCCGGTGTCGGAGAACAGGCAGCGCTTCAGCGCTCGCCGCGCGGCACCACGATGCACATCAGCGCCCCCACCGCGCTCAGCCCGAGCAGCGCCGAGGCCCAGAGTGCGCGCGGCCCCCAGCCTTCGACCAGCAGCCCGAACAGAAACGGCGCGCCCGCCTGCAGCAACCGCGCGGGCACCATCAGCAGCCCCTGGCGCCGGCCGTAGCCGAGCGGCCCGAAGAGCAGCAGCGGCAAGGTGCCGACAGCGATCGTGAGGATGCCGTTGCCCAGCCCGTGCAGCACCGCGAACCCCATGGCCGCCGACCCGCCGAACACCAGCAGCACGGCCGCGCCGAGCGGATGCGCGACGGCCGCCATGCGCGCCGACACCAGCGCCGGTGCGCGCCGCAGCAGGCCGAACTCCAGCAACCGCCCTGCTACCTGCGCCGGCCCGACCAGCGCGGCGATCGACACCGCCGCCAGCACCGACACCCCGCTGGCATGCAGCAGGCCCGGCAGGTGCGCCGCCATCGCCGTGCTGATGAACCACGTGACAGCGAAAACGTAGGCGAGCAGGACTGCGTTCCTGCGCGCGGCCGCCCCGGCCGCCGCAGGCCCGCCGGCCGGTTCGGGCGTCACCGCCGCCGCGGCCTGGCGAAGCCGCGGCACGAGCGCGTTCAGCGGCAAACCGAGCACGAGGTGCAGCCCCGCCCAAACCATGCAGGCGCCGCGCCAGCCGATCTGCGACTCGAGAAACGCCGTGAGTGGCCAGCCCACCGTGCTCGCGAAGCCCGCGAACAGCGTGATGCCCGTGATCGCGCCGCGCGCGCCGGCGCCCTGCAGCCGCACCACCGTGGCAAAGGCCGCCTCGTACAGCCCGCTGCCCATTGCGATGCCGATCACGACCCAGGCCGCCATGAGCCACGGCACGCTCGACGCCTGCGACAGCGCCAGCAGGCCCGCCGCGAACACCAGGTTGCTGCCCATCAGCACCGGCCGCCCGCCGAAGCGGTCGATCGCCCTGCCCGCCTGCGGCCCCAATGCGGCCGATACGACGAGCGCCAGCGAAAAAGCGGCGAACACGGTGAACGACGGCGCGCCGAGATCGCGTGCGATGGGTGCCGCGAGCATCGCGGGCAGGTAGTACGACGAAGCCCAGGCGAGCGTCTGCGCCATGCCGAGCGCGCAAACGGTCAAGGCACGCCGCGGCGCAGGGTTCACTTCTGCGCGCCCCGCGTGTACCAGCCCTCCGACCTGTTCACCACCGCCACCACCAGCAGCATCACAGGCACCTCGATCAGCACCCCCACCACGGTGGCGAGCGCCGCGCCCGACTGGAAGCCGAACAGGCTGATCGCCGTGGCCACCGCCAGCTCGAAGAAGTTGCTCGCGCCGATCAGCGCCGACGGCCCCGCCACGCAGTGGGCCACGCCGAGACGGCGGTTCAGCACATAGGCCAGGCCCGAGTTCAAAAACACCTGGATCAGGATCGGCACCGCGAGCAGCGCGATGACGAGCGGCTGGCCGATGATGGCCTCGCCCTGGAACGCGAACAGCAGCACCAGCGTGAGCAGCAGCGCCGCGATCGACCACGGCCCGAGGCGCGCCGCCACGGCCTGGAAATGCGCCGTGCCCTTTCGGAGCAGCTGCTTGCGCAGCAGCTGCGCAATGACCACCGGCACCACGATGTACAGGCCCACCGACGTCAGCAGCGTGTCCCACGGCACCGTGATCGACGACAGCCCGAGCAGCAGCGCCACCACCGGCGCGAAGGCCACCACCATGATCGCGTCGTTGAGCGCCACCTGCGACAGCGTGAAGTACGGGTCGCCCCGGCACAGCTGGCTCCACACGAACACCATCGCGGTGCAAGGCGCCGCGGCCAGCAGGATCAGCCCCGCGATGTAGCTGTCGATCTGTTCGGGCGGCAACATCGGTGCGAACACGTGGCGGATGAAGATCCAGCCGAGCAGCGCCATCGAGAACGGCTTGACCGCCCAGTTGATGAAGAGCGTCACCCCGATGCCGCGCCAGTGCGCCTTGACCTGCCCGAGCGCCGCGAAGTCGATCTTCAGCAGCATCGGGATGATCATCACCCAGATCAGCACGCCGACCGGCACGTTGACCCGGGCCACTTCGAGCGCGGCCACGCCCTTGAAGAGCTCCGGCAGCCACTGCCCCAGCGCAATGCCCACCACGATGCACAGCGCCACCCAGACCGTGAGATAGCGTTCGAAGAAGCCGATGGCGGGGGGCGCGTCGGACGGCGCCAGGGCGGCGGATGAGCTCATGGAATTCAGCTTTCGGAAATCGCGGCCAGGGCCGCCTGGAGGTCGGCATCGGCCATCGTCTCGATGGGCAGGGCCAGCAGTTGCAGGAGCCGGTAGCCGATGGCCTGGCGCGTGAGCTCGAACGCCACGCGCCTGCCCTCGTCGCCACCCGCCGCATTCGACGGATCGGGATAGCCCCAATGCACTTTCACGGGGCTGCCGGGCCAGTAGGGGCAAGCCTCCTGCGCGGCGCTGTCGCACACCGTGATGACGATGCGCATCGCGGGCTTGCCCTCGCCCGCGAACTCGTCCCAGCTCTTGCTGCGGTAGCCCGAGATGTCGACGCCGGCCCCGGTCAGTGCCTCGAGCGCGAACGGATTGAGCCGCCCGCTGGGCGCGCTGCCGGCGCTGTAGGCCCGCACGTCCCTGCCCGCCGTGCGGGCCAGGTGATTGAGCATGCCCTCTGCAAGCACGCTGCGCGCCGAGTTGTGCGTGCACAGGATCAGCACGTTGACGGTCATTGGTGCACCCTTGGCGCTGCACGCCTTCCCGCCAAGCGGGAGCGAGCTTGCTCGGGGCGGCCCGGCGCGGCGCTCATCGCGTGGCCTCGGCCTGGGAGGGTGTCATGGTTTCTTTCTCCTTCAGCATGGACAGGCTTCTGCCGCCCCGGCTTCGCATGGCGCGCCCTGGCAGCAGTTCTCGGTGAGGTAGGCGACGAGCGCGTTCATCTGCCCGAAGGCGGCGCGGTAGATCAGGTGCCGGCCGCTGCGCTCCTGCGTCACGAGGCCGGAATTCGCGAGCTCCTTCAGGTGGAACGACAGGCTCGTGGCCTGCACGTCGAGCGCCTCGACCAGCGCGCCGGGCGTGAGCCCCTCGGGGCCCGCCACCACCAGCGCGCGAAACACCCGCAGGCGCACCGGCTGGGCCAGGGCGGCAAGCGATCGGACAATGTCTTGTTCTTCCATAATTCAATAATAGTTGCATAATTGCAGCCATGCAAGCAGATACCGCCTCCATCACCATCTTCCACAACCCCGCCTGCGGCACCTCGCGCAACACGCTGGCACTGATCCGCAATAGCGGCGACGAGCCCCGCATCGTCGAATACCTCGTGACGCCGCCCGACCGCGACACGCTGCGCGGCCTGCTCGCCGCCATGGGCATGGCGCCGCGCGCGCTGCTGCGCCGCAAGGGCACGCCGTACGAAGCGCTGGGCCTCGACGACCCGAAGTGGAGCGACGACCAGCTCATCGACTTCATGTGCGCGCACCCGATCCTGATCGAGCGCCCCATCGTGGTCACGCCGCTCGGCACGCGGCTGTGCCGCCCTTCGGAGGCGGTGCTCGACATCCTGCCCTCGCCGCAGCAGGGGGCGTTCACCAAGGAAGACGGCGAAGCCGTGATCGATGCGGAGGGCCGCCGTGTCGACCGCGCTGCCTGAGCTTCCGAACATCGATGCCGCGCTGTTCGAGCGGCCCTCGCTCGAACGCCTGCGCAGCGCCGGCGAACCGGCGCGCCATGCGCCGCGCTTCCTGCTGCTGTACGGCTCGCTGCGCGAGCGCTCGTACAGCCGGCTTCTCACCGAGGAGGCCGCCCGCCTGCTGCAGGCGATGGGCGGCGAGGTGCGCATCTTCGATCCGCACGGACTGCCGCTGCCCGACAGCGCCCCCGACGACCATCCCAAGGTCCAGGAACTGCGCACACTGGCGGAATGGGCCGAGGGCATGGTGTGGTGCACGCCCGAGCGCCATGGCGCGATGACCGGCATCATGAAGGCGCAGATCGACTGGATTCCGCTGAGCCTCGGCGCGGTGCGTCCCACCCAGGGCAAGACGCTCGCGGTGATGCAGGTGTCGGGCGGATCGCAGTCGTTCAATGCGGTCAACCAGCTGCGCGTGCTCGGCCGCTGGATGCGCATGCTGACCATTCCCAACCAGTCGTCCGTGGCCAAGGCTTTTCTCGAATTCGACGAGGCCGGCCGCATGAAGCCTTCGCCGTACTACGAGCGCATGGTCGACGTGATGGAAGAGCTCGTGAAGTTCACGCTGCTCACGCGCGACACGGCCGGCTATCTGGTCGACCGCTACAGCGAACGCCGCGAGAACGCCGAGCAGCTGTCGGCACGGGTGAACCAGCGCGCAATCTGACGACAGCGCCCGGGCGCCAATGGCCCGACAATCGGCGCCCATGAATTCCTCCTCTCCGGCGGTCCCGGCGGCCCCCGCGCGCCCGATCCGCAACGCCGCCACCCTGATCCTCCTGCGCGACGGCCCGGCCGGCATGGAAGTGCTGCTGCTGCGCCGCGCCGAAAAGGCCGACGACCAGAATAGCGGCGCCAGCGTGTTTCCCGGCGGCGTGCTCGATGCCCACGACCGCGGCCTGCACCTGATGTGCCAGGGCCTGGACGATCGCGCCGCGAGCGAGCGCCTCGGCGTGGCCGAGGGCGGCCTCGACTACTACGCCGCCGCGGTGCGCGAATGCTTCGAGGAAGCCGGCGTGCTGTTCGCATGCGATGCCGAAGACCGGGTGGTCGCGCTCGACGGCTTCGCGCCCGGCCGGCTCGAGGCCATGCGCCACGCCGCCGAGCAAGGCACCGACGCGCTGCTCGCGATGTGCGACGCGCACGGATGGCGGCTCGCGATCGACCGGCTCGCCTACTTCAGCCACTGGCTCACGCCGCCCGGCATGCCGCGCCGCTTCGACACGCGCTTCTTCATCGCGCAGATGCCCGCCGGCCAGAGCGTGAAGCCCGATGGCCGCGAGACCGTCGCCCACATGTGGCTGCGGCCCGCGGAAGCGGTGGATGCGCGCCGCGAGCTCAAGCTCATGAACGTGACGCGGCGCACGCTCGAAGCGCTCGCGGGCTTTGCCAGCGCCGCGGAATGCATGGCGCATGCACGCGCCCTGGCGCACCTGCCGCTCAACATGCCACGCCTGGCCGACGGCCCCGCCGGACGCCGCGCGGTGAACATCGACGAAGCCGCGTACTCGGAGATCGGCCTCGTCGACCCCGACGGCGCGGGCCGCGGCGGCCCTGCACGCTATGCACTCTCGCCCGGCGACGTGACGCAGCTCACGGCACGCATCCGCCGCGTGGCGGGCGACGGCGGCGATGCGGGACCGCACAGCTATTTCGTCGGCGCCGCGGAAGGCCCGTTCGCGCTGATCGACCCGATGCCCGCAGGAACTGCCGCCGCGGCGCCCGGGCCCGTGCGCTGGCTGCTGTCGACTGCGCCGCGCACGCCCCAATCGGAGGCCGCGCTGGCGCAACACGCTTCGTCGTGGCCCGGCGCCTCGGTGCTTTGGCCCGCGCCGGGCGAGCGCCTCGCGCTCGGCGGCGGCGCCACGCTGCAGGCGGTGCAGGCCGCGCCGGGCAGCAGCACCGCGCTGCAATTCCTGCTCGCCGAGGAGCGCGTGCTGTTCACCGGCAGCGCGGCGGTCGCTTCCGCTGTCGCCGCGACCGCCGAGGCCGAATGGATCGCACCGGCCGACGGCTTCGTCGTCAGATCTTCCCGATAGCCGCCTTGAGCTCTTCGATGGACGCCGGCTTGGGCAGGTGCGCGCTGAAGCCGGCTTCGAGCGCGCGGCGCGCATCGGAGCGGCGGCCGAAGCCGCTCATCGCGATGGCGCGCAGGTCGCGCGTGGCGGGCCTGCGGCGCACTTCGGCGATGAACTGGTAGCCGTCCATCTCGGGCATGCCGAGGTCGGACACCAGCAGGTCGTAGCTGTTCGCCTCGAGCAGTTCGAGGCCCCGCTTGGCGCTCTGCGCCACGTCGACGATCGCGCCCTCGAGCCGCAGCACCTCGGCGAACGGCGCCAGGGCGTCGGCATAGTCGTCCACCGCGAGCACGCGCCAGCCATGCAGGTCGACTTCGGGCGCGGGCGGCTCCGCCGGCGCCAGCATCGACACACCCATGCGCGGCAGCCACACGCTGAATTCGGCGCCCTGCCCCACGCCTGGCGAGGTCACCTCGACGCGACCGCCATGGGCGCGCGCGAGCTCCTGCACCAGCGCAAGCCCGATGCCCAGCCCACCGTTCGAGGGCGCGGTGTCGCTGTCGGCCTGGTTGAACATGCCAAACACATGCGGCAAGAACTCGGCCGCGATGCCGCAGCCCGTGTCGCTCACCGTGAGTCGGCCGTACCCGTCGTCGGCCGACACGCGCGCCGAGATGCGGCCGCCCTCGGGCGTGAACTTGACCGCGTTGCTCAGCAGGTTCCAGGCGATCTGCTCGATGCGCACGCGGTCGCCGTCGCAGACCACGCCTTCCTCGCAGTCGACCTGCAGCACGATCTGCTTGCCGCCCGCACTGCTCAGCGCCGCCTGCGCGGCGGCCTGCACCAGCTCGCCGAGGTTCACGGCCACGCGGTTGAGCCGCAGCTTGCCGGTGCGGATGCGCGACAGGTCGAGCAGGTCGTTGATGATGCGCGTCTGGCTCGCCACCGCGCGCTTGATGGTGTCGCCGACGCGCTGCACGGCCGGATCGGCGGCGGTCGCGGGCAGGTGCACCAGCAGCTCGGCGCTCATCTGGATCAGGTTCAGCGGCTGCTTGAGCTCGTGCGACATCACGGCCAGGAAGCGGTCTTTGAGTTCGTTGGCCATCTGCGCGCTGAGGCTGGCCTTCTTCTCCTTCAGCAGGCGATGCTCCTGTGCGAGCTCGTGCTGCTTGGTGCCCGTCATGTCGCGCGCGATCTTGGCGAAGCCGCGCCCGGTCGACAGCTCGAGCGGCGTCGTCACGCCGCTGCAGAAGAAGCGGCTGCCGTCCTTGCGCAGGTGCCAGCGCTCGTCCTCGGCGCGGCCGAGTTCGAGCGCGCGGCGCATCTCGCCTTCGGGCACGCCGCGCGCCCGGTCTTCGGCGGTGAAGATCGTCGCCAGGGGCTGGCGCAGCATTTCTTCTTCCGCGTAGCCGAAGATGCGCTGGGCGCCCGCGTTCCAGGTGGTGATCAGGCCATTCTCGTCGGTCGTGATGATCGCGAAGTCGCGCGTGGTGGCCGCCACCAGCCGCAGCCGCTCTTCGCCCGCGCGCACCCGCTCCTCGGCGGCATGCAGGTCGGTGATGTCGAAGAAGTTGAGGATCGCGCCCTCGATCTTGTCTTCGGCGGTGCGGTACGGAAGGATGCGCGCCAGAAAGTGCCGCCCGTCCACGCTCGTGACGTGCCGCTCGGTGGTGCGCAGGTCCTTGAAGGCCGAGGCGGTGTCGCCTGCGAGTTCGGGGTAGTCGAGCCGGCTCGTGATGTCGAACAGCGAGCGCCCGATGTCCGAGGGAATCAGGTTGAACAGGCTGCTCGCATGCGGCGTGTAGCGCTTGATGTGCATGCCGCGGGTCACGAACACGGTCGCGATCTCCGACGAGGCGATCAGGTTCTGCAGGTCGTCGTTGATGTGGCCCCGCTCCTCGACCTTCATCTTGAGCTCGTAGTTGACGGTGACGAGCTCCTCGTTCATCGACTGCAGCTCTTCCTTGCTGGTCTCCAGCTCTTCGGTGGCGGAGCGCAGCTCTTCGTTGATGGCCTGCAGTTCCTCGTTCGACGCCTTGAGCTCCTCGTTCGAGGTTTCGGAGCTTTCGATGGTCTCCTGCAGGTGCATCTTCAGCTGACGCACCTCGTCTTCCATCTGCCCGATCAGCAGCTCGCGCGCCGCGTGCGCGGGCTCGCCGCCTTCGGGGCGCATGCTTTCCTCGACCTCGTCGAACACCACGAGCGTGAACTGCGGCACGCCTTCCTCGTCCTGCTGCAGCGGCCGCACCGTGATGTTGAGGAAGGCCTGGCGGCCGTCGCCGCGCTTCTGCACCAGCCGCGTTTCCACGCTGCGGGCCGTCTGCCCGGCCTTGAAGAGCGCGGTGCGCAGCTCGAGCCGCAGGTCGGGCCGCACGTTGTTCAGCAGGTTGTTCGACGGCTCCCCGCCGGCGCGCTCCAGGAAGCGGCCGACGCCGTTCGACAGGTGCAGCACCTCGTGCTCGCCATTGACGAGCACGCTCGGCGGCGAGAACTGTTCGAGCGCACGCTGGTGCAGCTCGGCAAAGCTCGGCCGCTCGGGGCGCTTGCGCCCGCGCAGCGTCTGGATCGCACCGGCAGCGCCGGGCCGCGGTGGCGCATCGCTGATCAGCGGCAGCTGGCGCACCGCCGCGGGCCCTGGGTTCGCGCGGTAGATGCGGTTCTTCTTGTCCACGGCCGTGAACATGCTGCCGACCGCATCGATCGACTCCGAGGTGCCGAGAAACAGATAGCCGCCGGGCTTGAGCGCGATGCGGAACATCTCGAGCACATGGGCCTGCGCCGCGCGGTCGAGGTAGATCAGCAGGTTGCGGCAGCAGATCAGGTCGAGCCGCGAGAACGGCGGATCGCGCAGCAGGTTGTGCAGCGCGAACAGCACCGGCTCGCGCACCGCGGTGGCCACCCGGTACTGGTCCTGATCGGCCACGAAGTACTGCCGCAGCCGCGAAGGCGAGAGGTCTTCGGCGATGCCCTGGGCATAGAGGCCCTTGCGCGCCGAGGCAATGGCGCGCTCGTCGATGTCGGTGGCAAAGATCTGGATGTCGAGCGGCTTGGACTGCGCGTCGATGCCCTCGCGCAGCAGCATGCTCAGCGAATAGGCTTCCTCTCCGGTGGCGCAGCCCGCCACCCACGCGCGCACCTGCTCGCCCGGCTGCATGCCCTCGATCAGCGTGGGCAGCGCCTCGCGCGCGAGCGCCTCGAAGGCATCGGGGTCGCGAAAGAAGTTGGTCACGCTGATGAGCATGTCCTGCAGCAGCGGGGTCGCTTCCTCGGGATGCGCCTTCAGGAAGTCGCGGTAGGCCGGCAGGTCGGCGACGCGGTTCACCTGCAGCCGGCGCTCGATGCGGCGCAGCACCGTGGCGCGCTTGTAGTGGCGAAAGTCGTGCCGCGTGTAGGTGCGCAGCTGCCCCATGATCTCCTGCAGCGCCTCTTCGGCCAGCGCAGCCGCGGACTGCCCGCCGGGCTCCTGACCGGCCGCTGCAGGCTCGTTCGCGCCAGGCAGCCGGATCTGCTTCGCATTGCGCCAGTGCTCGACGAGGCGCTGGCCCATCTGCCCGGCCGGCAGCACGATGTCGACCATGCCTGTCGCGATGGCCGCGCGCGGCATGCCGTCATGCACTGCATCCTCGGGCGACTGCGCCATCGCGAGGCCGCCGTTCTCCTTCACGCGCGTGAGGCCGACCGCCCCGTCGCTGCCCGTGCCCGACATCACGACGCAGACCGCGCGCCGGTCGTGCACCTCGGCCATCGTGCGGAAGAACACGTCGACCGCCACGTGCCGGCCCTTGATGCGCTTGCTGGGAATGGGCTCCAGGTGGCCGTCGTTCATCATCAGCTCGACGCCGGGCGGGATCACGTAGACGTGGTTGGCCCGAATGGGCACCACCTGCGTGACCTGCGTCACCGGCATCGAGGTGGCACGCTGCAGGATCTCCGGGGCACTGCTCTGGTGCTCGGGCGACAGGTGCAGGATCACCGCGAACGCCATGCCGGGCTCGGGCGGCATGCCCTCGAAGAAGCGGATCAGCGCTTCGAGCCCGCCCGCGGAGGCGCCGATGCCGACCACCGGCATGTCCAGCGTGCTCGGCACGAGTTCGGGTTCGTTCGACGAAGACAGGGGGGGCGTGGTCGGTTTGGGCATGAAGGTGTCGTTGCGCAGCCGGTGGCTTCCATGGCCCCCGGCGTGTGGCGTTCCAGCCCCCGATTCTGCCCCCTGGCAGGGCCTGGCGCGCGATCGTGGTGCCCACGATGGCGGATTCGCACTGATCCTACAGCCGCTCGCGACGGCCGCTTGCCGATGCGGCAGGTCCGCGGCGCATGGTCGCGGGTCATGCCCATCCGCTTCACGAGGTTCTCGGCCATGCGCCCTTCCATCCCAGCCCTTGCCATCACCATGACCCTTGCCGCGGGCGCGCTGCTCGCGGGCTGCGGCGGCAGCAACACCGCATCGAACGTCGAAGCGCCCGGCGCCGACACGGGCGCGAAGACGGCCGCGCTCGACAAGGGCGCCGCGGCGCTGCAGGACAAGCCGCCGATCGAGGCGCTCAATGCCTACCTCGACGGCTTCCATTTCTACAGCGGCAACCTGAAGGCGCAGATGGAGGCGCACCACTACTGCGCCGTGCTCAACGAGGAGCTCATCCAGTGCGTGATCTACGACGGCAACACGCGGGCCGCAAAGATCATGGGCGTCGAGTACATCGTGAGCGAGCGCCTGTTCCAGACGCTGCCGCCGCAGGAAAAAGCGCTCTGGCACAGCCATGTGCACGAGGTCAAGTCGGGGCAGCTGATCGCGCCGGGCATTCCGCAGGTGGCCGAGCATGCGTTGATGCAAAAGCTGGTCGGCACCTACGGCAAGACCTTCCACACCTGGCACACCGACCTGCAGAAAGAGCTGCCGATCGGCGTTCCGCAACTCATGATGGGGTTCACCGCCGACGGCCAGATCGACCCCGCGATGGTGGCCGAGCGCGACAAGCGCTTCGGCGTCGATTCGATGGAAAAGAGAAAGCAGCGCGAGGACATTCCGTCGCCGCCGATTGCCGAAGGCGCTAACAGCTGGCTGAAGGGCGCGCCGGTGCAGATCGCCGATCCCACCGGCACCGAGCACCAGCACCCGAAGGGCGCGCAGGCGGGCCGCTAGGCCTTTAAGGAGCAGCAGACATGGCGCATTCCTCCTCGCTCCCGACCGCAGCCGCCGCGACGCACCCCGCGAAGATCGGCGTGCTCACCTTTCACCGCTGCATCAACTACGGCTCGTACTGGCAGGCGCGCTGCCTGGTCGAGGCGTTGCGCGGCATGGGCCATCGCGCGGTGCTGCTCGACCACCGCTCGGCGCGTGTCGACCGTGCCGAGTGGCGCTGTGCGCTGCGCCCGGTGCTGCCCACGCCGGTGCCGCCCGCGGACCGCAAGTCGTACGCGCGGAAGACGCGCCGCTTCCTCGAGGCCTTCGAAGCACTGCCGTGCTCGCGCCCCTTTCGGCTCGACGATCCTTCGGAAATGGAAGGCTTCGACACCATCGTGGTGGGCAGCGACGAGGTCTGGAACATGGTGCACCCCTGGTACGGCCACAACCCGCTCTTCTTCGGCGAGGGCCTGCGCGCGCGGCGCGTCGTGGCGTACGCGGCGAGCTTCGGCAACTACGCGGCCGCCAAGGGCCTGCCGCCGCACTGGGCCGGGATGCTGCGCAACTTCCACCACATCTCGGTGCGCGATGCCAACGCCTGCGCGCTGCTGCGCCAAACGCTGGGCCATGCGCCCGCCATGGTGCTCGACCCGTGCCTGCAGTTCGCGCCGCCGCCCGAGGACGCCGGCGCTTCCCGCAGCGGGCGGGCCAGCCATGTCGCGGTCTACGGTCACAACTTCAGCCCGTGGTTCTCGGCGCGGCTGCGCGACTGGGCGCGCCGCCGCAACAAGCGCCTCGTGAGCATCGGCTACCGCAACGACTGGGCCGACACCCAGTGGCTCACCGCCGGGCCGGAAGATTTCGCGCGCTTCATGGCCGATGCGGACGCGGTGGCGACCAACTTCTTCCACGGCTGCGTGTTCGCGCTGCGCCACCGCAAGCCCTTCGTCTGCGAGCACTCGCCGTACCGCGCCATCAAGATCCAGGACCTGCTGGGCCTGCTCGGCGCGCAAGACCGGGCGGCCGACGCCGCCACGCCCATGGCGCTGTTCGACGCGAACCTCTCGGAGCCGCCGGCGGCCGCGGTGGAGGCGCGCATCGCCACGCTGCGCGCGGCATCGTCGGCCTACCTTCAGCAGGCGCTGCAGGAGACGCCGGAGGTGACGCGCCAGGAGCGGGTCCGTGCCTGAGGTGCGCGCGCGCGTGGTGCCGGCCGACGTGGTGCGCTCGGGCTTGTGCATCGGCTGCGGCAGCTGCGTGGCGCAGTCGCGCAGCGAGGGCCCCGCGCGCCCGCGGCACGATGCGCCGCGCATGCGGCTCGACCGCCATGGCGAGCTCCAGCCCGCAGCCTCCGCCGCCTGGCTGCGCCAGGGCCCCGAGCCTTTTGCGCGCACCTGCCCGTTCTCGCCCGATGCCCGCAACGAGACCGAGCTCGCCGAGGCGCTGTTTCCGGCCGCAGCGCATGCCGATGCACTGGTGGGGCGCTTCGAGAGCGCCTGGGTCGGCCATGCCGAGGAAGGCGACTTCCGCGCCAACGGCAGCTCGGGCGGCATGGTCAGCTGGACCGCCGCCGAACTGCTGCGCACCGGCCTGGTCGATGCGGTGGCACACGTGGCGCCCTCGCACGACGAAGACCGCTTCTTCCGCTACCGGCTCTCGCGCACGCCCGCGGAACTGCACGGCGGCGCCCGCTCGCGCTACTACCCGGTCGAGATGTCGGAGGTGCTCGATGCGATCCGCGCCGTGCCCGGGCGCTATGCCGTGGTCGGCGTGCCCTGCTTCATCAAGGCGGTGCAGCTGTTGCGCCGCGAAGACCCGCTGATGCGCGAGCGCATCGCCTTCACGCTCGGCCTGTTCTGCGGCCACATGAAGAGCGCGCGCATGGTCGACAGCTTTGCCCACCAGATGGGCGTGGCGCCCGCCGAAGTGCGCGAGGTCGAATACCGGCAGAAGGATGCGCGGCGGCCCGCCAACTGGTACACCGCCAGGTTCGTGCTGCGCGACGGGCGCAGCGTGCAGCGCGACTGGTTCCACCTGGCCGAGGGCGACTGGGGGGCCGGCTTCTTCCAGAACGAGGCCTGCAACTTCTGCGACGACGTGGTCGCCGAAACCGCCGACATCTCGTTCGGCGATGCCTGGGTCGAGCCCTATTCGTCCGACGGGCGCGGCACCAACGTGGTGATCGTGCGCTCGCCGCTGCTGCACGCGATGGTGGGCGATGCGGTGCGCGCGCAGCGGCTGGCGCTTGCGCCGGTCGATGCCGCGTTTCTGGCCGAGACGCAGGCAGCGGGCTTTCGCCAGCGCCGCGAGGGCCTGGCCTACCGGCTCAGCTGGCGGCGCCGCGGCTTGCGGCCCCTGAAGCGCGTGGAGCCCACGCGCGCGCTGCCCTGGCGGCGCAAGCTGATCTACCGCATGCGCGCGGCGATCACGCGCTGGAGCCGGCGGCTGTTTCGATGGGCGCGCGCCACCGGCACCGAGACGGCCTATGTGCACTGGGCGCGCAGCGCGCTCGCGCTCTACCACGCGCTCGCCTATTCACGCGGACGGCTGGGTGCCTGGGTGTCGCGGCTCGTGCCCGACCGGGGCGGCTGATCAGCCGCCGCCCACGCCCACGTTGACCTTGCCGGTGCCGCCGCAGTCCGTGCAGCGCTCGCCGGCGTCGGTGCGCCCGCTGCCGCCGCAGCGTCGGCAGATGGCCTCGCCGGTGCCGGGCACGCCGCGCGGCGCTTCGTCGCCCGGCTCGCCGGCAGGCGGCTGCACCAGGTCGATCGACGCGCCCGGGTCTTCCTCGCCGGCCACCGACTCCGCGAATGCGCCGGGCCGGATCTGCTTGACCGAATCCTTGTTCATGCCGTGTGCCTCCAGGAAAGCGTGGAACATGAGCCCGAGCATCGGCCCCGCGCACGCGCGGCACGCCGGCGGAGGCCCACTGCGGCCGTCGGAGAGCACGCACCCAAGTGCAGGCACCGCGATTGCCGCGCAGGAAAGCCATGCCCGCCCGCACCGCACCGCGCCGCAGCAGCCCCCCACGCACGGCCAGGAAGTCCGCCGCACCGCCAAGCCCCGCCGATGAAAAGCTCGCGCAACTGCGCGAGGCCCATCGGCGCGGCAAGGTGGTGCTGTTCGTCGGCGCGGGCATTTCGATGGGCCTGGGCCTGCCACCGTGGTCGGCGCTCATCGACCACATGGCGCGTGAGCTCGGCATCGACGCGCGCTCCTTCGGCGACAAGGGCGGCTATCTCACGCTGGCCGAATACTTCAGGCTGCGGCACGGCAGCATCGGTCCGCTCAGAAGCTGGATGGACCGCGAGTGGCACCGCGGCGACGTGCGCGTGGAAAGCTCGCGCATCCACGAGCTGCTGGCGAAGGGGCGCTTCCCGATCATCTACACCACCAACTACGACCGCTGGCTCGAGGCCGCCTTCGACTTTCACAAGGTCAAGTACACCAAGATCGTGAGCGTGGCCGATCTCGCCAAGCTGCGGCCCGGCGTGACGCAGATCATCAAGTTCCACGGCGACCTCGAAGACGACGCCTCGATCGTGCTCGACGAGAGCAGCTACTTCGCAAGGCTCGACTTCGAGTCTCCGCTCGACATCAAGCTGCGCGCCGACGTGCTCGGGCGCTCGGTGGTGTTCATCGGCTACAGCCTCGCGGACGTGAACATCCGCTACCTGTTCTACAAGCTCTCGCGGCTGTGGAAGCAGTCGGTGCCCGACGTGGCGCAGCCGGTGTCGTACCTGTTCTCGCCCTCGGCCAACGAGGTGCAGCAGGCGGTGCTCGCGCAATGGGGCATCGAGATGATCCCGCTCGCGCGCCACGATCCTTCGAAGGCGCTGGCGGAGTTTCTCGAGGCCGTGGTCGGGCGCTGAGCCCGGAGGCTCGCTCAGTCGTTGCCGCCGTCGCGCACCTTGTCGTTGGCGCCGCCCTTGCGCGGCGCGTCCGTCGGCGGCGGCTTCTCGCCGACCTGCAGGGTCTGCGCAGCATTGGTGCCGATGTCGCGGGAGCCGGGATAGCCCTCGCGCTTGTTCGCCTCGCGGCCGATATGGCTGCCCTCGGCGGGGCTGTCCTGCCCGACGGCGCGGTTCTGTTCGATGTTGACTGGCGACTGGAGCGGCTTTTCGGGGGGTCGGGTCATTCGTCCTCCTGGTGGGTGGCGGGGATGCGCAAAACTTGCCGCAATTCGGGGCCCGCCCCGCCATGCCCGCGCCGGTGCCCGGCGCGGACACGACGGTCATTCGGGTTGCGGCTGCGGCTCCGGTGGTACGGGCACGGCCGACGCCAAGGCACGCGCGGCAAGGCTCTTGGCGCGCGCGCTGCGCGCTTCTTCCGGGGTGAACTCGTGGGCCAGCCCCAGACGGTGCGCGGCACGTCCGCCCTGGCGCGCGATCTCCCGCTGGCGCTTGGGGTCCATCCTCGCAAAACCACGCGGGGCACGCGTGCGCTCTTGTTGATCGTCCATTGAAGTGCTTTCCTTCGATCCGCGAAACAGTGCGGGCCTGGGCGCGCAACCCTTGCGCGCCGACCCGTTCACTGGCAAGCGGCGTGCCCGCTTGCCCTCAACCGGCAGTGGCGGCCTCCTGCACCGCCTGCGCTTCGGCCAGCGCGCTGAGTTTTCCGTCGGTGGCGGTTTCCTCGGCCAGCGAGGCTTCGAGCAGCTCGATCGCGTCGGTGTGGCCCAGCTGCTTGGCCAGCGTGCACAGCGAGTGGTAGCCCGCGATCTCGTAGTGCTCGACCTTGCGCGCGGCGCCGATCAGTGCCGCGTCGAGCACAGGCCCCGTCTCGATCTGGTCGATCAGCGAATCGCCCTCCTCGACGAGGCCGGCCATGCCTTCGCACTTGATGCGCTTGAGCTTGATTTGCAGCAATTCCGCAATCTGCTCGATGCGCTCGACCTGGCCGCGCGTCTCCTCCAGGTGGGTCTCGAAGGCCGAGGCGAGGCCTTCATCTGTGGCGGCGCGCGCGAGCTTCGGCAGCGACCTCGTCATCTGCTTCTCGGCACTGTAGGTGTCGGAAAGCTCGTGGACAAAGAGATCGGAGATGTTCTTGACGGGCATGTAATTTCCTTCGAAAGAGTGAGGTTGGTGAATGAAAGAAACGCAGGGAACACGTGGATCTTTGGTATGCGCACGCGGGCGCCAAGCAAGGGCGTTTCGCGTCGGCGTGTCAGCCGCCGCCGCACGCCAGAGGGCACGCCGCTTGCCCGCAAGAAGCTGCGGCGGCGCCGAGCGCGCAGCCGTTCGATCGACAACGAACCCCACTCAACCAAGGAGCAGTTCCCATGTTCTCTCACAACAAGCGCCTGCAATACACGGTGCGCGTCAGCGAGACCAATCCCGGCCTCGCCAACCTCATGCTCGAACAGTTCGGCGGTCCGCAGGGCGAACTTGCCGCAGCCTGCCGCTACTTCACCCAGGCGCTCGGCGAAGACGATCCCGGCCGCAAGGACATGCTGTTCGACATCTCCACCGAGGAGCTGAGCCACCTCGAGATCATCGGCACCATCGTCGGCATGCTCAACAAGGGCGCCAAGGGCCGGCTCGCCGAAGGCGTGGAGGAAGAAGGCGAGATGTACCGCACCATCACCGGCGCGGGCAACGACAGCCACATCACGCAGGTGCTCTACGGCGGCGGCCCGCCGCTGGTCAATTCGGCCGGAGTGCCCTGGACCGCAGCCTACATCGACACCATCGGCGAGCCCACGGCCGACCTGCGCTCGAACATCGCGGCCGAGGCGCGCGCAAAGATCGTCTACGAGCGCCTCATCAACCTCACCGACGACCCCGGCGTGAAGGACGCGCTGACCTTCCTCATGACGCGCGAGATCGCACACCAGAAGTCGTTCGAGAAGGCCCTGTACGCCATCGAGCCGAACTTCCCGCCGGGCAAGCTGCCGGGCGATCCACGCTTCACCAGCGTGTATTTCCGCATGTCGAAGGGCGACGCGGACCTGCGCGGACCGTGGAACCAGGGCGAGCGCTGGGACTTCGTGCCCGTCACCCAGGACTCGGGCCCGGTGGACGGCGGCGACGGACTCGCGACCGTGGAGCTCGACGACGCCGATGCCGCCACGCTGCAGCAGATGGCCCAGCGCACGCAATCGCAGCCCGACGGCGATCCGCTCACGGGTGCCGAGCTCGGCATGGGCGAAGGGCCGGCGTCGGGCCCGGCCGACGACGGCCCCGCCGCTGGCGCCAAGAAGAAGAAGGCGAAGTAGGTAAGAAAGAAAGAAAAGAAGGCGCCGGGCCTCAGCGCACGGCGAAGCCCGAGGGGCTCGGCGCCTTCAGTGTCAGCTTGCGCAGCTGGGCGCTCACGGCCGCCAGGTCGTCGGCCTCGCGCAGGCTGCCTTCGGGGTCGCCGGTGCCGTCGTCGCGCTGCATGGCGGCCAGTCGGCGCAGGATCGATTCCTTCTCCTGCAGCGTGCGCAGGCTGGTCCAGAGCGCACCGTCGGTCACTTCTTCCTGCGTGGCCGCCAGGCTGCGCAGGCTGAAGGCGTGGCCGGTATGGCAGCGGTAGCGCACCGGCCGCTTGTCGTTGAGCTCGAACAGCACGCCGCCGCAGTCGGGGCAAGTAAACATCGAAGGCTCGGCGATGGCTTTGAGCTTTTCCACGGTGGATCCTCCGAGAGCGATTTCATGTTCATCGCGCAGCGACGACGGCACTGCCGCGGCCGCGACGCCGTCGCGCTGGCGCTGTCGGGCCAGTTGCACCAGCAGCCCCGGCAGTTCCGCCAGCTTCACCACGTGGTCCACCTTCACCGCGGCCATCGCGGCGCGCGGCATGGCGGGCTCGTGCGCCTCGGCCGGGTCCTGCACCACCGCGATGCCGCCGCAGTCCTTGATGGCGCGCAGCCCCGCGCTGCCGTCATCGAGCATGCCGGTGATGACCACGCCCACGGCGTTCGGCCCGCATGTGAGCGCGACCGAGCGGAACAGCGGATCGATGGCGGGGCGGGCATGGTGTTCCTTCGGCCCGCGGTTCAGGCGGATCACGCCGCCGTCGAGCAGCATGTGGTGGTCGGACGGCGCCACGTAGATCGTGCCGGCGGTGGGCACGTCGCCCGACCTCGCCTCGACGGCGCGATTGGGCCCGCGCGCGTCCAGCAGCGACGCGAGCTGGCTGCGGTGGGCACCGATGTGCTGCACCAGGAAGATCGGCGCCGGAAAACCGGCGGGCAATGCGGCGACGAACTGGAGCATCGCATTGACGCCGCCCGACGAGGCGCCGATACAGATCGCTTGCAGGGAGGCAGAAGGCTGGGACATGGCTGGCGTGCAGAAGCAGGTACAGGGCGATGCACCCTGTCGGCAATCCGCATGCCCGCGCGCCGTCAGCCCGTCACGCGCCAGTTGCGCAGCAGCCGCTGCACGTCGCCCAGGGCCACGGGCTTGACGAGATGCTCGTCGAAGCCCGCGGCCAACGCCGTCTGCTTGTCTTCGGGCTGGCTCCATCCGGTGGCCGCCACCAGCAGCATGCCGCGCCCCCAGGGCTGCGCGCGGATGCGCCGTGCCACCTCGTGGCCGTCCAGCCCCGGCATGTCGACGTCGAGCACGCCGGCATCGGGGCGAAACGCCTCGGCGATGCGCAGCGCGTCGATGCCGTTGTCGGCGGTCTCGACGTTGAAGCCCGAAATCGACAGCACCCGCGCCATGCCCCAGAGCGCATCGGCGTTGTCATCTGCCAGCAGCACGCGCAAGCTCCGCTGCGACGCGGGCGGCTGCCCGGGCGCCGGCTGGGGCAGGTTCACCATGCGCTCGGCGTCGGTGACCTGCGCCTCGGTGCGTGCGAGCGGAATGCGCACCGTGAAGCGGCTGCCGCGCCCGCTGCCCGCGCTCTCGCCCATGACGCTGCCGCTGTGCATCTCGACGATGCTGCGCACCAGCGCCAGCCCGATGCCGAGCCCGCCGGCGGCGCGGTCGTGCGAGCGCACGCTCTGCGTGAACATCTCGAACATCGCCTGGACGGTGTCGGGCTCCATGCCGATGCCGTTGTCCGTCACCGTGAACACCGCCTCGCCCGCTCCCGCGTCCGGGTGCATCGACAGCAGGATCACGCCGCGGTCGGGCGTGTACTTGGCCGCGTTCGACAGCAGGTTCGACAGCACCTGCGTCAAGCGCATCGGGTCGGCGTCGAGCCTGACTTCCTCGGCGCTGACGTCGAGCTCGAAGGTGTGGCGCCCGAGCTCCATCAGCGGCCGCGTGGCCTCGACGGCGGCCTCCACCACCACCTGCGCCGTCACGCGCTCGCGGCGCAGCGCGAGCCGGCCCATGCGCAGGCTGGACACGTCGAGCAGGTCGCCGAGCAGCGCCTTCATGGCCGAGGCCTGCCGCTCGATCACACGCGCGGCGCGCGCCTGGTCGGGCGTGAGCTGGCTTTCCGGCGCCAGCAGCTGCGCCGCACCGCTGATCGACGCGAGCGGGTTGCGCAGCTCGTGCGAGAGCACGGCCAGAAAGCGGTCCTTGGCGGCGTCTGCCACTTCGAGCGCCTTGCGCGCGGCCTCGTTGGCGCGCAGCGCATCGAGCAGCTCCGCCCGGCTCAGCTCGAGCGCCTGCTGCGCGGCGCGCTGCTCGCTCTGGTCGCGCAGCACCTTCACCATGCCGATCACCGCGCCGTGGCCGTTGTGCATCGGCATGAGCGCGCCGCTGGCCCAGAAGCGCGAGCCGTCCTTGCGCTGGTGCTGGCGGTCGTCGGCCGCGCGCCCTGCCGCCAGCGCGGTGCGTGCTTCTTCCTCGGGCGCGCCGGCTGCGCGGTCTTCTTCGGTGAAGATGATGTCGGCCGAGCGCCCGAGGATCTCGGGCTCGGTGTAGCCGAGCAGCCGCTGGGCGCCGGTGTTCCAGCTGGTGACGCGGCGCGCCATGTCGACCGAGAAGATGGCGTAGTCGACCGCGTTCTCCAGCATCAGCCGCAGCCGCTCCTCGCTCTCGCGCAGCGCGGCCTCGGCGGCCTTGCGCTCGGTGATGTCGACGAAGCTCAGCACCACGCCCGCGATCCGGTCCTCGATGGTGCGGTAGGGCCGCAGCCGCGCCAGGTACCACGTGCCCTGGTCGTCGCCGACCTCGCGCTCGCAGGGCAGCAGCGTCTCGAGCACGCGGTGCGCATCGTCCGGCAACTGCGGATAGTCGAGCGAGGTGGCCAGATCGGAGAGCGGGCGCCCGACGTCGGCGGCGATCAGCTTGAAGACCGCGGCCGCGCTGGGCGTGAAGCGCGTGACGCGGAAGGCACGGTCTAGGAACACGGTGGCGATGGCGGTCGCGTCCATCAGGTTCAGCATGTCGCTGTTGGCCTGGCCGAGGTCGTCCACGCGGCTCTTGAGCTCCTGGTTGACGGTGGTGATTTCCTCGTTGATCGACTGCAGCTCCTCGCGGCTGGTCTCGAGCTCCTCGGTGGCCGACTGGAGCTCCTCGTTCATCGCATGCAGTTCCTCGTTGCTGGCCTTGAGCTCCTCGGTCGAGGTCTCGTACTGCTCGACAGTCTCGCGCAGCTGCTGCTTCAGGCGCTCCACCTCGCGCTCGAGGTGGCCGGCGACGGAAGCGGGGTCGGCGCGCGGCACCACGACGACCTCGCGCAGCGCAGCAACCGCTTCGCTGGAGCGCAGCAGCACGAGCAGTGCGTCGCCGAGTTCGTCGACCGGAATGACCTGCAGGGCCACATCGACATCGCGCCCGCCGAGGCGCACGTGCACCGGCGCCACATCCAGCGGCTGGCGCCGTTCGTGGGCCTGGTAGAGCGCGGTCTGCAGCTCGGCCCTGAGCTCGGGCACGATGGCGCGCAGCACGTTGCGCGACGGCTCTCCGCCGCTGAAATGCAGGAACGCCGTGGCGGCCGGCGAGATGTGCAGCATCTCGTGCTCGGCATCGAGCAGGATCGAGGGCGGCCCGAGGCGGTCGAGCAGCTTCAGGTGCAGCTCGGCCCAGCTCATCGCGCGCGTGCCGGCAAAGGGTGGGAGCGCGATGCGCGGCAGCGGCACCGCGACTTCGCCGGCCACCACCGGTGCGGCTGCCAGCCGGCGCCCCGCCGTCTGGAGCGCCGGGAGCGCGGGCCGGGGCACGTCCTGCTGCACAAAGAGGCGGTGCGGCCCGTCGACGGCGGAGAACAGCGCGCGCTGGTCCTCGGCCGATTCCTGCGAACCGAGAAAGAGCAGCCCGCCCGATTGCAGCGAGAAGTGCAGCTTGGCGAGCACCTTGGCCTGCGCCGCCCGGTCGAGGTAGATCAGCAGGTTGCGGCAGCAGGCGAGGTCGATGCGCGCGAACGGCGAGTCCTTCAGCACGTCGTGCACCGCGAACAGCACCATCTCGCGCAGCTCGCGCCGTATGCGCCAGCCGCGCGGCTCGCGCACGAAGAAGCGGCGCAGCCGGTCGGCCGGCAGATCGGCCTCGACGGCGCTCGAATAGATGCCCTCGCGCGCGGCGCGGATGGCTTCTTCGTTCAGGTCGGTCGCAAACACCTGCACCGCCGGCCGGCTCTCGAGCGTCTGCGCATGCTCGCTGAGCAGCATGGCCACGGAATACGCCTCCTCGCCGGTGGCACACGCCGCCACCCAGACGCGCACCGTGTCGGCCGCGGTCTTGCCGGCGAACAGCGTCGGCAGCCGAGCCTCCAGCGCCTCGAAGCAGGCCGCGTCGCGGAAGAAGTTGGTCACGCTCACGAGCATGTCCTGCTGCAACGCGCCGGCCTCGCCCGGGCGGGTGCGAAGGCACTCCAGGTAGGCCGCGAGGTCGCTGACCCCGTTCACCTGCATGCGCCGCGCGATGCGCCGCAGCACCGTGGCGCGCTTGTAGTGCCCGAAGTCGCGCCCGGTGCGGTGCCGCACGAAGGCCATCACTTCCCTGAAGGACGACTCTTCGTCGCGCGCCGACGGCGACACGCCCGCGCCACCGTCCTGGGCCGGCTGTTCGGCCGGCAGCCTGAGCTGCGCCTCGAGGCGGCGGTAGGCGTCGATGCGCGCCGCGATCTCGCCCACAGGCAGGGTCCAGTCGACCATGCCGGTGGCGATACACGCCAACACCATCGCGGCGTGCCGGGCTTCCTGCGGCGCCTGGGCGATGGTGAGCCCGCCGCGCTCCTTGATGCGCTTGAGGCCGATCGCTGCATCCTCGTGCCGGCCCGACAGCACCACCGCCACCGCGCTCGGGCCGTGCGTGTCGGCCAACGCGCGGAAGAACATGTCGATCGCCGTGTGGGCGCCGCGCGCCGACGGCAGCGCCACGGGCTCGATGCGCTCGCCGCGCAGCCGCAGCGTGCTGCCGGGTGCCACCACGTGCACCGTGTCGGCCTGCATGCGCTCGCGCGTGTCGATCGGCAGCACCGGCATCCGGGTGGCGGCGCGCAGCATGTCGAGCACTGCCGCGCGCTCGGGGGCAGCGCAGGGATGCAGCACCACGACGAAAGCCATGCCGGTATCGGCCGGCGTGGCCTCGAAGAACGCGCGCAGGGCTTCGAGGCTGCCGGCACAGCCACCCAGGCCCACCACGGGCAGCAGCCGCCCGCGCCGCGGCGGGGCCGCGTCGTCGGCAGGATCGGCGTTCAACTCATCCAATGCGCTTTCTCCTGATTGCAAGCCGCCATCCACCGATCGGGTCCCGGGGGCGGCACGCAGTTTGCCGGGTGCCGGGCAGGCCGTGCACGGGAACCCGAACAAAACGCCGCGTGCGCCTGGAGGTATGCATGAACGAACTCAGCCGTTACTTCGCCCATCATCCGCTCGAAAATCCAGCGAACTACCTGGGAACCGACTTCGACCCTGCCGGTGCCGCGGCCTACAAGCTGCGGCTTCAAACCTGGCAGGAGAACTACCGCGCGCGCCTGCACACCGTGCAGGAACGGCAGCCTTCGGGCGCCGCATCACCAGGCCGGCGACACGGGCCGATGCACGCCGCCTCGCCGCCTCATTCGCGGTACTCCTTCAACCTGTTGTAAAGCGTCTTCATGCTGATGCCGAGCAGCGCCGCAGTGCGCTCCTTGTGCCGCCCGCAGTGCTCGTAGGTCGCCAGGATCACCCGCCGTTCGATGTCGGCGAGCTGCGTACCCACCTCGACCACCAGCCGGTTCTTCCCCGCATCGAAGCCATTGGCGGCCCCGTCTGATGCCCCATCGTGTACCGCCGGCGGCCACGGGTCGGGCACCTCGGCCGCCACGTCGGACGCAGGGAGCCATTCCTCGTCGATGGTGTCGCCCGAGGCCATCACCCAGGCCCGCTGCACCACGTTGCGAAGCTCGCGCACGTTGCCGGGCCAGGCATAGGCCTGCAGCCGTGCCAGCGCCTGCGGCGTGAACTGCTTGGCCCCGCCCTCCTGGCGCGCGAGGTCCTGCAGGAAGCTGCTGGCGATCAGCACCACGTCCTCGCCGCGCTCGCGCAGCGGCGGCAGGGAGATCGGGAACACATTGAGCCGATAGAGCAGGTCTTCGCGAATCGCGCCCTGGGCCAGCGCCTTGCCGGTGTCGCGGTTGGTGGCCGCGATGATGCGCACGTCGGTCTGCTGCACCTGGGTCGAGCCCACGCGCATGAAGGTGCCGCTCTCGAGCACCCGCAGCAGCTTCACCTGCAACTCGAGCGGCATCTCGGTGACCTCGTCGAGGAACAGCGTGCCGCCATGCGCGCGCTCGAAGAAGCCCTGGTGCTGGCGCTCGGCGCCCGTGAAGCTGCCGCGCTCGTGGCCGAAGATCTCGCTTTCGACCAGGTGCGGCGACAGCGCACCGCAGTTCACCGCCAGGAACGGCTGCTCGCGCCGCCGGCTCAGATCGTGCACCGCGCGGGCCACCAGCTCCTTGCCGGTGCCGCTCTCGCCGTGGATGAACACCGACACCGCGGTGCCGGCCACGCGCGAGATCTGGCGGTAGACGCGCTGCATAGGCTGCGAGCGCCCGATCAGATGCCCGAAGTGTCCGGTCTCGCGCCACAGCTCCTGCACCTCGTCGAGTTCGGCGCGCAGCTGCGAAGGCGCGATCAGGCGCGAGAGCAGCCCCTTGAGGTGCTGCGGATTGATCGGCTTGACGAGGTAATCGGCCGCGCCGAGGCGCAGCGCCCGGATCGAGGTCTCGAGACTCGCCTGGCCCGTCATGAGCACCAGCACCGTGTCCTTCACGGTGTCGGGATCGTCCAGCAGGTCGAAGCCGTTGCCGTCGGGCAGGTGCAGGTCGAGCAGCAGCAGATCGGCCCGCTGCATCGCGAGCATGCGGCGCGCGGCCGCGATCGAGTGGGCGCTCATCACGGTGTGCCCCTCGCGTGCAATCAGCGCGCCGATCATGCGCGCCGAGTCTTCGTCGTCTTCAACAATGAGTGCGTGGCCCAATTTATTCCCCGGCTTGCTGCCTGCCCTGCGCTCTAGCGCCTGCGCCCGCGCCTTGTTTGCGCTTGCTCCGCGTCACTCCCTGAAATTCGAGCCTGCCTCGCGGGCAGGCGTTCGCCGGACAGCTCAATCGGCCATGCCTTGTGCGAATTCGTGCACTCGCTCTGTCAGCGAGGTCATACGCGCGACCTGGCGCTCGAGCACCGCCATCGCTTCGTTGCGCGTGGCGTCGTCGTCGGCACTGCGCAGCAGCTCGAGCGCGACGGCCATCGCGCCCACCGGGCTGCGCAGATCGTGCTCGAGTCGCCGCGCGAGCCGCGCGCGCACTGCCTGCCGCGCAGCCCGGTCGGCCAGGGCCTCTCGCGCCACTCTGGCCGAGCGCGCCTGCCGCGCGCACGCGAGGCCCAGGCCCAGCACCACCACACCCGCGCCGGCCAGCATCGCCCACGCCTCCTCGTTCCCACTAGCTGAAATTTTCATGGGCCGGAGTGTGCTGCAAGCGCGGGCGGCTGTCTCTACCCTGCCGCTCCGCAAGTTTTGCCGCAAGGCTTTCTGCCGACGGTTGGACCGGGCACGGTTTTCGTGAACTTTCGACGTACTAATCAGGCCGATTCTGGCCTTGAAGACGCTGGCACGACCGTTGCGCAGGACCGTCTCCCGGCCGCTCGCCCGGCCAGGCCCAACCACCACGGAGATCCATGAACGCTTCCATTGCCATGCAGGCCCGCCAGATCCAGGCGCCGGTCTTCTCGCGCCGGCTGCAACAGGCGGTGCGGCTGCTCCAGATGTCGTCGCTCGACTACGCGCAGGCGCTGCGCGAAGCGGCCGAGCTCAATCCCTTCCTCGAAGTCGATGCGGCCTCCCAGGACGGCGCCGAAGCCGGGTCCGCCGTTGTGCCCGACACGGCCGAAGCCGCGCCGGCGCTTGCCGAGAACGACATCGATGCCGCCGCTTTCGACCGCCTTACCGCCGCGCCCGCCGCGGGCGAACGCCACCTGTCGCACGACGAGAGCTTCGACCTGATGCAGCGCGTGCCGCTGCCCGATTCGCTGCGCGCCCACCTGCATGCGCAACTCGGCGTGCTGCGGCTGACCGAGCGCGAAGCTGCCTTCGCGCAGGCGCTGATCGAAGCGCTCGACGAGGACGGCTACCTGCGCATCTCGCTCGACGAGATCGGCACCGCACTCGGCGAGTGCCATGCCGACGCCGAACAGGAGCTGCGCACCGCCCTGCGGCGCGTTCAGGCGCTCGACCCGGCCGGCGTAGCGGCGCGCGACCTGGCCGAATGCCTGTGCCTGCAGCTCGATGCGATCGCCGACGACGGCACGCGCCGGCTGGCCCGCCGGATCCTCGAGCAGCATATCGCGCTGCTCGCCACGCGCGACACCGGCCGGCTCGCCCGCGCGCTCGGCGCCCCGGCGCACGAGGTGCAGGCCGCGGTCGACGCCATTCGGCACCTGAACCCGCGCCCGGGCTGGCAGTTCGGCGAGACCGGTGCGCGCTTCGTGTTGCCCGACGTCACGGTCCGGAAGGTGGCCGGCGCGTGGCGCACCTCGCTCAACCCGGGTGCCGTGCCGCGCGCGCGCGTGAACGCCGACTACGCCCAGCTGTTCGAAAAGCATGGCGGCAACCGCTGCCCCGCGATGAAGGAATGCCTGGAGCAGGCGCGGTGGATGGCCGGCAACGTCACGCAGCGCGCCGCCACCATCCTCGGCGTGGCGCGCGCCATCGTCGCGCGGCAGAAGCTTTTTCTCGAGCATGGTCCGCTCGCGATGAAGCCGCTGGGCTTGCGCGAGATCGCGGACGAGGTCGGCGTGCATCCGTCCACCGTGTCGCGCACCGTGCACAACAAGTACATCGCCACGCCGGTCGGCGTCTTCGAGCTGCAGTACTTCTTCTCGCGCGGGCTCGCGCATGCCGCCGGGGGCGCGAGCGCCCCCGTGGCGTTGCAGGGCCTGATCCGCGAGCTCATCGCGGTGGAAAAACCGGTGGCACCGCTCAGCGACGCCGCGCTCGCACGCCAGCTCGCGCAGCAGGGCTTTCGCATCGCGCGCCGCACGGTCACCAAGTACCGCCAGAGCATGAACATCGACCCGTTCGAACGCCGCCGCGTGCAGCCGCAAGGCGCGCAGGGCGCATCGGCCTGATGCAGGCGCAGCAAGAAAGGAGAAGCGCCATGTCCATCGATTCCGACAAGCCCTACCGCTACCTCGCAAGCCTCGCCGAGGCGCGCATGCCGGCCTTCGTGGCGCGTCCGTCCAAGGTGCGCGTGCTGCGCCGGCTTGCCGCTGCGGGGCAGGTGGAGGTACGCTTCTACCCGCCCGAGCCCTGCGCGGAGCAGTTTGGCGAGGTGCGCGGACTGACGCCCGCCGGATGGAAGGCCGTTCGGCGCCATGGCAGTCCCATGACGATGGAGCAACCGCAATGAATGCACGCGAACCCGCAGCACCAGGCGGCGGTCCCGACGCTGCCGAATCGAGCGCCGGCGAATGCCACGATTTCGACTACCGCGGCTGGCGATTCATCTACAGCGCGCGCCGGATGGCGTCTGGCATCTACCGCCCCGTCGTGGTCTGCCTGGGCCAGGTCCCCGGTCACCGCGAACAGGCGCTGCCCGACGACACCGACGAGATCGGTTATGCCAGCGAGGCCGAGGCGCTGCGCCATGCCGAGCAGCAGGCCATGCGATGGGTGCACGACCGAACAGGCGACGGTCAGGGACAGTTCTAGAGGAACAGGACGCCCCCCGAAGCGGCTCACTTCGTGTAGCCGCCTCCCCCCACTGGGGGGCGCACCCAGTGGCCGGGCAAAGCCCGTTCCACGGGTGCCCTGGACTGGGCCGGGGCGGTTCAACGCCGCGCGGGGGGGAAGGCGGCGCCGTGCAGCGCGCACGCAGCGCGCCCTTCGGCGGTGATGGCCGTCACGATCGCGCGTTCGATGCGGCGCTCGCCCGTGCGCAGCACCACCGTGGGCTCCGTCTGCGCGTGCAGCAGCAAGGCGCTGCGCAGCGCGAGGATCTTGTCGATCTCGTCGGGTTCCGAGCACACCACCGGCAGTTGCCGGCGCGAGAGGTGTTCGAGCAGTTCGTAGCACTCGTTGGCGCGGCCCGCGCGCCGCCGCGATCTTTTCATGGCATTCATCCAGCATCGAGAAAGTAGGAGTCGGTCCGGAGGCAATGGGCTTTCCGGCGTTCGATGGCAGCGGCAATCGGCATGCCCGAGAGCGGCTCGGCGGGCATGCGCGTTGCCACACGAAAGATGGGTACCCCGCTCGCCGAGCGGAGCCGCACGACAACCCTGTTATCCAAGGAGCAAACCGATGACCTTTCAAAGCACCGCCTTCCGACTCGGCGCCGCCGCCATTGCCGCTGCCGCCTTCACCGCCCTGCCCGCCGCCGCACAGAGCGCCGCCTCGCGCGGCGACCAGGCCACGGCTGCGGAGAGCCGCAATACGGCCGGCGCCAAGATCGCCAAGGCCGACGAGCGCATGATGAAGAACCTCGCCCAGGCCAACATCGCCGAGATCGAGACCGGCAAGCTGGCGCAGGAAAAAGCCGCGAAGGACGAGGTCAAGAAGTTCGGCCAGACCATGGTCGACGACCACACCAAGTCGCTGACCGAACTCCAGGCGCTGGCCTCGCAGAAGGGCGTCGAGCTGCCGAACGAGCCCGACACCAAGCACAAGGCCACCGCCACCGCGCTGAAGGCGCTCAACGGCGAGAACTTCGACAAGCAGTACATGTCGATGGCCGGCCTGTCCGATCACAAGAAGACGCATGAAATGCTGCAGAAAGTACAGCGCGAGGCGAAGGACCCGGACCTGAAGGCCTATGCGGGCAAGACGATTCCCGTGGTGCATGGGCACCTGACCATGGCGCAGCAGATCACGGGCAAGAAGTAAGGCCGCCCTCAGTTCTCGCCCGCATCCTCCCGGCGTTCGATGCGGTCGAGCACCCGGTCGGGCGAGACGTTCTTCCGCAACTCGTCGAGCTCCGGATCGTGCGCCGCCGGAATGTCCATGCGCTTGGCGATCTCGGCCACCAGCGTCACCAGCTTGGTGATCTCGTGCTCGCCGAGCAGGCTGATCTGGAGATCGAGGTCGGCGCGGCGGTCGGCCAGTGCCGCCATCCGGTTCTGGCTGATCATCACGAAGGTCGAGATGAAGATCGCCTCGACCGAAGCCACCATCGCGAGCACGACGAAGGTCGGGTCGAAAGGCCGCACCACCGGCACCCAGCCGAGGTTGACCACGATCCAGCCGCCGTAGACCAGCAGGTGCAGGTAGACGAAGCGCATGCTGCCCGCAAAGCGGGTGATGGCGTCGGCGATGCGGTCCTGCAGCCCGCTCGACACCTTCTGCTGCTGACGCCTGCGCACCAGCGCCGCGATGTTGCGGTCGACCACGCCGGCGATGGGCGCCTCGCCGCCGGGCTGCGGCGGCGCCGGCCCGCCGGCCTCAGTGGCCGCCGCGGATGGCGCCGGTGGCGGAGTCGTATTGCGAGGCATAGACCGCCCGGGCCGCTGCTGCGGCCTGCGCATCGGGCACGCAAAGGTAGATCTCGTGCCCCGGCCGGGCGTCGATGCGCAGGCCGCTCGAACGCAGCATCGCCTCGACACCCGCATGGTTGGGCGCCCACCAGTTGGTCGGGTCGCCCGCGAGTCGGTGCTCGATGAAGGCCATGCGCGGCCAGCCGCTCTCGAGCAGCGGCGTGCGGTCGCTGATGTCGCAGTCGGCCGTGTCGGCATACACCGAGTCGCCAGGCATGGTGAGGGTCTGGAACATCATCATGCGGCCGGTGCGCGCGGCCAGCAGGTCGAGCGCGAGCAGCGGATAGCGCAGGTGATAGAACACCCCCATGAACCAGACCAGGTCGAAGGTTTCGCCGCTGCGCGCGAGGTCGTACACCTCCATCTGGCGAAACTCGACCTGCGATTCGAGCCCGAGTTGGCGCGCAGCCCACCTCGCCTGCGCAAGGTAGTGCGCATCGACGTCGATGCCGAGCACCGAGGCCCCACGCCGCGCGAGCTCGAAGCTGTAGAAGCCCGCGTTGCAGCCGACGTCGAGCACGCGCCATCCGCGGAGGTCCTCGGGCACGAAGGGCTTGATCTCCTGCCACTTGAAGTTCGGAAAATCGCCGCCGAGAAAATGCTTGGGCAGCGTCTGCACGCCGCCGGGCAGGTGCAGGTTGTGGAACCAGGGGCCGAGGGCCTCGATCTGTGTGCGGATGCCGTCGGTGCCAGCAACGGTGTCGGCGGTGTTTTCGGGCTTCGTTGGCTGCGGGTTGTGCACGCGTTCTCCTTGAAATTTCTTCAGGCCGGCTCGCGCGCGGGCAAGCGGGCGCGTACGTAGGCTTCGAGTTCGACCGCCCGGTGCGCGGCGGTGTGTTCCGCCAGGATGCGTTGTCGGGCGCGCTCGCCGACGGCGCGGCGCTCTTCCTCGGGCAGTTCGCGCAAGAGCCGCAGCACCTCGGCCGGCGAGTCGGCGAGGAAGATCTCCTTGCCCGGCTCCAGCAGCGTCTCGATGCCGTCCCAGCGGTCGCTGACGATCGGCGTGCCGCAGGCGGCTGCCTCGAAGATGCGCACGCTCGGCGACCAGCCGGCGCGGATCATGTCGGCGCGCGTGACGTTGAGCGTGAAGCGCTGCCGGCTGTAGAAGGCGCGGTGCTCGGCCGGCGGCAGGTGCGCGGTGTAGCGCACGTTGGCTGGCCATTCGATGTCCTCCGGATACTGCGCGCCGGCCACTTCGAAGCGACCCTCGGCCCAGGTGCGCGCGGGCGCGAGCAGCAGCGCCTCGAGCGTGGGCTGGCGGTCGTCGCTGTAGGTGCCCATGTAGCCAAGGTCGCAGTCCTGCGCCACGGGCTCCGGGTAATACAGGTCGGGGTCGACCGAGCAATACAGCACGCGCGCGGCCGGCGAGCCGAACTCGCGTTCGAGCCGCTCCAGCGTTGGGCCGCCGGTGAACGACAGGTACATGCCGTAGCCCGCGATCTGCCGCGCCGCCAGGTAGCTGGTGCCGCCGCGCGCGAGCGCGGCCAGGGTCACGGGCGTGTCGATGTCGTAGAAGGCGGTGCAGCCCTGCGCCTGCGATTGCACCCAATCGCCCACCGCCACCCCGTCGGGCACGAAGGAGCCGACGATCACGAGGTCAGCCTCGGCCACGTCGGCCGCATGGTCGCGCTGCAGGCTCGGCAGGTCGGCATAGAGCGCGGTGCGTCCGAACGGCGGATTGGGCAGGTCGCGGTGCCCCGCATACCAGGGCACGTCGCGCTCGAGAAAGAGCACGTCGTGGCCGCGCCGGACCAGCTCGCGCACCAGGCCGCGGTAGGTGGTGGCATGGCCGTTGCCCCACGAGGAGGTGATCGAGAGGCCGAGGATCACGATCCGCAGCGGCGTGGACGCTGGGGCGCTCATGGGCTCACCTCCAGCGCTGCGGCCGTATCAGCGCCTTCGAGCAGCGCCTCGAGCTGCGCCGCGCGGTGCGCATAGGTGTGCTCGGCGAGCACGCGCCGCAAGGCGCCCTCGCCGATGCGGCGCGCTGCCGTCTCATCGAGCGCCTCGACGTGGGCCGCGACCTCGTCGCCGTCGTGCGCCACCAGCACCTCGGTGCCAGGTTCGAGGAACAGCTCGATCCCTTCCCAGGCGTCGGTGATCAGGCAGGCCGCGGAGCCCGCGGCCTCGAACACGCGCGTGGCCGGCGAGAAGCCGTAGCGCGCCATGCTCTCGCGGCTCACGTTGAGCACCGCCATCGGCGTGCGGTTGAAGGCATTGTGGTCGGCCGTGTAGACATGGCCCACATGGCGCACGTTGGACGGCATGGCCTTGTCGCCCCAGCCGCTGCCGCCGAGCAGGAAGCGCCGTTCGGGCAGCAGGCTCGCGGCGCGCAAGAAGAACGCGTCCACCCGCGCCTCGCGGTCGGGCAGCCGGTTGCCGAGGAAGCCCAGGTCGGCCTCGAAGCGCGGATCGGGCCCGACCGGATAGTGGGTCGAGGGATCGAGCGCGTTGTAGATCGGGATGCAGTCGCGCGCGCCGATGCGTCGGTAGGCCTGCACCACGGGATCGCCGCCGCCATAGGTCAGGACCATGTCGTAGCGCGGCACCAGCGCGTGGAAAGGATCGCTCGCGTCGGCCTCGAGGCGGTCGAGCGTGGCGGGCGCATCGACGTCCCAGAACACCACGCGCGTGCCGGGGCCCTGCAGGTCGAGCACGGCCTTTTCGAGCAGCGCATCGAACACGCCGACGCCGCTGGCCTTGACCACCAGGTCGGCACCGCGCGCATGCTCGACCATGCGCAGTGCGTTCTCATCGCCTTCGCCCGGGTAGACGATCACCTTGGCCCAGTCGGGGTCGTCCATGTCGCGGTGCTGCTGGCGGCCGAAGGCATCGGGCTCGTAGAAGCGCACGCGGTGGCCACGCTCGGCCAGTGCGCGCACGATCCCGCGGTAGTAGGTGGCGGCGCCGTTCCAGTAGGCCGACACCAGGCTCGAGGCGAAGAAGGCGATGTCCATGGTCTTTCTCATCTTCATGCGGCAAGGCTCCGGGGTTGCGCTGCTGGCGCGTTGTCTTCGAGTCGGGCATGGATGGCCAGCAGCTCATCGACCCGGTGGGCACAGGTATGGCGCGCGCACACGGTCTCGAGGCCCTGTTCGCGCAGCGCACGCGCGAGCGCCTTGTCGTGCAGCACGTCGCGCAGGTGGCGCTGCATCGCGGCACCGTTCTCGGCCACGAGGAAATCGCGGCCCGGCGTGAACAGGCCTTCGGCGTCGTGCCACGGCGCAGAGACCAGCGGAATACCGCAGGCCAGCGCCTCGAACACGCGGATGGTCGGAATGCCGGGCAGCGCCTGCACGTACGGGCGCCGCGGCACATGCACCGTGACGCGGTGCCGCGCAAACACGCGCGGCGCGCGGTAATTCGGCAGCCAGCCCGCATAGCGGATGCCGGCCGCGCGCAGCCGTTCGAGCGCGCGGTCGGGGTAGCGCACGCCGTGCACGCGCGCGCGCAGGCGCAGCGCCTGCACCGGGTCGAGCAGGAACTCGCCGAGCTCGGCTTCGCGCTCGTCGTCGCCCCAGTTGCCGATCCAGACCAGGTCGCCCTCCTCCGTCTCGTCGGCGAGCGGATGGAAGTGCCGGATGTCGGCCGCCTCGTGCCAGGTCCATGCGCGGCGCGCCCAGCCCTTGCGTTCGTAGAGTTCGCGGATCACCTCGCCGAACGCGAGCACGCCGTCGTAGTGCGCCAGGTCGTAGCCGGCCATGCTCTTCTCGTCGGTCACGCTGCGGTGATGCGTGTCATGGAAGAAGAGCCGGTAGCGTCCGCTGTCGCGGCGGTGCCTGCCGATGCGGGCGACCAGCGCATGGTCGTTCCATTCGTGCACCAGCACCACGTCGGCGCCGGCAAGTGCCTCGTCGAGGTCGAGCGTCGCGGGGTCGCAGGCGGTGCTGTGCAGCGCGGGGTAGACGCGCGCGAATTCCTCGATCGGCGCATGCCCGTGCTCGGCTTCGAGGTTCACGCGGCTCCAGGCATCGTGCGGCTCGTACACGGCCAGTTCGTGGCCGCGCGCGAGCAGCTCGCTGCAGATGCCGCGCAAAAAATGGGCATTGCCGTGGTTCCAGTCGGACACCAGCGAATGGCAGAACATCACGAAGCGCATGCAGTCTCCCGGGTCGTCGTTTTTCGCGCGCGGCGCTTGCTATCGGCGGGGCGTGGTGCCGCCGCCAGCAGTCGCGCATAGGCCTCAAGGTAGGCATCCGCCATGCGCTGCGGCGTGAACGCGCGCGCGCGTGCCAGCGCCTTCTGCGCCATGCACTGGCGCAGCGCGTCGTCGCCGATCAGCCGCGAGAGCGCGGCCTGCAGCGCGGCATGGTCGTCGGGCGGCACGTAGAGCGCGGCATCGCCCCAGACCTCGCGCAGGCTCGGTATGTCGCCGAGCACGAGCGCGCACGAAGACAGGCCCGCTTCGAGCGCACTGAGGCCGAAGGGCTCGTAGCGCGCGGGCAAGGCATAGATCGCGGCGCGCGCGAACTGGGCCGCCATTTCCTCGGGTGCCAGCTCCCCAAGCCACTGCACGGCCGCAGACTGCGCGGCTGGCGCCGGCGCACCGGGTGCCGCTGCGGCGCCGGCCACACGAACGGGCCACGGCAGCGTAGGCGCCACAGCCTCCAACGCCGCGAGGTTCTTGGCGGAGTCCCAAAGCCGGCCTGCCGACAGCACGAACGGGGCCTTCTGCGCGGCGGACGCGAACTTCGCGGGGTCGCGGCCGTTGGGCAGCACGACGCCGCCCCGGATGTAGCGGTAATCGAGCGCGAGCGATGCAAGCATGGCCTCGGTCGGCGCCGCCACGAGGTCGGCGCCTTCGAGGCCGTCGCGCACCACCTGGCGATACGCGTCCCAGGGGGGCGGCGCCAGGTTGCGGTGCACCGCGCGCCACCACGAGGCCACGCACGAATGCGCGACCACCAGCTTGGGCGCCGCGAACGGCAGCGCGCCGAAGGCGAACTGGTTCAGGTGAACCACGTCGGGCTGCAGTTCGCGCGCGAGGCCGAGCAGCCACTCGCCGGCGCGCTCCACGTCTTGCCAAGGTGCATCCATCCACTCGAGGCGCCAGCTGCTTTCGTGCAACGAAAAGGCGCCGTCGCCACGTTCGAGCGCCGCAGCCTGGGCCCGCTGCGACGGCGTGAGCGGCGCACCCATGGTTGCGAGCGACACGCGCACGCCGCGCGCACCCAGGCCCGCGGCGAGTTCGATCGACTGGCTCCAGACACCGCCGACCGTGTCGGCCGTCATCAGCACATGGCGCGGTACCTCCGCCGGCATCGTTTCAGCGTGCATAGATCGCATCCAGCACTGCCGCAACCTCGGCGAGCCGCTCGATGGACGGGTCGTAGCGCCCGCCGTTCGCTAGTGCGCGCGCCCAGTGCACGGCCGCGCGGCCGCCCCAGTCGTCGGGCGGCGACGCGAGCGGCTCGGCGCGCGTGCCCTCGAAGCGCTCGGCCGTGAAGTCGTAGAACGAGCCGCCCACGTTGCGAAAGGCCGCGCCGCCGCGCGTGCCGTGAAAGCTCGCCTCGATGACGGCGTCGCGCCCGGCCGGCAGGTTCCATGAACAGGCGAGCCGCACCACGCAGCCGCCTGCCAGGTCGATCTGCGCGACCGCATGGTCCTCGACCACCGACGAGGTCGGCAGCGCAAGGCGCCGGCCGCCCGCATGCAGGCGGCTGGCCACCGCCTCGACCTGTGGAAAGTCCAGCGTCCAGAGCGCGAGGTCCACCAGGTGGATGCCAAGGTCGATCACGCAGCCACCGCCCGAGAGCACCGGGTCGCGGAACCACGGCTTGTCGGGGCCGTAGGCGTTGTGGAACACCAGGTCGACCGCATACACCTCGCCGATGCCGCCGCCCGCCACCAGTTCGCGGATGCGCTGCATGCCGCTGGTGCGCCGGTACGAGAGATCGACGTCGAGCAGCCGGTCGGCACGCCGGGCCGCGGCGATCACGCCGCGCGTCTCGGCCGCGGTGCGTGCGAGCGGCTTCTGGCAGAACACCGCAACGCCGCGCCCGAGTGCCGCCTCGGCCTGCTGCGCATGCAGTGCGCTCGGCGTGGCGATGACGAGGCCGTCGATCCCGCTGTCGAGCAGCGCATCGAGATCGCTTAGCGCCACCGCGCCGGGCGCGATCGCGCAGGCGGCATCGCGTGCCTCGGGCTGCGCATCGGCAATGGCCGCGATCTCGGCCGCGCCGTCGCGCGCGATGGCTTCCATGCGGTTGCGGCCGATCCAGCCGACGCCGAGGAAGCCGAGGCGCGGCTTGCGCAGCGGTGCCGTGGCCGAGGCGTCGCGCGCGCTGAAGATGCCGTCGGTCCTCACGTGGTCACCACCGCTTTCATGAAGCCGTCGGGCCGCGTGCGCGTGAGCTCCAGCGCCTCGCCGAGCCGGTCGAGCGGCAGGCGGTGGGTGAAGAGCGGCTCGGGGTCGAGCCGGCCCGCGGCCATCAGCTCGACCGCTTCGCGGATGCCTTGAACGTACATGCGCGCATCGCGTTCGTGCGCGTTGATCACGTCGATGCCGCGCCAGTTCCACATCTGCATGTTGACCTGGCGCGTGCCGTCCTGGTGGTACCCGGCCACGACGAGGCGGCCACGCTCGCCGGTGAGCTCGCCGGCCAGGTCGAGCGGCCACTGCAGGCCCACCGCTTCGATGACGCGCTCGCACATCTTCTCGCCCGTGAGGCGCTTCACCTCGTCGAGGATGCGCCAGTGGTCGTCCATCACGATGGTGTGGGCGGCCCCCGCCTGGCGCGCCACGTCGAGCGCGAAGGGTCGGCGCGAGATCGCGATCACGCGCGCGCCCGCCTGCGCGGCCAGCCGCGTGAGGACCGCACCGAGAAAGCCGATGCCCACGATGGCCACCGTCTGCCCGGCGCTGATCTCGCTGCGGCGGAAGATGTTGACCGCGCAGCCGAGCGGCTCGCCCGGCATGGCGACCGATGCGAGCGAGGCCGGCAACGGCACCACCGCAGCGGCGTCGGCCACGTCGTACTCGGCATGCGCGCGGTAGGTGAGCGCCGCCACGCGGTCGCCCACGGCGAGGCCTTCGACGCCCTCGCCGAGCGCCGCCACGCGGCCCCAGCCCTCGTGGCCCGGCGCGCCCGCGGGCTGCGGATATTCGAACCACGCGCGCCCTTCCCACAGCGGCAGGCTCGATGCGCAGACGCCCGAGCCTTCGAGCTGCAGCAGCACCTGGCCCGCCGCGGGCTCGGGCTTTTCCACACGCTGGAGGATTGCCTGTCCCGGCGATGCAATGACGCTGGCCAGCATGCTCAGCTCCCGCCCACTGCCAACAGCGGACGGCGCCGTGCGGCACCGCGTGCCGCCGCGGGCTCGGCACGCATCTGCTGCAGCCAGCGGTACAGCCGCTCGACGCCTTCGCGCGCATCGATGGCGGGGCGCCAGCCGGTGGCCGCTTCGAAGCGCCGCGTGTCCGAGACGTAGTAGCGCTGGTCGCCGGTGCGCCAGTCTTCGTGCGCCGTCGCGGGGCGCTGGCCGTCGAGCCGCTCGATCGCATCGAGCAGGTCGAGCAGGCTGATGACGTTGCGCGGCCCGCCGCCGATGTTGAAGGCGCCGCCCGCGAGCTTGCCCATGTGGCGCTGTGCAAGGATGAAGGCATCGACGAGGTCGTCGACGAAAAGGATGTCGCGCACCTGGCGGCCGTCGCCGAACAGCATGATCGGCTCACGGTCGAGCGCGCGCAGCAGAAAGTGCGCGACCCAGCCCTGGTCCTCGGTGCCGAACTGGCGCTGGCCGTAGATGCAGCTCATGCGGAACACCACAGTCTGCATGCCATAGCTGCGCGCATAGTCGTGCACGTACTGGTCGGCCGTGCCCTTCGAGCAGCCGTAGGGGCTGTGAAAGTCCAGCGGCCGCGCCTCGGAGATGCCGTGGTCCGCGATCTCGGCCGCCACCGGGCGGTAGCGCTGGTTCTCGAGCTCGAGCGCCACATCCTCGAGGCCGCCGTAGACCTTGTTGGTCGAGGTGACCAGCACCGACGGCGGCATCTGCTGCGCACGCGCCGCCTCGAGCACGTTGAGCGTGCCGAGCGCATTGATCGCGAAGTCTTCGCGCGGATCGGCCAGGCTCGTGGTCACCGCCACCTGCGCGGCGAAATGGAACACGTGGCCGGCCTTGGCCACGGCACGCTCCACCGCGGCGGCATCGCGGATGTCGGCCACCATCACCTCGAGCCCGGTCGGGTGGTTCTGCTCGAGCCATTCGAGGTTGCGCTCCACGCCGGGGCGCGAGAGGTTGTCGAACACCAGCACGCGCTGGCCCTGCGACAGCAGCCGGTGCGCGAGGTTGGCTCCGACGAAGCCCGCGCCGCCGGTGATGAGCGTGACGCGGTCCTTGCCGTTGAGCGCGCGCCGGGGAGTGAGTACGGCGTCGCGGCTGTTCATATGGCCAACCCGCGTGCCGAGAGTTCTGCGCTCGCCTGTGCGACGCGGTCCACCGCTGCCTGCCCTTCGAGCCACGCGGCGAGTTCGGCCAGGCCGTCCTCGAGCGTCACACGCGGCGTGTAGCCGAGCACGCGGCGCGCCTTGGCAATGTCGGCATAGCAGTGGCGTATGTCGCCGACGCGGTACTTGCCGGTGATCTCGGGCAGCAGGTCCTGCTTGCCCACGGCTTCGGCCACGCGCTCGGCGATGGCGCGCACGCTGTGGGCTTCGCCGCTGCCGATGTTGAAGACCTCGCCCGCGGCGGCGGGCATTTCGAGCGCGAGCCGCGAGGCGCGCGCGATGTCGTACACGCTGACGAAGTCGCGCTGCTGGTGACCGTCCTCGAAGATATTCGGTGGGCTGCCGTTGAGCAGGCGCGAGGCAAAGATCGCGAGCACGCCGGTGTAGGGGTTCGACAGCGCCTGGCGGGGCCCGTAGGCATTGAAGAAGCGCAGGGCCACGGTCGGGATGTTGTAGGCGCGGCCGATCATCAGGCACATGCGCTCCTGGTCAAACTTGGACAGCGCATACACAGAGGCCAGCGCCGGCGGCTTCTCCTCGGGCGTGGGCGCGGGCACGAGCGCGATGCCGTCTTCGTCGCGCCATTCCCAATCGCCGCGGCGCAGCTGCTCGAGCGTGCGTTCCTGCACGCTGCGCAGCTCGCCGCCGGCGGTACGGTAAAGGCCTTCGCCGTAGAGGCTCATGCTCGAGGCCACGATCAGCCGCTTCACCGGTTTCTCTATCAACGCCTCGAGCAGCACCGCGGTGCCAAGGTTGTTGACGCGCGTGTAGTGCGCCACCTCGTACATGCTCTGCCCCACGCCCACCGCCGACGCGTAGTGGTAGACCGCGTCGATGCCCTTGAGCGCATTGCGCACCGCGGCCGGATCACACACGTCGCCGACCACCAGCTCCACATCGGATTCGAGGTAGTCGGGCCGTCGGCCCGATTCGCCATGCACCTGGGGCGCAAGGTTGTCGAGGACGCGAACGCGATAGCCATGCGAAAGAAGCTCGTCCGCAAGGTGCGAGCCGATGAAGCCGGCGCCGCCGGTGATGAGAATGTGCTGAGACATGAAACCCCTTCTTGTTTGAGTTCGCCGGCGGCTCCGCGATGGGAAGACGGCGTGCGTCCAACGCCTTGGCGAGCACTCAAATTCGACGAAAAATTGCCGCGTCGATGTGCGAAGGTACTTACCTGAATGTAGGCAAGATGCCCTGTTACGCCACTGCTGAGTTGGCTGCGTGCATCGAGTGCATTTCGCGTGCGCGAAGCGCTTCAAACCAGCGTAGATTGCAAGGAACAAAGCCGCGCGGCTTTGCCGTTCCACGTCCGTCGCGAGCGCATCGCGGCGGCTCTCGCAAAGGTCTCCAACATGAGCAAGATACGTGTCGCAATCGTCGGTGTGGGCAACTGCGCCTCTTCGCTGGTGCAGGGTGTGCATTTCTATGGCAACGCCCGTGGCACCGACTTCATCCCGGGTCTGATGCACCCCGATCTCGCAGGCTACCTGCCTTCGGACATCGAGTTCAGTGCTGCCTTCGACGTGCATGCGAAGAAGGTGGGCCGCGACCTCGGCGATGCCATCTACGAAGAGCCGAACAACACGATCCGTTTCGCCGACGTGCCGAAGCTCGGCGTGACGGTGCATCGCGGCCCCACGCATGACGGCATCGGCACCTACCTGAAGGACGTGGTGCCGCTTGCGCCCGGCCGCGCGCAGAACGTGGCGAAGATCCTGAAGGACACCAAGACCGACGTGGTGGTCTCGTACCTGCCGGTGGGCTCAGAGAAGGCCACGCAGTGGTATGCCGAACAGGTGCTCGAGGCCGGCTGCGCCTTCGTCAACTGCGTGCCGGTGTTCATCGCCTCGCGGCCCGAATGGGAACGGCGCTTTGCCGAGCGCGGCCTGCCGGTGATCGGCGACGACATCAAGTCGCAGGTCGGCGCCACCATCGTGCACCGCATCCTGACCGACCTGTTCCGGAAGCGCGGCGTGCGGCTCGACCACACCTACCAGCTCAACTTCGGCGGCAACACCGACTTTCTCAACATGCTCGAGCGCACGCGGCTGCAGTCGAAGAAGATATCGAAGACGCAGGCCGTGACCAGCCAGCTCGGCCATCCGATGAAGGTGGCCGACGTGCACGTGGGCCCGAGCGACCATGTGCCGTGGCTGGCCGATCGCAAGTGGTGCTACATCCGCATGGAGGGCACCACCTTCGGCAACGTGCCGCTGCAGTGCGAGGTGAAGCTCGAGGTCTGGGATTCGCCCAACTCGGCGGGCGTGGTGATCGATGCGGTGCGCTGCGCCAAGCTCGCGCTCGACCGCGGCGTGGGCGGCGCGGTGCTCGCGCCGTCGAGCTACTTCATGAAGTCGCCACCGCAGCAGTTCACCGACGACGAGGCGCGCGAACTGGTCGAAGCCTTCATCCGCGGCGATGCCGAAGCCTCTGCACCGCCCGAGCGCAAGACGCGCAGCACGCAGAACAAGCCCGCCATGCGCCATGCCGCCGCAAGGAGCAAGCTCGCATGATCGAAGCCGTCAAGTTCTGGAACGAACCCAACAACAAGTCGCACTGGGACCTCGAACTCGACCCCGACTGGTCGGCCTACGCCGCGATGGTGAAGCTGGCCTCGGCCGCGGTGCGCGCCGAGAACGCCGACCTCACCCAGGTGCTCGGCGGCATCTCGCCGATCGACGCGCACTTCATGGCGGGCCTGCGCGACCGCGGTGTGCTCGACGGGCTCGACGCGGTGGCGGTGCACGGCTTTCCGCTCGACTGGAACAACTGGCCGATCCATGAATGGCCCGCGCGCATCGCCGAGATCGAGGCCGTCACGCACCTGCCGGTGTGGGTGACCGAGGTCGGCGTCTCGACCTTCGGTGCCGAGGAGGTGCAGGAGTTCGGGCTGCGCCGCACAGCCGAGCTGCTGGTCGGCCGGGTGCCGCGCATCTTCTGGTATTCGCTCTACGACCTGCCGCAGGCCTGGCCCGCCACCACGCGGCATCGCGAGGCCGAGGGCTCGAGCTATTACCGGCACTTCCACATGGGGCTGCTGCGCGAGGACGGCACGCCCAAGCTCGCGTGCGAGCAGTTCGCCGCCTACACGCCCGCGATGGGCATCTGCCAGTGGTTCCACTTCGAGGACCACCGGCTCGACGATGCGGTGCACTGGCTCAAGCGGCTGGGCGTGCGCCAGTTGCGCACCGGTCTCAGTTGGGCCGACAGCTTCCGCCCCGACGCCGATGCCTGGTTCGACCGCCAGATGCGCGCGCTCGAAGACTTCGACGTGACGCTCACGTTCTGCTTCACGCCCGAGCACCGCGGCATTGCGCCGCACCACACGAGCCCGCCGCAGCAGCCCGAGGAGTTCGCCGAGTTCTGTGCGCGCATGGTGCGGCGCTATGCGCCGTCGAGCGGCTATGCGTCGAACCGCGCGTGCACCGTGATGCCCTTTGCCGACACCGGCACCGCGGCACCTTCGCGCGCCGTGGCGCGCTGAACCGGCGACAGCTCGCCGGCCGACAGCAGGCCATCGAAGTACTCGATGGTCCTGCGCAGGCCCTCTTCGATCTGCACGCTCGGCTCCCAGCCGAACATCTGCCGGGCCAGCCGCACGTCGGGCCGGCGCTGCATCGGATCGTCGGAGGGCAGCGGCGCAAAGGTGAGCTTCGACGACGAGCCCGTGAGCCCTATGACCATCGTGGCCAGGTCGCGCACGGTGAACTCCACCGGGTTGCCGATGTTCACCGGCCCCGGCGCACCGGGCTCGGCCTCCATGAAGCGGTTGAGCCCCTCAACGAGATCGTCGACGAAGCAGAAGCTGCGCGTCTGCAGCCCTTCGCCATAGACCGTGATCGGGTCACCGCGCAGCGCCTGGACGATGAAGTTCGACACCACGCGCCCGTCGCGCGGATGCATGCGCGGTCCGTAGGTGTTGAAGATGCGCGCCACGCGGATGTCGACGCGGTGCTGGCGGTGGTAGTCGAAGAACAGCGTCTCGGCGCAGCGCTTGCCTTCGTCGTAGCAGCTGCGGATGCCGATCGGGTTGACCTTTCCCCAGTAGCTCTCGGGCTGCGGATGCACGTCGGGGTCGCCGTAGACCTCGCTGGTCGACGCCTGCAGGATGCGCGCGCGCACCCGCTTGGCGAGCCCCAGCATGTTGATCGCGCCATGCACGCTGGTCTTGGTGGTCTGCACCGGGTCGTGCTGGTAGTGCACCGGCGAGGCCGGGCATGCGAGGTTGTAGATCTGGTCGACCTCGACGTAGAGCGGCAGCGTCACGTCGTGGCGCATCAGCTCGAAGTGCGGATTGCCCAGCAGGTGCTCGACGTTGCGCCGGGTGCCGGTGAAGAAGTTGTCGACGCACAGCACGTCGTGGCCCTGCGCAAGCAGGCGCTCGCAGAGATGGCTGCCGAGGAAGCCGGCGCCGCCGGTCACGAGGATGCGGCGTTGGGTGTTGTAGACACGCATGTTGTTTTCCTTTCTTTCTTTGTTTGTTTTCGCCGGTTCTTTCAGCGGCCGATGGCGAGGTAGTCGAAGCCTTGCGAACGGATCTCGGGGTCGTAGAGGTTGCGCCCGTCGAAGATCAGCGGCTGCTTCAGCACCGTCTTGAGCGCGCTGAAGTTCGGGCTCTTGAAAGCCTTCCAGTCGGTGAGCACAACGAGCGCATCGGCGTTCTCGGCCGCCTGCATGGGGCTGTCGACGTAGCGCAGCCGCGCGACGAGTTCGGGCATGCCGTCGAGGTCGCCCGCGATCACCTTGCGCGCCTCGGCCATCGCCACCGGATCGTGCGCCACCACTTCGGCGCCGCGCACCAGCAGCGCCTTGATGACGATGCGGCTCGGAGCCTCGCGCATGTCGTCGGTGTCGGGCTTGAAGGCCAGGCCCCAGACGCCGAAGCGGCGCCCGCGCAGGTCTTCGCCGAAGCGGCGCACGATCTTCTCGACCAGCACCTGCTTCTGCGCGTCGTTGACGGCGCGCACGGCCTCGAGCACCTGCAGGCGCTGGCCGTGCGTGGCGGCCGTGTGCACCAGCGCCTGCACGTCCTTGGGAAAGCAGCTGCCGCCATAGCCCAGTCCCGCGTACAGGAAGCTGTAGCCGATGCGCGGGTCGGAGCCGATGCCGCGGCGCACCTGTTCGATGTCGACACCCACTTTTTCTGCAAGATTGGCCAGCTCGTTCATGAAGCTGATGCGGGTGGCGAGCATCGCGTTGGCCGCGTACTTGGTGAACTCGGCCGCCTTCACGTCCATGTGGATCATGCGGTCGCGCTGACGGTTGAAGGGCGCATAGAGCCGCGTCATCACTTCGCGCGCCATGCGCCCGGCCTCGCCGGCTTCGGTGCCGATCACGATGCGGTCGGGCCGCATGAAGTCGTCGACCGCCGCACCCTCCTTGAGAAACTCCGGGTTCGAGACGATCGCGAGCGGAATGCCCTGCAGGCCGCTGCCGGCCGCCGGGTCGCCGCTGCCGCGGCGCTGCGACAGCTCTTCCTCGATGGCCGCGCGCAGCTTGCCCACGGTGCCGACCGGCACGGTCGACTTCTCGACCACCACCTTGAAGCCCTGCATGTGGCGCCCGATGCTGCGCCCGGCGGCCAGCACGTACTGCAGGTCGGCGCTGCCATCCTCGCCGGCTGGCGTTCCGGCGGCGATGAAGATCAAGTCGCCATGGTGGACCGCGCGCGCCACGTCGGTCGTGAAGTCGAGCCTTCCGGTGCGCACGTTGCGCTCGATCAGCTGCGGCAGCCCCTCTTCATGGATCGGCACACCGCCCGAGCGGAGGATCTCGACCTTGCGCTCGTCGACGTCGAAGCAGATGACCTCATTGCCGATCTCCGCAAGGCAGCTGCCCGTGACGAGACCCACATAACCGGTACCGAGGACTGAGATTTTCATGAGAGGGGAAAGAACGGGTGAAGGCGGAATGGCGTGCGGTGTAAGCGTGTTGAAAAAAACCTAGCAGAAATTTTTTGGAGAAGGAACAGGACAGCGCCGTGGCGCGCGATGGACTGCATTGATGAGCGGGAACGGCGCCACACTCTTTGCGAAGGCACGCCGCACGGGCATGCCGATTGCCGAACGAGGGCGACACCGACCTGCAAGACGTTCGAGGACCGATGACGACGAACAACGACTGGACACCCAACTTCAGCTGGATCACCCAGCAGCTCGCCGTGGGCGGCAGCTTTCCGTCGGAGCGCGCCGAAGCGCTTGCGAGCGCCCACGGCATTCGCGCCGTGGTCGACCTGCGCGAAGAGGACAAGGACGACGAAGCGCTACTGCACCGCCATGGCATCACGCTGCTGCACCTGCCGACCGAAGACATGTGCGGCGTGGATGCGAAGCAGCTCGACGAGGGCGTGACCTTTGCCAATGCCCGGCTCGATCGCGGCGATCGCCTGCTGATCCATTGCGAGCACGGCATCGGCCGCTCGGCCACTCTTGCGCTCTGCGTGATGGTGTCGCGTGGCGAGACGCCGCTTGCCGCACTCGAACGCATGAAGGACCGGCGCGCTCTGGTGTCGCCCTCGCCTGCGCAGTTCGCGTGCTGGAGCGAATGGCTCGCGCGTCACCGCACGCGGCGTCGTGTGGCCTGGGAGGTGCCCGACTTCGACGCCTTCCAGGCCATTGCCTACCGCCACCTGCAGCACGGCTGATGCTGGTCTTCGGCAACGCCGCGCGACGCGAGCCTGTGGCGCGCAAGCTCGCGCGGCTGCGCGCGCAGCTGGCGGCCGCACGGGCCGCGCCGGCCGGCATCGCGCGACACGGCCTGCTGGTCGACGCGCTGATCGAAGCCGGCGAGCTGGCCCAGGGCATCGCCGATGCGCGCTTCACGGCGGCCGGCCGGCGCGATGCGCGGTGGCCAGATTCCGCCGCCGCGATGGCGCTGACGATGGCGATTGCGAGGCTGTGCGCGCGCTCATGGCAGAGCGGGTTCGCCCAGGGGCCCGATGACGCAGAAGCCGAAGAAGAAGTGCTGCTCGCCGCCAGCGCCGCCGCCCTGCCCTCGATCGACATCGAGGTGAAGCAACCCGAGGGCTTCGCTTTCTATGCGCTCTACCCCGAAGCCTTTCTGGCCGCAGCCGCGCCGCTGCGCCACCGGCCTTGGCGCGTCATCGGCCTGCGCAGCATCGGCACCACGCTGGCGGCTATGGTGGCCACCGCGCTTGGCGACGACGCGCCGCTGACGCTGCGGCCCATCGGCCATCCGTTCGACCGCCGCGTCGCGTGGGACGGCGGCACGCTGGCCATGGCCGGCGCGCACCATGCGGTGGTCGACGAAGGCCCGGGGCTTTCGGGCTCGTCGGTCGCGGGCGTGGTGCGGCAGTTGCGCGCGGAAGGCGTTCCGCCCGATCGCATCCACCTGTTCCCGGGCCACGGCAACGGACCGGGCGCGCAGGCGGGCGCCGAAACGCGCACGCTCTGGGCGTCCGCCCCAATGCATCTGGCCGACTTCGACGAGCTGATCCTGCGCGCTGCCGAACCCGCGCATCGGCTGCAGACCTGGGTCGAGGCGGTCGTCGGCCAGCTGGCATCGCCGCTCGACGAGATCACGGGCGGCGGCTGGCGCGCTGCGCACCGCGTGGCGCCCGCTGCGCAGATGCCGGCCCATCCTTGGCAAGAGCGCCGCAAGTTCCTGGCACGTGGCAGCGACGGCCGCACATGGCTCGTGAAGTTTGCCGGTCTCGGCCACGCGGCACGCCAGCGCTTCGCCTGCGCGGGGCAGTTGGCGGCCGCCGGTTTCTCGCCGGCGGTGGCGGGCCTGTGCCATGGCTTCCTGGTGGAGCGATGGCATGCGGACATGGCGCCGCTCGCGCCCGACCGGCTCGGCGATGCGGCGCTGCGCGTGCGGCTCATCGAACGGCTGGCCCACTACATCGCCTTTCGCGCGCGCAGCTTCGCGGCGCCCGACGAATGCGGCGCCTCGCTGCAGGCGCTGCACGAGGCAGCCCGGCACAACGGTCTCGAAGTGCTGGGCAACCAGGGCGCGGCCGCGTGGGACCGCCATGGCCGTGCGGCGGCACTGCTGCAGGCGCGGGTACGCCCGGTGCGCACCGACAACCGCATGCACGCGTGGGAATGGCTTGCGGATGGCGACCGGCTGCTGAAGACCGATGCGGTGGACCATCACGCAGGGCACGACCTCGTCGGCTGCCAGGACCCGGCCTGGGACGTAACGGGGGCGGTCGCCGAGTTCGGCCTTGGCAGCGCCGAATGCCGCCGGCTCGTGGAAGGCCTTGCGCGGCGCGGCTGCGAGATCGACGCGGACCTGCTGCGCTTCTGTGCGCCGGCTTACCTGGGTTTCCAGCTCGGCCACTTCCACCTCGCGGCGCAGGACGCAGCGGCGGGCCTTGAAAGAACATGCCTTGCGCAGCACGCCGATCGCTATGCGCAGATGCTGCAGCGGCTGCTGGCCGACAGCTGAGCAAACCAAAGCGCTCTCAGTGCCTCATGCAGGAGGCGCATGTAGTCTGCATTTGCAGCCCACACGAGAAGCGCTCCTACGCGCCACCGCATTCGCCGCAACGAATCTTCAGTCAGGGTGAACAAACACCGGCTCGACAACTTTTTTCTCTCGTGGGTGCGAGTTGGGCGGCGGCCGTGAAGGTCGCCGCTCCTTTTTTTGCGGACACTTTTCTTCTGGTTCCAAGATGACGACCCTCGAACTGCTGTTCGCGCATGCCGGCCGGAGGCGGTCCTGGCGCCGGCTGGTCGGCCTTTGCATCGTTGCGGCCGGCCTGGTGTTTCTTTTGCTCCAAGCGTTCGAGGCGGTGGCATTGGGCGATGCCCGCGTGCGCGGTGCGTTGCTCGGCGGTTCGCTGGCCGCGCTGGCGACCGCGCTCGGCACGCTGCCGGTGCTGCTGTCGCACCAGTTCTCGCAGCGCACTTTCGACACCATGCTGGGCTTCGGCGCCGGCGTGATGCTCGCGGCCACATCGTTCTCGCTCGTCATCCCCGCCCTCGAGGCGGCGGGCACGCAGGGCTTCGGCGCCTGGGGCGCGGGCGGCATCGTGGGCGGCGGCGTGCTGCTGGGCGCGGCGCTGCTGCTGGCGATAGACCGCGTCGTGCCGCACGAGCATTTCATCAAGGGCGTCGAAGGGCCGCGGGCCGTCAAGCTCAAGCGCGTCTGGCTGTTCGTGCTGGCGATCGCGCTGCACAACCTGCCCGAAGGCCTGGCGATCGGCGTGGCCTTCGCGGGCTCCGATGCGGTGGCCGCCACGGCGCTGGCCACCGGGATCTCGATCCAGGACGTGCCCGAGGGCATGGTCGTGGCGCTCGCGCTGCGCGGCGTCGGCTACGGACGGCTGGCATCGGCGGGCCTGGGCGTGGCGTCGGGGCTGGTGGAGCCGGTGATGGCGGTGCTCGGCGCCACATTGGTGACGCTGACCGCGAGCCTGCTGCCCTGGGGCCTGGCGCTCGCGGCCGGCGCGATGCTGTTCGTCATCAGCCACGAGATCATTCCCGAGTCGCACCGCCAGGGCCACGAAGCCTTCGCGACCGGCGGGCTGATGGTCGGCTTCGTCGTGATGATGGTGCTCGACACGGCGCTCGGATGAGGCTGGCGATGACCGCGCTCGACCTGCTCAACCTCGATGTGCTGCTGGCGCGCAGCGTGCTGCTGCGCGCCGACTACATGCAGGCGCAAGACCGCGTGCGCCAGGCGCAGGCCCGTCGGCACGACGAGGCCGGCCTGCGCGCATCGGAAGAAGACTTCGACGACCTCGTGGCCGCCATGACCCGGTCGCTCGCGGCCGATGCGCGCTACCTCTGCACGCTGGCGATCACGGTGCGCTGCATCATCGAGCGCGCCAAGACGTCTGTTTAACTTCCTCCGAGCGCCGGCTTCGCGATCATCAGCCAGAACAGCGCCAGGAACAGGAAGAACGCCGGCACGCCGAGCGCCACCCACCACTTGAAGAGCAGCCAGTAGCGCGGCGGCAGCGGCGTGCCGTCGCGCGCGGCGTCGGCGGCCAGGTCGCGCAGGCGCATCTGCAGCCACACCACCGGCAGCCAGCAGGCGATCGCGAGCGCATAGCACACGAGCGAAGCCTTGAGCCACGACGTCGAGAGCGGCAGGCCCATGCGGTGCACCAGCATGAAGCCGGTGGCCGGCTGGAGCACCGCCGTGGTCGCGGTGAAGAGCCAGTCTGCGCGAACCACCATGCGCGCCACCACCGCCACCGCGCGCACGTCGCGCGAGAGCGTGGTCGCGAGCAAATAGAAGGCCGAGCCGATGCCCGTGCCGAACAGCAGCGTGGACGAGATCACATGCAGGTATTTCAGGACGAGGTATTCCATGGCGAATTTTTCTCCGGTCGGTTGGGCGGCTCCATCGCCCAGAGCAGCGCGATGGCGGCGGCCATCGGCAGGTTCTTCGACAACGGCCCGAAGGGATGGAGCCAGAACTCGGGCATGGCCCAGGTGATCGCCGCCGTGTAGAAGGCCATGAGCGCAAGCTGCAGCGGCCACAGCACGCGGGCGCGCCAGGCGGCGGACAGCGCGACAGTGCCGATGCCGAGCGCCAGGTCGAACAGCGCCGCGCCGTTCAGCAGCCATTCGGCCAGCGCCCCGTGCGCGCCCACCCGCGCAAGCAGCGCCAGGCTCTCGTCGCGTGGATAGAGGCCGATCGACACCACGAAGGTCCAGATCCACACCGCCGCCACCGACCACCGCAGCAGCGGCAGCATCCACTGCAGCCAGGCGGTGCGCCGCAGCGCCTCGGCACCCTGCGCGGGGACGAAACTGCGGTGCGAGCGCGGCGCGCGCCCGAGCCATTGCGCGAACTCATCGGCCGGCGCGGCATTGCCCCGCAGCAGCATGCCCGCGGTGTCGGCATCGAGGAAGCTGCCCTTCCACCGGCCTGCGAGCCGCGCGCCGAAGCGGAACAGGCCTTCGGGCAGCGGCAGCACCCAGGCGCCGCGTTCATGGCCGAGCTGGCGACGCAGGTCGGCCAGGTAGTCGCCGAAGCGCACCGGCTCCGGCCCGACGAAGGCGATGGTGCGGCTGCGCACGGGCCGCGCCTCGGCCAGCGCGACCACGCCCGCGACCACGTCGTCCAGATGCACCGGCTGCACCCGCTGGCTGCCGCCGCCGGGCAGCGCGAGCAGCGGCATCACGGCGAGCGTGGCGAACAGCCGGGCGCTCGCGCCCTCGTCGCCCCACACCAGCGAAGGCTGCACGATGGCCGACGCCACGCGGCACTGGCGCAGATGCCGGTCGGCGGCGCCCTTGCTGCGGTGGTAGGCGCTCTCGGCACTCTCCGCGGCGCCCAGCGCCGAGACCTGGATGACCAGCGCGACCCCCGCGGCGGCGCAAGCGTCGAAGAGCTGCACCAGCGCGAGGTGATGGATCGCCTCGAACTCGCCTTCGCTGCGCTCGCGCAGCACGCCCGCGGCATTGATGACCACGTCGCCGGCACGCAAGTGATCGGCCCAGAACGCCGCGGGCGGAACCTGCATCAGGTCGGCGCCGAGCCACTGCGTGTGTGCCTGCGGCCAGGTTGCGTCGGCGCGGGCGCGCTCGGGGTCGCGTGCGGTGCACAGCAGGTCGGCGCCGCGCGCCGCAAAGGCGGCTGCGAAGGCGCGGCCGAGGAAGCCCGAAGCGCCGACGATCACCACGCGCATGGCCGGCCTTCTTTCACCATGTCGCTGCCATCCGGGCTTCAAGGCCGCGGCGGGCGATTGGCCACTGCGCAGCCAATCGCCAGACCGACCGCAAAGCTGGCATACACCGCGGCCATGGCCGGCCGCGACAGGTGGTGCTCGAAACCGGGCGTCAGGCGCCGGGGCGTCGCCAGATAGTCGACGGCGCAGGCAGTGGCTGCCGCGACGCCGGCACTCGACAGCGCCGCGGGCACCGACTGCGCCGGCCTGCGATTGGCATGGAGCCACGCGTAGAGCACCGCCCAGAACGTGGCGGAACCGTGGTGGATCGCGTAGCCCGTCAGTGTGTGGCGCAGCGACGGCGACTTCTTGACAAGCGCGGGGCGGTCCCAGATCCAGTGGCTGGTCGCATTGGTGGGTGCGCTGGCGCTGGCGGCCTGCCAGCGCCCGAGCACCGACAGCGTGATCGTCGAGGCCACGCTCGCGAATGCGCCCGCGATCAGGCCAGTGCGGATGGCGGACCGACGCGGCGAGCAGGCACGCGGCGGCATGCCATGGGGCGCATCTTGCGAGTCGTCTTGCTGCTGCATGCGTGGAGCATCGCCGCAGGGGCATCGCAAGCGCGTGCGATGCGGAGCACGGCTGCGTAGGCAGGGTTCGCAAGGGAGCCGAGCCGCTGTCCGACACCTGGCCGCCGCCTGCCGAGGCAGCGTGATCGCACTGCATTGAAGGGGTGAATCGAGAATGATGAAGACCGAACAAGCGAAGAGCGACGAACGCGACAACAAGCGCGTGTTCCGCTGGGGCATTGGCGCGGCGATCACGGTACTGCTGCTCGCGCTGCTCTACAACCTGCTCATCCAGACGCGCGAGGAAGGCCCGGTCAAGCCCGAGACGCCGACCCAGAGCGCGCCGCAGCTTCAGACCACGCCCGGCACGGGCAACCCGCCCGCCGCGCCTGCCAGCCCGCCGCGCCAATAGACGGGGTCAACGCGGCGACTTGGCCTTGGCGGCGCGCCGCAGGCACTCGATGAGTTGCTGCGTGCTCGGCGTGCGCCTGCGGCCGCGCAGCGTGATCAGGCCGACCGGCGGCAGATCGATCGGCACGGCGATCGGCAGCACCTTGAGCATGCCCTGCCGCTCGAAATGGCGCGCGACCGAGCGCGCCATGAAGGCCACCGCGTCGCGTTGCTGCACGAAGCTGACCTGCGCCAGGAACGAGGCCGACTCGATGATGTCGGCCGGCGGATGCACCCCGTCGCGAAAGAACATCTGGTCGAGCTTGACGCGCAGCGACGCCCAGGGCGGCGGCATCACGCAAGGCTCCTTGGCGAGCCCCGCGAAGTCGAGGCGGCGCTTCGACGCGAGCGGATGGCCGGGCCGCACCACCACCGCCATCGGCTCGGCGTGCAGCGCCTCGGTCTCGAGGTCGGGTGCCGCATAGCCGGGCTCGAGCCGGCCGACGAACAGGTCGAGCTCGCCGAGGCGCAGCTTGGGCAGCAGGCGCGTGAGGTCGCCCTCTTCCACCAGCACCGTGGTCTGTGCGGAGTGGGCCTTGAGCATTTCGACGGCGCGCGCGAGCAGCACCGGCGTGGCGACCACCATGGCGCCCACGCTGGTGCGGCCCGCGGCGCCGCTCGCGACCGCGGCGATCTCGTCGCGCGTGCGGTCGTAGTCGGCGAGCACCGAGCGCGCGAAGCGCACCACGCTGTCGCCATAAGGCGTGGGTTCGGTGCCGCGCGTGGAGCGCTCGAACAGCGCCAAACCGAACATGCGTTCGATCTCGACGAGCGACTTGGACACTGCGGGCTGCGTGACCGAAAGGAACTCCGCGGCCCGGCCCAGGTGCCTGAACTGGTCGAGCGCCACGAGCATCTGCAGATGGCGCAGCTTGAGGTTGGAACGAAGAACACGGTCGATCTGGCTCATGGGGGTGCTTGCGGTGCTACATAACCTGCAGGCTATGAAGCGAGTCCGCTATTTCATTGGATTGCAATGATTGTCTGCTGAAGAATGCGGCTGGCTTTTCGAACCCCGACAACGGAGACAACAAATGAGCATCCATCGCACCCTTCCCCGCCGCCAGCTGGTTCTGGGCGGCCTCGGCGCCGTCGCGCTTGCCGCCACCACCGGACGCGCCTTCGCGGCCGAGTACCCCGAGCGCGCGATCACCTTCATCTGCCCCTGGCCGGCCGGCGGCACCGCCGACCGCTCGATGCGCGCGATTTGCCAGATCGCGGCGCGCGAACTGGGGCAGCCGATCGCGCTCGAGAACCGCGCCGGCGCCTCCGGGATGATCGGCACCAAGGCGCTCGCCTCGGCCCGCCCCGACGGCTACACCATCGGGCAAATCCCGATCTCGGTGACGCGCTTTGCGCAGATCGGCACGGTGCAGATCGACCCGCTCAAGGACCTGAGCTTTCTCGCGCGCACTTCGGGCCAGACCTTCGGCATCGCGGTGCATGCGAATTCGCGCTTCAAGTCGCTGCCCGACCTCGTGGCGCAGGCCAAGGCGAAGCCCGGCGCGATCAGCTATGCGCATGCGGGCATCGGCGGCGCCACGCACGTGGGCATGGAGCAGTTCGCGCAGGCGGCCGGCGTCAAGTTCAACGCCATCGCCTACAAGGGCGGCTCGGCCGCGCTGCAGGACGTGCTCGGCGAGCAGGTCGACGTGCTGGCCGACAGCAGCTCGTGGGCGCCGCACGTGGAAAGCGGCAAGCTGCGCCTGCTCGCCACCTGGGGCGAGGCGCGCACGCCGCGCTTCAAGGACACGCCCACGCTCAACGAGCTGGGCTACGACGTGGTGGTCGAAGCGCCCAACGGCATCGGCGCGCCGCGCGGCCTGCCGCCCGCGGTGGAGAAGAAGCTGCGCGACGCCTTCCGCGTGGCGGTGAACAGCGACGAATTCAAGAAAGTGGCCGACAGCATCGATGCGCCCGTCATGTACCAGGACGGCCCCGACTACCGCAAGTACGTCGAAGCCGTGTACCGGCAGGAGACCGAGCTGATTCGCAAGCTCAATCTCAAGGAGCTGATGGAAAAAGGCTGAACGACATGAACGACACCCGCCTGCTGCGCCTCCACCCGAACGACAACGTGCTGGTGGCCAAGACCCCGATCGCGCTCGGCGAGACGATCGCCGGCTTCGGCGTGCGCGCACGCGCCCAGATTCCCGCGGGCCACAAGATCGCCGCGCGGGCGATCGCGGCCGGGGAGCAGGTGAAGAAGTACGACACGGTGATCGGTGTCGCGTCGCGCAGCCTGGAGGCCGGCGACTACGTGCACAGCCACAACCTCACGCTGGTCGATTCATACCGCGACCCGGGCTTTTGCCAGGACGTGCGCCCTGTCGACTACGTGCCCGAGGCGGAACGCGCGGGCTTCATGGGCTTCGTGCGGGCTGACGGGCGCGTGGGCACGCGCAACTTCGTCGGCATCCTGTCGTCGGTCAACTGTTCGGCCACGGTCATCAAGCGCATCGCGGCGCACTTCACGCCCGAGCGGCTCGCGGCCTTTCCGAACGTCGACGGCGTGGCGGCCTTCGCGCAGACCAGCGGCTGCGGCATGTCGTCGCCGAGCGAGCATTTCGACGTGCTGCGCCGCACGCTCGCGGGCTTTGCGCGCCATCCCAACCTGGCCGGCGTGCTGATCGTGGGGCTGGGCTGCGAGCGCAACCAGGTCGATGCGCTGGTCGACTCGCAAGGCCTCGAACAGGGCCGGCTGCTGCGCACGCTGGTGATGCAGGAAGTGGGCGGCACGCGCCAGACCATCGAAGCCGGCATCCGCGCGGTCGAAGAGATGCTGCCCGAAGCCAATGCCGCAGTACGCACCCGCGTGGGCGCGCACCACCTGAAGATCGGCCTGGAGTGCGGCGGCTCGGACGGCTTCTCGGGCATCACCGCAAACCCCGCGCTCGGCGCCGCGATGGACCTGCTGGTGCGCCACGGCGGCACCGCCATCTTGAGCGAGACGCCCGAGATTCACGGCGTGGAGTTCATGCTCACGCGCCGCGCCGTCACGCCCGAGGTCGGACAGAAGCTGCTCGACCGCCTGGCCTGGTGGGAGCGCTACGCGGCGGGGCAGAACGCGCAGTTCAACGGCGTGGTCGGCCACGGCAACCAGGCCGGCGGGCTCGCGAACATCTTCGAGAAATCGCTCGGCTCGGCGATGAAAGGCGGCACCACACCGCTGCAGGCGGTGTACGAATATGCGGAGCCGATTGACAAGGCCGGCTTCGTCTTCATGGACTCGCCGGGCTACGACCCGGTGGCGGTCACCGGACAGATCGCGAGCGGCGCACAGCTGATCTGCTTCACGACCGGCCGCGGCTCGATGTTCGGCAGCAAGCCGGCGCCGACGATCAAGCTCGCGAGCAACACGCCGATGTTCCGTCGCCTCGAAGAAGACATGGACATCAACTGCGGCGTGGTGCTCGACGGCGAGCTCAGCGTGCCCCAGCTCGGCGAGCGCATCTTCGAACAGATCCTGCGCCATGCCTCGGGCGAACGCACGCGCAGCGAAGCGCTCGGCCTTGGCGACCATGAATTCGTGCCCTGGCACCTCGGCATCGTGAGCTGAACACGCACCCTATCTCCAAGACAACAGACATGCTCACCCTCTCCCGCCCCGACCTTCAGCGCAGCGCCAACTTCATTGCCGGCGAATGGCAGCGACCGGCCGGTCGCATGTTCGACGTGACCGATCCGGCAACCGGCGCGCCGATCGCGCAGGTGCCCGATTCCGATGCCACGACCGCCCGCGCCGCGGTCGATGCGGCGCATGCGGCCTTTCCGGCCTGGCGCCGCACGCCGGCCAAGCAGCGCGCGCAGATCCTCAAGCGCTGGAACGACCTGGTGCTCGCCCACCAAGACGACCTGGGCCGCATGATCTCGCGCGAACAGGGCAAGCCGCTCGCCGAGGGCATCGGCGAGATCGCCTATGCGGCGAGCTATATCGAGTGGTTCGCCGAAGAAGCGACGCGCGCCAACGGCGAGATGATTCCCGCGCCCGTGGCCGGCCGGCGCATGTTCGCGCTGCGCGAGCCCGTGGGCGTGGTGGCCGCGATCACGCCCTGGAACTTTCCGGCCGCGATGAACGCTCGCAAGATCGCGCCGGCGCTCGCGGCCGGCTGCACCGTGGTCTGCAAGCCGGCCGAAGACACGCCGCTGACCTCGCTCGCGCTGGTGGCGCTGGCGGCCGAGGCCGGGGTGCCCCCGGGCGTGCTCAACATCGTGACGGCCTCGCGCGAGCGCACGCCCGAGGTGGTCGATGCCTGGCTCGACGATGCGCGCGTGCGCAAGATCACCTTCACCGGGTCGACGCCCGTCGGCAAGCACCTGGCGCGGCGCTCGGCCGACACGCTCAAGAAACTCTCGCTCGAACTCGGCGGCAATGCACCCTTCATCGTGTTCGACGATGCCGATCTCGAGGCCGCGGTCGACGGCCTGATGGCGGCCAAGTTCCGCAACGGCGGCCAGACCTGCGTGTGCCCCAACCGCGTGTTCGTGCACGAGGCCGTGCACGACCGCTTTGCCGCGCTGCTCGTCGCCCGCGTGGCCGCGCTGCGCGTGGGGCCGGCGTCGGACAGCGCTTCGCAAATCGGCCCGATGATCAATGCGCGCGCGGTCGAGAAGATCGAGCGCCATGTGCACGACGCCACCACGCGCGGCGCGCGCGTGCTCACCGGCGGCACGCGGCTGCGCGCGCTCGGGCCGAACTACTTCGCGCCCACCGTGCTGGCCGATGCCGACGCCACGATGGCCTGCGCCTGCGAAGAGACCTTCGGCCCCGTCGTGCCGCTGACGCGCTTCGCCGACGAGGCGGCGGTGATCGCCCAGGCCAACGACACGCCATTCGGGCTGGCCGCGTACTTCTATTCGCGTGACGTGCGCCGCGTCTGGCGCGTGGCCGATGCGCTCGAGGCCGGCATCGTCGGCATCAACGAGGGCGCACTGGCCGCCGAGGCCGCGCCTTTCGGTGGCGTGAAGGATTCGGGCTACGGCCGCGAAGGGTCGGTCCATGGGCTGGACGACTACCTGCACACCAAATACGTCTGCCAGGGCCAGCTGGACTGACGAAAACACCCAACCCAAGGACACCTCCCCCATGCCTGCCCACAACAACTTCAAGTCCGCGCTGGCCGCGAAACGGCCGCAGGTCGGCCTCTGGCTGTCGATGGCCGATCCGTACATGGCAGAGGTCAGCGCCACGGCGGGCTTCGACTGGCTGCTGATCGACGGCGAACACGCGCCCAACGACCTGCGCTCGACGCTCGCCACGCTGCAGGCGGTTGCGCCCCACCCCGCCGAACCCGTGGTGCGTGCGGTGCAGGGCGACACCGCGCTGATCAAGCAGCTGCTCGACATCGGCGCGAAGAACCTGCTGGTGCCGATGGTCGACACGGCCGAGCAGGCACGCGCGCTGGTCACCGCCACGCGCTACCCGCCGCTGGGCATCCGCGGCGTGGGCAGCGCCGTCGGCCGGGCGTCGCAGTGGAGCGGGCGCACCGACTACCTCGACGTTGCCGACGACGAGGTCTGCCTGCTGGTGCAGGCCGAGACTGTGACGGCGCTGTCGAACCTCAACGAGATCTGCGCCGTGGACGGCATCGACGGGGTGTTCATCGGCCCGGCCGACCTGGCTGCGTCGATGGGCTACCGCGGGCGGCCCGGGCATCCGGAGGTCCAGGCCGCGATCGAAGCGGCGATGCTCACCATCGTGGCGTCGGGCAAGGCCGCAGGTACGCTGACCTCCGACCCGAAGCTTGCGCGGCGGTATCTCGAACTCGGCTGCAGCTTCGTCGCTGTGGGTGTCGACCTGCTGCTGTTCGCCGGCGCCGCGCGGCGGCTCGCGGGCGAGTTCAAGGGCACGGCGGCGCCTGCCGAAACGGATTCGCGTGCCGCTTATTGAACATCTCTGCAACTTTTTGCAACAAAAGTCGCATTTACACGGAAAACGCATCTACCTAGGGCTTCTGCTCAGTCCGCCGAGTAGCCTCGCGTCTGCTCAGAGTGGTAATATCAGGCCCAGCGACTCGTAACAATGCATCAGTGCAAGTAACTGCGATTCGCAACCGATCCACCTCAAGTTTCATCTGAACAGGGAAACCATGAAGCACACTCACCTGATCGCCGCAATGGCATTCGCAGCCCTGGCTTCCGCACCTGCGCTGGCCCAACAGCAACCGGCTCAGCCGGCCAACGCCTCGGAAGCCCGCCAAGCAGCTTCGGGTGGTGCCCTGACCCGCGAACAAATGATCGGCATCGGCGCTGTGACCGGTGTGGTCATTGCAGCGACTGCCGGCGGCGGCGGCGGTGGCGGCGGCGGCTTCTACATTCCCCAGCCTGGCGGCCCGGGCGGCACGACGGGTACCACCGGCACCAGGTAATGGCCGGAACCCTCCGCAAGGGGGGGTTCTCAGCGAGAGTCCGGCGCACCACTGGCGCGGTCCGAAAACTAGGATGTTGCGTTCTCGCATCATCCTTTTTTTTGGGCGGATGCTCCTCGGGCTCTTCGGCAATGCTTGCCACCGCCCGGCAACTTTTCAGCGCCTCGCCATCGGACTCCCCGGTATTTCGCCCGGAATTCAGCTATCTCCGCGCCTCCTTCGAAGGCCGCACCGTTTTTCTCGTGCTCGGATACGTCGACCCCCATCCTGAAGGTCCCACCGAGGTCTGGTACAGCGCCTCGGGTGAAGCAGTGCGCTTGCGCCACGGGCGCGTGGTTTCCACGGCCGGGCTCACGACCGACTGGCGCGCAGTTCGCTTTTCGCACGCGCCCGCATGGCCGCAGGTCGCCAGCAGCGACCGTTCGGCGACGCGCTTCGAGCGCGAGCGCGACCTCATGCCCGGCTACCGCGCCGGCATTCGCGACCAGGTCGAGCAGCGCCCGATCGACGCTCCCAGCGACACCATGCTCGCCGGCCGACCCGCCGACTCGCTGCGCTGGTTCGAGGAACGCAGCAGCACGCAACCGGCTTCGGCCGCGCTGCCACCCGCGCGCTTTGGCCTCGCGCCGGTGGGCGACCGGCTCGAGGTGGTGTATTCGGAACAGTGCCTTTCCCGTGACCTGTGCCTGAGCTTCGAGCGATGGAACCCGCCTGCACCGGCCAACACTGCCTCGACAAGCGCTGGTTCATGAGCTTGGTACCGCTCGGTCCGATCAACCTCCCTTTCCGCCTCAGCCTGTTGGCCACAGCGATCGTGTTGACGGTTCCTGCTGCCCACGCTGCGTCGAACGATCGCATGACCGCGAGCGCCGACCAGGTGCGGGCGGGCGAGCGGCTCAGCGACTGGCTGCTGCGCCAGCCCGAGCAGGTGTCGAACCCCGGCCTGGCCTGGCAGGTGCCGCAGGAGCTGCTCGCGCAGCAAATGCTCAAGGAGACGTTGCTGGTCAACGTCGAAGCGGCCGTGCGGTCAGCGGCGCCCGACGAGCGGCCCGCGCGCGAGCGGCTGCTGGCCGCGCTCAACCACCTGCCGGCCACCGGCCGCGTGGCGCTCGGCATCGTCGATGCGCGCTGGCTGCAGGCCAACCCTGAACAAGATCCCGTGCTCGGCGAAGGCCAGCGGCTCGTGGCACCGCCGCCCGTGCTGCGCTGGGTGACGGTGGTGCAGCCCGACGGCAGCTTCTGCCGCGTGAGGCACGAGGCAGGTCGTACGGTGCTCGACTACCTGGCCGGCTGCGCACCCGAAGGCGGTGCCGACTGGGCGTGGATTGCCCAGCCCGACGGCCGCACCGCGCGCGCCGGCATCGCCGCCTGGAACGCCGAGCCCACCGACGAGCCCGCGCCCGGCGCCTGGGTCTGGGCGCCGCCGCGACACCTGCCCGAGCTTGCGGCGTTGTCGGAAGGCATGATCAAGTTCCTGGCGGTCCAGGGGCCGTCGCCGCAGGAATCGGCAGCCGTCGGAACCGCCGCCGCGCCCGCCACAACAGCCGCCGCGCCCGTGGACTCGGTGCCCACCTCGAGCGCCACACTGCCCGACACCGTCGCCACGCAGCCGCGCCCGCTCGACATCAGTGGCAACGACTGGGGCGAGATCGGCCTGCTGCAAACGCCCACGGCACGCATGGGGCAGGCCGGCGATGGGCGCACGTCTCTCACCTCGATCTGGCCCTACACGCGGCTGAACTTCATGCTCCAGCCGTTCGACTGGATGGAGGCGGGCTTTCGCTATACATCGATCTCGAATCGCGCCTACACGGCCAGCACCACCGGCCAGTCGAACAAGGACAAGAGCATCGACATCAAGCTGCGGCTGCTGCAGGAAAGCGCCCGCGTGCCCGAGGTGGCGCTGGGCTTTCGCGACATCGGCGGCACGGGCCTTTTCTCGGGCGAGTACCTGGTGGCGAACAAGCGCTGGAACGACTTCGACTTCAGCCTCGGGATGGGCTGGGGCTACCTGGGCGCGAGCGGCAACATCAGCAACCCGTTCAAGGTGCTCGGCAGCCGCTTCGACACGCGCGCCAACTCGAGCGGCAACACGGGCAGGTTCGGCTCGTTCTTCCGCGGCCCGGCCGCGTTGTTCGGCGGCGTACAGTGGCGCACGCCCTGGGACCCGCTCACCCTCAAGCTCGAATACGACGGCAACAACTACCAGAACGAGCCGCAGGCCAACAACCAGCGCCAGCGCTCGCCCTTCAACATCGGCCTGACCTACCGCGTCTCGCCCACGGTCACGCTGTCGACGGGGTTCGAGCGAGGCGACAAGTTCATGGTCGGCATCACGCTGGCGGGCAACCTTGCGAACGCCCAGACGACGAAGGTGGCCGACCGGCCGCTGCCAAGCTTCAGGCCACAGGCCGTCGACCGATCGCCTGGGTGGGCGGCCACCGCCGCCGAGATCGAGGCCCAGACCGAATGGACCGTCCAGCGGATCGCGCCCAAGCACGACGTGGTGCATGTGTGGGTGACCGACAGCAACACCGTCTATCGCACCGCGCGCGTCGAAAAAGCCATTGCGGTGCTGCACCACGACGCGCCGGACGGCTTCCAGAGCTTTGTCTTTCATTACTCGGAGCGCGGGCTCGCGGTGCATGCGCAAGTGATCGACCGGGCCGAATGGGTGACCGCGCGCATCAAGGCGCTGCCGCCGCACCAGGCTCGTGCCGTCTCGAAGCGCGACTACGAACCCGCACTGCCGCGCCGCGGCGAGAGGCCGCAAATTGCCGCCACGCCCGAGCTGTCGGCGCCCCTCGCGCCCGTCGACCGCAGCGCAGCCAATGGCGCGCCTGCCGCGCCCAGTCTTGGGCCATGGGAAAAGGCTCGCGACAAGCTCAGCTTCGGCATTGCGCCGAGCTACGGGCAGATCGTCGGCGGCCCCGACGCCTTCATCCTCTACCAGCTCGGCGTCCAGGCCACCGCCGAATACCGCTTCACGCCGCGCACCTGGCTCAGCGGCGCCGTCAACCTGCGGCTGGCCGACAACTACGACAAGTTCACCTACACCGCGCCCAGCGAGCTGCCGCGCGTGCGCACCTTCCAGCGCGAGTACGTGACCTCGCGACGCTTCACGATTCCTTCGCTGCAGCTCACGCACGTGGGCCAGTGGTCGAGCAACCATTACTACAGCGCGTATGGCGGCCTGCTCGAATCGATGTTCGCGGGCGTTGGCGCCGAATGGCTGTACCGGCCGGCGCGCTCGCCCATTGCTTTCGGTGTCGACATCAACCGTGTGCGGCAACGCGACTTTGCGCAGGACTTCGGCCTGCGCGACTACAAGGTGACCACCGGCCACGCCAGCCTCTACTGGGACACCGGCTGGAACGGCGTGCTGGCGAAGGTCAGTGCCGGCCAGTATCTTGCTGGCGACCGCGGCGTGACGCTCGAAGTAATCCGCCGCTTCGACAACGGGCTGGTGCTCGGCGCTTACGCAACCAAGACGAACGTCTCGTCGCGGCAGTTCGGCGAAGGCGATTTCGACAAGGGCATCTACCTGTCGATTCCGCTGGACGCCCTGCTCCCACGGTCGAGCAAGTTCTCGCTGGGCTTTGCATGGTCGCCGCTCACGCGCGACGGCGGCGCGCGGCTCGGCCGTGCCCACACCTTGTACGAACTGACCTCCGTGCGCGACCGCGGCGCCTTCGACTTTGCGCCACCGCCCAACAAAGCGCCTCGCGCGGGAGACAACATCTTGAATTTCGACAGCAGCAGCAATAGCCAATAGCAGCCAATGAGTGTTTGCATGACAACCCACATCTCACGCGATCAAACCGGAAGGAGCGCACGATGAAATCCGTTCTCGTGGTCTGCATCGGCAACATCTGCCGCAGCCCGATGGCGCACATCCTGCTGGCCAATGCCCTGCCGCAGCTCACCGTGTCGTCGGCCGGCACGGGCGCCCTGATCGGCCACCCCGCCGACCCGACTGCGCGTGAGCTGATGGCCGCGCGCGGGCTCGACCTGAGCGAGCACCGTGCGCGCCAGATCACCCAGCCGATGTGCGCCCAGGTCGACCTGATCCTCACCATGGACGACGGGCAACGCCGCCATATCGAAAACAACTACCCGCTGACGCGCGGCAAGGTCTTTCGCCTTGCCGAAACCGCCAAGCTGAACATTCCCGACCCGTACAAGATGGGCCGGGAAGCCTTCGAGCACGCACTCCAACTCATCGACGCCGGTGTCGAGACATGGGCCGAACGCATTCGGCGATTCAAATGAACACTCCTGCTGTCACTAATTCGAATCCTGCACGCAATGGGCAGGGGGCTGCGCCTTCGGCTGCGGCGGCGGATGACGACATCATCAACCTGTCCGAATGGATCGACATCCTGATCGATCGCAAGTGGCTGGTGATCGGTGTCACGACCTTCGCGCTCGTGTTCGGGGTCGCCTATGCCCTTCTGTCCACGCCCATCTACCAATCGAACCTTCTGCTCCAGGTCGAAGATGCTGCGCCGGACGCCAAGGGGTTCCTGGGGGATGCATCCAACCTGTTCGACGTGAAGACGCCGGCCTCGGGCGAGATCCAGATCATCCGCTCGCGAATGGTGATCGGGGCGGCGGTGAACCAGACGCGCGCCTATATAGATGCCGAGCCGCGCTACCTGCCTGTTCTGGGTCGATGGTTGGCTCGGCGGGCCGGCGGGCTCTCCGACCCTGGCTTCTTTGGGATCGGCGGGTACGTCACCGGAAAAGAACGCATTGGCGTGGCGCGGTTCGATGTGCCTGCGGAGCTTGAAGACGGCCAGCCTTTCGTCGTCACCGTGCGAGGCGACGGCAAATACACGCTTACGCAGGCAGAACTTGACGAACCGCTGATTGGCACGGTCGGACAGTCCCTGCACCATCCGCTGGAAAACGGCGCCATCGAGCTGTTGATCGACAAGCTTGAAGGAAAGCCCGGCGCGGAATTCCTCGTATCGCGCGCGTCGTCATTGCGAACCATCGAAGACCTTCAAAATCGCCTGCAGCTCAATGAGCAGGGCAAGCAATCGAATGTGATCAGCGTGGCTCTGCAAGACGGTGACCGCGACTGGCTCTTGCGCATCCTCAACGCCATTGGCGAACAGTATGTGCAGCAAAACGTCGAGCGTAAGGCCGCTGAGGCCGAGAAGACACTGACGTTCCTGAACGAGCAGCTACCCGAGTTCAAGCGCCAACTCGAAGCCTCGGAAGACGCGTATACCCGCTTCCGCAATAAGAACGGCACTATCGCCTTCGATGAAGAAGCGAGGGGCGTCCTGACGCAGACCATTGAGCTGCAGACGAAGCTGCTGGAAGCACAGCAACGCCGACGCGAAGTGGCGGCCCGCTTCACCGATATCAACTCACGCGTGAAGATCATCGACGGGCAGATCGCAGCCATCCAGAAAGAACTCGGTACTTTGAACGCCCGGGTGAGCCGCATGCCGACCATGCAGCAAGATGCCCTTCGCTTGGAGCGCGACGTGCGGGTAAACAGCGGCCTCTATCAGTCACTGCAGAACAACGCGCTCCAATTGCGCTTGGTGAAAGAGGGCAAAACCGGCAATGTGCGCCTACTCGACAAGGCAGTAAAGACGAAGGCACCGGTCAAGCCCCAGAAGTCGCTCGTGGTCGGGCTGGCTCTTGTGCTGGGTCTACTCAGCGGTATCGCGCTAGCACTCGTTCGCAGCCGCTTGTTTACGGGCATCAAGGACCCGCAGGAAATCGAGGCTCACACGGGACTGGCAGTCTATTCCGTCGTCCCCTTTACAGCCGAACAAACCACGCTCGACCAGTGTGTTGCCGCTGGAGCGCGGGGCGTCCAGTTGCTCGCCGCAACCCATCCCGACAGCCCGCCTATCGAGGCGTTGCGCAGTCTGCGCATCGCACTGCAGTTCGCCACACTCGAAGCCGGCAACAACCGGGTGCTCATCACCGGCGCGACGCCAGGCATCGGCAAGAGTTTCGTCTCCGGCAACTTCGCCGCGATCATGGCGCATGCCGGCAAGCGGGTGCTGCTGATCGATGCGGACATGCGTAAGGGCCACCTGAACAAGCAATTCGGACTACCACGGGAGGGCGGCCTGTCGGAATTGCTGGCGGGAGAACTCTCTGCTGAGCAGGCGATCCGTACGCAGGTGCTGCCAAACCTCGACGTGCTGACCACCGGCAAGCTGCCGACGAATCCTGCGGACATGCTGATGTCAGACAGCTTCTTGCGCGTGCTGGAGATGGCGTCGGAGCAGTACGAACTGGTCGTCATCGATACGCCACCTGTGCTGGTGGCCGCCGACACCGCGGCGGTGGCGCCGCACATGGGCGCGGTGCTGCTGGTGGCCCGCGCGGACCAGACGCAGCTCGGCGAGCTCAACGAGAGCGCCAAGCGCTTGGCGCATGCCGGCAAGGGCGTCACCGGCGTGGTCTTCAACGGCATCGACCTGACACGCCGCCACTACGGCAGCCATGGCTATCGCTACGGCGGCTACCGGTACACCGAGTACAAGTACAACGAGTAATCTGCGCAGGATCGGGATTGCGGCGCAGTGCAATCCCGAGACCTCGCAAGGCCGATCAAATCGGTCAGATCGGCGCGAATCCTGGTCCCGCCGCGGGTGCATCTTCCGCACCGCCAACCGCAGCAGTCGCCGCCAATGCCGAGCTCCGGCGCTGACGCTCCAGATAGACCCAATCCACTACCTCGGCGTGCGGCTGGTAACCCCCGAGAAGCAGCTTCAGCTTGCCCTTGATGGCCGGCACATCGTTGCGCTCCAGCAGCACACCAAGCTCTTCAATCTGCTGCGCCAACTCTGCCCACGGTGGGCAGGCCTCGTGCGCCTTCATCACGCGCGGATGCGCAGTGGGCATTGCGTTGTCGCCGATCAGCAGCTCTTCGTACAGCTTTTCGCCCGGCCGCAGCCCGGTGATCCGCAGTTCGATGTCGCCTTCGGGATTCTGTTCATCGCAGACCGTGCGGCCAGAGAGTTCGACCATGCGGCGGGCCAAGTCGACAATGCGCACCGGCTCGCCCATCTCCAGCACGAACACGTCGCCGCCCTCGGCCATGGCGCCCGCCTGGATCACCAGTTGCGCCGCCTCCGGAATGGTCATGAAGTAGCGCGTGATGTCTTCGTGCGTGAGCGTGATCGGCCCACCCGCCTCGATCTGCTGGCGGAACAGCGGCACCACGGAGCCGCTGGAGCCCAGCACATTGCCAAAGCGCACCATCGAAAAGCAGGTGTGCGGCTTCTGCTGCGCCAGGCCCTGCAGTGTCATCTCGGCCAGGCGCTTGCTGGCGCCCATGATGTTGGTCGGCCGCACCGCCTTGTCGGTGCTGACCAGCACGAACTGCGCCACGCCGTGGTCGCGCGCGGCCAGGGCCGTGGTGAGCGTGCCCAGCGTGTTGTTGATCAGGCCTTCGACCGGGTTGTGTTCGACCAGTGGCACATGCTTGTAGGCTGCGGCATGGTAGACCGTGTCGGGTCGCCACACGCCCATGATCTGGCGCATGCGCGCGCCGTCGCTGACTGACGCCAGCAGCGGCACCACGTTGACTGCGGGCGCGGCCTGCTCCAGTTCGCGGTGAATGGCATAGAGCGCAAATTCACTCCATTCGACCAGTAGCAGCGTCGAGGGAGACAGCTGCGCAATCTGGCGGCACAGCTCGCTGCCAATGGAACCGCCGGCGCCGGTTACGAGCACCACCTTGCCGCGAACGTGGCGGTGCAGCAGGTCGTCGGCCGGTGCCACGGGGTCGCGCCCCAGCAGGTCTTCGATGTCGACCTCCATCAGGTCCTTGACCTGGACGCGGCCCTGTGCCAGATCGGCCATGCCAGGCAGCGTGCGCACATGCAGGTGGAGCGACAGCAGCTCGTTCAGTATCTCCGCCCTGCGGCTGTGCGAAACCGACGGCATCGCCAGCAGCACGTCGGTGATGCCATGCGATGCCGCGTTGGCCTTGAGCCACGATGGCGGGTGAATCGGCAGGCCGTTCAGCGTGCGGCCCTGCAGCTGCACCGCATCGTCAACAAACCGGCGGACCACCATCTCGGGGCTGTGCGACAGCGCCGCCGCCAGTTGGCGCCCGGCCTTGCCAGCGCCGTAAATCACCACCTGTGGAAGCGACTTGCTGCGCAGCACCTGCATGTACAGGCCGCCCAGCCAATACCGCGCGAGCATGCGCGACGCGCCGATTGCCAGGAACAGCAGCACGGGCACCAACACGCCGATCGTCCGCGGAATTCCGGGAACGCCGATGACGGTGAACATCAGGAAATAGGCGATGCCAAACACCAGGCAGGCGCGCACGACCGCCATCATTGCCGCGCTGCCGGCATAGCGGAAGATGGCGCGGTAGAGACCCGTGAAGATGAACACCGGCAGTGCCGCCAGGATGGCTGCCCCGACTGCCAGCCAGTGCACCCCTTTCAGCTCTACCCATGCTTCGTACCGCAGGCTGAGCGCCAGCCACACACACAGCACGCAAAGGGCCGCGTCGATGGTCAACGCAAGCGACCGCTTCACAGGACGCGGTAACGCCAGCAGCGGCTGGGCCATCCGATCGATCATGACAATTCCCTCGGAAAGCTTCTATTTGTGCCGAAAGTGCGGCGAGACTCGGTCATCGTGGCCTCCGGGTTGCGGAGCACCATCGCTCCGACAGGAACGCCATTCCGGCACCAAGCAACAGGCCCACGCCGTCAGCCAGCAGGTCGCCGTACTCGGCGAGCCGGTCGGGCGTGAACGACTGCAGTAGTTCGATCAAGGCGCCGTAGCCCAGCAACGCTGGCAAGACGATTACCATGCGACCCGGCCAGCTCCACCGCCCGAGCCAGCCCAGGATCGCGAACCCCAATGCGTGATTGCCCTTGTCCCAGCCGGTGCTCGGCAGGCTGCTCGACAACGGCGCCAGGCTCAGCACCAGCAGCGCGAGCATCGCCAACCCGAGCAGCCATCGCCAGACCGCAGCGCCAGGCCGCGGCCACCGGCTGAGCACGGCGTGGAGGCTCATGCCGCGCTCGCGTCCTCGAGCACGCGCGCAATGGCCGCACGTGTCGCGTCCAGCTCGGCGGCCGTCAGCGTGGGGTGCACCAGGAACATGATGCTCGTGTCGCCCAGTTCGCGCGCCGTCGGCAAGCGTTCGGCCGGCCGCCAGCCCGTGCCGTCAAAAGCCTTCTCGAGATACACCTCCGAGCACGAGCCCTGGTAGCACGGAACGCCCATTGCCTGGATCGAACTCACGATGCGGTCGCGGCTCCAGCCGGGCGCGAGGCGCGATGGCTGCACATAGACATAGCATTTGTAGTGCGCATGCACGCTGCCTTCGGGCAGCGCCGGCACACGCACCACCGCATGCGGCCGGCAGGCGGCCCAGATCGCTTCGGCATGCCGCGTGCGCTGTGCCGTCCAGTCAGCCAAGCGGCGCAACTGAATGCGGCCGATGACGGCCTGCATCTCGAGCATGCGCCAATTGGTGCCGAAGCTTTCGTGCAGCCAGCGGAACCCGGGCGGGTGCTCGCGCTTGAATACTGCATCGTGGCTCTTGCCGTGGTCTTTGAACTCCCACATGGCGCGCCAAAGCGACTCGTCGTTGGTGGTGACCATGCCGCCCTCGCCGCCCGTGGTCATGATCTTGTCCTGGCAGAACGACCATGCGCCCACATGGCCAATGGCGCCGACCGCGCGGCCCTTGTACCTGGCACCATGCGCCTGCGCGCAGTCTTCGATGACCTTGAAGCCATGCTGCCCGGCCAGCGCCATGATCGGGTCCATGTCGCAGGGCCAACCGCCCAGGTGCACGCAGATCACTGCGCGTGTGCGCGGCGTGAGCACGCGGGCAATGGTGGCCGCCGAGAGGTTGCCGCTGTCGGCCTCTACATCGGCAAACACCGGCGTCGCCCCCGCATTGACCACGCACGACACACTGGCGATGAAAGTGCGCGGCGTGACCACCACTTCGTCGCCCGGCCCGATGCCCAGCGCCTTCAACGCCACGTCGAGCGCGAGCGTACCGTTGGCCAGCGACACCGCGTGCGCGGTGCCCGCCCAGGTGGCGAACTCGTTTTCGAACTCGCGGCATTCCTGCCCGGTCCAGTAGTTGACTTTGTTGGACAGCAGCACGCGCTGCACGGCCTCGGCTTCTTCGGTGGTGAAGCTGGGCCAGGGGGAGAAAGAGGTATTCAGCACGAATCAGCCTTTGGGAGAAAAGAGACGGGCCGGGTTGCCCACCACCGTGGCGCCGGCCGGCACGTCGCGCGTGACGACGGCGCCCATGCCGACGACGGCACCGTGCCCGATGACCAAGGGCTTGCCCGGTCGGCCCTGCTTGATGACCGCGCCCGAACCGATGTAGGCGTGGTCTTCAATGACCACATTGCCGTTGCACTTGGCACCCGGTGCAAAGGTCACGAAATCGCCTATCACGCAGTCGTGCTCGACATAGCTGTAGAGGTTGGCGTGGAAATGCCGGCCGATGCGAATGTTGGAGGTGATGGTGACGAAAGGGCTGAGGGCCGCGCCCTCACCCAGTGCCACTTCGTCCATCCGGACCACGCTGTCTGCGAGCACCGTCCAGGGGCGCACACCATCGGCCGTGCAACGCGCTGCCAACTGCTCGCGCACCTTGCTGTTGGCAATGGCCAGCACAGCGTGACGCTCGCTGGCCGCCTCTTGCAGAAATTCGGCGTAGCGGAGCACCCGCTGGCCATTGACCAGAGGTGCTGCGGGATCGTCGTCGACAAAGACCAGCCGCGTCGATGCAATGCCCTGGCGCGCCAACTGCACGCGCGCCAACGGCATGATGCCGCGACCGCAGCCGCTGGCGCCGTACACCGCGAACAAGGGCGTCGTCATGAATCGCCTCTCCCATGCGGGGCGGGCGATGGCCCAGTGAAGCGCGGCATTGTTGCGTCGCCTTCGGCAGAGATGCCGTCGCGCACCAGCACCTTCCGAACCGTGAGCCACAGGATCTTGATGTCGAGCCACATCGTGCGGTTGTCGACGTACCAGACGTCGAACTTGAATTTTTCGTCCCAGCTCAGCGCGTTGCGACCGTTGACTTGCGCCCAACCGGTGATACCAGGCCGAACCTCATGCCGGCGCGCCTGCTCTTTCGAATACAACGGCAGGTACTCCATGAGAAGTGGTCGTGGGCCCACCAAGCTCATATCTCCCTTTAGGACATTCCAGAGTTCTGGCAGTTCGTCGAGGCTGCTCGACCGCAAAAAGCGGCCAAATGGCGTGAGTCGCTCAGCATCAGGCAGCAGTCGCCCATTGGCGTCGCGTGCATCTGCCATCGTGCGGAACTTGACCATTTCAAAGGGCCGACCACCGAGCCCTGGTCTCATCTGACGGAAGAATGCAGGCTTGCCGAACTTGCGGCGAACCCGCCATGTTAAAAATCCGAGCGGGGGGGTAAGCAGCACCAGCGCCGCTGCGGCGACAGAAAAGTCGAAGACCCGCTTCAAATCGAACACCTTCGGTGTGCCAACACGTTTAAAAAGTGCACCGAAACGCTCGACACCGACCTGCAAAGACAGGTGTTCGTTGTAGTGGCGCTGGGCTCTGGCGCCCATGGATGCCAGGGCTTCCGGCCTCATGGAGGCAAGCGACTCGGCGGCCGCCGCGAGGCCCTGCGGATCTTCGGAGGATGCAATTACGCCGCCGCGCGCCTCTCGGATCAGATCTGCTGCATCGCCATCGACCGCCATCAACAATGGCTTGCCGACAGCCATGTACGCTTGCGTCTTCGACGGAATTGTGATTTCAAACAGCGGATCCTTCCGCAAATGCACCAGCAACGCATCGGCCGCCTTCAGCGAAGTACCGACCTCCGTCATTGGCACCGGAGGCAGGAACACCACGTTGCCGAGGCTCAGCTCTGCAGCCCGCTCTTCAAGGCGAGTGGCTTCCACTCCGCCACCGAGCAAAACAAAGCACACTGCCGAGCCGCGATGTTGCAGCAGGACCGCCGCATTCAGCACCGCGTCCAGCGCCTGCGCCTTCCCCATGTTTCCGGCAAACACAATCCGAAACTTGTCGGGAGGCGGAAAGTTCGCTGGCAGCTTGCCTTGCGGCGTGGTGAGGGAAGCTTCGTCCGCCCAGTTGTAGATCACCTCGATCTTTTCTTCCGGGACGCCACGTTGCTCCAAGAGCTTCTTGAAACCCGGCGACAGCACGGCAATCTGGTCCACTCGGCGGTAAACCCATCGACAGACGAGTGCAACGATGCCCAATGCACGCTCGTTGTTCAGCATTCCAGTGGCTCGTAAAGTGTCCGGCCACATGTCCTGTATGTCGTAGACGACGGGAATCCGTCGAAAAAACCGGACCAGTCCGGCCGCGACGCCGACCGTCAATGGCGGGTGGTATGCGTAGATCACCGCAGGTCGCTTGGCAAACAGCAATCCGTAGACAAGCGCGGACGCAGCAAAGCTGGTGTAGTTCAGCACGCGCTTGACGGCCGACTGACCATGGTCTGGATAGAGCGGCAAGCGAGTGACCTGGACGCCATCGATCACCTCGCGCTGCAGCCACTTGATGCGGTAACCGGGATACACCTTTCCGCCCGGGTAATTCGGAAAACCAGTCACGACCTCCACTTCAAAGCCTTGACGGACGAGTTCGCGTGCGAACACAATGCCCTTGAAGGTCGGCTCGGGATCGAACCATTGCGTCAGCAGCAATACGCGGGTTGCCATCGACTTAGTACTTCTTCCACACCACGCGATTTACATAATCGGTGTAGCTGTGAATGATCCGAAGCACTTTGTCAGACACGTTCGGCATGCTGTAGTCGGCAACCTGGCGCAAGCCTCGCTGCTCTCCCCGAGGCTGGGTCTGCAAGATAGAGAGCGCTTGGCGCACCCGAGCGACTTCGAGACCTACCATCATCACCGCGCCCTCTTCCATTCCTTCGGGCCGCTCGTGGGCCTCGCGAAGATTGATCGCGGGAAAATTCAAGATCGACGACTCTTCATTGATGGTGCCGCTGTCGGAAAGAACCGCGCAGCCCGACAACTGCAACTTGACATAGTCGTGGAAGCCAAGCGGTTTGAGCAACCGGACGTTCGCGTGAAAGCGCGCCCCCGTCGCGTCGATGCGCTTCTGGGTACGCGGGTGGGTCGAGACGATGACCGGAAGCCCGTGATCTTCGGCAACAGCATTCAGCACACCGACGAGCTTCGAGAACGACTGTGACGACTCGATGTTCTCCTCGCGGTGGGCGCTCACCACAAAGTACTGGCCCGCCGTGAGGCTCAGACGCGTGAGCACTTCGGACGCATCGATACTCGGGCGATAGTGGGTGAGCACCTCGAACATGGGACTACCGGTTTTAATGACCAAGTCCGCTGGCAAACCTTCACGCAAGAGATAGTCGCGCGCAATCGTGCTGTAGGTGAGATTCACGTCAGCCGTGTGATCGACGATGCGCCGGTTCGTCTCTTCCGGCACGCGCTGGTCGAAGCAGCGATTGCCGGCTTCCATATGGAAGATCGGGATCTTTCGCCGCTTCGCTGGGATGACCGACAAGCAACTGTTGGTGTCGCCCAGCACCAACATCGCTTCGGGTTGCTCCGCTCCGAGCACCTTGTCTACCGCGATGATCAGGTTGCCGATCGTGTGCGCGGCCCCCGTGGAATCTGCCGCACTGTTCAGGAAATGGTCTGGCTTGCGAACGCCGAGGTCGTCGAAGAAAACCTGATTGAGCTCGAAATCGTAGTTTTGGCCCGTGTGGACCAGCACATGATCGCAATGCTCGTCAAGTCGCGCCAGCACACGCGACAAGCGGATGATTTCTGGTCGGGTGCCGACCACCGTCATGACTTTGAGTTTTTTCATGGAGATTGAAGCTAGGGCCTAGAGCGGGCTAGCAAACGTGTCCGGCCGCTTGCGATCAAAGACCTCGTTGGCCCAAAGCATCACAACCATTTCTTCAGTGCCGATGTTGGTGATGTCGTGCGTCCAGCCGGGCACTGTTTCAACGATTTCAGACTTGTCGCCCGCGGTCACCAGTTCATGGGTTTCGCCGGTGTGCATGTGCCGGAACTTGAAACGCGCCTGCCCCTTGATGACGAGGAATTTTTCGGTCTTGCTGTGGTGGTAGTGGCCGCCCCTCGTAATGCCCGCGTGCGCAGTAAAAAATGAGAACTGACCAGCGTCCGGCGTCTTGAGCATCTCGACAAACACACCACGCTCGTCCCCGTGCTGCGGCACGGAATAAGCAAACGACTCGGGCGGCAGGTAGCTCACGTAGGTCGAATAGAGCGCGCGCACCAGGCCCGTTCCCACGCGGTCGGTCACAAGCGTGTTGCGGCTGTCCTTGAAAGACTGGATCTGCCGAAACAACTCGCCAACCGTGGTGGTGTATTGCGGCGTGACCGTCGCAAAACCATCGGCGTCTACAGTTGCGTCGGCGCCATCCATGAGCTGAATGAATCGTTCGACGACATCGTCGACATACACCAGCGTGACCGGCGCGGCGGGGTCGTTGACCTGGATCGGCAGGTCTCGCGCAATGTTGTGGCAGAAGGTGGCCACCGCAGAGTTGTAGTTGGGCCGGCACCACTTGCCGAACACATTGGGCAAACGGAAGACATGCACCGGAATGCCGAGGCTGGCGGCGGCGGCTTGCAACGCTTCTTCGGCGCCGCGCTTGCTGTCGCCATACGGGTTGTTGCGGCCCGCCTGCGTCGACGACGTGTAGACGATCGGCACCTTCTTGCCAATCGACTTTGCGACCTCACCGGCGGCACGGCAGAGGCTCTGCGTGAGCTCCACGTTGCCGGTGGCGAATTCCCGCAGGTCTTGCGGGCGGTTGACGCCGGCCAGGTGGAACACAAAGTCCACGCCTTCCAGCATGGCTGGCAATTGCTCAACACTGTGGTCGCGCGTGAAGCAGACCACCTGCACGTCCTTGCGCTCGGCCAGATGCAACTGCAGGTTCTTGCCCAAGAAACCACGAGCGCCGGTAATCAACACCCTCATCGTTCTACCCCTCTGCCACGCCGGATTCACCCCGTGCGATGCGCTGCATGAATTCGAGTTTGAGCAGCAGCCTCTTCATGCCGTCGACATCGAGCCGCGTGGTGTTGTGCGAGTTGTAGTCTTCGCCGTGCGAGCTTTGGGTGATGCGCTGCTCACCCTGCTCCACGTACTTGGCGTAGTTCAGGTCGCGGCCGTCAGGTGGCACGCGGTAGTAGTCGCCCTGGTCCTCGGCGCAGGCCACTTCTTCGCGGCTCAGCAGCGCCTCGTAGAGCTTCTCGCCGTGGCGTGTGCCGATTTCGCGCACTTCGTGATCCGGCTTGCCCATCACTTCCAGGATGGCTTGGGTGAGCACACGCACCGTGGCGGCTGGCGCCTTCTGCACAAAGATGTCGCCGTTGTTGCCATGCTCGAAAGCATGGAGCACCAACCCGACTGCATCTTCCAGGGTCATCATGAAACGCGTCATCGACGGGTCGGTGACGGTTATAGGCTTACCTGCCAACACCTGCTCGACGAACAGCGGAATAACCGAGCCGCGAGAGGCCATGACATTGCCATAGCGAGTGCCGCAAATGACGGTATTCGTATTCTCAAGATTCCGGCTTGCGGCAATCATGACCTTTTCCATCATGGCTTTGCTAATCCCCATGGCATTTATCGGATACACCGCTTTGTCGGTGCTGAGGCAGACCACCCGTTTCACGCCCGCGGTGATTGCCGCTTCCAAGACGTTCTCGGTGCCAAGCACATTTGTCCGAACCGCCTGCATCGGGTGAAACTCACAAGATGGAACTTGTTTGAGCGCAGCTGCATGGAAGACATAATCTACATCCCGCATCGCAATACCCACACCTCTTGAATCTCGCACGTCACCGATGTAAAACTTGATCTTTGGATGGTTGTAAAATTTTCGCATGTCATCTTGTTTTTTTTCGTCACGGCTGAAAATTCGAATCTCCGCGATATCAGTTTCAAGAAAACGTGAGAGTACAGCGTTCCCGAAGGATCCCGTCCCACCAGTAATCAACAATGCACGGCCAACAAAAAGATTATTCATTTTACTTAGCGCACGAGAAAAGTCGTCGATTCGCCTCGATCACCTCATAATTTGATAAATTATCTTTGGCCCAACTGGCTATCCGAAGCCTCCATTCAGCGTATTCTGCCGATTGAATTGCGCAGCAATCCTCAATCACCTCGACAAACTTATTAGGCCGATCCAATGAAATGTCCCATCCCAGATTTTTCGCTTCGAGATCACGCCAAGGGGTTTGATCGCTAATCAGCACCGGAAGACCTGCCGTGATTGCTTCCGCAATGACATGGCCATAATTTTCCCCAAATGTTGGAAAGTAAAAAAGGTCATACTTAGCCATTGTTGCAATAACCTCAATTGGCCACAACAGGCCTTGATACGAGAAAACTACATTCTTGGGAAGTAAACTAGCCTGCGCAAGACATTTATCCCAATAGTCTTTATCTTCAATGGGACCATACACGTCGAAAATCACGGACTTTCGAACAAGCAAGAGCATGGACAACGCTCTTGCCAAATTTTTCTTTTCTGTGATGCGTGAAACGAAAACTATTCGCAACGCATCACTCTTCTTTGGCTCACTCTCGCCGGACGAAAAATGAAAGCGGCCCGCAGAAATATCAACTGCCGTTCGAATAGACAAGCCGGCGCCGAAGACCCTCTCGATGTCATCTAATTCGTGCTCCGTCGAGGCATGCCATGTCAATCTTTTTTGCAGCCCAAGAGCTTTAAAAAAGGAGATGTATATCTTCTTTTTGAGACTCCTGATCTTCAAGGCGCCAATCGAAAACTCCCCACGTGGGCCTAAAATCAAAATTCCAGGCGAGCCAAAAAACCTAAACACGCCCATCGCCTTGGACAAAATCAGTGGCAAAATCGAAAACCTAAATGAAAAGAAACTGTTCAAATAAACAATACTGTCTATATGGCGATAGAGGATCGAAGCAATTTTTAAAATCCCTAGCACCCCGGGCTTGACATAAAAAACCTTCGCCTTCCCTTGGATGTTCCACGAATTATGGCAAACCGAATCGTACGCAGCAGGATCGCCCAAATCCCGATCTATCGAAACAATAAGAAACTCAAACTCGTCTCCTAAGCTTTCAACGAGATTGGCGATAGTTCGTGTGGGTCCACCACCTAAGAATCCAGGAAGGTAAAAAGCACAAAAAACAAGCACCGTACTTCTAGTGTCGAGTGAAATCTCAGCGTCTTCTACAGCAGCCATCTCACCTTCCTTTTGCTTGACGCATAAATCAATCCTGAGACCAAATAAAGCAGCAGTGTCGGCAAGCTCATCACATTGGCGGCATAGCCTTCAAAAATCGAAGCCACCACGACGTACGCAAAAACAACCACAATCCAGCCGCCCTCTCGGTATTTAAAGGTCAATTTAGCTGCAATCAAGAAAGTTCTACCCAAAAATACAGCAAAACCAAGCGCTCCGATTCCAGAAAATAGAACTATATCAAGATAAGATAATTCACTCTTTATTCTTCCGGACGCTTCGCCGAGTCCAGTCCCCACCAATGATCGGCCAAATATTTCGGCTATATACAAATCCAGCAATTCACCTCGGCCGCTTTGCTCGAAAATATCTCGTTGAGCAAATCCACCAAGCTCGATCTGAGTAAAACCAGCATTTAGAGCTAGCACAACACCAAGAAGAAACATGGTGGCAATCGCCGACACCCTAACGATAGATCTAACATCTAAAAAAATCAGTGCGGCCGCTATAGCTAGCAATACACCACGGCTGCCAGCAATCAAAATATAGAAACCGTACAGAGCGACCAGCATTGCTACTCCAACACGTTTACTTTTACGATCTTCCTTTAGTCCACAGGCAACCAAAAATACAAAGAACAAGCCAGCGAGCCCGGCGAATGCATTTGCGTTATCTAGCAGTCCGGAAAATTGACCTTTCACCAAACTATATGAATTTGGATCGAAAACAAAGAAGACATTAAGCGCAGCAAAAACGATAGCGGCAGCCATCGTTGATTTTTCGATTATTTTGAGCAAATCACCTGAATCACTAGATCCGATGAGATAAATTAAAAAACAAAGAAAATAGCCCGCAATCGCAAAGAGCGCATGCGCATCCGGACCACTTATCAACGTAAATAAGATAGAAAAGAATAAGAAAAAGTAGTACCCGAGCATTGCAAGCCGATCGCCGCTCAAGCGCCTCCGCTCTATGATCAACGCAGTCACAAAAAGCAGCATGAATGCATACTTCGCACTCACGAGATAGCTATTTTCCTCAAGATTGCGCGACAAGCCCGCAATGATTGAACAAGTGAGCATTCCCAAGGAAAGATACACAACTATTCTTGACAGCTTCGACGTCGTCATCGTACTTTGATTTAATATTTGTCTTGTGGACTTCGAAGATAGCTAGCAAATGAAATTCTTGTAGAAGTATTCGGCATAGCGGCCCACGCTGTGTTCTGCAAGGATCTTCTCAGCATTATTCTTGTTCCACATAGGCGTTGAGCCGAACGCTTTGCCTAGAGCGACGAAGAGTGCGTCCTCATCCACCGGAATTAGGTAGTTACCGCCGCCTTCGTCAACCAGCACGCGAGTCTCGCCGACGTCCGTGGCAATAATGTTGCAACCATTAGCCATCGCCTCGATCAGCGACTGCGATGGATAATTGTCGAAGTTCTGCAAGCTTAGAAAGACCTGAGCGTCTGCCAAGGCACCAACAAGCTCGTTTGATTGCCGAAGAAAAATAATGTCTTTCCCGGCAGCTTTATTTAATTCTTCAATTTGACTGCGGACAATCTCATTAACTTCAGGAGCAAAAATGTGAAGCCGCGCATTGCTTAAGGGATAATTTGACAGAAACCGCGAGAATCCGACAATTGCTAAGCGATAGTTTTTCTGCGGAATCAATGTTCCGGAGAATACAGCAATCGGCAACTTCTCTTTCCTACTGCACTCCAGATCTTTAAGCATCTTGTCCGTGAACCGCCAAGAAAAAGATCCCGGAGAACGAACGAATTTTCCCTCATGCCCTGGAAAGCCGCTTGCGTCATATAAGCAGTCCACCTTATCGACTGCTTGCAACAGTCTATGGTGAAGAGCAAGATACTTTTTATTGCCTCCAACGGCCATCTGCACGGATCTTGATCCAATTGAAGTATGCAAGCCAATTGATCTGAGGCCGCATCTTCTTAACCATTCAAAAATCTCAATGAAGTATGCTCCACCTACACTTAGGTGAAACTTTCGCGTGCCTCGTAGCAGCCTAACCAAAAGAACTGGCGGCACGAATAACAAACACGACAATTTAAATCCGAAATACTCAGGTATGACAGTCAAGTTCTCACTAGACTTTTCAATCTTCAAAGTTTTTTCCGCGAGACTTTTATTGACGATCAGGTGAATTTCCTTTTTGTCAGCCATTTCCTGCCACATGATGGGAATACGGAATGCCAAGCCACTCACCCCCTTGTCGGCACGGAATAGGCACAAGAAACAATATTTTGTCGTCACGCTCAGCGATTCCCAATTATCATGCAGTAGATTCCGAAGAACTCCGCGTAAAAATACCATACTGATACGAGCAGTAGAATAACCCAAACGAATGCAAAGCCAGCGGGTAATGCTGCACTATATACAACTGTGCTTATCGCTGAGAAAAGTATCAACCCGACGACGGCATACAGTCTTCGGCGTCGAAATTGACGCCAGACATAGGCTGACGCCTCAGTGCGTCCAATAAAGTAAACAGTGTAGGCTGCCGCATTGGCTAGGACGGCACCGGTGGCGCCATTAGCAGGAACTAGCCAGAGGCTCAGTAACACATTGACAATAAGTGCAGCCAAGGTTACCCATATTGCCAGTGTAGTTCGGCGGCTAATCCCAATGCCTATAGAGGTGATCTCTGATAGCACATATAGCAGCGGCGGGATGATCGCGCAGAGCAGCAAGTACTTGATATTACTGTAGTGCTTAGGGAGTAAATAATCGGTCAACCATGAGAGGGAGCCGATCATACAGAAAATTAGGCATACCGCTGCTAATGCTTGGCGCGCTACTTCATCGACACGTTTCAGATCCACGCCATTAGCCACCCACTTGTAAACAGTTGGAGCCCAGATTACAGAAAATATCGACTGAAAAATCGCAGCTGCCGCCGCGAAGCTGCTTACGACGGAATAGATGCCTAACTCGCCAAGGGTAGACTCCGAACGCAATACGAGTGCACTTGTTGCGGTTAAACCCCAATAAGCCAATCCAGAAACCACTAAAGGGAGTCCAAAATGGAGCAGCGAGCGAATTTCCCGAACACTAGCTTGAGCTGAGATTGCAAGAATCCATTGACTCCGCGTATTCCATGCGCACACGAGTGCAACAACCAGTGCGGAGCCCATAACGATTAAAAGCAACGCTAGAAAGCTCTTCTGAAAGTCTAGAAGTACAACGCCAACTAGTAGTAGTAGTTGAAGAGCCTTTGGAATGATCTGACTCATCGAGAAGGCTAGGCCACGACCATTCATTCTCAAGATTAGCGATAAGAATCTCGAGATGTAGGTAGCTACTATACAGATTATCGTAATCGAGTAGTACCAATAATTTAAGTCGCCGAATATCCATTTCGATAAAGCATCCCCTCTCCAGATCGTTACAGAAGCCACAATCGATAAGAGAATGAATCCGGGCGTGAACGATATTTTTAGTAATCGGGCACGGTCTCTCGACTCGTGAAATTCCCGAACATATGCTTGGTCCAGCCCAAGCCCCAGTACTAACATACTAAATGAGAGCACCAACTGCAGTAGAGCAAGCCTGCCCACGTCCTCCGGACTGAATGCCCACGCGATTACTGGAACCGTCAGCACTCCGAGCAAGGCGGTGCCGATCGGTCCTATCGCGAAGCCGATGATATTTTTAACGTTCAAATCAATCGCCTGGGGATCTTAAAGTACCCGGGTGAAAAATGACACTATTCCATATTTTTAGATTCTCCTTCCAACTGGAAGATGTTTCTATGAATTCCCTCGTAGCCTCATTCGGGAAATTGTCAGATTTGACTCCGAGATCAATCTCAAGCTTCATTGCACCTCCGATCTCGCCCGGACTTCTTATGCTTCTTATTTTTGCTCCGGCATTAATAATATGCCCGTAAGGCAACCAATCTCCCGCAATGACACGCCCGCCCGCATATAGCGTCTCTTGCATAGATCCGCTGAACTGATCGCTAGGCTGTATATTGATGAGCACGTCCGTAGCGCACCGGATTTTGGCAATTTCTCTTGGGCCGTAAAACTGTTTCAGTATAACGAATTCGCTGATCTCATTTAGACTCAGGGATTCTCTTATTTTGCTTTCTGCAGAACTGTCGCCATACCCCAAGGTAAAAATCAAAGCGGCCCTGCTTTTCGTAGCCTCATTTAATTTGGCAAACTCTTCAACTACTAGGATTTGCTGCTGTGATAGATTAGCGCTATATCCCACGAAAACTAGAACCTTCTCAGCAGGAAATCCGAAGAACGAACAGATCTCCGAGCGACTAATCCCATGCTGATTCACCCTTTCCACCTCATCGAGAACGGGCAATCCAAATCGAGCAATTTTTAGACGCTCATTCGGAATTGTTTTGTTTCTCGCTTTAAATTCATCCTTGGTCGCAGGGTTGGTAAACACAATGGACGTGGAAAATCGATAGATAACCTTCTGGATCAGACTCTTCATTCTTCCAGATCTATAGAAGTCACTCCCCCAGATAACCGACACAATGTTCTTTGTTATTTTGCGCATAAAGAAAACATGCGGAGCCAAAAAGAAGAAGATGAAATGCAAGACAATGGCGTCGTAGTCTCTATCCATTTGCCGCAGTGCTCTTCTTGTTTTCAAGAACAGCTCAATCTGTCGAGTCAACAGTCCGAAACGCCCCTTGCTGCTCACCTCGACCCTCACTTCATTTCTGACTTTTTTATTTTCCGATAAGCCAGAAAACGTGATTAAATCAATAATTACATCCTGCGTCGAAATTTGCGTAACAAAATCTTTAACGAACACCGAATCTGCTGACCCAATAATCAGTATCTTTTTCACAGCCCTATTCACCGGCAAGAACAAGTTTTGAGATCTTCGACACGGTTGCTTCGTCTAGATAAGGATGCATAGGAAGGCTCAAAACCTTATTTGCCACTGCGTCGCCAATAGGAAGCTTCACAGATAGATCGGCGACTGCCAACTGCTTGTTTAATGGTATTGGATAATGGATTATCGTTGGCACTCCAGCATTCTTCAGGCGCACTTGGACTCCTTCGCGATCGGACAAAAGTACCGTGTATTGAGCCCACATACTTTGATTATGCGGCTCGATGTGTGGAATGACCGCTTCACTTGCCTCTCTCAATAGGTACTCATATTGCGCAGCTACCCGCTGACGGCACGCGATTTCGTCGTCAAAGATATCCAATTTCGTCAGCAAGACAGCAGCTTGCAGAGTATCTAACCGGCTATTCACCCCCACGCGAATATGGTGGTACCGCCGATCCTGCCCATGCCGGGCAATCTGTCGCATCACCTTCGCCAATTCGCCATCATTGGTAAAGATCGCCCCCCCATCTCCATAACATCCCAGCGGCTTGCTCGGAAAGAAGCTAGCACATGCGATGGTGGTGAGATTGCAGCTCTTACGCCCTTTGTACGTGGCGCCAAAGCTTTGCGCCGCATCCTCAATCACCGGAATGCCGTGTTTTGCAGCAATTGCATTGATGGCGTCGAAGTCAGCACACTGGCCATACAGGCTCACCGGGACAATGGCTTTGGTGCGGGGAGTAATTGCAGCCTCAAGGAGCGCAGGGTCCAGGTTGTATGTGCGTGCGTCGATGTCCACGTACACCGGCCTGGCACCCAGCAGCGCGACGGTCTCGGCAGTGGCGATATAGGTAAAGCCCGGCGTGACGACCTCATCCCCCGGCCCGATACCGAGCGCCATCTGGGCGATCTGCAGAGCATCCGTGCCATTCGCCACGGTGATGCAATACTTCGCCCCGGTATAGGCGGCGAGCTTCTCTTCCAGCTCGGCCACTTCGGGCCCGAGGATGTATTGGCCATGCGCCAGCACGCGCTGAATGGCGGCGTCGATCTTGTCCTTGATGCGGGCTTGCTGGGTCTTGAGGTCTATGAATTCGATCATGGCGTCTGGGCATCCAATTTGGTGACGGCGTTGCCATCGAGTACATAGCGCGCGCCGGTGTGCGCGCAAACGGCTTCTGCTGGGCCTTGCAGCGGCAACGCGAGTTGTTCGCCGAATTCGCTCATCCAGCCAATCTGCCGTGCAGGCACTCCGACCATGAGCGCATAGGCCGGGACACTCTTGTTGACCATGGCCCCGGCACCAACAAAGGCGTATTCGCCCACGGTGTTACCGCAAACGATGGTGCAGTTGGCCCCTAGCGTCGCACCGCGCTTGACGAGGGTTCGGCGATATTCGTCCTTGCGCGCCACGGCGGAGCGCGGGTTGTAGACATTGGTGAAAACCATGCTTGGCCCGCAGAAGACATCGTCTTCCAAGGTCACCCCGTCGTATACGCTGACGTTGTTCTGGATCTTGACGTTACGGCCAATGGTCACGTCGTTGCCGACATAAACGTTCTGGCCAAGTGAGCAACCATCGCCAATGGATGCTTTCGCGCTGACATGCACCCAGTGCCAGATGCGGGTGCCATCACCGATCCGCGCGCCTTCGTCGACGATCGCGGTGGGGTGGGCTGTGTATGCCATGCTGAGCTCGCGATGCGTCAGGCGAGGAGCCGCACGAACGGATGTACATCGCCCTGCCCGCCCTGAACGGGCGTGGCGCTGCGAATCACATTGACAGTCTCGATGCAGTGGCGAGCATCCTCGAGGCCATAACCGCGACCCGTAAGGATCTCCTGGTAGCTCACCGTGTGGAGGTCTGTAAAACCTTCAGAGAACTCGAGCTTCTCGCCGCTGATGTCGATGTTGCGGAAGGTGGTCTTCTTGCCCTTCACATCGGCGGGAAGGTCGTTCGCGTCGATGGACAGAAACCAGCGAACGCGCGCGCGCTCGTATTCGAGGTAGCCCGCCGCCTTCTCGGCGCCGTTGTGATGAACGACGTTGCGCTGCAGCTTCCCGAAGATGAAATGCAGCATGTCGTAGAAGTGCACGCCGATGTTGGTTGCCACGCCGAAGGACTTGCGGTTGTCGCCTTTCCAACTCTCCGCGTACCACTTGCCGCGAGACGTAATGTAGGTCAGCTCAACATCGAATTTGGTGTCTGCGGGCGCTGCGGCGACCTTGTCGCGCAGCCTCAAGATGGCCTCATGGTGGCGTAGTTGAAGAATGTTGAAGACGCGCCGGCCGGTTTCCTTCTCCACCAGCGCCAGTTCATCCACAAGCTCGGGCGTCGGAACCAAGGGCTTCTCACAGATCACGTCGGCGCCCAAACGCAGACCTGCCGCGATGTGTGCGTGGTGCAGATAGTTAGGGCTGCACACCGCAACGTAGTGGAGCCCGCTTGCCGGGCTGCGCTTCAGCTGATGGGCATGCTCTTGGAAACGCTCGAACTCCGTGAAGAATTCGCTTTGCGGGGAAATGCTGTCGATGATTCCGACTGAATCATTGATGTCGTACGCCACTGCCAAGTGGTTTCCGGTGTCCTTGATGGCGCGCATGTGGCGCGGAGCGATGTAGCCAGCCGCGCCGATAAGGGCAAAATTCTTCATTGTTTTTTTTCAGATTCAAAGACGAAAGACCGTAAAGCCGGCCTCGGTTGCATGGTGCCGATCGAACAGGCTCTTGACGTCGGCCAGCACTGGCTTGTTTCCACGGCACATCGCGCGCAATGCAGTGGGATCGATTTCTCTGTACTCCCTGTGGCCGACCGCGACGATGAGCGCGTCAACCGGATAGTCCGGATCCACGCTGCTCAGTTGCAAGCCGTATTCGCGAGCGACTTCCTCGGCATCAGCCCACGGGTCTGACACCACCACCTGCACGCCCCATGCTTCAAACTCACGCACCATGTCTATGACCTTGCTGTTGCGAATGTCTGGGCAGTTTTCCTTGAAGGTAAAGCCCAGGACACCGACGCGGCAGCGCGGCACATCCATGCCGTTGCGTAGCATGTGCTTGATGGTGTTGCGGGCCACATACCGAGCCATGTTGTCGTTGATGCGCCGTCCAGCAAGAATGACCTGCGGGTGGTATCCAACTTCTTCAGCTTTGTGGGTCAGGTAATACGGATCGACTCCGATGCAGTGCCCGCCTACCAAGCCCGGGCGGAACGGCAGAAAGTTCCATTTACTGCCCGCCGCCTCAAGGACATCGAGAGTATCGATGCCCAGCCTCTCGAAGATGACTGACAGTTCGTTGACAAGCGCGATGTTCAGGTCGCGCTGCGTGTTCTCGATAACCTTGGCCGCTTCTGCCACCTTGATGCTCGATGCGCGGTATGTGCCCGCGCTGATGATTCCGGCGTAAAGCTCGTTGACGATCTCAGCAATCTTGGGCGTGGAGCCGCTGGTGATCTTCTTGATCTTGGTCAGCGTGTTGACTTTGTCGCCTGGGTTGATGCGCTCCGGACTGTAGCCACAGAAAAAATCGACGTTGAATTTCTTTCCACTGTGCTGCTCAAGCACTGGCACGCACACCTCTTCAGTGGCACCCGGATAGACCGTCGATTCATAGATCACGATCGCGCCCGCCGGCATGACTTTGCCGATGGTTTCGCTGGCTTTGATCAAGGGCGTGAGATCTGGCCTGTTGGCCTTGTCCACCGGCGTGGGTACAGTGACGATGAAGACAGCGCATGCCGCCAATTCAGACACATCGGCGGTAAAGCGCAAATGCTGCGCGTTGGTGAGCTCTTCGGAAGAGACTTCGAGGGTGTGGTCTCGACCTGCATGTAGCTCGCGCACGCGTTCCGGATTGATGTCGAAGCCGATGACCTCTCTCTTTTTTCCGAATTCCACGGCTAAAGGTAGGCCGACGTAGCCCAGGCCGATGACGGCAATCTTGGGAGTTTTTGCGTTCATTCGAATTCCCCGAAGATCGGGCACTCTGGTCAAAAGCAGTAAAAGCCGCGCACGGCAAAGTGCCCCAAGGGTCCACTGCGGCAATTTGGGGCACGATCAATGAAATTGGCAAGCAGTACCACGGCAAAAATTTTCACCATGGCCGCTCATACCCGCTCAGCGGAGCCGATCCGCCGTCTCCCCGCCCAGATTCACCACCTGCGCAGCAGGCAAGATCAAGCTGATCACGCGGTTCCACCTCACGAGCGGCACCGGATCGACGTACACCACGTCTTGCGGCTCGAGCCTGAACTGCCTGGCCAGCACCAAGGCCGCCGGGTTCTTGGCATCAAGGTGAAATATCGCGGGCAATCCGGTGGCGCCTTGGCGAATGACGAAGATCTGGCCGGGGTTGGAGGTAGTCAGGATCGGCCCGCCCGCTTCACCCAGCGCTTCATTCAGATTGAGGCGGCCGTTGCTGCGCATCGTCAGGGCCGAGGGGCGCAGGATTTCGCCCATCACGTACACCTTGGCGTCTTCACGGTGAGCGATGCGGACGGTGTCGCCGCTCTTCAGCGGGATGTCGTTGCCGTCGCGGCCCGCTTCGCGCAGGCGTGTCAGGTCGACGTCGATCGAGTTGCCGTCGCGCACCAGGGTCACCGCGGCGCGGTTGCCGTTGGCCGTAATGCCGCCAGCGCGGTTGATGGCCTCGCTCAGGGTCATCGGTACATCGGTCACGATCTGCGAACCGGGGGAGCGAACCTCGCCTTCCACATACACGCGGCGGCTTCTGAACGACTGGATGCGCACGGTCACCTCGGGCTCTCGCACCTGGGTGACGATAAGCTTGGAAATCAGCTCGCCGGCCTCGGCTTCGGTGAGCCCGGCGACCCGGACGCGGCCTACATACGGAAAGGCGATCTCGCCTGAGGAATCGACGATGAAGCCGGGTGCCACGCTCACGCCGGTGGGGTCAGTCTGTTGCGAGATCACGGCGCCCGCGTTGGGTAGCAGTTCGGGGTGGTCATACACGATGACGCCAACCACGTCCCCCGGACCGATGGTGTAGCGCTGTGGCTTACCGAACAGCGCGTTCACTTCCGGCGGCAAGGTCTTGGGTGCGGTCTTGGCGAAGGTGCGCACCAGCGCGGGGGTGATGGGGGTGATGCGGTCTTCAGGCGCCGCATCGGGGAGGTACTGAAACTTGGGGGGCAGGTCTTCGGCAACCTGGTAAGGCTCGGCAGTGCCCATACCCGGAACCACGGCGCATCCTTGCAGCACGGCCAACATCAACAACCCAGCGACGGCCGCTGCAGCCCCGTTTACTTCACGAATCAAGACAGACCCCTACGTTTTGTTTCTTTGAGCGACATGCTCACAGAGGACCCGCTGTTGCTGAATGCCTCGTACTCGCTCAGATTTTATCTTTCGTTGCAAAACGTTTGGGATTGAGACCGTTGCTAGGGCGACTCGGATGCCAACTAATTGACGACTATTACCTTTTGCTACCCAACACTTCTGAAATATGACAGCGGCTGGATGTATGCAGGTTGGAGTTCGATCACGTGCCGGGCCGCCCGCGCTCGCAGCTGCCCGCACCCGCCCTCGACGTCCTGCCCTCCGAATCGCGCAGCTTGGTGAGGATGCCGCGCTGGTGCAGCGTGCGTGCCATCTGCTTGCAGTGCTCCCACGCGGGGCGCGCGAACGCCACGCCATCGACGGCGTTGAACGGAATGATGTTGAGCACGCCGTACTTGCCCGACAGCAACGCGACGATGCCTTCGATCTCGTCCTCGCCGTCGTTGACGCCTTCGAGCAGCGTCCACTGGTATTGGATGGGGTAGCCCGTGCTGCGGGCGTAGCGCTCGCCTGCATCGACCAGCTCCTCGGGCGTCATTGCGGGCGCACGCGGCAAGAGGCGCTTGCGCAGTTCGGCCTTGGTGGTGTGCAGCGACAAGGCGAGCGCAGGCTTCACGCGTTCGCGCGGCAGCCGCTCGAACACGCGCGGATCACCGACGGTGGAGAACACGAGGTTCTTGTGGCCGATGTTGCCGATGGTGCCGAGCAGCTCGATGGCCTCGAGCACGTTGTCGAGGTTGTGCGCGGGCTCGCCCATGCCCATGAAGACGACCTTGCGCACGGGACGCCGCCTGCGGGCAAGGGCGACCTGGGCCACGATCTCGGCACTGCCCACCTGCCGAATCAAGCCATCGCGCCCGGTCATGCAAAACTGGCACCCGACGGCGCAACCAACTTGTGACGAAACGCAAAGTCCATCTCGGGGCAGCAACACACTTTCAACGGTCTGGCCATCGGCCAATGCAACAAGCAGGCGCTCGGCGCCGTCGGCGCCAGGATGAACGGCCTGGATCCGCGCCAGCCCCGCAAGCTCGGCTTCGATCGCCGGCAGTGCGGCGAGCAGCGGCGCGGGGAAGAAGGTTTCAGGCGGGCGCCGGCCGCTGTTGCGGGGCAACGCGTGCGACCACAGGCGCAGGATCCGCTGCTCGTGGCTCGGGCCGGCGTCGGCGTCGCGTAGGCGGCGTTTTAGTTCGTGGATGCGCATGGCGGCGATCGTGAATGGCGAGGCGGAACATTTCGCCGGTGCAGCACACAAGCGCAACGGCAGTTGCGGACATGAAAAAGCCCGCGCTGAAACCAGGCGGGCTTGTTCGGAATTTGGTCGTGAACTCTTACGCGGTCCACGCTACGGCAAATATTCTTTTGCGGAAGTCATCGTTGTTTTTCTCGTCGTAGTGACTTCGACGCGCTGGTGTGAGATTCAGCTTGCCTGGCCAGGCAACGCTCAGCATGTGTGAGCGAGGCTTGATTGTAGCAGGGCAAAGATGGCCGCCTGGGTCGGGCCAAAGAAAAACGGGCCAGAGCTTGTGGCTCTGGCCCGTTGATTCGTTTGTTGGTCGGTGTGAAAGGATTCGAACCTTCGACCCCTTGCACCCCATGCAAGTGCGCTACCAGGCTGCGCCACACACCGAAGCCAGCGATTATAGCCGGCAGAAATCAGCGTCCGACGGACAGCAACTCACGAATTTCGAAAAGCTCGCGCCGAAGGTGCATCAGTTGCGTGGGATCGATCGCATTGCCTGCGCGCGGTGCAGCAGCAGTTGCAGCTGCTGCACTGGCCTCGGCTTCTTCGTCCTGGTGCATGGCCGCTTCGAAGGCTTCATGGTCGATCTCGACGGCTTCCATGCCCTCGAGCGGCACCACGCCGGCCTTGCGGCGGTCGCGCTCGCCCTGCACGAGCTCTTGCAGCTTGTTGCGTGCGCCGCTGATCGTGAAGCCCTGGTCGTAGAGCAGATCGCGGATGCGACGGATCATGAGCACCTCGTGGTGCTGGTAGTAGCGCCGGTTGCCACGCCGCTTCATGGGGCGCAGCTGCGTGAACTCCTGCTCCCAATAACGCAGCACGTGCGGCTTGACGCCGCAGAGCTCGCCAACCTCACCGATGGTGAAGTAGCGTTTGACGGGAATGGGCGGGAGTGTTTTCTCCATTGAAATCAAGACCGTGCGCAGCAAACCTTAGAGATTACTCTACGCACGCGCGCGGCAACAAGCACTATTCAGCGCCCAGGCTCCACTCGACCTCGGCGGTGCCGCTCGGCTGCTCGGCGCTGCCCTGGATCTGCTCTTTGAGCTTGGCGCTCGCATGGAAGGTTGCGACGCGGCGCTCGCCGATCGGGATGGCTTCGCCGGTGCGCGGATTGCGGCCCGGCCGCGGCGCCTTCACGCGGATCTGGAAGTTGCCGAAGCCCGAGATCTTGACGTCGGAACCTTCAATGAGGCTGTTGGCGATAAGGTCGAAGAAGGCCTCGACCATGTCCTTCGACTCGCGCTTGTTGAGGCCGATCTGCTCGAACAGAAGGTCGGCCAGGTGCGCCTTGGTGAGCGCAGGCGTCTCAAGCGCCTCGAGCGTGAATTCCGCAGCGTTCATTTTTTCATCACCCCCTAAGGCGTGCGCCGAGCCGGGCGCCCAGTTGTTCGACGATGGCGCGCACGGCCGGCTCGACCTGCTCGTCGGTGAGCGTGGCGCTGTCGTCCTGAAAGCTCAGGCGCACCGCCATGCTCTTCTCTCCCTGCGCGAGGCCGCCGGATGTGGTTGCTGATGCCCCATCGCGCGCAGGCTGCGGTCGATAGATGTCGAACAGCGTGGCGTCGCGCAGCAATCCCTGCGCGGCGGCCGCCGATTGAATGGCCTGCATCAGCGCATTGTGCGTGACAGCCTCGGCCACGACCACGGCAATATCGCGCTCGACGGCCTGGTTCCTGGGCACCGGCCGCGCCACGGGCACCGGACGCGCGGTGACGGCATCGAGCTCGAGCTCGAACACGATGGGCGCCGAGGCGAGATCCCACTTCTGGCGCCAGCGCGGATGCAGTTCGCCGACGACGCCGATGGCCTTGCCGTCGAGCAGCACGCGTGCGGAGCGTCCCGGGTGCAGCGCAGGATGCTCGGCCGGCTCGAAGCTCGGCACCCGCGGTGCGAGCAGCGCTTCGACGTCGCCCTTCACGTCATAGAAGTCGACGCGCTGCGGCTTGCCGTCCCAGCGCGAGGCCTCGGCGTCGCCCCAGGCAAGGCCCGCCACGCGCATCGGCTGGTGAATGCCGCGCACGGTGCTGTCGGTCGTGGCCACGCTGTCGTCGCGCAGAAAGACGCGGCCGGCTTCGAACACGCGCACGCGCGCCGCCTTGCGGTCGAGGTTGAACTTGAGCACCTGCAGCAGCGAGCCGACGAGCGACGAGCGCATGACGCTCATCTGGCTGGCGATGGGGTTGAGCAGCTTCACGGGATCGGCATTGCCCGCGAGGTCTTGCTCCCAGTGCGCCTCGACGAAGCTGAAGTTGATGGTTTCCTGGTAGCCGAGCGCCGCGAGGCTGCGGCGCACCGCGAAACGGCTGCGCTGGGCCTCGGGCCGCACGCGTGCGGTGATGGGCGCGAGTGGCGCCGTGGTCGGCAGGTTGTTGAAGCCGATCAGGCGCGCCACTTCTTCGATGAGGTCTTCCTCGATCAACAGGTCGAAGCGATGCGGCGGCGGCGTGACGGTCAGGGTGCCCTCGCCTTCGCTCAGCGCAAAGCCAAGGCGGCGCAGCGCATCGGCGCATTGCGCCTGCGTGAGCGGCATGCCGATGACGCGCGCGGCACGCGCCACCCGCAGCGTGACGGGCATGGCTTCGGGCACGCGGAGGATCTTGTCGTCCATGGCGCCGGCCTGGCCGCCGCAGATCTCGATGACCAGTTGGGTGATGCGCTCGATGATCTCGACCGTGCGGCTCGGATCGACGCCGCGCTCGTAGCGGTGCCCGGCATCGGTCGAGAAGTTGAAGCGGCGCGAACGGCCCTGCACCGCCTCGGGCCACCAGAAGGCCGCCTCGATGTAGATGTTGCGCGTGTCGTCGGACACGGCCGTGGCGTCGCCGCCCATGATGCCGGCGAGCGATTCGACGGCCTGGTCGTCGGCAATCACGCCGACCTTGTCGTCAACGGCGATGGTGTTGCCATTGAGCAGCTTGAGCTGCTCGCCCGCCTTGCCCCAGCGCACGGTGAGCCCGCCGTGGATCTTGTCGAGGTCGAAGATGTGGCTGGGCTGGCCGTACTCGAACATGACGTAGTTCGAGATGTCGACCAGCGGCGTGACGCTGCGCTGGCCGCAGCGCGCGAGTCGCTCGACCATCCACGCGGGCGTGGCCACCTGGGTGTTCACACCGCGCACGATGCGGCCCGAGAAGCGGCCACAGAGCTCGGGCGCCTCGACCTTGACGGGCAGCACGTCGACGAACGACGTTGCCACGGGCGCGATGGCCGGTGTCTTGAGCGGTGCGCCGGTGAGCGCCGCGAGTTCGCGTGCCACGCCGTACACGCTGAGGCCGTGCGCGAGGTTGGGCGTGAGCTTCAGCGTGAGCAGCGCGTCGTCGAGCTTGAGCACCTCGCGCACGTCGGCGCCCAGGGGTGCGTCGGCGGCCAGTTCGAGCAGGCCGCCGTGGTCTTCGCTCAGGTGCAGCTCGCGCGCCGAGCACAGCATGCCCTGGCTTTCAACGCCGCGCAGCTTGCCGAGCTTGATGAGGAAGGGCTTGCCATCTTCACCGGGCGGCAGCTCGGCGCCGACGAGCGCGCAAGGCACCTTGATGCCGACGCGCGCATTGGGCGCACCGCAGACGATGTTGAGCAAGGCACCCTGCCCCGCGTCGACTTGGCAGATGCGCAGCCGGTCGGCGTTGGGGTGCTGCACCGCTTCCTTGATCTCGCCGACGACGATGCGGCTGAACGGCGGCGCCACGGGGCGGCGCTCCTCGACCTCGAGGCCGCCCATGGTGAGCGTTTCGGCCAGTGCGGCGCTGTCGAGCGGCGGATTGCAGAACTCGCGCAGCCAGGATTCCGGGAATTGCATCTCTTCGATCTCGTATTCGGTAGGTGTGTGTGTCTGAAGCGTGCTTACTGGAACTGCGAGAGAAAGCGCAAGTCGCCGTCGAAGAAGAGCCGCAGGTCGTTCACGCCGTAGCGCAGCATGGTGAGCCGGTCAGGGCCCATGCCGAACGCAAAGCCGATGTAGCGCTCGGGGTCGAGCCCCATGTTGCGCACCACGTTCGGATGCACCTGGCCCGAACCCGCCACCTCGAGCCAGCGGCCGGCCAGCGGGCCGCTCGCGAACTGGATGTCGATCTCGGCGCTGGGCTCGGTGAACGGGAAGAAGCTCGGGCGGAAGCGCAGCACGAGGTCGTCGCGCTCGAAGAAGGTGCGACAGAAGTCGGTGAAGACGACCTTCAGGTCCTTGAAGCTCACGTTCTCGCCGAGCCAGAGGCCTTCGCACTGGTGGAACATGGGCGAGTGCGTGGCATCGCTGTCGACGCGGTAGGTGCGGCCCGGCGCGATCACGCGGATCTCTGGCGCCTTGGCGGTGCCGGTGCTGTCGGCGGCGGCGGCTTCAAACTCGGCCGCGTACTTCTTGATGTGCTGGTGCGCGTAGCGAACCTGCATCGGGCTGGTGTGCGGGCGCAGGTTGTACGGAATGCCGTCTTCGCCGTTCAGGTCGACATAGAAGGTGTCCTGCATCGAACGCGCGGGGTGGTTCGGCGGGTTGTTGAGCGAGGTGAAGCTGTGCCAGTCGCTCTCGATTTCAGGGCCGTCGGCCACGTCGAAGCCCATGCTCGAGAAGATCTCCTCGATTCGCTCGAGCGTGCGGCTCACCGGGTGCAGGCCACCGGCGGTGCGGCGGCGCCCCGGCAGGCTCACGTCGAGCGCCTCGGCACGCAGCTGCAGCGAAAGCTCTTCATCGGCCAGCTGCTGGCGGCGCTCGGTCAGCGCGGACTCGATGGCCTGCTTGGCCACGTTGATCGCGGCGCCGCGCGACTTCTTCTCGTCGACGCTCAGCGCGGCCATGCCCTTCATCAGCTCGGTGATGCGGCCCGACTTGCCGAGGAACTGCGCCTTGGCGTTCTCGAGCTCGGCGGGCGTCTTGGCCTGGGCAAAGGCGGCGCCTGCGGCGGCGACCAGGGTGTCCAACTCGTTCATAGCGACAACAACAACAAATTTCGAGGGGGAAATAAAAAAGAGCTGGAGCCTTTTCAAGCGCCAGCCCTTGAGCCGTGGGCGCAGGAGCCGCCCGAAGGCAGCGCGCTGCTGTGCAGAATCAAGCAGCCAGCTTGGCCTTGACCTGCTCCACGATGCCGGCAAAAGCGGCCTTGTCGTGCACGGCGATGTCCGCAAGCATCTTGCGGTCGATCTCGATCCCGGCCTTGCGGATGCCGTTGGCGAACTGGCTGTAGGTCAGGCCCAGTTCACGCGAGGCGGCGTTGATACGCGCGATCCACAGTTGACGGAACACGCGCTTCTTGGTGCGGCGGTCACGGTAGGCGTATTGCCCAGCCTTCATCACCGCCTGTTTGGCGATGCGGAAGACATTACCGCGGCGACCGCGAAAACCCTTGGCGAGTGCGAGAACTTTTTTGTGGCGGGCGCGAGCCGTTACACCACGTTTAACGCGAGGCATGTGATTACTCCTTGTTCGTCAGTTGATCAAATGCCCATGCCGGGCAACATCGCGGCCATCGAAACCATGTTGGTCTCGTGGACTGCGGTTGCACCACGCAGGTGACGCTTGTTCTTGGTGGTCTTCTTGGTCAGGATGTGACGCTTGAAGGCTTGACCGCGCTTGACGGTGCCACCGGGACGAACGCGGAAACGTTTTTTCGCGCTGCTCTTGGTCTTCATTTTGGGCATGTGAATGCTCCTTTAGTTTGTGCTCGTGAGGCGCCGCGGATACTCCACGGACTTGTTGGCCCCGAGACACTTCTTCATCGCGCTGCTGCCTGCGCTTCTTGCGAAGTACCAGCAACAGCGAAATCCCTTCGATAACTCTCTCTGTCACGCCCTTGCGGGCGTTTCGCTCAGGCCGACGCGGGCGCCGGCGTTTCCGACGAAGCGGGCTTGGGGCTGGCGCCCGGCTTCTTGCGGCCCGGCGCGATCATCATGATCATCTGCCGGCCCTCGAGCTTCGGAAACTGCTCGACGACGATCGTGTCGCCCAGCTCTTCGCGAATGCGCTGCAGCAGGGCCAGACCGAGTTCCTGGTGCGTGATTTCGCGGCCGCGGAAGCGGAGCGTGATCTTGCACTTGTCACCCTCTTCAAGAAAGCGCCGGATGTTGCGCATCTTGATGTTGTAGTCGCCGTCGTCGGTGCCGGGCCGGAACTTGATTTCCTTGACCTCGATGACCTTCTGCTTCGACTTCGCCTCGGCCGCCTTCTTCTGCTCGTGGTACTTGAACTTGCCGTACTCGATCAGGCGGCATACCGGCGGATTGGCCGCCGCGACGACCTCAACCAGATCCACATCGGCCTCACCGGCAAGGCGCAAGGCCTCGGAGAGACTCATGACACCCATTGGCTCGTTTTCCGGGCCTACAAGGCGGACTTCCGGGGCCATGATTTCCCGGTTCAGGCGGTGTTGGCGTTCCTCGCGGTGGCGGCGGTCGCGAAATGCAGTAGCGATGGTCAGAATCCTTCAAAAATTGCTACAAAATCTGTAGCGGACGCCGGGTCAGCCCTCGCGGACAAGCAGCAAAATGGTTCGAGAAGCACATTTTGGGGTGCCTGACGGACAAATCAACGCTTGTCAGCAACATCCTGGACGAGCCGTTCCATGAACGATTCGAGGGACATTGCACCGAGGTCTTGATTGCCCCGGGCGCGCACTGCGACGGCACCAGCTTCCTTCTCTTTGTCGCCGACGACGAGGATATAGGGAAGCTTTTGCAACGAATGCTTGCGTATTTTATACGTAATCTTTTCGTTGTGCAGATCCAGCTGAACCCTAAGCCCTTGATTCTGCAGCGTTTTCGCCACTGAGCTGGCGTAATCGGCCTGCCCTTCGCTGATATTGAGCACCGCCACCTGCACCGGCGCGAGCCATGCGGGCAGCGCGCCGGCGTGGTGTTCGATGAGCATGCCGATGAAGCGTTCGAGGCTGCCGACAATGGCCCGGTGCAGCATCACGGGGTTCGCGCGGCCACTCGATTCCGTGACGTATTCGCCGCCCAGCCGCTCGGCCGTGTTGAAGTCGACCTGCATCGTGCCGCACTGCCATTGGCGGCCCAGTGCGTCCTTCAGCGTGTATTCGATCTTGGGGCCATAGAAGGCGCCGTCGCCGGGCGAGATGATGAAGTCGACGCCCGAGCGGCGCAGCGCCTCCATGACCGCATGCTCGGCCTTGTCCCAGAGTTCGTCCGAGCCGACGCGGTTGTCGGGCCGCGTCGCGACCTTGTAGAGGATGTCCGTGAAGCCGAAGTCGGCGTACACCTTCTGCAACTGCGCCGTGTAGGCCACGCACTCTTCGAGGATCTGGTCTTCCGTGCAGAAGATGTGGCCGTCGTCCTGCGTGAAGCCGCGCACGCGCATGATGCCGTGCAGCGCGCCGCTCGGTTCATTGCGGTGGCACTGGCCGAACTCGCCGTAGCGCAGCGGCAGGTCGCGGTAGCTGCGCAGGTCGCTCTTGAAGATCAGCACATGGCCGGGGCAATTCATCGGCTTGAGCGCGTACTCGCGCTTCTCCGACTCCGTCGTGAACATGTTGTCGCGGTAGTTCTGCCAGTGGCCCGTCTTCTCCCACAGGCTCTTGTCGAGGATCTGCGGACCCTTCACTTCCCAGTAGCCCGTGTCGCGGTAGATGGCGCGCATGTACTGCTCGACCTGCTGCCAGATCGCCCAGCCCTTGGGATGCCAGAACACCACGCCGGGCGCCACTTCGTCGATGTGGAACAGGTCGAGTTCCTTGCCGAGCTTGCGGTGGTCGCGCTTCTCGGCCTCCTCAATGCGCTGGATGTACTGGTCGAGCTGCTTCTTGTCGGCCCAGGCCGTGCCGTAGATGCGCTGCAGCTGCTCGTTCTTGGCGTCGCCACGCCAGTAGGCGCCGGCCAGCTTCGTGAGCTTGAAGACCTTCAGGAAGCGCGTGTTCGGCACGTGCGGGCCGCGGCACATGTCGACGTATTCCTGGTGGTAGTACAGGCCCATGGCCTGCTCGTCGGGCATGTCTTCGACGAGGCGCAGCTTGTAGTCTTCGCCGCGCGACTTGAAGACCTCGATCACCTCGGCGCGCGGCGTCATCTTCTTGACGACGTCGTAGTCCTGGGCGATCAGCTCGCGCATGCGCGCCTCGATGGCGGCCATGTCGTCGGGCGTGAAGGGGCGCTCGTACGAGATGTCGTAGTAGAAGCCTTCCTCGATCACCGGGCCGATCACCATCTTCGCCGTCGGATAGAGCTGCTTCACGGCATGGCCGACCAGGTGGGCCGTCGAGTGGCGGATGATCTCCAGGCCTTCGTCGTCCTTGGGCGTGATGATCTGCAGCTTGGCGTCATGGTCGATGACGTCGCTGGCATCGACCAGCCGGCCGTCGACCTTGCCGGCCACCGTCATCTTGGCAAGGCCCGGGCCGATGGACTGGGCGACTTCGGCCACCGAAACCGGGCCAGGGAACTCGCGGCGCGAGTTGTCGGGAAGCGTGATCTGGATCATGTGAAAAACCTGCTGAGAAAAAGCAAAAAGCGCGGGGGTTGGCCGCGCTTTGCTGGGGTCTGGTTGGCTGGAAGAACCAGCGCGCGCGGCCTAACGGGCCGTCTCGACGAAGCTGCCTTCTTCGAGACGGACAACCAGTGCGGTGTCCGTAGTTCGCGGTGTCATAACCAGATTGCCTTTCTCGCCCTTGTTGGTGACGGAGGAAAGCGCAGATTCTAGCCGCAGGGACGAAAAAAAGCCCGGCACGCGGGCCGGGCTCCATGCGAGCGGGACAGCTTGCCCGATCAGTGGAACTGTTCTTCCTCGGTCGAACCGGTCAGCGCCTTGACGCTGGACGCGCCGCCCTGCACCACGGTGGTGACGTCGTCGAAGTAGCCGGCGCCGACTTCCTGCTGGTGCGACACGAAGGTGTAGCCCAGTTCGCGCGCCGCGAATTCCGGCTCCTGCACCATTTCGACGTAATGCTTCATGCCTTCGCCGCGCGCATAGGCGTGCGAGAACTTGAAGGTGTTGTACCAGTTGCTGTGGATGCCGGCCAGCGTGATGAACTGGTACTTGTAGCCCATCGCCGAGAGCTCGTCCTGGAACGAAGCGATGGTCTTGTCGTCGAGGTGCTTCTTCCAGTTGAACGACGGCGAGCAGTTGTAGCTCAGCAGCTTGCCCGGGAACTTGGCGTGCATGGCATCGGCGAACTCCCGCGCGAAGCCCAGGTCCGGCGTGCCGGTTTCGCACCACACGAGGTCGGCCACTTCGGCGTAGGCCAGGCCGCGGCTGATGGCCTGCTCCGACCCGTTCCTGACGCGGAAGAAGCCTTCTGGCGTGCGCTCGCCGGTGAGGAACGGCTTGTCGTTGGCATCGTGGTCGGAGGTGATCAGGTTGGCGGCCTCGGCGTCGGTGCGGGCCAGCACGATGGTCGGCACGCCCAGGACGTCGGCGGCGAAACGCGCAGCCTGCAGCTTCTCGACCGCTTCATGCGTCGGCACCAGAACCTTGCCGCCCATGTGGCCGCACTTCTTCACGGCGGCCAACTGGTCTTCGAAGTGCACGCCGGCAGCGCCCGCAGCGATCATGTTCTTCATCAGCTCGAAGGCGTTGAGCACGCCACCGAAGCCGGCTTCGGCGTCCGCCACGATCGGCAGGAAGAAGTCGATGAACTCCTTGTCGCCGGGGTTCAGGCCACGGCCCCACTGGATCTCGTCGGCGCGCCTGAAGGTGTTGTTGATGCGGCGGACCATGGCCGGCACCGAGTCGTACGCGTAGAGCGACTGGTCGGGGTACATGGTCTCGGAGGTGTTGCCGTCGGCAGCCACTTGCCAGCCCGACAGGTAGACGGCTTCGAGGCCGGCCTTCGCCTGCTGGAGCGCCTGGCCGCCGGAGACGGCGCCGAAAGAGTTGACGTAGCCCTTCTTGGCGCCGCCATTGATCAGGTCCCACAGCCTTTCGGCGCCACGGCGTGCCAGCGTGTTCTCGATCGGCAGCGAGCCGCGCAGGCGCACCACGTCGGCGGCGCTGTAGTTGCGCTTGATGCCCTTCCAGCGCGGGTTGGTGGCCCAGTCTTTCTCGAGGGCGGCAATCTGCTGTTCGCGGCTCAGTTGTTCGGTGAGGGTCTGGGGCATGGTCACTCCGTGAGGTTGTTGAAGGGATCGGCCGCTGGGGCCTTGGCGTCCACTTTAAACCTGTGCACCACTCTTATGTCTTATAGAAGACATATTTTTGCTGCAACAAAATCAATGACTTAGAGCGATATCCCTCTATATGAAATCGTCTTTCTCATATTGAGAAAAAATATTGCAGCGCAGCAGGTGGCCATTCCGCATGGTGGAGCCAATCTTTCAGTGTGAAACGCAGCGGCTTCGAACACGTGCCGTGCGGCCCTGGGTGTCGAGCGGCTGGGGCATCATCGGCGGGCTCCTTGTTCAACAAGCTCCCATTGACCGCTACCGCCCCCAACTCGAGCCGCCTCGCGGCCTATGGCTGCCTGGCCCTGAGCATGTCGCTCGTCGGCGCCTACGTTGCACTTTCCAAGCCCCTGACCGTCGCGTTCCCGGTGCTGCTGCTCGCATGGCTGCGCTTCGGCATCGCGGCGCTCGCGATGCCGCACTGGCTGCGCCGCGCGCCCGGCGAACCGCCCATGAGCGGTCGCACGCGCTGGCTCGTGTTCCTCGAGTCCTTCCTCGGCAACTTCCTGTTCTCGATCTGCATGCTGTTCGGCGTGAGCATGACGAGCGCGGTGTCGGCCGGCGTGATCATGGCGTCGATCCCCGCTGCGGTTGCGGTGGCGAGTTGGCTGTTTCTGCGCGAGCGCATCACGGTGCGCATCGCACTCGCCATCGGCTGCGCCGCGCTCGGCATCGGCCTGCTGGCACTCACGCCGGCGCATGCGCCCGCGGCACCCGCCGGCGGCGCTGCTGCATCCTCCGCGATGCCGTGGCTCGGCAACCTGCTGGTCTTCTGCGCGGTGCTCTGCGAGGCCGCGTACGCGGTGATCGGCAAGTCGCTCACGGGCCGGCTCGGCCCGAAGCGGATCTCGTCGCTGATCAATCTCTGGGGCTTCGTGCTGTCGATGCCGTTCGGCGTTTGGCTCGCATGGCACTTCGACTTCTCGGGCGTGCGCATCGAGATGTGGGCGCTGCTCGTGCTCTATGCGCTCGCCGCGAGCATCTGGACGGTGTGGCTCTGGATGACGGGCCTGCGCAACGTGCCCGCTGCGCAGGCCGGCGTCTTCACTGTGATGCTGCCCGTGAGTGCGGCATTCGTGGGCGTGCTGGCGCTGGGAGAAAACCTCTCTGCGGCACAGCTGGTTGCGTTCGCGCTCGCACTCGTCGGCGTGGTGCTCGCCACGTGGCCCGCACGCCGGAGCTGAAGAGACGCACGCGCCCCTCTGAAAAAACAACAACTCCCAATGAAAAAAGCGTTTTTTCCCTTGGAAACGCGTTTTTTCTCCTTTAGCATCCGCAGTGCCACTGGAGACGCCAGTCTTTCATTGGTGAACGTTCAACCAAAAAAGGAAATCAACCATGGCAACTGCAAAAAAGGCTCCGGCCAAGAAAGCTCCGGCTAAAAAGGCTGCACCTGCAAAGAAGGCGGCTCCGGCCAAGAAGGCTGCTGCTCCTGCGAAGAAGGCTGCTGCGCCCGCGAAGAAGGCTGCTGCTCCTGCCAAGAAGGCTGCTGCTCCCGCGAAGAAGGCCCCTGCCAAGAAGGCCGCTCCCGCCAAGAAGCGCACGCCCAACGCCGCCTTCATGAAGGCGCTGACCCCCAGCCCGGCACTCGCCGCCGTGGTCGGCTCCACGCCGCTGCCGCGCACCGCCGTCGTGAGCAAGCTGTGGGACTACATCAAGAAGAACAACCTGCAGGACAAGGCCAACAAGCGCAACATCAACGCCGATGCCAAGCTGAAGGAAATCTTCGGCAAGCCGCAAGTGTCGATGTTCGAACTGGCCGCGCTGATTGGCAAGCACGTCAAGTAAGCGCTGGAGCCCCGCGCTCCACCCTCAAGAAAGCCCGCTCTCGCGGGCTTTTTTTTCGCCTGCGCTCAGGTGCCCGACTGCTCTTTCTTTGCCGCGCGCGTGATCGTGCCGAGCGTGCCGCGCGTGCTGATCACCTCGGGGTCGAGCGGTATCTCGATCAGCGTGCCGGTGTCGGCGGCCAGCGCACGCAGCAGCGCGGCCTCGAACTGCGCGGTCTCGGTCACGCGCTCGGCCGCGTAGCCGTAGGCGCGCGCGAGGCCGCAGAAATCGGGATTGCGCAGCGCTGTGCCGCTCGTGCGCTCGGGATACTCGCGCTCCTGGTGCATGCGGATGGTGCCGAACATGCCGTTGTTGAGCAGCACGACGATCGTCTTGCCGCCGTGCTGCACCGCCGTCGCGAGCTCCTGCCCGTTCATGAGGAAATCGCCGTCGCCCGCGATCGTGAAGCCCACGCGGCCGGTCGCGAGGTTGGCCGCGATGGCGGCCGGCACGCCGTAGCCCATCGCGCCGCTGGTGGGCGCCAGCTGCGTCTTCGCGCCCTTGGCCAGGCCGTGGTAGCGGAAGTAGCGGTGCACCCAGCTCGCGAAGTTGCCCGCGCCGTTGGTGATGGCGGCATCGGCGGGCAGGTGCTTCTGCAGCAGCGCCACGACCTCGGCCATGTCGACCGGCCCGCGCGGCGTTTCGGCGGGCATGCCCGCGAGCGCCTGCGGCACGAGGTTGGCTTCGTAGTCGGCAAGCGCCTGCGCGGTCCAGGCTTCCCAGGGCAGCGTCGGCGGCGCGCTCAGCACCTCGAGGCTGCGCGCGGCGGCGCTCATGCCGGCGTTGATCGCCAGGTCGGCCTGGTAGACGCGGTTGAGCTCCTCGGCGCTGGCGTGGATGTGCACCAGCTTCTGGCGCGCCTTGGGCGCTTCGAGCAGCGTGTAGCCGCCGGTGGTCATCTCGCCCAGGCGCGGGCCGATCGCAATGACCAGATCGCTGTCCTTCACGCGCTGCGCCAGCTTGGGGTTGATCGCGATGCCCACGTCGCCCGCATACAGCGGATGGTGGTTGTCGAAGGTGTCCTGAAAGCGGAAGGCGTTGGCCACGGGCAGGCGCCAGTTCTCGGCAAAGCGCTGCAGCGCCTGCGCAGCCTGCGGCGTCCAGCCGCCCCCGCCCGCGATCACCAGCGGGCGTTCGGACTTCAGCAGCAGCTCGCGCAGGCTGCGCAGCGCGCCGGGGTCGCTCCACGGCTGCACGGCCTCGACGCGCGGCAGCGGCCGCGCCGCGGTGTGCGTGCGCAGCATGTCTTCAGGCAGCACCAGCACCACGGGGCCGGGGCGGCCGTTCATCGCGGTCGCGAAGGCACGCGACACGTATTCGGGAATGCGGTCGGCGTCGTCGATGCGCTCGACGCGCTTGGCGAAGCCTTTCGTGCTCGGGCCGAAGAAGCTCGCGTAGTCCACCTCCTGGAAGGCCTCGCGGTCGCGGAAGTCGCTGCCCACGTCGCCGACGAACAGCACCATCGGCGTCGAATCCTGGAACGCGTTGTGCACGCCGATCGACGCGTTGGTGGCACCCGGGCCGCGCGTGACGAAGCACACGCCAGGCCGTCCGGTGAGCTTGCCGTGCGCCTCGGCCATGAAGGCCGCGCCGCCCTCCTGGCGGTTGACGATGAAGCGGGCGCGATCGCCGAAGGCATGAAAGCCGTCGAGCACCGCGAGGAAGCTTTCGCCCGGCACGCCGAACGCGATCTCCATGCCCTGTGCGATCAGGCACTCGACGATCAGGTGGCCCGCGGGTTGTGATGTACTCATGAGAAGTCGAACCTCGTTGCAGTCAATGTCCCGGCAATTATGTGCATCCGCTCTCGTCGCCTTGCGTTAATTCACCAACTGGTTAAATTCGCGGCATGAAGGCCTCCAAGGATTCCCCACCCGAAGCGCTCGAGCCGCGCTCGCGCGATGCCGATCGGTCGCAGCTCGCCATCCTTGCGTCGGCACGCGACGAGTTCGCCCAGCGCGGGCTGGCCGGCGCGCGCATGGACAGCATTGCCGCGCGCGCCGGGCTCAACAAACGCCTCATCTACTACTACTTCGGCAGCAAGGACGACCTGTTCCTCGCGGTGCTCGAGCGCACCTATGCCGACATCCGCGAAGCCGAGCAGAAGCTGCACCTCGACGAGATCGATCCCGTCGAGGCCATCCGGCAGCTGGTCTCGTTCACCTGGCATTACTACCTCGAGCATCCCGAGTTCATCACGCTGCTCAACAGCGAGAACCTGCACGGCGCGGCGCACCTGAAGCGCTCCGAACGCATCCAGGAGATGAACTCGCCGCTGGTGCAACTGCTCGACACGGTGCTCGAGCGCGGCAAGCGCGACAAGCTGTTCCGCGCGGGCGTCGACCCGGTGCAGCTCTACATCTCGATCGCCTCGCTCTGCTACTTCTACCTGTCGAACAACAACACGCTGTCGGCGGTGTTCGGGCGCGACCTGCGCGCGCCCAAGGCGATGGCGCAGCGCCTCTCGCACATGACCGACCTGGTGCTCGGGTACGTGCTGCACTGAGCGGCGCACGCCCGTTCGCGGGCCTCTAAGGGTATCTACGGATTCGCAGCGGTTGCGCTGCTGCGGCGGGCTTTCTAGAATCCACAATTCACCCAATGGTGAATTAATCGATTTCGACGACAAGCGGCCCGCCCGCACGGAGACAACCATGAAGCAACTCGCACGCACCACCGCACTGGCCACGCTCACCTGCCTGGCCGCCCTGATGCCGGGCCTCGCGTCGGCGCAAAACGGCTATCCCACCAAACCGATCCGCGTGATCGTGCCGTTCGCGGCCGGCAGCACCACCGACATCATTGCGCGTGCCATCGCCGACAAGATGGGCCAGAGCATGGGCCAGACGCTGGTGGTGGACAACCGCGGCGGCGCCAGCGGCACCATCGGCCAGCAGGCCGTGGCCACGGCCGCGCCCGACGGCTACACGGTCATGATCCACTCCTCGTCGCACACGGTCAGCCCCTCGACCTTCGCGAAGCTGCCGTTCGACACGGTGGCCGACTTCGCCGGCGTGACGCCGATCTCGTCGCTGCCGAACGCGCTGGTGATCTCGCCCACCAAGGGCATCAAGACGCTGCAGGAGCTGGTGGCGACTGCCAAGGCCAAGCCGGGCACCATCAACTTCGCCTCGGCAGGCCAGGGCAGCGCCACCCACCTCAATGCCGAGAAGTTCAAGCTGGCCGCCAAGATCGATGCCACCAACATCCCGTTCAAGGGCTCGGCCGAGGCCGTGACCGAGGTGCTCTCGGGCCGCGTCGACTACTACTTCTCGCCGATCGCGCCGGTGATCGGCCAGATCAAGGACGGCCAGCTGCTGGCGCTCGCCGTGGGCTCGCCCAAGCGCGCCGCCGCCCTGCCCGACGTGCCGACCACCACCGAAGCCGGCGTGCCCGGCTCGGAGTTCAACTTCTGGATCGGCATGATGGCGCCCGCCAAGACGCCGCGCGACATCGTCAACCGCCTGCACGACGAGGTGGCCAAGGCACTGGCCTCGCCCGAGGTCAAGGAGCGCTTCCTGAAGCTCGGCGCCGACGCCTGGACGCTCAAGCCCGAGCAGTTCGACGCCTACATCAAGGACGAGATCAAGAGCAACGCGACGCTCGTCAAGGCCGCCGGCCTGGCGCCGCAGTGAGCTGCATCGGCCCGCCCCCCTTTCTTTCTTCTTCTTTCTTCTCTCTCCAACTCCTTTTCGGCTGAAGACATGGCTACACAACGACTCGGACTGATCATGCACGGCGTCACCGGACGCATGGGCATGAACCAGCATTTGATCCGCTCCATCTGCGCAATCCGCGCCCAGGGCGGCGTCACGCTTTCCAACGGCGACAAGGTCATGCCCGACCCGATCCTCATCGGCCGCAACGCCGAGAAGATGGAAGCGCTGGCAAAGAAGCATGGCATCGCCCGCTGGGGCACCGACCTCGACAAGGCCCTCGAGAACAAGGAAGACACGGTCTTCTTCGACGCCGGCACCACGCAGATGCGCCCGACGCTGCTCGCCAAGGCGATCCGCGCCGGCAAGCACGTGTACTGCGAGAAGCCGATCGCCACCAACCTCAACGAAGCCGTCGAGATCGCACGCCTCGCGCAGGAGTCGGGCCTCAAGCACGGCGCGGTGCAGGACAAGCTCTTCCTGCCCGGCCTGCGCAAGCTCGACATGCTGCGCCGCGCGGGCTTCTTCGGCCGCATGCTCAGCGTGCGCCTGGAGTTCGGCTACTGGGTGTTCGAAGGCGACCTGCAACCGATCCAGCGCCCGAGCTGGAACTACCGCAAGGAAGACGGCGGCGGCATGATCCTCGACATGATGTGCCACTGGCGCTATGTGCTCGACAACCTGTTCGGTGAAGTGAAATCGGTCTCGTGCATCGGCGCCACGCACATCCCGACGCGCTGGGACGAAGCCGGCAAGCCCTACGAGGCCACCGCGGACGACGCGGCCTACGCCACCTGCGAACTCACGGGCCACAACGGCGAGCCGGTGATCGCGCAGCTCAACATGAGCTGGGCCACGCGCGTGCGCCGCGACGACCTGGTTACCTTCCATGTCGACGGCACCGACGGCTCCGCCGTCGCGGGCCTGTCGAGCTGCCGCGCCCAGTCGCGCGTGGCCACGCCGCGCCCGGTGTGGAACCCGGACGAGAAGCAGACGATGAACTTCTTCGACCAGTGGCAGGAGATCCCCGATTCGCAGGCCTACGACAACGGCTTCAAGATCCAGTGGGAGCACTTCATTCGCCACGTGGTCGAGAACGAGCCCTACAAGTGGACGCTGCCCGAAGGCGCCAAGGGCGTGCAGCTGGTCGAGGCCGCGCTCGAATCGTGGCAGGACCGCCGCTGGGTCGACGTTCCGGCGCTGAAGGTCTGAGGCCCATCGCCATGGCACTGTCGCTGACCCTTCCCACCGCGAGCGGCGCGCTCGCGCCTTACGCCCTGCGCGGCACCGCGCCGGTCAAGCCCGACGCGGGCGTCAAGTTCAACCGCATCGCCTACTCGGCCGCCCACGTCGTGGCCGACCCGCTCGCGGCCATCGACCCGTGGCTGCAGTCCGCCGTCGACTGGGACACCACCATCGCCTACCGCCGCCACCTGTTCTCGCTCGGCCTGGGCGTGGCCGAGGCCATGGACACGGCGCAGCGCGGCATGGGCCTCGACTGGCCCACCTCGCTCGAGCTGATCCGCCGCTCGCTCGACGCGGCCAAGGACGTGCCCGGCGCGCTCGTGGCCTCGGGCTGCGGCACCGACCACCTGAACATCGACGACGTGAAGAGCGTGGACGACGTGATCCGCGGCTACGAGGAGCAGATGGCCGCGATCGAGGCGCTCGGCGGCAAGCTGATCGTCATGGCGAGCCGCGCGCTCGCCCGCGTCGCCAAGAGCCCGGCCGATTACGAACGCGTGTACGACCGCATCCTCAGCCAGGCGAAGCAGCCCGTGGTGCTGCACTGGCTCGGCGACATGTTCGATCCGGCGCTCGCGGGCTATTGGGGCACGAAGGATGTCGATGCAGCGATGGACACGGCCGTGGGCATCATCGCGGCGCATCCGGACAAGGTCGACGGCATCAAGATCTCGCTGCTCGACAAGGACAAGGAAATCGCGATGCGGCGGCGCCTGCCGTCCGGCGTGCGCATGTACACCGGCGACGACTTCAACTACGCCGAACTGATTGCCGGCGACGGCTTCGGCAGCGAACCCATGCATGGCCAGAGCGATGCGCTGCTGGGCATCTTCGATGCCATCGCGCCGGCGGCCAGTGCCGCGCTCGGCGCGCTCGCGCAGGGCAACACCGAGAAGTTTCACGCGATCCTCGGGCCCACGGTGCCGCTGTCGCGCCACATCTTCGCGGCGCCGACGCGCTTCTACAAGACCGGCGTGGTGTTCATGGCCTGGCTCAACGGCCACCAGAAGCACTTCACGATGGTGGGCGGCCAGCAGAGCACGCGCTCGCTGCAGCACTTTGCCGAGCTGTTCCGGTTGGCCGATGCGGCCAATCTGCTCGAGCAGCCCGAACTCGCGGTGCGGCGCATGAAGACCCTGCTGGCTTTGCACGGCGTGGAAGGCTGAGCGAACCCATGCGCGATTTCTCGCAGAACCACGACTGGCTGTCGATCAACACCGCCACGGTGCGCAAGCAGTCGGGCGCCGAGGTGCCGCTGGACCGCATCATCGACCAGTGCGCCGAGCGCGGCATCCGCGCGATCAGCCCCTGGCGCGACCAGGTGGCGGCGGCCGGGCTCGACAAGGTGGCCAGGCAACTGAAGGCGCACGGCATCGGCCTGTCGGGCTACTGCCGCGGCGGCTTCTTCCCGGCGCCCGATGTGGCCGGCCTGAAGGCCGCGCTCGACGACAACCGCCGTGCCATCGACGAAGCCAAGACGCTCGACGCCCCTTGCGTCGTGCTGGTGGTGGGCGCCCTGCCCGGTGCGCTCGAAGGCAAGGCCGCCTACACCGACCTCGCGCGCGCCCGTGATGAGGTGCGCGACGGCATTGCCGCGTCGCTAGCCTACGCGCGCGAGGTCGGCATGCCGCTGGCGATCGAGCCCCTGCATCCGATGCAGGCCGCCGACCGCGCCTGCATCAACACGCTCGAACATGCGCTCGACATCTGCGACGAACTCGACGCGGACAAGAGCGGCATGCTCGGCGTGGCGCTCGACATCTACCACGTGTGGTGGGACCCGAAGCTCGAGCAGCAGATCGCCCGTGCCGGCCGCGAGCGCCTGCTGGCTTATCACGTCTGCGACTGGCGCACGCCGACGCGCGACCTGCTGTCCGACCGCGGGATGATGGGCGACGGCGTGGTCGAGCTCAAGAAGATCCGCGGCTGGGTCGAGGCGGCGGGCTTCGCGGGCTTCAGCGAGGTCGAGATATTCTCCAACCTCGACTGGTGGCAGCGCCCGGGCGCCGAGACGCTCGACACCTGCATCGAGCGACACCGCTCGGCGGTGTAGACCCAAGGATCGGGCAGCCGAAGCAAGGCGCCGCCGCCTGTGCTGCAATCCGGCGCATGGCTGACCCGACCCTCGACGACCTGCGCCGCTACGCGGTGGCGCGCACCCTCTTCCGGCCGACCACGCTGCCGGCCGTGATCCGCCAGCTCGGCTTCGTGCAGGCCGATCCGATCCGCGCACCCGCACGCGCGCAAGACCTCACGCTGCGCCACCGCGTGAAGGATTACCGCGCGGGCGACCTCGAAAGCCGCTACGCCCGCCTGGCCGTCGAAGAAGACTGCCTCGTCAACTACGGCTTCCTGCCGCGCGAGCACCTGGCGCTGATGCATCCGCGCGAGGCCCGCACGCCATGGGACGAAGACACCCGCCGCAAGGCCGCCGACGTGCTCGCCTTCGTGCGCGAGCGCGGGCTCGGGCATCCGCGCGAGGTCGAGCAGCACTTTGCGCATGGCAGCGTGAAGAACTACTGGGGCGGCTCGAGCAATGCGACGACGCGGCTGCTCGACGGCCTGCACTACCGCGGCCAGCTGCGCGTGGTGCGGCGCGACAGCGGTACGCGCGTGTACGAGGCCGTGGCCCATCCACCCGCCGACGAGAGCCCCGCGGGCCGCGCCCGGCGCGCCGCCGCGCTGATCGAACTGGTGGTGCGCAAGTACGCACCGCTGCCCGCGGGAAGCCTGACCTACCTCGTGCGGCTGCTCGGCTACGGCGCGCCGCATCTCTCGGCCCAGACCCAGGCCGCGCTGCGCATCGCGCGCGAGGATCTGCTCGCCAGCTGCCGCATCGACGGCACCACCTGGTACTGGCCTGCCGACGAGAACCCGGCCTCGCGGCGGCACGCACCCGACGACGCGGTGCGCCTGCTCGCGCCGTTCGACCCGGTGGTGTGGGACCGCCGCCGCTTCGAGCAGCTCTGGGGTTGGTCGTACAAGTTCGAGGCCTACACGCCCGCGCCGAAGCGGCAGTTCGGCTACTACGCGCTGCCGATGCTGTGGGGCGACCGCGTGATCGGCTGGGCCAATGTCGCGGCCGGCGCCGGCGGGCTGCAGCCCGCCTTCGGCTATGCCGGCAAGGCGCCGCGCGATGCGGCATTCCGCCGCGGGCTCGAGGAAGAGCTCGAACGCATGGCGCAATTCCTCGCCCGACGCTGAACGCCGCATTGACTCGCCTCGGGCGGCGAGGGGCTTTGGCTCGTGGGCGACAGCATGCTGCCGCCGTCCTGCCTAGAATGGCCCCGCTCCGGTGCAAGCCGGGGCAGCGTTCTCAGGGCGGGGCGAAATTCCCCACCGGCGGTCATGGCGGTTCTCTTCGCAAGAAGGGACCGCACGAGCCCGCGAGCGCCCGCAGTCCGACAAGGGCTGCGGGGTCAGCAGATTTCGGTGCGATTCCGAAGCCGACGGTCACAGTCCGGATGAAAGAGAGCGCGAAATGCGGGCCGGCCCCGCGTGCTTCGCCTTGGCGAACGCGCGTTCGGCTGCCCTGCGGTTTCGTGCGCCCTGATTCAGGAAACCTGCTTTCAAGAGGCACACCATGAGTCAGATCAACGATCTTCCCCTTTCGGCCATCGACGCGTCGGGCCATCCGCGCGGCCAGCGCATCGCCTTCGTGCAGGCGCAGTGGCATGCCGACATCGTCCACCAGGCGCGCGACGCCTTCCTCGAAGAAATGGAGCGGCTCGGCGTGGCCCGCGACACGATCGACGTGTTCGACGTGCCCGGCGCGTTCGAGATCCCGCTGCACGCGCGGCGGCTCGCGCGTTCCGGCAAGTACGCCGGCATCGTCGCCTGCGCGCTGGTGGTCGACGGCGGCATCTACCGCCACGAGTTCGTCGCAAGCACCGTCGTCAGCACGCTGATGTCGCTGCAGCTCGAGACCGACGTGCCGATCTTCTCGGCCGTGCTCACGCCGCACCATTTCCACGAGCATGTGGAGCACCGCAAATACTTCCACCGCCACTTCGCGGTCAAGGGCACCGAGGTGGCCGAGGCCTGCGTGAAGACGCTCGAGGGCCTGAAGAAGGTCGACGCGCTGCTGGCCGCGTGACAACCGGTCACCGGCTGGCGTAATCTGAGCGGATGACCTCCGCCTCCACGCCTTCGAACGACCGCTACACCCTCTACGGCGCGCCCGGCTCGGGCGCCACGCCGGTGCATGCCGCCCTCACGCTGATCGGCGCGCAGGTCGACGTCGTCGACGTCGCGCCCTGGGAGGGTGACGCCGAGCGCGAGCGCATCGCGCCGGTCAATCCGATGCGGCAGGTGCCGGCGCTGGTGCTGCCCTCGGGCGAGCTCATGACCGAGAGCGCGGCGATCCTGCTCTGGCTCGGCGACCGCCATCCGGAGGCCGGGCTCTGCCCCGCGCCGGGCGACCCGCTGCGCGCGCGCTACCTGCGCTGGATGGTCTATGTGCCGGCCGCGATCTATTCGATGTTCTGGGTGCGCGACGCGCCCTCGCGGCTCGCGCCCGACCCTGCGGCGCAGCCCGCGCTGCTCGAACGCACCGCCGAGCGCGTGGCCGAATGCTGGCGCCTGATGGACGCGCAGATCGGCACGCCCGGGCCTTACCTGCTCGGCGAACGCCTCAGCATGCTCGACCTGTACGTGGCCGTGGTGTCGCGCTGGACGCCGCACCGCGAACGCTTCTACCGCGAGGCGCCGCGCATGGCCGAAGCCGTGAAGCGCGTCGACGCCGATCCGCGCCTGGCCGCCTTCTGGGCCGCGCGCTTTCCGTTCGTGCCGGGGTGGGAACAGGGCAAGGCCTGAAGCGACTCTTTCAGGCGGTCACGAGGGTAGTTCGACGCGCACGCGTCACGTTGAACGCGCTCGCGATCAGCATGCCCTGCACCAGCGCGAGCCCGACGATCACGCTCGTGTACTGGCCATGGTCCATGAGCCGGCCGAACACCAGCGGCGCCAGCGCCTGGCCGATGTCGAGCCCCGCATACACCACGCCGTAGACGCGCCCGGTGGCATTGGGCGGCGTCGAGCGCTTGACCAGCAGGTCGCGCGAGGGGCCCGCCACGCCCGTGACCAGGCCCATCGCGCCGAACAGCACCGGCACCAGCACCGGCGGGAAATCCGCGAAGGCCAGCACCAGCGCCAACGCGGCGGCCACGCCGAAGCCGGTGCCGACGATGCGTTCGCAGCGGCTCGGATCGGACGCGAGAAAGCCGCCCACCACCATGCCGGCCGCGCTCGCCACCATGTAGACCGTGAGGCAGACTGCTACCAGCGCGACCGGCACCGCATGCAGGTGGCCGGCTGCCACCGGCGCGAAGGTCTGCACCACGCTGATCACCACGGCATAGAAGAAGAAGAAACCGAAGCACATCCACACGGCCGGAATGCGCAGGAAGTCGAACGCACCGCCGATCGGCGCCGGCCCATCCTGCCCCGTGGCCTTGTGCACCGCCTTCACGTCGAGCGCGAGCACGCTGCGGTAGAACCAGAGCACGAGCAGCACCACCACCGCGAGCACGCCCGCCGACGCCAGCGCCACGCGCCACGAGAAGGCGATCGCGATCGGCACCACGAAAGCCGGCGCCAGCGCCCAGCCCAGGCTGCCGGTGATGCCATGCACGCTGTAGGCGTGGCCGAGCCGGGTCGGCGCCACCTTGCGGTTGAACAGCGTGTAGTCGACCGGATGGAACACCCCGTTGCCGATGCCGCCGACGACCGCGGCCAGCAGCAGCATCCAGTAGCTCTGCGCGAGCGCATAGCCGAAGGCCGCCAGCGCCAGCGCACCGAGCCCCACGAACAGCACCGGCCGCGGCCCGAGCTTGTCGACCACGAAGCCCGAGGCGGCCTGCACCACGCACGAGACGACGAAGAACACCGTCAGCACCGCACCGAGTTCGGTGTAGCTCACGTTGAAAGCGTCCTTCAGCCAGGGAAACAGCGGCGCCAGGATGAGCTGGCTGAAATGGCTGATCGCATGGGCCAGGCCGACGAGGCCGATCAGTTGGGCGTCGCCGCGCAGGTTGGTGGCGGGCGCGGCGTTCGTAGAAGTCGGGGAGGACATGGATTGCTTACAAAAAACCAGGGCAGGCACCGATGCTATGCGGGCGCGTCGCGGCAGAATGGCGATACAGCGACAACATTTGTCGAAACCATGCCACGCGCACTTTCTTCACCGCCTTCGTCTCCGTCGCCCGTCACCAGCGTGGCGTCGCTCACGCCGCACCTCTACGCGCCGGACGCGGTGCGGCCGCTTCGCGCCAAGGAGCACTTCCTGAGCGCCGACACTTTCGTCGAACTGCACCAGCACCCGTGGCCGCAGCTCACCTTCTCGACGCGCGGCGTGATCCGCCTCAACACGCAGGACGGCAGCTACATCGTGCCGCCGTCGCGCGCGGTCTGGGTGCCGCCCGACATGCCGCACAGCATCATGCTGATCGAGGACGCCGAGCTGCGCACCGTGTACCTGCATGCCTGGCTCGGCCCGCCCTGGGAAAAATGCGAGGTGCTCGACATCAGCCCGCTGCTGCGGGCGCTGATGCTCGCGCTCGACACCACGCCCGACGGCCTGCCGCTGGCCGATGCGCATGCGCCGCAGCGCGAACGCATGATCGCGCCGCTGCTGGTCGACGAGCTCGAGCGCGCCCCGCAGATCCGCATCGACGTGCCGCTGCCGGCCGACAAGCGGCTGCGCCAGCTGTGCGAAGCGCTGCTGCGCAACCCGGCCGACCGCGCCACGCTGGCCGAGCGCGCCGCCGCCATCGGCGCCAGCGAGCGCACCGTGGCGCGGCTGTTCCGCGACCAGCTCGGCATGAGCTGGCAGCAGTGGCGGCAGCAGGCCGTGATGGCACACGCGCTGCCGCTGCTGGCGCGCGGCATGGCCGTGAGCCAGGTGGCCGCGGCCAGCGGCTATGCCACCGACAGCGCGTTCTGCGCGATGTTCAAGGCCGCCACGGGGCGCTCGCCCACCTCGTTCCAGCACAAGAAGCGCTCCGCGGCGTTCGCCTGAGGGCGCAGGCGGCGCCGTCATGGCGCTCTGGCAAGATCGACGGGTTTCAAGACGAAACCACGGACCACCACCTGCCCCATGGCGCCCCCTTCCCGACCGCATCGCCCCCCCACCTGGACCGCCGACATCGGCACGCGCATGCGCCGCCTCTTCTGGCTCAAGGCGATCGGCACCACGGCCTGCACCTGGCTGTTCTTCATCGGCTACTTCCACCTGCTGCGCAACCCGGCGTACCCCGTCACGGTGATGCCGCTGACCGCGCTCGACCACTTCATCCCGTTCCAGCCGTACGCGCTCGGTGCGTACCTGTCGCTGTGGTTCTACGTGGGCTTCGCGCCGGGGCTGTTGCCGAATTTCCGCGAACTGCTGGTGTACGGGCTCTGGATCGGCGCGCTGTGCCTCACGGGCCTGGGGCTGTTCTACCTGTGGCCGACGCAGATCCCGCCGCTCACGATCGACGTGTCGGGCTACCCGGGTTTCGCGATGCTGCAGGGCGTGGACGCCGCGGGCAACGCCTGCCCCTCGATGCACGTGGCGGTGGCGATCTTCACGGCCATCCGCCTCGACCATGTGCTGCGCGAGACCCGCACGCCGGTGGCTTTTCGCGTGGCCAACTGGGTCTGGTTCGCGGCCATTGCGTATTCGACCCTGGCGGTCAAGCAGCATGTGGTGCTCGATGCGCTGGCCGGCGCGCTGCTCGGCATCGCCTTCGCGTACCCGTCGCTGCGCTGGCGGCCGGGGCGCGCCGGCCGAAGCGCCGTGCCGGTCGGAGCGGATATCATTGGCAATCACTGACCACATGCCGAGCGAGGAAGGGGTCGATCCCACGGCGCAGCACCTTGCGGCGGCACGATCGATCAGCGGCGGCAAATGACAACAGGCATCGCACGATGAGTTCGCTGAAGGAATTGCAGGACCTGATCCACGAGAAGTACGGTATCGAACCGTCGAAGCTCGACCCCGACGCATCGATGCGCGAAACCGGCGGGCTCGACTCGCTGGCCCTGGCCGAATTCCTGTTTGCCATCGAAGACCATTTCGGCATCACCATGCCCGACGACGACGCGAACATCGACACGCTGGGCGAACTCGCGCTGCTGGTCGACAAGGTCAGGGCCGCCAAGGTCGCGTGAATCACGAGGTCAGCGTCACCGGGCTCGGCGTCATGGCGCCGCACGGCAGCGCGCCCGACGCACTGTTCCAGGCCCTGCTCGACGGCCGCTCGGCCATCCAGCCCGTCTTTCCCGACCTGCCCAAACCCGCGGCCGCGGCCACCGTGGCCTTCGACGAAACCCGCTGGTTCACCAAGCTGCAGCTCGCGGGCGTCGACCGCGTGAGCCAGCTCGCGGTGGCCGCCGCCGACCTTGCCCTGCACGACGCAGGCTTCTTCGACCACGCCGACACCGATCCCGAGCGCATCGGCGTCTATGCCGGCTGCGGCATGGGCGGTGCGGCCGCGCTCGAGGCCGCCTACCGCGGCGGCATGCGTGTGCCGCCGCTCACCATTCCGGCCTTCATGCCCAACGCGCCCGCGGCGCACGTCGCAATGCGCAACGGAGTGCAGGGCCCGGTGCTGACCTACTCGGTCGCCTGCGCTTCGTCGTCGGTCGCCATCGCGGAAGCCGCCAAGGCGGTGCAGCGCGGCGAGGTCGACCTTGCCATCGCCGGCGGCAGCGAGGCGCTGATCGTGCCCGGCGTGGTGCTGGCCTGGCAGGCGATGCAGACCCTGGCCACCTTCGCGCCGGGCGAAGCGGCCAGTTCGGTGCGACCCTTTGCGGCGAACCGCACCGGCTTTGCGCTCGGCGAAGGCGCCGCCTTCGTGGTGCTCGAATCCGCCGAACGCGCGCGCCGCCGCGGTGCTCGCAGCCATGCCACGCTGGCTGGCTGGGGCCTCAGCAGCGACGCCACCCACCTCACCAAGCCCGACGCACCGGGCCAGGCCCGTGCCCTGCGGGCCGCGCTGCGCCAAGCCGGGCTGCAGCCGCGCGATGTGGGCTATTGCAACGCACATGGCACGGCCACCCGCATCGGCGATGTGGTCGAACGCAACGCGCTCGCGGAAGTCTGGGGCCACGACCTCGACCGCCTGCGCGTGAGCTCGACCAAGGCACTGCACGGCCACATGCTCGGCGCGGCGGGTGCGATCGAGGCGGTGATCACCATCCTCGCGCTGCACCGGCGCGAGTTGCCCCCCAACGCGCATTGCGACGCGCCCGATCCCGCCTGCAGCCTCGACCTGGTCGGGCCCGGCGACGCGGCCGCACCCGGCATCGAAGCCGCCATCAGCAACTCCTTCGCCTTCGGCGGAACCAATTCCGTGCTGCTGTTCCGCAGAAGCTAGGAACACAACAGGCGGGTGCCACGCGGTCGCCATCTTCCCTTCATGAATTCCGCAGCCTCCTCCTCCTCTTCGTCGTCCCTGCGCCAGCGCCTGTCGCGCTGGGTCCCCTGCCTTGCATGGCCCCGCCCTTCCGCCGCACTGTTGCGCAACGAGGCCATGGCCGGTATCACGGTGGCGCTGATGGTGCTGCCGCAGGGCGTGGCCTATGCGGCGCTCGCGGGCATGCCGCTGGTCACCGGCGTGTATGCCGCGCTGTTCCCGGCGCTCATCGCGGTGATCTTCAGCTCGTCGCAGCGGCTGTCGGTCGGGCCGACGGCGCTCACGAGCCTGCTGGTCGGCGCTTCGCTCGCGCCGCTGGCGGTGCCCGGCAGCGCCGAATGGGTGGCGATGGCGGTGTGGCTCACGCTGATGTCGGGCGCGATCCAGATCGTGCTGGGCGTCGGGCGCTTCGGCTGGCTGCTGCGGCTGGTCAACTCGCCGGTGCTCATCGGCTTTACGCAGGGCGCGGCGGTGCTGATCGCCATCTCGCAGCTGCCGGCGCTGCTCGGCTATACGGGCCGCGCCCTGCCGCAGGTGCTGCAGGGCGGACCGCCGCCCGACCTCGTGGCCATCGCCTTCGGCCTCGGCGGCATCGCGGTGCTGTGGCTCGGCAAGCGGCTGGTCCCGCGCTTCCCGACCACGATGGCGCTGGTCGCGGGTGCGGCGGCCATCAGCTGGACCATCGACTACGCGTTGCGCGGCGGGGCCGTGGTCGGCAGCCTGCCCTCGGGCCTGCCCGACTTCTACTGGCCGGGCCTGCTGCCCCTGAACACCTTCAGCGCGCTGGTGCTGCCGGCGCTGATGATCACGCTCGTGAGCTTTCTCGAGACTGCCTCGAGCGCCAAGGTCGACAACGCGCGCGCGGGCACGCTGTGGAACGAGAACCAGGACCTGATCGGCCAGGGCCTGGCCAAGCTGGCCTCGGGCTTCTCGGGCGCTTTCCCGACCAGCTCGTCGTTCTCGCGTTCGGCCATCACGCTCTATGCCGGCGCGCAGACCGGCTGGGCCACGCTGTTCAGCGTGGCGGTCGTGGCCGGCGCATTGCTCTGGCTGATGCCGCTGCTCTACCACGTGCCGCAGGCGGTGCTGGCGGCGGTGGTGGTCACGGCCATCCTCGGGCTGGTCAAGCCGGCGAGCTTCGTGGCGCTGTGGCGCGTGTCGCGCATCGAGGCAGGCATCTCGTTCGGCACCTTCGTGCTCACCATCGCCACCGCGCCGAGCATCTACTGGGGCGTGCTGGGCGGGCTGCTCGCGAGCCTGGCGCACTACATGTACCGTCACCTGCATCCGCGCATCATCGAGGTGGGCCTGCATCCCGACGGCAGCCTGCGCGACCGCCAGCTCTGGAAGCTGCCGCCGCTGGCGCCGCAGCTCTATGCGCTGCGCATGGATGCCGAGCTCGACTTCGCCTCCGCTTCCACGCTCGAGCGCACCCTCACCGTCGCGCTGGCCGAGCGGCCCGAGCTGACCGACGTGTGCCTGTTCGCCCAGCCGATCAACCGCATCGACATCACCGGCGCCGAAGTGTTCGGCTCGATCCGCCGCATGCTCGAAGCCAAGGGCGTGCGCCTGCACCTGAGCGGCCTGAAGCTGCCGGCGCTGCAGGTGCTCGAGCGCGCCGGCCTGCTCGCGCCGGGGCCGATGCTCTTCAGCTACCGCACCGACAGCGAGGCGCTCGCGGCACTCACGAGCCGCGGCACCGGCGAGGCGCCGCATGAAGACGACGCTCGATGAACTGGCCGCGTTCCGCGCGGTGGTCGACACCGGCTCGATCACGGCCGCGGCCGAGCAGCTTGCGCAAACGGTCTCGGGCGTCAGCCGTGCGCTGAGCCGGCTCGAACAGAAACTCCAGACCACGCTGCTGCGGCGGACCACGCGCCGGCTCGAGCTAACCGAGGAAGGCGCCGCCTTCCTGCAGCGCACCCGGGCCATCCTCGATGCGATCGACGAGGCCGAAGAGCAGCTCGCGGCGCGGCGCGAGCTGCCGGCCGGGCGGCTGCGCGTGAACGCAGCCTCGCCTTTCATGCTGCATGCGATCGTGCCGCTGGTGCCTGAATTCCGCCGGCGTTTTCCGCAGATCGCGCTCGAGCTCGACACCGACGACCTGCCGATCGACTTGCTCGAGCGCCGCACCGACATCGCGATCCGCATCGGGCCGTTGCGCGACTCCACGCTGCATGCCCGCCCGCTCGGCACGCACCGCCTGCGCGTGCTCGCGAGCCCGGCCTACCTCGCGGCGCACGGCAAGCCGCGCAAGGTGGCCGACCTCGCCGGGCATGTGCTGCTCGGCTTCACCCAGCCCGAGTCGCTCAACCGCTGGCCGCTGCGCGGCCTGCATGGCGACGAATGGACGATCACGCCGTCGCTCTCGGCATCGAGCGGCGAGACGCTGCGCCAGCTCGCGCTCGCCGGCGTGGGCATCGTCTGCCTGTCCGACTTCATGACCGCGGCCGACCGCGCGCGCGGTGACCTGGTGCAGTTACTGCCCCGGGACACGGTCGACGTGCGCCAGCCAGTGAATGCGGTGTACTACCGCAACACGCAGCTGTCGGCGCGGATCACCTCGTTCCTCGACTTCCTGTCGGAGCGCATGGCCTGACCGGCCGGGCCGCCGCTCAGTGCGGCTGCGGGGGAGCGAAGCGCTCGACCGAGGCCGGGCTGATCTCGTAGCCGCTCACGCCCATGTCGGCCGAAGCGTAGCGCGCGGCCTTGATGATGCCGCTGACCTTGACGGTGTCCATCGCATGCAGGCCCGCGATCGGCGCGGCGGCAAGCACATGGACGATCTGGTTGGCGGGCGGCGGCGGCGTGTGGATGCAGGCGCCGAAATACGGCACCAACAGGAACTCGCGGATGCCGTCCTGCGCGGCGTCGAGCGGCACCACGAAACCCGAGAGCCTGGCCGCGCGGCCGTCGAGCGCCACGTTGACCGGCGCGTTGTCCCAGACCGCGCGCATCTCGTCGAGCATCCGGACCGCGCGCGGGTCGTTGTCGCGCAGCGCCTCGAGGCTCAGATTGCGGTAGCGCTGGGTCGGGTCCCAGGCCTTGGGGACCAGCTCGCTCCATGCGAGGTCGGCCGCCGCGGCCTCGCTGGCGCCCGAGGACGGCGCTGCGTCCTTGCTGCAGCCCGCCAGCAGCATGCTCGATGCAGCAAAGGACACGACAACCATGGCCGCCAATGCGCGCCGGAAAGGGGCTTTCATGCGCCCATTGTGCTTGCTCGCAGCCGGCAGAGGGTGCCAGGGCCTATCGACCGGTGAAGCGCGGCGCCCGCTTCTCGGCCCAGGCGCGCTGGCCTTCCTGCAGGTCTTCCGACCGGGCCGCCTGCGCCATGTCGTGCTGGAGCTCTGCCGTGTCGAGCCTGCCGCATGCGATGCGGTTCAGGTGCTTCTTCATGCCGACGAGCGGGATCGGCGCCATCGCCGAGAGCGTGTCGATCAGCCGCTGCCCCACCGCCGCGAGCTCGGCCGCGGGCACCAGGTGCGTCAGAAAGCCGATCGCCTTCATCTCGTCGGCGCCGATGCGCTCGGCCGTGAGGAACAGCCGCTTGGCGTTGTCCAGGCCGAGCCGCGTCACGTAGCGCTCCAGGCCCCGGCCATAGAAGTGCAGGCCGAGCCGCGCGGCCGGCATGAACATGTCCATGCCCGCCACGCCGAGCCGGAAGTCGCAGGCCAGCGCGAAGTCGGTCGCGCCGCCGTAGACGCTGCCCTGCAGCAGCGCCAGCGTCACGGGCCGGGCCTCCTCGAGCGCGTTCACCACCGCGTCGAAGGGCACGTCGCGCGAGGCACCGATGCGCCCGATGTCGTAGCCGCTGCAGAAGTACTTTCCTTCGGCCTGCAGCGCGAGCACCAGCACCTCGGGCTTGGCGTTCACCGCCGCGATGTGCGCGGCGATGGCCGCGAGGTCGTCGGGTTCGAGCCGGTTGGCCTGCGCGGGACGCCGCAGCGTGATGCGCGCCACGGCGCCATCGATCGTCAGTTCGGGTATGCCCATCTTTGTCATCGTCCTTTGAAAACCGGGGTGCGCTTTTCCATGAAGGCGCGGCGGCCTTCGCGGTAGTCCTCGCTGTCGAAGCAGCGGTCGACCAATGCCTCGATCGCGTCGGCCTCGGGCGTGGCCGAGTAGCCTTCAAAGGCGCGCACCGCCGCCTTGGCCGCATGGACCGTGAGCGGCGCGTTGCCGGCAATGCCGGCGGCATAGGCGCGCACCTGTTCGAGGAGTTGCGGCCCGTCGGCCGCGATGGTGTTCACCAGGCCGATGCGCTCGGCCTCGTCGGCCTCGAGAAAGCGCGCACTGAACAGGATGTCCTTCGCGGCCGAAGGCCCCACCAGGCGCGCGAGCGCCGCGATGCCCGCGTATTCGTAGCCCAGCCCCAGCTTGGCGGCGGGAATGCCGAAGCGCGAGCCCGCGGTGGCGATCCGGACGTCGGCGGTCAGCGCCAATGCCAGCCCGCCGCCGATGCAGAAGCCCTCGATCATCGCGACCAGCGGCTTGCTGAGCCGCGCCAGCCCGCCCTGCCCGCGCGCAGCGACCTTGCCGTAGGCCGCCTTCTGCTCGGCATTGGCGCGGAACTGCTCGAACTCCGAGATGTCGGCACCGGCCGCGAACGACCGGCCGCCGGCCCCGCGCATCACCACCACGCGCACCTGCGGGTCGGATTCGAAGGCCTCGGCCGCATCGCCGAGCCCTTGCCACATCTCGAGCGACACCGCGTTGCGGCGCTCGGGATTGTTGAAGGTGAGCCAGCCCACGCCGTCTTCGATCTCGGCGACGATTTTCTGGGTCGCCAATGCAAGGCGGTTCATGCCACGGCCCCTTCGGCGCGCAGTGCCTCGATCGCACCCGCGTCGTAGCCCAGCTCTTCGAGCAGCGCGTCGCTCTGCGCCCCGGGGTCGGGCCCTGCCAGGTGGAACTGCGCCGGATGCGGGCAGGCCGACAGGTTGATCGGCGAGCGCAACAGCGCGATGTCGCCGAGCACCGGATGCCGGGCCGGGCGGGTCATGCCGAGGTGCCGGACCTGCGCGTCGTCGAAGGCCTGGCCGATGTCGTAGATGGGGCCGCACGGCACGCCCGCGGGGTTGAGCCGCGCCACCAGCTCGGCGGTGTCGAAGCGCGAGGTGATGGCGTCGATGTCGGCATCGAGCTGCGCGCGGTGCGCGAGCCGCGAGGCGGCCTCCTGGTAGTCGGGGTGCGCGAGCAGCGCCTGCGCGTCGAGCGCCTCGCAGAAGCCCGCCCACATTCGGGCCGTTGTGGCCGCGATGTTGACCATGCCGTCGCGCGCGCGGTAGGTGCCCATGGGTGCGAGCGTGGGATGCGAATTGCCCTGCTGCTGCGCCACCTCGCCGTCGACGGTGTAGCGCGCGGCCTGGAAGTCGAGCTTGTTGAGCATGCTCTCGATCAGCGAGGTATGCACCCACTGGCCCTCGCCCGTGTGCTCGCGGTGCAGCAGCGCGAGCAGGATGCCCTGGCCGAGGAACATGCCCGCCGTGGTGTCGGAGATGGCGATGCCCACCCGCACCGGCCCGCGCCCCGGTTCACCGGTGACCGAGCTCAGCCCGCACATGCCCTGCACGATCTGGTCGACGCCGGGCCGGTCGCTGTAGGGGCCGTCCTGCCCGAAGCCCGAGATGCTCGCGAGGACGATGCGCGGGTTGATGCGCCGCAGCTGCTCGTAGCCCAGGCCGAGCCGCTCCTTCACGTCAGCGCGAAAGTTCTCGACCACCACGTCGCTGCGCGCGATGAGCCGCCGCAGCACCTCCGCACCGCGCGGCGATTTCAGGTCAAGGCAGAGGCTGCGCTTGTTGCGGTGCAGGTTCTGCTCGTCGGAGCCGCGCCGGCGGCCGGTGACGGAGCCGCGGTCCTGCGCGGGCGGCGGGTCGACGCGCGTCACGTCGGCGCCCCAGTCGGCCAGGAGCCGCACGGCCACGGGGCCGGCGCGAGCAATGGTGAGGTCCAGCACCTTGTAGCGCGAGAGCGGCAGTGGGGACGAAGTGGCTGTATCGGACATCATGTGCTTTCGGTGATGTGGCAGCTGCATGCTCAACTCACCACGGCCACGCCGCGCGGATCGAGCGACAGCGCCGACTCGTGCCCGATCTCGAGCACGCTCGACGGCGGCGCATGCACCTTCAGCGTGCCGCCGCCGCCCACCGGCTGCACCACGTAGTCCCAGTATTCGCCGAGGTAGGTGCGCGCCACCACCGAGACCTGCCCCATCGGCAGCGAACCGCCCACGGGTGCGCCGAGGTAGAGCGATTGCGGACGGATCGACACGCGCGCGTCGGCGCGGTCGCGAGCGGCCTCGCCGTCGACAGGCACCTCGCCGTGCAGGCCGTCCAGCCGGATGCAACCCGCGCGCAGCGTCGCGCTCACGAGGTTGGTGCGGCCGATGAAGCCGGCCACGAACGGCGTGTGCGGCCGGTTGTAGAGGTTCCACGGCGTGTCGACCTGTTCGAGCCGGCCGAGGTTGAGCACCGCGATGCGGTCGGAGATGGTCATCGCCTCCGACTGGTCGTGCGTGACGTAGACCGTGGTGAAGCGGAACTCGTCGTGCAGGCGCCGGATCTCCCCGGCCATCTCTTCGCGCAGGTTGGCGTCGAGGTTCGACAGCGGCTCGTCGAGCAGCAGCACCTCGGGCCGCACCACCACCGCGCGCGCCAGCGCCACGCGCTGCTGCTGGCCGCCCGAGAGCTCGGCCGGATAGCGCTGCGCCAGATGCGACAGGTGCACCACCTCGAGCATCTCGCCCACGCGCCGCTTCGACTCCTCGGCCGGCGTGCGCCGCACGTCGAGGCCGAAGCTCACGTTCTCGGCCACCGTCATGTTCGGCCAGATCGCGTAGCTCTGGAAGATCATCGACATGCCGCGGTGCTCGGGCGGCACGGTGCGCCCGGCGCCCGAGATCTCGCGGCCGTCCATCTCGATGGCGCCGGCCGAGAGCTCGATGAAGCCCGCGATCATGCGCAGCGTGGTCGTCTTGCCGCAGCCCGAGGGGCCGAGCAGCGTGACGAGCTCGCCCTGGCGCAGCTCGAGGCTCAGGTCGTTGACCACCGCGGTGGCGCCGTACCGCTTGTGGATGTTCTGCAGTCGAAGCTTGGACATGGGTGGGTTCTTCCTCTCGTTTTTCGTTTCGCTCTTCGTCGCGTTCAGCCGCGGCGCAGCATGAAGTCGCGCCCCGCGATGCGCATGCCCGCGGCCACCACCAGCGTGGTGATCACCACCAGCACCACGCCCATGGCGGCCAGCACCTCGTAGTTGCCCTGCTCGCTGAGGTCGAGCGTCAGCACCGACACCACGCGCGAGGCCGGGCCCGTGAGGAACACCGCGGTCGAGAGCTCCTTGGTGCAGATCACGAACACCAGGATGAACACGCCCACAAGCGTGGTCTTGAGCAGCGGGAACACCACGCGCGACAGCACCGTGATGCGCCCGCCGCCGAGCACGCGAACCGCTTCCTCGAGCTCGGGGTTGAGCGAGCGCACCGCGGCGGCGCAGGCGGTCACCGCGATCGGCAGGAAGCGCGTGGTGAAGGCCACCACGATCAGCGTGCCGGTGCCGTAGAGCGAGAACGGCGGCCCCGCATAGGCGGCGTAGAGCCCGATCGCCAGGATCAGGCCCGGCACCGCGATCGGCGCCAGTGCCAGGAACTGCACCACGTTCGGCCACGGCGTGATGCGCCGCTGCACCGCGTAGGCCACGCACAGGCCCATCAGCACGCAGACCAGCGCCGTCGCGCCCGAATACAGCACGGTGTTCACGATGGCTTCGCGCACTGTCAGCTGCTCGAAGAAGATCGCGCGGTAGTTGGCCAGCGTGAGATTGCCGCTGGCGAGCCCGCGGCCCCAGGCCTTCGACAGCGAGGCGGTCACCAGGATGGCCAGCGGCATCACCACCGTGAGCAGCGACACGAAGGCGGCATAGCCCAGCAGCGGCCACTTCCACCAGCCGATGTCGAACGGCCGGCGCTCGCCGCCCTTGCCCGACACCGAGACGAAGCCCTTGCGCGAGAGCAGCCGGCGCTGCACCCAGAGCATCACCACCGTGAGCACCAGGATCGGCATCGAGAACGCCGCCGCCTGTTCCACGCGCATCGGGTACTCGAAGAACGACACGATCTGCGTGGTGGCGAGATTGATGCCCGCGGGAATCGCGATCAGCGCGGGCGTGCCGTAGAGCGCCACCGACTCCAGGAAGATCAGGATCGCCGCACCGACGATCGACGGCAGCACGAGCGGCAGCGTGACGCGCGTGAGCGTGCGGAACTTGCCCGCGCCGTGGATCGATGCGGCATCCTCGAGTTCGGTCGAGATCAGGTCGAGCGCCGACTTGGTGAAGACGTAGATCAGCGGAAAGGTGTAGAGCGCGATGACGAACGCGAGGCCCCAGAAGCTGTAGATGTTGAACGGCCCGGCCTCGCCGCCGAACACCCCGAGCCAGAGCCGGTTGAGCCACCCCGCGTTCGGCCCGCCCAGCAGGATCCACGCGATGGCGCCGAGGAAGTTCGGCATGACGAAGGCCGCGAGCACGCCCATGTGCGTGAGGTTGCGGAACGGCATGTTGGTGCGCGAGACCGCCAGCGCGAGCGGCACGCCGAGCGCGAGCGCCAGCACGGTGACCGCGCCGCCCAGGTACAGCGAATTCAGCAGCGCCTGCAGGTTGCGGCTGCGGCCGAGCGCGCTCGTGTAGTTGCGCAGCGTGGCGCCGCCGTCGCTCGCGCTGAAGCTGTCCCACACCAGCCGCAGGATCGGGTTGGCGACCAGCAGCACCAGCAGCACGACGAGGATGCCGAACAGCCACAGCGACGGATCGGCGAACCGCGACGGCACCGGCGCGCGCAGCACCTGCGCGGAGGGCGGCGCCACCGCCTCAGACACCGAAGGCATCGCGCCACAGGTCGATGACTTCGGGCACGCCGTCCACCGACTCCTGCGGGTCGGGGCGCAGCGCGGCCTTGCTGTCGTCGAGGCCCAGCACGCCCGCGCGCGGCTTGGCGCCGGCCCGCTTGGGCACGCCGAAGCGCTCGATCGAGAGTTTGTCGACGTCTTCGCTGCCGAGCAGCCACTCCATGAACAGCTTCGACGCATTCGGATGCGGCGCGTTGGCCATGATGGCCGAGGGCGAGAGCATGAGCACCGGCCCCTCCTTCGGCGCGACGATGGCGAGCGGATTGCCCTTGTCGGCCATGGTCGCCGCCAGGTTGATCGGCCCCGCGGCGATCGAGCGTTCGCCCGAGGTGACGGTGGTGACGGTGTCGATGATCGAGCGGCCGACCTGCGGCTTGTTGGCCGCGAGCTTCTTGAACCAGCCGTCGCCGTAGAGCTTGCGCATCTCGATCGCCCAGACGCCGACGAAGCCGCTGAAGCCCGGGTGTCCCACCGACACCAGCCCGCGCCATTTCGGGTCGGTCAGGTCGTTCCAGCTCTTGGGCGCGTCGGCGGCCTTGACCTTCTGCGTGTTGTAGACGAGGCCGATCATCGCGACGCTCGCCACGTGGAAGTACCCGTCGGGATCGAGGTTCTGCAGCCGCTTGTCCATCGAGGCGGAGGCCGCGGGCACGTATTTGGCGAGCAGCTTGCGCTTCTTGAGGTCGAGGTAGTGCGCCACGTCGGTCGACGAGAACACGTCGCAGTTGGCGGTCTTCGCCTTCAGGTCCTGGTTGAGCCGCTGGAACGCGACCTGCGCGGTGGTGCGCACCACGTTGACCTTCACGCCGGGATAGCGCGCGGTGAAGGTGCGCGACATGAGCTCGGCATCTTCCGAGGGCAGGTAGACGATGTACCAGGTCAGTTCGCCCTCCTTCTTCGCGGCCTCGTGCAGCGCATCGATCGACGAGGAAGAAGGGGCCTGGGCATGAGCGGCAAGCCACGGCGAGAGCGCGGCTGCCGATGCGGCCGCGCCGGCCAGGGCGTGGAAATGGCGTCTGTTCAGTGGCATGGGTGTCTCCGTGGGCGGGGTCGGTGGCGGAATGCGCCGGCTCTTTTTCAGTGTACGTACGAACTCTATAAAAATACATAACGGGTTTGTACGTATTCTTAAAACGATCTTCCGTGCACGGCGCTGGCTAGAATTCAACCCATCGGAGACCGCCCATGCCCCCATCGACACGCATCAATCTCAGCGACAAGATCCGCGCCGCCCTCGAGGCGGAAATCACTTCCGGCCACCTGACGGCCGGCTCCCGCATCGACGAACAGGAACTCATGGAGCGCTTCGAGGTGTCGCGCACCCCCGCACGCGAGGCGCTGCTGCAGTTGATGTCGGCGGGCCTGGTGACCACGGTGCCGCGTCAGGGCGCGGTGGTGGCGAGCCTGTCGGTGCCCGAATACGTGGCGATGCTCGAGATCCTCATGGAGCTCGAAGGCCTGGCCGCGCGGCTGGCCGCACGTCGCATGCCGGCCGTGCAGCGCAAGCTGCTCGAAGAGGCCGACAAGGCCTGCCGCGATGCCGCCGCCAAGAACGATGCCGAGCTCTACGGTGCGGCCAACCGCAGCTTCCACGAAATCATCTACGACGGCAGCCTCAACGAAGTGCTGGCGCGCCAGCTGCGCGCGATGCGGCTGCGCATGCGCCATCCGCAGCGCACGCTGTTCGACCGGCCGGGCCGCATCCGCAACTCGCTGGCCGAGCACCGCGTGGTGCTCGAGGCGATCCTCAACGGCGACGAAGAGGCCGCCGACCGCGGCATGACGGGGCACATCTCGAGCGGCGGCAACGTGTACGCCGACGCCATCGCGAGCATGCCGCACGGCGTGCCGGTGGCGGCGCCGGTTGCCACACCCGAAGTCACAGCCGATGCGCTGGCCGTGACGCAGCGCGCGGCCAGCGCCCGGCGCAAGTCGACGAGCAAGGCCTGACACCATGCGCACCCAGGCCATCCGCATCCAGCGCCACGGCGGCCCCGACGTGCTCGAAACGGTCGAGGTAGATGTCGGCGAACCCGGCCCCGGCGAAGTCCGCATCCGGCAGTCGGCCATCGGGCTCAACTTCGCCGACATCTACCAGCGCCGCGGTTCGCACGGGCCGCATGCGGTCACCGCGTTTCCGGTCGTGCTCGGCGCGCAGGGCTCAGGCACGGTCGACGCGCTCGGGCCCGGCACCGAGACCGCGGGCCTGCAGGTGGGGCAGTCGGTGGCGTATTTCCATCCGGGCGCCTACCAGGCGGTGCGCAACGTGCCGGCGCACCGGGTGGTGCCGCTGCCGGTGGGCGTGTCCGAGGAAGTGGCCGGCGCCACGCTGCTGCGCGGCCTCACGGCCGAGTACCTGCTGCGCCGGCTCCACGTGGTGCAGCCCGGCGAGGCGGTGCTGGTGCATGCCGCGGCCGGCGGCATGGGCGTGATCCTCTCGCAATGGGCGCGCGCGCTCGGCGCCATCGTGATCGGCACCGTCGGCTCCGAGGCGAAGAAGGCGGTGGCGCTGGCGCACGGCTGCCACCACGTGATCGACTACCGCAGCGAAGACTTCGTGGCGCGCACGCTGGCGGCCACCGACGGCCAGGGCGTGGCCGTGGTCTACGACGCGGTCGGCAAGGACGTGTTCCTGCCGTCGCTCGACTGCCTGCGCCCGCTCGGCATGGCGATCAACTACGGCACGGCATCGGGCGACGTGGAGGCTTTCGACCTGCAGCGGCTGCATGCGAAGTCGCTCAGCGTGTCGCGCCCGACGCTGCGCACCTTCATTGCCACGGCCACCGACCTGCGGCGCGGCGCGGCGGCGCTGTTCGACGTGGTGCTGGGCGGCCAGGTGAAGCTGGCGGTCGGGCACCGCTATGCGCTCGCCGACGTGCGGCGCGCGCACGAGGAACTCGAAAGCCGCGCCACCACCGGCGCCGCAGTGCTCATTCCATGAAGCTCTACCACGGCTGGCTCTCCAGCGCCTCGCGCCGCGTGCGCCTGTGCCTGGCCGAGAAGGGGCTGCCGTACGAGAGCATCCCGATCGACATGGGACGCCAGGAACACCATTCGCCGGCCTACCTCGCGATGAACCCCAATGGCGTGGTGCCCGCGCTGCGGCTCGACAACGGCGAATCGCTCTACGAAAGCTCGACGATCTGCGAGTACCTCGACGACCTGCACCCCGCGCCGCCGCTGCGCCCCACCGACCCGTACCAGCGCGCGGTGATGCGCAACTTCGTGCGCTGGACCGACGAGAAATCGCTGCCCCACCTGCTGATCCTCAACTGGAGCATCGCGCTGCAGCCCGGCGCCAGCCAATGGACCGACGCGCAGTTGCAGGAACGCCTGGACCGCGTGCCCACGCCCGAGCGGCGCGAGGCCTGGCTGCGCATCGCCCGCAAGCCCTACACCGACGAAGAGAAAGCCGCCGCGCTCGAGAAGCTGCTGGCGCTGGTCGACAAGATGGAGGCGATGCTGCAGCCGGACGCCGCATGGCTGGTCGGCGGGCGCTATTCGCTGGCCGACATCGCGGCCGTGCCCTTCGTGGCGCGCATTGCCGAACTGGCGCCGCAGGCGCTGTCGGACGCGCGCTGCCCGCGCGTGGCGGATTGGTGGCAGCGCGTGCAGCAGCGCCCGGCCTTCGCGCTGGCGCGGATCGAGCGCTTCGACGCGGTGCTTCGCGAGCGCAACAACGCGGCGTCTAGTCCCGCACCGGCCCGCGCAGGCTCTTGACCTGCGAGCGCTGGCTCTTGCCCTCGAGCCGGCGCTGCTTCGAACCGTAGGTGGGCTTGGTGGCGCGGCGCACGCGCGGCGGCGTCGCCACGCTGTCGACCACCGCCTGCAGCCGCGCGAGTGCATCGGCGCGGTTCATCTCCTGCGTGCGGTGCGTCTGGGCCTTGAGCACGAACACGCCCCCCTGCGTGATGCGGCTGTCGCGCAAGGCGAGCAGCCGCTCCTTCACGTCGGCGGGCAGCGAGCTGGCCGGGATGTCGTAGCGCAGGTGGACCGCACTCGACACCTTGTTGACGTTCTGGCCGCCCGCGCCCTGGGCGCGGATGGCACTGAACTCGACCTCGGCAGGGTCGATCAGGAGGGGTGGGCGAGGCATGCCCGCCAGTGTGCCTTCAAACGCGCTCGAACACCGCGGCGATGCCTTGGCCGCCGCCAATGCACATGGTCACCAGCGCGTAGCGGCCGCCGACGCGGTGCAGTTCGGCAATGGCCTTGGTCGTGATGATCGCGCCGGTCGCGCCCACCGGATGGCCGAGCGAAATGCCCGAGCCGTTGGGGTTCACCTTGGCCGGATCGAAGCCCAGCTCCTTGATGACCGCACAGGCCTGCGCCGCAAACGCTTCGTTCGACTCGATCACGTCGAAGTCGGCCACCTTGAGGCCGGTGCGCTCCAGCACCTTGCGCGTGGCCGGCACCGGGCCGATGCCCATGTAGGCCGGCTCGACGCCCGCATGCGCATAGCCCACCAGGCGTGCCAGCGGCTTGAGCCCGTCGGACTTGACGCGCGCGCCCTCGGCCAGCACCACGGCCGCGGCGCCGTCGTTGATGCCCGAGGCATTGCCGGCGGTGACGAGGCCGTCCTTCTTGAACGCGGGCTTCATCTTCGACAGCGCGTCGGCGGTGGTGTCGGCGCGCACATGCTCGTCGGTGTCGAACAGCACCACGCCCTTGCGCGTCTTCACTTCGACCGGAACGATCTGCTCCTTGAAGCGGCCCGCCGCAATGGCGGCCGCCGCGCGCTGCTGGCTGGTGGCGGCCAGTTCGTCCATCTGCTCGCGCGTGATGCCGTAGCGCGCGGCCACGTTCTCGGCGGTGATGCCCATGTGGATCTTCTCCCACGGGTCGTGCAGGATGCCCAGCATGTAGTCGACCAGCACCGCGTCGCCCATGCGCGCGCCGTAGCGCGCGGCGGTGTCGAAGTACGGGCCGCGGCTCATCGACTCGGAACCGCCGCCGATCGCGATGTCGCAGTCGCCGAGCGCAATCGCCTGCGCCGCCGACACGATCGCCTGCAGGCCCGAGCCGCAGAGGCGGTTGACGTTGAAGGCCGGCGTCTCGATCGGGCAGCCGGCGTCGATGGCCGCCACGCGGCTCAGGTAGGCGTCCTTGGTGTCGGTGGGAATCACGTTGCCCATCACCACATGGCCGATGGCCGACGGCGAGAGGCCGCTGCGCTCGATGGCGGCCTTCACCGCGGTGGTGGCGAGCTGGGTGTTGGGCACGTCCTTCAGCGAACCGCCGAAAGTGCCGATGGCCGTGCGGGCGGTGCCGACGACGAAGATCTCGCGTGAGGTCATGGGATGCTCCTGGATCAAGAAAGTAGGAAAAGGATTCTTCAGCGGCCTTCGAAGCGCGCCGGCTTGCGCGCGAAGAAGGCATCGACGCCGGTGCGGAAATCGGCCGTGGCGGCGCAGACCTGAAAGGCCGCCGATTCGGCCTCGAGCTGCGCCGGCAGCTCGCGATCGAAGCTGGCGCGCATCAGGCGCCGCAGCTGGCCAAGCGCCACCGTCGGCCCGTTCGCGAGCCGCTCGGCGAGCGCCATCGCTTCGGACGCCAGCGCCTCGGCCGGCACCACGCGGTTGACGAGCCCGATGCGCTCGGCCGCGGCGGCGTCGAGCATGTCGCCGAGCAGCGCGATCTCGAGCGCACGGCGCAGCCCCACCCAGCGCGGCAGCGCCCACGAGGCGCCCACATCGCAGCTCGTGCCGATGTTCACGTAGGCCAGGTTGAAGCGCGTGCCCTCGGCCGCGAGCACGAAGTCGGCCTGCAGCATCAGGCTCAGGCCGGCGCCCGCCGCAACGCCGTGCACCTGCGCCACCACGGGCGCGTCGATGGTGGCGAGCACAGCCAGCGCCTCGTGCAGCGGACCGATCAGCGCGGCTGCGCCGCCTGCGGGGTCGGCCTGCAGCAGTGCGAGGTCGCCGCCGGCCATGAAGCCCTTGCCGGCCCCGCTCAGCAGCACCGCGCGCACCGAGCGGTCGGCGGCAATGCCGCGCACCGCCGCCAGAAAGGCCTCGGCCATCGGCACGTCGATCGCATTCAGCGCGGCGGGGCGGTTGAAGCGCAGGGTGGCGATCGCGCCGTGGCGGCCGACTTCGAGCGGCGGTGCGGCCGGGCTGGTGGTGGTGGGGTCGGTCATCGGGGGTACTCCTTGTTCATGCAGCCAATTTGGGTGCGGCCGCTGCGCGGGGCTTGCGGCGCGCGCTGCTGCCGGCCACGGCGGGCGCCTTCTGCAGCACGCCGTTCAGCAGCAGCGCGATGCCCTGGTCGGCGATCTGCTCGGGCGTGAAGTCGCCGTCGCGGCGGTACCAGCGGCCGATCCAGCTGAGACCGCCGGCAAGCATGAAGGCGGCCATCTTCGGATCGCAGGGCGCGATCGAGCCCTCCTTGATGCCTTCGGCGATGAGCCGGCGGAACTCGTGGTCGATGCCGGCCTTGAGGCGGCGCAGTTCCTTCCTGAGCGGTGCGGGCAGCGGGTCTTCGCCGATGCGGATCACGCACATGCCGAAATCCTCGCAGACGATGCCCGCGTAGCTGCGCATGCAGGCGATGAGCTGGTCGAGCGCGCGGCCGCCGTTGCGGCGCACCGCGTCGATGCCCTCCTGCATCATGCCCAGCGCGGCACGCACGCACTCGAGCAGGATGTCGTCCTTGCCCTTCACGTAGTAGTAGAGCGTGGGCTTGGTCACGTGCAGCCGCTCGGCAATGTCGTCGAGCGAGGTGGCATGGAAGCCGCGCTCGTTGAACAGCTGCGCCGCGGTCTGCAGCACCGCCTGGCGCTTGAGCTCGCGTTGCATGGCGCGCTTGGCCGACGGCACCCAGGGCGACGCGTCCGCGGAGGACGGCGGGGCCTTGGCGGCGGCGGGGGCACGGCGCTTGGTGAGGGTCATGGCGGCGATCCGGGTTTGCGCGCAGGGGTAAGTCCTGATGCCACGGGGCGGGCGCGTCTAGAAGATCGCGACGTTACCGGGGAGTAGAAATTCTACGGGCAAGTATCCCGGAATGCCGATGCCGTAACAACCCTGAGACCAGGAACCCACTCGACGCCATGCACGCCGACACCGAGCCCCTGCGCGCCCACCCGCCCGCCGACCCGGGCAGCGCCGCGCCCGTGCTGCGCGTGGAAGCGCTCACGCTGGCCTTCGGCGGGGTGAAGGCGCTCAGCGGTGTGGGCTTCGACGTGCAGCCCGGCTCGATCACCGCGGTGATCGGCCCCAACGGCGCGGGCAAGACTTCGCTGTTCAACACCGTCTCGGGCTTCTACCGCCCCACCGCGGGCCGCGTGGTCTTCGAGGGCCAGGACATCACGCGCCTGCCGGCACCGAAGCGCGCCGCGCTCGGGCTGGCGCGCAGCTTCCAGAACATCGCGCTGTTCCGCGGCATGACGGTGCTCGACAACATCAAGCTCGGGCGCCACGTGCACCTCAAGTCGAACGTGTTCGATGCGCTCTTCTACCTGGGCCGGGCACGCCGCGAAGAGGCCGAACTGCGCCGCGACGTCGAGGAGCGGATCATCGACTTCCTCGAGATCGACCACATCCGCCATGCCAGCGTGGCCGCCCTGCCCTACGGCCTGCAGAAGCGCGTGGAGATGGCGCGCGCGCTGGCCATGCGGCCCAAGGTGCTGATGCTCGACGAACCGGTGGCCGGCATGAACCGGGAAGAGACCGAGGACATGGCGCGCTTCATCCTCGACGTGCGGCGCGAATGGGGCATCACGGTGCTGATGGTGGAGCACGACATGGGCATGGTGATGGACCTGTCGGACCACGTGGTGGTGCTCAACTTCGGCCAGGTGATCGCGCAGGGCACGCCGGCCGAGGTGCAGGCCGACCCCGAGGTGGTGCGCGCCTACCTGGGCGCCGGCGACGTGGGCGAACTGCGGCGCAGGCTGCGCGGCCATGCGCCGGCGGCGGCGGCGGAGGCGACCTGATGGATTGGGCCTATCTGTTCGAGATCGCGCTCACCGGGCTGGCCGGCGGCGGGCTCTATGCGCTCGCGGCGCTGGCCTTCGTGCTGGTCTACAAGGCCACGCGCGTGGTCAACATCGCGATCGGCGAGATGCTGATGATCGGCGCGTACCTGTTCTTCGCGTTCGCCGCGAGCTTCTCGCTGCCGATCTGGCTCGCGGTGCTCGGTTCGGTGCTGGGCACGGGGCTGCTGGGTGCGGTGGTCGAGCGCACGATGATTCGGCCGCTGCTCGGCCAGCCGCCGATCTCGGCCTTCATGGTCACGGTGGGGCTGGCGTCGGTGCTGGTTGGCGTGGTCGAGATCGTCTGGACCGCCGACCAGCGCCGCCTGCCCGAGTTCATGCCGAATGCGCCGGTGATGGTGGGCGATGCATTCCTGGCGCCCAAGGTGGCCTACGGCGCGCTCGCGACGCTGGTGCTGATCGCGCTGGTGCTGCTGCTGTTCCGCTTTTGGCGCGGCGGCGTGGCGCTGCGGGCCACGGCTTCCGACCAGGGCGCGGCCTACATGATGGGCATCAACGTTCCACGCGTGTTCTCGCTGGCCTGGGTGGCCTCGGCGATGATCGCCGCGGTCGCGGGCATCGTGGTCGGCGCGATCGGCGGTATCTCGTCGTCAATGGGCGTGTTCGGGCTGTCGGTGCTGGTGGTGGTGATCGTCGGCGGCCTCGACAGCGTGCTCGGCGCGCTGGTGGGCGGCCTCTTCATCGGCCTCGTCGAAGCGCTCGCGGGGTCATACCTGGGCGGCGAATACAAGCTGCTGGCCACCTTCGTGGTGCTGGTGGTCGTGCTGATGATCCGTCCGTACGGTCTGTTCGGAACGCACGAGATCGAGAGGCTTTGAGATGGCTTTGAAGCACTCAGGGTTTCGTTCGGGGCGTGATCACGCCGACGGTGGACTCCCCTCCGCGAATGTCCCCCGGCCTGCGGCCTCCTCCTTTATTTCGCTGCGCGGAGCCCACCATCGGCGTGATCGTTGCACGGAGCGGTCGTTGATCAGCGGTGCACAACGCGCGTGCCCTCGTGCCCAGGGTACCGGGTGCTCCCCGCAGCGAAATAAAGGAGGAGCCGAAGGCGGGGGACATTCTCGGAGGGGAGTACCCGGTGGCCTAGGCACGCGCCCCGAACAGCAGCGCCAAGAAAAAGAGCAGAGGGAAAACACATGCGCATAGGCACCCTCAAGCAAAGCTACACCGCCGACGCCGCACTGTTCGACTCGCGCACCCAGAAGACCTGGCTCGCGATCGGTGCCGCGCTGCTCGTGCTGTTTCCGTTCATGGCCGACGCCTATTGGCTCTACCTCGCCTGCCTCGTCGCCATCAACGTCGCAAGCGCCACGGGCCTCAACATCCTGACCGGCTACACCGGCCTGGTCAGCATGGGCCAGGCCGCGTTCATGGGGCTGGGCGCCTACACCGTCGCCATCCTGCAGATCCGCTTCGGTACGCCGTTCCTGCTCAACATCTTCGCGGGGGGCATCGTCGCGATGGTCGGCGGGTTGATCGTGGGTATTCCGTCGCTGCGGGTGAAAGGCCTCTACCTGGCGATCGCCACCATCGCGGCCTCGTTCATCGCGCACTTTCTGTTTGCCAACCTCACGCTCACGGGCGGCACCTCGGGCCTCTCGCTGCCGCCGGCGCAGATCTTCGGCTTCGCGCTCGACACCTCGTTTCGCCTCTACTGGCTCATCGTGCCGATCACCCTGCTCATGCTGCTCGGCGCGGCCAACCTCTTTCGCACGCGCGTGGGCCGCGCCTTCATTGCCATTCGCGACCGCGACATCTCGGCCGAGGTGCTCGGCATTCCGCTCTTGCGCTACAAGCTGCTCTCGTTCGGCCTGTCGTCGTTCTATGCCGGCGTCGCCGGCGGCTTGTGGGCCTACTTCTTCCGCGTCGTCACGCCCGAGAGCTTTCCGCTCCTGATGTCGATCTTCTTTCTGGCCGCGATCATCGTCGGCGGCATGGGCTCCATCCTGGGCGGCATCCTCGGCGCGGTGTTCATGACGATGGTGCCCGAGCTGCTCAAGCTGGTGTTCGACCTGCTGCCGGGCGGGCACGAGATGACGGTCTTCCTCTCGCCGGTGCGCACGGTCGTCTTCGGCCTGCTGATCGTCGGCTTCCTGGTCTTCGAGCCGCACGGGCTCGCCGAAGTGTGGCGGCGCATCCGCCGTTTCTTTCATCTGTGGCCTTTCAAGAACTGACGACAAGGAGACGAACATGGCATCCGACTTCAAGAAGACTCCCGCCGCCCTGCGCCGCCGCGCACTCGTGCTGGCCGCTGCGGCCGCACTCGCCGCGCCGCTCGCCGTGCACGCGCAAGGCAGCGGCGAAGATATCGTCATCGGCGGCTCGATCCCGATGACCGGCGTGTTCGCCTTCGCGGGCATCGGCATCAACGCCGGCATTGCCGACTACGTGAAGATCGTCAACGACGCGGGCGGCATCAAGGGCCGCAAGCTGCGCTACGTGCCCGAGGACACGGGCTACAAGGTCGACGTCTCGGTGGCCGCCTTCAAGAAGATCACGAGCCAGAACAAGGTCAACCTCTACTACGGCGACTCGACGGGCTTCTCGAAGACCATCAACCCCGAGCTCGACCGCAGCGGCCAGATCCTGATGGCCGGCGCCTCGTTCGCCTCCGAGCTCAACGACCCCGCGAAGTACCCGAACCAGTTCCTGGTGGGCCCCGACTACACCGAGATGATCGGCATCCTGCTGCGCCACATCGCCAAGGAGAAGCCCGGTGCCAAGGTGGCATTCGTCTACTCCGACTCCGAGTTCGGCCGCGACCCGATCGAGTCGAGCGAGGCGGCCGCGAAGAAGCTGGGCCTCTCGGTGCCCGTCAAGATCATGACGCCGGCCGGCAGCGTCGACGTGTCGACCGAGGTCATCAAGCTGCGCCGCGCCGCGCCCGACTACACGATCTTCCACGGCTACATCCTCGCGCCGATTCCCGAGTTCGTGCAGCAGGGCAAGCAGATGGGCATGACTAGCAAATGGATGGGCACCTTCTGGACCATGGACAGCTCCACGGTCATGAAGATGGGCGAAGCCGGCGACGGCTTCATGGGCGTGATGCCCTACCGCTACTACTACGACACCTCGGCCAAGGCGCCGATGCTCGAGAAGATCCGCGCCATGCGCCCCGAGTACCAGAGCACCGCCTACACGCAGGGCTTTCTCACTGCGATGCTGTTCACCGAGGCCGCCAAGCGCACGCTCGACGCCGGCAAGCCGCTGGACGGCAAGAACCTGAAGGCCGCACTCAACAGCATCAAGGACTTCGACACCGGCGGCCTGATCGGCGTGCCGATCACCATCAAGGGCAACTCGATCCCGGTGGGCCGCGTCTACCGTGCCGACATGAAGGCGCAGAAGATGGTGCCGGCGTCGGACTGGATTTCGCTGGACAAGTGAGCGAAAGAGCGGTCATGAGCGCAGCCGGCGGCGAGCCCATCTTGGAAGTGAACAACGTCGAGGTGGTCTACAACAAGGTCGTGCAGGTGCTGCGCGGCCTGTCGCTGGCCGTGCCGCGCGGGCAGATCGTGGCGCTGCTGGGCAGCAACGGCGCGGGCAAGTCGACCACGCTGAAGGCGATCTCGGGCCTGCTGCCGCTCGAGGACGGCGCGCTCGAGGCCGGCCGCATCGCCTTCGACGGCCAGCCCACCGAGCGGCTCGCGCCGCAGCAGCTGGTGCGTCGCGGGCTCGCGCATGTGATGGAGGGCCGCCGCGTGTTCGAGGACCTGACCGTCGAGGAGAACCTCGTGGCCGCCACCTATGCACGCGTAGGCCGCGGCGCGCAGGCGCGCGACTTCGATGCGGTGTACGCGTACTTTCCGCGGCTGCACGAGCGGCGAAAAGGGCTCGCGGGCTATCTCTCGGGTGGCGAACAGCAGATGCTGGCCATCGGGCGCGCGCTGGTGGCCGAGCCCAAGCTGATCCTGCTCGACGAGCCTTCGCTGGGCCTCTCGCCCAAGCTGGTGGAAGAGATCTTCGGCATCATCGCGCGCATCAACGCCGAGCGCGGCGTGTCGATGCTGCTGGTGGAGCAGAACGCCAGCCTGGCGCTCGCGGTGGCCGACAGCGGCTACATCATGGAGAACGGCAAGATCGTGATCGACGGCAGCGCCGAGCGGCTCGCGGCCGACCCCGACGTGCGCGAGTTCTATCTCGGTGTGGGCGGCGCCGGCGAATCCAGGAGCTTCCGCGGGCTCAAGCACTACAAGCGCCGCAAGCGCTGGCTGTCATGAACCTGCCCGAACGCACACTGCCGCAGATGCTGCGCGAACAGGCGCGCACGCAAGGCGCGCGCATCGCGATCCGCCAGAAGGATTTCGGCATCTGGCATCCGCTGAGCTGGGCCGACTACCACCGGCGCGCGGCGCACGTGGGCCTGGGCCTCGCGGCACTCGGCATGCAGTCCGGCGGCCACCTGGGGGTCATTTCCGAGAACCGGGTCGAATGGGTGCTGGCGCAGATGGGCGCGGGCCTGATCGGCGCGGTGACGGTGGGGGTGTACCCCACGAGCCCGACGAACGAGGTGGCCTACGTGGTCGGCCACGCAGACGTCGAGATCGTGGTCTGCGAAGACCAGGAGCAGGCCGACAAGGTGCTCGAGGCGATCGATGCGCTGCCGAAGCTGCGCCGCATCATCGTGATCGAGACCAAGGGCCTCGCGAGCTACGGCCCCGCGGAGCGCAACCGCATGATGAGCTTTGCCGAGCTCGAGGCGGCCGGTGCCGCATTGCAGGCACAGGAGGGCGACGCGCGCATCGACGCCGCGCTGGCGGCGCAGTCGCTCGACCACATCGGGCTCATGATCTACACCTCGGGCTCCACCGGCGCGCCCAAGGGCGCAATGATTTCCTGGCGCAACATCCGCGGCGTGGTGCCCGGCATCGTGGAGCGGCTGCAGCTCGACGCCGGCACCACGCACCTGTCGTACCTGCCGCTGTGCCACGTGGCCGAGCAGATGCTCTCCACCTTCGTGCCGCTCTACCTGGGCTCGCAGGTGAATTTCGGCGAGTCGATCCGCACCGTGCAGGAAGACCTGCGCGAGGTGGCGCCGAGCATGTTCCTCGGCGTGCCGCGCATCTGGGAAAAGCTGCATGCCGCGATCAGCATCAAGATGCAGGAGACCGGCCGGCTGCGGCGCGCGCTCTACCGCCGTGCGCTGGCCGGCTGTGCGCCACTGGCCGAGAAACCGCGCGCGCAATGGAACGCCGGCGAACGGCTGCGCTTCTTTCTGGCGTACTGGACGGTGCTGCGTGCGCTGCAGAATTTCATCGGCCTGCGCCATGCGCGCGTGGCGCTGACCGGCGCGGCGCCGATACCGCCCGACGTGGTGCGCTTCTTTCGCACGCTCGGCGTGCCGCTGGTCGAGGTGTATGGCCTCACCGAATCCACCGGCATGGTCTGCGGCCACCGCATCGACGAGGTGAAGGTGGGCACCGTCGGGCCGGTGACGCAGGGCGTCGAATACCGCGTGGGCGCGCAGGGCGAGCTGCAGATCCGCGGCGAGATGGTGTTCTGCGGCTACTACAAGAACCCCGAAGCCACGACGGCGTCGGTGCAGGCGGGCTGGCTGCACACCGGCGACGTGGTGGCCGAGGAAGCCGACGGCCAATTGCGCATCGTCGACCGGCTCAAGGACATCATGATCACCGCGGGCGGCAAGAATCTCACGCCCTCGGAGATCGAGAACACCATGAAGGGGAGCCCCTACCTGAAGGAATGCATCGTGGTGGCGGAGGGACGCAAGTTCGTCTCGGCGCTGGTGCAGATCGACTACGAGACGGTCGGGAAATGGGCCGAGGCCGAACGCCTGGCCTTCACGCACTTCCGTTCGCTGGTCGAACTGCCGCGCGTGCGCGAACTTATCGATGCCGAAATCCAGCGCGGCAATGCACGCCTCGCGCAGGTGTCCCAGGTGCGCCGCTTCCACCTACTGACCAAGGAACTCGACCATGACGACGGCGAGGTCACCGCGACCATGAAGGTGCGGCGCTCGAGCATCTACAAGGCGTATGCCCAGGAGATCGAGGCGCTGTACCGCTGAGCGCCCCAAGTAGGCGGGGAGACTACTCGCCGCGCGTGGCCGGCCGTGCCCGCACGTCGGTCACGTCGTCGCCCGCACCGCGGTTGCGCAGCAGCGGGCTGCGCACCGACTCGCCGCGTGCTCGTGCACCGGCCACGTCGGCGGCGGAAGGCTCGGCCGGCTGCGCAGCCGTGCGAAAACGTTCGAATCCCGAACGCGGATTGAAGCGCATCACCCAGGGCGACACGGGCTTGCCCGTGAGCCGGGCCCAGGCGTAGCGAACGCCCCACACGGCGGCGAGCAGCATCACTGCCACCGCGAGGCTGGCCGCGAAGACCAGGCCCAGCATCAGCAGGATCACGCGAAGAATAAAGTTCATCATCCGATCTTAGGCCGAGGCTTCGGCCGCAGGTTCCCCGGTTTGGCCGGAATTTCCTGCTTTTGCAAAGCCGAACTGCCCCGGCGAGCGGATCGGATCGGTCGTGACCTCGATCGTGTCCTTCGGCCCGAAGCTGCCGTCGAGCAGCAGCCTCGAGAGCGGGTTCTCGATGCGCTGCTGGATGGCGCGCTTGAGCGGGCGCGCACCGAACACCGGGTCGAAGCCGACCTTGGCGATCTCGGCCAGCGCCGCGGGCGACACGTCGAGCCCCAAGCCCATCTTCGCGAGCCGCGCCTGCAGCACCTTCAGCTGGATCGCGGCGATCGACTCGATGTTCTTCGCGTCGAGCGCATGGAACACAACGGTTTCGTCGATGCGGTTCAGGAACTCGGGGCGGAAGTAGTTCTTCAGCTCGTCCCAGACCGCCTCCTTGATCTCCTCGGCAGGCTGGCCCACCATCGACTGGATGATCGGCGAACCGATGTTGCTGGTCATCACGATCACGGTGTTCTTGAAGTCGACGGTGCGGCCCTGGCCATCGGTCAGGCGGCCGTCGTCGAGCACCTGCAGCAGCACGTTGAAGACGTCCGGATGCGCCTTCTCGACCTCGTCGAGCAGCACCACGCTGTAGGGCTTGCGGCGCACGGCCTCGGTGAGGTAGCCGCCCTCCTCGTAGCCCACGTAGCCCGGCGGCGCGCCGATCAGGCGGGCGACCGAATGCTTCTCCATGAACTCGCTCATGTCGATGCGGATCAGGTGGTCTTCGCTGTCGAACAGGAAGCCCGCGAGCGCCTTGCAGAGTTCGGTCTTGCCCACGCCCGTGGGGCCGAGGAACAGGAACGAGCCGGTGGGGCGGTTCGGGTCCGACAGGCCCGAGCGCGAGCGGCGGATCGCGTTCGCGACCGCACCGATGGCCTCGTCCTGGCCGACCACGCGCTCGTGCAGCTTGGCTTCCATCACGAGCAGCTTGTCGCGCTCGCCCTGCATCAGCTTGGCGACCGGGATGCCGGTGGAGCGTGCCACCACCTCGGCGATCTCCTCGGCGCCGACCTGCGTGCGCAGCAGCGTCGGCGCACTCGACTTGCCCTTGCTCGCCTCGCTTTCCTCGGCCTCGCGCAGGCGCTTCTCGAGCGCCGGCAGCTGGCCGTACTGCAGCTCGGCGAGCTTGTTGAAGTCGCCCTTGCGCTTCCACTCCTCGATCTCGAACTTGATCTTGTCGATGTCCTCGCGGATCTTCGCGCTGCCTTGCGCCTGCGCCTTCTCGGCCTGCCAGATCTCGTCGTAGTCGGCGATCTCCTTCTGCAGCCGCGCGATCTCGTCCTCGATCAGGCCGAAGCGCTTCTGCGAGGCCTCGTCCTTCTCGCGGCGCACGGCCTCGCGCTCGATCTGCAGCTGGATCAGGCGGCGGTCGAGGCGGTCCATCACCTCGGGCTTGGAGTCCATCTCGATCTTGATCTTGGCCGCGGCCTCGTCGATCAGGTCGATGGCCTTGTCGGGCAGGAAGCGGTCGGTGATGTAGCGGTCGGAGAGCTCGGCCGCGGCCACGATGGCCGGGTCGGTGATCTGCACGCCGTGGTGCACCTCGTACTTCTCCTGCAGGCCGCGCAGGATGGCGATGGTGGCCTCGACGCTCGGCTCGCCCACGATGATCTTCTGGAAGCGGCGCTCGAGCGCGGCGTCCTTCTCGATGTACTTGCGGTATTCGTCGAGCGTGGTGGCACCCACGCAGTGCAGCTCGCCGCGCGCGAGCGCGGGCTTGAGCATGTTGCCCGCGTCCATCGCGCCTTCGGCCTTGCCGGCGCCCACCATCGTGTGTAGCTCGTCAATGAAGACGATGGTCTGGCCCTCATCCTTGGCGAGTTCGTTGAGCACGGTCTTCAGGCGCTCCTCGAACTCGCCTCGGAACTTGGCGCCCGCGAGCAGCGCCGCCATGTCGAGCGACAGCACGCGCTTGCCCTTGAGCGACTCTGGCACCTCGCCCGCGACGATGCGCTGCGCGAGGCCTTCGACGATCGCGGTCTTGCCCACGCCGGGCTCGCCGATGAGCACCGGGTTGTTCTTGGTGCGGCGCTGCAGCACCTGGATGGCGCGGCGGATCTCCTCGTCGCGGCCGATGACCGGGTCGAGCTTGCCGAGCCGTGCGCGCTCGGTGAGGTCGAGGCAGTATTTCTTCAGCGCCTCGCGCTGGCCCTCGGCGTCGGCGCTGTTCACGCCTTGCCCACCGCGCACCGCATCGATGGCCGCTTCGAGCGACTTGCGCGAGAGCCCGTTGTCCTTGGCGATGCGGCCGATGTCCGACTTGCTGTCGGCCACGGCCAGCAGGAACAGTTCGCCCGCAATGAACTGATCGTTGCGCTTGATGGCCTCCTTCTCGGTGGCCTGCAGCAGCTTGCCGAGCTCGGGGCCGACCTGCACCATGTCGTGCCCCTGCACCTGGGGCAGCCGCTTGATGGCCTCCTCGGCCGCCTTCGCCAGGCCGGGCACGTTGACGCCGGCGCGCTCGAGCAGCGCGCGCGGGCCGTCGTCCTGGCGCAGCATCGCCACCAGCAAGTGGGCCGGTTCGATGTAGGCGTTGTCGTTGCCGAGCGCAAGCGACTGCGCGTCGCCGAGCGCTTCCTGAAATTTGGTGGTGAGTTTGTCTTGTCGCATGGTGGTATTCCTGCATCCAAAATAGGGCTGTTCGGGCACGATTCAAGGTGTCCAGCATTTCGGGCACGGCGATTGCACTGTGCCCTTTCCTTTTCCGAATGGAGTCGAACATGGGTATTTCAATGCAGCGCGCTCATCGGGTGCGCCGGGCGCTCGGCGCCGGTGTCTTTCTGGCGGCCCTGGGCCTGGCGGGCGCGGCGCAGGCGCAAGGCACCCCCGTGCGCCTGCTGGTGGGCTTTCCCGCTGGCGCCGGCACCGACGCCATCGCGCGCACGCTGGGCGAAAAACTCAAGGACGTGCTCGGCACGCCGGTGGTGGTCGAAAACCGCGCCGGAGCCGGCGGGCAGATCGCCGCGCAGGCACTGAAGGCAGCACCGGCCGACGGCCACACGCTGTTCCTCACGCACGACCATTCGATCTCGATCCTGCCGCAGGTCGTGAAGAACCCCGGCTTCAACCCGGCCACCGACTTCGTGCCCGTGGCGGGCTTCGCCACCTTCGCCAACGTGCTGGCCGTCTCGGGCGGCACACCGGCCAAGAGCATCGACGAGTACGTGAAATGGGTCCGCACCCAGCGCGGCGGCAAGGAAACCATCGGCATCCCGGCACCCGCCTCGATCCCGGAGTTCTTGGTGAAGATGATCTCGGAGAAGTACAAGATCGACGTGCAGCCCGCGCCCTACCGCGGCAGCGCGCCGATGACGGCCGACATGCTGGGCAACCAGATCACGGCCGGCATCGCCTCGGTGCCCGACTTCATCGAGAACCACAAGGCCGGCAAGGTGCGCATCGTGGCCTCGATCGGCGCCAAGCGCCAGGCCCTGCTGCCCAACGTGCCGACCTTCACCGAGCTGGGATTCTCGAACCTGGAAGACCTGCCTTACTACGGCATCTTCGCGCCGGTGGGCACGCCGCAGCCGGTCATCGACCGCTACGGCGAGGCACTGCAGAAGGTGCTGGCCATGCCCGACGTGAAGCAGAAGCTCACGGCCATGGGCCTCACGGTGGGCTACGAGCCGCAGGGCCAGTTCGCGGGCCGCGTGCGCAGCTACACGCAGACCTGGGAACGCATCATCCAGGCCAGCGGGTTCAAACCCCTCTGACCAGGCGCTTCAGGCGTTCGGGGCGCTGATGCCCCAGCGCGCGAGCGCCGCATCGTCGGCCACGCGCGCATCGACCCAGCGGGCGCCTTCGGGCGTCTGTTCTTTTTTCCAGAACGGTGCCTGGGTCTTGAGGTAGTCCATGAGAAATTCGCAGGCCTCGAAGCTCTGGTCGCGGTGCGCCGAGGCCACCGCGACCATCATGATCTGGTCGAGCGGCTGCAACAGGCCCACGCGGTGGATCACGCGCGCGCCGAGGATGTCGAAGCGCTGGTGCGCCTCGTCGATCATGGCCTCGACGGCCTTCTCGGTCATGCCGGGGTAGTGCTCGAGCTCCATCGAGGCCACCGTGCTGCCGTCGTTGCGGTCGCGCACCGTGCCGATGAAACTGCAGACCGCGCCCACGCGCTTGTCGCCGGCGCGCAACGCGGCAACCTCCTCTGCCAGGTTGAAATCCGCTGTCTGGATCGAAACACGTGTGCCACTCATCCCGGGATTGTGGCACCGGGCTAGACTTCGAGCATGCCCTGCCTCGCCACGCTCTTGCCCGTGCTTTCGCACGCCGAGAGCACCCGTGCGCGCCAGGGCAGCCAAGCCCCCAAAAAACCAAAGCTCGTCTGACCGGAGCTGCGGTTCCGTCGTCGGATGAGCGACGGAGCCTGCCAAGGCCTTGGCCCCGAATGGGTTGCGCGCGCATCATCGAACGACGACGGTTCTGTCCATCGGTCGATCCCGCAAGGAGGCCCACGTGCCGCAACAAAAACCATCCGCTCCCGTCGATCCCGCCCCCGATTTCTCCGGCCTCTGGATTCCGCTCGTCACGCCGTTCCATAACGGCGCGGTGGACCATGCCGCGCTGTCGGCCCTCACGCAGCGGCTCGCCGGCGACGGCGTGGCCGGCTTCGTGGTCTGCGGCTCGACCGGCGAAGCTGCCGCGCTCGACGAGGCCGAGCAACTCGCCGCGCTCGGCACCGTCCAGGCCGCCGCAGGCGGGCTGCCGATCGTCATGGGCCTGTCGGGCTACCACCTGGGCAAGACCGCGGCCTGGGTGCGCCGGCTGGCCGAGCGGCCGCTGGCGGGGCTGCTGGTGCCCGCGCCGCACTACATCCGGCCGTCACAGGACGGCCTGCGCGCATGGTTCGACGCCATCGCCGATGCCAGCACGGTGCCGCTGCTGGTCTACGACATTCCCTACCGCACCGGTGCGACCCTCGCGCGCGACACGCTGCTGGCGCTGGCCGAACACCCGCGCATCCGCGGCGTCAAGGACTGCGGCGGCGACATGGCCAAGACGCGCGCGCTGATCGCCGACGGCCGGCTCCAGGTGCTCGCGGGTGAAGACCACCAGATCTTCGCGATCGTGGCCGAAGGCGGCGCAGGCGCCATTGCGGCCAGCGCGCATGTGCAGACGCGGCGCTTCGTGCAGGTGCTGCGCCTCTTGGCCGAAAACCGGCTGGTGGAGGCGCGCGCCGAATGGCAGCCACTGCTGCCGTTGATCGAGATGCTGTTTGCCGAACCGAACCCCGGGCCGCTCAAGGCGCTGCTGGCACGGCAGGGGTCGATGCGCGACGAACTGCGCTTGCCGATGACGCGCGCCTCGGCGGCGCTGGGGGAGCGGCTCGCAGCGCTCGAGGCCGGTCTCAGCCGCCGGTGACCGGCGGGAAGAACGCGACCTCTGCGCCTTCGTGCAGCGCGGCCGACTCGGCACTCATGACCTGGTCGAGCGCCATGCGCACCGCCCTGCCGCGTGCAAGCGCCGCGGCGTGGGCGCCACCGCGTGCGATGAGTTCGTCGCGCAGCGCGGCCAGCGTTTCGGCCGTGGTGTCGACGGTCTCGCCGCCCGTGGCGAGCGCCTCGCGGACCGAGGCGAAATAGCGGATGTGGACCTTCATGGAGACAGCCTCGGTCAGGCCAGCAGCGAGGCCAGGGAAATGAAGTTGACGGTGTCGCCGGCTCGGATGGTCTGGCCGGGCGGGTTGTCGATGACGCCATCGCCCCAGACCATCGACGTCAGCACGCCCGAACTCTGGTTGGCGAACAGGTCGAGCCCGCCCACGGCATTGCGGCGCGCGCGCAGGAACTCGCGGCGCCGGTCGGCACGCGGCCAGTCGAAGTCGGCGCGCATCGGCACGGGCTCGGGCGCCACGCGGCTTGCGCCCTGCAGCGTCAGCAGGAACGGGCGCACGAGCAGCAGGAAGGTCAGGAAGCTCGACACCGGATTGCCGGGCAACCCCGTGACGTGGCAGCACCCCTGCGCTTCGCCGCCGGCCCGCTGGATCGATCCGTAGGCGAAGGGTTTGCCGGGCTTCATCGAGAGCGACCACAGCTGCAGTTCGCCGAGCGCCTGCACGGCGGCCTTGATGTGGTCTTCCTCGCCCACCGAGACGCCGCCGGTGGTGATGATCAGGTCGTTGCCTTCGGCCGCGCCGCGCAGCGCCTCGATGGTGGCGTCGCGCCGGTCGGGCACGATGCCGAGGTCGTTCACCTCGCAGCCGAGCCGGTGCAGCAAGGCGCGCATGAAGAAGCGATTGGAGTTGTAGATGGCGCCCGGCTTCATGGCTTCGGGCGCAACCTCGCCAGGCATCACCAGCTCATCGCCGGTGGACAGCAGCGCGACACGCGGGCGCCGCGCCACCTGCAGCCGGTCGAAGCCGACGCTGGCCGCAAGACCGAGCCCCGCGGGCGTCAGGCGCTCGCCCTTGCCGAGCACGACGTGGCCGGCCGCCACGTCCTCGCCGGCACGGCGAATCCACTGGCCGGCGGAGGGCACCGAAGCGATGCGCACGGCGCCGAGGCCTCCCTCCTGCGGCAAGGGCTCGGTGTCTTCCTGCATCACGATGGCGTCGGCGCCCTCGGGGACCTGCGCGCCGGTAAAGATGCGTGCGGCAGTGCCGGCCGCCAGCGGCGTGCCGACGCTGCCCGCGGGAATGCGCTGCGCGACCTGCAGCACGGCCCCGGGCGCGGCGCAGTCGGCCACGCGCACCGCGTAGCCGTCCATCGAACTGTTGTCGCGCGGCGGCACCGTGATCGCGGCCACCAGGTCCTGGGCAAGCACGCGGCCATCGGCATCGAAGGTGCCGACGCTCTCGGCCGGCAGCATCGGCCCGGCCTTGGCAAGCAGGATGGCCAGCGCCTCGTCGAGCGCCATCAACGGCGGGCGCGACGACGATGCGGAAGAAGACGCGAAAGAAGGCGGTGAATCAGCCATGGTGCCTCGGTTTGTAGTCGAAGCGATCGCCGCTGTCGATCAGCCACTGGGCGATGCCCTCGATGTCGTCGAGGTCGAACAGCGGCCGCTCGGTGGGCTCGGGCAGGCTCTCGGGCGCATTGGTGGCAATGGCCGTCACGAACGGATCATCGATGTACTGCAGGGGCCGCGGCTTCTCGCCCGGCTCGGGCGCACGCCAGACCTCGATCTTGAGCAGGTCGCTGTGCTTGAAGCCCTCGACCAGCACCCAGTCGACACCGTCGTAAAGCTCGGCGATGAGCGCGTGCACCGACAGCTGCGCGGGCTGCTCGAATTCGCGGATCAGCGCCAGTCGCCGGTCGGACGCCACGACCACCTCGAAGGCACCGGCCTCGCGATGGCGATAGGTGTCCTTGCCGGGATGGTCGATGTCGAACTTGTGGTGCGCATGCTTGACGACCGAGACGCGCTGCCCATGGAGCCTGAGCACGGGGATCAGGCGCTCGACGAGCGTGGTCTTGCCCGAACCCGAATACCCGGAAAAACCGATCACCTTCATGACGAGTTCCTGAGGCCGCGCGTCAGGCGCGAGCCGAATGCTGATGCAAGGCGGCCATCACGGCGTGCTGGCCGGCGCCGTTCAATCGCAGTTCTCGGCGATGTAGGCCTTCACGGCCTCTGCATCGGCCGCAAGCCTGACGACCCGCTTGGGCAGCGACTCGATGCCCTCGAACCTGGCCGGTCGCGGGGGCTCCTGCCCGAGCGCCTCCACCAGCGTGGCGGCGAACTTGATCGGCAGCGCGGTCTCGAGCACCACCATCGGCACGCCCGGCGTGAGGTGCTCGCGCGCGATCTTGAGGCCGTCGGCGGTGTGCGGATCGATCAGCGTGGCGAAGCGCTTCTCGGTGTCGCGGATCGTCGCGAGCCTGTCGGCATGCGTGCTGCGGCCGCTGCGGAAGCCGAAGCGCTCGGCGGCCTGCGCGAAAGCCGGATCGGCGCCGAGGTCGAACTTCGCCTCGCTGCCCAGTTGGTCGACGAACAGCGCGCGCAGCCTGCCGGCATCGCGCCCGACCAAGTCGAACACGAAGCGCTCGAAGTTGCTGGCCTTGCTGATGTCCATCGACGGGCTGGAGGTTTCGTGCGTGTCGGCGCCCGCGCGCACGCGGTAGACGCCGGTGCGGAAGAACTCGTCGAGCACGTCGTTCTCGTTGGTGGCGACCACCAGCGTGTGGATCGGCAGGCCCATCATGCGCGCCACGTGGCCTGCGCAGACGTTGCCGAAGTTGCCCGACGGCACCGCGAAGCTCACGGGCTTGTCGTTTGACGCCGTGGCTTGGAAGTAGCCCGCGAAATAGTAGACGACCTGCGCGAGCAGGCGCGCCCAGTTGATCGAGTTCACCGTGCCGATGCGGTACTTGCGCTTGAAGCCGAGGTCGCTCGACACCGCCTTGACGATGTCCTGGCAGTCGTCGAACACGCCGGTGATGGCGATGTTGTGGATGTTCGCGTCCTGCAGGCTGAACATCTGCGCCTGCTGGAACGGGCTCATGCGGCCGTCGGGCGAGGTCATGAAGACGCGCACGCCCTTCTTGCCACGCATCGCGTACTCGGCCGCGCTGCCGGTGTCGCCGCTGGTGGCGCCGAGAATGTTGAGCTCGGCGTCGCGGCGGCCCAGTTCGTACTCGAACAGGTTGCCGAGCAGCTGCATCGCCATGTCCTTGAAGGCCAGCGTGGGGCCGTTCGACAGGGCTTCGAGGTAGACGCCGTCCTCGAGCTCGCGCAGCGGCACGATCTCGTCGGAGCCGAAGACCTCCGCGGTGTAGGTCTTGGCGCAGAGCGCCTTCAGGTCGTCCGGCGGAATGTCGTCGATGTAGAGCGAGAGGATCTCGAAGGCAAGCTCGGCATACGGCAGGCTGCGCCACTTCGAGAGCGTGGCGGTGTCGACCTGCGGATAGTGCGCAGGCAGGTAGAGCCCGCCGTCGGGCGCGAGGCCCTCGAGAAGAATCTCGCAGAAGCGCTTGCGGTCGGGATGGCCGCGGGTGCTCAGGTAGTTCACTTCAGCTCTTCCTTGCGGATGCGCACGATCGGCTGCAGCACCGTGGGCAACGCCTGCAGGTGCGCGAGCGCATCGTCCATCGTGCCTTCTCGCGCATCGTGCGTGAGGATGATGAGGTCGGTCTGGTTCGAGCCTTCGCCGCCCACTTCGTCGGCTTCGCGCTGCAGCACCGCGTCGATGCTGATGCCGGCGTTGGCGAGCAGGCCGGTCACCTTGGCCAGCACGCCGGCCTCGTCGGCCACGCGCAGGCGCAGGTAGTAGCTGGTGACGACCTCGGCCATCGGCAGCACCTGCAGGTCGCTCATCGCATCGGGATGGAAGGCCAGGTGCGGCACGCGGTGCGCTGCGTCGGCCGTGTGCAGCCGGGTGATGTCGACCAGGTCGGCAATCACCGCGCTCGCGGTCGGCTCGCTGCCAGCGCCCTTGCCGTAGTAGAGCGTGGTGCCGACGGCATCGCCGTGCACCACCACCGCGTTCATCGCGCCTTCGACGTTGGCGAGCAGCCGCTTCGACGGTACGAGCGCCGGATGCACGCGCAGCTCGACGCCTTGCGCTGTGCGCTTTGTGATGCCGAGCAACTTGATGCGGTAGCCGAGCTGCTCGGCGTACTTGATGTCCTGCGCCGCGAGCTTGGTGATGCCCTCGATGTGCGCCTTGTCGAACTGCACCGGGATGCCGAACGCGATGGCGCTCATGATGGTGGCCTTGTGCGCGGCGTCGACGCCCTCGATGTCGAAGGTGGGATCGGCCTCGGCATAGCCCAGACGCTGCGCCTCCTTGAGCACGGTCGCGAAGTCGAGCCCCTTGTCGCGCATCTCGGAGAGGATGAAGTTGGTGGTGCCGTTGATGATGCCGGCGATCCACTGGATGCTGTTGGCCGTGAGGCCTTCGCGCAGCGCCTTGATGATCGGGATGCCGCCGGCCACCGCGGCCTCGAAGGCCACCATCACGCCCTTGGCATGGGCGGCCGCGAAGATCTCGGTGCCGTGCACCGCAAGCAGCGCCTTGTTGGCCGTGACCACGTGCTTGCCGGCCGCGATCGCCTCGAGCACCAGCTGCCTGGCGATGCCGTAGCCGCCGATCAGCTCGATCACGATGTCGATGTCGGGGTTGGCGATGACGGCGCGCGCATCGGCCACCACCTGAACGCCCTCGCCCGCCACCTCGCGCGCGCGTGCCTGGTCGAGGTCGGCAACCATGGTGATCTCGATGCCTCTGCCGGCACGGCGCTTGATTTCTTCCTGGTTGCGCAGCAATACCTTGAAGGTGCCGCTGCCGACCGTTCCTGCGCCGAGCAGGCCTACCTGGATGGGTTTCATGGGAGATTCGGGTTCAATTGTTTCTTAGGAAATGGACAACAGGGCCCGCCGCCGCGCGGCGGCCTCGTCAGCGGCGCAGCAGCAGCGGTCGGCGACGGCCTCACGCGCTCTTGCTGCGCAGGCGGTAGGTCTCCAGGAACTTCGCGATGCGGTTGATCGCTTCGCGCAGGTCGTCTTCATGCGGCAGGAACACGATGCGGAAATGATCGGGCGTCGCCCAGTTGAAGCCCGTGCCCTGCACCAGCATCACCCGGGTTTCCTTCAGCAGCTCGAGGAAGAACTGCCGGTCGTCGTCGATCGGGTAGACCGCGGGGTCGAGCTTCGGAAACATGTAGAGCGCGGCGCTCGGCTTGACGCAGCTCACGCCCGGGATCGCGGTGATGAGCTCGTAGGCCAGGTCGCGCTGGCGCCGCAGGCGGCCTCCGTCGCCGACGAGGTCGTTGATGCTCTGGTAGCCGCCCAGCGCGGTCTGGATCGCCCATTGCCCCGGCACGTTGGCACACAGCCGCATGTTCGAGAGCATGTTGAGGCCCTCGATGTAGTCGCGCGCGCGCTTCTTGTCGCCCGACACCACGAGCCACCCCGCGCGGTAGCCGCAGGAGCGGTAGCTCTTGGACAGCGAATTGAAGGTGAGCGTCAGCACGTCGGTCGACAGGCTGGCGATGGCCGTGTGCTTCACGCCGTCGTAGAGCACCTTGTCGTACACCTCGTCGGCGAAGATCACGAGGTCGTGTTCGCGCGCGAGCTCCACGATGCGTTTGAGCAGGTCGTCGGAATAGAGCGCGCCGGTCGGGTTGTTCGGGTTGATCACCACGATCCCCTTGGTGCGGGGCGTGATCTTGGCGCGGATGTCGTCGAGGTCGGGCATCCAGCCGTTGGCCTCGTCGCAGAGGTAGTGCACCGGCGTGCCGCCCGACAGGCTGGAGGTGGCGGTCCAGAGCGGATAGTCGGGCGCGGGCAGCAGCATTTCGTCGCCGTCGTTGAGCAGCGCGTTGGTGGACATCGCGATCAGTTCGCTCGCCCCGTTGCCCAGGTAGATGTCGTCGAGCGTGACGCCGGCGATGCCCTGCTTCTGGGTCTCGTGCATCACGGCCTTGCGCGCCGCGAAGATGCCCTTGCTGTCCGAATAGCCCGCGGATGCCGGAAGGTTGCGGATCATGTCCTGCTGGACTTCTTCCGGCGCGTCGAAGCCGAACACGGCGAGGTTGCCGATGTTGAGCTTGATGATCTTCTGGCCCTCTTCCTCCATCTGCTTGGCCGCATCCATGATGGGGCCGCGGATGTCGTAGAGCACATTGGCCAGCTTGGCCGATTTCCTGAACTGCTTCAAAGGGCCCTCCCGGGCGCGGGTTACTCGATGTCAAAAGGCCCTTGGAGGCCCTGTGTCACTGGGAAAACCTATAATTTGACCACAGTTCCCAGTGCACCGATGAAGCTCCAGCCCGACAAATCCGACGCCCAGGCCCTCACCGCACACGGCCCCGGCTGGGTCGCGATCAACAACGAAAAGGTCGAAGGCAGCGTCGTCGTCGGCTCGCACGGGGAGCGTTTCGAGTGGAACTGCACCCGTTTCGACGAGATCGGCCCCGAGCACTTCGCGCAGCTCGCGGCGCTCGGCGCCGAGTTGATCATTTTCGGCAGCGGATCCCGCATCCGCTTCCCGCAGCCGGCCTGGCTCCAGCCGCTGATGGCCCGGCGCACCGGCGTGGAAACCATGGACACACCCGCCGCCTGTCGCACCTACAACATCCTGGCCGGCGAAGGCCGCCACGTGGTGGCAGCCCTGCTGGTGGAGCCCTCAACCGGCAGCTGAGGGCCATTTCGAGGTAAAATACCGGGTTGCGAACAGGCCTGCTGCCCTCAGTTAGCAACGACCAATACGCCATGTGCCAGGCGCGCGTCTACGCGCCGAGCCATGGCAACCAACGGAGAAAACAAGTTTCATGGCGATCGTTGTCAACAAACCCATTCCTGAATTCGACGCCAACGCCACGGGCGGCTTGAAAGTATCGAATACCTCGCATCTCGGCCAAGTGCTGGTCATGTATTTTTACCCGAAAGATAACACTCCGGGTTGCACGACCGAAGCCATGCAGTTCCGCGACCGCTTCAAGGACTTCGAGAAAGCCGGCGCCACGGTGTTCGGTGTGTCGCGCGACAACATGAAGTCGCACGACGAATTCAAGGCCAAGCTCGAGCTCCCCTTCGAGCTCATCGCCGACACCGAAGAAAAAATGTGCCACATGTTCGGCGTGGTCAAGAACAAGATCATGTACGGCAAGAAGGTCAAGGGCATCGAGCGCAGCACCTTCCTGATCGGCGCCGACGGCATCCTCAAGGCCGAATGGCGCGGCCTCAAGGTGCCGGGCCACGTCGACGACGTGCTCAAGGCCGTCAAGGCGCTCAAGAAAGCCGCCTGAAAAGCCGACCGAGTTACAGCTTGCGCCGACTGTGCGCTTTTGCATCATGCCGTGGGGAATGCCCAACGGCGTGTGCAAAGAGCGCAGAACGCGTCACCTGCGGTGTGCATAATGGCCTCATGCCGTTGAGCTCCACGACCGCATCCTCCGAACGAAGCCGCCTGGCCCTCAGGCGGCTTTTTCGTTTTCCGGTTTCCACTTTCCTGCGAGCGACCTGACTCATGCCATTGCCTCCCGCCCCTACGAAACGCGCCGCACTGCTCTCGCCGGATGCGGTCGACGCACCCGCCCGCTCCACGCACAGGGGCTCACGCCGCGCCGGCGATCAACGCGATGACGAGGCCGCGACAGCGAACCTGCCCCAGCCGCTCGAGTTGTTCGACAGCCCCGCCAGCGAGACGCCGGGCGGCGGCAGCAGCAGCAGCGCAAACGCGCGCCCGCCGCGCCGCGCGGCCAAGTCGCGCGCAGCGCCCTCGCACGTGAGCGCACCGCCGCAGCCCCAGCAGCCCGCCGCCGTGCAGGTCGAGACGCGCGTCCAGGCAGCGCCCCCCGCCCCGGTCGCGCCGGCCCCGCAGGCGCCGGCGCGACCGAAGCGCGCCAAATCCACGGGCCCCGCCAAGCTCTTCGTGCTCGACACCAACGTGCTGCTGCACGACCCGATGTGCCTGTTCCGCTTCGAGGAGCACGACATCTTCCTGCCGATGATCGTGCTGGAGGAACTCGACGGCCACAAGAAGGGCACCACCGAGGTCGCGCGCAACGGCCGCCAGACCAGCCGTACGCTCGACGCACTGGCAGCCGCACAAGACGCCGACATCGACAAGGGCCTGAAGCTCGACACCACCGGCCATCGCGAGGCCGGCGGCCGCCTGTTCTTCCAGACCGCCCCGCTCGACTACGCACTGCCGATCAGCCTGCCGCAGGGCAAGGCCGACAACCAGATTCTCGGCGTGGTGCACGCGCTGCGCGACGAATACGCGAAGGAACAGCCGGGCCGCGCGAAGCGCGAAGTGGTGCTGGTGTCGAAGGACATCAACATGCGCGTCAAGGCGCGCGCGCTGGGCCTGGCCGCAGACGACTACCAGAACGACAAGACGCTCGAGGACGGCGACCTGCTCTATTCGGGCTCGCTCGCGCTGCCACCCGATTTCTGGACCCGCCAGAGCAAGACGGTCGAGAGCTGGCAGAGCGGCAGCAACACCTTCTACCGCGTGAGCGGCCCGCTGGTGCCGAACCTGTACATCAACCAGTTCGTGTATTTCGAGGCGCCGGGCGAACCGAGCATGTACGCGCGCGTGACAGAAATCCGCGACAAGACGGCGGTGTTCAAGACGCTCAAGGACTACAGCTCGGGCAAGAACGCGGTCTGGGGCGTGAACACCCGCAACCGCGAGCAGAACTTCGCGATGAACCTGCTGATGGACCCCGACATCGACTTCGTCACCCTCACCGGCACTGCGGGCACGGGCAAGACGCTGATGGCGCTGGCCTCGGGCCTGACGCAGGTTCTCGACGACCGCCGCTACACCGAGATCATCATGACCCGCGCCACGGTGAGCGTGGGCGAGGACATCGGCTTCCTGCCCGGCACCGAAGAGGAAAAGATGGGCCCCTGGATGGGTGCGCTCGACGACAACCTCGAATTCCTTGCCAAGGGCGATGGCGGCAACGCCGGGGAATGGGGCCGCGCGGCCACCAACGAGCTGATCCGCAGCCGCATCAAGATCAAGAGCATGAACTTCATGCGCGGGCGCACCTTCCTCAACAAATACGTGATCATCGACGAGGCGCAGAACCTCACGCCCAAGCAGATGAAGACCCTGGTGACGCGCGCGGGCCCGGGCACCAAGATCGTCTGCATGGGCAACCTGGCGCAGATCGACACGCCCTACCTGACAGAGGGCTCCTCCGGACTGACCTTCGCGGTCGACAAGTTCAAGGGCTGGCCCCACAGCGGCCACATCACGCTGGCGCGCGGCGAACGCTCGCGGCTGGCCGACTTCGCGAGCGAGGTGCTCTGACGGCGCCAGGCCTTCGGCAGCCGATCGGCCCGCAATGCGCCCTGCGCATTGCGGGCCTTTTCATTCGTGGAAGATCGCGGCCGCAGACAGGCTCCTGACAAGACGCTGTCAGGAGCCGCGCCGCACCATCGGGCTCCCTTCCACAGAAACGAAAGAGAGTCTTTCATGCAAAACGCCATCACCTGGTTCGAGATCCCGGTCGCCGACCTGGACCGGGCCCAGCGCTTCTACGAAACCGTGCTCGGCCGCGCATTGCGCCGGGAGACGTTCGGTGCCGAGACGCTGGCCATGTTTCCCTACGACGAGCCTGCGACCGGCGGTTGCCTGCAACCCGGTACCAGCGGCAGCGCCGCACCGGGCAGCGGCATTCGGATCTATCTCGAGTGCAACCCGAGCATCGACGCCGTGCTCGGGCGCATCGCAGCGGCGGGCGGCGAAGTGACCGTGCCCAAGACCGAACTGCCCAAGGGCCTCGGGTTCATCGCCCATCTGCGCGACACCGAAGGCAACGAGGTCGGGCTGCACGCGCTCGCCTGAAGCATGGAACCTGTCCGTCAACCCCAAGCGGCGTTCCATGTGGCGGGCCTCACGGTCCGCACCACGAACCGCGACGAGAGCGACCCGTCGAGCGGCCGCCTCGCCGCGCTCTGGACTCGGTTCTTCGATCAGGAGATCTATGCCTCGACACCGCACCGGAACGCCGACAAGCGGCTGTTCGGCGTCTACTCGGGCTACGAATCGGATGCCCACGGCGCGTTCGACGTGACTGCGGGCGTGTCGGTGGCCGAGGGCACGGGCAGCGTGGCCATCGAGGCCGGCGACTACCTCGTCTTCACCGCGCGCGGCGAGATGCCGCGGCTGGTGATCGATGCATGGCAGCGCGTCTGGGACCATTTCGAGGCGCACCCAGAGATCGTGCGCCGCTACCGCAGCGATTTCGAAGCCTATGACGGGCCGGATGCGGTGGCCATCCACATCGGCGTCGCATGACCCTGCGCCAGCTGAAGCCGACTGACTGATCGACTGACGTCCGATGCGCCGCGCCGACCGCCTGTTTCAGCTCGTCCAGCTCATCCGCGGCCGCCGGCTCACCACGGCCGCGTTCCTGGCCCAGCGCCTCGAGGTGTCGGAGCGCACCGTCTACCGCGACGTGGCCGACCTGCAGCACCAGGGCGTGCCGATCGAGGGCGAAGCGGGTGTCGGCTACCGGCTGGGAGTGGGCTTCGAACTGCCGCCGCTGATGTTCACGCAGGACGAAGCCTCGGCGCTCGTGGCGGCGGCGCGCGTCGCGCAGAGCTGGGTCGATCCGGCGCTGGCACGCAACATCGAAACCGGGCTCGGCAAGATCCTCTCGGTGCTGCCGCCGGCCGCGCGGGTCGGCGCGGAAGCGCTCGCGCTCTACGCGCCCGGGATGGGGCTCGATGAAGCAATGCGCGCCCGGCTGCAGGTGCTGCGCGAGGCCGTGGCCGCGCGGCAGAAGCTGCATCTGCGCTACCGCGACGTGTCGGGCGATGCGAGCGAACGTACCGTGCGCCCGCTCGGCTGCTTCTACTGGGGCAAGGTCTGGACGCTTTCGACCTGGTGCGAGCTGCGCGGCGACTTCCGCGCTTTTCGCCTCGACCGCATGGACGGCCTCGACGCGCTGCCGGAGCGATTCCGCGACGAGCCGGGCAAGACGCTGGCCGACATGCTGCGCCAGTTGAAGGCACGCCACGCCGAGGAAAACCGGCCGCCGCTGCAGGCCTGAAGCCCGCCCGGCAACCCATCGTCAGTAGTCGTCGTTGCCGCCGTAGCTCGCGAGGTTCTCGAACTTGGTGAGTGGTTTGAGGAACGCGAGCTTGACGGTGCCGGTGGGGCCGTTGCGGTGCTTGCTGATGATCACCTCGGCAACGCCCGGCTCCTTGCTGTTCTTGTCGTAGTAGTCGTCGCGGTAGATGAACATGATGATGTCCGCGTCCTGCTCGATGGCGCCGGATTCGCGCAGGTCGCTCATCATCGGGCGCTTGTCGGTGCGGCTCTCGACACCGCGGCTCAACTGCGACAGCGCGATCACCGGGCACTTGAGCTCCTTGGCGAGCATCTTGAGGCCGCGCGAGATTTCGCCGACGGCGGTGGCGCGGTTCTCGTCGCTCATACTGCTCGACACGCTCATGAGCTGGAGGTAGTCGACCACGATCAGGCCGAGCCGTCCGTACTGGCGTGCCAGGCGGCGCGCGTTGGCGCGCAGTTCGCTGGTCGTGAGGCCCGGCGTCTCGTCGATGTGCAGCGACACGTTGCGCAGCTTCTCGATCGCCTCGGTCAGGCGCGGCCATTCCTCGTCGCTGAGCTTGCCGGTGCGCAGATGGCCCTGGTCGATGCGCCCAATCGAGCCGACGATACGCACCGCAAGCTGCGAGGCGCCCATTTCCATCGAAAAGACCGCCACCGGCAAGCCTTCGTTGAGCGCGACGTGCTCGGCGATGTTGATGGCCAGCGAGGTCTTGCCCATCGACGGCCGCGCGGCCAGCACGATCATGTCGCCCGGCTGCAGGCCCGAGGTCATCTTGTCGAACTCGTAGAAGCCGGTGCGCACGCCCGTGATGTCGTTCGGGTTCTCGGCCATCTCGGTCACGCGGTCGAGCAGTTCGACCACCAGGGCATCCATGCTCTGGAAGCCCTGCTTCATCCGCGTGCCTTCTTCGCCGATGTTGAAGATCTTCTGCTCGGCCTCGTCGAGGATCTTGTCGACCGACTTGCCCTGCGTGTTGAACGCATTGGTCGCGATTTCGTCGCTCGCCGACACCAGCTTGCGCAGGATCGAGCGCTCGCGCACGATCTCCGCATAGCGGCGGATGTTGCTCGCGCTCGGCACGTACTGCGCGAGCGAGTTCAGGTAGACCAGCCCGCCGATCTCTTCGGACTTGCCGAGGCTCTGCAACTGCTCGTAGACGGTGATGACGTCGGCCGGCTTGCTCGCGTTGATCAGGCCGCCAATGGCGGCATAGATCAGCTTGTGCTCGTGGCGGTAGAAATCGCCGTCGACCAGCAGGTCGCCCATGCGGTCCCAGGCGCCGTTGTCGAGCAGCAGGCCGCCGAGCACGCTCGACTCGGCCTCGATCGAATGAGGCGGAATCCGGAGCTTGGCAACTTGGCGGTCGGCCGACGGGTCATTGTCGGCATAGGAGAAAACGGCGGACATGGACTTCCCTTGCAACCCTGCATGCTAAGCCGCGCACGCGATCGCGTGTGTGGACAAGGTTGTGAATAAACGGTGATCTTTCGGTGCACCGAACTGGAAAACAGGTGCGCAGAAATACAAAAGCCGCCCGAGGGCGGCTTTTGCGGGCAGCGCACCAGGCGCCGCGAAACGATCAGGCGGTTTCGCCGTAGACCGTGACGTTGATGTCGACCACCACGTCGGTGTGCAGCGAAACGCTCACCGTGGTGTCGCCGACCGTCTTGATCGGGCCGTTGGGCAGGCGCACTTGCGACTTCGCAACCTTGTAGCCTTGCTTGCCGAGCTCTTCGGCGATGTCGCCGTTGGTGACCGAGCCGAACAGGCGGCCGTCGACGCCAGCCTTTTGGGTCAGCTTGACGGTCGTGCCGCCGAGCTTCTCGCCCTGGGCTTGCGACTCGGCCAGCTTGGCGGCCGCAGCCTTTTCGAGTTCGACGCGCTTGGCTTCGAATTCGGCCTTGTTGGCAGCGGTGGCGCGGCGGGCGCGGCCCGTCGGGATCAGGAAGTTGCGAGCGTAGCCGTCCTTGACCTTGACGATGTCGCCGAGGGAGCCGACGTTCAGGACCTTGTCCAGAAGAATGATTTGCATGGTGCGGGCTCCTTAGACGCGGTGCTGGTCGCTGTACGGCACCATCGCGAGGAAGCGTGCGCGCTTGATCGCGGTGTTGAGCTGGCGCTGGTAGATCGCGCGCGTGCCGGTCAGGCGGGCAGGAATGATCTTGCCGTTTTCGCTGATGAAGTCACGCAGCGTGTCGATGTCCTTGTAGTCGATCTCTTCGACGCCAGCGACCGTGAAGCGGCAGAAGCGCTTGCGCTTGAACAGCAGCGACTGGGTGTTGCGCTTCGGGCGCTTGTCTTTGTTGAATTTCTTGAACGTGGCCATTTCGGGACCTCTTTTCGAAAATTAATTTTGCTGAAAATCCTGGATGTGCAGGACCGGATACTTGCCGTTGCCCGGTGTCGCGAGAAAGCCCTGAAAACGCCAGAGGCTCCCCATCGACTGACTTGCGAGCCGTTCGGCGACAGCGCCGAAGGCCACGGCCTTGAGGGCCGTTTTCACCTGCCTGGCTTTTCCTGCCTCCTGGAGCGTCGATTCGTGCTCGAGCTTCAGGTCGATGGCGGGAAGGCCGGCGGGCGTGTATCGCAAGGCTCCGAGTTCGGCGACAGAGGCGGTCAGCAGCAGCTGGTTGAGCCCGGTCGCCGCAGCAGCGGCAGCGGTCACGCCATCAGCTGTTGTTGTTGGCGGCGTATTCGGCCTGCTGAGCCTTGCGGGCTTCTTCGCGCTCGACCGTCTTCATCATCGACGAAGGACCGGTGTCGGCCTTCTTCTTCTGGACGGTCAGGTGGCGCAGCACGGCGTCGTTGAACTTGAACGCATGCTCGAGCTCGCCCATCACGGTTTGTTCAGCTTCGATGTTGACGCACAGGTAGTGCGCCTTGTTGAGCTTGTTGATCTGGTAGGCCAGCTGGCGGCGGCCCCAGTCTTCAACGCGGTGGACCTTGCCGCCGCCGGCCGTGATCAGGCCCTTGTAGCGCTCCAGCATGGCCGGAACTTGTTCGCTCTGATCCGGGTGGATCAGCAAAATGATTTCATAGTGACGCATGGCACTCCTTGTGGATTCTTCCGTGGAAGAGAAAAAGCCACCTGCAGCGTCGGCGCAGTGTGGCAAGGCAAAGCCGGCGATTATAGCCTTGTAGCGAGCACTACGGCAAGTCGACGGAGCGAATCAGTCGTTGAGAGCCTGGTCCAGCGCAGCGGCCTTGTCGGGCCCGACCGCGGCACGGATCTTGGGCGCCAGCGCGAGCAGGTCCTCGTAGCTCGTCGCGCCCTCGATCTGGAGGTTGAGCCGGAAGCCCCTGAGCCCGAGGCTGCCGGTGAGCTGGGTGGCGATCGGGTAGGCGTCCTTGTAGCGCTGCTGCCTGCTGCGGCCCGGCGCGGCCAGCCCCGGAGCGGGCACGGCCGCCGATGCAGCGGACGCCGCCTCGACCGGCGGCGCACTGCTGCTCTCGCCATGGCCGCCGGGCACCTCGAGCAGCCCGAGCACGACCATCTGGTCGACGTCTTCGCGCGCGATGCCCATGCCACCCGCCAGCACCTCTTCGATCGAGCGCTTGCCGTCGAACAGGATGAAGGCCGAGCGCTGGCGCGGCGACAGCGCGACCGAACGGTCCTTGAAGGCCTGCTGGCCGGCCGATGTCTTGACAAGAATCATGTGGTCTCCCCATCCGGGATACGCCCGTGACTCCTTCAAGTCTGTCACCAAAAACGCATTTGGTTTCAAAAAAACGCTCGAGCCGCGGGAATCCCCGCATGGGGATTTCCGCTATTCGGCCAGGGTCAGCGCTTGGCGAGCAGCTGCCAGGTGTCGATCACGCTGTCGGGATTGAGCGAGATCGACTGGATGCCCTGCTCCGCCAGCCAAAGCGCGAAGTCGGGATGGTCGCTGGGGCCCTGCCCGCAGATGCCGACGTACTTGCCTTCGGCCTGGCAGGCCTTGATGACGCGGCTCAGCAGCGCCTTGACGGCCGGGTCGCGCTCGTCGAAGTCGGCCGCCAGCAGCTCGAGGCCGGAGTCGCGGTCGAGGCCGAGCGTGAGCTGGGTCAGGTCGTTCGAGCCGATCGAGAAGCCGTCGAAGAACTTCAGGAACTCCTCCGGCAGCACCGCGTTGCTCGGCACCTCGCACATCATGATCAGCTTGAGCTCGTTCTCGCCGCGCTTCAGGCCGTGCTCGGCCAGCAGGTTGGTCACGCGCTCGGCCTGGCCGAGCGTGCGCACGAACGGCACCATGATCTGCACGTTGACCAGGCCCATGTCGCTGCGCACCCGCTTGAGCGCCTCGCACTCCATCGCGAAGGCTTCGCCGAAATCCTTGCTCAGGTAGCGCGCGGCGCCGCGGAAGCCGAGCATCGGGTTCTCTTCCTCGGGCTCGTAGCGGCTGCCGCCGATCAGCTTGCGGTATTCGTTCGACTTGAAGTCCGACAGGCGCACGATCACCTGCTTGGGCCAGAACGCGGCCGCAATGGTCGCGATGCCCTCGGCCACCTTGTCGACGTAGAAGGCGCGCGGCGAGGCATGGCCCCGGGCCACCGACTCGACGGCCTTCTTCAGGTCGTTGTCGACGTTGGGATAGTCGAGGATCGCCTTCGGGTGCACGCCGATGTTGTTGTTGATGATGAACTCGAGCCGTGCGAGGCCGACGCCGTGGTTCGGCAGCTGTGCGAAGTCGAACGCGAGCTGGGGATTGCCCACGTTCATCATGAGCTTGATGTCGATCTCGGGCATCACGCCGCGCTGCACCTCGGTGACCTCGGTCTCGAGCAGGCCGTCGTAGATGAAGCCGGTGTCGCCCTCGGCGCAGCTCACCGTCACCAGCGTGCCCTCCTTCAGCAGGTCGGTGGCGTCGCCGCAGCCCACCACGGCGGGAATGCCGAGCTCGCGCGCGATGATGGCCGCATGGCAGGTACGCCCGCCGCGGTTGGTCACGATGGCGGCGGCGCGCTTCATCACCGGCTCCCAGTTGGGATCGGTCATGTCGGTCACGAGCACGTCGCCGGCCTGCACCTTGTCCATCTCGCTGATGCTGTGCACCAGGCGCACCGGGCCGGTGCCGATCTTCTGCCCGATCGCGCGGCCTTCGGCGAGCACCGCGCCCTTGCCCAGCAGCTTGTAGCGCTGCTCGGCCTTGCCCTGCTGCTGGCTCTTCACGGTCTCGGGACGCGCCTGCAGGATGTAGAGCTGGCCGTCGGTGCCGTCCTTGCCCCACTCGATGTCCATCGGCCGGCCATAGTGCTCCTCGATGACGAGCGCGTACCTGGCGAGCTGCTCGACGTCTTCATCGGTCAGCGAGTAGCGGTTGCGCTGCTCGGCCTTGACGTCGGTGGTCTTCACGAGCTTGCCCGTCGCCTTTTTCTCCTCGGGCGTGGCGAACTCCATCTGGATCAGCTTGGAGCCCAGGTTGCGGCGGATCACTGCGCGCTTGCCCGCGCGCAGCGTGGGCTTGTGGACGTAGAACTCGTCGGGGTTGACGGCGCCCTGCACCACCGTTTCGCCGAGGCCGTAGCTCGAGGTGATGAACACCACGTCCTCGAAACCGGACTCGGTGTCGATGGTGAACATCACGCCGGCCGCGCCGAGGTCGGAGCGCACCATGCGCTGCACGCCCGCCGACAGCGCCACCACGTCGTGCGCGAAGCCCTTGTGGACGCGGTAGCTGATGGCGCGGTCGTTGTAGAGCGAGGCAAAGACCTCCTTCATCTTGTGCAGCACGTCCTCGATGCCGACCACGTTGAGGAAGGTCTCCTGCTGGCCTGCGAAGGAAGCGTCGGGCAGGTCTTCGGCCGTGGCGGACGAGCGCACCGCGAACGAGGCCGAGGGGTTGCCTTCGCTGAGCTTCGCGTAGGCTTCGGAGATCGCCTTTTGAAGGTCGGCCGGGAAAGGCTGCGCTTCGACCATGGCGCGGATCTCGGCGCCGGCGGTGGCCAGCGCGCGCACGTCTTCGGTGTCGAGCGCGGCGAGCTTCTTGCTGATCTTGTCGGCCAGCCCGTCGTGCGCCAGGAACTCGCGGAAGGCATGCGCCGTGGTCGCAAAGCCCGTGGGCACCCGCACGCCCTGCGGCAGCTGCGAAATCATCTCGCCGAGACTGGCGTTCTTGCCGCCGACCGACTCGACGTCGGTCATCCTCAGGTTTTCAAACGGTACGACCAGGGCGGTCGCGTCGAAAAGTGCAGACATGGGAAAGCTCCAGAAGTTGAAACCGGTGCGGCATGCAGGCGGCGCGGCACGATCGTTCTCGTTGCTCTGGGTGCGGTCGCGGCGTGCATGGAGAAGAAGAATTCTGAACGGGCAGGCGGATTCCCGATAATGGGCCGGATTGTAGGGGGGGCGGGATGGCCCGCGCCGCAGGACAAGGCCGCAAGACATGACCACACGCACAGTTTTCTTCATTTCGGACGGCACGGGCATCACCGCCGAAACCTTCGGCAACGCCGTGCTGGCGCAGTTCGAGATGAAGCCGCGCCATGTGCGCCTGCCCTTCACCGACACCGTCGACAAGGCGCACCAGGCGGTGCGGCAGATCAACCACACGGCCGAGCTCGAAGGCGTGCGCCCGATCGTCTTCACGACGCTGGCGAACATGGAAGTGCTGGAGGTGATCGAAACCGGCTGCAAGGGCATGCTGCTCGACATGTTCGGCACTTTCGTGCGCCCGCTCGAGATCGAACTGGCCGTGAAGTCGAACCACCGCATCGGCCGCTTCAGCGACGTCAGCAAGAGCAAGGAATACGACGCCCGCATCGCGGCCATCGATTTCAGCCTGGCCCACGACGACGGCCAGAGCAACCGCGATCTCGAAGGCGCCGACGTGATCCTGGTCGGCGTGAGCCGCAGCGGCAAGACGCCGACTTCGCTCTACCTGGCCATGCAGCACGGCCTGAAGGCGGCGAACTACCCGCTGATCCCCGAGGACTTCGATCGCCGCCAGCTGCCGCCCGCGCTGATGCCCCATCGCAAGAAGATCTTCGGCCTCACGATCCAGCCCGAGCGGCTGAGCCAGATCCGCAACGAGCGCCGGCCCGACTCGCGCTACGCCAGCCTCGAGAACTGCCGCCACGAGGTGAGCGAGGCCGAGGCCATGATGCGCCGGGCAGGCATCCGGTGGCTCTCGACCACGACCAAGTCGATCGAGGAAATCGCCACCACCATCCTGCAGGAACTCAAGCCCGAGCGGCTCACGTACTGAGCGGCTCACGTACTGAGCGGCTCACGTACTGCGCCGCCGCGCCCTTCAGCCGAACAGGTACTGGCGCGTGCCGTCGGCGCTGCGCACGGGCTGGCAGGGCATGCCCCAGACCGCCTCGATCAGCCCGGGCTCGAGCACCTCGTCCGCCGGCCCCTGCCGCAACCCGCCGGCCGCACCGAGTACGACCACGTCGTCGGCATAGCGCCGCGCCAGATTGAGATCGTGCAGCACGGCCACCACGCCCACGCCGCGCACGGCCCAGTCGCGCAGCAGCCGCATCGCCGCATGCTGGTGCGCGAGGTCGAGCGCCGCGGTGGGCTCGTCGAGCAGCAGCCAGCGGCTCGCACCGTCGGGGCGCGGATGCCACAGCTGCGCCAGTGCGCGCGCAAGGTGGACCCGGGCCTTCTCGCCGCCCGACAGGGTGTTGAGGATGCGCGGCGCCAGCGCGGTGACGTCGGTCAGCGCCATCGCGCCGTCGATGATCGCGTCTTCGTCGCGCCCTGGCGCGCGGCGGTGCGGATAGCGCCCCAGCGCAACGATATCGCGCGCGCAGAAGTCGAAGGCGACCGCGCTTTCCTGCGGCATCAGCGCGCGGCGCAAGGCGAGCGCCGGCATGCCGTGGTCCGCGAGCGGCACGCCGTCGAGCGCCACGCTGCCCTGCGTCGGCGCGCGCTGGCCACCCAGCACCGACAGCAGCGTCGACTTGCCAGCGCCATTCGGCCCGAGGATCGCCGTGATGCGGCCCGGCGCAAGTTGCACCGAGGCAGGCGCAAGCAGCGTCTTGCTGCCGATGCGCACCGTCGCGCCGGTGCACGACAGCGCAGCCGCCGCCGTCATATGCGCCCCCTGAAATGCCGCAGCATCCACAGGAACACCGGCACGCCGATGAATGCGGTGAGCACGCCCAGCGGCAGTTCGGCGGGCGTCATCACCGTGCGCGCGACCGTGTCGGCGGCCAGCACCAGCACGGCGCCCAACAGGGCCGAGGCCGGCAGCACCACGCGGTGGTCGGGTCCCGCCAGCATGCGCACCCAGTGCGGCGCGATCAGACCAATGAAGCCGATGATCCCGGTCGTCGCCGTGACAGCCCCCACGGCCACCGCCGTGATGACGATCGCACGCCGCTTGGTGCGCTCGACGTCGACGCCGAGCAGCGCCGCCTGCGCCTCGCCGAGCGCAATGGCGTTCAGCGGCAAGGCCAGCGAAGCCGCGGCCCAGCACGACAGAAACACCGCGGCCAAGACCAGGACCACCGCGCTCCACCGCGCGCCGCCCAGGCTGCCCAGCAGCCAGAACTGCAGGCTGCGCAATTGCTCGTCGGTCGCGACCACGCTCAGCAGGCCGAGCCCCGCGCCCGCCAGCGCATTGATCGCGATGCCCGCGAGCAGCATCAGCGCCATGCGGGTGCCGCCCTCGCTGCGCGACAGGCCGTAGATCAGCAGCGTCACGAGGAAGCCGCCGCCGAAGGCCATGGCCACCAGCGTCCAGCTGCCGAGCGTGCGCGGCAGCGCCGGCCAGAGCCAGGCGCCGAGCACGATGGTGACGCCCGCCGCCAGCGCCGCGCCGCTGCTGATGCCGATCAGCCCCGGGTCGGCCAGCGGATTGCGGAACAGGCCCTGCATCAGCGTGCCGGCCATGCCGAGTCCGGCGCCCGCCGCCACGCCCAGGATCAGCCGCGGCAGGCGGATGTTGAGGAACACCAGGTGCTCGGGCGAATCGCTGCCGAGCGAGCGCAGCACGTTCCAGAGCTGCGGAAGGCTGATCGCATAGGCGCCCGACACGGCACCCGCGGCGAAGGCCGTGGCGAGCAGCGCCACCGCGCCGCACAGCACCGCCTCCTTACCGAAACGCCGGCTCATGCCAGCGCTGCCCCGAACTTCTCGTGCAGCTCGCCAATGGCGGCAGGCAGGCGCGGGCCAAAGCCCAGCAGCAGCAACGCATCCTGCGTGACCAGCGCGCGCTTGCGAAACGCCGGTGTCAGCGCGAGCTCGGGCCGCTGCCAGAAGCGATCGACACCGCCATGGGCCTCGATGCTCTGCGTGCTCGTGAGGATGATGTCGGGCGCCGCGCTGGCCATGGCTTCGGCGGTCATTGGGCGGTAGCCATGGAAGCCGCTCATTGCGTTGACGCCGCCGGCAAAGCCGATCACCGCATGCGCGGCCGTCTTCTCGCCGGACACCTGCGGGCTCGCGCTGTGCGACAGCACGAAGAGCACCTTCGGCTTGCGCCCCTTGACGGCGCCGACGCGCTGCTGCACCTGCGCCCATTCGGCATCGATCCTGGCCTGCAGTTCGCGCGCCTGCACCTCGCGGGCGGCCGCGCGGCCCACGGCCTGGACCTTGCGCTGCACCTCGGCCCAGCTGTGGTCGGCGTCGATGATCTCGACCTTCACGCCGGCGCTGCGAACCTGGTCGAGTACCACCGCCGGCCCCGACTCATTGGTCGCGATGACCGCGTCGGGCCGCAGCGAGAGCAGCCCTTCGGCCGAGAGCTGGCGCATGTAGCCCACCTTCGGCGTGCGGCGCGCAGCGGCCGGATAGAGGCTGGTGGTGTCGGTGCCGACCAGCTGGCCTTCGGCACCGAGGAGATAGACGACCTCTGTGATCGCGCCGCTGACCGTCACCAGCCGCGGCAGCTTGGGCGCCTGTGCAAACAGCGGCAGCGCGGCGGCGCCGAGCGACGAGGCGGCCAGCAGGCGCAGCACATCGCGGCGCTGCGAGGAACGTTTGAAAAGGGAATCGGAAGCGAACATGGGATGAGCGACTCAAGGTGAAAGCAAGCTCTCAGGCCTGCGGCGCGGCCGTGGGCACCCGCCGTGGCAGCGCGCGCACGATGCGGCGCCACGCTTCGCGCTCCGGCATGCCGGGCTTGCGCGCGCCGAAGAACATCGCCATCAGCTCGCCGTCCAGGTCGAAGGCCTCGACCGACGTGACGACGCCGTCGCTGGTGGGCTTCTCGACGATCCAGACGCTGTCGATGCAGTCCTCTCGCAGATGCAGGTTGAAGCCGGCATCGAGCACGTTGAGCCAGCGTGATCCGTGGATCTCCATCGGCTCGACGCGCACGACCGGGCCGGAGTGGATCTGGATGCAACCCGGGCTGCCGACGAACACCATGATCGGCGTGCCGTCGAACGAGGCCTCCTGCAGCAGCTCGCGGACGGCAACAGTCTCGGCACGCTGCGTGAACTCGCCCTCGGTGAGGCGAAAGCTCTGCTGCCGCTCGACGCCGAACTTGTTCAACAGGCCGAAAAACTCGTGCGTGTCCTGCATGCCGCGCCAGGCGTCGGCGAGGCCGGCGCCATCGATGGCGCTGTCGTCGCGTGGCACGGCCTTCTCGTCGGCCGGCACGAATTGCACCGGCGCATCGCCCGACGCGGTGTAGCGGTCGATGACCGACTGGAACGCATCGCGGTCGGTGCCCTCGCGCGCGAAGATCTTGTGCACCGCCAGACCGTTCGCATTGAAGAACTGCAGGCTCAGCGACGGCGGCACGCCCGCGTTGGCCGCCGCCTCGCGCACGGCAAAGCCCGCATGCCAGCGGCTGAAGAAGAGCCGCAGGTCGATCGCTTCGCCGAGCGCAAGCCCCATCGCGGCGCTGCCTGAGACCTTCTCGTAGATGCCGGTCTTCTCGTGCACCGTGGTCTCGTTGCGGGTCAGCGCGAGCACGGGGCCACAGCGCTCCAGCGCCTGCAGCAGCTCGACCCAGGGGCCCTTGAGCGGCGTGGCGCGCAAGGCCTTGTCGTGCGCGCCCATGTGCGCAGCGATCGCCTCGCCTTCGGACAGGTCCATGGCCGCGGCGGCATCCTTGTGGCGCTTGCCTTGGGCACGCAGTTCGGCGAAGCCGGTACGAATTTCTTCGAGGTTCATCGGGATTTCCTTTTTGTTTGTGGATCAAAAATCTGCCACGAGCGAGACGTTGAAGCTGCGGCCCGGCTGCGTGTAGGCATCGCGGATGGCCGAGGTCGTCGTGACGCCGCGCACGTCGCTCCACATCCAGTAGCGCTTGTTGGTGAGGTTGGTCACCGACGCGTTCAGGCGCAGGTCCTTGCGGATGCGCCACTGCGCACTGATGTCCAGCGTGGTGGCGGCGGGGGTGCGGAATTGCAGGCCCGTGGCCACCTCGGCGCGGTCGACGTCCTCCCACTCCTTGGCGCCATGGTGGACCGCATCGAGGCGCACGCTCCAGCTCGCCGCCTGGTACCTGATGCCGGCGCTGAGCTTTTGCGGATCGATCGAGTTGAGCGGCTGGTGGCTGGTGCGGTCTCGGCCGCGTGTCTGGCCGTAGGCAAAGGGCACGGAGAAGCCCCTGCCCTGGTCGGTGAAGTCGAGCTCGCCCTTGATCTCGAAGCCGCTGATGCGCGCGCGCCCGACGTTGACCGATTGGTACACCAGCGGATCGATGCGCGGAATGCCGCGTCCGCCGACGAGCTTGTCGTTCTCGATGAGGTTCTTGTAGTCGCCGGTGAATGCGGCCACGTCGAAGCTGAGCACGCCGGTGCGCCCGCGCACCCCCAGTTCGATGTTCTGGCTCTTCTCGGGCTTGAGGTTCGGATTGGGGATCGTCTTGTAGCCCTGGATCACGTTCTCGAAGAAGTTGTTGACCTGGAACGCGTTGGGCGCCTTGAAGCCCGAGGCGTAGTTGCCGTAGACGCTCCACTGCGGCGTGGCGCGGAACAGCACGCCGAGCTTGGGCGACACGGCCGAGCCCGACAGCGAAACCGCCTGTGCGTTGAAGCCCGCCTGCTTCGCATCGAGCGAGAAGCGGTCGAAGCGGATGCCCGGCGTGATGCTCCAGCGGTCGTGGATGAACTCGTCCTGCAGATAGAACGCCGACGAGGTCTCGCGTGTGTCGGGAAAGCGCTTCAGCGGATAGGTCTCACCCGTGGGCGGCACCAGGCCGGTCTGCAGGTTCTCGACGCTGGTGCGCGTGTAGTCCAGCCCATAGGTGATCTTCTGCGCCCAGTCGCCCATGCGCAGGGTCTTGTCGGCCTGCAGGCCGAGCTGCCAGGTGTTCTCGTCGTAGGTGACGTTGCGCGTGCGGTCGGCCGCGGTGAAGCGGTCTTCGTGGATGAACTCGCGCGAACCGGCCTTCTGGTAGCTCAGCACCGCGAGCAGGTTGTCGGCCACGGCGGCGTCGAGGCGCATCCGCCCCTCGTAGGTGAAGCGGTCGCGCTCCAGGTCGGTCTTGGCGTCGAGGCCGACCACGGAGGTCGACGCGTACGGCGGCTTGGCCAGGCCCGAGAGCAGGTCGTAGCGGCTGGTCTTCTCGACGTGCTCGAAAGTGAATGCGTGCCGCTGGCCGGCACTGGGCGTCAGGATCGCCTTGGCCAGCAATGCACGCTGGTTGTCGCGCTGCGGATTGGGCGTGGTGCGGTCCACGTTGGGCACATCGAGGCGGCCCATGTTCTCGAGCTCGCTGGCGCGCCCCACGTTGGCCGACACCAGCCATTGCAGCGTGTCGTTCGCCTTGCCGGCCAGCGTGACGCCGCCGCGCACGCCGTTGTCGTCGCCGCTGTAGCCGATGCTCGCGCTGCCGCCGAAGCGCTTGCCCTCGCCGAGGAAGGACGCGGGTTCGCGCGTCACGAAGTTGACGAGCCCGGCCAGGCCGTCCGAACCGTAGAGCGCCGAGGCCGGGCCCTTGATCACCTCGATGCGCTCGACCAGGCCGATGTCGAAGTAGTCGCGGCCGAAGGCGTTGGCGCTGAAGACATAGCTGCGCGGCATGCGGATGCCATCGGTCAAAAGCAGCACCCGGTTGCTGTCGAGGCCGCGGATGTTGAAGCCGGCATTGCCGTCGCGGCCGGTATTGCCCTGCGCGAGCCCGAAGCGCGCCGGCGAGCGCCTGACCGAGACGTTCGGCAGGTCGCGCACCGCATCGCGGATGTCGTGGATCTGCTTGGACTCGATGTCCTGGCGGTCGATGACCTCGACGCTGACCGGCAGGTCGTCCTTGGCCTGCGCCGAGCGCGACCCGCTCACCACCACTTCGCTGAGCGCCGACACCTGCTGCGCCGAGGCCGGTGCGGCCATGCCGAAGCCGGAGGCGATCAGCCACGGCAGGAGTGCAAAACGAGGAACAGCAGCGGGTCGATGAGGAGTTGGGAAGGCCACGAAAAAGGTCCAGAAAACAGTTGAGGAACTGCTTGCTGGACCTTGGCGCACGGGGTGCGCGGCATGACCTGGCTGGCGGTGAAGAGGGTTTTAAACCCACCCGCCTATTGTATGAGAATGCTTCTCATTTGTACAACTTCGTGGCTACTCGACCTGCTCGACTCACGCCGGTGCCGACGTGCGGATCAGGTGGTCGAAGGCCCCCAGCGCCGCCTTCGCGCCGTCGCCGGCCGCGATGATGATCTGCTTGAACGGCACGGTCGTCACGTCGCCTGCCGCGAACACGCCCGGCACCGAGGTCTGGCCGCGCGCATCCACGACGATCTCGCCGTGCTTCGTGAGCTCGACCACGCCCTTGAGCCAGTCGGTATTGGGCACGAGGCCGATCTGGATGAACACGCCCTCGAGCTCGACCTTCTTCAGTTCGCCCGATGCGCGGTCCTTGTAGACCAGGCCATTGACCTTCTGGTCGCCGGTGATCTCGGTGGTCTGCGCATTGGTGAACACGTCGACGTTCTTCAGGCTGTGGAGCTTGCGTTGCAGCACCGCGTCGGCACGCAGCGCCGTGTCGAACTCGATCAGCGTGACATGGCCCACGATGCCGGCCAGGTCGATCGCCGCTTCGACGCCCGAGTTGCCGCCGCCGATGACCGCGACGCGCTTGCCCTTGAAGAGCGGGCCGTCGCAGTGCGGGCAGTACGCCACACCCTTGTTCTTGAACTCGTGCTCGCCGGGCACGTTGATGTTGCGCCAGCGCGCACCGGTCGAAATGATGATGGACTTGCTCTTGAGCGAAGCGCCGCTTTCAAGCTGCACTTCGATCAGGCCGTTGCCGGGCACCAGGGCCTTGGCGCGCTGCAGATTCATGATGTCGACGTCGTAGTCGCGCACATGCTCCTCGAGCGCATGGGCGAACTTGGGGCCTTCGGTTTCCTTGATCGAGATGAAGTTCTCGATGCCCAGCGTGTCGAGCACCTGGCCGCCGAAGCGCTCCGATGCCACACCGGTGCGGATGCCCTTGCGTGCTGCATACACGGCGGCTGCGGCGCCAGCGGGGCCGCCGCCGACGATGAGCACGTCGAACGGGTCCTTGGCGGCGATCTTCTTGGCTTCGCGCTCGACGCCGCTGGTGTCGATCTTGGCGAGGATTTCTTCCAGGCTCATGCGGCCCTGGCCGAACTCGGTGCCGTTCAGGAACACGGTCGGCACGGCCATGATCTGGCGTTCCTTGACCTCGTCCTGGAACGTCCCGCCTTCGATCATCGTGGTGCGGATGCGCGGGTTCTGGATCGCCATCAGGTTCAGCGCCTGAACGACATCGGGGCAGTTGTGGCAGGTGAGCGAGACGTAGATCTCGAATTCGAAGTCGCCATCGAGCGCCTTGATCTGGTCGAGCACGGCTTGCTCGACCTTCGGCGGATAGCCGCCGATCTGCAGCAGCGCAAGGATCAGCGACGTGAATTCATGGCCCATCGGCAGGCCGGCGAAACGCGGGCCGTGGTTTTCGCTCGGGCGGTTGACCGAGAAAGAGGGCTTGCGGTGGCTGTCGTCGCGGCTTTCGGTCAGCTTGACCAGTGGCGAGGATTCGGCAACGTCCTTCAGCAGCGACAGCATCTCGCCCGAGGCCTTGCTGTCGTCGAGCGAAGCGACGATCTCGATCGGCTGCGTGGCGCGTTCGAGGTAACTCTTCAATTGGGCTTTGGTGGCGGTGTCGAGCATGAGGGACTCTCTTTCGATAACTGGAAACTATCAACCAGGGGACAAGAAAGCCCGGGGCCTCGTGAGCGCCCGGGCTTGCGCGCGGGACGCCTTAGATCTTGCCGACGAGGTCGAACGACGGTGCGATGGTCTTGTCGCCTTCGTTCCACTTGGCCGGGCAGACTTCGTTCGGGTGGGCGGCCGTGTAGACCGCTGCCTTCAGCTTGCGCAGCGTTTCCTTCACGTCGCGGGCGATCTCGTTGGAGTGAATTTCGGCGGTCTTGATGATGCCGTCGGGGTTGATCACGAAGGTGCCGCGCAGTGCCAGGCCTTCTTCGGGGATGTGCACGCCGAAAGCGTTGGTCAGCGCGTGGGTCGGGTCACCCACCAGCGGGAACTTCGCCTTGCCGACAGCCGGCGAGGTGTCGTGCCAGACCTTGTGCGAGAAGTGCGTGTCGGTGGTCACGATGTAGACCTCGGCGCCCAGCTTCTGGAACTCAGGGTAGTTGTCGGCCGCGTCTTCGACTTCGGTCGGGCAGTTGAAGGTGAAGGCCGCCGGCATGAAGATCAGCACGGACCACTTGCCCTTGAGCGTCTCGTCGGACACGTCGATGAACTTGCCGTTGAGGTAGGCCTGGGTCTTGAAAGGTAGGACTTGGGTGTTGATCAGGGACATGGTGATTCCTTGGATGCTGCGGGTGGACAAAAGTGATTGCGAGCCATGAGTATAACTACCAATCCGGATATTTCAATAGTCACTATCTATTAAAAGTATTGGCGCTTGCTATGTTGTCGATGGCCTTGCGCAGGATCGAATACGAACGTGTATCACCCTCACACGCATGCAGACCAGTGGCGCATGGGATTGCTTGCAAGTGCTTACCCGCCCCTCTGACAATCGGGGCTTCCAGAATAAACACAAGGAAGAAATCATGAAGGGCGACCCCAAGGTCATCGAGCATCTGCAGGCGCAGCTCAAGAACGAGCTGACCGCGATCAACCAGTACTTTCTGCACTACCGCATGCTCAAGCACTGGGGCCTCGACAAGCTGGCCAAGAAGGAATACGAAGAGTCGATCGGCGAGATGAAGCATGCCGACAAGCTGATGGACCGCATCTTCATGCTCGACAGCCTGCCGAACCTGCAGGACCTCGCCAAGCTGAACGTCGGCGAAGACGTGCCCGAGATCCTGGGCTGCGACCTCGGCGCCGAAACCGGCGCACAGGCGACCATCAAGGACGGTATCGCCTACTGCGAAACCGTGCGCGACTACGTCTCGCGCGACCTGCTGCAGGAAATCCTCGACGACACCGAGGAGCACATCGACTTCCTCGAAACCCAGATCGAACTGATCGGCAAGGTCGGGCTGCAGAACTACCTGCAGTCGCAGATGGGCGAGATCAGCTGATCGACCGGTCCGAGCGGCGTCAGCCGACGTCCTCCGGACCCTGCGGGCGCTTGCGTCCGCTCAGCATGGCGGCGACGAGATTCTCGCGGTGCTGCCAACTAGTCAGGGCAACGCCGGCCACGTGCAGCGCGATCAGCGCCACGAGCGCCCAGGCAAGCCCGCGGTGGAGCCACTCCACCCAGGCCAATCCCCAGAACATGTCCAGCGTGTACATCCAGCCCGTGACGCCGACGGCGGCGACCATGGCCAGCAACGCCACGACCATCCAGCCGCCCAGCGGGTTGTGCCCCAGGTAGCGCTTCTCGCGTCCGGCAAGCAAGTCGGCCGCGTACCGCCACACGTCCGCGGGTGAGCGCACGAACTGGCGGAACCTCGCCTGGCGGTCGCCGAACCAGCCCCCGATGCAGCGGGCCGTTACCACGATCAGCGCGGCATAGCCCGCAAGCTCATGCTGGCGCAGCAGCGCCTCGCCGCTGAACCATGCGACCGCGATCGACGCGCCCAGCGCCCAGTGCGCCGCGCGCAGCCAGAGCGCCCAGACCGGCGTGGTCACCGCGTCGTGCCTCAGGACGGCTGCTTCACCTGCCCGACCTTCTGGAAGGTCTTCGGATCGAAGAAGGCCTCGGTGCGCTCGCCCTTCTCGTCGAAGCCGTAGACCTCGTAGCAGCCGTTGAAGGTCTTGACCTGTCGAACCTTCCAGCCTTCGCTGGTCAATTTGCGCTGCAGTTCCATCTGCGAGCGCATTTCTTCCTTGGGCACGGGGGCGCACTTGACGGCGTCATGGTCCACGAACTGGGCAGACGCCGACGCGGAGCAAAGCATGGCGGCTGCAGCCGCTGCGGCAACAAGAATCGGGTGGTTCATCGAAAGGGATCTCCTGGCTTGGCAGGTGCCACGCCGCGGCTCAGACGTCGAGCCACATGCGCAGCAGGTTGTGGTACGTGCTCGTGAGGCCGATCACGCCGGCATCGGTCTCACCGAATTGGCTGCGCAGGTGGCGCAGGTGGTTGTCCATGTCGAACAGCAGGCGGCGCTGCTCATCGCTGCGCACCATGCTCTGGATCCAGAAATAGCTCGCAACGCGCAGGCCTCGCGTCACTGGCTCGACACGGTGCACGCTCGTGCCCGGGTACAGCACCATGTCGCCCGCCGCCAGCTTGACGCGCTGCACGCCGAAGGTGTCCTCGATGACGAGTTCACCGCCTTCGTATTCGTCGGGGTCCGACAGGAACAGGGTGCACGAGATGTCGGTGCGCACGCGCCCGGAACCATCGCGCAAGAAGCGCACGGCGCTGTCCACATGATTGCCGAAACTGTTCGAGGCGCCGCCGTAGCGGTTGAAAAGCGGCGGCGAGATCTGCTTGGGCAGCGCGGCCGAGAAGAAGACCTGGTGCCGCTCGAGCCCTCGCAGCAGCAACCGCTGGACGGCCCGGGTCTCGTCGCAGTCCTCTCTCAGCTGCTCGTTGTTCTTCGCCTTGGCCGACTGCTCGCCCGCGGTCAGCCGACCGTCTTCCCAGGGCGCCTTGCCGAGGATTTCCGTCGCTTGGCGGACCTCGTCGGGCAGAAGAACTTCGCGAATGTGCAGGAGCATGTGCGTGGAGGAATGGCGCGCCGTTGGCCGATTAGAAACGAGCCCCGACGGTGAAGAGCACCGTGCGCTTCGCACCGGCGATCACGAAGCCGGGATAGAGCTGGTCGCCATAGAGCTTGTTGGTCACGTTGTTGACGTTGAGCTGCGCATACAGGTCGGGCGTGAACTTGTATTCGACCATCATGTCGCCGACCACATAGCCTGGCGTGCTGTTGCTCAGGCTCGCCGCGCCGCTCGCGCCCTGCAGTGGCCGGTTCTCCGATGCGCCGCGCAGGCCGCCGGCGATGCGCAGCTTCGGCGTGGCCTGGTAGCTGATCCAGGCGGCGCCGCTGTGCTTGGGCGTCAGGCCCACGCGCGAGCCGACGGTGCCCGGCGTCGCGGTGCTGCCGACCGCATCGATGGTGGCCTTCGGGATGAAGGAGTACGAGAAGTACACCTCCCATTGCGGATTCAGGCGCCCGACCACGTCGAGCTCGAAGCCCTGCGAGTGGCGCTTGCCGGACAGCAGGTAGGAGTTGCCCGCGAAATCCGAATCGGTCGTGCGCTCGTTGCGCTTCTCGGTGCGGAAGATCGCCGCGCGCGTCGAGAGCTTGCCGTCGAGCCAATCGAGCTTGGCACCAAGTTCGACGTTGCGGCTCTTCTCGGGCGGCGTGTTCGCGGTCTGGGGCGACACGTACTGGTAGGTGTCTGCCGACGAATTGAACGACGTGCTGTACGACAGGTGGTACGACTGCGTGAGCGAGGGTTGGTACAGCGCGCCGACCCGGTAGCTCCAGGCGCCTTGCGACAGGTGCGTGGTGGTGACCGTCGGAAAGGGGTTGCCGGCCGAGTAGCGCTCGCGTGGGCCGCTGCAGTCGGCGGTCGGCGCGAAGCCAGCGGGTGCACCGGTCGGCCGGGCGCACGCCGGGTTCGAATAGGTGTACTGGTCGAAGTCACCGCTCAGCCGGTCGTAGCGGATGCCGCCGAGCAGCTTCCAGTTCGGCGCCACCTCGACGAGATCCTGCAGGTAGATGCCGATCGACTTAGCCGAATAGGCGCTCGCGTCGCGGTACACCGGCTCCACGAAGGTGCCCGCGAGGCCGGCGCCGTCGTCGGGGGTGCCCGCGAAGGTGTTCGGCCGGGTGCCGAGGCCGCGGCCACGGAAGCTGTTGTTGAGGAAAGCATCGTTCTGGTAACGGCTCGCCTGCTCCTTCGACGCATCGATGCCGGCCAGCAGTTGGTGCTTCATGCCGCCGAGGGTCAGCTCCTTGCTGTAGTCGCTCTGGATGTAGGTGCCCTTGTACTCGTCCTTGCGCGGCGTCAGGCCGCTGCGCGTGAGCACCGTGTAGTTGCCGAAATTCGCGAGCGTGGTGGGTAGGCCCAGCGTGGTGCCGGCGCCCGCGGCGGTCGACCATTGGTTGCGCTCGAAGGTGCCGGTGCGAAGCTGCGTGCGCAGTTCTCCGCCATCGGCGAAGCGGTGGAGCCACGACGCCGTGCCATAGGTGGCCTTGCCGAGCAGCTTGTCGGCCGAGGTGCCATAGAAGTTGCCGGGCCGGATCGGCGCGATCGATCCCAGGCTGCCGATGTTCGGCACGCCGCTCGCGTTGTACCCCGTGATGCCCTGGCGGCCGGTCGCCACCCAGCGCACCGCCGACATCGGAACGCTGTCCACGTTGAGATGGAACAGTCCCACCGTGAATTCGTCAGCCGTGCCGACGCCCCAGCTGTACGAGGGCGCGATACCGTACTTGTCGATCTTCGCGCCGCCGTTGTCGGCCTTGTTCCACATCCCGTTGATGCGCAACGCCGACGTCTCGCCGGTGCGCTTGTTGAAGTCGGCGGTGGTGCGGTAGTAGCCGCGCGAGCCGACGGTGGCTTCCACGTCGGTCTGGTCGGCCAGCAGCGGCTTCTTCGTCACCTGATTGATCACGCCGCCGGTGGAGCCGCGGCCGAAGATCATCGAGGCCGAGCCGCGCAGCACCTCGACGCGGTCGAGATTGAAGGTGTCGCGGTCGTACTGCGACGGATCGCGCATGCCGTCGATCAGCAGGTCGCCCACGGTCGCGACGGGAAAGCCGCGCAAGCGGATGTCCTGGTCGGTGCCGTTCTCGGTCGCCGCGAAGGTGATGCCGGCCGAATAGTGCAGCGCGTCCCTCAGCGTGTCGAGCTTGACGTCGTCGATCAGCTTCTCGGTGATGACGTTGATCGACTGCGGGATGTCGCGGATGTCCTGCGTTCCCTTGCCGATGCTGGTCTTCCGGGTCTGGACCTGTTCCTTGCCCTGGACTTCTGCCTGCTCCGTCACTGTCACGGTACCGAGGGTTCCGCCCTGCACGGTCGGGACTGGCGCCTGCGCCCAGCTGCTCACCGAGGCAGCGAGCATCAGGGCGCCAAAAGGCAGCATCGCCGCTTCGCGCGGCAGACCGGCTGCCGGCACGCTGCCGGTGGGCAGCGAAGAAGGACGAACGGGACGGGACGCGCGGGCGCGCCGGCGGATGGCAGTGGCCAAGATGAAAGACTCCAGAAAGCCAGACGGCTGGGTGTGAATGGCTGGCTGGCCCGGGCTGCGGGGACTTGGCTTGCCGAAAGTGCGCCGAAGTGTAGTGTGGACACAGCCACAACGATTCGCATTACCATTCACTTGTTGCAATTTGGCGACTCCTGCCGCCAAAGCACCAAAGGCCTACCCCGCCGATAGTTATTGGAAATGCGAGAGATTCGTATTTATAATGAGGCTCGTCTCCCAACCAGCCAGCCAACTGCCGCTTTCACAGCCATGATCGTTTGCGTCTGCCGCCGAGTCTCCGACCGTGAAATCGCACGTCATGTGCGTGCCGGTATGACTTTCGACGAAGTCCAGTTCGAGTTGGGCGTCGCCACCCAGTGTGGCCAATGTGAAGGCTGCGCGCGCGATGTCGTTGCGCAGTGCAGCGCCTCTCATCCGGTCGCCGCGTTGAATCGCGAGCCGGGTTCGAGGGCGATCCAGCTTGCCACCTCCATCTCGGAAAGCAAGGCATGGAACTCTTCTCGGCACTCGGCGGCAGCCTGATTCTCGTTGCAGGTTCGGTCTGGTGGATCTTTCGTAAGTAAACAGTCGTCGTAGCGGTTTTGCTGCAATCGGGGCCTGCGTCATGCGGGCCCGCATTCGAATTGGTTGATCGTGTCTGACCGCTTTGCCCCCCCTCCTTCCGTTCTGGGCCTCTCGCGCAATGCCGTCATTGCCGGGGGTGTGATCCTGTTTCACGCGGCTGCGCTGTGGGCGCTGCAGAGCGGCCTGCTGCGCAAGGCCGCCGAAGTGGTGGTTCCGGTCGAAATCCTGAGCCAGTTCATCGAGCCGCCCAAGCCGGCACCGCCGCCGCCCCCACCGCCCCCGCCGCCTCCCGCGCCTCCACCGAAGGCCGTGAAGCCGCCGCCGCGTCCCGTCGCCGTTCGCGAGCCCAAGCCGATTCCCGCACCGGCCGCGCCGGTCGGCGTGCCCGAGCCGCCGCCGCCGGCGCCCGCGCCGGTGGTCGAAGCCCCACCGCCGCCTGCGCCACCGGCCCCGCCACCCGCACCGCCGGCACCCCAGACGATCGAGATCACCCAGGGCCAGACGCGCTACGTGCGAGAGCCCCGGCTGGTCTACCCGAGCATGAGCAGGCGGCTCGGCGAATCGGGCACCACCGTGGTCTCTATCTTCTTCGACAGCGAAGGGCTCGCCAAGCGCGTCGAACTTTTCAAGTCGAGCGGCTTCGAGCGGCTCGACGAGGCGGCGCTCGCCGCGGCCCGCACTGCGCAGGTCACGCCGTTCCGGCAAACCGGCGGCAACGCGCAGACCACCTATGTGCTGCGGGCGCCCTTCTCATTCAAATTGAACTAATCTTTCTCTGGAGCAACTTCGTATGGATTCCCAATTCGGCTTGATGAACGTCTGGAACCAGGGCGATTTCGTCACCAAGGCCGTCGCGGTGCTGCTGATCGGCATGTCGCTCGCGTCATGGATCGTGATCGTCATCAAGGCCCTCGACGTCATCAAATACAAGCGCCTTGCCAGGCATTCGCAGGACTTCTGGCACAGCGAGGATTTCGCGACCGCGCTCAAGAAGCTCGGCGGCGACGACAGCAACCCGTTCCGCGCGCTGGCACTCGAAGGCCGCGAAGCGGCTGCACACCACCGCAACACCAAGGCCCACCTGCACGACGCACTCGACGTGAGCGACTGGATCACGCGCTCGCTGCGCAACGGCATCGACGCCTTCACGGCGCGCCTGCAGACCGGCCTCGCGATCCTGGCCTCGGTCGGTTCGACGGCGCCGTTCATCGGCCTCTTCGGCACGGTGTGGGGGATCTATCACGCGCTCATGAGCATCGGCTCGGCAGGCCAGGCCACCATCGACAAGGTGGCGGGCCCGATCGGCGAGGCGCTGATCATGACGGCGCTCGGCCTGGCGGTGGCGATTCCGGCCGTGCTGGGCTACAACGCGCTGGTGCGCGGCAACAAATTCGTGCTGACCAAGCTCAACAGCTTTGCCCACGACCTGCACGCCTACTTCGTGACCGGTGCACGCGTGCAGAGCGGCAGCGGCGACGCCGTCGTGCTTCCGCTGAAGAAGGGCTGAGCACCATGGCCTTCGGAACCCAGGACGAACCCGACGAGGTAATGAACGAGATCAACATGACGCCGCTCGTCGACGTCATGCTGGTGCTCCTGATCATCTTCATCATCACGGTGCCCGTGATGAAGCATGCGGTCAACATCGACCTGCCCCGCGCCAGCAGCGAGCCCGAGCAGCAGAAACCGGAGAACATCCTGTTCAGCATCGCGGCCGACGGCTCGTACCACTGGAACGAGCAGAAGATCGACGACAGCGAACTGGCTGGCCGCTTGGCCGCCGAAGCGGTGAAGGAACCGCAGCCCGAACTCCACATCCGCGGCGACAAGGAAGTGCGCTACGAGCGCGTCGCCAAGGCGATGTCGCAGGCGCGCGAAGCGGGCGTGCGGAAGATCGGTTTCATTACCGAACCCGACGCGAACTAGTTCACGGGCGATGAGAAAAAAAATTGATCGCGGCGATTGACTTATCAATGCGAATCATTATCATTCACTCATCGCTTCGATAAGGGGATTTCAGATGCAAGCCAAACCGAACGCCTTTTCCGTCCTGAGCCACCCGTCGCTCGATCAATCGGGCGGCGGCCATGCGTCTATTCAGACGGTGCGTCCCGCGCCCACGGTCGAGAGCGCTGAGCTTCTCAAGGGCAGCAAGACCGTCGGCATCATGCACAACGGCTCCCTCTATCGGCTCCAGGCCACCAAACTCGGCAAGCTGATCCTGACCAAGTAAAGCAGGTTCAGCCCGCCCCTCGCGCAAGTTTCATCGTGGGGCGACTCGAGGAGATTCCATCTCCGAAGGGTCGTTTTTTGCTAGCCATCGGTTCGCCGACTAGCCAAGCTTTTTTTCACGCTGATGTCCAAACAGAAACGCCAACCCAAGGGTCGGCGTTTTGCTTTAGGCGTCAGATTGTCAGAGGCCGAGGGCCGCAATGCCCGCCTTGGCGATCTGCGCGTCCTCGTTCGACTTCACGCCGCTCACGCCAACGGCGCCGATCACTTCCCCGTCCTTCACGATCGGCACGCCGCCTTCGAGCAGGCCCTGCACCGCAGGTGCGGTGAGGAAGGCGCTGCGGCCACCATTGATGATGTCTTCGTAGACCTTGCTTTCGCGGCGCCCCATGGCGGCCGTGTGGGCCTTGGCCGGTGCGATGTGCGACGAGAGCGCTGCCGCGCCGTCGAGGCGCTGCAGCCAGAGCAGGTTGCCGGCATCGTCCGAAATGGCAATGGTCACAGCCCAGTTGTTCTTGAGCGCTTCGGCTTCCGCGGCGGCCGCGATGGCCTTGACGTCTGCGAGTTCGAGGAAGGACTTGGTCTTCATGATGAGGTCGGGTTGCGTAAAACTCCACAGCATAACGGCCAATGCGCACCGCACCGCCGGCAGCCTTAGGACCATCGCCCGTACGGTCTTTTCGGGGCGCCTCTTGCAGCCCCCTAGAATGAGCCCAACTGCGTTTGCAGTAACCCATAGGAGCTACGGCCATGAACGACCGCGTCACGACCCTCGACACTTCCACCGGCTACGGCCAGGTGCTGCCGCAGGCTGAACGCCAACGCGTCCTGCGCAACACCTACTGGCTGCTCGCACTGAGCCTGCTGCCCACGGTGCTGGGCGCCTGGATCGGCGTGAGCACGGGCCTCACCCGCTCGCTCACGGGCGGACTCGGCCTGATCGTCTTCCTGGGCGGCGCCTTCGGCTTCATGTTCGCGATCGAGAAAACGAAGAACTCCGCGGCCGGCGTGCCGGTGCTGCTGGCCTTCACCTTCTTCATGGGCCTGATGCTGTCGCGGCTGATCGCGGTCGTGCTGGGTTTCAAGAACGGCCCCGACCTCGTCATGACGGCGTTCGGCGGCACGGCCGGCGTGTTCTTCGTGATGGCTTCGCTCGCTACGGTGATCAAGCGCGATCTGTCGGGCATGGGCAAGTGGCTCTTCGTCGGCGCGATGGTGCTGCTGGTGGGCTCGGTCATCAACGTGTTCGTCGGCTCGTCGGCAGGCATGATGGCCATCTCGGTGGCCGCGATCGGCATCTTCTCGGCCTTCATGCTCTATGACCTGAAGCGGATCATGGACGGCGGCGAGACCAACTACATCAGCGCCACGCTCGCGCTCTACCTCGACCTGTTCAACGTGTTCCAGAGCCTGCTGGCACTGCTGGGCCTTGCCGGCGGCGAGCGCGACTGAAGAAGAAAGACACCGGGAGCCGGCGCACGCCCAGTAGTGCGCGGCCTCTGAAAAAAAAGGGCCCGTGAGGGCCCTTTTTCATGCGAGGTCGAAAACCGCGATCGACTCGACGTGCGCCGTGTGCGGGAACATGTTCACCACGCCCGCGAAGCTGCAGCGGTAGCCGGCCTGGTGCACGAGCAGCCCCGCGTCGCGCGCCAGCGTGGACGGATTGCAGCTCACGTAGACGATGCGCTTCGGCGGCGTCCAGCCATCGGTGCGCAACTCGGGCTGCAGGTGCAGATCGGCCATGGCCTTGGCCAGCGCGAAAGCGCCCTCGCGCGGCGGATCGACCAGCCACTTGTCGGCAGGGCGGTCGGCGACCAGCATCGCCGGCGTCATTTCGAACAGATTGCGTGCAACGAAGCGGGTCGACGACAGCGCACGCCGCGCCGCGGTGGCAGGCTGGTTCCTCTTGAAATTGGCGCCCGCGCGCGCAACCAGCGTGTCGCTGCCTTCGATGCCCAGCACCTCTCGCGCGCGGCTGGCCAGCGGCAGCGTGAAGTTGCCAAGCCCGCAGAACCAGTCGATCACGCGCTCGTCGGGCTGCACGTCGAGAAGCCTCAGCGCCCTGCCGACCAGCGCCCGATTGATATGCGGATTGACCTGCGTGAAATCGGTCGGCTTGAACGGCATCGTGACACCGAACTCCGGCAGTTCGTACGACAGCGGTTCGCCCTCGTTCTCATCGAGCAGCTTCACCGTGTCCGGCCCCTTGGCTTGGAGCCACCACTGGACGCCGGCGTGCTCGGCGGCAAAGGCCTTCAGGCGGTCGATGTCGCCGGCGGACAGCGGCTCCAGGTGGCGAAGCACGAGCGCGATGGTGCCGAGCACGGTGGTGCCCGGCGCATCGCCGCAGGCGAGCTCGATCTGCGGACAGGTGTCGCGCGCGTCGAGCGAGGCGATCAGCGCGCGCAGCGGCATCAGCATCGCGCTGACGGTCTTCGGCAGCACCGGGCACACCTGCATGTCGGCCAGGTAGCGGCTCTTGCGTTCGTGGAACCCGATGAGCACTGTGCCCTTCTTGACCACGTGGCGCACCGAGAGCCGGGCGCGGTAGCGGTAGTGCCATGCGGGGCCTTCCATGGGCCGCAGCACGTTCTCGGGCCGGACCTTGCCGAGGTGCCACAGGTTGTCCTCGAGGGCGCGCTGCTTCACCGCGACCTGCGCCGCCGCGTCCAGATGCTGCATCTTGCAGCCGCCACACGCACCGGTGTGAAGCCCGAAGTGCGGGCAGCCGGGACGCACGCGCTGGGACGACTCGCGCCGGATGGCCGTGACCGTGCCCTGCTCCCAATTGTTCTTGCGGCGGTGCACGTTGAACTGCACTTCCTCGAACGGCAGGGCGCCTTCGATGAAGACGACCATGCCTTCGGCGTTGTGCGCCACGCCCTGTGCATCGAGGTCGAGCGATTCGACCTCGAGCCACTCGCCGGCGGCGGTCGCGGGGGGTTTCGTGGAGACTTTCTTTTCTTCGGTGGATTCCGTCATCCCCCGATTGTCTCAGCCGCCGGCACAGCCATCCGCGGCGCGCGCACAGAAGCAAGCGCGCGCGGCCGCGTCGGCGGTTACCGCGGCGGCAGGTAGCGCGCCGGATCGACCGGCTTGCCCTGCCGGCGGATCTCGAAGTGCAGCTTCACGCGGTCGGCGTCGCTGTTGCCCATTTCGGCGATCTTCTGGCCCTTCTGCACCGACTGGTCTTCCTTCACGAGCAGCGTCTGGTTGTGCGCATACGCCGTGAGGTAGGTGTTGTTGTGCTTGAGGATGATCAGATTGCCGTAGCCCCGCAGGCCCGCGCCGGCGTAGACCACGCGGCCGTCAGCCGCCGCGAGCACCGCATCGCCGGCCTTGCCGCCGATGTCGAAGCCCTTGTTCTTCGCGTCGTCGAACCCGGCGAGGAGCGTGCCCTGCGCCGGCCAGATCCAGCCGATGTCCTCGTCGCCCGAACTGGCCGACGGCGTCGAGGGCGATGCCGTCACCGGCGGCTTGCCGACCGCCGCGCTCGCGGGTGCCGTGGGTGCGATGGCCGACGGTGGCAGCACGGGCTTGGTCACGATGCCCTCGGTCAGCGCTGCAGCCATGGTGGTGGACGGTCCCACCGGCGGAACCACGCGCAGCACCTGGCCGACTTCGATCAGGTCGGGGTTGTCGAGGTTGTTCCAGCGCGCGATGTTCTGCCAGGTGTGGCCGGTCTCGTTGGCGATGCGGCGGATCGTGTCGCCGGGCCGCACGGCGTAGTAGCCCGGCTTGCCATAGTTCTCGATGCCCGGCAGCGGCTTGCCCGAGGGATCGGTGGTGAAGAGCGGGCCTCCGGGTGCCGCAGCGGGCCCGCGCGACATGGTGCCTCGATCTTCGACCGGCGCCGGTCCACGCGGTGCGGCGCACCCTGCGATCACGAGCACAACGGCCAACGTGACACCAGCGCACCAACTCCGATTGCCAAAACCCTGCATTTGTTGTTCCTTCAAGCGATGCCCGATTTTAGGGGGACAAAGTGAACCGCCTCAAGAATGCGGCGCTCGAGTCCGCGGGCGGTTTTGTCGATGACGACGAGGGCCTGTCCGCCGCTCGCCGACTGCGTAGGTGCGACGATGCGCCCGCCGACCGCCAGCTGGTCGACCCAGGCCTGCGGCACGGCTTCGCCACCCGCCGCGGCGATGATGCCGGCGTACGGCGCGCCCTTGGGGTAGCCGATCATGCCGTCGCCCAGGATCAGATGCACGGTCGCGAGCCGGAAGTACCGCAGGTTCGCGCGCGCGCGCTCGTGCAGCCCGCGCAGCCGCTCGATGCTGTACACCTCGGTGGCCACGTGGTTGAGCACGGCGGCCTGGTAGCCGCAGCCGGTGCCGATCTCGAGCACGCGGCCGAGCTTGTCGTGCGGCTTGCCGGCCAGCGCGGGTGCGCCGAGCAGAAGCTCGATCATGCGTGCGACCACGCTGGGCTTCGAGATCGTCTGCCCCAGCCCGATCGGCAGGCTCGTGTCTTCATACGCCTGGTTCATCAGCGCGCTGTCGACGAAACGGTGGCGCTCGACCGCGCCGAGCGCGCGCAGCACGCGCACATCGGCGACGCCCTGGGCGGCGAGCCTCTGCACCATGCGCGCACGCACCGCGTCGGAAGCCATCGAGGGCGTGCTCGGCACCACAGGCTTGGCGGGCACGGCCGGCATGCGCCCGCGTGTGGCGGCCGATGCGGTGGGTGTCAGGCGAACCGGGAAGCCAGGCCGTTGCGTGGCCATGTTCAATGGCCCAGACGGGCCACCGCCTCGCGCCACTGTCCCAGGTTGGCGTGATCGGTCAGGTCGATCTGCAGCGGCGTCAGTGCGACATGGCCCTCTGCCGTGGCATGGAAGTCAGTGCCCTCACCGCTGTCCTTGGCACCGCCTGCGCCCGCGATCCAGTACATGGTCTCGCCGCGCGGGCTTTCCTGCGTGATGACTTTTTCCGCAGCATGGCGGCGTCCGAGGCGGCAGACCTTGATCGGCTTGAGTTCATCCAGCGGACGGTTCGGCACGTTCACGTTGAGCAGGAACGCGCCCTGCTCCACCATGCGTTCGTGCTCGATCCGCTGCACCAGGCGGCGCGCCACCTGCGCGGCCGCATCGACATGGGCCCAGCCCTTTTCGATCTGCGAGAAGGCAATGGCGGGAATGCCGAACAGGTAGGCTTCCATCGCGGCGCCCACGGTGCCCGAATAGATGGTGTCGTCGCCCATGTTGGCGCCATTGTTGATGCCCGACACCACGAGGTCCGGCCGGTAGCCAAGCAGGCCCTTGAGCGCGATGTGGACGCAATCGGCCGGCGTGCCGGTCACGTAGCGGAAGCCGTTGTGCGCCTTGTGCACGTAGAGCGGCGCGGCGAGCGTCAGCGCGTTCGACTTGGCGCTGTTGTTGTGCTCGGGCGCCACCACCTCGACATCGGCGATGTCCTTGAGCGCGTCGTGCAATGCGACGATGCCCGGTGCCTGAAAACCATCGTCGTTGGAAATGAGTATCTTCATGGTGCTTTTCGGTGTCCGGATTGTAGGCGGCGGGTGCGTCGCAGCAGGGACAAGGGCGCCCTGCCGCGCCCCCTATCATCGTCGCGCAGCATTTGCCACACACGACCGACTGATTCATAGAAGGAGACCCGAGCATGCACGCATGGCTTTGCGAAAACCCCACTGGCGTCGACGCGCTGACCTGGAAAGAACTGCCCACGCCGGCGCCCGGACCGGGCCAGGTGCTGATCGAGATCAAGGCCGCCAGCCTCAATTTTCCCGACCTGCTGATCGTCCAGAACAAGTACCAGATCAAGCCGCCGCTGCCCTTCGTGCCCGGCTCCGAATATGCCGGCGTGGTCCAGGCAGTTGGCGAAGGCGTCACGCACCTGAAGATCGGGCAGAACGTGGCCTGCCTGTCGGGCACGGGCGGCTTCGCGACCCATACGCTGGCACCGGCTGCGCTCTGCATGCCGCTGCCGGAGGGCTTCGGCCACGTCGACGCGGCGGCCTTCATCATGATCTACGCGACCTCCTGGCATGCACTGATCGACCGCGCCCAGCTCAAGGCCGGTGAAACCGTGCTGGTGCTCGGCGCTGCCGGTGGTGTGGGCACGGCGGCCATACAGATCGCGAAGGCCGCGGGCGCACGCGTGATCGCCGCCGCTTCGACCGACGAGAAATGCGAACTCTGCCGCTCCATTGGCGCCGACGCGACGATCAACTACACCACGCACGCGCTGCCGGGTGGTTTTCGCGACGCGATCAAGACCGCGACGGACGGCAAGGGACCGGACGTTATCTACGATCCCGTTGGTGGCGATTTCGCGGAGCCCGCATTTCGCTCCATTGGCTGGCGCGGGCGCTATTTGGTGGTCGGCTTCGCGGCGGGCCCGATTCCTTCGCTGCCATTGAACCTGACGCTGCTGAAAGGTGCGTCCATCGTCGGCGTGTTCTGGGGCGATTTTGCGCGGCGCGAGCCCAAGGCCAATGCACAAATGATGGCCGAATTGGCACAGTGGTACGGCCAGGGCAAGATCAAGCCCGTCATCGACAGCACCATGCCGATGGCGGATTTGAAAGCCGCCTATGCCCACATGGGCTCGCGTGGCGTCAAGGGGAAACTCGTCATGGTGAACTGAGGCTGCAGCGCTTCGCGCGCGCTGGTGCTTCAACCCAATAAAAAAAGCCCGCATGCGCGGGCTTTTTTTATTGGCCGACGGCCAGCCGAGACGCTTACTTGATCTCGAACTCGGACAGCGACTTGCCAGCGGCCAACGCCTCGGTCACCCAGCGCGGCTTGCGGCCACGGCCTCCCGACCAGGTTTCGCCCGTCGGACCGCGGTATTTGGCCGCCGCCTTGGGTGCAGGCACACCCGCGCTTCGCTTGACCGAACCGCCGCGCGCGCTGAGTTTCAGGTCCGCTGCGGTCAAACCGTATTCGGCGACCTTCCTGCGTACGTCTTCAATCACGCCGGAGCGTTCTTGGTTGCGAAGGTCTTCGGCCTGCTTGCGCAATTGCGCAATCTGCTCGTCGTACTTCTTGATCTGAGAATTGATATCGGCAAGGGTCGAAGCCATTCAGGACTCCTGAAAATTGGAAACGAGCGGATTTTAATTCAATTCACAATTAGCACAAGCGGCGACTCCCCAAAAAGCCGCCTCACCACGTAAAATGCGGCATCGCACAAACACATGCACCGAGTTGGTGCTTTATCGAAGGAATGGAGAAGCTGCAGCGACGCCGGGACGGCGCCCGCAAATGACAACGCCGGGGCGGGCCCGGCGTCGTGGTTCCTGGACGCTATTGCGCAATAGCAGTCAGAACGATGTTTTGGGGTGGCTGATGGGACTCGAACCCACGACGACCAGAATCACAATCTGGGACTCTACCAACTGAGCTACAGCCACCGGAGAGCCCGCAATTATAGCGGGAAAAATGACGTCTTCCGCCTCCGCGTGCAGCGAAGCCGTTTGAAATTCTGCTCAACCCGCTGCAAGCGGGCCCGCCGGAGCAGTCGTCGGGATCTTCGCCGTGCCGTCCGGCCGCTCGCAGGTGCCGATCAGGAGGCCGCTGGCCAGCGCATGCGCCTGCAACGCATCGAAGATCTCGTCGCGTCCCGGCGTGTTTGAAAATTCCGGCGTGCTGTCGAGCGCGAACAACTGGAACGCGTAGCGGTGCGCGCCGTGGCCAGGGGGTGGATCGGGCGGCATCCAGGCGGCCTGCAGCCCGGAGTTGCGCCCGACATGCAGCCTCTCGTCGCCGTCGCTCTCGCGGCTCGGAATGGCCGCCTCGTCGAGCTTTCCTTCGCCGGGCGGCAAGCCCACGACGATCGCATGCACCAGCGGATTGGGTGTCGGGGAATCGGCGTCTTCGACCACGAGAACGAGCGACAGTGCGCCAGCGGGAATGCCTGTCCACTGCAACGGCGGTGAGAGGCCCTCGCCGTCTGCGGTGTAGCGCGGGGCCATCGGGCCATGGTCGACGAACGCAACGCTCTCCAGCACGATCGACGCCATGCCCTGCCGCATGCCGAGCGTGTTGAAGACGATTTTGTCCAGGCCGGCGCGCATGCCGTGCAGCGCGTGGCCGATGGCTTCGGGAAGTTTTTCGAGCATGCCTACGGTATAGCCCCGCGCACCGCCCAGGCCTGTAGGACGCAGCAGCAAGAGCGCCTCGACGGCTCCGCTATCATGAGCGCGGCCCGCATTTCCGCGGGCGCACGCTGCTTTCTGCACCCCTTCCATCGCCAAAGGAGTTTCTTCATGAGCATCGTCTGGACCATCCTGATCGGCTTCATCGTGGGTCTCGTGGCACGGGCCGTCAAGCCGGGCGACGACTCCGCCGGATTCATCGTGACCACGCTGATCGGGGTTGCGGGTTCGCTGATCGTGACCTACGTCGGGCAGGCCATGGGCTGGTACACCGCCGGCGAGGGCGCAGGCTTCATCGCATCGGTGCTCGGCGCGATCGTGCTGCTGCTGCTCTACGGCCTGGTGAAGCGCAAGCGCTGAACGCGCGCCGCGCCCGCCACAGATGCCGCGCAAGCCAAAGGCCGGGCATCACGTCTATGTGGTCGAGCTCGACGACCGCGTATGGAACAACGGCCGCTTCAGGCGGGCCAACCCCGACTACCAGCTCGGCAAGCCCTTCGTCTACGTGGGCATGACCGGCCTGGACCCCGACATCCGTTTCGACAAGCACAAGGCCGGCATCCAGGCCAACAGCTTCGTGCAGGCGTTCGGGCTGCGGCTGCTGCCCGCGCTGTACGAACGCTACAACCCCATGAGCTATGACGACGCCCGGTCGATGGAGGTCGAGCTCGGCATTGCGCTGCGCCGCATGGGCTACGGCGTCTGGCAGGCCTGAAGCGCGCGCTTTCCTGCGCCCGCGCATCCTCAGGCGTAGGTCACCCAATCTTCGTAGGCGGGCGCATCGAGGTGCGGCAGCGTGTTGTAGGTGACCAGCATGTGGCGCTTCGGCGTAAAGGCGAACTCCGTGACCGCGGTGTTGCGGATGCGCAGGTTCAGTTCGATCGTCACCTCGGGTGAGGTGCCGAGCACATGGCCTACGGCCGTGCTGATCGGTCCGCCGCTCGACACCACCAGCACCTTCGCACCATGGTGGCGGTCGCGCACATGATCAAGCGCCGTCGTCACGCCCGCGAGGAAATCGATGTAGCTCGGCATGCCCACCGGCTGGGTCCGGCCCTGCATCCAGGCGCCGAGGCCGTTGCGCAGCAGGCGGAAATGGTGTCGGTACATCTCGGGCGTGTCGGGCTTCTCGAGCTTGCCCTCGTGGATGGTGGCGATGACCGCCTCGCTGTCGTACTCGTTGAGGCCGGGCCAGGGCAGCACGTCGTCGCGCTCGAGCCCCAGGCCCTTGGCGATGCCTTCCCAGGTCTGGCGATGACGCTTGAGGGTGCCGGTGATCACCGCATCGAAATGCATGCCGCGCTCACGCCAGTATTCACCGAGGCGCACCGATTGCCGGTGCCCGAGCTCGCTCAGGTTGTCGTAGTCGGCAGCGCCGAAGCTGGCCTGGCCATGGCGCACGAGGTAGAGGGTTCCCATGCACGGAATTCTGGCCACAAGCGCAGGGCGCGCTTGTCCCACCGGCGACGGCGCCTGCGCTCAGCGACGCCGACGCGACACCGCGCGCAAGTCGATGAGGATCAGCGCGCGGTCGCCGACAGCGTGTCCGCCGGCTTCGGCACCAGGATCTCGGCCTTGAAGCGATCCTTCAGCATGTTGTAGTAGGCGGTGCTTTCCGCCGCAGCCACCGACTGGGCGATCTGCGCGTTCTCCTGCTGCGCCTCTTCGGGCGACGAGGGCGTGCGCGGAACCACCTTGGTGACACGCAGCACGGCGTAGCCCTGGGTGCCCAGGTCCACGCCCACGACCGAAGGCAGCTTGGCCGGGTCCGCGCGCAGCGCGGCATCGATCACTGCGAGGGGCTGCGACTGCGCATCGCGCCGCGACACGGTCACCGGCTTGCCGAAGCTCGCATCGTCGGCCTTGGCGGTCCAGGCCGCGAGCTTGGCTTCGCCCTCGGCCTTGGCCATGACGGCCGCACGCTCGTTGACGAGCTGGGCGCGGATCTTGTCCTTCACTTCGGCCAGCGGCATCGGGTGCGCAGGCGAGTACTGCGTGATGCGGCCCGACGCGAGCTGGTTTGCGCCGACTTCGATGGCCTCGGTGTTCTGCTTGCGGCTCAGCGAATCGGCCGCGAACAGCGCGTTCAGGAAGTTGCGGTTGGCCAGCACGCCGGTGGCACCGGGTGCGGGCGTGCGCGCCACGTTGCTGGCGGTCTGGACCGTGAGCTTCAGCTTTTCGGCGGCCGGCTGGAGGCTGTCGGGTTGCTGGTACACGGTGTCGGTGAAGGCCTCCGCCGCCTTGGCGAATTCCTGCGTGGCCTGCTGCGCGCGCACTTCGTTCTCGATGGTGGCGCGGACCTGCTCGAAGGGCTGCACCACGCCGGGCTTGATGTCGGTGAGCCGGATGATGTGGTAGCCGAACTCGGTCTCGACCACGTTGCTGATGTCGCCCTTGTTGAGCGCGAACATCGCATCCTCGAACGGCTTGACCATCGCGCCGCGCGTCACGAAGTCGAGGTCGCCGCCCTTCTCCGCGGAGCCGGGGTCCTGCGAATTCTTGCGCGCCACGTCGGCGAAGCTCGCAGGCGCCTTCTTCACTTCGGCCAACAGCTGTTCCGCCTTGGCCTTTGCCTTGGCGCGCTCGTCCGACGAGGCGCTCGCGGGTGCGGTGATCAGGATGTGGCTCGCACGGCGCTCTTCCTTCGTGCCGAAGCGCTCCTTGTTCTGCTCGTAGTAGGTCTTGAGGTCGGCCTCGTTGACCGACACGTTCTTCTTCGCGGCCTCGATGTCGAGCACCAGGTATTCAATGCTGGCCTGCTCCGGCGCCTGGAACTGGGCCGCGTGGTCCTTGTAGTAGGTTTCGATGTCGGCGTCGCTGACCGTCACCTTCGACGCGAAGCTGTCGGGCGCGAAGCGCGCGACCTGGATCTCTCGCTGGTCGTAGAAGGCACCGATGGTGGCGGCCGCCACCGCGGGCGGCGCAAAGGCGGTGCCCGAGATGCCGAGCAGCACCTGCTGCGTGGCGAGTTCGGCGCGCATCGAGGCTTCGTACTGCTCCGGGGTGCGGCCGGTGACACGCTGGAAGGTCTCGCGGTCGAACTTGCCATCGGGGGTGCGGAATGCCGCAAGGCCCGTGTCCTGCGCGAAGATCCGCGTCAGTCGCTCTTCCGAGATGCTCACGTTCGACTTTGCGGCCGCGGCGGCCAGCACGCGGTCGCGCACCATGCGCTCCAGCGTGGCATAGCGCATCACATCCGACTCGAGCAGTGCGGGGTCCACGTTGGGCGACTGCTGGCGGATGCGGTCGATCTCGTTGCGATGCTGCATGTCCCACTCGGGCCGCGTGATGGGGTTTCCGTCGACGCGTGCCACCTTCTCGTCGACGCCCGAGCTCTGGTACTGATCGACCCCGAGAAAGACGAACGAGGGAATGATCAGCAAGAACAAGACGAACATGACGATCTTGTTGTACTTGCGGAAGAAATCAAACATGCTTGAACACTCTCTTCGACGGATGTCGCACGGCAATAAAAAAGGCGAACCTGTGTTCGCCTTTGCATCGGGTGGTGGGTGCTGAGGGGTTCGAACCCCCGACCTACGCCTTGTAAGGGCGCCGCTCTACCAGCTGAGCTAAGCACCCCACCGGAAATACGCTCCGAGTGTACGTCCTAGTTCAGCGCGTCTTTCAGCGCCTTGCCCGGACGGAACTTTGGAATCTTGGCGGCCTTGATTTTAATCGCGTCGCCGGTGCGCGGATTGCGGCCGGTGCGCGCAGCCCTCTTGCCGACTGCGAAAGTGCCGAAACCGACCAGCGACACGGAGCCGCCCTTCTTGAGCGTGGTGCGAATGGCGCCGATGGTGGACTCCAGCGCGCGGGTGGCGGCTGCCTTGGAAATGTCGGCGTTTTTTGCGATGTGCTCAATGAGTTCGGTCTTGTTCACAAGGGCCCCTTGTCGAAGAAATTAAGTTGGTCGGCTTCGTCAGCTGCGAGTCGGTCGCGGAATGACGCGACACGCGAAGCCTGGCAGGACTGACGCCTCGGCAGCGCGCTGCCAGGAGGATTACAACCACTGGTCTGCAGGGTGTCAATACGACGCGAAGCCATGCAAAACAGCGGAGCGCGCGATTTTAGGGGCGTTTCGCGCGCCCATTTTCTACAGCGACCGAAGCGCGATCAAAGCGCTTCGGCGATGGCCTTGCCGAGGTCGGACGTGCTCGCCGTCCCGCCGATGTCAGGGGTGCGCGGCGCGCCGCTTTGGGGTGCGAGCACCTTCTCGATGGTCGCGAGGATCGCATCGTGCGCGTTCTTGTGGCCCAGAAACTCGAGCATCATCGCGCCGCACCAGATCTGCCCGATCGGGTTCGCGATGCCCTTGCCGGCGATGTCCGGCGCCGAGCCGTGCACCGGCTCGAACAGCGACGGCGTGTTGCGCGCGGGGTTGAGGTTGGCGCTCGGCGCGATGCCGATGGTGCCGGTGCATGCCGGGCCCAGGTCGGACAGGATGTCGCCGAACAGGTTGCTCGCGACCACCACGTCGAAAAAGTCGGGCCGCTGCACGAAGTGGGCGGTCAGGATGTCGATGTGGAACTTGTCAAGCGTCACGCCCGGATAGTTCTTCGCCATTTCGACCACGCGCTCGTCCCAGTAGGGCATGGTGATCGAGATGCCGTTCGACTTGGTCGCGCTGGTCAGGTGCTTCTTCGGACGCGACTGGGCAAGCTCGAAGGCGAACTTGAGCACGCGGTCGACGCCGTGGCGGGACATCACTGTCTCCTGCACCACGATCTCGCGCGGTGTGCCTTCGTACATGCGCCCACCGATGCTCGAATATTCGCCTTCGGTGTTCTCGCGCACGATGTACATGTCGATCTCGCCGGGCTCGCGCGGCGTGCCGTCGCGCCGCACCACGGGCGCCGTGATGCCGGGCATCAACCGCGCGGGGCGCAGGTTGATGTACTGGTCGAACTCACGGCGAAACAGCAGCAGCGAGCCCCAGAGCGACACGTGGTCGGCGATCTTCTCGGGCCAGCCCACCGCGCCGAAGTAGATCGCGTCGTGCCCGCCGATCTGGTCCTTCCAGTCGTCGGGCATCATCTTGCCGTGCTTCTCGCAGTAGTCCCAGCTCGAGAAGTCGAAGTGGTCGAACTTCAGGTCGATGCCGAACTTGCGCGCCGCGGCATCGACCACGCGCAGGCCTTCGGGCATGGTTTCCTTGCCGATGCCGTCGCCGGCGATGACTGCGATGCGGTGGGTGGTCATGGTGTGGTTCCTTCTTGCTGGAGGGGTGTGAAAAACGCGAGGGCCTCGGCGAGCAGTTCGTCCGGCGCTTCCTCGGGAACATAGTGGCCGCACGGCAGCGCGCGGCCCGAAACATCGTCGGCCCGTTCGCGCCACAGCGCGAGCACGTCGAAGCAGCGCCCGACCGCGCCATGCTCGCCCCAGAGCACGCGCAGCGGCTGCGCGAGCCGCCGGCCGGCAGCGACGTCGGCGCGGTCGTGGACGAGATCGATGGTGGCGGAGGCGCGGTAATCCTCGCAGATCGATTCGGCCGTGCCCAGGATCTGCGCGCAGCGCTCGTACTCGGCAAGCACCTCGGGCGCGAACGGCGCGAGCCCCGCATGCCGCCCGCCCATCACGCTGCGCACATAGCGCACCGGGTCGGAAGCGATCAGCGCCTCGGGCAGCGGCGGCGGCTGGACCAGAAAGAACCAGTGCCAGTAGGCGCGGGCGAAGGCGTCGCTGGTGTTCTCGTACATCGAGAGCGTGGGCGCGATGTCGAGCAGCAGCATGCGCTCGACCGCTGCCGGGTGGTCAGCCGCCAGGCGATGCGCCACGCGCGCGCCGCGGTCGTGGGCGAGCACGCCGAAGCGATCGAAGCCGTGGTGCGCCATCGCCGCCAGTGCGTCGAGCGCCATCTCGCGCTTGCTGTGCGCCAGGTGATCGGCATCGCCGGCCGGTCGGCCCGAGTCGCCGTAGCCGCGCAGGTCGAGCGCCACCACGGTGAAGCGCTCAGCCAGTGTCGGCGCCACGCGGTGCCAGATGGCATGCGTCTGCGGATGGCCGTGCAGCAGCAGCAGGGGTGCGCCGCGGCCGCCGATCCGGCCGTGCACGCGAACGCCGTTGCGCTCGACGTCGAAAGTTGGAAAGTCGAGGAAGGAAGAAGCAGTCACGCGGCGATTGTGCGTTGCGCTCCATCGATCATCAAGCAACAATCAACCAATTCATACTTTCCAATCTGGCATGAATCCATTGGCACTGGACCGCGGCGATCTCGAGCTGGTGCTGGCCATTCGCGACCAGGGAAGCCTCGCGGGCGCCTCCACCGCGCTCGACGTCGTGCCGTCGGTGGTCACCAAGCGGCTGAGTGCGCTCGAGGCGCGGCTAGGGCAGCGGCTTTTCGAGCGCACCACGCGCCGGCTCAGCGTCACGGCCGAGGGCGAGGCGGTCTGCCTGCATGCGACGACGCTGCTCGAGGGTTTCGCCGCGCTCGAGAGCGAGCTCGGCGAGCGGCAGAACGCGCTGGTCGGCACCATCCGGCTGGCCGCCACCTTCGGCTTCGGCCGGCGCTGGGTCGGTCCGACGCTGGCCGACTTCCAGGCGCGCCATCCCGGCCTGCAAATCGAACTGCTGCTGACCGAGCGCCTGCCCGATCTCGGTGCCGAGGGCTATGACGGCGCGCTTTGGCTGTGGGCCGTGCAGCAGCGCCGCGCCGCCGACTGGGTCACGCGCCGCATCGCGCGCAACCAGCGCGTGCTGGCCGCCGCGCCCGCCTACATCGAGCGGCGCGGCCTGCCGGGCACGGTCGACGCGCTGGCCACGCACGACTGCCTGGTGGCGCGCGAGAACGGCGAGGTGAACCAGCGCCAGTTCGCACTATGGACGCTGCGCCATGCGCGCGACGGCAGCACCGCGCGCGTGCGGGTGCAGGGGCCGCTCACCAGCAATTCGGGCGAGATGGTGCGCGATTGGTGCCTGGCGGGCCACGGCATCATGCTGCGCAGCCTGTGGGACATCGCACCGCAGCTCGCGTCGGGCGCGCTGGTGCGCGTGCTGCCGCAGTACGCGATGCCCGACGCCGACATCCACTGGATCGCCCCTTGGCGTCCGAAGACACCGCGTCGCGTGCGCCTGCTGCTCCACCACCTTGCGGAACAGTTTCGCGGCGAGCCCTGGAAACCCGGCAAGGCCAGTGCGCCGCGCTGAAAGAAGGCAGGAGGAAAGAAGAAAAAGCGCGCCGTCAGCGCTGACTGCGCACCACCAGGCTCACCCCGGCGGCGGTGAGCGCGATGCCCAGCAAGGTCACAAGGCCGATCGGCTCGGCGAACAGCAGCCAGGCCATGACCGCGGTGCACGGCGGCACCAGGTAGAGCAGGCTCGTCACCGCCGTGGCGGTACCGCGCTGGATCAGCATGTAGAGCAGCGAACTGCCGCCGAGCGACAGCGCCAGCACCGACCAGGCCATGGCGCCGGCCGAATACGCATTCCATTCGATGGACTGCGACTCCATCAGCGCAAAAGGCAGGGTGACGACGAGCGCCGCAGCCATCTGCACGGCGCTGGCACTGCGCACGTCGCACGGCGCGACGAAGCGCTTCTGGTACAGCGTGCCCGCGGTGATCGACAGCAGCGCCATGACCGCAAGTGCCATCGTGAGCGCGTTCACCTCGGCGCCCTGCCCGAGCTTGCGCGACACCACGAGCACCAGGCCCGCGAAGCCCAGCGCCAGCCCCGCCCATTGGCGCTGCGAAATGCGCCCGCCGCCGAGTGACAGCCAGATGGCGGTCAGCACCGGCTGGATGCCGACCAGGAGCGCCACCAGCCCAGCGCCCATGCCGGCATGCACCGCGGCCCAGACGCCGCCGAGGTAGCCCGCCTGCATCAACACGCCCGTGACCGCCAGGTGCCCCCACTGCGCGCGCTCGCGAGGCCAGGCAACGCGCGCGAGCGCGACCCAGATGCCGAAGCACACGAGCGACAGGGCAAAGCGCACGGCCAGGAACTTGAGCGGCGGCGCATAGGGCATGCCGTAGCGCGCGACGATGAAGCCGGTGCTCCAGATCAGCACGAAGACCGCCGGCATCGCGCGCAGCCAGCCTGCGCCGCGGCCCGCGGCAAAGCTCATTTGGCGCGTGCCCTGATTTCGGGAATGGCCTTCTGGAGGTAATAGACCATCGACCAGATCGTCAGCACGGCCGAGATCCAGATCAGCCACTGGCCCCACCAGCCGGTGTCGATCACGCCGAAGAGCTGTCCGTCATAAAGCAGAAACGGGATCGCGATCATCTGCACCATGGTCTTGACCTTGCCGATCATGTGGACCGCGACGCTCTTGCTCGCGCCGATCTGGGCCATCCATTCGCGCAGCGCCGAGATCGCGATCTCCCGTCCGATGATGATCAAGGCGACGAAGACGTCGGCCCGGTTCAGGTGCACCAGCACCAGCAGCGAGGCACAGACCAGGAACTTGTCGGCCACGGGGTCGAGGAAGGCGCCGAAGGCCGAGGTCTGGTTGAGCTTGCGCGCCAGGTAACCGTCGAGCCAGTCGGTGGCGGCAAACACGATGAACATGACCGTGGCGATCAGGTTGCGCATCGGCTCGGCCATCGGCAGATAGAACATGCCGACGATCAACGGAATCGCGACGATGCGCGTCCAGGTCATGATGGTCGGAAGTGTCCAGAACATATGCGCGCGATTGTGTCATGCCGGCGTGAACGGCGGCAGCAGGCGAGGGCCTGTTCGCACTATTTCTGGGGTCGCGAAGGCATGCCAAAGCGGACAAATCAAGGCGCACGACGCAGTGTGTGCGTCGGCACACACAAGGAGTGCAACGCGGAGTTGGCCGCTTTGGCATGCCTTCCCTCCGGGTTGGCCCGCATTGGGGCCGTCTGCGGCGTTGCCCGCGCTTGCAATGCTTCAGCATTGCTGCGCCCGGGCGCCTTCCATCCAGCCCCAATGCGGGCCAACGCGATCCCCAGAAATAGTGCGAACAGGCCCTAGTGCAAGGCCCGATAGATTTCCTCGGCCAGTTCGGTGGCGATGCCCTCGACCGACGCGATGTCCTCGACGCTCGCCGCCGCCACGCCGCGGATGCCGCCGAAGCGCTGCAGCAGGCGGGCACGCCGCTTCGGCCCGATACCCGGAATGTCTTCGAGCTGGCTGCCGCCCACGCGCACCTTGGCGCGCTTGGCGCGCATGCCGGTGATCGCGAAGCGGTGGGCCTCGTCGCGGATCTGCGCGACGAGCATCAGCGCCGCCGAGTCCTTGCCGAGGTAGACCTTCTCGCGGCCATCGGCGAACACCAGTTCCTCGAGGCCGACCTTGCGGCCCTCGCCCTTCTCGACGCCGACGATGAGCGACAGCGGCAGGCCGAGTTCGCTGAACACCTCCCGCGCCATCGACACCTGGCCCTTGCCGCCGTCGACCAGCACGAGGTCCGGCATGCGCGCGGCCCGCGTTTTGGGCGACGCATCGCTGCCGGCGCCGGCGGCGTCGCCTGCGGGTGGTGCATCGGTCTCGGCCGCCATCGCCTCGGCCAGCCGGCCGTAGCGGCGGTGCAGCACCTGGCGCATCGCCGCGTAGTCGTCGCCGGGCGTGATGCCCTCGATGTTGTAGCGCCGGTATTCGCGGTTCTGCATCGCATGGTGCTCGAACACGACGCACGAGGCCTGCGTGGCCTCGCCCGCGGTGTGCGAGATGTCGAAGCATTCGACGCGGACATTGTCGAGGTCGTCGGGCGCGAGTTCGAGCGCGTCGGCCAGCGCGCGCGTGCGCGCCTGCTGCGAGCCCTCCTCGGCCAGCAGCCGCGCGAGCTGGAGGCCCGCATTGGTCTCGGCCATCTCGAGCCAGTGCCGACGCTGCTCGCGCGGCTGGAACACCGCCGTCACGCGTGAACCCGCCTGCTGCGAGATCGCCTCGATCAGCGCGCGCCCCACCGGATGGCTCAGCACCAGCGTGGCGGGCACCGGCACGTCGATGTAGTGCTGCGCGATGAAGGCCTCGAGCACCTGCACCTCGACGGGATCGGCGACCGGCGGCACCACGCCCTCTTCCGCGTCGAGTTCGCCGTGGTGGATCTGCGAGGCATCTTCCACATGCACCGGAAAGTACGGGCGGTCGCCCAGGTGCCGCCCGCCGCGCACCATGGCCAGGTTGACGCAGGCCTTGCCGCCCTGCACCTTCACCGCGAGGATGTCCACGTCCTTGTCCGACGCGATCTCGATCGACTGCTGGTGCAGCACGCGCGAGATCGCCGACATCTGGTTGCGCAACTCGGCCGCCTGCTCGAACTCGAGCTTTTCGGAATGGGCGCTCATGCGGGCTTCGAGCTTGGACAGGACGAGTTGGGTGTCGCCCATCAGAAAGGCTTCGGCGCTGGCCACGTCCTGCGCGTAGGCCTCGGGCGCGATGTAGCCCACGCACGGGCCCGAGCAGCGCTTGATCTGGTACAGCAGGCAGGGTCGCGTGCGGTTGGCGTACACCGTGTCCTCGCAGGTGCGCAGCTTGAACACCTTCTGCAGCAGCTGGATCGACTCCTTCACCGCCCAGGCGCTCGGGTAGGGCCCGAAGTAGCGGTGCTTCTTGTCGACCCCCCCGCGGTAGTACGCGAGCCGCGGGAACTGGTGCGAAGCGATCTTCAGGTACGGATAGCTCTTGTCGTCCCTGAAAAGGATGTTGTAGCGCGGCTTGAGCGTCTTGATCAGGTTGTTCTCGAGCAGGAGCGCCTCGGCCTCGGAGCGCACCACCGTGGTCTCCATGCGCGCGATCTTCGAGATCATGTGGCCGATGCGCGTGCCGCCGTGGCTCTTCTGGAAGTAGTTGGCGACCCGCTTCTTGAGGTTGCGCGCCTTGCCCACGTAGAGCACCGCGCCCGCCGCGTCGAAATAGCGGTAGACGCCCGGCAGCTGCGGCAGGGCCGCGACTTCGCTGAGCAATTGTTCGGAATGCACGTCTGACATGGCGGATATTGTGGCGTGCACCGGCGCGCCCGGGCGGGCACACTCCCATGCATGCAATGGGACATTTTCTGCAAGGTCATCGACAACCACGGCGACCTGGGCGTCTGCTGGCGCCTGTCGAGCCAGTTGGCGGCGCTCGGCGAGCGCGTGCGGCTCTGGATCGACGACGCCACCGCGCTGCACTGGATGGCGCCGGCGGGCTGCGAGGGCGTGCAGGTGATCGACTGGCTCGACACCGAGGCCGTCCGCCAGGCCGCGGCCGCCGCGCCGCCCGAGGTGCTGGTCGAAGCTTTCGGCTGCGATCCCGCGCCCGAACTCGTGGCGCGCTTTGCCGAGGTCGTGCCGGCCTCCGATACCCCCGCCCGGGCCTGGATCAACCTCGAGTACCTGTCGGCGGAACCGTATGTCGAACGCCTGCACCGCCTGCCGTCGCCGATCTTCAAGGGGCCGGGCGCCGGGCTCTCGAAGCGCTTTTTCTACCCGGGCTTCACGCCCGGCACGGGCGGGCTCCTGCGCGAGCCCGGGCTGGCCGAGCGGCGGGCGCGCTTCGACCGCGGGGCGTGGCTCGCGGCGCAGCAGATCCCGTGGCGCGAGGGCGAGCGGCTCGTGTCGCTGTTCTGCTATGAACCCCCGGCGCTGGCGGATCTGCTCGATCGGCTGGCGGCCGCGTCCGAGCCCACGCGGCTGCTCGTGACCACCGGCCGCGCGGCGCACGCAGTCAGGGCCTTTTTCTCGGCCCGCGGCCAGGCCAACCAGGCGCTCGCAGGCTTCGGTGCGCTGTCGATCTCGTACCTGCCCTATCTGACGCAGGTCGACTTCGACCATCTCCTGTGGGCCTGCGATCTCAATTTCGTGCGCGGCGAGGATTCGCTGGTGCGCGGCCTCTGGGCCGGCGCCCCGCTGGTCTGGCAGATCTATCCGCAGGACGACGATGCGCACCACGCCAAGCTCGATGCCTGGCTCGACTGGCTCGGCGCCCCGCCGGCGATGCGGCGCTTCCACCACGCCTGGAACGGCTTCGGCGACGTGCCCTTGCCCCCGCTCGGTGCCCTCGACGCATGGCGTGAAACCGTGCGGGCCGGCCGCGAAAAGCTCTGGGCCCAAGAGGACTTGGCGACGCAATTGCGGCACCTGGTTGCCGGAAAAAGCTAAAATAGCGGGCTTTGCGGATTTCTGGTCGGATGTGCAAGACCCGACCTGCTCCGCCAAGCCCGCTTTTAACCCGCCGTGAAACCTGTACCGCGGGGCTCGCCACGCCGGCCAACCTGCACCATCCTGCAATAGCCGCCGAGGGCCCCGTGCACCGAGCGGCCAACATCCAGAGAACCTGATATGAAAATCGCTCAAGAAATCCGCGCCGGCAACGTCATCATGCACGGCAAGGACCCGATGGTCGTGCTCAAGACCGAATACAGCCGCGGCGGCCGCAACTCCGCCACTGTGCGCATGAAGCTCAAGAGCCTGATCGCCAACTTCAACACCGAAGTGGTCTTCAAGGCCGACGACAAGATCGATCAGATCGTGCTCGACAAGAAGGAGTGCACATACTCCTACTTCGCCGACCCGATGTACGTCTGCATGGACACCGAGTACAACCAGTACGAAGTCGAAGCCGAGAACATGGGCGACGCCCTCAACTACCTTGAAGACGGCATGCCGGTCGAAGTGGTGTTCTACGACGGCAAGGCCATCTCGGTCGAGCTGCCGACCAGCGTCGAGCGCGAGATCACCTGGACCGAGCCGGCCGTCAAGGGCGACACCTCGGGCAAGGTCCTGAAGCCCGCCAAGATCGCGACCGGCTTCGAAGTGCCGGTGCCGCTCTTCGTGTCGCAAGGCGACAAGATTGAAATCGACACCCGCACGGGCGAATACCGCAAGCGCGTCTGATGACCCTGCTTCCTGCCGGCAAAGTTGCCGGCATGCGCTCCCAGAAAGGCTCCGCAAGGGGCCTTTTTCGTTTGGCACGCCCGACGTCCGGCGGCCGCCACGCTGCACAATGCAGCGAGTCTTCCTGCACATTCCCATGAACAACACGCACGACCTTCACGACAAGCGCCTGGCCGACGCCTGGGCCACGCTCAAGACGCACGCCGAACAGGGCCTGCCGCTCGACCCCGATCCCTCGCGCATCGCCTTCGCCGACCCGGAATTCCTGCTGCGCCGCGAGACCCGCGGTGTGCGCATGCAGCTCGAGCTCATGAAGCCCGATGTCGAGCAGCGCGCCCACGGCATCGAGAACACGGTGGTGGTCTTCGGCAGCGCCCGCTTCCGCAGCGAGGAAGAAGCCGCAGCGCTCGTCGCGCAAGCCGAGGCTGCCGGCGACGCAACAGCCGCCGAACGCTGGCGCCGGCTCGCGCGCAGCTCGCACTACTACGAGAAGGCGCGTGCGTTCGGCAAGCTGGTGGCGCGGTACAGCAGCGACAAGGAGCCCGAGGACAAGCTCTTCATCTGCACCGGCGGCGGCCCCGGCATCATGCAGGCGGCCAACCGCGGTGCGCACGAAGGCGGCGGCCTCTCGGTCGGTCTGGCGATCGCGCTGCCGATGGAAGAAGCGGCCAACCCCTACGTCACGCCCGCGCTGAGCTTCAAGTTCCACTACTTCGCGATCCGCAAGATGCATTTCATGATGCGTGCGAAGGCGCTGGTCGCGTTTCCGGGCGGCTTCGGCACGCTCGACGAGCTGTTCGAGGTCATCACGCTGGTGCAGACGCGCAAGTCCCAGCCGGTGCCGATCGTGCTGTTCGGTGCCGATTACTGGAGGAAGCTCATCGACTTCGATTTTCTGGTCGAGGAAGGCGTGATCTCGCCGAGCGACGTGGACCTGTTCCAGTACGTCGACACGCCCGAGGACGCCTGGAGCGCGATCAAGCGCTTCTACAAGCTGTAGGCGCACGCGGGACTGGCCCGCGGCGCTGCTACACCTTCAGGCCCCAGGTGGCGCGGGCGCCGAGCGCGAGCACGCCGCCCACCACCCAGAACACGCCGGCAATGCCGATCAGCGCGCCGAGCGATCCGAACAGCATCGGCATCGCGACGCTCGACGCATTGATCGTCATGAGCCGCAGCCCCAGCGCCTCGCCGTGCCGCTCGTGCGGCGTGATCTGGTGCAGCATGCTCATCACCATCGGCTGCACAGCGCCCAGCGCGAAGCCGAGGATCACCGAGCACAGGCCCATGGTCCAGGCCGAGTCGAGCAGCGGATACACCGCGAACACCGCCGCCGTGACGATGGTGGAGACCAGGATCACGCTGCGCTCCGAAGCGCGCGATGCGATCAGGGGCAGCACCACGCGAATGACGGCCGCCGCAATGGCGAAGGCTCCGAGGATGGAGCCGATCACCGACGCGCTGATGCCGCGGTCATGGCCCAGCACCGGCAGCACGAAGGCGTGCACGTCCCAGCTCGACGACTGCAGCCAGTTCACGAACAACAGACGCCGGAACATCGGTTCGCGCAGCAGGTCCCAGGCGCGCGTGGGCACGGCACCGGCCAACGGCACGATGAGCGGCGGTTCGTGCGCACCGCGCGCGAGCCACCAGCAGACGATCGGCAGGACGGCCATCACCGCAAAGCAGACGCGGAACGCCAGCATGTCCGCCGGCACATGCCCGGCGTTGTCGATCAGCAGGCCGGCCGCAAAGGGGCCGACGAAATTGGCTGCCGCGGGCGCAATCGCGAGCCAGCTGAACACCCGCTTGAGCTGGGTCGCGTTGGTGGCCGAGCGGCCGACGTGGCGCTGCAACGCGATCACGGTCGCGCCGGTGGCGCCACCCGTCAACAACGCCGCGAGGCACATCACGGGGAAGGTCGGAAAGATGACCGCCAGCCCCGCGCCCGTGGATGCCGCGATGACCGACAGCCACAACGGCCGCTTGAATCCGTACCGGTCGGCGAAGCGCCCGGCCGGCAGCGCAAGAAAAACCTGCGTGAGCGCGAACAGCGCGATCAGCAAGCCCACGGCCGCGGCGCTGTAGCCCTGTTGCAGCGCCAGCAGCGGTGTCGCGAGCCGCATGCCGGCCATCGTCGCGTGCAGGCAGACCTGGGCGCCAATCACGCGCAGCAGTTCGGAGCCTTTCACGGGGTGTCGTCGCCCTCGCTGTCGGCAGTGGGCGGCAGCAGCGCCTGCGACTGCGCCTCGGGCAGCGCCTCGACCTTGCGCAGCGCAAGCCGCATCTGCTTGGCGCGCGTGTCGGCCTTGTCGATGGTGTCGGAGGCCTTGGCCACCTGTTCCTTGATGCGCGAGACCCATTCGCCATAGCGCTCGAACTCGGTCTTGACCGCGCCCAGCACCTTCCAGACCTCGGAGGCCTGCCGCTCGAGCGCCAGCGTGCGAAAGCCCATGTGCAGGCTGTTGAGCATGGCCAGCAAAGTGGTCGGGCCGGCCAGCGTCACGCGGTGCTGGCGCTGGATCGCATCCATCAGGCCGGGCCGCCGCAGCACCTCTGCGTAGAGGCTTTCGACCGGCAGGAACAGGATGGCGAAATCGGTGGTGTGCGGCGCAGCCAGGTAACTCTCCGCGATCGACTTGGCTTCGCTGCGCACGCGCGCTTCGAGCGCCTTGGCGGCCAGCTCGGCGCCCGCGGCATCGGCGCGCTCGTGCGCATCGATGAGGCGCTCGTAGTCGTCGCGCGGAAACTTAGCGTCGATCGGAAGCCAGACCGGCGCACCGTCGTCGCCGCGGCCCGGAAAGCGGATCGCAAAGTCGACGCGCTGGCCGCTGCGCGGCTTGGTCTCGACCTGCCGCGCGTACTGGTCGGTCGTGAGCACCTGTTCGAGCAGGGCTTCGAGCTGCACTTCGCCGAACACGCCGCGCGTCTTGACGTTGGTCAGCACGCGCTGCAGGCTGCCCACGCCCACGGCCAGCGCCTGCATCTCGCCCAGGCCCTTGTGCACCTGCTCGAGCCGCTCGGCGACCTGCTTGAAGCTCTCCCCGAGCCGCGCCTCGAGCGTGCTCTGGAGCTTCTCGTCGACGGTCTTTCGCATCTCGTCGAGCTTGGCGGCGTTGTTCTGCTGCAGCTGGGTGAGCTGCGTCTCCATGGTGGCGCGCACTTCGGCGAGCCGCCGGGCGTTGGATTCGCTCAGGCCCTGCAGCTGGTTGTTGAGCGTGTCGCCGAGGTTCTTCTGCAGCGAGGCGAGCTGCAGCGCGAAGGCGTCGAGCTGGGCGTTCTGCGTGCGCGTGGCCTCTGCGCCCTGCTGCACCAGTGCCTGCTGGAAGGTGGCGAAGGCCTGCGCGGTTTCCTGCCGCGCGCCGCGCGAGCTTTCGGCAATCTCGTGGCGCAGTTCGCGCTCGGTGCGCTCGTGCGCGCTGCGCATGGCGCCGAGTGCGCCCAGAATTTCGCTGTGGTCGGGCTCGGGCTGCCGCCGCGCGAGCAGCCAGACCACGAGCAACAGCTGGATGAGCGCGAGCGCGCCCAGCGCGAAAAGAATCAGTTCAGTGGTTTCCAAGGGGGTCCGATGTCTCTTTCTGCGGCGTGCGCCTATTTCGTTGCCGCCGGCACGGGAGTCACCGGCGTGAGCGGCCCCTTGCCGCCGAACCATGCGATCAGGTTGTCGGCTGCAAGGTCGGCCATGGCCCGCCGCGTGGGCACCGTGGCGCTCGCGATGTGCGGCGTCAGCACGACGTTGGGCACGGTCAGCAGGTCGGGGTGGACCTTGGGCTCGCCTTCGAACACGTCGAGACCCGCGGCCGCGATCTTCTTCTCGCGCAGCGCCGCGGCCAGCGCCGCGTCGTCCACGATGCCGCCGCGCGCAATGTTCACGAGCGTGGCGGTCGGCTTCATCAGCGCGAGCTCGGCCGCGCCGATGGTGTGGTGCGAGGCCGGCGAATACGGCACGACCAGCACCACGTGGTCGGCGGTCTTCAGGAGCTCTTCCTTGCCGACGTAGCTGGCCTTGCATTCGGCCTCGACCGCCGCGTCGAGGCGCGAGCGGTTGTGGTAGACCACCTTCATGCCGAAGCCGTGCGCGCCGCGCTTCGCGATGCCCTGCCCGATGCGGCCCATGCCGATGATGCCGAGCGTCGAGCCGTGGATGTCGGATCCCGCGAACATGTCGAAGCTCCACTTCTGCCACTTGCCCGCGCGCAGGAAATGCTCGCTCTCGGCAATGCGCCGCGCCGTGGCCATCAACAGCGCGAAGCCGAAGTCGGCCGTGGTCTCGGTCAGCACGTCGGGCGCGTTGGTGCCGAGCACGCCGCGCGCGGCCATCGCGTCGACATCGAAGTTGTTGTAGCCCACGGCCATGTTGGCGCAGACCTTCAGGTCGGGGCAGGCGTCGAGCAGGGCGGCATCGATGCGCTCGCTCCCGGTGGTGAAGGCGCCCTGCTTGCCTTGCAGTTTGGCGATCAGCTGTTCCTTGCTCCAGCTCTCGTCGGCCTGGTTCGACTCGACCTCGAAGTGCTGCGACAGCCGCTCGATGGTTTCGGGAAAGATCGCGCGCGCGACCAGGATCTTGGGCTTGCTCATGATGTCTGTGCCTAGCGGAAGAAGATGAAGGTGGAAAGAACGAACAGCGGAACCAGGATGCCCACCGACCACGCCATGTAGCCGAAGAAGCTCGGCATGCCCACGCCGCGGCTCTCGGCGATGGCCTTGACCATCAGGTTGGGCGCATTGCCGATGTAGGTGTTGGCGCCCATGAACACCGCGCCCGCCGAGATGGCCGCAAGCGTTGCGGCATGGGTCGTCATCAGCGTGGCAGCGTCGCCGCCCGCGGTGTTGAAGAACACCAGGTAGGTCGGCGCATTGTCGAGAAAAGAGCTCAGGATGCCGGTAGCCCAGAAGTACATGGCCGGATCGGGCTGGCCGTCGGGCCGGGTGACGGCCGCGATCACCGCGCCGAACGGTCCCTGCACGCCCGCCTTGAGCATGGCGATGACCGGGATGATGGTCAGGAAGATGCCCGCGAACAGCTTCGCCACCTCGGCCATCGGGCCCCATTCGAACTGGTTGTCGGCGTGCACCTTGGCTGGCGTGAGCCGAAACGAGATCAGCAGGATCGCGATCAGCGCCGCGTCGCGCACCAATCCCGGCAGGCCGATGCGCGTGCCGAAGAGGTCGAAGCCCACGGGCGACTTCCAGACCCCGGAGAGCAGCACGAAGAACACGATGCCGCCGAGCAGCCAGAAGTTGGCGGCGCCGTCGAACGCGATGCGCGGCGTGTCGGGCGTCGGGTCGAACGGCAGCACGCCCTCCTTGCGGTAGTGGTACCGGTCGACGAAATAGAACAGCACGAGCAGCACGCCGAGGATGAACAGCGTCTCGGGAAAGATGTTCTTCGCGGTCCAGAAGAAGTCGACGCCCTTGAGAAAGCCGAGGAACAGCGGCGGATCGCCAAGCGGCGTGAGCGAACCGCCCACGTTCGAGACGATGAAGATGAAGAACACAACCACGTGCGCCTTGCTCCGGCGGTTGTCGTTGGCGCGGATCAGCGGGCGGATCAGCAGCATCGAGGCGCCAGTCGTGCCCATGATGCTCGCGAGCACCGCGCCGACCGCGAGGATCGCGGTGTTGAGGCCCGGCGTGCCGTGCAGGTTGCCGCGGATGTGGATGCCACCGGCCACCGTGAACAGCGCAGTCAGCAGGATGATGAAGGGGATGTACTCCTCCACCATCGCATGCACCAGCTGCGTGCCCGCGAGCGGCGCACCATAGATCGCCGCAAAGGGCAGCAGAAAGGCCAGCGCCCAGGCGGCCGATATCTTGCCGTAGTGGTGGTGCCAGAACGCGGGCGCCGCGAGCGGCATCAGCGCGATCGACAGCAGGAGGCCGGCGAACGGAACGCTCCACAACGCAGACAGCTTGCTGCCGTCGAATTCGGCGGCCATCGCCAGGGCGGGAAACATCATCGGCAGCACTGCGGCTGCCGCGAGGCGGACTGTTTTTTTCATGGGGCGCTACCGTACCAGACGAGGTCAGGCCGGTGGCTGCTCGATCTCGAACACCTGGCGCAGATAAGCCAGGTATTTCTCGTCCTCGCACATGTTCTTGGATGGCGTGTCCGACAGCTTGGCCACCGGCTGGCCGTTGCAGTTGATCATCTTGATGACGATCTGCAGCGGCTCGTAGCCGAGGTCGTTGGTGAGGTTGGTGCCGATGCCGAACGCCAGCTGGCAGCGGCCTCGGAACTGCTGGTAGAGCTCGATCGTGCGCGGCATGGTGAGTCCGTCGCTGAAGATCAGCGTCTTGGTCAGCGGGTCGACCCGGTTCGCGATGTAGTGCGCGAGCATGCGCTCGCCCCACTGGAACGGATCGCCGCTGTCGTGGCGCGCGCCGTCGAAGAGCTTGCAGAAGTAGAGGTCGAAGTCGCGCAGGAAGGCGCTCATGCCGTAGACGTCGGACAGCGCGATGCCGAGGTCGCCGCGGTATTCGCGCGCCCACATCTCAAAGCCGTAAATCTGGCTGTCGCGCAGCCGCGGCCCGAGCGCCTGGCAGGCCTGCAGGTATTCGTGCGCCATGGTGCCGAGCGGGATCAGGCCGAGCTTCATCGCATAGAGCACGTTGCTGGTGCCCGCGAGCTGCGGCAGCCCGTCGCCGGGCCGCGCCGGCAGCGCCGGGGCGGTGACGGCACCGAGCCGCGCCACCAGCGTTCGCAGCACCTCCTCGTGCCAGTCCTTCGAGAAGCGGCGGCGGGTTCCGTAGTCGGCGATCTTGAGGTCGGACAGCCCCGCCTCCTGCAACTGCGTGATCTTGGTCTCGAGCCGCCGACGTCCCTCGACGAAATCGGGCTTCTTCTGCGTGTTGCGGAAGTAGACCTCGTTCACGATCGCGAGCACCGGAATCTCGAACAGGATCGTGTGCAGCCACGGCCCCTTGATGCGGATCTCGAGCTCGCCCGACGCCTGGGGCGTGATGGTGATGTACTTCTCGTTGAGCCGGAACAGCCCGAGGAAGTCGACGAAGTCGCTCTTGATGAAACGCATCGAGCGCAGGTAGGCGAGCTCGGCATCGCGGAACTGCAGCGAACAGAGGCTGCGAACCTCCTCGCGGATCTGCCCCGCGAACTGCGCCAGGTCGATGCCGGGGTTACGGCACTTGAACCGGTACTCGACACGGGCGCCGGGGAAGTGATGCAGCACGACCTGCATCATGGTGAACTTGTAGAGGTCGGTATCGAGCAGGCTGTGGATGATCATGTTTCGGCGCGCGTTGTCCGGGTCTTTTTCGGCGTGCGTCCGATTATCACGGGCGTCGTCGGCTTGTGCCTACGGACCCCGCGCAGGGCGTCCTACCAGCGGGGTGAATGGCTCGAACGACAGTGGATGCACGGCGGCAGTCCATGCCGCTGGACAACCTCAAGGAGATTCGCATGAACAAGGACACCATCGAAGGCAACTGGAAGCAGCTGAAGGGCAAGGTCAAGGAGCAATGGGGCAAGCTCACCGACGACGACTTCGACGTCATCGCCGGCAAGCGCGACCAGCTGCTCGGCCGCATCCAGGAGCGCCACGGCATCAGCCGCGACGAGGCCGAGAAGCAGGTCAAGGAATGGGAATCCCGCGACGGCCGCACCGCCGACACCCTCTGGTACGAAAAGTACTGACGACGCCGCCGCATGGCGGCCTGACGACCCATCGCACGGGGCCATGCGGCCGCTGGCGCGATCTCTTCACCCAAAGACAAAAGGATAAAAATGAAAAAACATTTGCTCATGTTGGCACTCGCCTCCACCTGTTTCGTCGCGACCCACGCCTCGGCAATGACCCAGGACGAATACAAGGCCGCCAAGCAGCAGGTCGAAGCCGACTACAAGTCCGCCAAGGCCCAGTGCGATGCCATGAAGGACAACGCCAAGGACGTCTGCCAAAAGGAGGCCAAGGGCAAGGAAGACGTGGCCAAGGCCGAGCTCGAACAGCAGTACAAGCCGAGCGATGCCCATGCCCGCAAGGTCGCCGAGGAAAAGGTCAAGGCCACCTACGAGGTCGCCAAGGAAAAGTGCGACGACCAGAAGGGCGAAGCCAAGGATGCCTGCGTGAAGCAGGCCAAGGCCGATGAATCGCAGGGCAAGGCCGACATCAAGGCCATGAAGAAGACCATGTAAGTGGCGCCACGGCCCCTCCGGGCCGTGCGCACCTGTGAACAGAACGGCGCCTCAAGGGCGCCGTTTTGCTTTTTGCCGTGCGCGCGGCGGTCAGGCCTTCAGCGAATCGACAACACGCTGCAGTGCGTCGGGCAATGCCACGGGCCGGTGCGTGGCGCGGTCGACGTACACGTGCACGAAATGGCCCTGCGCGGCGGCCGTGTCGGCCCCTTCGGCGAACAACCCGATCTCGTAGCGCACGCTCGAGCGGCCGGCCTGCGCCACGCGGATGCCCGCCTCCACCGTCTGCGGGAACGCGATCGGGGCGAAATAGTTGCACTGCGTCTCGACCACGAAGCCGATGGTCTGGCCCTGGTGGATGTCGAGGGCACCGCGTTCGATCAGTAGCGCATTCACTGCGGTATCGAACCAGCTGTAGTAGACGACGTTGTTGACGTGGCCATACATATCGTTGTCGGCCCATCGCGTCGGAATGCTGCGAAAAACGCGGTAGCTGCTGCGGGCGTGGGGGGTCGGTTTGGCGGCGGAGCTCATCGCGCGGCATTGTGCCAGCGGGCGGCGGCGCAGGGCTGGCAAACCGTCGCCCAACAGGCTCTAGAAGGGCCGCAAGCCAGATTTAGAAAGCGCGTTCTAATTTGCTGCAAAGCAGCAAAAACCCCTTGATCGCCAGCCTGTGCTGCCTATACTTGAGGTCATGCTGCACCGCAACATAGACGACGAGGCGCAGCGCAACGTGACCGACCACCATCTCATTCCTATTCGGAGATTCCAAATGGCCCTGACCGCTGACCAGATCCTCGCCGCCCAAAAAGCAAACCTCGAAACCCTGTTCGGCCTGACCACGAAGGCCTTCGAAGGCGTCGAGAAGCTTGTTGAACTCAACGTGACCGCTTCCAAGGTCGCCCTGGCCGAAGCCGCCAGCACCGCCCAGGCCACGCTGAACGTCAAGGACGCACAGGAACTGCTCACGCTGCAAGCCAGCCTGTTCCAGCCCCTGGCCGAAAAGACCGCCGCCTACAGCCGCCACCTCTACGACATCGCCCAGGGCACCGGCGCCGAGTTCTCCAAGGCCTTCGAAGCCAAGGCCGCAGAAACCCAGCAAGCCTTCGTTGGCCTGGTCGACAGCGCCTCGAAGAACGCACCGGCCGGTTCGGAAACCGCCGTTGCCGTGATGAAGAGCGCCGTGGCCGCCGCCAACAACGCTTTCGAATCGGTCCAGAAGGCCGTCAAGCAGGCCGGCGACGTCGCCGAAGCCAACTTCAACGCCGTGTCGACCCAAGCGGTCGCCGCTGCCAAGACCGCCACCGCTTCGCGCAAGCGCTAAGCCGCCGGACGCTTACCACCAGTTGTCTCCTTGGGTCCTCACGGATCCAATTCAGGCCTCATCTTCGGATGAGGCCTTTTTTTTGCCCGGTCCAAGCCTCTTCGATAATGCCGGTCTCATTCCAGGAGACTTTTCATGCAGATCGACGGCAAGGTTTTTATCGTGACCGGTGGCGCTTCGGGCCTCGGCGAAGGCACGGCGCGCATGCTGGCCGCGAACGGCGGCAAGGTGGTGATTGCCGACATGCAGGCGGCAAAGGGCGAAGCCGTCGCGCGCGAGATCGGCGGCGTCTTCGTCAAGTGCGACGTGAGCCAGGAGGCTGACGGCCAGGCCGCCGTGGCCGCGGCGCTGAAGCTCGGCAAGCTCGTGGGCCTGGTCAACTGCGCCGGCATCGCGCCGGCCGAGAAAACCGTCGGCAAGAACGGCGCGCATGCGCTCGCCGTGTTCAGCAAGACGGTCACCGTCAACCTGATCGGCAGCTTCAACATGATCCGCCTCGCGGCCGACGCGATGAGCAAGAACGAGCCGGAAGCCACCGGCGAGCGAGGCGTGTTGATCTCGACCGCCTCGGTCGCCGCCTACGACGGCCAGATCGGCCAGGCCGCCTACAGCGCCTCGAAGGGCGGCGTCGTCGGCATGACCCTGCCGATCGCGCGCGACCTGGCGCGCAACGGCATCCGCAACATGACGATCGCCCCCGGCATCTTCGGCACGCCCATGCTGTTCGGGATGCCGCAGGAGGTGCAGGATGCGCTGGCCGCCAGCGTGCCCTTCCCTTCGCGCCTGGGCACGCCCGAGGACTACGCCAGGCTGGCGAAGCACATCATCGAGAACGACATGCTCAACGGCGAAGTCATCCGTCTCGACGGAGCGATCCGGCTTCCTCCCCGGTGAGCGGCGGCACGGCCGTGCTGCCGGTGCGCTCGAGCCGCTCGTACTGGGCGATCACCTGGGCGCCCAGCAGCACGAGCGTGGCGGCGATCTCCAGGCTCAGCAGCACCACGATGGCCGTGGTGAGCGAGCCGTAGACCACGTTCACCTGCGAGAGCGTCGAAAAGTACCAGACCAGCACGTGCCGCGTGGCTTCCCAGAGCAGCGCGGCCGTCACGCCGCCGAGCAGCGCATGGCGCAGCGACATGCGGCCGGCCGGCATCACGAGGTAGAGCGAGGTCAGCATGAAGATCTCGCCGCCCAGGCCCACCAGGTAGAGCAGCAGGCCCGACACCCCCGAGAGCGACCATTCGCGCCCGAACAGATCGACGCTTTCCTGGCCCACGAGCCGCAGCGCGCCCGAGACCACCGTCACGAGCAGCAGCCCGATGCACAGGCACAGGATGTAGATGTAGGGCATGACCGCCGAGATCAGGAAATGCCGCCGGTGGTCGGCCTTGCGGTGGTGGAAGATCACCGCCATCGCGCTTTCGAGCACGCTGAAGGCCAGCGAACTGAAGAAGATCATCGTCACCAGCAGCACCGGCCCCATCACGTCGCGATGTTCGAGAAAATTCGACAGCGCCGTGACGATCTCGTTCGACTGGCCCGGCAGCAGCCACTCGAGGTATCGGCCGATCGTGCGCAGCAGTTCGCCCTGGTCGATCAGGTGCGACATCGCGATCACGCTGACGATCGACAGCGGCACGATCGAAAGCAGCGCGTAATAGGCCACGGCCCCAGCGAGCAGCAGCCCCTGGTTGGCGCGAAAGGCCTTCAGCGCATCCCAGATGAAGCGCAGCGGGTGGCGCAGCAGCGGCGCGGCGTGGTGCAGGGGTTTGGGCGTTGTCATCCGTGGAAATCCGATGGGAAGTATGCCGCCCGGCGCATGCCGCTGGCCGCTTGCGTATGATTTGCCGCTCTTCGCCTACATGACCATCCCCGCTTCTTTCATCCAGGAACTCATCGCGCGTGCCGACGTGGTGGAAATCGTCGGCCGCTATGTGCAGCTCAGGAAGGCGGGCGCCAATTTCATGGGCCTGTGCCCGTTCCACGGCGAGAAATCCCCTTCGTTCTCGGTCAGCCCGACCAAGCAGTTCTATCACTGCTTCGGTTGCGGGGTGCACGGCAACGCCATCGGTTTTCTCATGGAGCATGCGGGCATGGGTTTCGTCGAGGCGGTGCACGACCTTGCGGGCCAGTACGGCCTGCAGGTGCCCGAGGACGACGCCTCGCCCGCCGAGCGCGCGCGCGCCGCGAACCAGCGGCAGAAGCAGGCCACGCTGACCGACGTGCTCGAAAAAGCCGGCGAGGCCTACCGCAAGTCGCTGCGGCAGGCGCCCGGCGCCATCGAGTACCTCAAGGGCCGCGGCGTTTCGGGCGAGGTCGCCAAGCAGTTCGGCATCGGCTATGCGCCCGCCGGCTGGCGCACGCTGGCGAGCGTGTTCCCCGACTACGACGATCCGCTGCTCGCCGAAAGCGGGCTCGTGATCGTCAACGCCGAGGACGGCGCCGAGGAAGCCAAGCGCTACGACCGCTTTCGCGACCGCGTGATGTTCCCGATCCGCAACGTCAAGGGCGAATGCATCGGCTTCGGCGGGCGGGTGCTCGGTGACGAAAAACCCAAGTACCTCAACTCGCCAGAGACGCCGGTCTTCAGCAAGGGCCGCGAGCTCTACGGCCTGTACGAGGCGCGCGCCGCGTTCCGCGACCGCGGCTATGCGCTCGTGACCGAGGGCTACATGGACGTGGTCGCCCTGGCCCAGCTCGGCTTCCCGAACGCGGTCGCCACGCTCGGCACCGCCTGCACCGCCGAGCATGTGCAGAAGCTCTTCCGCTTCACCGAGTCGGTGGTGTTCAGCTTCGACGGCGACGCGGCTGGCCGCCGCGCGGCGCGCAAGGCGCTCGACGGCGCCCTGCCCTATGCCACCGACGTGCGCAGCATCAAGTTCCTGTTCCTGCCGGCCGAGCACGACCCCGACAGCTTCATCCGTGAATTCGGCGCCGAGGCGTTCGCGCGCTTCGTGCAGGAAGCCACGCCGCTGTCGCGCTTCATGATCGAAGTGGCACGCGAAGGCTGCGACCTGGCAACGGCCGAGGGCCGCGCCCACATGAGCAGCAATGCGCGCCCGCTCTGGAGCGCCATGCCCGACGGCGCGCTCAAGCGCCAGCTGCTGAGCGAGATCGCAGCGATGGTGCAGCTGGATGCGCCCGGCTTGGCCGAACTCTGGGCCGCCACGCTCGGCCCGCGCAGCAAGGCCGCCGCAGCGCCCGCCGCGCACCACGGCAGCGAGGCAGCAGGCGACGAATTCGGCTACGACCCCGGCATGCCGCCGCCCATCGACTATGCGCCGCCACGCTACGAAAATGATAGCAAATCGCGCAAGTTCACCAAGGGCAAGCGCTGGGGCGGCAAGTTCGAGCCGGCGCCCGAGCCGCTGCGCGGCCGGGGCAAGCCGCCGAGCCGGCCCGATGTGGCGGCCCGGCTGCTGCTGTCGAACATGACGCAGTGGGACGCGCTGTCGCACGAACTGCACCTCCTGCTGTGCGACCTGCCCGGGCCGCACGGCGCGCTCTTCACCTGGCTCGACAGCCAGTTGCACGAGCACGGCGTCCAGCCTTGGGCGGCGCTGCGCGAGGGCATGCGCGGACTCGATTTCGAGCCGCTGGCCGATCGCCTCATGAGCGTGGCCGAGGCAGCGCCGGTGGCCGAGGGCGAAGAGGAACAGCATCTCGCCGACGCCGCCAAAGAACTCGCCAGCGTGCTCGATTTCATGCTCGACGACCGCCTCAAGGCCCAGCAGAACGAGGCCATCGCCGCGGTCGGCACGGACCCGAAGGCGCTCGAGCGCTACAAGGCGCTGGAGGCCCGGCGCCTCGAATTGCGCCAGCGCTTGAACTCGCGCGGCGCAGAAAGTGCTTGAAATTCTCGCGGCGCGCTATAATGTAGGGCTTCGCAACTGGCGAAATTAGGCAAGAGCGACAGCAGCACCTCCGGGCCGACCCCCTCGCGCAATGCACTCCAACGGTAAAAATCCGGCGGAAAGGGTCAATAACCGCAAGGACTGCACACCAAATGTTCGCCCGACATCTTGCCTGACGAGGAATTTTTCTTCCTCTTTCCCAATTGTCTGCCTGCGCCTGTGCGCGGGCTTCGTGTCTTGTGGCGACGCCGCCCGTGCGGTGTTGCGCCTGTGAGTTCGCTTGGTCCATCTTGCCGCAACGAGGTCGTATGCCCAGTTCAAAGAAACCTGCTCCTTCACTCGCCAAAAGCGTCGCCCCGAAGTCTGTTGCAGAAAAACCGTTGAAAGCCGGCGTTGTGCCGGCAACTAAGTCGGGTGCCGCCGCTTCCAAATCGGCAACCGCAACGAAAGTGAAAACCGTGCCCACGAAATCGACCACCCTCGACGATCCGAAGAAGGCTGCCGCCAAGGCCGCCGCCGCTGCCGCGCCTGCCGCTCCTGCCGCCAAGAAGGTCGGCCGCCCGCCCAAGGCCGCCGGCGCCGCCGCGCCCGCCACCGGTGCCAAGCGCGGCCGCAAGCCCAAGGCAGGCAACGAAGCCGCCGAGAGCGACGTCGACCTGTCGGACATCGAGGACGACCTGACCGGTGAAGAACCCGTGGCGGCGGCGACCGAGGAAAAGGTCAAGCCGCTGCGCATGAAGATCAGCAAGGCGAAGGAACGCGCGCTGATGAAGGAGTTCGGCCTCGATGAGACCGTGCTCTCCGAGGAAGACCTGGCCAAGCGCCGCTCGCGCCTCAAGACCCTGATCACGCTCGGCAAGACCCGCGGCTACCTCACGCACGGCGAAATCTCCGACCACCTGCCCGACAAGCTGGTCGACGCCGAGACCATGGAAGTCGTGGTCACCATGCTCAACGACATGGGCGTGGCGGTGTACGAGCAGACGCCCGACGCCGAGACCCTGCTGCTGAACAACACCGCGCCGACCGCCACCACGGTGGAAGAAGCCGAAGAAGAAGCCGAGGCTGCGCTCTCCACGGTGGACAGCGAATTCGGCCGCACGACCGACCCGGTGCGCATGTACATGCGCGAGATGGGCACGGTCGAGCTGCTCACGCGCGAAGGCGAAATCGAGATCGCCAAGCGCATCGAAGGCGGCCTGATGGCGATGATGGAGGCCATCTCGGCCTCCCCCGCCACGATCGCCGAGATCCTGCGCCTGGCCGCCGACATCCGCGAGGGCAAGGTGGTCATCTCGACCGTGGTCGACGGCTTCTCGAACCCCAACGAAGCCGACGACTACGTGGCCGAGGAAGACTTCGACGAGTTCGACGAGGAAGACGACGACGACGGCAAGGGCGGCTCCAAGGCGCTCACCAAGAAGCTCGAGGAACTCAAGCGCGACGCGCTCGAGCGCTTCGACCGCATCGCCGGGATGTTCGAGAAGGTCCACAAGATCTACGACAAGGAAGGCTACGGCACGCCCGCCTACCAGAAGGCCCAGCAGGCCCTGTCGGACGAGCTCATGACGATCCGCTTCACGGCCAAGACCATCGAGAAGCTGTGCGACCTGGTTCGCACGCAGGTCGACGACGTGCGCAAGAAGGAGCGCGAGCTGCGCCGCATCATCGTGGACAAGTGCGGCTTCCCGCAGGACGAGTTCATCCGCGACTTCTCGGGCTACGACAAGAACGGCAACCGCATTGCATCGAACCTGCTGAACCAGAAGTGGGTCGAGAAGCAGGCCGCTTCGGGCAAGCCCTGGAGCGCCGTGCTGGCCCGCAATATTCCGCCGGTGCAGGAACTCCAGCAGAAGCTCGCCGACATCCAGTCGCGCGTGGTGGTGCCGCTCACCGAGCTCAAGGACATCAACAAGCGCATGAACGAGGGCGAGTCGTCGTCGCGCGATGCCAAGAAGGAAATGATCGAGGCCAACCTGCGCCTCGTGATCTCCATCGCCAAGAAGTACACCAACCGCGGCCTGCAGTTCCTCGACCTGATCCAGGAAGGCAACATCGGCCTGATGAAGGCGGTCGACAAGTTCGAATACCGTCGCGGCTACAAGTTCTCGACCTACGCCACGTGGTGGATCCGCCAGGCCATCACGCGCTCGATCGCCGACCAGGCCCGCACGATCCGCATCCCGGTGCACATGATCGAGACGATCAACAAGATGAACCGCATCTCGCGCCAGCATCTGCAGGAGTTCGGCTTCGAGCCCGACGCCGGCATTCTGGCCGCGAAGATGGAGATCCCGGAAGACAAGATCCGCAAGATCATGAAGATCGCGAAGGAGCCGATCTCGATGGAAACCCCCATCGGCGACGACGACGATTCGCACCTGGGCGACTTCATCGAGGACAGCAGCAACACCGCGCCCATCGAGGCCGCGATGCAGGCCGGCCTGCGCGACGTGGTCAAGGACATCCTCGACAGCCTCACGCCGCGCGAAGCCAAGGTGCTGCGCATGCGCTTCGGCATCGAGATGTCGACCGACCACACGCTGGAAGAAGTCGGCAAGCAGTTCGACGTGACGCGCGAGCGCATCCGCCAGATCGAGGCGAAGGCGCTGCGCAAGCTCAAGCATCCGTCGCGCTCGGACAAACTCCGCAGCTTCATCGATACTCTGTAATCCGGGTTCCCTGAAGCCACAAGCGCCCGCAGCGCCCCTCACGGGGCGGCGGGCGTTCTCTTTTGTGCCACGCCAATAAGAAGAATGGATCAATCGCCATGAATCCAGACGCAGCCAAACTCTGGCAGGCCCCGCGCTGGGCGCTGGCCGTGCTGCTCGCGGTGCTGGGCATGCTGGGCCCGTTCTCGATCGACACCTACATCCCGGCCTTTTCGGGCATTGCGCAATCGATCGGCGCCACGCCGGCCGAAATGCAGCAGACGCTCTCGGCCTACCTGTTCGGCTTCGCGTTCATGAACCTGTTCCACGGTGCGCTGTCGGACAGCTTCGGCCGCCGGCCCGTCGTGCTGTGGGGCCTCGCGGTGTTCACGCTCGCCTCGCTCGGCTGCGCGCTGTCCCAGAACATCGCGCAGCTGGTGCTGTTCCGCGGCCTGCAAGGCCTGTCGACCGGCGCCGGCATCGTGGTGTCGCGCGCGGTGATCCGCGACATGTTCCCACCCGCCGATGCGCAGCGCGTGATGAGCCAGGTCACCATCTACTTCGGCGTGGCGCCGGCCATCGCGCCGATCGTCGGCGGTTTCCTGTTCGTGCATGCGGGCTGGCATGCGATCTTCTGGTTCCTGGTGGCGGTGGGCGTGATCCTGTTCGTGGCCAACTACAAGCTGCTGCCCGAGACGCTGCACCAGAGCCAGCGCCAGCCCTTCCAGGTTCGGCACCTGATGCGCGGCTACCGGGACCTGTGCTCCGATCCGCGCTTCGTGCTGCTCGCCTTTGCGAGCGGCGTGCCGTTCAACGGCATGTTCCTGTACGTGCTCGCTGCACCCGCTTTTCTCGGCGACCATCTCGCGCTCGCGCCCACGCAGTTCTTCTGGTTCTTCCTGCTGAGCATCGGCGGCATCATGGCCGGCGCCTGGGCCAGCGGCCGCATGGCCGGCAAGGTGGCGCCGAAGCGGCAGATCCGCGACGGCTTCCTGATCATGCTGCTGACCTCCGTGGTCAACGTGGTGGCGAATGCGCTGTTCGAGCCGCACGCGGCCTGGGCGCTGTGGCCGATCGCCGTGTTCGCCTTCGGCTGGGCGCTGATGGTGCCCGTGGTCACGCTGCTGGTGCTCGACCTGCATCCCGAACGCCGCGGCATGGCTTCATCGCTGCAGGCCGTCATCGGCTCCACCGCGAACGGCGTCGTCGCGGGCGTGATCGCGCCGCTGGTCATGCATTCCACGCTGGCGCTCGCGCTCACTTCGATCCTCATGCTCGCCATCGGCCTCGTGGCCTGGGTCTGGCTGCACGGGCGCTGGCCCGAGATCGGCCGCATGGTGGCCGCGGAGGCCTGAGCCATGGCACCCATGCAACGCTCCACACCCGTTTCCTACGCGCGCGCCTGGCTGCCGGGCCACAACACCGTCGATGCACGCGAGCGCATGCGCGCAGCCATCGGCGCAGGCGTGGGCCTGCTGATCACCGCGCTGATCTGCCGCTGGATGGCGCCGTTCACCGGGCACAGCATCTGGCTCATCGCGCCCATGGGCGCCAGCGCGGTGCTGGTGTTCGCGGTGCCGGCCAGCCCGCTGGCGCAGCCCTGGTCGGTGCTCATGGGCAACACGCTCTCGACGCTCGTCGGCATCGCCTGCGTGCGCTGGATACCGGACACCGCCTGGGCCGCGGCCGCCGGCGTGGGCCTGGCGATCGGGCTGATGTTCGCCACGCGCAGCCTGCATCCGCCCGGTGGCGCGGCGGCGCTGCTCGCGGTGCTCACCCACACCACCGATTTCTCGGCCGCCTTCTTTCCGGCATTCGCCAACTCGCTGTTGCTGGTGCTCGCGGGCGTGGCCTACAACAGCCTCACGGGCCGGCGCTATCCGCATGTGGCCCGGCCGCCCTCCGCCGAGGCCGGCGAGGCGCGCTTCAGCCAGGCCGACATCGACGCCGTGCTCGCGCGCTACAACCAGGTGCTCGACATCAGCCGCGACGACCTCGAATCGCTGATCCAGCAGACCGAGCTCGAGTCGTACAAGCGCCGGCTCGGCACGCTGCACTGCCGCGACATCATGTCGCCCGACCCGATCTCGGTGGAGTTCGGCACGCCGCTGCAAGAAGCCTGGATGCTGATGAAGCAGCGCCAGATCAAGGCACTGCCGGTGACCGACCGCACGCGCCGCGTGGTCGGCATCGTGACGCGGGCCGACTTCTTCCGCCAGCTCGACCTCGATCACCACGAAGGCATCGCCGGGCGCCTGCGCGACCTGATCCGCGCCACGCGCACGGTGGTCTCGAACAAGCCCGAGGTGGTGGGCCAGATCATGACGCGCCAGGTGCGCGTGGCCAGCGCCGACCGGCCGGTGGTCGATCTGGTGCCGCTGTTCTCCGAGGGCGGGCACCACCATATCCCCATCATCGACCATGAAAAGCGGCTCACCGGCATGATCACGCAGTCGGATTTCGTGCGCGCCTTGTACCGCGCAGTAAAGCCCTGAACCCCTTTCTTTCAAGGAGCGCGCATGGCGTGGATCGTGTTGTTCGTGGCGGGTCTGCTCGAAGTGGGCTGGGCCATCGGTCTCAAGTACACGGAGGGCTTCACGCGGCTGTGGCCCTCGGTCGGCACTGCCATCTCGATGGTGCTCAGCGTGGTGCTGCTCGGCTGGGCGATGCGCACGCTGCCCGTGGGCACGGCCTATGCGGTGTGGACCGGCATCGGCGCGGTGGGCACCGTGGCACTCGGCATCGTGCTGTTCCACGAGCCCGCCAATGCGGCGCGGCTGGTCTGCGTGGGTCTCATCGTCGCAGGCATCCTGGGCCTCAAACTGACCAGCGCCCACTGAGCCGCGCTATTCGACCACCACGTTCGCCTTCTTCACCAGCGCCGCATAACGCGCGGCCTCGCTGCGGAAGTAGCCCGCGGCCTGCTCGGGCGTGGTGGGCTTGACGATGTTGCCCTGCTTCTCCATGGCCTCGCGCACCTCGGCGCTTGCGAAGGCGGCAGCCACGGCGTCGTGCACGCGCTGGATGTCGGCGGCCTGCATCTTCGGCGGTGCGATCACGGCGAACCAGCCCTCGACGGCGTAGTTGGGCAGCCCCTGCTCGGCGATCGTCGGCAGATCGGGCGCAGCCGGCGAGCGCGCGGGCCCGCACAGGCCGATGGCGCGCAGCGCCCCACTCTTCAGGTGCGGCTGCACCGCGGGCAGCGCGATCACGCCGAGCTCGACCTGGCCCGCGATCATGTCGGTGACCATCGGGCCGGTGCCCTTGTAGGGAATGTGCCGCGCCTTGACGCCGGCTTCCTCGAGGAACATCTCGCCGGCCAGGTGGATGATCGTGCCGTTGCCCGACGATGCGTAGTTGTAGGCATCGGGCCTGGCGCGCAGCAGTGCGACCAGTTCACGCACGTTCTTCGCCGGCAGCTTCGGGTTGACGGCCAGCACCAGCGGCGTTGCGCCCACCACGCTGATCGGCGTGACGTCGGCGATCGGGTCGAAGGGCATCTTCTTGTAGACCGCCGGATTGATGACGTGGTTGTTCGACACCATGCCCAGCGTGAGCCCGTCGGGCGCGGCCTTGACCACGGCCGAGGTGCCGGTGATGCCACCCGCACCCGGCAGGTTCTCGATCACCACGGGCTGGCCGAAGGCCTTGCCGAGCGCCAGCGACGCCGCGCGCGCGATCGCGTCCACGCCCGAGCCTGCGCTGATCGGCAAGATCAGGCGGATCGGCTTGTCGGAACCCTGCGCAAACGCGGGAATCGCGGGAAAGACGGCCAGCCCGGCAGCCGAGGCGCCAAGGCCCAGCACCGCGCGGCGGCGCATCGCAAAGAAAGTCGTGTGCATGGTCTGTTGTCTCTCTTGTGGTTCTGGAAAGAAATCAGGCGACGGCGCGCTCGGCCTGCATCGCCGCGATCTGCGCGTCGGCGTAGCCGAGCTCGGCCAGCAGCTCCCGCGTGTGTTCGCCGAGCGTGGGCGGATCGAGGCGCACGCCGAGCCGCTCGCCGCCCAGCGTGATCGGGAACAGCGTGGTCTGCGCCACTTCGCCCGCGCGCTCGCCGTCGGGCAGGCGGATGTCCGCGAGGCCGCCGGTGGCCTTCAGGTGCGGATCGTCATAAAGGTCCTCGGGCCGCGTGATCGGCGCGAACGGCAGGCCGCGCGCCTCGAAGATCGCCGACAGCTCGGCCGCGGACCGGTCGGCGAGCCGGCTGCGCAGTTCCGCGAGCAGCGTGGGCCGCAGGCGAACGCGGTCGTTGTTGGTGCGCAGCGCCGGGTCGGCCTTCAGGTCGTCGAAACCCAGCGCGTCGCAGAACACCGACCACTGCGCATCGCTCACCGCGGCCAGGAAGATCTGCTCGCCGTCCTTCACGGTGAACACGTCGTACAGCGCCCAGGCCGAAATGCGCTCGGGCATCGGCGCCGCGGGCTGCCCCGTGATCGCGTACTGCAGCATGTGCTGGCCGACCAGAAACACGTTGTTCTCGAACAGCGCGGAGTTCACTTCCTGCCCCTGGCCGGTCTGCGCGCGCTGCATCAGCGCGGCCATGGCGCCGATCGCGCCGAACATGCCGCCCATGATGTCGTTCACGCTGGTGCCGGCGCGCAACGGATCGCCGGGCCGCCCGGTCATGTAGGCGAGCCCGCCCATCATCTGCACCACCTCGTCGAGCGCGGTGCGGTGCTCGTACGGGCCCGGCAGAAAGCCCGTGTGGTTGACGTACACCAGCCGCGGATTGAGCTTCGCGAGCGCGGCATGGCCGAGGCCGTACTTGTCCATGGTGCCGGGCCTGAAGTTCTGCGCCACCACGTCGGCACCGACGCACAGGCGCAGCGCCGCCTCGAGCCCCTGCGGATGGCGCAGGTCGAGCGCGATGCTCTTCTTGTTGCGGTTGAACATCGGGAAGAAGCCCGCGCCCGCGCCCAGCAGGTGGCGCGTGCGGTCGCCCTCGATCGGCTCGACCTTGATCACCTCGGCGCCCAAGTCGGCCAGCACCATGCCGCAGGTCGGCCCCATGACCATGTGCGTGAACTCGACCACGCGGATGCCCGCGAGCGGCAGCGGCTTCGTTTCTTCTCCGCTCATGCCGCAATGCCTTCGGCCGGCGCGAAGGTCTTCGGAAAGCCCGCGCGCCAGAGCGTGCCCTGCAAGGTCTCGCCGTCCAGCCAGCCGGCCACGCGCGCACGCAGTGCGAGCAACTGCGGCAGGTCGACGCCGGTCGCCACGCCCATGCGCTCGAGCATGAAGACCAAGTCTTCGGTGTCGACGTTGCCGCTCGCGCCGGGCGCATGCGGGCAGCCACCGATCCCCGCGAGGCAGGCGTCGAAGCGCGTGATGCCGACTTCGAGCGCGGCATAGACGTTGGCCAGGCCGAGCCCGCGCGTGTCGTGGAAATGGCCGCACCAGAGCCGGCCGCCCGCCACGTGCAGCGCGCGCTCGAACAGGCTGCGCACCATCGCAGGATCGGCATAGCCCACGGTGTCGGCAAGGCTCACGCGGTCGGCGCCCGCATCGAGGAGCGCCTGCATCAGGCGCAGCACCTCGTCCGTGTCGACATGGCCCTGCAGCGTGCAGCCGAAGGCCGTGCCCACGCCGCCCTCGATCAGCGTCTTCGCGCCCGCCGCATCGCGCGCGGCGCGGATGCGGCCGACCTCCGAGACCACTTCGTCGGGCGTCTTGCGCAGGTTGGCGAGGCTGTGCGCATGGCTGGCCGAGAGCGGCACGACCATCAGGTCGGCCTCGCCCGCGATCGCCCGCTCCGCGCCCTTCAGATTGGGCACCAGCACCGACGCGAAGAGCCCCGGCAGCGTCCTCGCATGCGCGAGCAACTCGGCCGTGTCAGCGAGCTGCGGCAGAAGGTGCGCCGGAACGAAGGAGCCGACCTCGATCTCGCGCTGCCCCGCGGCGTGCGCCGCGTTGATCCATTCGAGCTTGCGGGCGGTCGGCAGCACGCGGGCGATGCTCTGGAGGCCGTCGCGCAGGCCCACTTCGCGGACGACCGCGCGCGGCGGCAGGAAAGCGTGGATCAAGGTGTCTGTCTCCGGCGTGAGGGAATGGCGTCGATATTAGAAGTTCCAATCCGATCCAGAAGGTACATTTCGGAAGGCGTTCGATTCCGAACAGGAACATCATGCGAGACCTCGACCTCACCACCCTGCGGCTCTTCGTGGCGGTTTGCGAAACCCGCAGCATTGCGCGCGCCGGCGAGCAGGCCAGCATCGTCGGTTCGGCCATCAGCAAGCGCCTCGCGCAGCTCGAAGACGCCGTGGGCACGCCGCTGCTGGTACGCAAGCGCCGCGGCGTGGCGCCCACGCCGGCCGGCGAGACGCTGCTGGAGCATGCGCGCGCCATGCTCGGCAGCGCCCGCCGCATCGAGCGCGACATGGCCGCCTATGCGGGCGGCGCGCGCGGCCATGTGCGCATCCTCGCGTCGGCCTCGGCGCTGGCCGAGTCGCTGGCCGAGGACGTGGCGAACTTCCTGCAGAACCCCGCCCACCGCAACATCCGCGTCGACATGGAAGAGCGCGTCAGCCCCGAGATCGTGCGCGGCATTCGCGAGGGCAGCGCGTCGATCGGCCTGTGCTGGGACGCGGCCGACCTCGAAGGCCTGCAGCGGCGCAGCTACCGCAGCGACCACCTCGCGATCGTCGCGCACCCCTCGCATCCCGCGGCGCGGCCGGGTCCGCTTCGCTTCGAGGACGTGCTCGACCACGAGTTCGTCGGCATGCCCGCGCTCAGCGCGGTGCAGCTGATGCTCGCGCGCGAGGCGGCGGTGGCCGGCAAGCCGCTGGTGTACCGCGTGCTCGTTTCCAACTTCGATGCCGCGCTGCGCGTGGTGCGCGCCGGGCTCGCGATCAGCGTGGTGCCGGCCGAAGTGGCGCAACCCTTCACCGACACCTACGGCCTGCGCCTGATGCCGCTCGCCGACGCCTGGGCCCGCCGGCGCTTCGCGATCTGCTTCCGCGACGAAGCGACGCTCTCGCCGTCGGCGCAGTTGCTGGTCGCGCACCTCGAACAGTGCGCGGCAGAGCGCAATGCGGGCGCTTGAGGTGCAGCGCGGCGCGCGCTACCTGCTGCAGTCGAAGCTCGACTCCAGCGCCGCATCGCCGCGCGTGTAGCGCGGCCACAGCGGCCATTCGCACAAGGGCCGCGCGCGAACCGTCCTGAACGGCGGCTGCACCTCCTGCTCGGCGAGTTGCAGTCCGGCCGGCGCGCGCCCGCGCTCGACCCAGTCGACGAGCGCGGCGAGCATGTCGACATTGGCCGGCGCACCGCTGCCCACGTGGTCCACGCCGGGGGCGGTATAGAGCCGCATGAAGCGGTCCACGTTGCCGCGGCCCATGCGGGCCACCACCGACTCGTAGTACTGGATGCCGGCGAACGGGCTCTGCGCGTAGTCGGCCATGTGCTCGAGCATCAGCAGCTTGCCGCCGCGTGCACTGAAGGCCGCGAGATCGGGGTTGGTCGAATCCATCAGCTGCGAGACGGCGGCAATGCGGGCCGCGAAGTCTTCCGCACGGTAGCTGCGCACGTCGAGCGACGGATTGCGCGCATAGAAATACTGCAGCGCTCCGCTGCCGTAGAACCAGGCGATGCCGTTGGCAGGCTGCGGCGGCACGCTGGGCGCGGCCGTGCCGGTCCACCACGCGGTCCAGCCGCCCGTGGCCGCGAACGCGGGCGTCGCTTCGCCGCCGATGCCCCAGCCCGGATACTCGGTCACGCCATTCGCGAGCGGCACGGGCGAGCGCCACGGCGAGTGCAAGGTTCGCACCGCCTGCACCTGCGCATCGTTGAGGCAGTCGTCGCCGCGCGTGCCCGCCGCGCAGCGCAGGGCGACAGGGTCGAAGCGCTGCAGGCAGCCCACGGGGTTGGACACGATGCGGTCCGCCACGCCGTCGGCGGCATCGCAGGCGGCGAGCACCGCGTCGTGCACCCGCTGCACCTGCGCGGGCCGCAGCCAGCCTTCGCCGAAGGTGGCGATGCCGTTGCGCGTGCCCGCATGCTGCAGACCGGTCCAGTTGATCACCGGCACGCGGCTGAAGATGCCGTCGAAATCGTTCGGATAGCGCTGCGCCATCGTGAGCGCCTCGCGCCCGCCCTCGGAACTGCCCACGAAGTACAGCTTTCGCGGCGCCTGCGCATAGGCGCGCTGCATCAGCGCGACCGCCACGTCGCGCACCTTCTTGTACGAGGCATGCGCAAAGTTCACCAGCGCCTCGTCGTTGAGCGCAAAGGCCTGGGGCGGCTGGCCCGCGACGTTCTGGTGGCCCGAGTCGGTCCCGTAGGTCACGAAGCCCTGCGCGAGCGGCGACGGCAGCTCGAAGCGCGCGCCCGGCACCAGCGCCAGGCCGGTGATCAGCGTGCCGTTGAAACCGCCACCACCGTATTGCACGCTGCGGCCGTTCCATGCGAGCGGGAGGTTGACCTGGAACACGATGGGCGGCGCGCTCGCGTCGAGCGGCGCGATGCGTCCGAGCAGCCTGCAGTGCGCCGGCGTCGCCGGCGTGATGCGCGCGGCGGGCGTCGGCCCCCGCTCGGCCACCGACAGCGGGGCCGCCGGCACGAGCGTCGCCGAGTCGATCTGCGCAGCGCCGCTCGGCAGCCCGATGGCCGAAGCGGCGACCGGTGCCGCCAGGGCCGCGCACGCGGCTGCGGGGTTGCTGCCGAGCGGGACCCTCTGTGGGCCACCGGTCGTGCCGCAGGCCGCGAGCAAGGCCAGGGCCGCCAGCATGGCGCCCCCGCGGAAAACTGTCTGGGGGATCGCCATCTGCTGTCTCCTTGGAGTTGCCTGTTGTTCGCCGGGCCCGCTACCGCGCCACACCCAGCAGCCGCTCGAGCACCTGCGGCTGGCCGCGCAGCGCCGCGGCACTGTCGCTGTGGACGATGGTGCCGTGGTCGAGCACCACCGCCTGATCGGAGATCGCGAGGATCGCCTGCGGATGCTGCTCCACGATGATCGCGGCCAGCCCTTCGTCCTGCGTGATGCGGCGGATCGCGCGCAGCAGCTCCTCGACGATGATCGGCGCCAGGCCTTCGAGCGGCTCGTCGAGCAGCAGCAGCCGCGGGTTGAGCACCAGCGCACGCGCCACCGCGAGCATCTGCTGCTCGCCGCCCGACAGCTGCGTGCCGAGATTGCCCTTGCGTTCGGCCAGGCGCGGGAACATCTCGTAGACCCGCTGCGGCGTCCATGGGCCGGCCCGCTGCACCGCCGTGAGGTTCTCGTGCACGGTGAGCGACTTGAAGATGTTGCGCTCCTGCGGCACCCAGCCGATGCCGGCGGCCGCGCGCTGGTGCGGCGCCAGCCTGTGCAGCGCCTGCGCGCCCAGCATGATGGCGCCGCCGTGCTGGCGCGTGGCGCCCGCGAGCGTGTTGATCAGCGTGGTCTTGCCGGTGCCGTTGCGGCCCAGCAGCGCGAGCGTCTGGCCCTCGCCGAGCGCAAAGTCCACGTCGTGCAGCACCACGGCCTCGCCGTAGCCCGCGCTGAGGTTCTCGATGCGCAAAAGCAGCTCAGACATGCGCAACCTCCGCGCCCGTGCCGTGGCCCAGGTAGACCTCCTTCACCTTCGGGTCGTTGGCGATGGTCTCGGGATCGCCTTCGGTCAGCAGCGTGCCGTTGACGAGCACCGTCATGCGGTCGGCAAAGCTGAACACCAGGTCCATGTCGTGTTCGATCAGCAGCACCGACACGTCGGCGGGCAGGTCGGCCACGGTCTGCAGCAGTTCCTCGCGCTCGCCCGCGGGCACGCCCGCCACCGGCTCGTCGAGCAACAGCACGCGCGGCTCGCAGGCGAGCGCGATCGCGATCTCGAGCAGCCGGCGCTTGCCGTAGGCCAGGTGCTTCACCTGCTGCCCGGCCACCTCGGCCAGGCGGAACTGTTCGAGCAGCTGCGCCGCCCGCGCGGTCACGGCCTTGTCGGCACCCAGCGGACGCCACCAGCCCGCGCCCAGGCCCCGGTGCTGCGACACCACGAGCGCGAGCGTCTCGAGCGGCGTCATCGAGTCGAACAGCTGGTTGATCTGGAAGGTGCGCACCAACCCGCGCGCGACGCGCCTGTGCGGCGCGAGCGAAGTGATGTCCTCGCCGAGCAGCGAGATGCGGCCTTCGGTCGGCACCAGCACGCCGGTCAGCAGGTTGATGAGCGTGGTCTTGCCGGCACCGTTGGGGCCGATGAGCGCATGGCGCGCACCGCGCCGGAGTTCCATCGTGACGTTGTTGGTGGCCGTGATGCCGCCGAAGCGCATCACGAGCCCTTCTGTGGAAAGCACCGTGTCGGTCATGTCTTGGCGCCCTCCTTCTTGGATTTATTCCGGCCGGCACCGAGCCAGGCCCAAGGCTTCAGCAGCCGGTCGCGTCCCACGAGCACCAGCAGCACCAGGATCAAACCGATCCAGAACATCCAGTACTGCGGCGTGACGTTCGACAGCCAGGTCTGCAGCAGCTTGAAGACGATCGCACCCGCCACGCCACCATAGAGCCAGCCCACACCGCCGATCACCAGCATCAGCAGCACGTCGGCCGAGCGGTCGAAGGCCAGCACGTCGAGCGAAGCGAAACCGGTGGTCTGCGCCAGCAGCGCGCCCGCGGCGCCGGCAATGCCCGCGGCCACGGTGTAGATCACGGCCAGCCGCGAGACCACCGGAATGCCGATCGCCATGGCGCGCAGCCGGTTGTCGCGGATCGCCTTCAGCGTCGCGCCGAACGGCGAATGCACGAGCCTGCGCATCACGAGGAACAGCAGCAGCATCACCGACAGCGAATACCACGCCGCCGTGCGGCCATAGAGGTCGAACTCGAAGCGGCCGAGCACCGCTCCCATAACCACGCCCTGCAGGCCGTCGGCGCCGCCAGTCAGCCAGTCGAGCTTGTTGGCCAGTTCGAGCAGCAGCAGCGCCGTGCCGAGCGTGACCATCAACCGGGTGAGGTCGCTGCCACGCAGGATCGTCACGCTGGCCGCGAGGCCGAGCGCGGCCGACAGCACGATGGCGAACAGCAGTCCCACGATCGGGTCGGGCATCACGAGCTTGGCGAACAGCGCCGCGGCATAGGCGCCGAAGCCGAAGAAGGCCGCATGGCCCAACGAGACGATGCCGGTGTAGCCCAGGATCAGATCGAGCGACATCGCGAACAGCGCGACGATCACGATCTCGTTGACCAGCAGCGAATGCGAAGGCATGGCCAGCGGCAGCGCAAACGCCGCGGCCCAGACCACGAACTCCAGCGGGCGCCAGCGCGCCTTGCGCAGCAGCGCCGATTCGTGCGCGGACGCGTCCATCAACGGGCCCCCTCGCGCGTGAAGAGGCCCTGCGGCCGCCACATCAGGATCAGGATCATCAGCAGGTAGACCGTGAAGGCCCCCATCTTCGGGATGAAGTACTTGCCCGCCACGTCGGCGATGCCGAGCAGCAAGGCGGCTGCGAGCGGGCCGGTGATCGACGAGGTGCCGCCGACCGACACCACGATCAGGAAATAGATCATGTACTTGAGCGGAAAGGTCGGGTCGAGCCCGAGGATCTCGGCGCCGAGCGCGCCGCCGAGCCCCGCCAGCCCCGAGCCGACCGCGAAGGTCAGCAGGAACACCACGTTCACGTTGATGCCGAGCCCCGCCGCCACGCGCGGATCGTCGACCGCCGCGCGCAGCCGGCTGCCGAAGCGCGTCTTCGAGAGGATGAGCTGCAGCACCACCGTGAGCACCGCGCACACCGCGATGATGAAGATGCGGTAGTGCCCCATGCCGAGCAGCAGCGCGCCATCGCCGATCTCGGTGCGCCCGCGCAGCCATTCGGGCAGCTGCAGGTTCTGCTGCGACGAGCCGACGAAGTAGTCGACACCCGCCACCGCCATGAAGGCCAGGCCGATCGAGAACAGCACCTGGTCGAGGTGCGGCTTGCCGTACATCGGCCGGTAGAGCGTGCGCTCGAGCAGCGCGCCCATGAGCGCCGTTGCGACGAACGCCAGCGGCAGGCACGCCAGGAACGGCAGGCCGAGCTTCTGCATCGCGTACACGGTGAGATAGCCGCCGGCCATGGCGAAGGCCCCGTGCGCGAGGTTGATGAAGTTCATCAACCCGAGCGTCACGGCGAGCCCGACGGCCAGCACGAAGAGCAGCATGCCGTAGGCGATGCCGTCGAAAAGAATGGTGAGCATGGATGCAGTCGCCGGAGGGGCAGCCGAACTGCCCGCCCCGTGTTTACTTGGTCTTGCCGGGGTCCTTCACGCCCTTGATCACGTCGAACTCGACGTTGTAGAGCTGCCCGTCCTTCTTCTCGACCTTGCGCAGGTAGACGTCCTGCACGATGTCGCGCGTCTGCGCATCGATGTACACCGGCCCGCGCGGGCTTTCGAAGGTCTGGCCCTTCATGGCGGCAAGCAGCGCCTCGCCACCGCCCTGGCCCTTGGTGGCCTTGAGCGCCTCGTAGATCACGCGCATGCCGTCATAGCCGCCCACGGCCATGAAGTTGGGGCGCATCTTCGGGTTGGCCTTCTGGAAGGCCTCGACGAACTTCTTGTTCAGGGCCGAGGGATGCGCCGCCGAATAGTGGTGCGAGGTGACCACGCCGAGCGCGCCGTCGCCCATGTCGTTGAGCTGGTCGTCGTCGGTCACGTCGCCGGTGGCGATCATGCGGATGCCGGCCTTGTCCATGCCGCGCTCGAGGAACTGCTTCATCACGGCTGCGCCCGCGCCCGAGGGCACGAAGACGAACAGCGCATCGGGCTTGGCGTCGCGCACCTTCTGCAGGAACGGCGCGAAATCGGGGTTGCGCAGCGGCACGCGCAGCTTCTCGATCACCTTGCCACCGTTGAGCTGGAAGCGCTCGGTGAAGAACTTCTCGGCGTCGTTGCCGGGGCCGTAGTCGGCCACCAGCGTGACCACGGTCTTCACGCCGTTCTTCGGCGCCCAGTCGCCCATCGCGACCGACACCTGCGGCAGCGTGAAGCTCGTGCGCACGACGTACGGCGACGCTTCGGTGATGCTCGACGTGGCGGCGGCCATCACCACCTGCGGCGTCTTCGACTGGGTGGCGAGCGGCGCGGCCGCCAGCGCGGCCGGCGTGACGCCGAAGCCCGCGATCACGTTCACCTTGTCGTTGACGATGAGTTCCTGCGCCAGGCGCTTGGTCACGTCGGGCGTGGCCACGTCGTCCTTGACGATGAGCTCGATCTTCTTGCCCGCGACGGTGTCGCCATGCTGCGCGATGTAGAGCCGCGCCGCCGCCTCGATCTGGCGGCCGGTCGAGGCCTGCTGCCCGGTCATGGGCAGGATCAGGCCGATCTTGAAGGTGTTGCCTTGCGCGCTCGCGAGCGACATGGAAAAAGCGAGCGCCGTCAGGGCCGCGGTCTGGAGGATGTGGCGTCTTTGCATGGTTTTTTTCCTTGGAGGGGGAATGCGGAAACCGGGCTATTTTCTGCACTTTGCGGCCCCCGGCGGGGCCAGGCATTCACCTAGGCCCGGCCCGGGGTACGGCTTTGTTGCGCGATGACCAAACCGACTGCGCGATCATCGCGCAGCGGCCGACTCAGCGGTCCGGCCGGTACGACGAGTCGAGCGTCACGGTGCCGACTGCCCGCGAGACGCAGGCGCAGATCCGGGTCGTGACCTGCTTCTCGTGCTCGCTCAAGAACACGTCGCGGTGGTCGATCTCGCCGTCCACCGCCAGCACGTCCATCGCGCACAGTCCGCACTCGCCGCGCTTGCAGTCCGAGAGCGTCTCGACGCCGGCCGCCTCGAGCGCCTCGAGCAGCGTGCGGTCGGGCGGCACGGTGATCGCCAGGTCGTGCCGCGGCAGGCGCACCTCGAAGGCCTGCGCGGCCAGCCGGCCGCTGCTGCCGAAGGTCTCGAAGCGCAGGTCGGCTGGCGCGCGGCCCGCGGCCTGCCAGGCGCGCTTCACGGCCTCGAGCATCGGCACCGGGCCGCAGGTGTAGAGCTGGCCGCCGGCTGGCAGCGCGGCGATGGCGCCCGCAAAGTCGATCGGCGCAGCGCCTTCGTGCAACACCAGCGCGTCGCCGAGCGCCTCGCGCAGCCGGTCGCCGTAGGCGAACTCGCCCGCATGCCGCGCGCCGTAGAGCATGGTCAGCGGCACGCCACCGCTGCGCGCCAACGCGGCCAGCCGCTCGGCCATCAGCACCAGTGGCGTGATGCCGATGCCGCCCGCCACGAGCAGGTAGCCGCTTGCGCGGGTGTCGAGCGGAAAGTGGTTCTGCGGCGTGCCCACCTGCAGCCGGTCGCCCACGGCCAGGCGCCACATCGCGAGCGAGCCGCCGCGGCCGTCGTCGAGCCGCTTGACGGCGATGCGCCAGCTGTCGCCGCCACCCTCGCCCACGAGCGAATAGGAACGGGTCTGCAGCCGGCCCTGCGCCGTCATCACCTGCACCTGCAGGTGCGCACCGGGCTCCCAGGTGCCGGCCGCGCCGCTCTCGGGCCGGAGTTCGAACTCGCGCACGGTGGGCGTGACGTCGCGCAGCGCCACGACATGCGCCTGCATCCATTGAAGATCGCTTTTCATCGGGAAGAACACCAACAGGAAGAAAGGAAAAGGAAAGCGTCCGCTCAACCGCGCCGGCGGATCAGCTGCACGCCCGGCAGCGGGCGCTGCGCCGCGCCATGCGTGCCGTGCAGCGCCTCGCGCAGGTTGCGCCGCGCGATGCGGCTGTGCTCGCGCATCAAGGCCTCGGCACGCGAGCCCTCGCCGGCCTCGATCGCGTCGAGCACCTGCCGGTGCTGGTCCTGTGCGATCACGAGCATGTCGCGCGCGGCGGGCGAATTGGCCTGCACGATCACGAAGCCCGAGGGCGATGCGAACGGCAGGTTGACCACGCGGTCGAGCTGCTGCGCGATCACCGGGCTCGCGGCCATCTCGCACAGGAGCGCATGGAATTTCTCGTTGTGCGTCACGTAGCGCGAGAAGGCCGCATCGTCGAGCGCCGGCTCGCGCAGCAGCTCGTCGATGCGGTCGAGGCAGGCCTGCGCCTCGCGCAGCACCACGGGCGCCGCGCCGCGTTCGGCCGCAAGCCGCGCGACCAGCCCTTCGAGCGTGCCGCGCAGTTCGATGGCGTCGGCCACGTCGCGCTCGGAAAACGTGCGCACCGCATAGCCGCCGTTGGGCAGCGCCTCGAGCAAGCCTTCCTGCTCGAGGCGCATGAGCGCGCTGCGCACCGGCGTGCGCGACACGCCGAGCTGCTCGGCGACCGCCACCTCGGCGATGCGCGCGCCACCGGGCAGCTCGCCCGCGAGGATCATCTCGCGCAGCCGCAGCTGCGCCTTCACCGCCTGCGAGCTGCCGGTGTCGCCGGGTTCGGCGACCGGCGCGATGGCCGAGACCTTCATGCGGCCTTCCGTTCGTCGACCGGGCGGATCGGGATCGCCGCGCGCGCGGGGCGCTCCTTCTCGACCATGCGGTCGATGAGCCGGCGGGCCCACATCGAGCCCGCGTCGATGTTGAGGTTGTAGAACTGATGCCCGGGCCGCGCGTCGATCGCCTTCTGCTGCGCCTCGAGCACGATCTCGTCCTCGCGGAAGATGCCCGCCACGCCTTCGCGCAGTTCGTGCGTGAGCCGCTGCTCGCCAAGGCAGTAGTTGCGCGCGAAGGCCCAGAAGTAGAGACAGGTCTTGTCGGTCTCGGGCGTGATGGTGTTGAGCACGTAGCCGTTCACGCCCTTGCTGCGGTCGCCGGGATCGCCGTCCTTCGGCACCGCGCCGCTGCCGGCCTCGGCCACGCCGACGTCGATGTTCACCGTGCAGGGCGCCTCGAAGCGGATGATCTGCCAGCGGTCGACCTTGCCCGTGTGGCCGCGCGCATGGCGGATCTGGCCGCCCCAGAAAGGCGGCGCGTCGATGTTCTCCATCCACCGCGTGACGGTGGCCGAGCGGTCGCCGTGCGTGGCAACGAACGGCGCCTCGGCCACTTCGCGGTTGCCGATCGACGAGCCGTGCACGAAGGTCTCGTGCGTGAGGTCCATGAGGTTGTCGACCACCAGCCGGTAGTCGCAGGCCACACGAATCATCTTGCCGTCGCCGGCCCAGGCCGGGTCGTCGTTCCAGTGCATGTCGGGCACCAGCGCCGGATCGGCCTTGGCCGGATCGCCGGGCCAGATCCAGACGAAGCGGTGCTTCTCGACCACCGGGAAGCTGCGCACGCAGGCCGAAGGGTTGAGCGTCTCCTGGCTCGGCATGTGGGTGCAGCGGCCCTGGCTGTTGTAGACCAGGCCGTGGTAGCCGCAGACCAGTTCGTCGCCTTCGAGCCGGCCCATCGACAGCGGCATCAGCCGGTGCCAGCAGGCGTCCTCGAGCGCGGCGACCTGGCCGTCGGTGCGGCGGAACAGCACGATCTTCTCGTTGCAGACCGTGCGCGAGAGCAGCGCGTGGCGCACCTCGACGTCATAGGCGGCGGCATACCAGGCGTTCAGTGGGAAGGCGGTGGTGGACGTGTTCATGGATACCCAATGTATACAGAACAGCGGAAATTTCCAGCCCTTTTGCGCCAATTCAAGGGTAATTACCTACGCTGCTGTATACAGATCTTGTGTTTCTCAAGGCGATACGATGTGATTCGTTTTTCAGCCACGACGGAGAACCCATGTCCCAGCACGCCACCCTGCCCGCCCGCTACGACCATGTCGGCAGCTTCCTGCGCCCCCGCTACCTGCTCGAAGCGCGCGAGCAGAACGCCAAGGGCCAGATCACGCCCGAGGAACTGCGCAAGGTCGAAGACAAGGCCATCACCGAGATCGTGAAGTTCCAGGAGGACATCGGCCTCAAGAGCATCACCGACGGCGAGTTCCGCCGTACCTATTTCCACATCGACTTCCTCGACCAGCTCGGTGGCGTGAAGACCGACATCCCGGTGACGATCCGCAAGCCCGACGGCACCGAGGAGCTCGCGCCGCCCGCGATGCGCGTCATCGACAAGGTTCGCCACGTCAAGGACATCCAGCTTGCCGACTTCCAGTACCTGAAGAGCCAGGTGTCGGCCGGCCACACGCCGAAGGTGACCATTCCCTCGCCGACCATGCTGCACTTCCGCGGCGGCCGCGCGGGCATCAGCAAGGATGCGTATCCCGAGCTCGACCCCACCTTCTACGACGACGTGGCGAAGGCCTATGGCGACGAACTGCGCTCGCTGGCCGCGGCCGGCTGCACCTACGTGCAGATGGACGACACCAACCTGGCCTACCTGTGCGACGAGCACATGCGCGAAGCGGCCCGCAAGCGCGGCGACGATCCGAACGAACTGCCGCACCGCTATGCGGCCTTCATCAACAAGGTAGTGGCGCAGAAGCCGCCGGGCATGCTGCTGGCCATGCACCTGTGTCGCGGCAACTTCAAGAGCACGCACGCGGCCGCCGGCAACTACGAGCCGGTCGCCGAGGCGCTGCTGAAGGAGATGGACCTCGACGCCTACTTCATGGAATACGACGACGCCCGCTCGGGCGACTTCAAGCCACTGCGCTTCCTGCCGAAGGGCAAGACCGTGGTGCTGGGCCTCGTGACCACCAAGTTCGGCGAGATGGAGGACAAGGACGAGCTCAAGCGCCGCATCGAGGACGCCGCCAAATACGCCCCGCTCGAGCAGCTCGCGCTGTCGCCGCAATGCGGCTTCTCGAGCACGGTGCATGGCAACAACATCGCCGTGGAAGCGCAGCGCGCCAAGCTGCGCCTCGTGGTCGAGACCGCCGAGGAGGTCTGGGGCTCGACCTGAGCGTGCATTTCTGTTGAAGTCGGGGCATGGCAACCACCCTCTACTCCGGCCCCCTCAGCATGTTCGGCGCGAAGGTGCAGATCGCCGCGCTCGAAAAAGGCATCGACTTCGAACTCGTGATGGTGCCGTTCAGCAAGGGCGACGCCTACGAGCCGAAGCATCCCGAGGTGCTGCGCGTCAACCCGGTCAAGCAGCAGGTGCCGGTGCTCGTCGACGACGAGGTCGCCCTGTTCGACTCGACGCAGATCTTCGAGTACCTCGAAGACCGGTATCCCGACCCCGCCCTGTGGCCGCGCGGCATCGCCGAGCGGGCGCGCGCGCGGCAGCTCGAGCAGAAGTCGGACGAGGTCTTCTTTCCCAACGTGATCAAGCTCTTCGGCCTGCAGCACGACATGCAGGGCGCGGCGGCGGTCGCGGCCTGCGCCGCCTGCGCGCGCTACTACGACGAGATGGAAGCCCTGCTGGCCGGGCACGATCACCTGGCGGGGCCGTACTCCTTCGCCGACATCGCGTTCTACATGGCCTGCATCTTTGCCGATCGCAAGGGGGCGCGCATGGCCGACGGCACGCCACGCCTGCTGGCCTGGCGCAGCCGCGTCGGCGAACGGCCGGCCGTGCGCGCGGTGGTCGATCCGATGATGCGGTTCCTGGTCTCCCAGGGGCGCGAGACGGCCTCTTTCTGGCAAGGCTGACCGCGCCGGGCGCGCCTTCCGGCATCATCGCGCCATGCCGACTCCGTCGTTCGACTGGCTGCCCTCCGCGTCTCAGCACTTCCTCGCCGTCACCGTCGCGCTGCTGGTCTACATACTGACCACGCGTGCGCGCCGCGAACAGCGCGCGCCGACCACCGCCATCGCATGGGTCATGGGGCTGGTGCTCATGCCCTACCTGATCCTGCCGATGTACCTGCTGTTCGGCCAGCGCAAGCTGCGCCCCGCGGGATCGCCGCGCCCGCCGCGCTCGGTGCCGCGCGGGCACTGGGCCGCTGACCTCATCGAGAGCTTCGGCCTCGCGCCGCCGGGGCGCTGCGCGGTGCGCTTCCATGCCGACGGCGAGGCCGCGCGCGAGGCGCTGTGGCAGGTGATCGACGGCGCGCGCGAGCGCATCGACGTGTGCACCTTCCTCATCGGCGACGACGCGATGGGCCGCGCGGTCATCGACCGGCTGGCCGGGCGCGCGCGCGAAGGCATCCGGGTGCGCGTGCTGCTCGACGGTTTCGGCGCGCTGACGCTGCCGCGCCGCCACTTCGACGTGCTGCGCGAGGCAGGCGGCGAGGTCGCGGTGTTCCGCCCCTTCTTCAGCCTGCGCCGCATCGGCCCGCGCAACCTGCGCAACCACCGAAAGTTCACCATCGCCGACGACGGCTGGCTCTGGTCGGGCGGGCGCAACCTCGCGGGAGAGTACTTCACGGGCAGCGACAAGTTTCCCGAGGCCTGGCGCGATCTCTCGTTCGACCTGCGCGGCAGCGTGGCGGCCGCCGCGGCACGCCAGTTCGACCATGACTGGCGCTCGGTGCGCGGACGCAAGGCACGCGCCATCGCCGCCGACGAGGTCGATGAAGGCGCGGGCGGCGCGCTGGCCCAGTTCCTGCCGAGCGGCCCCGACCAGACCGAGGACACCGCGCATGCGCTGCTGATCGATGCGTGCTTTCGCGCCGAGCACCGCGTGCTCGCCGTGACGCCCTATTTCGTGCCCGGCGACGGCCTGCGCGATGCGCTGCGGCTCGCGGCCCGGCGCGGCGTGCAGGTGACCATCGCGATGCCCGCGCGCTCGAACCACCGCCTTGCCGACTTCGTGCGCGCCCGCGCCATGCGCGACCTCGCGCGCGCCGGCGCGAGCTTTCGCATGCTGCCGTTCATGGTCCATGCCAAGGCGGTGGTGATCGACGACGACCTTGCCCTCTGCGGCTCGATCAACCTCGACCTGCGCAGCCTGCTGCTCAACCACGAGGCCGCCGTGGTGTTCTACGGCCCGCGCGAGATCGACTGGCTCGCCGAATGGATCGAGACCACGGCCTCCGCCGGCGAGGCCTACCGCGCGCGCCGCCCCGGCCTCGTGCGCGACGTGGCCGAGGGGCTGCTGCTCACCGTCGCTTTCCAGCTTTGACGGACACCGCGCTGCCGGTCGTGTCGGTGTTGGTGAAGCTCACGTTGCCGAGCCCCGTGCCGATGGTCAGCACGCCCCAGTGCTTCACGTCGCGCATGAAGGGCAGCTCGCTCAGGCCCTGCACCACCGCGTCGTTGTGCATCAGCACCAGCATCGGGTCCGACCCCAGCGCGAGCATGCGGCGCCACACGGCCGTCGGCAGATGGAACGCATGGCTCTCCCAGTCGCCGGGCAGGTTCTGCGCACCGCGCGCGATCGAGCCATCGGGTCGGATCAACCCCGGGCAGCCGATGCCCACAAACGGCGCAAGGCGGATCCCCTTGCGCTCGCTGTAGCTCACCATGTCCATCAACATGTCCGAGATGCGCTCGACCATGAGGCTGCGGTTGGGGCCGTCGTCCGCGTGGCGCCACTTCTCGCGCCGCACCACCCCCGCGCGCGAGAAATCGTGCGCCTTCTGCCAGCGCGTCTTCACGATGCCGCAGCGCAGGTTGGTGCCGCCGATGTCGACCGCGAGAATGGCGTCGTACCTGCGCAGCATGGCCGGCGGCGCAAGGTGCACCCAGCCGATCAACCCGCCGTCGTCCACGTTGTGCGAAAGCCGGCCCAGTTGCACATGCAGGCCGAGGTCTTCGAGGATGGCCGCCGTCTGCAGCACCGCGCGCTCGCCGACGTCGCTTTCAGGAAAGCCACCGCCGATGACGATGCGCTCCACCTTCTGCCACGAGGGCTGGCGCAGGAAGCGCTGCACCACCTCGGCGAGTTCTTCGGTGAACTCCTCGATCACGCCCTCCATGACGTCGCTGGCTTCCGAGCCTTTCTTCGCGCTGAGCACCTGGTCGAGTACCTTCTTGCTCAGCTCGCGCGAATGCAGCTTGCCGAGCGGGTCCTTGCCGTTCTTGCGCCGGCGCTTGCGCCAGCGTTCGAGCAGCTCCCGAAAGGCGGTCTGGCTCGCTTGGTCGCCGACGAAGCCGTCCTTGTCGCGCAGCTGCAGGCTGTAGCCTTCGACGCGCACGCCGGGCAGTTCGCGCAAGCCGTGCACGTCGGCAGCGGGAAGGGGGTCGGCCGATGCCGGAGATGAAGATTTCATGCTTTGATGATGCTTCGCCGCGCGCGCCGGCGCATGGGCGCCGCGCCACCACGCGGTGTAGGAGATTGGCGGGCCTGCGGGTCTGTCGATACACTGCCCGCGATGCAACGCCCAAGCCGTATCCTCTGGCGCGCCGTCCTGCTGCTCACGCTGGTCTGGCCCGCCATTGCGGTCGCCGCGCAGGACGCCGGCACCCTGCGCGTCGGCTCCAAGCGCTTCACCGAGTCGTACATCCTGGCCGAGCTGATCGCGCAGACCGCCGCGCCGCACACGGCGTCGCCGCCCGTGGTGCGCCAGGGCCTGGGCAACACGGCCATCGTCTACGAAGCCCTGCGTTCGGGCGCGATCGACGTCTATGCCGAATACACCGGCACCATCGCGCTCGAGATCCTCAAGGGCGCGCCGGCCGCGACACGCGACCAAATGAACGCGGCGCTCGCGCCGCTGGGCCTCGGCGTGGCCGTGCCGCTCGGCTTCAACGACGGCTATGCGCTCGCCGTGCGGGCCGCCGATGCCGAGCGCCTCGGGTTGCGCACGCTGAGCGACCTCGCACGGCATCCCGCGCTCAAGCTCGGCCTGTCGAACGAGTTCATCGGCCGCTCCGACGGATGGAAGGGGCTGGCCGCGCGCTACGGCTTCACGCAGACGCCGACCGGCCTGGACCACGGGCTGGCCTACGACGCGATCGCCGCGAAGCAGATCGATGCGATCGACATCTACACCACCGATGCCAAGATCGACCACCTCGGCCTGCGCGTGCTCGAGGACGACAAGCGCTACTTTCCCCGCTACGACGCGGTGCTGCTGTACCGGCTCGATCTGCCGTCGCGGCTGCCGCGCGCCTGGGCCGCGTTGCAGGCGCTCGAAGGCCGCATCGACGAAGGCGCGATGATCGCGATGAATGCGCGCGCCGAGCTGCGCAGCGTGCCGTTCGATGCGATCGCGCGCGACTTCCTGGCGGCTGAGAAGAGCACGAGCGCCAAGGCACCAGGCACCGAGCCGCGGCGCGGCTTCGTCGCCAAGCTGTTCGGCCCCGACCTCTGGCCGCTTGCACGCCAGCACCTGCTGCTGGTGCTGGTGTCGGTGGGCGTGGCGATCCTGATCGGCGTGCCGCTCGCGATCGCGGTGTTCGCGCATGTGCGGCTGCGCGCGCTGGTGCTCGGCCTGGCGGGCCTGCTGCAGACCGTACCCTCGCTCGCGCTGCTGGCGGTGCTGATCTCGATGCTCGGCGCGATCGGCGCGTTGCCCGCGCTGATCGCGCTCACGCTCTATTCGCTGTTGCCGATCATGCGCAACACCGCGGCCGGCCTGGCCGAAGTGCCGGACGGCCTGCGGCTCGCGGGCACCGCCCTGGGCATGACGCCGCGGCAGAACCTGCGGCTGGTGCTGTTGCCGCTCGCGCTGCCCACGCTGCTGGCGGGCGTGCGCACCGCCACGGCCATCGCGATCGGCACCGCGACCATCGCGGCCTTCATCGGCGCGGGTGGATTCGGCGAACGCATCGTCACCGGCCTGGCGCTCAACGACCGCGAGCTGCTCGTGGCGGGCGCGCTGCCGGCGGCGGCGCTGGCGCTTTTGAGCGAGGCGCTTTTCGAGCTGATCGAGATGCTGATGCGCCGCCGGCGCCGGGCTCCCCCGCTGCCTTCGCCTGCGCCATGAAGCACTCGCGCAGCAGCGCAGCACCCGCGCCGAGTGGCTTGTCGGCGCGGTGGCAGAAGTAGCACGGCTGCTGCGCCCTGCCGGCCGGGCCGATGCGGCGCATGGGCAACTGCACGAGCGTGCCGCCCGCGAGGTCGCCGGCCACCATCCATGACGGCATCTTTCCCCAACCCAGGCCCTCGCGCAGCAGCGCGAGCTTGATGGTCATGTCGCTCACGCGCCAGGTCGCGGGCGAGAGCACGTCGATGTCGTAGCCCTCGCTCAGCGTGCTCGGGTCTTCGACCACGATCTGCACATGCTCCGCCGCCGCGGCATCGAGGCCCGCGGCGCCGCGCTCTTTGGCACGGACCGCGAGCGCATGCGAAGGCGCAGCCACGGCGACGGTGTGGAGCTGCATCAGGAATTCGCGGTCGATCTTCGCGTCGGCATGGCCGAAGGCCGCGATCGCGAGATCGCAGCGACCGCTGTTCAACGCATCGATGGTGCCGCCGACCGAGCTGTAGGCCACGCGCACCGCGATGCCCGGATAGCGCGCATGCAGGCCGCGGATCGCGCTCGCCACGAGCGCCGGCGGAAAGAGCGTGTCCACCGCCAGCGAAAGGCCGAGCTCGATGCCCTGCGCGACGCCCTGCGCCCGCGCATGCAGCGCCTCGACCTTCGACAGGATCACGCGCACGTCGCCGAGCAGCGCCGTGCCCGTGGGCGTGAGCACCGGCTTGTGCCCCGAGCGATCGAACAGCCGCACCTGCAGCTGCGCCTCGAGGCTGGCGATCGCATGGCTCACGGCCGACTGCACACGGTGCAGCCGGGCCGCGCCCGCGCGAAAGCTGCCCGTGTCGGCCACGGCGACGAACATCTGCATCTGGCTCAATGTGAGCGCCTCCAGCATGATCTCTCCAGTCGATCGAGTCGGCCGATATTATTCGCTTTCATTCATACGCCGTTCGGCCCAAAGTGGCGGCATGCACAAGCCGCTCACGCCCTCCCCCACGCACGCGATGACGCACTGGCCCGGGGTCGCGCTGGTCGTTGCCGCCGGCGTGGTCGCATCGCTCCAGGTCGGCAAGGTGGCGATCGCGGTGCCGCAGCTGCGCACCGACTTCGGCCTCAACCTCACGATGGTCGGCTGGCTCATGGCCATGTTCTCGCTGCTGGGTGTGCTCGGTGCGGTGCCGGTGGGCGCGTGGGTCGAGCGCGCCGGCGACCGGCGCCTGGTGCTCGCGGGCCTGCTCGCGATCGTCGCGGGCAGCACGGCGGGCGCGCTGTCGCACAGCGTGGCAATGCTGCTCGCGGGGCGCGTGGTCGAGGGGCTGGGTTTCGTGCTGATCACCATCGCCGGTCCTTCGGTGCTGCAGCGCATGGTCGCGCCCGGCGGCCAGGACCTGGCCTTCGCGATCTGGAGCTGCTTCATGCCGGCCGGGATCGCGCTCGCGCTCTTCAGCGGTGCATTGCTCGACGGGTGGCGCGGCTTCTGGTTCGGCAATGCCGCGCTCGCGGCCGTGGTCGCGCTGCTCGTTCTGTCCGCCGTCCCGCGCGGCGCCAGCGGCGGTGCCGCGCCGGTGTCATGGCGCAGCATGGGCCGCGATGCGACCGCGACGCTGCGCGCCGGCGCGCCGGCATTGATCGCCGCATCGTTCGTGGTCTACAGCCTGCAGTTCTTTGCGCTCTTCAGCTTTCTGCCGGTGCTGCTGATCGAGCGCATGGGCGTGGACACGGCGGCGGCCGGCGCGCTGAGCGCGGTGGCCTGCTGCGCCAACGTGGCAGGCAACCTCGCGGCCGGCGTGCTGTTGAAGCGCGGCGCAGCGCGCTGGCTGCTGGCGGCCTCGGCCAGCGCGGTGATGGGGCTGGCGGCCGTCGGCATCTTCCTGCCGCTGCTCGGTGCGCTGCCGGCGTTCGTGCTGTGCCTGGTGTTCTCTGGTGCGGGCGGGCTGCTGCCGGCCACGCTGATCGGCACCTCGCCGCTGGTGGCGCCGAGCCTGCGCATTGCGCCGATGGGGATGGGCCTGCTGATGCTCGGCAGCAACCTGGGCCAGATGATCGGACCGGTGGTGGTCGGCGGCGCGGTCGATGCGCGTGGCTGGCCCGCGGCGGCAGCCATCGTGGCCGTGGCGGGCGTGGCCGGCGTGCTGCTGGCGCTGGGGCTGCGGCGCGCGATGGCGCGCACCGGCAGCCGCCCGGCCCGGCAGCCTCAGGCGAGCGTGTAGGCCGTCTTCACGGTGGTGAAGAACTCCTGCGCATAACGGCCCTGCTCGCGCGGACCGTAGCTCGAGCCCTTGCGGCCGCCGAAGGGCACGTGGTAGTCCACGCCCGCGGTCGGCAGATTGACCATCACCATGCCGGCCTGGCTGTGGCGCTTGAAGTGCGTGGCGTACTTCAGCGAAGTGGTCGCGATGCCGGCCGAGAGGCCGAACTCGGTGTCGTTGGCGGTGGCCAGCGCCTCGTCGTAGTTCTTCACGCGGATCACGCTCGCGACCGGGCCGAAGATCTCTTCCTTGTTGATGCGCATGGCCGCGGCCGACTCGCTGAACAGCGCCGGCGACATGTAGTAGCCGTCGGTCTCGAGCTTCAGCAGCTCGCCGCCGGCCGCGAGCGTAGCGCCCTCGCCCTTGCCGATGGCGATGTATTCCATGTCCTGGTCGAGCTGCGACTTCGACGACACGGGGCCGACGTCGGTGCCCTGCGCGAGCGCATCGCCAACCTTGATCTTCGCCATGCGCGCCTTCATCGCCTCGATGAACTTCGGGTAGATGCCTTCGGTCACGATCAGCCGGCTCGACGCGGTGCAGCGCTGGCCGGTGGAATAGAAGGCGCTCTGCACGCTGAGCTCGACGGCCTGCGCGAGGTCGGCATCGTCGAGCACCACCTGCGGGTTCTTGCCACCCATCTCGAGCTGCACCTTCTTGCCGTTGGTGGCGCACTGCACCGCGATGTTGCGGCCCACGCCGACCGAGCCGGTGAAGCTGATCGCATGCACGCCCGGGTGGTCGACGAGCGCATTGCCGATCACACTGCCGCGGCCCATCACGAGGTTGAACACGCCCGCGGGAATGCCCGAGCGGCTGATGATCTCGGCCAGCGCCCAGGCGCAGCCCGGCACGAGGTCGGCGGGCTTGAAGACCACGCAGTTGCCGAAGGCGAGCGCGGGCGCGATCTTCCAGGCCGGAATGGCGATCGGAAAGTTCCACGGCGTGATGAGACCGATCACGCCGACCGGCTCGCGCGTGATCTCGACGCCGATGTTCGGGCGTACCGAGGGCACGAGCTCGCCCGCGAGGCGCAGGCACTCGCCGGCAAAGAACTTGAAGATGTAGCCCGCGCGCGCGGCTTCGCCGATGCCTTCGGCGCGCGTCTTGCCCTCTTCGCGTGCGAGCAGTTCGCCGAGCTCTTCCTTGCGCGCGAGGATCTCGTTGCCGATCTTGTCGAGCGCATCGGAGCGGGCCTGGATGCCGCCCGTGGCCCAGGCCGGGAATGCGGCGGTGGCGGTGGCCACGGCTGCCTCCACGTGCGTGGCATCGCCCTGCGCGTACTGGCCCAGCACGTCGGACAGGTTGCTCGGGTTGACGTTGGGGCTGTAGCTCGCGCCGGCGCGCCATTCGCCGCCGATCAGGTTGTCGAAGTTCTGCATGAGGGTTCCTTGCTGCTCGATGGAAAAGACAAAAACGGAAGGCTAAACCTTCACCTGACCATGCATGGTTTCTTGTTGTCGAAAGTCCATCCGGGAATCAGGTATTGCATCGCCTGCGCATCGTTGCGCGCACCGAGGCCATGCTTCAGGTACAGCTGGTGCGCCTTCTCGACCTCGGCCATGTCGAGCTCGATGCCCAGGCCGCCACGCATCGGCACCTTGACGAGGCCACCCTCGATCTTGAGCGGGTCGCGCGTGAGGCGCTGGCCGTCCTGCCAGATCCAGTGCGTGTCGATGGCCGTGACCTTGCCGGGCGCGGCGGCCGCCACGTGCGTGAACATCGCGAGCGACACGTCGAAGTGGTTGTTCGAATGCGAGCCCCATGTCAGGCCCCAGGCCTGGCACAGCTGTGCCACGCGCACCGAGCCCTGCATCGTCCAGAAATGCGGGTCGGCCAGCGGAATGTCCACCGACTGCAGCGACAGGCTGTGCACCATCTCGCGCCAGTCGGTCGCGACCATGTTGGTGGCCGTCGGCAGGCCGGTGGCGCGCCGGAACTCGGCCATCACCTCGCGGCCCGAGAACACGCCTTCGGCGCCGCACGGGTCTTCGGCATAGGCCATCACGCCATGCAGGTCGCGGCACAGGCGCACCGCATCGGCCAGCAGCCAGCCGCCGTTCGGGTCGAGCGTGACGCGCGCCTCGGGAAAGCGCTCGTGCAGCGCGCGGATCGCCTCGACCTCTTCCTCGCCGCGCAGCACGCCGCCCTTGAGCTTGAAGTCGGTGAAGCCGTAGCGCGCATGCGTGGCCTCGGCCAGCCGGACGATGGACTCGGGCGTCATCGCCTCTTCGTGGCGCAGCCGGAACCAGTCGTTGTCGGCGCCGGGATCGCTTTCGTACGGCAGGTCGGTCTTGCCGCGGTCGCCCACGTAGAAGAGGTAGCCGAGCATCTGCACCGCATCGCGCTGCTGGCCTTCGCCGAGCAGCGCGGCCACGGGCACCTCGAGGTGCTGGCCCAGCAGGTCGAGCAGCGCCGCTTCGACGGCCGTGACCGCGTGGATGGTGACGCGCAGGTCGAAGGTCTGCTGGCCGCGCCCGCCGCTGTCGCGGGCCGCGAACTCGCGGCGCATCGCATTGAGCACCGCGTTGTGGTTGCCGATGGGCTGCCCGACGACGAGGGCGCATGCGTCCTCGAGCGTCTGGCGGATCTTCTCGCCGCCGGGGACTTCGCCCACGCCGGTGCGGCCCGCGCTGTCGGTCAGGATCAGCAGGTTGCGCGTGAAGAACGGACCATGGGCGCCGCTCAGGTTCATGAGCATGCTGTCGTGGCCCGCGACGGGCACCACGCGCATGGCGGTGACGACGGGCGTGCCCGTCGCGGTGCTGCGGGAGAGGGATTCTGGCGTGTGGGTCATCTTGTGGCGTCCATCCGCTGCGGGCAGCGCGTTGGCCAGGCTTGTGCTTACTGCGGGCCGAGCGCGTCGATCAGGGCCTTGAGCTGTTCCATCTCGTCGGGCTTCAGGTCGGTGAGCGGCGCGCGCACCGGACCCGCGTCGTGGCCGACGATCTTGGCGCCGGCCTTGACGATGCTGACCGCATAACCCGGCACGCGGTTGCGCAACTCGAGGTAGGGCATGAAGAAGTTCTTCAGCAGGCGGTGCTGCGTGGCTATGTCGTCGTTGGCGACCGCGTGATAGAAGTCCATCGCCATCTTCGGAATGAAGTTGAACACGGCCGACGAATACACCGGCGTGCCCATGGCCTTGTAGGCTGCGGCATAGACCTCGGCGGTGGGCAGGCCGCCCAGATAGGCGAAGCGGTCGCCCATCTTCTGGAAGATCGCGACCATGGCTTCGATGTCGCCCACGCCGTCCTTGAAGCCCACGAGGTTCGGGTTGCGCTCGGCCAGCGCGGCCAGCGTGTCGGGCTTGAGGCGGCTCGAGGCGCGGTTGTAGACGATCACGCCGAACTTCACGCTCTTGCACACGGCCTCGACGTGCGCCGCCAGGCCTTCCTGGCCGGCTTCGGTCAGGTAGTGCGGCAGCAGCAGGATGCCGTGCGCGCCGGCCTTCTCGGCGGCCTGGGCGCATTGGATCGCGAAGCGCGTCGGGCCACCGGCGCCCGCGATGATCGGCACCACGCCGCGGCAGGTGTCGACCGCGGTCTTGATGATGCCGGGGTACTCGTCGCCGGTGAGCGAGAAGAACTCCCCCGTGCCGCCGGCCGCGAACAACGCGCTGGCGCCGTAGGGCGCGAGCCACTCGAGACGCTGCTCGTAGCCCTTCTTGTTGAAGTCGCCGTTGCTGTCGAAGTCGGTCAACGGGAACGAGAGCAGGCCGGAGCCCATGATGGTCTTGAGTTCTTGCGGGTTCATCGAAATACCAATGTGTAAGTTAGGGAAAAAAGCGATCAGTCCAGCTTGATGCCGGCGTCAGCCACGACCTTGGCCCAGCGCGCGCGTTCCTTGGCGAAGAACTGCTCTTCCTCGGCCGGCGCCATGGTCACGACCTCGGCGCCCTGCCCTGCCAGGCGCGAGCGGATGTCGGCCGAACGGATGACGGTGATCAGTGCCGTGTTGAGGCGCTGCACGATGGCGTCGGGCGTGCCCTTGGCCACGCGCACGCCTTGCCAGGTGCCCGACTCGTAGCCGGGCAGGCCCTGCTCCGCGATGGTCGGCACGTCGCCGATCAGCGGCATGCGCGTCGACTTGGAGACGCCGAGCACCTTGAGCTTGCCGCTCTGCACATGCGGCAGCGTGGCCAGCATGCCGTTCATCAGCACCTGGGTCTGGCCTGCCACGGTGTCCTGCACCGCCTGCACGCCGCCCTTGTAGGGCACGTACTGCCAGCGCGCGCCGCTTGCACGCTCAAGCGCCACACCCGCGAGGTGCGGTGCGCTGCCGGTGGCGGTGACGGCGAAGTTGATGTCCGACTTCTTCGACAGTGCCACCAGTTCCTTGAGGCTGTTGGCCTGCACCGATGGATGCACCACGAGCAGGTGCGGCGAATAGGCCAGCATCGTCACGCCGCGCAGGTCCTTCGAGGGATCGAAAGCCAGCCGCGTATAGACCGAGGGGCTGATGGCGAGTGCGCCGACGTCGCACAGCAGCAGCGTGTAGCCATCGGGCCTCGACTTGGCGACGTAGTCGGCGCCGAGGTTGCCATTGGCGCCCGGCTTGTTCTCGACGATCACCGATTGGCCCAGCGCCTCCGAGAGCGGTTGGCTGATCGAGCGCGCGATGATGTCGGAGGAGCCGCCGGGTGGGTACGGCACCACGATGCGGATGGGTTTGGAAGGCCAGGCATCGGCCGCCTGCACGCCGCCGGCCGCAAGCATCCCGCCGCCGAGCGCGCCGAGCATCAGGTCACGTCTTTTCAAGCTCATTCAGGGTCTCCTGCTGGTTGTGTTGTCAGTCATCGTACAACTATGAATAACAGTTGTCCAGACTTTCGCGCGAATTCCTCAGGCTGGCGCGGCCGGCGCTTCGCCTGCAGCCTTCTGCGCGGCCTCCTGCGCGAGGCGCAGCCGCTCGCGGCTGTTGGTCAGGTGGATGCGCATCGCAGCGCGCGCCGACTCGGGATCGCGGCGCGCGATGGCGGCATAGATCTCTTCGTGCTCGCGGTTCACGCGGCTCAGGTATTCGCCGCGCCGGTCGTAGTTGCGGATCGCGGTGATGCGCGTGCGCGGGATGATCGTGGTGCCGAGGTGGCTCATGATGTCCGCGAAGTACGGATTGCCCGTGGCCTGCGCGATCTGCAGGTGAAAGCGGAAGTCCGGCGCCACCGTGTCCCCTGCCGCCGACACGTTGCGCTCGAAATCGTCGAGCGCCTGGCGCATCGCAAGCAGGTGCTCCTCGGTGCGCCGCGTGGCCGCCAGGCCTGCCGACTCGGTCTCGAGGCTGATGCGCAGCTCGAGCACGGCGAGCACGTCGACCGAGGTTGCGATGTCGGCGGAATCGAGCCGGAACATGCCCGCCGCGCGCGGCTGCAGCACGAAGGTGCCGACGCCGTGATGGGTTTCGACCAGGCCCGCGGCCTGCAGCTTCGAGAGCGCCTCGCGCACCACGGTGCGGCTCACGCCGAACGACTGCATGATGGCCGACTCGGTCGGCAGCTTGTCGCCGGGGCGCAACTGCTGGCTGCGAATCTTCTCGCCCAGGTCTTCGACCAGCCCGTGCGCAAGGCCCCGCGCGCGCGGCCTCGGCCGGCCCACGAAGGGCCCGCTCGCAGCGGCTTCCGCCGCCGTTTCTCGATTTGAGGGATTACCCGCAGTCGTCTGGGCCATGGTCACGATAATAATCCGGTCTCAGTTGTACGACAACAGATAACTTAACACTTCTTTCCGTTCGAGGCGGTCCAACGCTCCCAAGACATGTCGACATCCGAACAAGCCTCCCCTCCCTCACTCCATCGGCTGCTGTTGACCGGCGCGGCCGGCGGCCTGGGCAAGGTACTGCGCGAGCGCCTGCGCCCCTATGCCGACATCCTGCGCCTGTCGGACATCGCGGCGCTCTCGCCGGCTGAAGGCGCGCACGAGGAAGTCGTACCCTGCGACCTGTCGGACAAGGCCGCGGTGCATGCGCTGGTCGAGGGCTGCGATGCGATCGTGCACCTCGGCGGGGTTTCGGTCGAGCGCCCGTTCGAGGAGATCCTCGAAGCCAACATCAAGGGCGTGTTCCACATCTATGAAGCCGCGCGCCGACACGGCGTGAAGCGCGTGGTGTTCGCAAGCTCCAACCACGTGATCGGCTTCTACGAGCAGACCGAGCACCTCGACGCGCATGCTGCGCGCCGGCCCGACGGCTACTACGGCCTTTCGAAGTCCTTCGGCGAGGACGTGGCGCAGTTCTACTTCGACCGCTGGGGCATCGAGACGGTCAGCATCCGCATTGGTTCGTCGTTCCCCGAGCCGCTCAATCGCCGGATGATGAGCACCTGGCTCAGCTACCGCGACCTGACCACGCTGATCGAGAAATCGCTCTTCACGCCCGATGTGAAGCACACGGTGGTCTACGGCATGTCGGCCAACCGCGACGTCTGGTGGGACAACAGCGCGGCGGCGCACCTCGGGTTCGTTGCGCAGGACAGCTCCGAGGCGTTCCGCGACAAGGTCGAGGCGCAACCGCCGGTGGCCCCCACCGATCCCAATGCGATCTACCAGGGCGGCGCCTTCACGGCGCAGGGCCCGTTCGGCGACGCGTGATGTCCGGCATGCAAGCCGAACTCGTCTTCGACGCACGCTGCGCCACCGGCGAAAGCCCGGTCTGGCGCGCCGACGAACAGGCGCTCTACTGGGTCGACATTCCGGCGCGCCAACTGCACCGCCTGCACCCATCGAGCGGCCGGCACGAGCGCTGGACTGGCGACGAGATGCTGGCCTGCATCGCGCCGCGCGCAGGCCACCCGGGTGAATGGATCGCCGGCATGGAAAGCGGCCTGTTCGCGATCGCCCCGCGCGAGGATGGCTCGCTTGCGGCGAGCCCCGTCGCCACCGCGGTGCACGCCGCTGCAGGCATGCGCTTCAACGACGGGCGCTGCGACCGGCAGGGCCGTTTCTGGGCCGGCACCATGCTGATGGACATGGCCGCGGGCCGCGACGTGGGCCGCGTCTATCGCTACCAGGCCGACACGAATGCCGAAGTCGCACTGCGCCTGCAGTTCGACCACCTGATCGTTCCGAACGGCCTCGCGTTCAGCCCCGACGGCAAGACGATGTACCTCTCGGACTCGCATCCGCTGTCGCAGACCATCTGGGCCTTCGACTACGACACCGCCAGCGGCACGCCGCACGGCCGCCGCATCTTCGCCGACATGAAGCCGCTGCCGGGCCGCCCCGACGGCGCCGCCGTCGACGCCGACGGCTGCTACTGGATCTGCGGCAACGACGCCGGGCTCGTGCATCGCTTCACGCCCGAAGGAAAGCTCGACCGCTCGCTCGCCGTGCCCGTGAAGAAGCCAGCGATGTGCGCCTTTGGCGGCGCGCAGCTCGACACGCTCTACGTGACCTCGATCCGCCCCGGCGGCGACCTGTCCGACCAGCCGCTCGCGGGCGGCGTGTTCGCGTTGCGGCCGGGCGTACAGGGCCTGCCCGAGCCCGAGTGCCGCTTCTGAGCCGATCCGCCTTTTCGATCCACCACCACCATCACAAACCCGAGGAAGACAAATGAAATACACCCGCCACCTCATCGCGCTGGCCGCCGGCCTGTGCGCCATGGCCGCCAACGCCGTCGAGTTCCGCTCGGCCGATGTGCACAACAGCGACGACTACCCCACTGTTGCGGCTGTCAAGCACATGAGCGAGCTGCTCGAGAAGCGCAGCAATGGCAAGTACAAGATCAAGGTGTTCAACAAGAGCGCACTCGGCAGCGAGAAGGAGACGCTCGACCAGGTGAAGATCGGCGCGCTCGAGATGAACCGCGTCAACATCAGCGCGCTCAACTCGATCTGCCCAAAGACGCTGGTGCCGACCATGCCGTTCCTGTTCGACTCGATCGCGCACATGCGCAAGTCGCTCGACGGCCCGATCGGCGAAGAGATCCTGACGGGCTGCGAGAAGGAAGGCCTCGTCGGCCTCGCTTTCTACGACAGCGGCGCTCGCTCGATCTATGCCAAGAAGCCGGTGAAGACCCTGGCCGATGCCAAGGGCCTGAAGATCCGCGTGCAGCAGTCGGACCTGTGGGTTGCGCTGGTCAGCGCCATGGGCGCCAACGCCACGCCGATGCCCGCCGGCGAGGTGTTCACCGCGCTCAAGACCGGGCTGATCGATGCCGCCGAGAACAACATTCCGTCCTACGACGGGTTCAAGCACTACGAAGCGGTGAAGTTCTATTCGCGCACCGAACACTCGATGGCGCCCGAAATGCTCGTGATGTCGAAGGCGATCTACGACAAGCTCTCCAAGGCCGATCAGGATCTGTTCCGCACCACGGCCAAGGAATCGGTCGCGTTCCAGCGCAAGAAGTGGGACGAGCAGGAAGCCAAGTCGCTCGAGGTCGTGACCAAGGGCGGCGCCCAAATCGTTGCCGACGTGGACAAGGCGTCGTTCCGCGCGGCCATGACGCCGGTCTATGCGAAGTTCATCTCGACGCCCGACCTGCAGCGCCTCGTGAAGGCTGTGCAGGACAACAAGTAGGCCTTTGCGCCACCCGGCCCTTCCTCCTGCGGGGGAAGGGCCTTCACGACATTCGGGGATTTGCTCCATGACACTGACCGTTCCCGCGGCAGACACGATCGCCACCGGCGCGCCCATCGAACTCGAGCACCTGGTCGACCCCCGCGGGCGGCCGCCGTCGAACCACGCGTATTCGCGCGTGTGCGCTTTTCTTTCCAAGTCGAGCCTGATGCTGGCCGTGGCGATGCTGATCACGATCATCGTGTGCGTGCAGTACCAGGTCGTCGGCCGCTACATCTTTAACGACACGCCGACCTGGGCCGAAGGTCTCGCGCTGCAGCTCGTGCTGTATGTCACCGCGCTGGGCGTGGCCGTGGGCGTGCGCGATGCGGGGCACATCGGCCTCGATTCGCTCGTGGTGCTGCTGCCGGAGTCGCTGCGCCTGAAAGTCGAGGTGCTGATCCACGCCCTGGTCGCGCTCTTCGGCGGCATCATGGCCTGGAGCGGCTGGACCTGGACCACGCTCAAGTGGACCGACATCAAGCCCATGATGGGCGTCCCCGTCGGCCTGGACTACCTGGCGCTGGTGGTCTCAGGCATCTTGATCGTGCTTTTCTCGATTGAACATGTCATCGCGCTGCTGCGCGACGAAGAAGTGGTGCCCGCGTGGAACTGACTGTCCTCTCCCTTGTTTTCCTGGTGTTGCTCGTGGTGGGCGTGCCGGTTGCGTTCTCGATCGGCCTGGCTTCCATCGCGACGGTGCTCTACGCCGGCCTGCCGGTGGCCGTGGTGTTCCAGAAGATGGTCGGCGGCATGCAGATCTTCTCGTTCCTCGCGATCCCCTTCTTCGTCTTTGCCGGCGAGCTGATGCTCTACGGCGGCATCGCGCAGCGCATCGTGCGTTTTGCCAACAGCCTGGTGGGCCACGTGCGCGGCGGCCTGGGCATGAGCAACGTGATCGGCTGCACGCTGTTCGGCGGCGTCGCCGGCTCGCCGGTGGCCGACGTCTCGGCCATGGGCTCGGTGATGATCCCGCTGATGAAGAAGGAAGGCTACGACGCCGACTACGCAGTCAACGTGACGACGCACGCGGCACTGGTCGGCGCGCTGATGCCGACCTCGCACAATCTGATCATCTTCACGCTCGCCACCACCGGCATCGCTTCGGTCAGCGTGCTCAGCCTCATTCTTGCGGGGCTGATCCCGGCGCTGCTGCTCACCGTGTGCAACCTGGCGGCGGCCTACTACGTGGCGATCCGCCGCGGCTATCCGGTGCGCGGCGCGTTCCCGGGTTGGGGCGAGGTGCTCGCGGCCTTCATCGGCGCCCTGCCCGGGCTGATGATCGTGGTGATCATCCTGGTGGGCATCCTGTCGGGCGTGTTCACCGCCACCGAGTCGGCCGCGACGGCCGTGCTGTGGGCGCTGGGCGTGACGGTGCTCGTCTACCGCTCGCTGAGCCGCAAGGACTTCTTCAAGGCCTGCGCCAAGGCCTGCAAGACGACCGGCGTGGTGCTGCTCCTGATCGGCATCTCCTCGGCCTTTGGCTACTTCATGGCGCTGTACGAAGTGCCGCAGAAGACGGGCGAGCTCATGACCAGCGTGTCGAGCGATCCGTGGGTCATCTTCCTGATGATCAACGTGCTGCTGTTCGTGCTCGGCACCTTCCTCGACATGGCCGCGACCATCCTGATCTGCACGCCGATCTTCCTTCCGATCGCCATGCAGTTCGGCATGAGCCCGGTGCAGTTCGGCATCGTCATGCTGATCAACTGCGCGCTCGGCCTGAACACGCCGCCGGTCGGCACCACGCAGTTCATCGGCTGTGCCATCGGAGGGGTGTCGGTCGGGCAGGTGATGCGATCGATCTGGCCGTTCTACGGCGCGCTGCTGATCTGCCTGATGCTCGTGACCTATGTGCCGACGTTCTCGATGTGGTTGCCGGACCTGGTCAATTCGGTCAAGTAAGCCCCCGAAGAGAGAAACAGCCGCAACGCGGAGCCCGTCCCGATGGACCATTCGTCATCTTCTTCTTCCGCGGTGCGCCCGCCGCACCGCATCCAGATCCACCCGGCCGACAACGTGGCGATCATCGCCAACGACGGCGGCCTGCCCGCAGGCACGGCCTTCGACGATGGGCTGCAGCTCGTCGACAAGGTGCCGCAGGGCCACAAGGTGGCGCTGACGGACCTGGCCGAAGGCGACGCGATCGTGCGCTACAACGTGGTGATCGGCCATGCCTCGAAGGCGCTGCCGCGCGGCAGCTGGGTGCACGAGCGGGTGATGTCCATGCCCACCGCGCCCGAACTCGACGGCCTGCCGATCGCCACCGTCAAGGCGCCCGTGCTGCCGCCTCTCGAGGGCCATACCTTCGAGGGCTACCGCAATGCCGACGGCTCGGTCGGCACGCGCAACATCCTGGCGATCACGCAGACCGTGCAGTGCGTGGCCGGCGTAACCGACTTCGCGGTGCAGCGCATCAAGGCCGAACTGCTGCCGAAGTACCCGAACGTCGACGACGTGGTGGCGCTCGCGCACGGCTACGGCTGCGGCGTGGCGATCGACGCGCCCGATGCGATCATCCCCATCCGCACGCTGCGCAACATCAGCCTCAATCCGAATTTCGGCGGCGAGGTGATGGTGGTGAGCCTGGGCTGCGAGAAGCTGCAGCCCGAGCGCCTGCTGCCGCCCGGCACGATTCCGATCGCCGACCGCCGCGGCGAGGCCGAAGCGGGCGCCGAGGCCGCGCTCGACGTGGTGTGCCTGCAGGACGAGGGCCATGTCGGCTTCATGTCGATGATCGACTCGGTGATGCGGCAGGCCGAAGTGCACCTTGCCCGGCTCGATGCGCGCCGCCGCGAGACGGTGCCCGCGAGCGAGCTCGTCGTGGGCGTGCAGTGCGGCGGCAGCGACGCGTTCTCGGGCGTCACGGCCAACCCGGCCGTGGGCTTTTGCACCGACCTGCTGGTGCGCGCGGGCGCGACCGTGATGTTCTCGGAAGTGACCGAGGTGCGCGACGGCATCGACCAGCTCACCGCGCGCGCGGCATCGCCCGAAGTGGCCGAGGCCATGGTCCGCGAGATGGCCTGGTACGACGCCTACCTGCAGAAGGGCCGCGTCGACCGCAGCGCCAATACCACGCCGGGCAACAAGAAGGGCGGGCTGTCGAACATCGTCGAGAAGGCCATGGGCTCGATCGTCAAGAGCGGCAGCGCGGCCATCTCTGGCGTGGTGCCGCCGGGCGAGAAGGCGCGGCAGAAGGGCCTGCTCTACGCCGCCACGCCCGCAAGCGATTTCATCTGCGGCACGCTGCAGCTGGCCGCGGGCATGAACCTGCACGTCTTCACCACCGGCCGCGGCACGCCCTACGGGCTGGCCGAGGTGCCGGTGATCAAGGTCGCCACGCGCAGCGACCTGGCGCGCCGCTGGCACGACCTGATGGACGTGAACGCAGGCCGCATCGCCGACGGCGAGGCCTCGATCGAGGACGTGGGCTGGGAGCTGTTCCGCCTGATGCTCGATGTGGCCAGCGGCAGGAGGAAAACCTGGGCCGAGCAGTGGAAGCTGCACAACGCGCTCGTCCTCTTCAACCCCGCCCCGGTGACCTGATTCCCCCGACCTCGAAAGGAACATCCATGGAAGACCTCAAAGGCAAGACCGCGCTCGTGACCGGCGCCAGCACCGGCATCGGCGCCGCAGTGGCCATCGCCTTCGCGGCGCGCGGCATGCGCGTGGCGGTGCACTACAACAGCTCGGCCGATGCCGCGAACCAGGTGGTCGATGCCATCCAGAAGGCAGGCGGCGAGGCGTTCGCACTGAAGGCCGACGTGCGCGACACGGCGGCGATCCGCGACTGCGCGAAGCAGGCGGCGGATCGCCTGGGCCGCATCGACGTGCTGGTGAACAACGCGGGCAGCCTGGTCAAGCGCGTGCCGATCGCTGAATTCGACGATGCGCTCTTCGACGAGGTGATGCACATCAATGCGCGCTCGGTGCTCGCGTTCTCGCGCGAGGTGGTGCCGATGATGCGCACCCATGGCAGCGGCAACATCATCAACGTGACCTCGGTCGCGGCGCGGACCGGCGGCGGCCCCGGTGCCTACCTGTATGCGGGTGCCAAGGGCTTCGTGAGCACGGCCACGCACGGGCTGGCCAGGGAACTCGTGGGCGACAGGATCCGCGTCAACGCGGTCGCGCCGGGCGTGATCCAGACGCCGTTCCAGGACCGCTTCTCGACGCCCGCCATGCTCGAGTCGTTCCGCGCGAGCATCCCCATGGGCCGCATCGGCGCGCCCGACGAATGCGTGGGCGCCTTCCTCTTTCTCGCTTCGGAACAGCTCTCGGGCTACGTGACCGGGCAGGTGATCGAGGTGAACGGCGGCCAGTACATGCCCTGAGACGCTGTGGAACCCCACCATGAAAACAAGCAGACTCCTCAGCACCCTGCTGCTGGCGCTGGCGGCCGGCCATGCAGGTGCGGCCACCTGGGTCTACGTGTCGAACGCCGACAGCCAGGAAATCGCGGTGCTGGAGCTCGACCGCGGCCAGGGGCTGCTCAAGCCCGTACAGACGCTCAATGTCGGCGGCATGGTGATGCCGATGGCGGTGAGCCGCGACAAGCGGGTGCTCCATGCCGCGCTGCGCTCGCAGCCGTTTCGCGTGGTCTCGCTCTCGATCGACGCGGCCACCGGCAAGCTCGCCAAGCTCGGCGAGGCGCCGCTGGCCGACAGCATGGCCAACATCGACCTCGATGCGAGCGGCAAGTGGCTCTTCGCGGCCTCCTACCAGGGCGGCAAGATCTCGGTCAACGCGATCGGCAAGGACGGCGCAGCCGGCGCGGTGCAGCAACTGGTGCAGACCGGGCCGAACGCGCATGCGATCCACGCCGATGCCGGCAACCGCTTCGTGCTCGCGACCAGCCTCGGCGGCGAAAACCTCTCGAGCTGGCGCTTCGATGCCGAGCGAGGCCTGCTGTCGCCGAACGAACCGCCGCTCGCCCCGGCGCCAGCGAAATCGGGGCCGCGCCACTTCGTGTGGGACACGCCGCAGCGGCATGTCTACCTGCTGGGCGAGCTCGACGCTGCGCTGCACGTGTATGCCTGGGACGCCGCACGCGGCACGCTCGCGCTGAAGCAGAGCATCAGCGCACTGCCGCCGGGATTCACCGGCAAGCCCTGGGCGGCCGACCTGCACCTGACGCCCGACGGGCGCTTTCTCTACGCCTCCGAGCGCACCTCGAGCACGCTCGCGGCATTCAGGGTCGATCCCGCCACGGGCCAGCTGGCGCCGATCGGCCACACGGCCACCGAGAAGCAGCCGCGCGGCTTCGCGATCGATGCGAGCGGGCGCTGGCTGATCGTGGCGGGGCAGGAATCGCACGCGGTGGCGCTGTACGCCATCGATCCCGCCACCGGCGCGCTCAGCCCGCCTGCGCGCACGGCCGTCGGCAAGAACCCGAACTGGATCGAAATCGTCGACATGCCCTGACGCCGGTCCGCCACCCATCACATTCCAAAGGAGATAGCCCATGCAACGCCGCACACTGATCCGCACCGCCCTCGCTTCTTCACTCGCCGCCGCGGGGCTGCCCGCCTTCGCGCAGGGCAGTACCGGAAACTGGCCCACGGCCAAGGCCATCACCTACCTGGTGCCCTTCCCCGCGGGCGGCACGACCGACGTGCTGGCGCGTCTCATCGCGCAGAAGCTCGGCCCGGCGCTCGGCGCCAACGTGATCATCGACAACAAGGGCGGTGCCGGCGGCAGCGTGGGCTCGGAGATCGGCGCGCGCGCGGCGCCCGACGGCTTCACGGTGGTGGGCGGCACGATCAGCTCGCATGCGATCAACGTGAGCCTCTATCCCAAGCTCGGCTACGACCCGCAGAAATCGTTCGCGCCGGTCACGCTGATCGGCACCAACCCGGTGGTGCTGGTGGTGAACCAGGCGAGCCCCTACAAGACCCTCAAGGACGTGCTCGAAGCCAGCAAGTCCAAGGCAGGCGGCCTGTCGTCGGCCTCAGCCGGCACCGGCACCTCGCAGCACCTGGCGCTGGAACTGCTGGCCTTCAAGTCGGGCGTGAAGTTCACGCACATTCCGTACAAGGGCAGCGGCCCCGCGATTCAGGACGTGATCGGCGGCCAGGTCGACATGATGTTCGACACCACCGTGGTGGCCGGCCCGCACATCCAGAGCGGCAAGCTGCGCGCCATCGCCGTGAGCTCGGCCAAGCGCCTGGCCTCGATGCCCGACGTGCCGACCGTGGCCGAATCGGGCATTGCGGGCCTGCAGGACTTCGAGGTGCTGTCGTGGCAGGCGATCTTCGTGCCCGCCGGCACGCCGGCGCCCGTGATCGACCGGCTGCACGAAGAGATCCGCAAGATTCTCGCCACCGCCGAGATGCAGGACAAGCTCAAGGGCTTCGGCATGCAGCCCGCCGACCTGAGCACGGCCAAGATCGCGGCATTCCAGAAGGCCGAGGTCGAAAAGTGGGCGCAGGTCATCAAGGCGGCGGGCATCAAGGCGGACTGATCGCGTCGGCGCGGCCCGCGAGGCAGGGGAAGCTCCTACGCGGGCCCCGCGGCCCGCTTTATAGAATGCCCGTCCAATCCGAATTCCAGGCATTCCACACGTGTCAGACCGCTCCGCCGTCCTTCCGCAATACCTGTTCCCCAAGCAGGCCCTGACCAACTTCGCCGGTTGGGTCGCGGGCAAGGAGCGCGGTGCCGTCACCACCTGGATCATCCGGCGCTTCGTGGCCAAGTACGGCGTGAACATGGACGAAGCGCTCGAATCGGACATCACCCACTACAAGAGCTTCAACCAGTTCTTCACGCGCGCGCTCAAGCCCGGCGTGCGGCCGCTCGCCGAGGCTGACCTGGTCTGCCCGGTGGACGGGGCGATCAGCCAGTTCGGCGCTATCGAGGGCGACCAGATCTTCCAGGCCAAGGGCCACAACTACACCACGACCGCGCTGGTCGGCGGCGACGCGGCGCTCGCGGCGCGCTTCGCGCACGGCAGCTTCGCCACGGTCTACCTGAGCCCGCGCGACTACCACCGCATCCACATGCCCTGCGACGGGCGGCTGCTGCGCATGATCCACGTGCCCGGTGACCTGTTCTCCGTCAACCCGGTCACGGCGCGCGGCGTGCCCGGCCTGTTCGCCCGCAACGAGCGCGTGGTCTGCGTCTTCGAGTCGGCGCACGGGCCCTTCGTGCTGGCGCTGGTGGGCGCGACGATCGTGGGCAGCATGGCGACCGTGTGGCATGGCGTGGTCAACCCGCCGCGCGGTGGCGAACTGCGCGAGTGGCACTACGCCGACCAGCAGGTCGTGCTGCGCAAAGGCGACGAGATGGGGCGTTTCCTGCTCGGCTCGACCGTCGTGATGCTGTTTCCCGCGCCGCCGCTGGCCTTCAACCCCGACTGGGGCCCGACGCGCGCGGTGCGCCTCGGCGAGGCCATGGCCAACTTCGCAAACATGTGAAGCTTTGTCTCTGGGGCCGCGTCCAGCATGCAGCCGCAGCTATAAAACTAGTAGCATCGTGATCCTTGCGCTATAGTCGCGCGGGCCGATGGCCCGTCCAGCCCCGAGGAGATGATGACGATGAGTAACAAGGAAAACGCAGCCGTCAACCAGCTGCTCGCACTGCTCGAGGCGCGGTATGCAATGCGTGTGCTCTGGGCGCTGCGCGACGGCCATGCCCAGACCTTCCGGCTGCTGCAGGACAGTGTCGGCGGCATCACGCCGAACACGCTCAACACCCGCATCAAGGAACTGCGCGAAGCCGGTCTCGTGAGCCACGGTGGCGACGGCTACAGCCTCACGCTGAGCGGGCAGGACCTGCTCAAGCGGCTGTCGGACCTGCAGGCCTTTGCAGGCAAGTGGCAGCTCGGACAGGTCAAGAAGCAGGCGGCGCCGGCGGCCGCCGCGCCGGACGCGGGGGTCACGCCTGCGGCCGCCTTGCCCGCGCCTTCCACACCGTCTTCCGCTCCCGCCGCATTGACCGATACGCCCGCTCCGCCCGCCCCGCCCGGCGACAAGGCCGATTGAGCGCTCGCGCAGGCCCCTCTGGAGGCGTCGGTAAACTCCCCGCCTTCAGTCTCCGCTTATCCATTCCACCCATTTGACGCAAGGAGCGTTCGACATGCCTACCACTCCCTCCGGCCTGCAATACGAGGACACCACCGTGGGCGACGGCGCCGAAGCCAAGGCCGGCCAGCACGTGCACGTGCACTACACCGGCTGGCTCTACAACGACGGCGTGCAGGGCGCCAAGTTCGACTCGAGCCGCGACCGCAACGACCCGTTCGCGTTCTCGCTGGGTGCCGGCCAGGTCATCAAGGGCTGGGACGAAGGCGTCGCCGGCATGAAGATCGGCGGCAAGCGCACGCTGATCATTCCCGCATCGCTGGGCTATGGCGCGCGTGGCGCAGGCGGGGTGATCCCGCCGAACGCCACCCTCAAGTTCGACGTCGAGCTCCTCGACGCGCACTGAAGAATATTGCTCGCCCCCAGGCTGCGCGCACTTCGTGTCGCTCCGCCACCCCCCTACCGGGGGGCAACACCAGCGGCCCGGCAGAGCCGGTTCCGCGGTGTTCCGCGCGAAAACCGCGGCGCTTCGAGACCCCTGCCCTGCGGCCAGTCTGGCCGCATTTTTTTGCTTGAAATGCCAGAAGCCAGCCCCAAGTGGCTGGCTATCGTTTGTTTCCCGGCCCCGAGCTGGTTCTTTGAAAAATGTCCGATCCGCAACAACCCGAACAGAATTCCCAAATGCTGCAAGGCGAGCCGAGCCCCGAAGAACTGGAGGCCGCGCAGGCAGCGAACGAAAACGACGCGCAGAACGCCCTGGCCGCCGCCCAGTCGGAACTGGCCGCGCTGCAGGCGAAGAACGCCGAACTGGCCGACCAGTACCTGCGTGCGCAGGCCGACGTGCAGAACGCGCGCCGCCGCGCCGACGACGAGATCAGCAAGGCCCGCAAGTTCGCGGTCGAGGCCTTTGCCGAAAGCCTGCTGCCGGTGACCGACAGCCTCGAAGCCGGCCTGGCCGTGAAAGACGCCACACCCGAACAGTTGCGCGAAGGCGCCGAAGCCACGCTGCGCCAGCTCAAGAGCGCGCTCGAGCGCAACAAGGTGCTCGAAGTGGCCCCCGAACCCGGCGCCAAGTTCGATCCGCACCAGCACCAGGCCATCTCCGTGGTGCCGGCTGCCGACCAGGAACCGAACACCGTGGTGACCGTGCTCCAGAAGGGCTACACCATCAACGAGCGCGTGCTGCGCCCGGCGCTGGTCACGGTCAGCGCTCCGAAGTAAACGGCGCCTCGCCCACAAGATTCCCACAGGAAATCCCCGCGTCATCCCTTGAATCGCGCCGGGTTATCCACACGTTCATAACAACATATTTTTAGGCTTTCAGGAGTAAGAACATGGCAAAGATCATCGGCATCGACCTCGGCACCACCAACTCGTGCGTGTCGATCATGGAGGGCAACACCACGCGTGTGATCGAGAACTCGGAAGGTGCGCGCACCACGCCGTCGATCGTGGCCTACCAAGAAGACGGCGAAGTGCTCGTCGGCGCCTCGGCCAAGCGCCAGGCGGTCACGAACCCGAAGAACACGCTGTATGCGATCAAGCGCCTGATCGGCCGCAAGTTCGAGGAAAAAGAAGTTCAGAAGGACATCGACCTGATGCCCTACACCATCTCGAAGGCCGACAACGGCGACGCATGGGTCGAGGTGCGCGGCAAGAAGATGGCGCCCCAGCAGGTCAGCGCCGACATCCTGCGCAAGATGAAGAAGACCGCCGAAGACTACCTCGGCGAGCCCGTGACCGAAGCCGTGATCACGGTGCCGGCCTACTTCAACGACGCCCAGCGCCAGGCCACCAAGGACGCCGGCCGCATTGCCGGCCTCGACGTCAAGCGCATCATCAACGAGCCCACTGCGGCGGCACTGGCCTTCGGCCTCGACAAGCAGGACAAGGGCGACCGCAAGATCGCCGTCTATGACCTCGGCGGCGGCACCTTCGACGTGTCGATCATCGAGATCGCGGACGTCGACGGCGAGAAGCAGTTCGAAGTGCTGTCGACCAACGGCGACACCTTCCTCGGCGGCGAGGACTTCGACCAGCGCGTCATCGACTACATCATCGGCGAGTTCAAGAAGGAGCAAGGCGTCGACCTGAGCAAGGACGTGCTCGCGCTGCAGCGCCTGAAGGAAGCGGCCGAGAAGGCCAAGATCGAGCTGTCGAACAGCGCGCAGACCGACATCAACCTGCCCTACATCACGGCCGATGCCTCGGGTCCGAAGCACCTGAACATCAAGCTCACGCGCGCCAAGCTCGAGAGCCTGGTCGACGAGCTGATCGAGCGCACCATCGCGCCGTGCCGCGTGGCCATCAAGGACGCCGGCATCAGCGTGAGCGACATCAACGACGTGATCCTGGTCGGCGGCATGACCCGCATGCCCAAGGTGCAGGAAAAGGTGAAGGCCTTCTTCGGCAAGGAGCCGCGCAAGGACGTGAACCCCGACGAGGCCGTGGCCGTCGGTGCCGCCATCCAGGGCCAGGTGCTTTCAGGTGACCGCAAGGACGTGCTGCTGCTCGACGTGACCCCGCTGTCGCTGGGCATCGAGACCATGGGCGGCGTGATGACCAAGATGATCACGAAGAACACCACGATCCCGACGAAGTTCGCGCAGACCTTCTCGACCGCCGAGGACAACCAGCCGGCCGTGACGATCAAGGTGTTCCAGGGTGAACGCGACATCGCCGCGGGCAACAAGCTGCTCGGCGAGTTCAACCTCGAGGGCATCCCTCCGGCCTCGCGCGGCACGCCGCAGATCGAAGTGAGCTTCGACATCGACGCCAACGGCATCCTGCACGTCGGCGCCAAGGACAAGGGCACCGGCAAGGAAAACAAGATCACCATCAAGGCGAACTCGGGCCTGTCGGAAGACGAGATCCAGAAGATGGTGAAGGACGCCGAGCTCAACGCGGCCGACGACAAGAAGAAGCTCGAGATCGTGCAGGCGCGCAACCAGGGCGAGGCCATGGTGCACAGCGTGAAGAAGTCGCTCGGCGAGCACGGCGAGAGCCTCGACGCCGGCGAGAAGGAAAAGATCGAAACCGCGATCAAGGACCTGGAAGAAGCCCTCAAGGGCGAGGACAAGGCCGCGATCGAGGAAAAGACCAACACGCTCATGACCGCGAGCCAGAAGCTCGGCGAGAAGATGTACGCCGACGCGCAGGCCGCTGCCGGTGCCGCCGGCGGTGCCACCGGCGCCCCGGAAGGTGCGCAGGCCGCGAGCGGCCCGGCCGATGACAACGTGGTCGACGCCGAAGTCAAGGAAGTCAAGAAGGACTGAGCTTCGGCCCTTCTCACAAGGCTGGATCACCTGAGCGGGTGCTCCAGCCTTTCTCGCTTCAAGTTCCGGCTCCACGCCCGCCCCGACCGAACCAGCCATGGCCACAAAACGCGACTACTACGAAACCCTCGGCGTTCCCAAGAACGCGAGCGAGGAGGAAATCAAGAAGGCTTATCGCAAGCTTGCGATGAAGCACCACCCTGACCGCAACCACGGCGACACGAGCAAGGACGCCGAGGCCAAGTTCAAGGAGGTCAAGGAAGCCTACGAAATGCTCTCCGACGGCCAGAAGCGCGCGGCCTACGACCAGTACGGCCACGCGGGCGTCGACCCCAACATGCGCGGCGGCCCGGGCGCGGACGGCTTCGGCGGCTTTGCCGAGGCCTTCGGCGACATCTTCGGCGACGTGTTCGGTGGGGCCCGCGGCCGCACGAGCGGCGGGCGCCAGGTGTTCCGCGGCAGCGACCTGAGCTACGCCATGGAGGTCACGCTCGAGGAAGCGGCCGAGGGCAAGGAAGCCCAGATCCGCATCCCGAGCTGGGACGACTGCGGCACCTGCAAGGGCTCGGGCGCCAAGCCCGGCACCAAGCCGATCACCTGCACCACCTGCCACGGCGCGGGCGCGGTGCAGATGCGCCAGGGCTTCTTCAGCGTGCAGCAGACCTGCCCCACCTGCCACGGCAGCGGCAAGATCATCCCCGAGCCCTGCACCACCTGCCACGGCCAGGGCAAGATCAAGAACAACAAGACGCTCGAGGTCAAGATCCCGGCCGGCATCGACGACGGCATGCGCATTCGCAGCACCGGCAACGGCGAGCCCGGCACCAACGGCGGGCCGCCGGGCGATCTCTACATCGAGATCCGGCTCAAGAAGCACGAGCTGTTCGAACGCGACGGCGACGACCTGCACTGCGTGGTGCCCGTGAGCATCACCACGGCGGCACTCGGCGGCGAGATCAGCGTGCCCACGCTCAGCGGCGCCGCGGCCATCGACATTCCCGACGGCACGCAAAGCGGCAAGCAGTTCCGCCTGCGCGGCAAAGGCATCAAGGGCGTGCGCTCGAGCTACCCCGGCGACCTGTACTGCCATGTGCGCGTGGAGACACCGGTCAAGCTCACCGAGCATCAGCGCAAGCTGCTGAAGGAGCTCGACGAGTCGCTCAAGAAGGGCGGCGAGAAGCACAGCCCCACCGACAAGGGCTGGCTCGACAAGGCCAAGGAATTCTTCAGCTGACAGGACGCCCTGCCCGGTCGTTCGGGCGCCCGGCCGCACGCTGCGGCTGAGCGGTTTCTCCAGCGTTTTCAGAGAGTTGGCAAACCGCCCGGGGCCGGCGGTGCCGGCGCCTGCCCAATCTCCCCGGAAGCACGCCGACCGCGCGTAGGCGCGCTTTCCCACGTCCACATGCGCCGCCGGCGCATCAACACCTGGCGCGCGGATTGCTTTTATATATTCTTGGATTGAGCAATAAACCTAAACAGCATGCCGCGCGTTATTGGCAGGTGTCCGTTTTGGGCGGTTGAGCGCTCATTAGGTGCGTGTCCTCCCGGAAAAGATGCAATGGCTGCATAGGCTGTTCGCCATAGGTATTTTCACGGGCGCCCGAGTGGGGCGAAGTGCGTTTGCCGAACCTTGGAATTTAGCCGTATTGGAAAAATGGTGCAGCGATGTGCAGGGAACTTTACTTCGCACTGTGGTTCTGATTTAACAAACAATATTCCGGGGTGCACTCTTTGCTTTATGCTGGTTGTGCAGATTGTGATTAAGGGAGTTTTCCACGGCTTGCAGCCTTGGGGCGGGCATACCTTGAAAAGTTGCGACGCATGGCGGCTGCAGGCTTCGGGCGAATACCCGCAGACCTGATGGAGGCGTGACCATGGATGTGATCAGCAACTTTGCCGCCCGCTACGAGCGCACCCGGGAGGAAGTCCTGTCGCTGCAGGACTATCTGGACATCTGCAAACGCGATCCCACCGCGTATGCCACCGCCTCGGAGCGCATGCTCAAGGCCATCGGCGAGCCCGAACTGGTCGACACGCGCAACGACCAGCGGCTCTCCCGGATCTTCGCCAACAAGGTCATCAAGATCTATCCGGCGTTCAAGGAGTTCTACGGCATGGAGGACGCCATCGAGCAGGTGGTGTCGTACTTTCGGCATGCCGCCCAGGGCCTCGAGGAGAAAAAGCAGATCCTCTACCTGCTCGGCCCCGTGGGCGGCGGCAAGAGCTCGATCGCCGAGCGGCTGAAGCAGCTCATGGAGCAGGTGCCCTTCTATGCGATCCAGGGTTCGCCGGTCAACGAGACGCCCCTGGGCCTCTTCAGCGCGGTCGAAGACGGCGAGATCCTCGAGAAGGAATACGGCATTCCGCGGCGCTACCTCAACCGCATCCTCTCGCCCTGGGCCGTCAAGCGCCTGGAGGAATACGGCGGCGACATCCGCCAGTTCAAGGTGGTCAAGCGCTACCCGTCGGTGCTGCGGCAGATCGCCGTGGCCAAGACCGAGCCGGGCGACGAGAATAATCAGGACATCTCCTCGCTGGTCGGCAAGATCGACATCCGCAAGCTCGAGACCTATGCGCAGGACGACCCGGACGCCTACGCCTACTCGGGCGGCCTGTGCCTCGCCAACCAGGGCCTGCTGGAATTCGTCGAGATGTTCAAGGCGCCGATCAAGGTGCTGCATCCACTGCTCACGGCCACGCAGGAGGGCAACTTCAAGGGCACCGAAGGCTTCGGCGCCATTCCGTTCGACGGCATCGTGCTGGCGCACAGCAACGAGAGCGAGTGGAAAGCCTTCCGCAACAACAAGAACAACGAGGCGTTCCTCGACCGGATCTACATCGTCAAGGTGCCCTACTGCCTGCGCGGCTCGGAGGAAATCAAGATCTACGAGAAGCTGGTGCGCAACTCGTCGTTGGCGGAGGCGCCCTGCGCGCCCGGAACGCTGCGCATGATGGCGCAGTTCTCGGTGCTCACGCGGCTGAAGGAGCCCGAGAACTCCAGCATCTACAGCAAGATGCAGGTCTACGACGGCGAGAACCTCAAGGACACCGACCCCAAGGCCAAGTCGATCCAGGAATACCGCGACTACGCGGGCGTCGACGAAGGCATGAGCGGCGTCTCCACGCGCTTCGCCTTCAAGATCATCTCGAAGGTCTTCAACTTCGACAGCTCCGAGGTGGCGGCCAATCCGGTGCACCTGATGTACGTGCTCGAGCAGCAGATCGAACGCGAGCAGTTCCAGCCCGAGACCGAGCAGAAGTACATCAGCTACATCAAGGAGTTGCTGGCGCCGCGTTATGCCGAGTTCATCGGCAAGGAGATCCAGACCGCCTACCTCGAAAGCTACAGCGAGTACGGCCAGAACATCTTCGACCGCTACGTCACCTATGCCGACTACTGGATACAGGACCAGGAGTTCCGCGACGTCGACACGGGCGAGGTGTTCGACCGCGCCGCGCTCAACGGCGAACTCGAGAAGATCGAGCGGCCCGCAGGCATCGGCAACCCGAAGGATTTCCGCAACGAGATCGTCAACTTCGTTCTGCGCGCACGTGCGGGCAATGCCGGTCGCAACCCCGCCTGGACCAGCTACGAGAAGCTGCGCGCGGTCATCGAGAAAAAGATGTTCTCCAACACCGAAGAACTGCTGCCGGTCATCAGCTTCAACACGAAGAGCAGTGCCGAGGAACAGAAGAAGCACGAGGACTTCGTGACCCGCATGGTCGAGAAGGGCTATACGGCCAAGCAGGTCCGCCTGCTCTGCGAGTGGTACCTGCGGGTGCGCAAGAGTTCATAGCGACCGTCCATCGCGGCGGAGCGCGGGCTCCGCCCCCTTTTTGCAAGGAGCGTTGACATCATCGTGGCCATCCTGCAGCAGATCATCGACCGCCGGCTCTCGGGCAAGAACAAATCCATCGGCAACAGGGAACGCTTTCTGCGCCGCTACCGCGGGCAGATCCAGGAGGCCGTGCGGCGCGCGGTGAGCGGGCGCAACATCCGCGAACTGGAACAGGGCGAAGACGTGACCCTGCCGCGCCGCGACGTGTCCGAGCCGGTGTTCGGCCATGCGCGCGGCGGCGACCGCGAGTATGTGCACCCCGGCAACCAGGAATACATCAAGGGCGACCGCATCGCGCGGCCCGAGGGCCAGGGCGGCGGCGGCTCCGGCAGCGGCGAGGCCGGCGACGGCGGCGAGGGCGAGGACGATTTCGTGTTCCGCCTCACGCGCGAGGAGTTCATGCGTGTCTTCTTCGACGACCTCGCGCTGCCGCACCTGGTGCGCACGCAGATCGCCGACGTGCCTGAATGGAAGAGCCACCGCGCGGGCTTCACCAACGACGGGACCCCCAACAACCTGCACGTGGTGCGCTCGATGCGCGGCGCGCTGGCCCGCCGCATCGCGCTCGGTGGCGAACCGCGCAAGGAACTCAAGCGCCTCGAGGCCCGCCTCGCGCACCTGCAGGCGCATCCGCAAGCGGCGCAGGCCTTCATCCAGACCGAGATCCGCGAAACCGAGGAGCGCATCGCCGAACTGCGGCGCAGCATGCGGCACGTGCCCTACATCGATCCGATCGACCTGCGCTACCGCAACCGCGTGAAGACGCCGGTGCCGAGCGCGAAGGCCGTGATGTTCTGCCTCATGGACGTGTCGGGCTCGATGGACGAGGCGCGCAAGGACATGTCCAAGCGCTTCTTCATGCTGCTCTACATGTTCCTCACGCGCCACTACGAGACCATCGACCTCGTGTTCCTGCGCCACCACACGCAGGCGCAGGAAGTGAGCGAAGACGAGTTCTTCCACGCCACCGAAACCGGCGGCACGGTGGTGTCGAGCGCGCTGGTGCTGATGGACGAGATCGTCAAGGCGCGCTATCCGAGCGGCGAGTGGAACATCTACGGCGCGCAGGCCAGCGACGGCGACAACTGGCACCAGGACAGCGGGCGCTGCCGCCAGCTGCTGGCCGAGAACATCCTGCCGGTGGTGCGCTACTACGCCTACGTGCAGGTCGCCGAGACCGAGCAGAACCTGTGGCAGGAATACGCGCAGCTGCAGGGCATCGAGCCCAACTTCGCGATGCGCAAGGTGTCGGAGGCGCGGGACATCTACCCCGTGTTCCGCGATCTCTTCAAGAAGGAGGGAGCCACCGCATGACCACCGCATTCGACTTTCCGCCGCAGGCGCGGCTCGAACGGCTGCCAAGCCCGTCGGACTGGACCTTCGATCTCATCGAGACTTACCACACCGAGATCGCCAAGACTGCACGGAGCTACGGACTCGACGTGTACCCGAACCAGCTCGAAGTGATCACGGCCGAGCAGATGATGGACGCCTACGCGAGCGTGGGCATGCCCATGATCTATCGCCACTGGTCGTACGGCAAGCAGTTCATCGCCACCGAAAAGAACTACCGCCGCGGCCACATGGGGCTGGCTTACGAGATCGTCATCAACTCCGACCCCTGCATCGCCTACCTGATGGAGGAAAACTCCATGGCCATGCAGGCGCTCGTGATTGCGCATGCAGCCTACGGCCACAACAGCTTCTTCAAGGGCAACTATCTGTTTCGCATGTGGACCGACGCGTCGTCGATCATCGACTACCTCGTCTACGCGCGCCACTACATCGCCGAATGCGAAGAGCGCCACGGCGTGGATACGGTCGAGCAGTTGCTCGACTCGTGCCATGCGCTCATGAACTACGGGGTCGACCGCTATCGGCGGCCGCAGAAGCGCTCGCTCGCGCAGGAGGGTCTGCAACGCGCCGAGCGCGAGCGCCACATGCAGCAGCAGGTCAACGACCTCTGGCGCACGCTGCCGCGCAAGAGCGAGCAGGCGAGCGAGGCCGATTCGTCGCGGCGCTTTCCGTCCGAGCCGCAGGAGAACCTGCTGTATTTCATCGAGAAGAATGCCGCATTGCTCGAGCCCTGGCAGCGCGAGGTGGTGCGCATCGTGCGCAAGATCGCGCAGTACTTCTATCCGCAGCGCCAGACCCAGGTCATGAACGAAGGCTGGGCCACCTTCTGGCACTACACGCTGCTCAACACCATGTACGACCGCGGCCAGCTCGCCGACGGCTTCATGATGGAATGGCTGAGTTCGCACACCGGCGTGATCTTCCAGCCGCCGGTCGGCCACCGCGCCTACAGCGGCATCAACCCCTACGCGCTCGGTTTCTCGATGTTCACCGAGCTGCGGCGCATCTGCGAGAACCCGACCGAGGAAGACCGCCGCTGGTTCCCCGACTTCGCGGGCACCGACTGGGTCAGGACGCTCGACTATGCGATGCGCAACTTCAAGGACGAGAGCTTCATCGGCCAGTTCCTGAGCCCGAAGACCATGCGCGATTTCCGGCTGTTCGCCATCCGCGACCACCAGAGCGATCCCGAACTCGAGGTCTCGGCCATCCACGACGACAGCGGCTACCAGGCGCTGCGCGAATCGCTGTCACGCCAGTACGACATCGGCAGCCGCGAGCCCGACATCCAGGTCTGGAACGTCAACATGCGCGGCGACCGCGCGCTCACGCTGCGGCATACGCAACGCAACAACCTGCCGCTGCACGACAACGCAGACGAAGTGCTCAAGCACGTCGCGCGGCTCTGGGGCTTCGACGTGCACCTCGAGAGCGTCGACGTACATGGCCACATCAGCCGCAGCTGGAAGGCCGCGGCGCCGAAGCAGGTCGATTAGATCGGCTAACCGGCCAGCGCGGCGATCGCCAGCGCGTAGCCCTTCACGCCCAGCCCCACGATGATGCCCTTGGCGGCCGGCGAGATGTACGAATGGTGGCGGAACGACTCGCGCGCATGCACGTTCGAGATGTGCAGTTCGATGAGCGGCACGCTCGCCCCCTTGATGGCATCGTGCAGCGCGACCGAGGTGTGGGTGTAGGCACCCGGGTTCATCACCACGCCGAGCAGGCGGCCCGCAGCCACCTCGCGGCCGGCTTCCTGGACCCAGTCGATCAGCACGCCTTCGTGGTTGGACTGGCGGCACTCGATCTCGACGCCGTGCTTCGCGCCGGCCTCCTGGCACAGGCGCTCGACATCGGCCAGCGTGTCGCGTCCGTATTGCTCGGGCTCGCGGGTGCCGAGCAGGTTGAGGTTGGGGCCGTTGAGGACGAGGATTTTCTTCATGGCGATGGAATGGAGGAATGGCAGGCGTCGGGGCGCCATTATCGGCGTGGCGCCCCCGGCGCGACTTGCGCTATGGTGGCGCGCATCATGAGCACAGACATTCCGACCTGGCATCCCGTCGCGCGTTCGGCCGAGCTGCTGCCAGGCGCCAACATCGTGGCGGGCTTTGCCTGCGGCCAGGAGCTCGCGCTCTGGCGCGCCGCCGACGGCACCGCGCAAGCCTGGGAGAACCGCTGCCCGCACCGCAGCGTGCGCTTCACGCTCGGCCAGGTGGTGGGCGGCGACCGCCTGGCCTGCGCCTACCACGGCTGGCAGTACGCGGCGGGCAGTGGCCAGTGCGTGCGCATTCCCGCGCACCCTTCGATGGCCGTTCCGCCGAGCGTGTGCGCCAAGACCTTCCATGCGGCCGAAGCCGCGGGCATGCTGTGGGTGAGCCTTGCGGATGCGGCGCCGACCGATGTCCCGCCCGCCGATGCGGTGCCCGCCGGCTGGTCGTTCTGCCGCACGCTGGGCCTGCGCACCGCCGTCGATGAGGCGCACCGCGCGCTCGCCGCGCACGGTTTCACCGCTGAGGGACCCTTTGCCTTGCGCGGCAGATTCGGCGGCGCCGACACCGCCGCGCTGGTGCTCGACGCCCGGCCGCAGCTCGCGTTCGTCCACCTCTGGACCGATGCCGCACCGGGCAGCAAGGCCATGAAGAACCTGCACATCGCCGCGCGCGAACTGCGCAGCAGCGTCGAAGAAGCCTTGCAACCCGCACAGCCCGCCTGAACCCGCCATGCCCTTCATCACGGACGATCCCAACATGCTCGACGAGTGGCTCGTCGCCGCTCCCGCATCGGCGCTCGCCGGCCGCAGTGCGGTGCGGCCGCATCCCGTGCGCCTGCTCGGCGAAACCCTACAGCTCTGGCGCGGCACGGACGGGGCAGCGCAATGCCGGTTCGGCGAGAAGCCGCTCGCGGTTCAGTCGCGCTACGGTTATCTCTGGGTCTGCCCGAGCGGCCAGCCCGCACGGGCACTGTTCGAATTTCCCGAGTACAACGAAGCCGGGCGCCGATTGATCGACTGCGGCGGCATCGGCGTGGCGGTCTCGGGGCTGCGCGTGATCGAGAACTTTCTCGACATGGCCCACTTTCCTTTCGTGCATGCGGGCTGCCTGGGCGCCGTGCCGCACACCGAGGTGGCGAAGTACCAGGTGCAGGTCGATGCGGACAGCGGCGAGATCTGGGCCACCGACTGCCGCTTCTGGCAGCCGCGCGCCTCGGCCGCGCACGACGGCAGCGGCAGCGAGGTGCTCTACAAGTACCGCGTGATGCAGCCCTTCTCGGCCATGCTCTACAAGTCGAGTTCCCGTGCCGGCGCGCTCGACGCCATCGGGCTTTTCCTGCAGCCGATCGACGACGAGCATGTGATCGCGCACACGCTGCTGGCCTGCTTCGACGACACCTCGAGCGATGCCGAGCTCATTGCTTTCCAGCACACCATCTTCGGCCAGGACAAGCCGATCCTCGAGAACCATGCCTTCAAGCGCATGCCGCTCGAGGGGCGCGCCGAGACACCGACGCGTGGCGACACCTCGTCGGTCACCTACCGCCGCTGGCTGCGCGAGCGCGGCATGCGCTTCGGCGTGAGGCTGGCCGCATGATCACGCTCTACGACTACGCCCTCTCGGGCAACTGCTTCAAGGTGCGACAGCTGCTCGCCTGGCTCGGCCTTGATTACCGCAGCGTGCCGGTCGATTTCCATCCGGGGCGCGCGCACCGGTCGGCGGCGTTTCTCGCGCGCGTCAACCCGCTCGGGCAACTGCCGGTGATCGACGACTACGGCTTCGTGCTGCGCGACGCGCAGGCGATCCTCGTCTACCTGGCGAGCCGCTACGACGCCGAGGGCCGCTGGTACCCCGACGATGCGCGGTTGCGCGGCGAGATCGCGATGTGGTTCGCCACCGCCGACGAGATCACGCGCACCGCCTCCGCCGCCCGGCTGCACGACGCCTTCGGCTACACGCACCTCGACATCGCGGCTTGCCGCCGCGGCGCGCAGGCGGTCTTTCGCCTGCTCGACGACCACCTGGCCGAGCGGGCCAGCGGCGGCCATGCATGGCTGGCCGGCCCGCACGCCACGCTGGCGGACCTGGCCTGCTTTCCATATGCCGCGCTGGCGGGGGAAGGCGGCATCGCGCTCGACGAATACCCCGCGCTGCGCCACTGGATCTGGCGCTTTCGCCATCTGCCCGGCTTCACCGGAATGTCGGGTATCTTTGCCGCTGGCCCGGCCTGAAAGCAGGCCCGCTATCCTCTTTCCTTTGCCTTCCTGCCCCCAACGCCCATGAAAACCAAAGCCGCCGTCGCCTGGAAATCCGCCGCCCCCCTGACCATCGAAACCGTCGACCTCGAAGGACCGAAATTCGGCGAGGTGCTGGTCGAGATCAAGGCCACGGGCATCTGCCACACCGACTACTACACGCTCTCGGGCGCCGACCCCGAAGGCATCTTCCCGGCCATCCTCGGCCATGAAGGCGCGGGCATCGTGGTCGACGTCGGTCCGGGCGTGACCACGCTCAAGAAGGGCGACCACGTCATCCCGCTCTACACGCCCGAATGCCGCCAGTGCAAGTTCTGCCTGAGCCGCAAGACCAACCTCTGCCAGCTGATCCGCGGCACCCAGGGCAAGGGCCTGATGCCCGACGCCACCTCGCGCTTCAGCCTCGACGGCAAGCCCATCTTCCACTACATGGGCACCTCGACCTTCAGCAACTACACGGTGGCCCCCGAGATCTCGCTCGCCAAGATCCGCGAGGACGCGCCCTTCGACAAGGTCTGTTACATCGGCTGCGGCGTCACCACCGGCATCGGCGCGGTGCTCTTCACGGCCAAGGTGGAGGCCGGCGCCAATGTCGTGGTGTTCGGCCTCGGCGGCATCGGCCTGAACGTGATCCAGGGCGCGAAGATGGTGGGCGCCGACAAGATCATCGGCGTCGACCTGAACCCCGAGCGCGAAGCCATGGCGCGCAAATTCGGCATGACGCACTTCATCAACCCGAAAGACACCGAGAACGTCGTCGATGCCATCGTGCAGCTGACCGACGGCGGCGCCGACTACAGCTTCGAGTGCATCGGCAACACGAAGGTGATGCGCCAGGCGCTCGAATGCACGCACAAGGGCTGGGGCCGCAGCATCATCATCGGCGTGGCCGAGGCTGGCGCCGAGATCAGCACGCGGCCGTTCCAGCTTGTCACGGGCCGCAAGTGGGAAGGCTCCGCCTTCGGCGGCGCCCGCGGGCGCACCGACGTGCCGAAGATCGTCGACTGGTACATGGAAGGCAAGATCAACATCGACGACCTGATCACCCACACCATGCCGCTCGAGGACATCAACAAGGGCTTCGACCTGATGAAGCGCGGCGAATCGATCCGCGGCGTCGTCCTGTACTGAACGCGAAGAGGCCGGCCATGGACCGCATGGAACCGTTGCGCACCATCAAGGCCGGCGTGCTCGACGTCGCCTACTTCGAGGCCGGCCCGGCCGACGGCCCGCCGGTGCTGCTGATGCACGGCTTCCCGTACGACATCCATGCGTATGCCGAGGTGGCACCGATGCTGGCCGAAAGCGGCTGCCGTGTGATCGTGCCGTACCTGCGCGGCTACGGCGCCACGCGGTTCCTGAGCGACGCCACGCCGCGTTCGGGCGAACAGGCCGCGCTCGGCGCCGACCTGCTCGCGCTGCTCGATGCGCTTCGCATCCCGCGCGCGGTGCTGGCCGGCTACGACTGGGGCGGCCGCGCCGCCTGCGTGGTGGCCGCGCTCTGGCCCGAGCGCTGCGCGGGGCTGGTCTCGTTCAACAGCTACAACATCCAGAACATCGCCAAGGCGATGGTGCCCGACACGCCGGCCAACGAGCTGAGCCTCTGGTACCAGTACTACTTCCACAGCGAGCGTGGCCGCGCCGGGCTCGCCAAGGATCGGCGCGCGTTCGCGCGGCTGCTCTGGCGCCTCTGGTCGCCGACGTGGGCATTCGACGATGCCACCTTCGAGCGCAGCGCCGCGGCTTTCGACAACCCGGACTTCGTCGAGGTGGTGATCCATTCGTACCGCCATCGCTTCGGGCTCGTCGCGGGCGACCCGGCCTGCGCGGACATCGAGCGCCGGCTCGCCGCGCAGCCGGTGATTCGCGTACCCGCCATCACCTTCGACGGCGCCGACGACGGCGTGCGCCCGCCCGCCGAGGCCTCGGCCCATGCGCACTGCTTCAGCGGCCCGCGCTCGCACCGGCGCGTGCCCGGCGTCGGCCACAACATGCCGCAAGAAGTGCCGCGCATCTTTGCCGATGCCGTGCGCGAACTCGTGCCCCTTCTGCAGACCGCTCCTTCTTCTTCATGACCGACACCCTCACCATCCTTTCCGAACACCATGCCTTTGGCGGCGTGCAGGGCTTCTATGAGCATGCCTCGCGCGAGATCGGGCTGCCGATGCGCTTCTCGGTCTACCTGCCGCCGCAGGCCGCGCAGCAGCGCGTGCCGGCCCTGCTCTACCTTGCGGGTCTGACGTGCAACGAGGAGACCTTTGCGATGAAGGCCGGCGCGCAGCGCATGGCCGCGAGTCTCGGCATCGCGCTGATTGCGCCCGACACCAGCCCGCGCGGCAGCGCCGCCGAAAGCCTGCCCGGTGCCACCGCCAGCTGGGACTTCGGCATCGGCGCCGGCTTCTACCTCGACGCCACCGAAGCGCCCTGGTCCACCCACTGGCGCATGGAGAGCTGGACCCTGCACGAGCTGCTGCCGCTCGTGGCGGAACACTTCGCGATCGACGGCGAGCGGCTCGGCATCTTCGGCCACTCGATGGGTGGTCATGGCGCGCTCACGCTTGCGCTGCGGCATCCGGGGCGCTTCCTGTCGGTGTCGGCCTTTGCGCCGATCTGCGCGCCCACGCAGTGCCCCTGGGGCGAGAAGGCCTTCGGCGGCTACCTCGGCGAGCCCGGCGGCGACCGCGCGCAGTGGCTCGCGCACGACGCCAGCGCGCTCATGAAGTCGCAGACCGCCGCGCCCTATCCGCAGGGCATCCTGATCGACCAGGGCCTGGCCGACAAATTCCTGGCCGAGCAGCTGCATCCCGAAGCCTTCGAGGCCGCCTGCTTCGCCGCGGGCCAGCCGCTCACGCTGCGGCGCCATGCGGGCTACGACCACGGCTACTACTTCATCCAGACCTTCATGGCGGACCACATCGCGCACCACGCACAGACGCTGCGTGCATGACATGTCGGCCGCGCAGATCCCCGCCTTCCGCCTGCGCTCCCGCGACGGCAGCGCCGAGGAAAGCCTGGTGCTGGCCGGCATCTGGCGCCGCGCCTGGATCGCGGCCCATCGCAACGCCAGCGTCGTCGAGCCGATCACGCACTGGCTGCGGCGCGTGCAGGCCGAGTTCATTGCGCCCGCCGACGTGGTGCTGGCGGAGCGCGAAGGCCAGGTGCTCGCGTTCATGGTGCTGCTGGCGCGGCGCAGCTACGTGGCGCAGCTCTTCGTCGAGCCCCACCTGCGCAACCAGGGCCTCGGGCAGGCGCTGCTCGACGAGGCCAGCGTGCGCATGCCGCTCGGCTGGAAGCTCCACGTGGCCGTCGGCAACATGGCGGCGCAGCGCTTCTACGAACGCTACGGCCTGGTGCGCGGCGCGGTCGACCACCATCCCGCGAGCGGACGCGAACGGGTCGCCTACCATTGGCATCCATCGGGGCCGGTCCAGCCCCACGGCTGAGATCCCTTCGTCCTTCATTCCTTCATGAGCGCCTTCGTCCAGAGCCTGCACGAGACCTTCGAACGCATCGGCCGCATCGAGACGCGCCGCATGTTCGGCGGCCATGGCGTCTGGCACGACGGCCGCATGATCGCGCTGGTGTTCAAGGACACGCTCTACCTCAAGTGCGACGCCGAAAGCACTGCGCATTTCGACCGGCTCGACCTGCCGCCCTTCACCTACGAACGCCAGGGCAAGGCCACGCCCATGTCGTACCGCCAGGCCCCGGCCGACCTGTTCGAAGACCGCGAGGAAGCCGCGGTCTGGGGCCGCCGCGCCTACGAAGCCGCCCTGCGCTCGGGCCATGCGCCCAAGCCCGCCAAGAAAACCGCACCCGCCAGGAAAAAGAAAGCGCCCGCCCGTTGAACCACGACCTCGCCCTTCTCCCGCCGCTGCCCGAGCGCGAACAGATCGCGCTGCTGGCGCCCTTCGAAGGGCTGGACCTCCCGCGCATCGTGGTGGTCGCCACGCGGGAAGACGCCGAGCGTGCCGCCGTGGCATTGCTCGATGCGCGCGTGGTGGGCTTCGACACCGAGTCGAAGCCCACCTTCGCGAAGAACGAGGTTTCGGGTGGCCCGCATGTGGTGCAGTTCGCCACGCCCACGGCCGCCTGGCTGTTCCAGCTCCATCGCACCGAATGCAACGAGGTGCTCGCGGCGCTGGTCGCCTCGAACGCGCTGCAGAAGGTCGGCTTCGGCCTGTCGAGCGATCTTTCGCTGCTGCGCCGGCGGCTCGCGGTGGAGCCGCAGGCGGTGGTCGACATCGACCACGAGTTCCGCCGCCGCGGCTACCGCAAGTCGGTGGGCGTGAAGACCGCCGTCGCGCTGGTCTTCAACCAGCGCTTCGTGAAGTCGCGCAAGGCCACCACCTCGAACTGGGCCAACCGGCAGCTCACGCCGGCGCAGATCCGCTACGCGGCCAACGATGCCTATGCGTCGATCCGCATCTTCGACGCGCTGCTGCCGGGCACCTGAACCCGACGGACGGGCATCGCGCGCGATGCGGGCAGCCCGGCCGCACCGCCGGCACAATGTCCCTTGACATCGACCACATGCGAAAGAAGGGCCATGAACGACAAGAAAAGCGATTTCGGACTGATCGGCCTGGCCGTGATGGGCCAGAACCTGGTGCTGAACGTGGAAAGCCGCGGCTTCCAGGTCAGCGTCTATAACCGCACCGAAGCCACCACGGAGGCCTTCGTCGCCGCCAACCCCGGCAAGAAGCTGGTGGGCGCGAAGACGCTCGAGGACTTCGTGCAGAGCCTCGCCCGGCCACGCAAGATCCAGATCATGGTCAAGGCCGGCGCGCCGGTGGACCAGGTGATCGAACAGCTGATCCCGCTGCTCGACAAGGACGACATTGTGATCGACGGCGGCAACAGCCTCTACAGCGACACCGAGCGCCGCGACGCCTGGCTCGCCGGCGAGGGCCTGCGCTTCATCGGCGCAGGCGTCTCGGGCGGCGAGGAAGGCGCGCGCAAGGGTCCGTCGATCATGCCGGGCGGGCCGCTCTCTACGTGGGAGGTGATGAAGCCGATCTTCGAGAGCATTGCCGCCAAGGTGGACGGCGAGCCCTGCGTGATCCACATCGGCCCGGGCGGCGCGGGCCACTACGTGAAGATGGTGCACAACGGCATCGAGTACGGCGACATGCAGCTGATCTGCGAGGCCTACAGCCTGTTCAAGGCGGCGGGCTTCACGACCGACGAGATGGCCGCCGTCTTCAGCGCGTGGAACGAGGGCGAGCTGCAGAGCTACCTGATCCAGATCACCGCGAAGGCGCTCGAGCAGAAAGACCCGGAGACCGGCCAGCCGGTGGTCGACGTCATTCTCGACAAGGCCGGCCAGAAGGGCACGGGGCAATGGACGCTCATCAACGCCGCGGAGAACGCGGTGGTCATCAGCACCATCAACGCCGCGGTCGAGGCGCGCGTGCTCTCGTCGCAGAAGCAGGCGCGCGTGGCGGCGAGCAAGCTGCTGCAGGGCCCGAAGGCCGAACTGTCGATCGACAAGAAGGCGCTGGTGGCCAAGGTGCACGACGCGCTCTATGCCTCGAAGGTGATCAGCTACACGCAGGGCTTCGACCTCATGAAGACCATGGGCGAGAAGAAGGACTGGAAGCTCGACCTCGGCCGCATCGCCGCGATCTGGCGCGGCGGCTGCATCATCCGCGCGCGCTTCCTGAACCACATCACCGATGCCTACCGCGGCGACCCGGCGCTCGGCAACCTGATGCTCGACCCGTTCTTCAAGGACCTGCTGAACCGCACGCAGCAGAACTGGCGCGAGGTGGTGGCGCTCGCGGTGAGCCACGGCATTCCGGTGCCGGCGTTCAGCGCCTCGCTGGCGTATTACGACAGCTACCGCACCGAGCGCCTGAGCGCGAACCTGCTGCAGGCGCAGCGCGACTTCTTCGGCGCGCACACGTACGAGCGCGTGGACAAGCCCGCAGGCGAGTTCTTCCACACGCAGTGGCCGGAAGTGATCGGATGAACCGGCCCCGTTGACCCGGCCCCGTTGACCCGGCCGGGTGCGCCTCAGCCGCGCTCGGCCGACAGCGCGCGCCTGACCTGCGCCACCAGTTCCTGCACGGGCCGGGTCGCATCGACCGTGATCACCCCGTCTTCGTCCACAGGCGATTCGAGTGTTTCGAACTGGCTGGCCACCAGGCTCGCGGGAAAGATGTGTGCGCCGGCGCGCGACGCGACGCGGCGTTCGCTCTCCTCGCGGTCGATCTCCATGAAGACGAACTTCAGATCGGGCACGGCCGCGCGCAACTGGTCGCGGTAGGCGCGCTTGAGCGCCGAGCTTGCCAGCACCGCGCCGCGCGGCTCGGCGGCGAGGGCCTGGCCCAGCGCGTCGAGCCAGCCGGCCCGGTCGGCATCGGTCAGCGCGATGCCCTTGCTCATCTTTTCATGGTTCTCGGGGGGATGGTGGTCGTCCCCTTCGATCATCGGCAGCGACAGCGCGCTGGACAGCGCTTCGCCGAGCGTCGATTTGCCGCAACCGGAAACACCCATCACCACCAGCCAGATTCCATCCATGCGCAACTACTCCCTGTGGTCGGTTCGCGGAGGCCCATGCCTCTGATTTTCGAATCTACCTTGATTTGAAGGACCCCTGCCATGCAGGCCCATGGGGACTGTCCCTAGAACAACAGCCCCTGCCCGGCCGCGCCCGGTGGCCGGAAGGCGCCCAGGTCGAGGGCGATGCGTTCGCGGTTGAAGCCGATGCGGCGCGTCGCCTTCTCGAAGCGCTGGTGGATCAGGTCGGCCCAGAGCCCGCTGCCTTTCATGCGCGTGGCGAAGTCGGCGTCGTAATCCTTGCCGCCGCGCATCTCGTGGATGCGCGCCATGATGCGCTGCGCGCGCTGTGGGTAATGCAGTTCGAGCCATTCCTTGAACAGGGGCGCCACTTCCCACGGCAGCCGGATCACGGTGTAGAAGGCGCTGCGCGCACCGGCCTCCCAGGCGGCCTCGAGCACCTGCTCCATGTCCTCGTTCACGAACGGGATCTGCGGCGCCACGCTCACGCCCACCGGCACGCCGGCCTCGGCCAGGGTGCGGATGGTGCGCAGCCGCCGATGCGGCGCGGCGGCGCGCGGCTCGAGCTTGCGGGCCAGATCGCCGTCTAGCGTGGTCACCGTGACGTAGACCGCGGCCAGCCGCTGGGCGGCCATCGGCGCGATGAGGTCGAGGTCGTGCTCCACCGCGCTCGACTTGGTGACCAGCGCGAACGGATGCCGCGTCTCCTGCAGCAGTTCGATCACCGCGCGCGTGAGCCGAAGCTCGCGTTCGATGGGCTGGTAGCAGTCGGTCGCGGTGCCGATCGCGATGTGGCTGGGCCGATAGCCCTTGCGGCCGAGTTCGCCACGCAGCACCTCGACGATGTTGCGCTTGGCAATCAGCCGGGTCTCGAAGTCGAGCCCCGGCGACAGGTTGAGATAGCTGTGCGTGGGCCGCGCGAAGCAGTAGATGCAGCCGTGCTCGCAGCCGCGGTAGGGGTTGAGCGAGCGATCGAACGAGATGTCGGGTGACTCGTTCTCGTTGAGCACCGATTTCACGTCCTCGAAGCGCACCTCGGTTGCGAGCGGTGCCAGGCCCTCGGACTCGGCCGCCTCGTCGGCGAGCGTGCCCCAGCCATCGTCGAAGTCGTTTCGCTCGTCGCGCGAGAAGCGGTGCGCCAGGCGCGTGGCCGCGCCGCGGCCCTTGATGGCATGGATCGGGATGAGAGCGGCTGGCATGGCGATCCTTGGAGTGGATAACTGTATATTTATACAGTTATTTCCAATCCTGTGCCATCGCGCCAAATTTTTCTTCGGCGACTTGCTCCGCTACAGCGGGCGCTTCCGGCTGCCCGCGCGCACGCCCGCCGACCCGGTGCCGCGCGGCAGCCGTTCGCCCAACCAGGCGATCAGTTCCTGCGCCGCCACGTTGCGCATCGGCCCCGGCAGGTAGGCCAGCACCACGCGTCGCTCGATGCGCGGCTGCGTGAGCTGCACCACGGCCAGCTCTGGATCGCGCAGCGACGAGGTGTAGAGCTGCGGCATCAGGCCCAGCGCATGGCCGCTGCGCACCAGCGCATAGAGCGTTTCGGAATAGCTCACGCGGTAGGGCTCCGCGCCCTGCGCGAACTGCGCCCGCGCCGGAATGCCGAGCGCCGGCATGCTGCCGCTTTCGAACATCACGAGCCGCTCGCCGCCGATGGCCTCCCAGCGCGTGCGCGCGGCGGCCGCGAGCGGATGGTCGCGGCGCACCACCAGCACCAGCGGATCGCGGAACAGGTCGACGCAGACCAGCCCGCCCGGTGGCTCGGTGATGGCGGCCACCGCCATGTCGAGCTGGCCGCCGCGCAGCTCGGCCAGCAGCGTGGTCGATGGCGCATCGCGCCAGGCGATCTCGAGCGCGTGGCCGCCGCGCGCGAGAAACTCGCTGGCCGCGGCCGTCACGCGCGCGCTGGCCGACGGGATCACGCCCACGCGCACGAAGGCGCGGCCACGCAGCACGGTGCTTTCGATGTCGCGCAAGGCGACCTCGACCGTGTTGACGAGGAAATCGGTGCGCGCGAGCACTTCGGCGCCGACGGCCGTGAGCTCCAGCCGATGCGTGGAGCGTGTCAGCAGTTCGGCGCCGAGCAGCTTCTCCATCTGCTTGATCGCATTGCTCAATGCGGGCTGCGTGATGGCGAGCCGGCGCGCCGCGCGGCCGAAATGCCCTTCCTGCACCAGCACCGAGAAGAACTGGAGCTGTCGCAGCGTGAGCGCGCGCAGGGACGAGGCGGCCATGGTTTGGGGTCCATCGATTGGATGAATCAAATTATAGAAATTCAAAATTTTGCTTATGGCCCTGCTCTGCCTAGACTGGACGACATGAACGACCCTGCCACGCCGCCCCTCACGCTCGAATCGATGCTGCGCGAGATGCCGAAGGTCGAGCTGCACTGCCACCTGTTCGGCACCGTGCGGCACCAGACCTTCAGGCAGCTCAACCGGCGTGCCGGCGCCCCGCTCGCCGACGCGGAGATCGAGGGCTTCTACACGCGCGGCGAAAAGCCCGTCGGCGTGCTGCGCGTGCTGCGCGCGCTCGACGCGCAGCTGGTGCGCAGCCCCGGCGATCTGTACCAGCTCACGCACGAGTACCTGGAGGATGCGGCGGCCCACAACGTGCGCTATGCCGAGTTCTCCTGGAACCCGACCGGCACCGTGCACGCATCGGGCATCGCCTACGCACACGCGCAGGGTGCGATCGTGCGCGCGATCCACGACGCCGAGCAGGCGTTCGGCATCACGGGCCGGCTCATCGCGGCGATCGACCGCGAGGCGAGCCCCGAGGCCGCCGTCGAGATGGTCGAATGGCTCAAGGCCCACCGCTGCGACGAAGTGGTCGGCATCGGCATCGACTACCGCGAGGTCGACCGGCCGCCCGAACTGTTTGCGCGCGCCTACGCCGAGGCGCGGCGCGCAGGGCTCAAGACCACGGCGCATGCGGGCGAGTTCGGCATGCCGTGGACCAACGTGCGCACCGCGCTCGACCTGCTGCAGGTCGACCGCATCGACCATGGCTACACGGTGGTCGACCAGCCCGATTTCGCGCGGGAGTGCGCCGAGCGCGGCGTGCTCTTCACCGTGGTGCCGACCAATTCCTACTACCTGCGCACGCTGCCGCCGGAGCGCTGGGCGCTCGACCATCCGATCCGCCGGATGCCCGGCCTGGGCTTGCGCATCCACCCCAACACCGACGATCCGACGCTGCACAAGGTCACGCCCACGCAGGCCTGGCTCATGATGGTGCGCGACTTCGGCTTCGGCCTGGACGACCTGCGCAGCTTCATGCACAACGGGCTCGACGGCGCATGGATCGACGACACCCAGCGCCGCGCCTGGCGCACCGAGTGGAGCGCCGCTTTCGACGCGCTGCGCGCCCGCCTTCTTGCAGAAACGCCGCCCTCCGACCCACCGCAACGAGCCACGCCATGAACACCTCCCGCCGCCGCCTCCTTCTTGCCACCGCCCTGGGGGCTGTACTTCCCGCCGCGGCACTCGCGCAGGCGGCCTGGCCCGCTGCCCGGCCGATCACGCTGGTCGTGCCATTCACCGCGGGCGGCAGCGTGGACGTCAACGCGCGCCTTGTCGCCACGCGGCTGGCCGAACGGCTCAAGCAGTCGGTGGTGATCGAGAACGTGGCGGGCGCGGGCGGCGCGATCGGCGTGGCCAGGGCCGTCAATGCGGCGCCCGACGGCTACACGTTCGTGGTCGGTCCCGACAGCGCAATCGCGATCGGGCGGCTGGTCAATCCCGCGGCGTTCAAGTTCGATCCGCTCAAGGACCTGGCCCCGGTCGGCATGCTCAACACCGCGCCCATGGTGCTGGTGGCGCGCCCGGGCCTCGAGGCCCGCAGCTACGCCGACTTCGTGAAACTCGCCAAGGCGAAGCCGGGCACCTACAACTACGCCACCTCCGGCGTGGGCACGGTGCTGCAGCTCGCGATGGAACTTCTCAAGCAGAAGAGCGGCATCTTCGTGACCCATGTGCCCTACCGCGGCGGTGCGCAGATCGCCACCGACGTGATCGGCAACCAGGTCGATCTCGCGATGCTCGTCAGCACCAGCGCGATACCGCATGTGAACGGCAAGCGCCTGCAGGCGCTGGGCATCACCGGCAGCCAGCGCCTGGCCGCGCTGCCCGACGTGCCGACCTTCGCCGAGATGCCGGGTCTCCAGGGCTACGACATGGTGAGCTGGACCGGCATCTTCGCGCCGGCCAAAACACCGCCCGCGGTGGTGGCTCGCCTGAACCAGGAACTGAACGCGGTGCTTGCGGAGCCTCAGGTGCGCAGCAAGCTCGCCGAGCAGGGCGCCCTGCCCGGCAGCGGCACGCCCGAGCAGTTCGGCCAGTTCGTCCAGGCCGAATACGCGCGCAACCAGAAGATCGTGCAGTCGGCCAACATCAAGGAATGAGCAGCCGGCCGGCCCGCGGGCCGGCCTACTGTTCTTCGGGCCAGTCGCGGATGTAGGCCTTGAGCATCTTGTTCTCGAAGTTCTGCGCGTCGACCACGGCCTTGGCGACGTCGTAGAAGCTGATCACGCCCATCAGCATGCGCTTGTCCATCACGGGCATGTAGCGCGCATGGCGCTCGAGCATGATGCGGCGGATCTCGTCGAGTTCGGTCTCGAGCGTGCAGGTCACGGGCGCGTCGTCCATCGCCTTGCGCACCAGCGTGCCGCCGACCTGGCCGCCGTTGGCGACAAGCGCGGTGATCACTTCGCGGAAGGTGAGCATGCCGACCAGGTCGCCGTGTTCCATGACCACGAGGGAGCCGATGTCCTTTTCCGCCATGGTCTTGACTGCTTCGGCCAGCAGGTCGTCAGGCGTGATGGTGAAGAGCGTGTTGCCCTTGACGCGAAGGATGTCGCTGACTTTCATCGTTTGCTCCTCTCGGGAATCTGTCTCGGCGGCGTGCCGATTTGAATATAGCCCACAATCGGCGGCGACCCCGTCACGCCCATGACGCGCACGCATGTTTGCAGACGTCACGGGCCTTGCGAACGAACCCAGAAAGGCCTCCATGCCCGGCTATTCCGATCCCGGCTTCGACACCCTGGCGCTGCATGCCGGCGCCGCACCCGACCCCGCCACCGGCGCACGGGCGGTGCCGATCCATCTCAGCACCTCCTTCGTCTTCGAGTCGAGCGACCATGCGGCGGCGCTCTTCAACCTCGAGCGCGCGGGGCACGTCTACTCGCGCATCAGCAACCCGACCAACGCGGTGTTCGAGCAGCGCGTCGCCGCGCTCGAGGGCGGCATCGGGGCGATCGCCACCGCCAGCGGGCAGGCCGCCCTGCACCTCTCGGTGGCCACGCTGATGGGCGCGGGCTCGCACATCGTCGCGAGCACCGCGCTCTACGGCGGCTCGCAGAACCTGCTGCACTACACGATGCGGCGCTTCGGCATCGAGACCACCTTCGTCAAGCCCGGCGACCTCGACGGCTGGCGCGCCGCGGTGCGGCCCGAAACCAAGCTCTTCTTCGGCGAGACCGTGGGCAACCCGGGCCTCGACGTGCTCGACATTCCCGCCGTGAGCGAGATCGCGCATGCCGCCCGTGTGCCGCTGCTGGTCGACTCCACGCTCACCTCGCCGTACCTGATCAAGCCCTTCGACTGGGGCGCCGACCTGGTGTACCACTCGGCCACCAAGTTCCTGTCGGGCCACGGCACGGTGATCGGCGGCGTGGTGGTCGACGGCGGCAGCTTCGACTGGGAAGCCTCGGGCAAGTTCGCCGAGCTGACCGAGGCCTACGACGGCTTCCACAACATGGTGTTCAGCGAGGAAAGCACCGTTGGCGCCTTCCTGCTGCGCGCGCGGCGCGAGGGGCTGCGCGACTTCGGCGCCTCGATGAGCCCCCACACGGCGTGGCTGATCCTGCAGGGCATCGAGACCCTGCCGCTGCGCATGGAGCGCCACATCGACAACACGCAGAAGGTGGTCGAGTTCCTCGCGAGCCACCCCTTCGTCTCGCGCGTGGGCCATCCGCTGATCGAGACGCACCCGAGCCACGCGCTCGCGCAGAAGCTGCTGCGCCATGGCGCGCGCGGTGCCGGTGCGGTGTTCAGCTTCGACATCCGGGGTTCGCGCGCACAGGGCAAGGCCTTCATCGAATCGCTCAAGCTCTTCAGCCACCTGGCCAACGTGGGCGACTGCCGCAGCCTGGTGATCCATCCCGCGAGCACCACGCACTTCCGCATGAGCGACGAAGCGCTCGCGGGCGCCGGCATTTCACAGGGGACGATCCGGCTGTCGATCGGGCTCGAAGACCCGACCGACCTCATCGACGACCTCAAGCGCGCGCTCAAGGCGGCAGAGAAGGCGGGGGCCTGACATGGACTTCAGCGTCAACGGCCATCGCACCTACTGCTACACCGGCGGCAAGGCCTTCGATGCCGCCAAGCCCACCGTGGTCTTCATCCACGGCGTGCTCAACGACCACAGCGTGTGGATCCTGCAGAGCCGCTGGTTCGCCAACCACGGCTGGAACGTGCTCGCGCTCGACCTGCCGGGCCACTGCAAGAGCGAAGGGCCGCCGCCCGCGAGCGTGGAAGATGCGGCGCAGTTCGTGCTCGCGCTGCTCGATGCGGCCGGCGTGCCCAAGGCCGCGCTGGTCGGCCACAGCTTCGGTTCGCTGATCGCGCTCGAAGCCGCCGCACGCGCGCCCGAGCGCGTCACCCACCTGGCGCTGGTGGGCACCGCCTACCCCATGGTGGTGTCGCCCGCGCTGCTCGACGGCTCACTGAACGATCCGCAGCGCGCGATCGCGATGGTCAACACCTTCTCGCACTCGATGCTCGCGCCGCCGCCCTCCTCGCTCGGCCCGGGCACCTGGCTGCATGGCAGCTCGCGTGCGCTGATGCGGCGCGTGCTCGCGAGCAACCGCGACGCGAACGTGTTTCATGTGGGCTTCAAGGCCTGCAACGACTATGCCAACGGCGAGGCCGCGATCGAGAAGGTGCAGTGCCCCGTGCTGTTCCTGCTCGGCGACGCCGACCAGATGACGCCCCCGCGTGCCACCAAGGCACTGGTGGGCAAGGCGCGGCAGGCCAGGGTGGTGACCGTGCATGCGGGCCACGCGCTGATGAGCGAGGCGCCCGACGCGGTGCTGTTCGCGCTGAGCGACTTCATCGGCGCGGGCGCCTGAGCCGGGCGCCCGTGCGCCTCTATTCGGCCACGATGCCGGCACGGTGCGCCAGTGCGCGGTAGCGGGAGATCTCGCTTTCCATCTGGCGCTTGAACGCCGCCGCGCCGATGACGACGGGCTCCATGCCTTGCGCGCGCAACTGCGCTTGCAGGGCCGTGCTGCCCATCGTGGCCGTGACCGCCTGCGCGAGCTTCTCGATCACCGGCGCCGGCGTGCGCGCCGGCGCGGCAAAGCCGTACCAGGCGTCGAAGGTCGCGTCGGGCAGGCCCTGCTCGGCGAGCGTGCGCACTTCGGGCAACATGCTCGATCGCGTCGCGCCGACGATGCCCAGCGCGCGCAGCCGGCCCGAGCGCACATGCGGCGCCACCGCGGCAACGGTGTCGATGCCGAGCTCGATCTCACCGCCGATCACCGCCATCGACCCTTGGCTGCTGCCCTTGTACGGGATGTCCTGCAGCTGGATGCCCGCAGCCAGCGCGAACAGCTCGCCCGCCAGGTGCGGCCCCGAGCCGGCGCCGAAGGTGGCGTAGCGGATGCTCTTCGGCTTGGCCTTGGCCGCAGCGACCAGCTCGGGCAGCGAGCGCCACGGCGTGCCGGCGCCCACCACCAGCACCAGCGGCGTGCGCGCGACGATGGCGATGGGCGCCAGGTCGCGCACCGGGTCGTAGGGCAGCTTCGCGCGCAGCGCCGGGTTCACGCTGTAGCTGGTGGAGCCCGAGAGCAGCAGCGTGTAGCCGTCGGGCGTTGCCTTGGCGACGGCGTCGGTGCCGATGACGGTGGCGGCGCCGGGCTTGTTCTCGATCACCACCGGCTGCCCGAGCCGCTCCGACAGGCCCTGCCCCATCGCCCGCGCGACGATGTCGGTGCCGCCGCCCGGCGTGAATGGCACTACCAGCTTGACGGCCCGCTCGGGCCAGCGGTCCTGCGCCAGCGCGGGCGCGACATGGAAGGCGGCGAGCGCCGAAGCGCCGGCCAGCAGCACGGCAGGAAGACCGCGAAGGCGTTGGAAGACAGCAGTTTTCATGAGGGTTCGTCCAGAAGGGGAAATCAGGCGGTGGCGTGCGGCAGCGTCCGGCCAGCGGTCCAGGGCGCCAGGCCAGGCTCGCCCAGGTCCCAGTAGAGGCCGGCCATGATCTGCAGGCCCTCGCGCGCCAATGGTGCGAGCAGGTGTTCGTTCGGTGCGTGCTGCGCGCAGGCGGGATACGAATGCGGCACCCACAGTGTCGGCAGGCCGAGCAGGTCGGCAAAGACATCGTTCGGCAGCGACCCTGCCAGGTTGGGCAGCAGGTCGACGGGCCGGCCGCTGCTTTGCGCGATGGAGCGCCGCGCCCACTCGACCCACGGGTTCTCCACATCGAGCCGCGTGGCCGCGCCTTGCAGCGTGACCTGCACGTCCACGTTGCCGAAACCCTGCGCGTCGAGATGGGCGCGCACGATGTCCGCGAGCGACCGCCAGGGCGTGCCGACCACGAAGCGCAGCTGGCAATGCGCCACCGCCTCTGCGGGAATCGCGTTGACCGGCCGCTGCGGCGAGCCGGCGCCGAGCGCCAGCACCTCGAGGGTGTTCCACGCCACCAGCCGCTCGGCCGGACTCAGGCCGGGCTCGCCCCAGCCCGGCTCGAGCGCGGGATCGTCCGCGCCACCGCCGATCGCGATCGTGGCCAGCGCCTCGCGCACCCCCTCGGGAATGGCCGGCGGGCGCAGCGCTTCGACCCGGATGCACCCCCGCGCATCCACCAGCGAGGCCACGGCATGGCTCAGCACCGTGGCCGGATTGGCGAGCACGCCGCCCCAGTTGCCCGAGTGGTAGCCCCGCGAACGCGCACGCAGCCGCAGGCTGAAGTTGACGGCACCGCGCGAACCGAGGAACAGCGTGGGCCGCTCTGCGCTGACGCGCGGTCCATCGCTGGCGATGAACAGGTCGGCGCGCAGCCGCTCGCGCTGTTGTTCGCACACGGCGTGCAGCCCCGGCGAGGCGGCCTCTTCGCCCGTCTCGATGAGCCAGGTGACGTTGTAGCCCAGGCGCCCTCCCCGCGCGCGCAGCGCCGCGGCCAGGCCGCCCAGCGCGATGCTGTGCTGGCCCTTGTTGTCGGCCGTGCCGCGCCCGTACCAGCGCTCGCCGCGCACGGTGAGCGCCCAGGGCCCGAGGCCTTCGTCCCACTGCGCGTCCTGCCCGCTGACCACGTCGCCGTGGCCGTAGCTCAGCACGGTGGGCAAGGCCGGGTCCTCGATGCGGCGCGCGATCAGGAAGGGCCCGCCGCCCGCCACCGGGTTCTCGACGATCTCGCATTCAAAACCCAGCGCCGCCAGCGGCGGCACGAGTTCGCCGCGCAGGTAGGCGCCGAGCGCGGGCGTGGCGGCGCCGGTGTCGCTCTCGGTGCGAAAGGCGACGCGCCGCTGCAGGTCGGCAAAGAAGCCGCCCTCGTCGAAATAGGCGGCGGCGGCGGCGAGGCTGTCTGTACGTTGCATGCAGGATTTTTCGTTTCGGTGAAATGCAGCAAGTACAAGGCCTGGAGGCCGATGCTTCCAGCACCGAATTCGCAAGCTACCATTGCCTTCAAGGCAACGCTTTCTCCACTGCTCCATCGCCATGGCACCGCCACTCCTCAGCATCCCGATGCGCCACTTCCTCGAAGTGGCTCGCAGCGGCTCGGTCAGCCAGGCCGCGGCGCGGCTGTTCGTGGCCTCTTCGGCGGTCAGCCGCCAGATCACCCGACTCGAGGACAGCCTGGGCACGCCGCTGTTCGAGCGCCACGCGCGCGGAATGGCGCTCACCCCGGCAGGCGAGCGGCTCGCGGCGCACCTGCGCAATGCACAGCTCGACCTCGAACAGGTCATCGAGCAGGTGCGCGATCTCGGCGGCCGCGGCGCGCACCGCATCCGGATGGCTTGCACCGAAGGGTTCGCGGCGCACTTCATGCCGCAGGTCATGCGCGGCTTCGAGACGGCGCACCCCGGCACCCAGCTCGAACTCCACGTGGGCTCGCCCGACGGCGTGAGCACCCTGCTCGCGCGCGGCGAGGCCGACATCGCGCTGAAGTACGTGGTGGCGCCAGAGCCGGGCCTGCGGATCGCGCACTCGGCCAATGCGCCGGTGTTCGCGGTGCTGCGCCCCGACCACCCGCTGGCACGCCAGCGCGTGGTCTCGGTGGCGCAGGCCGTGCGCTATCCGCTGGCGGTGGGCGACAAGGGCGTGACTGCGCGGCAGCTGTTCGACCAGGCCTGCAGCCTGCAGGGCCTGCAATACCGCGCGATCTTCGTCAGCAATTTCTCGTCGGTGCTGCTGCCGCTGCTGCGCACGCCCGACGTGATGCTCTCGGGCCATCTCACGGTGACGCACCTGATCGACGCCGGCACGGTGGTGGCACGCCCCTTTGCCGAGGCGCCGCTGCAGCAGCGGCAGCTGCAGGTGCTGGCGCTCGAGGGCCGCACGCTCACGCCGCTGGCACAGGCGTTCGTGCAGCACCTGGTGAATGCCATTGCCAGCGCGGGCCGGCGCAAGCTGGGGCGCGCGCGTTCCGGGGCGGCCGGCGCGGCCTGAACCTCAGCTCAGACCGCGAACTCGGCCGGCCGCTTCTCGAGCACCGCCAGCAACAGGTCGACATCGAGGCTCGAAGGCTGCGGCGCCTGCAGCGCGCCGAGCATGCGCGACAGCGTTTCCGCATGCGGCAGCAGCGGGCCGAGAAAGCGCGTGCCGTCGGCGCCTGCGATCAGCAGCGTGGGAAAGGTCTCGACGTCGAAGGCATCGGCCAGTTCGGCATGGTCCTCGATGTCGACCCAGGCGAAGCGGAACTCCGGATGCGCGCGCGCCACCTGCGCCATCAGCGGCCGGTAGTCGCGGCAGGTGCCGCACCACTCGGCGCACAGGCAGACGACCCAGGGCGTGCCGCTGGCGGGTGCGGATTCGGGGGCGGCGGGAAGAGCGCTCAAGGCAGGTTCAGGTGGCAAGGTGAAGGGATGGGGAGGCCCTGGCTATTATGGACAAAGCGCCCTCCGAGCGCAGTTCCAGCCTAGACCAGCAGCACGTCGCCCAGCCGCAGCGAGCGCAGCGGCCCTTTCTGCCACAGGTCTTCGAGCGGCTCGGCGCGCGGCATCAGCAGTTCGCGCAGCAGCGGTTCGAGCGGGGTCGACGGATCGGCCAGCAGCACGTAGCGCGGGTCGTCGGTGTCGCTCTCCTCGGCGAGCGGCGCTATCCAGTCAAGCACCACCAGGGTCTCGAGCACCGGCACCAGCTGCAGCGCATCGACCCGCATCCGTCGCACGAGCTCGCTCGCGCCCATGCCCTTGGCCGGCATGGCGCGCGCCCGCGCCAGGTGCTGCAGCGCCTCGAGCGCGAGCTGCAGCGGCCATCCAGCGCGGCCGCCGCGCCGCGCCACGCCGGTCAAGAGGCTCGGCAGGTAGGCCGCGATCACCGCGCCCAGCAGCACGATCACCCAGGCGACGTAGATCCACACCAGCAGGATCGGCACCGTGGCAAAGGCCCCGTAGAGCACCGAATAGGTCGGCACCAGGCTCAGGTAGTAGCCAAGCACGCGCTTGGCGATCTCGATCGCGGCCGCCACGAAGATGCCGCCGGCCCAGGCGTGCGACCAGCGCACGTGCGTGTTGGGCACGTAGCGGTAGAGCGAGGCCATGCCCGCGGCCAACAGCACGAATTCGAAGGTGTCGAAGAGCAGCTTGACCATGCCGCCGCCCACCACGTCGCGCGAGGCGGCGAACACGTACGACGTGGTCGAGAGGCTCACGGCAAGGATCAGCGGGCCGAGCGTGATGGCGGCCCAGTAGATCAGCACCCGCTGGGCGAACGGCCGCGGCGAGCGCACGCGCCAGATGTTGTTGAGCGTGCGGTCGATCGTGAGGATCAGCGCGATCGCGGTGATCAGCAGCACCGCCAGTCCCGCGATGCCGAGCCCGCTGGCCTTGCTCGCAAACTGGTTCAGGTAGCCCAGCACCTGGCGCGCGATGTTCTCGGGAATCAGGCTCTGGATGAACCAGCGCTGCAGCCGGCCCTGCAGTTCGGCGAACATCGGGAACACGGTGAACAGCGCCAGCGCCACCGTGAAGAAGGGCACCATCGCGATGGTGGTGGTGAAGGTGAGGCTGCTCGCGGTGAGGCCGAGCCGGTCTTCGCGAAAGCGCTCGCCGAGCACCGCGGCGGTGTTGCGCCACGGAAAGCGCGAAAGATCCCTCCAGAGCTGGCGACGGTTCATGGCCGGTATCATAAGAACCGAGCTTTCTTTGCTCCATTCGCTCCTTCCCGAAGCCGATCCCGCGGTGCCCTCCCGTCCATGAAATCCCCTCCGCCGCCGCCTCATCCCACCCCCTCGGTCGCCGCCACGCGCTGGCTCGCCGTCGGCAGCCTCGTCGGCCTGATCGTGCTGGGGCTGGCCTGGGAGCTGTGGCTCGCGCCGCTGCGGCCCGGCGGTTCGCTGCTGGCGCTGAAGGTGCTGCCGCTGGTGATCCCGCTCGCGGGCCTGTGGAAGAACCGCATGTACACCTACCGCTGGGTCAGCCTGATGATCTGGCTCTATTTCACCGAGGGCGTGGTGCGCGCCTGGAGCGACACCAACGGCGTCGGGCAGGTGCTCGCGCTGGTCGAGGTGCTGCTGTGCCTCATGCTCTTCACCGCCTGCGCGCTGCACGTGCGCCTGCGCCTTCGGCACGCCAAGGCCGCCGCCGCGGCCCGCCCCCTGGAAGCTTCCGCACCATGACCTCTTCTTCCTCCTCTTCTTCCGACACCGCACTGCTCGACCGGCTGCGCGCCATCGTCGGCACGGCCCATGTGCTGCACGAGGGCGACCTCGCCGCCTACGAGCAGGACTGGCGCAAGCGTGCGCGCGGCAAGTCGCTGGCCGTGGTGCGGCCGGCCGATGCCGCGCAGGTGGCCGAGGTGGTCAAGGCTTGCGCCGCCGCCGGCACCCCGATCGTGCCGCAAGGCGGCAACACCGGGCTGGCCGTGGGCTCGATCCCCGACGAGAGCGGCACCCAGGTGGTGCTGAGCCTGCAGCGGCTCAACGCCATCCGCGCGGTCGATGCCGCCAACCTCACGATGACCGTGGAGGCCGGGTGCATCCTGCAGACGCTGCAGGAAACCGCCGAGAAAGAAGGCTTCCTGTTCCCGCTGAGCCTCGCGGCCGAGGGCAGCTGCACCATCGGCGGCAACCTCGCCACCAACGCCGGCGGCACGCAGGTGGTGCGCTACGGCAACACGCGCGACCTCTGCCTCGGCCTCGAGGTGGTCACCGCGCAGGGCGAGATCTGGCACGGCACCAGCGGCCTGCGCAAGGACAACACGGGCTACGACCTGCGCGACCTGATGATCGGCAGCGAAGGCACGCTGGGCATCATCACCGCCGCGACCATGAAGCTCTACCCGCTGCCCGCCGCACAGCTCACCGCATGGGCCGCGGTGCCGTCGCTCGACAATGCGGTCACGCTGCTGGGCCTCGCGCACAAGCACCTGGGCGCGGGCCTCACGGGCTTCGAGGTCATGGGCCGCTTCGCGCTGAGCCTGGTCGACAAGCACATGCCGCAATTGCGCGTACCCTTCATCGGCGACGAAGCGGTGCCCTACTGCGTTCTGCTCGAGAACTCCGACAACGAATCGGAAGACCATGCGCGCGCCCGCTTCGAGGCGCTGCTCGAAACCGCCTTTGAAGACGGCTGTGTGACCGATGCGGTCGTTGCCGAAAACCTCACGCAGGCGCACCAGCTCTGGCACATCCGCGAGAGCATTCCGCTCGCGCAGGCCGAGGAAGGCCTGAACATCAAGCACGACATCTCGATCCCGGTGTCGCGCATTCCGGCCTTCGTGGCCGAGACCGACGCGCTGCTCGCGCGCGAGATCGCGGGCGTGCGCCTCGTCAACTTCGGCCACCTCGGCGACGGCAATCTGCACTACAACGTGCAGGCGCCTGAGAACAGCGACACCCGCGCCTTCCTCCAGAACGAGGAAGCGCGCATCAACACGCTGGTGTACGACGCCGTCGAGCAATTCGGCGGCTCGTTCTCGGCCGAGCATGGCGTGGGCTCGCTCAAGGTCGACAAGCTCGAGAAGCACAAGTCGCCGGTGGCGCTCGAGATGATGCGGGCGATCAAGCGCGGGCTCGACCCGAAGAACATCTTGAACCCGGGCCGGGTGATCCGCGTCTAGCGCACGCCCGACGTCGCGGGCGCCGGCGAATGCCGCAGCCCCGCCGGCAGCCGGTCGTCGAGCCAGTCCATGCGCCAGGCGAGCACCACCAGCGAAAGCACGAGCACGGCCGCGGCGGCAAAGCCCGTGGCGCCATGCCGCTCGCGGTAAGGATCTCGCGCAATGCGGCGGCCATTCGGCGGCACCCGCGCCGTCTGCGACAGCATGCCGCCGAGCCGCACATTGACCTTCATTCGCCCGTTGATGGCCCAGCCGCTCGCGTCGAGGATCGGGCCCAGGCTGCGCTGGCGCAGCTTGAGCCACGCGATGAGCATGCTCGGTCCCGAGATCGCGAGCACGATGCCCAGCAGCGCGATCGGTATCCACTGGCCCAGATCGACGAACTTGCCGAAGATGCCCACCAGCACCGCGCTGATGCTGCCCAGCGCCACGCCGATGGCGGCGACGGTGCCCACGTCGACCCCCGCGCGCTGCGGCGCGGCCTGCCCGGCCTTGGCCGCGGCGCCGGCCTGGTCGGCGGTGGTGAGGCGGGTGGCAAACCCCGTGAGCGAGCCCTGGCCCACGGCCTCCTGCGCCGCCGCGCGCTTGGCCACCTGCTCCTCGATCACGCGCACGAACTTCTTGTAGGGCGAAAAGAACGCCTGCGCCACGCTGGTCGGGTTCTCGATCAGCTTGGTGATGGTGGCGTCCCAGTCGCGGCCCTGGCGGTCGTAGAACACGCCGTTGCGCCCCACGAAGAGGAAGTCCACGTCCCCGGCCGTGAAGGCCGCGACGATGCTCATCTTCGCGCCCTGGCGCGTGCAGTTGCAGTAGGCCAGGCAGGTCTTCGCCAGGCCGGCGAGCACGGCGTGCTTCGCGGTGTCCTCGACCTGCACAGTGAGTTCGCAGCTGCGCCCGTCGAGGTAGAGCGTGCCGGCCTGGAAGATCGCGCCTTCGCGGTGATAGAAGGCCTTGAACGAGACGAAGTTCTCGAGCAGCACAACCAAATCGCGCTGCAGGCGGATGAGCTTCTCCAGGTCGACCAGCAAGGCGTTGTGCGTTTCGGCTTCCTCGTCATCGCGGATCAGCGCGAGCACGGCATCGCGCGTCTGCAGCAGTGCCTCGAGCCGCGCGAGTGGCAGCGCCGCGGCCCAGTTGTCGGGCCGCTTCGCCATCAGCGCCTGCAGCGGCGCGAGCTTCTGGCGCATGGCATGCCAGTCGCCTTCGGCCAACTCGTCGCGCACACCCAGCAGCGGCGTGACCGCGCGGGTGGCGAACGATGCAATGGCGTCGGCCCATGCCGGGTTGAGGCTGGTGCCCTGCAGCGGCAGCATGCAGCGGCGCGTGACCGGCGCGAGCGGCAGTTCGGCAATGGGCGCCGCATGCAGCTCGAGGCGACCGGCGCCGAGCGCGTCGTAGGCTTTGGCCGAGGGATTGAGCGCCGCCTCGGCCTGTGCATCGAAAGCCGCCACGCGGCAGCGCGCAAAGAAATCGTCGAGCTTGGCCTGCACCTTGGCCGTCGCATCCGCTGCCGCGAGCGTCGCTTCGCCGAGCGGCATCAGCTCGGCGTTGCCGGCGTCGGCCTGGGCATGCCAGTCGCGCGCAAGCTGCACTTCGGCAAAGAAGGCTTCGACGCGCGCGCGGTCCACGCCGGGCGTCTGCTTGTGGCGATCGGGCACGCTGCCGTGGGTGCGAATGATCTCGACGAGGGCAGCGCGCACCGCCTCGTCCTGCGCCGTGTCGGGCGTGACGATGCCATCGCCGTTGAAGCGCATGGCCGCGAGCAGTTCGCCGCGATTGGCAATGTCGTCGAGCGTGAGCGTGTCCGAGTCGGGCCGGCCCTGGATGTGCAGCAACCGCTGCGCTTCCTCGCGCAGGCGCGCACCCGCCGGGTTGCCGTCGTCCAGGTCGTCGAGCGAAAGCACGTCGCTGCCTTTCAGCAGCACGTCGGGGTTGCGCAGGCGCGCGCAGACCCACTCGCACGCCGCGACCACCTCGGGTGGGCGCACGCGCGCGTCGCGGTCGGTGTCGATGAGGTCCAGCGTGCGCGTGTCGAAGTCGATGCCGCGCGTCGGACACGCGAGCGCCACCCAGAGTTTCTGGTCCAGCTCGCCGATGCGGGCGATGTCTTCGCCGGTGCGGAAGATGACCTGGTCGGTGCCGCCGGCGCGGATGAAATGCCAGCGGTGGGGCGTGGGCAATGGGTGGGGAGCCGAGGCATGCGCCGGGTTCGTCGTCGTTCCTGTCATCAGCCCCAGGCTAAGGGCTTGCGCGTCCCGCGCATGAGGACACACGGCGCACAGCCATGTGGTCTTGCGCCGACATCAATGCGACGACTTCAAGGCACGGCGTTCCTGTCCTCTTCGCGGGCAGGCGGCACCGGCGTCCAGCTGCGGCCCGTGATCGGGTTCGGGTAGTGGAACGGCGGGATGTACACGCCGGGCCAGGGATCGTAGGACTCCGTGGGCGGACGATCGGGCGGGCAGTCCTGCAGCATGCCCCCGCGCGGTGACGTCGCCGTGGCCCAGCTTTCGTCGTAGGGCGTATGGAAGGTGCGATAGAAGTGCATGCGCGAAATGCGCCATTGCCCGGCATCGTTCTTCTCGTACGCGAAGGTCTCGACGCCCTCGCCCCACCGGCCGTACTTGCCGAACTCGGCCAGCTGCATGAACGACCGCCAACGCCCCTGGGCATGCCGCCCGTCGTCGTCGACGTGCACGATCCCCTGCACCATCATGTGGTTGTACAGCTGCCCCCAGACCAGGCCGTTCGGGCCGCTTCTCGCGGGACCGCGGCCAAGGAACTGCTTGAACAACCGCTCCAGCTGGATCCGGCCCACGTAGACGCCGAGCGCGGAAATCTCCACCTCGCAGTCGTCCGTGAAAAGCGGCAGCAGTTCGTCCCACAGCGCCTTGTCGAGGTAGTAGCCGTAGGCGCGCGTGAGCTTGCCGATCAGTTCGGTGTCTTCTGCCACCGTGACGCGGCGCCGGAGCTGCGCGAGGTCGGTTTCGAGGGCGGCGATGCGCTGCAGCAGCGCGGCGTCCGGTGTCGTCGTGTTCATGTCATCCATCCAGTCGAAGTCCGATGCGGCGGATCACCCGGCCCCAGTGCTGGTGATCGGCGCGAATGAGTTCGGCGAAGTCGCCGGGCGTTCCCGATGCAAGCTCGACGCCCAAGGCAGCGAATTGCGCGCGAAGCTGGGAGCTTTCCAAGGCCTGCACGATCTCCTGGTTGAGGCGCGCGACGATCGCATCGGGCAGCCGTGCCGGTCCGAAAACGCCCAGCCAGGTCCCGCGGTCGAGTCCGCTCAGGCCCTGCTCGCGCGCGGTGGGCACGTCGGCCAAGGCGGAAAGCCGCGTCGGCCCGGTGCTGGCGAGCGCCTTCAGGCGGCCCATGCGCACATGCGGCAAGGCCGTGGCCGGCGAGTCGAACAGCAAGGCGATGTGGCCCGCGAGCAGGTCTTGCTGGGCCGGGCTCGACCCCTTGTACGGCACGTGCACGAAGCGCGCGCCATGGTCAGCGTTCAGGATCTCGATATAGAGATGGCCCGTGGTGCCCGGGCTCGGCGAACCGAATGCCACGGTCTGCTCGCGGCTGCGCGCGATCGCCTCCGCCAGGTTGGCGGCGGGGAACGAGGGGTGCGCCACCAGCACCGAATGCCCGCGGTAGACCGGCGCAATCGGCGTGAAGTCCGCGAACGGGTCGAAAGGCACGCGGGCGTACAGGTGCGGCACCTGCGTGTGGGTGGTGTTAAGGGTCAGCAACAGCGTGTGGCCATCGGGCGCCGCCCGTGCGACGTCCATCGCGCCGGGGATGCTGGCACCGCCGGGTTTGTTGTCGACGACGACGGCCGTTTTCATGCGCTCGCCGAGTTCGCGCGCCAGCATCCGGGCCACCACGTCGCCGGGCCCGCCGGGCGGTGCCGGGACGACCATACGGATCGGCCGGCCCGGCGCCGGCCAGGCGTCTTGCGCGGCGGCGGCCTTGAGCCCGAACCCAAGGCCGGAGAGAACCAAAAGTCGTCGCAGTGCGTCCATGGCGGCCAGTCTAGGAAGTGCGCATTGACCTGCCAAGCGACTTTTCGGACACTTGCGTTCACCTTTGGTTGACACACTCCGCACCCTCATGACTTCCCTGCAGCGCTATGCGCGGCTTCGCTTCAGCCAGATCGACATGCTGTGCGCCGTGGCCGATGAGGGCAGTGTCCGCGCCGCTGCCGCGCGGCTGAACCTGTCGGCCGCCGCCGTGAGCAAGGCATTGCGCGAGATCGAATCGTCGCTCGACGCGGTGCTGTTCGAACGCCGCCCGCGCGGCATGGTCGCCACGCCGCGCGGCGAGCGCCTGATCGCGCACGGCCGGTTGCTGCTGCAGGAGCTCGAAGGACTCGCGGCCGACGACGGTGCCGCGAAGACGCTGCCCGCGGGCCGGATCACGCTGGGCGCTTCGCCCTACATCGTCTCGCGCGTGCTGCCGCAATTGCTGGCCTGCCTGCCCCGGCCCGACGGCGCCAAGCCGCCACTCGTGGTGCGGGTGCAGGATGGGCACTTGCCGCTGCTGCTCGAGCAACTGTTGCAGGGCCATATCGAGGCACTCGTCACGCTCTATGCCGCCGGCGACCTGGCCGCAACCGACACGCAGCCGCTGGCCGTCGAGCGGCTGCGCGAGGAGCAGGTGGTGGTTCTGGCGCCGCCCTCGCTGCACCCGGGCACACGGCGGCGCGTCGCGTGGAGCGAACTGGCGGCGCAGCCCTGGATTCTGCCGCCTGCGTCCACCCACCTGCGCCGCGCGCTCGACGGCATGTTCCACCTGCAAGGTGTGCAGCCGCCGCAGCCTTTCGTCGAGGCTTCGCACCTCGACGGCAATGTGCGCCTCAGCGCGACAGGGCTGGGCCTGACGATCGCGCCGCTGGAGCTCGCACGCGAGCACGTCGAGGCCGGACGCCTGTCGGTGGTGCGCCTGCAGCAGCCGCTGCCCGCATCGTCCCTGGCGCTGATCTACCGGCGCGCATCCGCGGCCCACCTGCCCGGGCTGCAGCACCTGCGCGCGGCGGCTCGGCTGGCCTTCGGCTAGGAATCGAAATCCGCGTCGCGCAGCGTGATTGCTTGCCCGTGCGGCGTCCGATCGGCCGCATGGTCCCAGGCATGGCGGTAGCGCGCGAGCTCGCGGTCGGTGGCCGCGCCCTTGCGGGCCACGAGTTCCTCGAGCGCGGCGAGCCAGTGCCGGTAGTAGGTCTCGCCCGTGTCGGGATCGCCCGCGGCCTGCGCCGCCTCGATCTGCTGCGCCAGCGCCGCTGCCCACTCGGTCCAGCTGAAAAGGCCTTTCTCGTGCAGCGCCAGCGTCATCGCAAAGGCTTGCGCCTCCCACGGCGCGCCGAACACCGGCCCGTCCGCATCGCGCGGCATGCCGGGCGCCAGCGCTTCGAACGGCATCGCGCCGGGGCCGCTCATTCGGCCGGCTCCAGGTAGCTCTCCCAGGCGTCGACCGACACCGAAAGGCGCTGCGCCTGCGCGCCCCAGAGCTCGGCCTCGTCGAACACCACGGTGTAGAGCCACTGCGGCGCCTCGCCGCCATCGTGTGCATGGCTGTCGGCGAACACGTGCGCGCCATGCACCCGCTCTACGATGCCGCGCCGCCCGTGCACGTAGCCGGGCAGGCGCGTGTGGTGGGCGACCCTGTCGCTGCGCGTGCGCACCGCCTGCCCGATCGCGAAACGCGCGGGCCCAGCGGCCGGCCGCGCGGTCGGTGCGCCCTTGGCGAGCACGGGGGCCACGTCGCCGGCCTGCAGCACGCGCCGCGGCGGCACCGGCGCATGCAGCATGCGACCCTGCGCGATCTCGTCCTCGAACAGCTGGCCGCGCTCGGCCATGAGCTTCTCGAGCGCCGCGAGCCAGATCTGGTAGTAGCTCAGCTGCAGGTAGTTCGGCAAGGTCTCGCGCGCCGCCCGGCTCGCATCGATGTTCCACGAGCCGGTCGCGCCCATGGCCAGCACCAGCGCCAGCGCGCGCGGTTCCCAGCCGGCGTGGAACAGCTTGCCCTCGGGCTCGGGCAGCACCGCGCCAAAACCGGGCTGGCCGCCGAGGTCGGCCTGCGTGATGTAGCTCATCGCTTGGCCTGATGCTGAGGCACGCCGGCCAGCCGCGTGCCGATCATCGAATCGCGCGAGACCAGCGCCGCCAGCTCGGCCTCGCTCAGGTGATCGGTGCCCGCGGGCCGCTCGGGAATCACGAGGTAGCGCACTTCGGCGGTCGAGTCCCAGACCCGGATGCGCGTGGCCTCGGGCAGCACCGTGCCGAAATCGGCGAGCACGCCGCGCGGATCCTTCACCGCGCGCGAGCGGTAGGGCGCGCTCTTGTACCAGGTAGGCGGCAGCCCGAGCACCGGCCACGGGTAGCAGCTGCACAGCGTGCAGACGACCATGTGGTGCAGCTCGGCGGTGTTCGCGACGGCGACCATGTGCTCGCCCTGCCGGCCGGTGTAGCCGAGCGAGGCGATCGCCGCGGTGGCGTCGCGCAGCAGCCATTCGCGAAACGCCGGGTCGACCCAGGCCCGCGCCACCACGCGCGCGCCGTTTCGCGGGCCGATGCGGGTCTGGTAGGTGTCGATCAGCACGTCGAGCGCGGCCGGATCGATGTAGCCCTTCTCGGCCAGCACGCTCTCGAGCGCCCGCACGCGCAGGTCCATCTCACCGAGCTCGCTGTGGTCGTGGTCATGCCCTTCGTGGTGGTGTTCTTGGGTCATCCTGCGATGCTACGCGCTCCCACTTAAAATTCGAAACCCCGCCCGGCCGGCCGCCCTGACCGACTCCACCGCCCATGACGCCCACATCCTCTCGCCCCGTCCGCTCCCAGTACGAAGACTTCATGCGCCACGTCGACACGCACGGCGTGCAAAAGGGCGACCGCACCGGCACCGGCACCAAGAGCGTGTTCGGCTACCAGATGCGCTTCGACCTGAACGAGGGCTTTCCGCTCGTGACCACGAAGAAGGTGCACCTGAAGTCCATCATCCAGGAACTGCTGTGGTTCCTGACCGGCGGCAGCAACAACAACTGGCTCAAGGAACGCGGCGTCTCCATCTGGGACGAGTGGGCGCGTGAGGACGGCGACCTGGGCCCGGTGTACGGCGTGCAGTGGCGCAGCTGGCCCACGCCCGATGGCGGCCACATCGACCAGATCTCGGAGGTGGTCAAGACGCTGAAGGCCAACCCCGACTCGCGCCGCATCATCGTGAGCGCCTGGAACGTGGCCGAGCTCTCGAAGATGGCGCTCATGCCCTGCCATGCCTTCTTCCAGTTCTACGTGGCGCCGCCGCAGGCGAGCGGCGAGCGCGGCAAGCTGAGCTGCCAGCTCTACCAGCGCAGCGCCGACATCTTTCTCGGCGTGCCGTTCAACATCGCGAGCTATGCGCTGCTCACGCACATGCTGGCCCAGCAGTGCGACCTCGACGTGGGCGACTTCATCTGGACCGGTGGCGACTGCCACATCTACAGCAACCACGCCGAACAGGTGGCGCTGCAGCTGAGCCGCACGCCGCACCCCTACCCCACGCTCCACATCAAGCGCCGCCCCGATTCGATCTTCGACTACCGCTACGAGGATTTCGAGGTGCTCGACTATCGCCATCACGAGCCCATCAAGGCGCCCGTGGCGGTCTGAGCGGAGGATTCGCGCCATGACGACACCGCGCATCAACCTGATCTTCGCGCGCGCCGCCAACGGCGTGATCGGCATCAAGGGCGCCATGCCCTGGCATCTGCCCGAAGACATGGTGCACTTCAAGACGCAGACGGCCGGCGCGCCCGTGGTGATGGGGCGCAAGACCTGGGATTCGCTGCCGCCGCGCTTTCGTCCGCTGCCGGGCCGGCACAACATCGTGATCTCGCGCCAGGATGACTGGAAGGCCGAAGGCGCGCACCGCGTGGGCAGCCTCGCCGAAGCGCTCGCGCTCTGCGACGAGACGCAGGTGCCCGACGTCTGGATCATCGGCGGCGCGCAGATCTATGCGCTGGCCGAGCCGCTGGCCTCGCGCGTGGTCGTGACCGAACTCGCGCGCGACTACGAAGGCGATGCGCACGCGCCCGAGCTCTCGCCCGCCAAGTGGCGCGAGACCCGGCGCGAAGCGCATGTCTCGGTCAAGGAGGGCCTGCCCTTCGCGTTCGTGACCTACGAACGCATCGACGCGCCACAGGCATGAGCGCAGCGCCGGGGCGCCGCGCGCTGCTTGCCGGCGCCGCACTGGCCGTCGGCCTTGCCCCGCTTTCGAGGCTCCTGGCCGCGGAGCCGCTCGAGCCCGACGAGGAAGCGCTTTTCCTGCCCGGTACCGCACGCCCCACGCCGGACGGCCGCCTCGAGGTCGACGTGCATGCATGGGTCTACGAACCCGAGCGCCGCTGGGGCCTCAATGCCGTGTTCGCGCGCTACCTCGGCCTCGACCTGGAGAAGCTCTCGCCCGCGGCGCGGCTGCGCTTCAACCAGCGCACCGCGCTGTTCCACGCCGAGTCGGAGCAGGGCAAGGTGTTCGAACTCGATTTCGACGGCGTCGCCACGCGCGTGACCGCGCCGCCCTCGGGCGCCGACGGGCGCATGAACCTGCGCGTGGTCGTCGACGTGCCCGCGGCCTCGCTGACCGACGAATGGCAGAAGTTTCACGCCGTCACCGGTCCCGGCGAACTGCTGCACCGCTTCAGGGGCCAGGCGCTGATCGTCCCGGCGGAAGGCCTCTCGGTGATCTCCGACATCGACGACACCATCAAGCGCACGCAGGTGCGCGACCGGCGCGAGATGCTGCTGAACACCTTTGCCCGCCGCTTCGAGCCCGCGCCCGGCATGGCGGCCGGCTACCGCGCGCTCGCGCAGGCGCCCGGCACGCGCTTTCACTACCTCTCGGCAAGCCCGATACAGCTCTACCCGGCACTGGCCGATTTCCTGCGCGACGCGAACTTTCCGGCCGGCACCATGCACCTGCGCGAAAGCACCAGCTGGCGCACGTTGATTCCGGGCGACCAGGATTCGCGCGTGCACAAGCTCGCGGTGATCGAGCGCTTGCTGGCCGACTTTCCGCAGCGCCGCTTCATGCTCGTGGGCGACTCGGGTGAGCGCGATCCCGAGATCTACGGCCAGTTGGCACGTGCGCATCCGGGCCGCATCGAGCACATCGCGATCCGCAACGTCACGCGCGAGGACGCCAGTGCAGAGCGTTATCGGACCGCATTCGACAGCCTCGATGCAGCGCTTTGGCAGGTTTTCCCGGACGACCGGGCGCCCGCCGCCGAGCGGTTTGCGCGATAGCCGAACGGCGCGCAACAAATTCACCGCGAAAGTTTCGACGCGCAAGCGAAATGAACACTTCCGTACGCATTACAAACGCGTGTCAAAGTCGTGCATCGAGCAGGGATTAGGCACAAATGTGAAATTTTGCGCAGAATCATCTCCGTGCCCATCTAGACAAGGAGACGGCTCATGTCCATGGAGTTTCTTCGAGTCATTGCCGAACAGAAGCTGCCCTACGTCGTCCACACGCCTGCAGACATCGACCGCCTGCGCGTGCTGCGCGCAGCCGAATTGGTGACGGCCTTCATCCCGCCGTCGAGCCATGCGCCCGACGGCCGCGCGATACGCCAGCTCGCCCAGGTGGAATCGATCACGGCCAAGGGCCGGCTGGCACTGAACAAGGCCACGTCGGCCTTCATCGAGCTTTGATGAAGCCGAGCTTTTTCATGGCTGCGCCCGGGCTGACCGCGGCCTTCGCATAGCCCTCCCACGGCGCATTGCCGCGGTCGAGCCGGGCGTGGATGTTCCGCAGGTTCCACTGCGCGCCGCTCGTGAGCGACGGCACCTCGTCCCATTCCACCGGTACCGACACGCCCATGCCCGGCCGCGCGCGCACCGACCATGCGCAGACCGTGGTGGCACCGAAACCGTTGCGCAGGTAGTCGATGAAGATGCGGCCGATGCGGTTGCTCGGTCCGCTCTTGGCGACGAACATCTGCGGCACGGTGCGTGCCATGTGGCGCACGATGGCCTGCGAAAAATCCTTCACCGTGTCCCAGTCGTACTGGCGCTTGAGCGGAACCACCACGTGCAGCCCCTTGCCGCCGCTGGTCTTGCAGAAGCAGGGCAGCGCCAGTTCGTGAAGCACCACGCGCATCAGCTCGGCCGACTGCAGCACCAGCGGCCAGCTCACGCCTTCGCCGGGGTCGAGGTCGAAGGTCATGCGGTCGGGCTTGGCGATCAGCGTCTTCACGCCGTTCCAGGTATGGAACTCGACGACGTTCATTTGCGCCGCGCTCAGCAGCCCGAGCGGGCCCGCCACCTCGATCAGTTCGGGATGCGAAGGCCAGAGCGCGCGGTCGAGCTGCCGCACCCCGTCCATCTGGCCGGCCTCGACGTGCTTCTGAAAGAAGTGCTGCCCCGCGATGCCCTGCGGCGCGCGCACGAAGGACACGGGCCGCCCCTTGAGGTGCTCCATCATGAGCGGCGCCACAAGCCCGTAGAAGCGCACCACCTCCACCTTGGTGATGCCGGTGGACGGATCGACCACGCGGTCGGCATGCGAGACCTTGAAGTTCGCGGGCAACATGGCGGCGGGCACAGGCGCTGAATCGCGTTCGGCCGCCGGCTTGGCGCCGCGCGGCTGGTGCACCGGCTTCTCTCGGACGATGGCCTTCGCGGGCTTGTCCGCGCGAACGCCGTGGAACACCGGATGGCGCACATGGCCGTCCTTGGTCCAGTCGGAGAAGCTCACCTCGGCCAGCAGCACGGGCTGGACCCAGTGCGCGCGGCGGTCGTTCTCGGTCGGGTTCTTGAACGGCCGCTTGTCGATGCCGAGCGGCTCGAGCCGCTGCAACATCTCCCTGAGGCTTCGGTCGTTGAAGCCAGCTCCCACGCCGCCCGAATAGACGAGGTCGCCCTTCTCGTCGTGCACGCCGATCAGCAGCGCGCCGATGCCCACGCGCGATCCCTTCGGGTCGGTGTAGCCGCCGATGACGAACTCCTGCCGGCGCGAGCACTTGAGCTTGATCCAGTCGGGTGAGCGGCGCGACGCATAGCTGCTGTCCTTGCGCTTGCCGATCACGCCTTCGAGCCCGATCTTGCAGGCCGAGGCGACGATGTCCTCGGGCGGCGCGTCGAAGACCTCGCTGAAGCGGATTTCGGGCGGCGCCTTGGCCAGCAGCGATTGCAGCAGCGCGCGGCGCTCGACCAGCGGCACGCCCGTCAGATCGAAGCCGCCGTGGTGCGGCAGGTCGAACACGAAGTAGACGATGTCGTTCGTCTTCGCGCTGTCGAAGGCATTCTGCAGCGCCTGGAAGTCGGTGCTGCCCGCGTCGTCGAGCATGACGATCTCGCCGTCGAGCCAGCACGGCGCGAGCTTCATGCGCTCGATGGCGCGAACGAGGTGCGGCATGCGCGCGCTCCAGTCGTGGCCGTTGCGCGTGAAGAGCTGCACGCCCTTGGCATCGACGCGCGCCAGCAGCCGGTAGCCGTCGAACTTGATCTCGTAGATCCAGTTGCCGGGATCGGGCGGCGGGCCGTCGACCAGCGTCGCGAGCAGCGGCGAGAGCTTGGCGGGCAGCGCGGCCTTGACGGCATCGGCGGGCATGCTGCTCGCGGCCGCCTTGCCGCGCCGCGCCTTCGCGGCGGGGCGCGCTGCCGCTGCGGTCGGCGGTGCAGCGGGCGACGGTGCCGTGGCTGCCGCAGTGGGCATCGGCAGCGCCGCAACACTGTCGGGAAACTGGTCGACCACGCTGAACTCGCTTGCGGGCCGCGCGAAGCCGTCGTGCTCCTTGATCAACAGCCAGGCGTCCTGCTTGTCGTCCTTCTTGCCATGCATGCGCACCAGCGCCCACTTGCCACGCAGCTTGTAGCCATGCAGTTCGAGCTTGATGTTGCCCGCGCGATAGCCCTTGCGCGGATCGCCGATCGGTACCCAGGTGCCCTTGTCCCAGATGATCACCTTGCCGGCGCCGTACTGCTTGGCCGGTATCTCACCCTCGAACTGGTTGTACGAGATCGGGTGGTCTTCCACATGCACGGCCATGCGCTTGTCGTGCGTGTCGTAGCTCGGCCCCTTCGGCACGGCCCAGCTCTTCATGGTGCCATCAAGCTCGATGCGGAAGTCGTAGTGCAGGCGACGCGCCCAGTGCTTCTGCACCACGAACTGCAGCGTGCCGACGACGGAGTCGCCGCCCTCCTCCGGCTCGGGGGTAACGCCGAAGTTGCGCTTCTCCTTGTAGCGTTTGAGAGGGCTTGCGCGGGCCATGGCCTGTCGTCCTTTTTATTCGTCGGGAGGATGGTTGGCCGCATGGCGCTCGAGCAGCAGGTACAGCACGAGGCCGCCGCCCAACGGCAGCAGGTAGTAGACCGCGCGGTAGGCCAGCACCGCGCCCATGAGCGTGCCCTGCCGCACGCTGCCCGACAGCAGCGCCAGGTACACGGCCTCGAGCACGCCCAGACCGGCCGGGATCGGCGTCACCACGCCGACGATCGAGGCGGCCAGCAGCACGCCCAGCGTAGTGGCATAGGGCACCTGCTGCCCGAGCAGCAGGTACATGGCCGAACCCATCAGTGCCCAGTTGGCGCTCGACAGTGCGAGCTGCACCAGCGCGAGCTGGGCCGAAGGCAGCTCGAGCCGCCGCCCTTTCACATGCCAGTGGCGGCCGTGCAGGAAGTAGCAGGCCACCACGTAGGCCATGGCCAGCACGATCATCAGCACGCCGAGCGCGCGGAAGGCGTCGACGCCGAGGTGCGCCTCGCGCGGCGGCGCAATGGCGCCCGAGGCGAACAGGCTGCCGGCCAGCAGCCCATAGCCGAGCCAGTTGGTGGCCAGGCTGATGCCGACGATCTGCGCCACGGTGGCCTCGTCGAGGCCGGCGCGCGCGTAGAGCCGCGCGCGCAGCGCGATGCCGCCGACCAGCGAGCCGAGGTTGAGATTGAAGGCATAGCTCGCCACCGCGATGGCCCAGGTCCGCCAGTGCGGCAACCCGTGGCGCGTGTGCCGCCTGCCGATCAGGTCGAAGCACCCATAGAGCGCATGGCTCAGCGTAGCAAGGCCGAGCGCGGCGAGCAGCACCGTGGCGGGATAGCGGCGCAGCGCCTGCCATGCACCGGCCCAGTCGACCTTGTGCGCATGCGACAGCAGCAGGCCCAGCACCACGATGCCGAGCAGCGGCAGCGCAAAGCGGCGGCAGCGGCGCCACAGCGCCTGTCTTCCCGTGGCGGGCACCGCCGGTGGGAGCGTGGTGGCATCGTTCGTCATGGCGGTTCCTGGAACAGGGCGAACAGCGCCGCCAGATCGAGTGGTTTGAGAAGGTGGTGGTCGAAGCCTGCGGCGGCAATGCGATCCTTGTCGCCCTGCTGCCCCCAGCCGGTCAGCGCGACCAGCACCAGCCCCGGGAGCGCAGGCTCGGCGCGCAGCCGGCCCGCGAGTTCGCAGCCGTCCATGCCGGGCATGCCGATATCGAGGATCGCCAGGCCCGGCCGCTCGCCTTCGGCCACCATGCGCAGCGCGGCGTCGCCGCTGTAGGCGACGCGGGACGAGGCGCCCAGCGACCGCAGCAGGTCGCCGAGCGCATCGGCCGCATCGCGGTTGTCATCGACGATCAGCACCGTCTCCGGCAGCGACGCGGGCCACCCGCCGATGGCGGGTGTCGGGGACGAACGCAGTCCGGCCTCGCCGCGCATGAGCGGAAGCTGCACGCGGAACATCGCGCCGTGCCCGAGTCCCTCGCTGAAGGCTTCGACGCCGCCCCCGTGGAGCTCGACCAGGCTCTTCACCAGCGTGAGCCCGATGCCGAGCCCGCCCTGCGCCGCCTTCGAGGTGCCGCTGACCTGCACGAACATTTCGAAGATCGATTGCAGCATCTCGGGCGCGATACCGGAGCCGTTGTCGCGCACCTCGACCACGGCGCTGCGGCCTTCCCGGCGCAGCACGATCCCGACCTTGCCGCCGGGCCGCGTGTACTTGGCGGCGTTGTTGAGCAGGTTCGAGAACACCTGCGTCAGGCGAACACCATCGCCGCGCACCATGAGCGGCTCGTCGCCGAGTTCGAGCCCCAGCCCATGCTTCGCCCCCTCCAGCAGCGGGCGGCTCAGTTCGATCGCGTCCTTGATCACGGCGTCGAGCGCCACCGCCTCCATGCGCAGCTCGATCTTGCCGCGCGTGATGCGCGACACCTCCATCAGGTCGTTCACGAGCCGCACCATGTGGTCGACCTGGCGCCCCATGAGCTCGTAGTAACGCAGTGCCTCCGAAGGCTCGTGGGGCTTGCGCGTCAGCAGGGTCAGCGCAGTGCTCATCGGCGCGAGCGGATTGCGCAGCTCGTGCGCCAACGTGGCGAGGAACTCCGTCTTGCGCTGGTCGGCCTCGCGCAGGCTGTCGAGCAGGTCGCGCATCTGGTACTGACGACTGCGCGCGCGCAGCACCGTTCGGACCGTGCTCACGAGCGAAGCCACGCGCACCGGCCGTTCGATGACCGTGACATTCGCGAGCCGGTTCATCGCGTCGGCGACGACTGCGGAGTCTGCGCCCTGGCGCGCCAGGATGAGCACCGGCAGGTCGGACCATGGTGGTTGCGTCGCGAGCGCGTCGATCAGGGCCGCGCTGGCAGGATCGGACAGCGCTTCTTCCGCCAGCATGATCGCGCCGGCGCCCTCCTGCATACCGTGCACCAGCTCGCGCAGGCTGGCGCAGCTGTGCGCCGCGACCTTCGCACGCGCCAGCACGGCAGTTGCCATGAAGGCATCCCTCGACGTGGTCGTGCGCAGCAGAATGCGCTGCTCGACGGAAGCGGGTGCTGAACTCACGGCGTGCGCTGGATGCTGTCGATCGGAATGGGAATGCCCGTGAGGATGCCCCTGAAGTTGCGCAACGCCTCGCCGACCTGGAGCCCGCTGTCGGTCATTGCGAAGTCGCGGATGGTGCGCTCGTGCGCGCCGCCGCGCTTCTTCAGCACCGAGATGGCCTGGCGCACTTCTCCGTCGTGCTCGAAATAGCGCAGCATCACGACCGCATCCGCAAGATAGCTCGCGTCCACCGGCGTCTGCATCTGCATGCCGATGAGCCCGTGCTGTGCGCCCACGAGCAGCGTCGCGACGCCAGCCTGGCCGAGGTAGGACAGCAATTCATGCAGCTGCACGATCAGGAAGCGCTCGTCGGGCATGGCGTTGAGGTAGCCGTTGAGGCTGTCGATCACCACCACGGCGGCATGCGCCTCGGTCACGGCGAGCCGGATCAGGTGCACGAACTCGCCTGGCGAGAGCTCGGCCGGATCGACCTGCCGCACGCGGATATGACCCGAATCGATGTACCGGCCGAGGTCCATTCCCATGCTGTGGCAGCGTGTGCGCAGCGTGTGGGTGCTCTCGTCGAAGATGAAGAGCGCCGCGTGTTCGTCGCGCTGCGCCGCGGCAATGGCGAACTGCACCGCCACGGTCGACTTGCCAGTGCCGGGCGCACCGACAAACAGCGTGCTCGTGCCGCGCTCGATGCCGCCGCCGAGCAGCGTATCGAGTGCCCCGATGCCGCTCGGAATGCGCACCTGGCTCGTTGCCACAGCATGCTCGGCCGCCACCAGCCGCGGGAACACGCGCAGCCCGCCGCGTTCGATGCGGTAGTCGTGGTAACCGCCGCGGAACTGCTGGCCGCGGTATTTGCTGACCAGCAGCCGGCGCCGCGCAACCCCGTAGTCGGAATGGGACTGCTCGAGCCGCAGCACCGCATGCGCGATGCTCTGCACTTGAAGGTCGTGCTTCGTCGCCGTCATGTCGTCCAGCAGCAGCACGGTGCACTGGCGGCCTGCGAAGAACTGCTTGAGCGCGAGAATCTGGCGCCGGTAGCGCAACGAATTGCCGGCCAGCAGGCGCAGTTCCGACAGCGAATCGAAGACCACGCGGGTGGGCTTGATGACGTCCACGTCGTTCAGTATCCTCAGCGTCGTCTCGCTGAGCTCAACCTCGGAGGGGTGGAACATCGTGTACTGCTCGTCGGGCGCCAACGCGGTCTCCGACGGCAGCATCTCTCGCACCTCGATGCCGCTCAGGTCCCATCCGTGCGACCGGGCCACGCCCCTTAGCTCCTGCGCGGTCTCCGACAGGGTGACGTAGAGCACCGGTTCGCCGTGCCGTGCGCCCTCGAGCAGGAACTGCATCGCGATGGTGGTCTTGCCGGCACCCGGCGTTCCTTCAACCAGGTAGAGGCGGCTCGGCGTGAGCCCGCCCCCGAGTACATCGTCAAGGCCGGGCACGCCGACCTTCATCAGGGCTTCTTCCTGCGGGACCGTATCGGCCGCACCGTCGTGTTTCATTTTCTTTCCTCCGTCGTATGGACAGACAGTCCTTTTCTGTTCTGTTTGCGATCATTCAGGCCGTGCCGACCCGAGGAGGATTTGTATCAATGGCAGCAATGCCGTGGTTGTAGGGCGGCACCCTTCTTCCGCAGAAGACAACGCCACGGCGAGGCGCGGGCCGCCGGGCTACGACTTCTCGGGCGTCTTGCGTTCGGCATCGCCAGGCTCCCGGAGCTTCTCGTTGCCGACCTTCTTCATCTGTTCCTCGCCTTCGATGTCGCGCCCGTCCGTGGGCACGGACTCCTCCTGCGTGATCTCCGGTTCGTCGGGGGAGCGCTTGCACTGCTGCTGCGGCGGCGATGGGGTGTTCATGGTGGCGATCTCCTGGGTGAGACGCCACAGTGGGGCCACACCGGCGCGCGATGGCTCAGGCAATGGCGGCAGCGTCCGTCAGCCAACGCCGACGGGCGCTTCTACTTCGTCTTCTTCGCTTGCCTCGATGAAAAGGCGTCGGATCATCGGGTAGCGCGCGCGCACCTGCTGCTCGATGGCGGCGATCGCATCGGCCGCAGCGCCAGTGGCGGTGCCCTCCTTGAAGTTCAGGTCGATGACGACCAGTACCTCGTTCGCGCCGATGTACATCGACAGCACGTGGCCGACGTCGTGCACGCTGGGCTGCTGCATGGCGAGGGTGCGGATCGTGCGCGCGGTCTCCGGGCGGATGCCTTCGCCGATCAGCAGCCCGTGCGCCTGGCTGATCAGCAGCACCGCGACGCCGGCCAGCAGCAGCCCGATCACCACCGACGCGGCGCCGTCGAGCGCCGGCATGTCGAGGCGATGACTCAGGTAGATGCCGAGCGTCGCCACACCCAGGCCCGCGAGGGCGGCCGAGTCTTCGGCCAAGACGGTGTAGGTGGTCGGATCCTTGCTCTGGCCGAGCGCCTGCCAGAAAGGCACCCCGCGCGCCTGGCGCCGGAACTCGCGCAGCGCGATGAAAAAGCTCGCGCCCTCGAACAGCGCCGCCAGGCCGAGCACGACGTAGTTCCAGGTCGGGTCCCGCATCGGCTCCGGGTGCCGGATGTGCTGGATGCCTTCGTACAGCGACACGCCGCCGCCGAGCCCGAAGATGAGCACCGCGACGATCAGGCTCCAGAAGTAGAGCTCCTTGCCGTGACCGAAGGGATGCTCGGGCGTCGCCGGCCGTTTGCTCAGCCGGATGCCAACCAGCAGCAGCACGCCATTGAAGGTATCGACCGCCGAGTGGATGCCTTCCGACAGCATGGCCGAACTGCCGGTGATGCCCGCCACCACGAACTTGGTGGCGGCGATCGCGACATTGGCCGCGATGGCACCGTAGATCGCGATCTTCGATTCGGCCATCCGCGGATTATGCGGCCGGGACCCTGTCGTCCCGGCGCGCCGTCAAGGCAGGCCCAGGTAGACCCGCAGATCGTCCTTCATCGTGCCCGCAGAGGCCACCGCCATGCGCAGCCGCGCCTCGTCGACCCCGAACGTCTTGGTCCAGTAGTCGACCTCCTTCAGGTCGGTGATGTCGATGCGCTCATCGTCTTGCGGAATGTGGATCTTCATGTCGTCCAGCATCGGGGCGTCTCCAGGCAGGGGGGTTGAAAGTGACGGCAGTTTTCGTGCCCGAACCCGTGCGCCATGCCAGCGCGATCCCACGCTTGATGCAGGACAGCGGCTACAGCGTGCCGATCCCGAAATCAATGGTAAAAATTCCGGAGAATAGCCGCTGCCCCACACCTGGAGAACGCCTTGCGCATAGCCACCTGGAACGTCAATTCCCTCACCGCCCGCCTGCAGCACGTGCTCGACTGGCTGATCGCCAACCCCGTCGACGTGCTGTGCCTGCAGGAGCTCAAGATGAGCGACGACAAGTTCCCGCTCGACGTGCTCAAGTCGGCCGGCTACGACTGCGCGGTGTTCGGTCAGAAGACCTACAACGGCGTCGCGATCCTGAGCCTGATGCCGATGGGCGACGTAGTGAAGAACATCGGTGGCTTCACTGACGACCAGTCGCGCGTGATCGCGGCCACGGTGCAGACGCCGGCCGGCCCGCTGCGCGTGGTGAACGGCTACTTCGTCAATGGGCAGGCGCCGGGGACCGACAAGTTCGCCTACAAGATGGGCTGGCTGCGCGCGCTGCGCGAATGGCTGCGCGAAGAAATGGCCGCGCATCCGAACCTGGTGCTGCTCGGCGACTTCAACGTCACGCCCGAGGACCGCGACAGCTACGACCCGGTGGGCCTGAAGGAAACGATCCACCACACGACCGAGGAACGCGAAGAGTTCAAGGCGCTGCTGGCGCTCGGCCTGGTCGACAGCTTCCGGCTTTTCGAGCAGCCCGAAAAAAGTTATTCATGGTGGGACTACCGGATGCTCGGGTACCAGAAGAACCGCGGGCTGCGCATCGACCACATCCTGGTGAGCGAGCCGCTGGTGCCGCGCGCGCGGGGCTGCGTCATCGACCGCGTGCCGCGCAAGTGGGAGAAGCCCAGCGACCATGCGCCGGTGGTGCTCGAACTCGACCAGGGAACGCCCTCGCCATGACCATCCGACTGCTCGCGGCCGCCGCCGTGCTGCTGGCGCTCGCCGGCTGCTCGGTGCTCAAGCCATCCGACACCAAGCCCGGCGACGACGGCAAACCGGGCGCTTCGGCCTCCGACGATGCGCCCGCCGCGCGCAGCGACGTGCCGACGGTGCGCCTGATCACCGCGCAGACACCGGTCGTGCGGGCCTACCGCAAGACCGGGGCGCGCAAGATCTACAACACCTACGCCAAGCGCATCTACAAGGGCAAGATTCCGCCGCTGGTCTACGCGGTTGTGGTGGTCGAGACCGACCTCGACGCGCAGGGCAACGTGAGGAACGTCACCTTCAGCCGCGTGCCCAGCCACGCGCCCGAGGTGCCTCCGATGATCGCGGAACTCATCAAAGGCGCCTCGCCGCTGCCAACCCCGGGGCGCCTGGGCGGCCACACCTACGTCGACACGTGGCTCTGGGACAAGAGCGGCAACTTCCAGCTCGACTCGCTGACGCTGGGGCAGCGCAGCCGGTAGGCCCGCTCCCCTTGCGTAGGTCTATTCGATCCCGAGTTCCTGGATCTTGCGCGTGATGGTGTTGCGGCCGATGCCGAGCTTCTGGGCGGCCTCGATGCGCCGGCCGCGGGTGCTGGCCAGCGCGGCGAGGATCAGGCGCGATTCGAAGCGGCGCGAGAGCACGTCCCAGACGTCGGTGCGCCCGGCCGCAAGCAGCGCCTGGGCTTCCGTCTCGAGGCCGCTCTCCCAGCTGCTCGCACCGGCCGGGCCTTCGGCGACGACGACGGCTTCGGATGCGGCGGCCACGGGCGCGGACCCGCGATCGTCGCCCGGCGTTGCGAGCGGTGCTGCATGCAAGGGCGCGGCCGAAGCAGCAGCAACAGACACTTCGGCCGCGGCAGGCGCGGCGGCCGCCGCAGCCATGACCTCGGGTGGCAGGTCCTTGGTCTCGATGAGCTGCGCCGGCGCCATCACGGTGAGCCAGTGGCAGATGTTCTCGAGTTGGCGCACGTTGCCGGGGAAGCCGAAGGCCGCGAGCTTGGCCAGCGCAGCCTCGGAAATGCGCTTGGGCTCGACGCCGAGCTGGCGCGCACTCACCTGCAGGAAGTGACGCGTGAGGGCCGGCACGTCCTCGCCGCGTTCGCGCAGCGCCGGCAGGCGCAGCCGGATCACGTTGAGGCGGTGGAACAGGTCTTCGCGGAAGCCACCGAGCTTGACGCGCTGCTCCAGGTCCTGGTGCGTGGCCGCGATGACGCGCACGTTGGCCTTCACCGAGTTGTGGCCGCCGACGCGGTAGAAGTGCCCGTCGCTGAGCACGCGCAGCAGCCGCGTCTGCAGGTCGAACGGCATGTCGCCGATCTCGTCGAGGAAGAGCGTGCCGCCCTCGGCCTGCTCGAAGCGCCCGCGCCGCATGGTCTGCGCGCCGGTGAAGGCACCGCGCTCGTGGCCGAAGAGTTCGCTCTCCAGCAGGTCCTTCGGAATCGCCGCGGTGTTGATGGCCACGAAGGGGCCGTTGGCGCGCGGCGAATGCTTGTGCAGCGCGCGCGCCACGAGCTCCTTGCCCGAACCCGATTCGCCGGTGATGAGCACCGTGACGTTGCTCTGCGAGAGCCGGCCGATGGCGCGGAACACGTCCTGCATGGCGGGCGCCTGGCCCAGCATCTCGGGCGCGGCGGCCATGCGCTCCTCGGCCACTTCCTCGCGCTGGCTCTCGTCGACCGCGCGGCGGATCAGCTCGACGGCGCGCGGCAGATCGAAGGGCTTGGGCAGGTATTCGAAGGCGCCGCCCTGGAACGCCGAGACGGCGCTGTCGAGGTCGGAGAACGCCGTCATGATGATGACCGGCAGGCCCGGATGCTTGGCCTTGATCTTGTCGAGCAGGTCGAGGCCCGAGCCGCCGGGCATGCGGATGTCGCTCACCAGCACTTGCGGCCCCTGCTGCTCGTCGCCACCGGCCTGTTCGAGGGCCGCCAGCACCTCGCGCGCGCTGGTGAAGCTGCGCGTCGGCAGGTCTTCGCGCAACAGCGCCTTCTCCAGCACGAAGCGGATCGATTGGTCGTCATCAACTATCCAGATCGGCTTCATGCATCTCCTTGTGGGCCGGTGGCTGCGCTAGGGCAGCGGAATCAATATCTTGAAATCGGTTCGGCCCGGGACACTGTCGCACTCGATCACGCCGTGATGCTGTTGCACGAAAGTTTGTGCCAGCGTCAATCCAAGCCCGGTTCCGCCTTCCCTGCCCGATACGAGCGGATAGAAGATGCGGTCCTTGATCGCGTCCGGCACACCCGGTCCATTGTCGATGACATGCAATTCCAGTGCCAATCGATACCACTGCTTGTTGAATATCACCTGCCGGGCAATGCGCGTCTTGAAAGTGATCTGCGCATCGCCCGCGGCACGGCGCTCCGCGAGCGCCTGCGCCGCGTTGTGCGCGATGTTCAGCGTGGCCTGGATCAGCTGTTCGCGGTCGCCGCGGAACTCGGGGATCGAGACGTCGAAGTCGCGCTCGATGTGCAGGTCGCGCGGGAACTCCGCCAGGAGCACGGAGCGCACGCGCTCGCAGACCTCGTGGATGTTGACGTCACCCACGATGTGCGGGCGCCGGTGCGGCGCCAGCAGGCGGTCGACCAGGGTCTGCAGCCGGTCGGCCTCGTGGATGATGACGTTGGTGTATTCGATGAGGTCACGCGACTCGACCTCCATCTGCAGCAGCTGCGCGGCGCCGCGGATGCCGCCGAGCGGGTTCTTGATCTCGTGCGCAAGGTTGCGGATGAGTTCCTTGTTGGCCTGCGCCTGGTCGAGCAGGCGCTCTTCGCGGTCTTGCCGCACCTGCTGCTCGAGCGGCGACATCTCGATGATCAGCTCGCCCACCTTGTCGCCCTGTGCCAGCGTGACCTGCACCGGCATCAGCTCGTGGTTGACCCGACGCAGGAAGGCCTCGTAGCGCAGCGTGGCGAAGTCGTTGCTGCGGGCGCCGTCGATCGCGGTGCGCAGCACCTGCGGCTCGTGAAAGCAGGCGCCGAACTGAGAGCCTTCGAGCGTGCGGCGCGACGTGCCCAGCGCGTCTTCGAGCGCGGCGTTGGCGAACAGCACCGACCCCTTGGTGCTGACCACGGCGATCAGCGTGGAGAGCAGGTCGAAGGACTGGAAGCGCGGTGTGGCGCTGGCCGCCTTCTTCCCGAACACCATGGCTACGGCCTGGCCGGCAAGCGGCCGAGCTCGCGGCGAATGCCCGCGATGTCGCTCTCGTTGCGCGCGAGTTCGGCCTTCATCTCGGCCACGCGGTCGAGGTACTTCTGGTAGTTGCGGCCTTCGCTGCCCTGCTTCTCGGGCTCGCCATTGTTGTACTCGCGCTGCAGCTCGGCCTGGCGCGCCTCGGCCTTGCGGAGTTCGGTCTCGAGCACCGAGCGGGCTTCGCCGTCGCGCGCACGCTGGTCGACGCCCTCGACGCGCGGACTGCCGGCGGGCGAGCGCGAGGCCGATGGCGCCGGGCTGCCGCTGGCGGCGGCGCCAGTGCCCGAAGCGCTGGCACCCGAAGGCCGGGTGCCCTGCACGACGGTGACGTTGCCGCCTTCGATGACCTTGCAGCCCTTTTGCTGCGCGATCGTCGCGTTGTTGGTGTATTCGTTTCCGCAGCGCCACACGCGCTCCTGGGAGAGCGCGGGCAAGGCAGCGAGCGAACCGGCCAGAAAGATCAGTGAGGCAAGCTTCATGGAGGGGCGTGAGTAGCGGGATCGGGCATTTTCGTGCAATTCGACGCTGCCGATGACACGATGTTCCCGGCCCAGAAAAAAGGACGGCCGCAGCCGTCCTTTCGGGTGTCGCGCCCGCAAGGGCTGGCGATCAGAGCGAATAGTACATGTCGAACTCGACCGGATGGGTCGCCATGCGGAAGCGCGTGACTTCCTGCATCTTCAGCTCAATGTAGGCATCGATGTAGGCATCGGTGAACACGCCACCCTTGGTCAGGAAGGCACGGTCCTTATCGAGGTACTCGAGCGCCTGGTCGAGGCTGTGGCAGACGGTCGGGATCAGCGCGTCTTCTTCGGGCGGCAGGTGGTACAGGTCCTTGCTGGCGGCTTCGCCCGGATGGATCTTGTTCTCGACGCCGTCGAGGCCCGCCATCAGCAGCGCGGCAAAGCCGAGGTACGGGTTCATCAGCGGATCGGGGAAGCGCGCCTCGACGCGGCGGCCCTTCGGGTTCGACACGAAAGGAATGCGGATCGACGCCGAGCGGTTCTTGGCCGAATAGGCCAGCTTCACCGGGGCTTCGAAGCCGGGCACCAGGCGCTTGTAGCTGTTGGTGCCGGGGTTCGTGATCGCGTTCAGCGCACGGGCATGCTTGATGATGCCGCCGATGTAGTGCAGCGCAAAGTCCGACAGGCCCGCATAGCCGTCGCCGGCGAACAGGTTCTTGCCGTCCTTCCAGACCGACTGGTGCACGTGCATGCCCGAGCCGTTGTCGCCGACGATGGGCTTGGGCATGAAGGTGGCGGTCTTGCCGTAGGCGTGGGCCACGTTGTGGATCACGTACTTCTGCAGCTGGACCCAGTCGGCGCGCTGGATCAGCGTGCTGAACTTGGTGCCGAGCTCCATCTGGCCGGCATTGGCCACTTCATGGTGATGCACTTCGACCGGGATGCCGAGCGATTCGAGCACCAGGCACATTTCGGAGCGCATGTCCTGGAAGCTGTCGACCGGGGGCACCGGGAAGTAGCCGCCCTTGACCGCCGGGCGATGGCCGGTGTTGCCGTGCTCGTATTCCTTGTCGGTGTTCCACGAGGCTTCTTCGGAGTCGATCTTCACGAAGCAGCCCGACATGTCGTTCTTCCAGCGCACGCTGTCGAACACGAAGAATTCCGGTTCCGGACCGAAGAAAGCGGTGTCGCCCAGGCCCGACGCCTTCATGTAGGCCTCGGCGCGCTTGGCGAGCGAACGCGGGTCGCGCTCGTAGGGCTTGCCGTCGGTGGGGTCGATCACATCGCAGGTCAGGATCAGCGTCGTCTCTTCGAAGAACGGATCGATGTTGGCGGTGTTGGGGTCGGGCATGAGCTGCATGTCCGAGGCTTCGATGCCCTTCCAACCGGCGATGGACGAACCGTCGAACGCGTGGCCCGAAGTGAATTTGTCTTCATCGAAGTGCGACACGGGCACGGTCACGTGCTGCTCCTTGCCGCGGGTGTCGGTGAAGCGGAAGTCGACGAACTTGACCTCGTTTTCCTTCACGAGCTTGAGTACGTCGGCGACGGTCTTTGCCATCAGTTTCTCCTGGTTGGATGGGTGGTTGGAATGACAGGGTCGGGGAATGCAGGTTCTGTGCCATTGTCGCCCCGTCTTGGGGACGCTCCGGGCACGGTGACCGCCCCCGAATGAAGAGGATGACTCACCAAACTGGTGCAAACGAGATCAGCGCACCAATTCTGGGCCCAACTTCGCCTCAAAGGCGTGCAACCCTTCGATCAGCTGGGCATAGGCGGCATCGAGCTGCAGCGGATCGCCCTTGACGCCGAGTTCGATGTGGCGGCCGTACTGGGGATGGTCGACGCTCGGCAGGCTGAACACTTTGACGCCGCCATGCGCGGCCTCGACGGCCAGCATCAGCGGCGTGAGCGTGGCTTCCATGGCACCGAAGACGATGACCGACCTCTCGGCCGACTGGCCGGTGGTGAACAGGTCGGCGTAGCGGCTCTCGAGCACCGACTCGATCATGGGCCACGCCATGACGGGAAAGCCCGGCACGAAATGCACATGCTCGACGCTGAAGCCCGGGATCTTGTTGTAGGGGTTCCGGATGATCGTCGCGCCCTGGGGAAACACGCCCATGTTGAGGCGGTGGATGTTGTCGGGCCGGTCAGGCTCGTAGGCAATGCCCTGCTCGCGCGCGGTGTCCTGCATGCGCTCGCGGATCAGCGCCTCGGCCTCGGGATGCAGTTCGAGGGGCCGCCCGAGCGCCTGGGCGGCGCACTGCCGCGTGTGGTCGTCGGGCGTGGCGCCGATGCCGCCGGTCGAGAAGACGATGTCGCCCGAGGCGAACGCACGCGCCAGCGCCGCCGTGATGCGCGCGGGCACGTCGCCCACGTACTCGGCCCAGCCGAGCTGCAGGCCCCGCGCGGCCAGCAGTTCGATGACCTTGGGCATGTGCTTGTCGGAACGCTTGCCGGAAAGGATCTCGTCACCGACAACGATCAAGCCAAAAGCGCGGGTCATGGGGATTTCCATTGAGAAAGAACGGCCCGGTCGGCCTCGTCAGCCGAGGGGTTTGCGCCGGTCAGGGCCGCCGCGGCCTCGCGCTGCGCGCGCAGTTTTGCCAGCGCGTCGAGGCAGTAGTGGGCAAACCAGAGCGCGGAGAACGCGAACACCAGCGTGTAGATCCAGATCGCGAGCGGCACCAGCACGAAGAAGGCGGCGGCGAACAGCAGGCCCGAGGCCCAGACGATGCTTGGCGCCGCGCCGAGGTAGCCGCAGAACACGCCGATGCACAGGAGCGGCAAACGGTGCGTGCGCAGCAGCGTCGCGCGCTCCTCGGGGCTGGCATGGTCCGCCAGCGCGTCGAAGCTCATCACGCGGTAGGTGAGCCAGCCCCAGATCAGCGGCGGCAGGATGAGCACCAGCGGCGGAATGAGCCAGAGCGGCATCGACACCACGAGCGCGAGCAGCGCCAGCACGGTGACGCCCAGCGAGCGGGCCACGCTGCCGATGAAGGAGGCGCCCTTCTTGCGCTCCAGCACCGGGAAGCGGCGGTTTGCCACCAGCGTGGTGAGCGGCGGGGCCATGAGGCCCGCCACCACGACCAGCGAGACCACTACGATCAGCGGCGTGGCGGCAAAGACCACCACCATCGGCGCGAGCACCGAGGTGACGTCGCTCGAGAACAGCCGGCCGATCCAGCTCCAGAAGCTCGACAACAGCGGCCAGGCATCGAGCGCCTCGCGCGTCCACGCCACGGCCGCGTCCCAGAAGAAATAGCCGAAGCCCGCGGCCAACAGCACCATGAGGGCCAGCGGCAACAGCGACAGCACGATCACGCGCGGCAGCATGCAATAGGCGACCGCGCGCCAGAAGGAGTCGATGAGCAGGCGCATTGGGTGCGAAGGATAACCGCCCCGGACGGCGGCGAGGCTCAGTGCCGGCCGACCAGGCGCTTGAGCCCGAGCCATTGCTGCGACCAAAAGCCCTGGCCGTAATCGCGCAGGCGTCCGTCGGCGCCGGGCTCGACCTGGTCGCGGATGCCGGTCGGGTCGTAGCGGTTCGCGAAATTCGCGGTGCCGAACAGCAGGTCCCAGCACGGCAGCAGCACGCCGAAATTGCAGCCGCCCAGCGTGTGGGCGCCGCCCGATTCATGCCCCAGGCCGATGCTGTGGTGCAGGCGGTGGAAGCGCGGGCTGATCCACAGCCGCTCGCCCACGGCACCGAAGCTCAGCCGGAGATTGGCATGCTGCAGGCTCTCGCTGAGCTGCGTGAAGGCCACGAAGGCGATGAACTGGCCCGGCGCCACGCCGATGAGCTGCGCGACCAGCACGATCAGCCTGCTGTGCAGGACGTCGTCGAGCAGGTGGTTGCGGTCGTCGCTCCACATGGTCATCTGGCGCTGCGAATGGTGCAGCGAATGCAGGCCCCACCACCACCTGAAGCGGTGCTGGCCGCGGTGGATCCAGTAGCCGACGAAATCGAGCACCACGAGGTAGACCACGAAGGCGACCAGCGGCACGTCGGTCACGCCGGGCCAGAGCCCGTCGAGGTGCAGGGTGCCCCAGCCCGCGGCGCGCAGGCTGCCGAGGGCCTCGTCGAAGACGGGCTCGAGCGTGAAGAACATCGCGAGCCGGAACAGGCCCAGCCGGTGGATCAGCGTGTAGAGCATGTCGGTGCGGATCGCGCGGCGGTCGGCCACCTGCTCGACTGCGCGCCAGCGCTGCAGCGGACCGATGACGGCGAGCAGCACCAGCACCTGGACCAGCCCGACCAGCAGCCAGCCGGTGGCGTCGAACGCGTCCTCGGTCCAGCCGCCGAAGCCGGCCGCATACACCAGCGGTTGGACCAGCGTTTCGAAAAACCAGCCCTGCAGCGCGGAAAAGGCATCGGTGAACCCGTCGATCATCTCGGCCTGTTCAAGGATGCGATGCGATCCAGTCGCGGTACTGGGGATGCTGGCGCAGCGTTTCGAAGCAGAAGCGCTTTGCCTTCAGGCCCACGATCAGCGGCTCGAGGTTGGCGGGCGCCCAGGGGTCCTTGCGCGACCAGATGCCCAGGTGCGCGAGCAGGATGTCGCCGGGGCGGATGCTGCCGAGGGCCTGCTTCAGCAGCTTCTCGTTGCTGAACTTCTCGCTCGGCAGCTCGTCGCCGAGGAAGCCCGCCGGCGACCATCCCACGTGGGCGAAGCCGCAGGCCTTGGCGGCCGCGAGCAGGCGCGCAGAGGTCTTGCCGCCAGGCGCGCGGAACAGCGGCAGGGGCTTCTTGCCGGTGACGAGTGCGAGCCGCTCCGCGGCCTTGGCGATGTCGGCGCAGTATTCGGCGGCGCTCCAGGTGAGTTCGCGTCCCGCCAGCGCACCGGCCGACGGCTTGATGCGAAAGCGCGGCTCGGCGCCATCGAGGTCGGCGCGCCAGTACGCATGGTCGTAGGTGTGCGATGCGAACTCGTGGCCTTCGGCCGCGCGCGCCTTCCACCAGGGCGCCCAATGCCGGTCGAGGCTGTCGCCGCCGTCCTGGGTGCGCTCGGCGGCGCCGAAGAAGGTCACGCGCACGTCGTGGCGCCGGAGCACGTCGGCCACGAGCTCGGCCACGCCCATGTGGCCGGTGTCGAAGGTCAGGTAGACGGGTTTTGTGCAGGCGCCGGCGACGCCGGCCGCAGCCGCCATCGTGACGCCAGAAGCGGAAGCGACGCACAAGGCAGCGGCGATTCTGCGCAACGCATTCCAGCGCGCCGGTTCAGGTCCGCTTCGCATGGTCCAAGGTCCAAACGCCGTGCGGGGAACGGCCGACGTTGATCTGCCGCACGACCTTTTGGCTCGCCAGGTCGACCACGCTGAGCTTCTTGGCCCAGCGCGAGGTGACATACAGCGTTTTGCCGTCGGCGGACACGTCCATGCAGTCGGGGCCGCCCGGCACCGCATAGGTGGCGGTTACCTTCAGCGTGGAGAGGTCGATGCGGCTGATCGAGTTGGCGACCCGGTTGCTCACGAACACGCTCTTGCCGTCGCCGGCCGCGCGGAACGCGTGGGCGCCCTTGCCCGTCGGGATCTGGCCGACCAGCTTCGGCTGGGGGCCGGCCACGTCGAACACCTGCACGCCATCGCTGCCGGTCAGGCCGACGAGCAGCGTCTGGTCGTTGTGCGCGCCGTACACGTCCGCCGGCATCGGGCCGGTTGCGATGCGCCAGCGGATGGTCTGCGTCGGCAAATCGACGGCGATCAGTTCGTCGCTGTCCTGCATCGTGACGTAGGCGACGGTGCTGGTCCGGTCGATCCAGATGTGGCTCGGCGTCTTGCCGGTGGCAATGCGCTTGGCGAGCTTCAGGTCCTTGCCGTCCCAGTGGTAGACGTCGACATGGTTCAGCCGGTTGGCCGCGGTGACGAACCACTTCATGTCGCGCGAGAACTGGAGGTGGTACGGATCGATGATGCCGTACACCACGCGCTGGACCTCGGCGGTGCGCGGGTTCACGAAAGTCAGGGAGTCGCCCGCCGAGTTGGCCACGATCACCGACTTCTCGTCGGGCGTCATGTAGATGTGGTGCGGCTCCTTGCCGGTCGGGATGCGCAGCTTCTCGGTCCAGTCGACCGGGTTGATCACGCTCACGCTGGCATCGAGCGAATTGAGCACGAAGATCGGCGGCGGCGGTTCCGGTGGCGCTGCGCTGGCGCTAACCGGCGCCATCAGGGCAGCCGCGCAGGCCAGGCAGGCGTACAGAACAAGGAGGGCCGCGGCGCGGCCGGGCTGGCGGGCTGGTGAACGCAAGGGAGATTCCGGAGAAATGCTTCCGATGGTAACGGCCGGGTCCGCCCGCCGGCTGACCGCCGTCACAGGAAATCGCAGCTTATTTGACGGGTGCGGCGCGCAGCGCGGCGACTTGGGCCGCATCGAGCCAGCGCCACTGCCCCGGCGCGAGGTCGTGCGGCAGCGCCACCGTGCCGATGCGCGAGCGGTGCAGCGCCTCGACCCGGTTGCCCACCGCGGCCAGCATGCGCTTGACCTGGTGGTACTTGCCTTCGGTGAGCGTGAGCCGCAGGTGCAGCGGGCTGTCGGATTCGCAGGCGGCGGCGCGCACCGGCTTCGGATCGTCGTCGAGCACCACGCCGGCCAGCAGGCGGGCGATCTGCGCCGCGTCCACCGGGTGCTTGGCGGTCACTTCGTAGACCTTGGGAACATGGTGCTTCGGCGAGCCCATGCGGTGGATGAACTGGCCGTCGTCGGTCAGCAGCAGCAGGCCGGTCGTGTCCTGGTCGAGCCGCCCGATCGCCTGCACCCCCTGCACCGCCGCCTTGTTGGGCCGCAGCCGCAGCGGCGACGGCAGCAGCGTGTAGATGCTTGGATAGGTCGATGGCTTCTGCGAGCACTCGGTGCCGGCCGGCTTGTGCAGCATCAGGTAGGCCTTCTCGTGGTACGCCCATTCGGTGCCCTGCACCGTGAACCGCAGCCCTTCCGGTTCCACGTCGGCGGCAGGATCGTCGACCACCGCGCCGGCAATGGTGACGAAGCCTTGCTGGACCAGCCCCGCGCAGACGCGCCGCGTGCCGAAACCCTGGGTGTAGAGGATGTCTTGCAGGTGCATCAGTACCCTGCCGCCAGGCCCGTGTTGCGGCGCGGATCGTTGGCGCCGTAGAAGCGGTTTTTGCCGACCGGCTTGCCGCCGAGCGACGGCGCGCCCACGATGATCGCGGCCATGTGGTTGGCGGGCTGCGGCACGCCCAGGTTGTGGCCCATGTCGGTCAGGATCTTTCGGGTGTCGGGGCTGAGCGCGTAGGGCTCGACGTTGGTGACATCGGGCAGCCATTGCTGGTGGAAGCGCGGCGCGTCCACCGCCTCCTGCACGTTCATGCCGTAGTCGACCACATTCAGGATGGTGTGCAGCACGGCCGTGATGATGCGGCTGCCGCCGGGCGTGCCGACCACGAACACCGGCTTACCGTCCTTCGAGACGATGGTCGGGCTCATCGAGCTCAGCGGGCGCTTGCCCGGCGCGATGGCGTTGGCCTCGCCCTGCACCAGGCCGTAGAGGTTGGGAACGCCAACCTTCGACGTGAAGTCGTCCATCTCGTTGTTCAGCAGCACGCCGGTCTTGTCGGCCGTGACCTTGGCGCCGAACCAGTCGTTGAGCGTGTAGGTCACCGACACGGCATTGCCCCATTGGTCGGTGATCGAGTAGTGGGTGGTGTTGCTGCCTTCGTGCGGCGCGACGCCGGGCTTGATGTCCTTGGAGACGCCGGCCTTCTGCGGATCGATGGCGGCCCGGATCTTCTCGGCATAGCCCTTGTCGAGCAGGCGCTCGAGCGGGTTCTTCACGAAGTCGGGGTCGCCCAGGTAGCTGTTGCGGTCGACGTAGGCGTGGCGCATCGCCTCGATCTGGTAATGCACCGACTGCGCCGAACGGAAGCCCAGGTCCTTGAGCGGGTAGCCCTCGAGGATGTTGAGCATCTCGCAGATGATGACGCCGCCCGAGCTCGGCGGCGGCGCCGACACCACGCGGTAGCCGCGGTAGTCGCACTCGATCGGGGCCAGCTCGCGCGTCTTGTACTGGTCGAGGTCGGCCTGCGTGATGATGCCCTTGCCGGCCTGGCTCGACGCCACGATGGCGGCGCCGACCGGTCCCTTGTAGAAACCGTCCACGCCCTTGGCGCTGATCGCGCGCAAGGTCTTGGCCAGGTCCTTCTGCACCAGCTTCTGGCCCACCGCGAAAGGTTCGCCCTTGTTCAGGAAGATCGCGGCCGAGGCCGGGTCCTTCTTGAAATGGTCGGTCGAGGTCAGCAGCATGTCGACGTCGCCCTGCTGGAGCTCGAAGCCCTTGTCCGCGAGCTGGACCGACGGCGCGATCAGGTCGGCCCGCTTCATCGTGCCGAACTTCTCGCGCGCGTATTCCATGCCCGAGACCGTGCCGGGCACGCCGACCGCAAGATGGCCGAGAGTGCTCAAGCCCTTGACGACATTGCCGTCCTTGTCGAGGTACATGTTGGCCGTGGCGGCCAGCGGCGCCTTCTCGCGGAAATCGAGGAAGGTCTTGCGTCCGTCGGCCAGTTGCAGCGTCATGAAGCCGCCGCCACCGAGGTTGCCCGCGGCCGGATACACCACCGCCAGCGCATAGCCCACGGCCACGGCGGCATCCACCGCGTTGCCGCCGCGCTGGAGCACATCGACGCCGATCTTCGTGGCGAGATGCTGCGCACTCACGACCATGCCGTGCTCGGCCGCGACAGGCGCCTGCGAGGCCGCGTGAGAGGCACCCCCGCCTCCCAGCATGAGCGCGGCCGCCACTGCGGCGCGCAGTCTTGGGGTCCAATGGAAATTCTGCATGGGAAGCCTCCTGTGTGTTTGATGATGAGAGAGATTGTGCGTGGGTCAGCCGACCAGCAGCGCCTTGCGCTGCAGCGCTTGCAACGCCAGGGCCACTTGGCCGAGCGCAAACGCCTTGAGGGCCGAGGGATCGGTGAGCGGCTTGTCGTGCTGCACGAAGCGCAGCCGGTCCGCGCGGACTTCTGCGGCGAGATGGTCAGCCAGCATCTCGTGCGAATGCGCCCCGTCGAGCAGCGGCAGCAAAGCACGTTCGAGCGGCGCCAGCGCCACGGATTCGTGCCACTGGTTGCAGGCGCTGGCGGTGTCGCCGGCACTCAACGCCAGGCCCGGCGCACTGCGCACCGCCGCCAGTGCGCGCGGGAATGCGGACACCTCCGCGGTGGCCTGCACCGGTGCACGACGGAACCGCACCGCGCCCATGATCGCGAGTTCTTCGAGCATCGACAGCACGATCGGCTCGACCGAGGCCAGAGGCTCGCGCGTGCGCTCGGCCACGGCGGCAATCAGTGCCTCTGCCGGCATGCTCGAGGGATAGCGCGCATCGAGCAGCTGCGCCAGCGCTTTCTGGGCAGGCAGGCGCAGCGTGAGCGTCACGCCGCGCTGCGCCGTGCACGGCTGCTCGCGCGCGTCGAGCGTGAACGGCCCTCCGTCTGCAGCGCCGAACACGCCTGCGAATTCGAGCGCGCGGATGCGGGCCGGATCGAGCCGCAAGCGGATGCTGCCGGCGCGCGCCTGCGCCACGAGCAGCGTCTGGCGAAACGTGCGGTTGACCAGGAAGTCGAGGTACTGCTCCATCAGGATCTGGCTGCCGCCGCATTCGCGCAGCAGCGGTTCGCGCACCGCCTCGCCGTAGTTCTGCACAAACATCGTCGAGGGTTCGGCATCGCCCAGGTACGCGAGCCCCTTCGCCGCGGCGCGCCCCGCGAAGTCCTTGAAGTAGCAGGGCGAATTGCAGGGTTCGAGAAACTCGTGCAGCAAGTAGTAGCCGCTTGCGTTGCGCACGATCGGCATCGTTTCCTCGAGCGTCTTCTTCAGCACGCTGCCGGGCCGGGCCGACTGCTCCAGAAATTCGAGCATGCCGCGCGCATAGGCCAGCTTCTCCTCGGGCGTGTCGCGCGGGCCGCCGCGCAGCATCATCGCGTCGCGCACGATCTCGCGCGCCTTCCAGCCCGGATAGACGTTGTAGCTCACGTAGGCCACGCCATCGGGCGCCAGGTTCTCGGCGCACACGCGCAGGATCGCGTCCTGCACCGGCCCCGGCACCCAGCTGTAGACGCCGTGGCAGACGATGTAGTCGAACTGGCCGAGCGATGCATCGACTTCCGCCAGGTTGAAGGCCCGCAGTTCGACGTTCGAAAGGCCCGTGCGCGCAATCGCGCCAAGTCCCTGCTCGACTTGCACCCGCGAGAGGTCGAGCCCGAGCGCGCTGGCCCCGGGATGGCGCGCCGCAAACGGAATCAGGTTGCCGCCGGCCGCACAGCCGAGCTCGAGCACGCGTGCGTGCGACGGCGGTGGCGTGTCGAGGCCGAACAGGAAGGCGATCGCCTCCAGGTGCTCGACCGCAGATTGCGGGAACGGATGCGACTCATAAGGCACCGTGTCGTAGTAGCTCGTGAGCGTCGAAATCGATGGATCGGGCACGGCGTCCTTTGGTGGGATCGAGGGGCCTGCGGCGGCGCTCCGGCGCGCAGCGGCAGCCATGGCGCGACTGCGCCTGCCGACTATAGCTTTGCGCTTGCACGGAAAAAACCCGCCGGCCGGTCATCCCGCCTTCGGCAACCCGAAGCCGAAACCAAAGGCCGCACCGCCCTTGTCCGCAGCGGCCCTGGCCGCCTCTGCCTCTGCCTCGCGCGGACCCGCGTCGAGATCCTCGACCATGCCCTGCAATTCGAGCAGGCCGGCGGCCATCGCTGCCTTGTAGGTATTCATGGCGCGCGGCTGCTCGCTCAGCACCTGCCAGCGCTCGTCCCCGAGTTCGACCAGGCACCAGCGGTAGGCGCCCTCTTCGTCTTCGTTGACGGTCACCGCGATGCGCCTGAGCAAGGACATGCACGACCTTCGCCCGCCGCCGTGCAGCGCAGGGTCGGACAGCCACCACTTCTGCAGCAAGACGTTCCCAGATGCGAAGATAGACTGTATATTCATACAGCAATCCGCAGGGCTACGCCCATGACCCACCATGAACCAAGCTGAACTGTTCTATCGCGCGGCGGAAATGCCGGTGCCCGTTTTCTCGAAACCGTCCGCGCCTTCGCAAGCCGAGCCGCTGCAGGCCGAAGCCGACGAAGCCGAAATTGCACCGCCAACCCTCTACATCGTCAGGCTCGCCGACTATGCGCATGCGGCGCCAGACGCGACCCGTATGGCGGAGCAGCGATTTCGCCGCGAAATCGATAAGCAGCTCGGCGGCGAAGTGATCGCGGCCCTGCGCGCATTTCAAAACGCGAGCGAGTCGAGCGAAAGCGATCTTGCCAAGCAGGAATTGGCCCTGGCCAGGCGATGGGCCAAGGCGTATGACGCAGCCAAGACGACGGGTTTCCGCGACCTGGGCGAGACGGACGAAGCGTACTTCGAGGTGCGGCCGCTCTAGATCGGAGCGGCCTTCGATGAATATGGTGGAGCTGGGGGGATTGAACCCCAGCGCCGCCCAGTACTGGCGCGGTATCTGGCGGCTACGTGCGAAATACGTGCGATTTTGCGCAGCCGCATACTGGCGCCGGCTGACGCCTGGGGCCATCACCGAGCACCTGCCTTCTAAGCAGGTTGTCGGGGGTCGATCCCCTCCGGGCAGGCCAATTCAGCATCCATCAAAGTCCATCGTGGTTCTTTTGGATTGCTCTTCTCCTCTGAACGTCTCGGGAATTCTTCCATCAACCTCCGTTCGCGTCCCATCAAATCCAGGGGAACGTACCTGCGGGAAACGGCCGGCATCTCGGGTAAGCGAGGCGTCGGCCGCTCGCGGTTGATCAGAGGCACCGCCTTGGTTGCATTTCAGAGGTAACAAAGCCAGAGGTCGTGCGCGCCCACTTTGGCTTTGTAATGCGGGACTTGATGCCTGAACTGGAAGCGAAAGATGTCTGGACGCACCTCCCTCAAAGATTTGAATGGGCCCCGCCACGGCCAGGACCTGCCCGAAGCCGGGGCCGGAGCCAGCACCCGGCGGGCCTGGTTGGTGGGCACGGGTGCGATGGCACTCGCGCCGCTGTTGCCGGCCTGCGGCGGTGGCAATGATTTCGTGCCTGAAACACCCAAGCCGGCGCCCGAGGCGGCGGCGATCGAGTGGGCGCGCGAGTCCATCCGCGCCGCGATGACGGTGGACGGCTCGCCGTCCGCCGTCACCGTGGCGCTGTACCGCGAGAGCCAGGTGGTGTGGCAGGAGGCCTTCGGCGTGCTGGATCGTGACAGCGGCCAGAAGGCGACGCCGCAGGCGCGCGTCAACATCGGCTCGGTCAGCAAGGTGTTCGCCGCCTTGGCCACCATGGTGCTGGTGGACCGAAAGTTGGTGGACTTGGACAAGCCGCTGGTCAGCTATGTGCCCGAGTTCCGCATGCTCTCGCCCGCCTATAGCCGCATCTCGGTGCGGCAGTGCCTGAGCCACAGTTCCGGCTTGCCGGGTACCTACTTCGAGAATCTGTTCGCCTTCAAGCCCTTGCCTGGCTATGCGGCCAAGGCCGAGGCTGCGATGGCCGATCTGCACCTCAAGCACGAGCCGGGCGAGCTGGCGGTGTACTGCAACGATGGCTTCACCATGATCGAACGGCTGGTGCTGGCCGTCACGGGGCAGTCGTTCGAAGCCTTCGTCAAGACAGCCCTGCTGGACCCGCTGGAGATGACCGAGTCCAGCTACCCGCTGGAGCCCTTGCCCGATGGCAGCTTTGCCGTTCCCTATGACAGGGAAGGCGTTCGCCACAGGCAGGAATACGTAATGGCCTATGCCACGGGCGGCCTGCGCAGCACCTCAGGCGACATGATGAAGCTGGCAACGATGCTGATTGACAAGGGCCTGTACAAGGGCCGGCGCGTCGTCTCCGAGGCCAGCATTGCAGCCATGGGGCAGGACCAGACGCTCGGTCTGCGCATCAACCCCTCACCCGAATGGCGCTGGGGTCTGGGTTGGGACAGCGTTCGGCAATTGGGACTGGGCGCGGCCGGTGTACAGGCCTGGGCCAAGAACGGCGGCACGATCTTCTACTCAACCGAGTTCTTCGTGCTGCCGCAGGAGCGCATGGCGGTGTTCATTTCGGGCAACAGCCACGGCTACAGCCCGACCGTGCTGGCCGAAGGCATTCTGCTGCGCGCACTCCAGGGCACGGGCCGGATCGCCAGCGTGCCTGCGGCACTGCCGACCCAGCCACCGGCGGCAGTGACGCCTGCGCAGGGCGAAGTCCAGGCCGTTCTGGGCATCTACGGCAACCATGAAGCGCCGTGGAAAGTGGAGTCTGTGGACGGTGCGCGCATCGATCTGCTGCAGGGGGCATCGGCACCGGACGAACCTTTCAACTGGGAACCACGAATCACCGGCCTGCGCTTGCGCACTGATGGCTGGTGGTGGTCCGACGTCGACGGCGCGCCCAGCTATCGCTGGATCGTGGACGGCCGCCATCGCTACCTCATGCTGCGCGTGGGCAACGCCAATGGCCACTATCGCCTGACCTTGCCCCTGGGCCAGCAGATGGTGCCCGCGCCTGCGCCCTTGCCGGCGGAGTGGGAGGCGCGCCTGGGCAGCGTCTGGGTTCTGGCCGAGGAAGATCCGTCCTCCACCGCCCTAATGAACGGCGACATCCCCGTGCGCCTGCAAGAGCTGCCGGAGCTGCCTGGCTATGTGTTCTGGGACAACCCCGACGGGCTGCGGCAGTTCCTGCTGCCGCTGTCGGCCGATCGCGCCGGCCCGACGGTGCAAGTCCCTGTGAACAATGGGCGAGACCTGATGGAGCTTGTGTTTGAAACCCGCCAGGGTGAGTCATGGGTCAGGGCCGGCGGCTCGCTGTACCGGCCATTGCGCGCGTCCTGACCTGCAAGCTCACCAAGCCCGGCCGGCGACGAGGGCGTCGCGGCCAATGCGTTGCGTCAGTGGTGCCCGGTCCTACCCGTGCCGCTCATCAGCTTGTGGGTGTAGGCAATGGCCATGGCCGATAGCAGGAAGGCGATGTGCCTCCTCACTGTAGTTGTCGGCGTTGATGAAGGTCTTGAGACGGTGAATCGAGCTGATGCCGATGATGGACATGGCCAGCTTGACCTTGAGCACCGAAGCGTTCACATGGCTGAGCCACACAGCTAGTCCTCGTGGCCTTCCAGGATCATGCGGCTCAAGAAGGTCTCGTAGCTGACTTCACGTACATCCGCATCGCTTCAGGCTTCTGCTACCTGGCTGCGATCGATCAAACCTGCTCGGTCGGGCGCCCCAAAGACTGGGAGCAACTTCGCGCCGCTATCGCCAAGGCGACCGGGAGCACACCGTGAGCGCGGCGAAGAAGGCGCCCCCGCGCCACCCTCCCCTCGAGCAGGTGTTCGGCGCCTCTGACGCGGTGTCGACCGCTTGGACGAACGCCGGCCGGCCTCATGACTTCCACACCTTCAGCGCTGGCTACGAAGCTGGGCGCGAGGCTGCGCAAGCGCGGGCAACTGCCGGCCCCGTCGAACTCGTTACAGAGCTGCGCTTTGCCGGGCAGCTGCTCCACGTCGCGCACAAGCAGATGAGCTTTCAGCAGAAGGCCGCATATGCGCGTAACGCGCACAACAAGGGCTTGATCGGCGCCGACGAACTGCGCGACAGCGAGCGTGCCGCAGTGCTGCAACGCTTCGGGGGCGCCGAAGCATGAGCACCATCCAAGCCGTGGAAGTCTGCATCCGCACCAAAGGGCAAGCGCCGCCAGGCGTTCGTGCGCCCCCCAGGGCGAGACGCGCTGGCGCAACTGGTCGGTGCCCCGCGCCGACGTGGCCGTGAAGCGCGACTCCATCACGTTCGAACACCTGGTCGACGCACCCGTCGTCACCCGCGCATCACTGGAGGCAACCCCATGAATCCGGCAACGCTCGCCCAGCAGTCGCTCGACGCCTTTCTGCGCGTGATGGCGGTCGTCATCGTGATCGCCCTCTATGCCGCAGTTTCCGACGGCCCCACCGAGACCGACGCCCTTCAGCTCTCGGCCGAAATCTTCAACGACATCGCCGCCGAGAACGCGGCACAACACGCCCTTGCGGCGTCGAAGGATCAACCGTGACCCACATGATCACCGCGTCGGGCGCGGAATACCACTTGGCCGGCCCCGGCTCCCTTGCTGCCGATGCGCGCCCCGTGTGCATCGAAGACATTGCGCACCACCTGTCGCTGATCAACCGCTTCACGGGCGCCACTTCGCGACCCTACAGCGTCGCCGAGCACAGCCCGCTCTGCGCAGACATCGCCCAACGCATGAACCTCTCGCCTAGCGTGCAACTGTGCATGCTCATGCACGATGCCCATGAGGCCTACACCACCGACCTGAGCAGCCCGGCCAGATCGCCGTCAACTGCTACGGCTTAGGCGCAGGCCGGGTCGAGGCCTGGGGGATGTTCGAAGACGATCACACGAGGACCGTTCGCCGACATTTCGGCATGCTGTCGGCGTTCGCCGGGCACAAGGCGCTCATCCGCGAGATCGACCTGCAGGCGCTGGCCACCGAGCGGCACTTCCTGACGGCCTACAACGCCAAGACAAACGGCCCGTGGGCGATCCTGGGCGATGGCGCCCGCACGCCGGTGCCGATCGCCACCTGGGCGCGGCTGGATGCCGAATGGCGCGAAGCGACGCCGTGGAAGAAGTGACGCCAGGACTTTTTGAACGCCGACGCGATTGCCGCCCTGAAAGCGCAAGAAGCGCTCAGCCGGGCAAAGGGGGAGCATGTGTGGCTCAATCCTGCCAGCGGCGAGCCGTGGACGACGGATGTCCAGATTCGCAAAACCCTGTGGGTGCCGCTGCTGAAGCGCTCAGGCGTGCGCTACAGGAATCCTTACCAGGCGCGGCACACGTACGCGAGCGCCGCCTTGACCGAGGGTGCGAACCCTTGGTATCTGGCAGAACAGCTCGGGCACGAGGACGCCATGATGGTCTTCACGATCTACGGCAAGTTCATCGGCGAGGACTACAAGAAGCCCAAAGCCAAGCTCAAGGCGGTAGGGTGATCGCCGCGTGCGAATATCCCCCGTCTTGCGTGCGAAATCCGTGCGAACCGAACGCCATGGATGGACGGTTCTGGACGGTTTCCATGGTCAAGCGCCCTCTGTCTTTCATTGGCGTTGACCGTTTGAGATGGTGGAGCTGGGGGGATTTGAACCCCCGTCCGCAAGCCTTCTTCGCGCAGTTCTACATGTTTAGTGATCTGATTTAAGTCTCGCTTCCGGAGTCGCGCAGTCACACGCTAAACCGGACGCCAGTACCCTATTTTCTCGCCCCGACCCAAGGTACCCGGATCGGAGCCAGCCCATGTAATTATCCTTGCAGCCGGGAGGTCAGGATTGCTCCAGACCCCCTTGCCCAGCCCATCGGCCAACTGTTGCAAGGCTCACTGGCAATTAAGCAGCGAGTGCGAAACGTTCGTCGTTTGCAGTTAGTTTGTTTGAATCTGTTTTACGAGCGCATTCAGCTCGACATGCCCCGCTGCGATTCCGAACCCACGTCGAAACCAGTGCAGCCCCAAGCGAGTCATTTTAGGCCGAATCGAGTAACTTCAAGAGTGCCAGGGGCGTTGAAATTGTGGCATCGGCATTCCAGAGCGTCGCGTCCGCCTGCGGCCCCATGTAGCCGTAGGTTGCCGCGACGGTCCGCATGCCCGCGGCGCGCCCGGCGATGATGTCCCGTTCGTCGTCGCCCACGTAGATGCAGGCGCCGGACGGCACCTCAAGGCGCCGCGCGGCCTCGTGCAGCGGCTCCGGGTGCGGCTTCGAAAAGGGCGTGGTGTCGCCGCTCACGATGGCGCCGGCGCTCGCGAAGAGCGGGATCGCGCCTGTCAGCGGGTCGGTGAAGCGCTTCGACTTGTTGGTGACCACGCCCCACGCCAGGCCCCGTTCGCGAATCGCCTCGATGAGCGCCTGCACGCCGTCGAACACCTGCGTGTTGAGCAGCATGCGTTTTTCATACGCCACGAAGAACTCCTCGCGCAGCTCGGGGAACTCCGGCGCGTCGGGCGTGATGCCGAAGGCGACGCCGAGCATGCCGCGGGCACCAGCGCCGGCCATGAAGCGGTAGCGCTCCAGCGGGTACGACGGGAGGCCGCGGTCGGTGCGCATCTTGTCGGCCGCCGCGCCGAGGTCGGGCGCGCTGTCGATCAGCGTGCCGTCGAGATCGAACAGCACGGCCTGGATGGAAGCGCGCGTCACGCTTGCTGCCCCGGCACAGCCGGCTTCTGCGTGGCGAACATGTAGTTGACGCTGGTGTCGGCGCTGAGCCAATAGCGGCGCGTGAGCGGGTTGTGCTCCATGCCGCGGGTCTGCCGCAGATCGAGTCCCGCGGCGCGGCAATGCGCGGCGAGCTCGCTCGGACGGATCAGCTTTGCATACTCGTGCGTTCCGCGCGGCAGCATGCCCAGCACGTATTCGGCCCCCACGATCGCGAACGCGAAGGACTTGAGGTTGCGGTTGATCGTCGAGAAGAACACCCAGCCGCCGGGCTTCACGAGCGTGGCGCAGGCCTGGACCACCGATGCGGGCTCGGGCACATGCTCGAGCATCTCCATGCAGGTGACGACGTCGAAACCGCCTGGCTGCTCGGCCGCGAGCGCCTCGGCGCTGACCTCGCGGTACTTGACGCCGCTTGTGCCGGCCTCGAGCGCATGAAGGCGCGCCACCTTGAGCGCCTTACCGGCCAGATCGATGCCGAGCACGTCGGCACCCTTCCGCGCCATGGAATCCGCGAGGATGCCGCCGCCGCAGCCGATATCGAGCACCTTGCGCCCCGAAATCGGCGCAATGGAATCGATCCATTCAAGTCGCAGCGGATTGATTTCATGGAGCGGCCGGAATTCGCCGTCCATATCCCACCAGCGATGGGCCAGTTCAGAAAACTTGGCGAGTTCGGCCGGGTCGGCATTCACTTGGTCTGTCATGCCACGATTATGAAACGGAGAACAGCCGTGGAAGTCCGGGGCCATGCAGCGTCTGCGGAAAATAGACGGGCAT